>Ga0310690_10000049_pt1 | contig 258509 bp, 227 predicted proteins | sample AusTroGonzalo_MG_2_FD_207661 | JGI IMG/M metagenome (GOLD analysis project Ga0310690, IMG submission 207661) | Bovine rumen microbial communities from tropical cattle in Woodstock, Queensland, Australia - Gonzalo_04 (v2) (version 2) | ecosystem: Host-associated > Mammals > Digestive system >... | reverse complement strand
CATCTGAAGCAAGCGACACTGATGATGTTTGGGCAAACTACAGGTTTGTTACTCCATGCAAGAGTTTGGGTTCCGCTCAGGAGCTTGATTCACAGAATGGTGACACGTCACAATACATTTCATTTATGATTGATCCGAAATCTATCCAAGAATCATATAACAACCAAGTCGGAGAATCCATGATATATTCGTCTGTCATCAACACTGGTGAATCATATGGTAATGAAATTGCATTCATTACAAGTTCATCACAAGGTGCAGTTGGTGCGGCAGACAAAATTATTAATTTGGCGGATAATGCTGTTACTGCGGCAGAATCAATCATGTCACAACTCGGATCCGCTGGTCGATTTACTGCGGGTATTGCGTCATCCATGTTGCGTTCATTCAAGGGTGACCACACAATCTATCCGCTCATATTCCAAAAGCATACATCGAATGGTTCTGAAGTTGCTTTAACGGTAAAACTTCGTGCATCCGGCGGTGATCCATATTCTTATTTGACAGAGATTCTTGTCCCAATGTTCTTCGCATTGGGAATGGTTCTTCCGAAGATGTCAAAGAATTCCGGTGCATCGTATAGTTATCCACCGATTATTCAATGTAACATTCCGGGTTTATGGGGTACACGTCTTGGTATGGTTACTGGATTGACAATATCGAAGAATCCGGATGGTAATGATGTCTCTGTTTATGGATATCCTTTGTCAGTTGATATGACGATTTCTGTTACAGATTTACAGCATTGCTTAATGACATCTCCAATGGATAAAACTTCGATTATGTTAAATAACCATACGATGTTTGATTACATTGCACAGTGTTGCGGTGTTGATAAATATCGTGTAAATGGTTCCATGCGTTTGGTCACAAAAGCAATTCTTGCTGCATCCAATGGAAAAAATTTGTTGCATCATATTGGTACCGCTCTGTCATCCGACTTCTGGGATTCTGCAAACAGATTCCTCGGAACATCAAGAATGTAATGTGTGGGCGGGGATATCCCCGCCCACATTATCACTCTATCCGTCCACAAATCCGAAGCATTGTTAACGATGCTGCATGCGGATCAAAATTCTTTAACAGTAAACTGATTGGAATCGCTTCTTGTAATGGAATCTTAATTGATCCGAATTTTAATGTATTAATTTGAATACCTGGGAAGCATTGATTTGTTTCATCAACCCAAACGGCTGGAATCATTGTAATCCCGTCAATTGCAATTGCTTTCTCTGTTTGAAATCGTTCCAATGTCTTTGCATCAATTTCAAATTCCGTATGACCAACATTCGGAAATATCTCATACAAATGATCAGAAATCAACTTCACCGCTTTCTCCAATAATGATGAGAATACGTAGTATTGATTTGATACAATATAAATGTGGTCCTGTTCAAAACCATGTGCGATACTGATTCCAAATGATGGAAGAATTGTCACCGTACCATTTTCACGTTGAACAATGGTTTGGAAATCTCCCGTTGGTTCATACATGTAAGAATACGTGATTGAAAGCTTTTTATCGATAGATCCACGAAAGAGTTTGTAATTGATTCTCATTTCGATTCTTCCTCCGGATTCACATGATATTCAATATTCATGTATGCTCTCCACACAAGCTTATCCAACAACCGATTATACTCTTCAATATTATTACAATTGAATCGTATACCGGGATTTGGAAATTCTTGTTGAATGAAGTTGAAGAGATCGTATTTGATATTTGGATATTTGTTTGTATTGACTTCGGACAATGCCGAGATATCTGCCCATGGAGAAATCATGCCGGATTGTCCAACATCCTTTGAATAATCCAATAGATCAATGACACCAATCATGCTGGGGTGTAATTGTCTATGAACGAAGTTGATCTTATGATTATCAAGTCGGCCGAGCGAATTCGGACCCCTCTTTGTGAAGCGTAGATGTTGTGGATAATCCAAATCATTTGCAAAGTCAGTCACATGTACTGTTCCAAGTTTATAGATATTCTTCAGAATCAAATCCGGACGGAATTTGACAGCAGGCTCCATATCAACCATCTTCAGAAGCATTCCATATTTAAACATCTTTTTCAATTTCTCTGATACTTCAGCAGTGACAATTGTTGAAATGACTTCGTTCAGTCTTAAACGTTTATTTTCATAGGAATAGATGTTGACATCTGTGAATTCTGTTTGCAATACATACCGCAATAATGCAATCATGTTACGTTTGTCAATGTCCGGAATTGGTAATACATTTGCAGAAATTGTATCAAGCATTCTTGCAACATGCATTTCATGACAGGAACCGCGATGTTCAATAATATTGTCATAATAAGATAATTGATAAATCCACCATTCAGGTGAGTTTAATTCGTCCAGTGTTGCAGGATCGTATTTCTCAATCAGAGACATTGCCATGACCAAAATTGTCCGAACATACTCGAATTGTTCCAAGCCTTTTCGATATGCTCGAATATAGATATCACGATCTTTGATTGGTTGGAAATACTCATATTCGTCTTTATCCTGCTGACGGACATGGTCACAGAACTGTAATATTGGGTATACGCCGAGATAGCACAGCGGACCCGGTATATGCATAAAGCATGCCAAAATCGGTTCCATGGTTGTGAAGATTTTCACCATGCCAATTTTTGCCGTGACAAGATAATTGTCCATGGAAGATTCCGTTGAATCAACAAACTGAATGACGACTGGCAACAATGATTTCAGTGTGAATGAATTATTACCAGACGGATACAGAAGTTTGTCAACGAGCTGATATTCAGAATACAACTGATTGTCCAGCAAATAATTTCCATGTTCATCTTCAATTGGAACATAGAGTTTATTATGAACAACCTGTTGTATGATATTTCGATTCTTATCACGTGCTCCACATATAATATCAAATTCCAGAATACCGATACGAGTATCTCCAATCGATTTTGTTGAAAGCTTATCGCCGGTTTCACGCCGGCGATATTGTATCTCTTCTGCTAATGGATGTGGATCCCACATCCAATTGACGACATGAATGTATGGGGGATCGATTGTTCTGTCGTATCGATATAATCCAAGGATGTTTAATACTTCAATATCCTGGACTGCTTTTTTGACATACTTCCATAATGGTTGATCAACACCAAGGTCAACTCGAATCCCGCTCAAGGGATTCTCCATCTTTTTTAACACGTAATCAATCATCAATCATCATTCCTTTCTGAAATGTGGATAGTAATATAATGTTTCTATCCCGTTCAGAAAAATAGTATATGTGTTGAAAAATTTTTATTTCGAAGGAGATGATCATATGCCCGAACGAGTGATTACAAAAACCCCGTATACATCTCCTGATGCATTACGGACATTCTTACAACTTTCCAAAAAATTGTATGAACAGCATACACGTCAGTCATTCGGATTGACTGATTTGAACGGTTTGAAGTATGTTGGTATCGTGAAAAATTTTGGTTCTGAAATGTTATTGGAATCGCAAAAGATGGAAATGAATCATCCGCCATTGGATGGACATTATCTGAATGATACATTCAGATATTATTTTCAATTGAAATATGCTGATTTCATTGACACATACGAACAACAACACATGATGATGGCATGTGTCAAATCAGATACAATGCTATCCAATCACATATATCAATTGAAATTTCAAAATTTGACAAGTGTTGTAATTATGCGTGCAGAAGCAGATGGCGATTTCTACACAAGAAAATCCAATTTTGTAAAGACGTTTACAAATCCAAAGCTTCTCATTGATGGTGTGGAATATGAGCTATACATCGATGGATCAAATAACGAAGATCATCATGCTACTTATTATTTTGCAAGAAATAATATGACAGAAGACTTGATTGATTCATTTGATGGCGCAACATTGATTACGGTTGATTTGAAATCATATTCCGAATTACCGTTCATATGGATATGTTCGACATCCGATATTCGCTTCCCGGAAATTCGATGGATTGGAAATGATGATCAATACAATCGTTCCTTGCTGACGATTGGAACAAATGGTCAACATGTTGTGCAACTATTCCCATACATCTACGGTGATGAGAATATACCATCATCATCAGACCCGTCTGCAACATGGTACATCAAAGCATATGGTAAATTTTATAAACAACCATACGCAATTCAAAAGAATTATTCTGTTGCGGTTGAACGAATCGAATTCGTTCAATTTGCTGGTGACGTATATCATGTTGCACCAATTGCATCACAAGAAATCACATGGGATGCAATCGATACAAAAATCACATTATGTGAATTAGAACCACAATGGATTTTCCATGAACCTGCTCCGGGTGATTATGATTACGATGGTGAAACTTTCAACAACCAAACATATGCGTTGATTGCATTGGAAGATTTCAATCAAAACATCACGACAGAATCAAATCCAAACCCTGCATGTATTGCTGCATTCAATGTTATATTCAGCAAGCAATATTACATTCCGTATGAAACACAAACAACTGGAATGCGGAGTGGTATTCACATTGATTTCACATCGGATTATTCTGACCATTCTGTGATCAAGAAAAATGGAATCATCTATAATTTGAGTGACTTCGACGGGTTACCACCATACTATCAATATTTCTTGGATCGCACACTACATCACGCACACGTTGAAATGTATGCAATTCGCGATGACGCCAATCAACAGAATCAACGTGCGACAAAGAAACAGACTGCGGCGATTATATTGGATTCATCTGTTCCACAAACTGACGTGAATGATATCATCGATGATATGGAACCGGTTTTGGTATATTCGTATGATCGTCAATATATCACAGATGAAAGTAAAATTGTATCAAATTTGAATTACTTAACAAACATTGCATATATTGATAATAATCATTTCGGTGATAAAACGATTCCTAAATATCATACAAAGAAACCATTTGTTTATCATGGAAATCGTCGATTCTCATTGGGCATGATTTCATATGATCCAGATATGGAGTTTGGTCGCGGTTATCTAATTACAAACGATCCGATCGCATATGAAAATAATGCTACCACAAAGTATCCGCGTGCAGAACGGACATTGGCTCGCATCTGTGATATTCCAACATCATTCATGCAATTACAAAGTATCTCTGGAGTCGCACCGACATTTGTCATTGATGATCAATACACACGTCAGTATGCGTCGTGGAATGATGATCAATTTGATCAACTATGGAATCATCCCAGAAGCGATCATTTCGTTTTATATCAATCTTCGGATTATCAATACATTCCGACATTACACGATTTAGAATCGTCGGCAACAGATGAAGTGATTCAGAATCAATGCGGTACATATACGATACAACGTGACGTAATTCAATTCGGCGACAATTTGCAATACACAATCTCCATTGCAAATGGTGGAAGTGGATATGAAGTTGGTGACGAGTTTGGATTTAATGTCGGAGGTATTTTCTTCCGTGGCGTTGTCGATACAATATCTGAAGATGTGACACAAAGCATTCTTACATTCCATTTGTCACTGGATCCATCGATTCCGGGAAATGAATCATTGCCTCAATTTGATATTCCTATGGCGAATTTCAATGGAAGAATATCAACATATCCATTGTCAACCATCACTGGTATTGGTGATGGCGCAATATTACAATGGGAAATCCAACAGACTATATGGAACCAATTCACACCAATTCGCGAACGAGATCTTGATAAATCAATTTATACGTTTATTTATGATCCAATCCGATTTGGTGTTACATTAATTCCATATGATACACTTCATCACACATGGGATGAAGAACATCGTTTGGCATTTACTGGTGATTTAGATATTGGAAATCCAGTGTATGACGATACGGAAACATATATCGAACGACGTGATTGGTGTCGTGTTATGACATATAACATATTCGTGTCAACAAACTTTGTTGACTTATTGGATATTGTCAATCAGCGTACCATCACAACAGATTCGAATGAACACAATATGGATGCATATGTGACATATGCGAAATTGACAAATGGTGAAAACTTGGCACAGCATATTTCAAACTTTGGATTGAATACATGGAATTCATTTATAGCATTAATTCCATCGATCGACATGACAAAATATGATGTGCTTCGAACAAAGTATGATTATCTCGATCATGATTTGGAATTTCCTGCGAGAACAAATCTGAATGTGTCATCATATGACATGGGATGGAACGGTTTGAAATTCAATACGATTGATCAAAAACCAATCCCATATGTTTACAACCCATGTCAATACACGAAGAATGAGTACGATCACAATGTCAGTTTCACAACGTTGACAAAATCGATTCCATTTAACATGAAGGATCTGTTTGATCCAAACGATATTCCAGATGGATATGTGTCGTTGTATGACAGTGATCATCTGGCATTTAATGTGTATCGATTTGATCATTTTGCACATATGAAAGAATTGGATGGTTTGCGGAATGAATTGAATGGTTACACGGTCGATGAAGTAATCGATTATATCCGTGAAACATTTGGTGATGATACCATTGCTCACATGATATACACGACAGCACCGTATGTTTCTGGAGAAACATATCAAACGGATGTTTTGTTGATTCCACCACAAACGAATGATATTTATCGCGTCATCCATCCGTTTGTTGCATCGGATTTGGAAACAGATATTGCCAATGGCAATATCAAATATGAAGGTCTTGATACATTGAAATCGGATCTGATCAATTATTGTATTGCAAATACATATTCTGATTCAGTGTTTGATATTAATAACCTCCAGTTGTATCATAGTAAAAATGCATCAATTTCCGATTTACCTACCGACGATCCGATTGGATCATTTATTCCAGTAATTGATGTTTTCCATGAAAATGTCACACTCGACAATGTTCATGAGAAAGCACAACCAATGTTTGTATTCAGATTGGAAACTGCATCTACGATTGATTTGAATCAATTCAGAATGTATGATGGTGATGTTGACATTTCCGAAAATACGTTATTGATTCTCAATAATAGCATGTATGTTTTCCAAAATGGAACATGGAAACAAAAATAATCGCAAAGGAGTGACATGACATTGAAAACCCCGAATAAAATCAATTGGTATTTGGGTGCATCTGGGTTGGCTTTGATCATGAACCAAGAACGGAAACACTGGTTATTGAAAACTGACAAAACCAAAAATGTTCAGGATTCAGAAACTGGTGCTACGTTCATCGGTACGGTTCACAATCTTGGTGATCATGTGATTGTTGAATCAGAAAAGACTTCCGTTGTTGATCCGGTATTCGACGAAATCGAATACCGGTTTGACAATGTCGATGAATCTTTGGGATTTTCTAGAGCCAATCTCCCACATATCACAGAATTGAATGGTTTGCGACGTTCAACCATTGATTCTATCAAATATAATATCTATAATAAAGACCGCAATTATGGTCTGTTGTTATGGATGTTGAATACTGTGTATATTCCGATGTCAACAAGCACAGATTCATCAAACGTGTATTCATATAAATGGTATAAAACCAATACACCACCGCGTTTGTGGTGTATCAATGACATCGATGAATTTGATGATGGAGAACAAGCGGGATTGGATTGGACTGATCCGGATTCACATCAGTCATCATTGGATCCAAGATATTATTATCCAGCGGAATCGAATTTACAACCATTTCCAATTCAACGAAAATATGCATCCAATGAATTGATCATGTATTCAGATCTATTTGCAGATTCAAATATGATCGGTTTACCATTCTTCTGGTTTACATCGAATGCAACAAATCAAGGACCATCCGTAACATTCACAAATATCGACATGTACGATCCATCACAAGATTCGGATCATTTGTATGATCATTCCAGATTATTGGAGATTGGACATGCAGGCAATAAAACCCGATATCAAGTGAATGTGTATCCATGCACTGGTACAAGATTGGGGTCTGTTCCATCCGGAGATTTGACAGATTGGGTGATTCGTTGTGCACCGGTGTCCGGCACATTTGATCAAAATAATACCGATTTTACAAAGCCAATCGGAACAATCGAATTCTATTCAACGGATGATACGCATAATATCGGAATCAACATGAATGGTGATAACATTATCACGATGACGCAGAATGTTGGTTGGACATATGATGCGGATTCCGGAATGTATATCATTCCGGTTGAAACATTCGAATCAAATTTGTATGAATATCACAATCCATTGAAACCGGCATTTGATATTCAATTGGATCAATCAATCGCGTTTGAACCGAATACAACAGATGCGGGTTTTGTCGGTATGCAGATGAAATCTTCTCATACAGATGAAGGTGAACCAAGATATCCACATGATATTCAGAATCTGGAAGGATTACCTGAATGGATTCAGAATGATGAAGCCAACGGTGTTGCTCAACATATGTCAATTTATGCGTTGCATAATACCCCGACATATCAACCAGAAGATCAATCGACACGACAAATCGCCGGATTGATTTTCGATCCTGGTAAAGATCGTTTGTATCCAGGAACAGATGAGACAAACGCGCTGTCAATCGGACGTGTTTATCTGTTATCGAATGATGATATTAAATATGAGAACAATGCAACTGCAGAATTCCCAAAACCTGCAAGAACATTGGCTCGTATTTGTGATATACCAACATCCGTTATGCAGTTAACGAATATTTCCGGATTGGCACCAACATCGGTTGTTGACAAAAAATATATTCGGTCATATGCGAGTTTTACCGCAGACGACAAGGATTATCTGTATAATGGTACACGTGATAAATGGGTTCGTCCAACACATGTCGATGTGAATGGTGATCCGATTTATACGGAAGATTCGGAAACACAATCGAATGCATATATCTTTGATTCATTTGAAAATCTGCAACGTGTTGATTTGTATGCGCATAATGATTTCAGAGAGCTTTCAAATTTGAATCCATTTGTCGATCCACAAAATGTCACATTACATCAAATCTCAAACCATGGTACTGATTATGTCGTTTCAGATGTCGGTATTGTTGTCATCGGTGGTTTTGCATTCAATTATATTGTGAATGCGGTAGATGAAAATGGTGGTGTCACAGATGTTACAATTGCACCATCTGATGCACATACACAAATCAATTTGTCGAACTTTGATTTGTATGATCCGAATTATGGCATGACAGTCCCATATGGCACATCTCCGATTGGTAATTCAACCGGACGTGGCTTGAAATTGTCATTTATGATTCAAAACTTTGATCAACTGTTGCCAGTCAAAGGAAATGTTGTCAAAGGATTATGTGCATTGGTAAAAGAATCGGATGGTATTTGGTTATATCAATATCGTGTTTCTGGTGCTGTTGGTACATGGGAGAAGATCGAACAAATTGCATATGCAAATAATTCCGACACAATCCGAAAAGATGGCGATGTGACACCTCGTGATGCATATATCAATTCCTTCCTGCCATCTGTCAGAGAATTCACTGTATCAAAATTACAAGACAACACAACGATCAATATCAAATCATTTGCATCCGCAACTTCAATCAATGTCATTTCACAAGATACCATCCCGTTGCTCATTCCGGATGATGTGAGAACGCCGGTTGACATTAATAAATTCTATTGTCATGGATTTGTTACATTGACTGCAGAACAGCACAATACGAACGGTGTCATCAAAGCAGTTGAAGATGCAAAGTTGGACCAGTATGATTCATATCTGGTATGGAAGTGGTTGTCGAATGATATGGCGGATAAACAATTCACATGTGGAATCATTCGTCGTTCATTAAATAATCTGATGTCACAATCAGACACATCATTGCTTCCATCCGAATATGTAGATACCAGATACGTTCATACAAATCCACAAACAACCGTCACGTGGTGTGTGGACCAACTTGGCCCGATGGTTTGGATGTTTGAACCAACATCAACAACACATGAGAAGTATTATATGAACGCGGATACACGTGAATTATACATCAAAAAAGAAACACTCACATGGAGTGATGTCGAAATCACAACATCAACACATGGTACTGTAACATTGGTTGATTCTGATGGAAGATTGTTATTCAATATCATGGTTAATTCACCATTTGATGTTACGACACAAACACAACCATACACATCAAAATATGTCCCAATGCAAGATCTCATAATCGGTTCCATCCCAACACATCAACCACACGGTTCATGGAGATTGGTGTTCCCGGAAACACATCAATTCAAACTGCGCGGAATTGATGAAAACCAAAATGAATTCACACCAACAAAAATGCAAATTTTACGTGGATCCGATTTGGTGAATATTGGGAATGTTGAAAATGATATGGGTAAAATCGTGAATTACAAAACATTGATCATCAACGACAAAACACAAGAAGATGAAACAGAATTGAAGATTTATAATCGGGAGACCGGTAACTGGAATAATGTATAAAAAATAAGAGTGATGAGAGTGGGGCGCATATGCGCCCCACAACTCATTTACAGGAAGTACCACATGGTATGCCAAACCCATGTGATTGGTTGGGGTAGCAGGATTTGAACCTACGAATACCAGAGTCAAAGTCTGGCGCCTTTCCACTTGGCGATACCCCACCCAAAAATGACGGATGTATCTGGTTGATTGGCTGGCGGTTGTTCCCTCACCGCGAGCATCTGATACACTACGACCCCGTCAAGCCGGCTTATATAGGATGATCAAAGCTATCTACACAGGGTGATCAATCCCCATGAGTGAAACCCGTCTCTTTCACCACGAGTGGAAGGTTTGTATGCTTGCCTCCCTAAACATCGGCCGTACCATTCGCGACTGAATACAGCTTCCAGGGACCCCATCCTGGAACCCTTTTTTTTTCGATATGGTAACCTCGTTGAAACTGTAACCCATACCATTAGATCGTTTGGTTGAGATATGCTCAACACAGGTTGAAGCTGGATGACGGACTTGAACCCCCGACCTGCTGATTACAAATCAGCCGCTCTACCAACTGAGCTAATCCAGCATAATGTGGTGATGGAATTGAATACACCCATATCACACATACTTTGTCACGAATACAGTAGATGACTTCGTACGCAAGGTCTACATTTGTACCGTCACAGGATGACCACCACCATCAATTATCATTTTTGTTTCATAACAACGATTACAACCAATATCAGAATCAGAATTGGAATCCAAGTCGGTGCTAACACCCACCACCAACTCCATGTAATGATTTTACACAACTTCAAAACAATCAATGCAAGCTGTAGTAATTCGAGAAACGATACTCCACCTTTGACGGTTGTTTTTGTTGAATTTGTTGTCATATTCATTCCTCCATGTTTATATTGATTCCCCATAGACCGAAAACTATGGGGCAATTATCGATAGAAGTCGTGTCCGGATTAACCTCTTCATGAACGGCACAATATGTTCATAAAGTTCTTGTATGGATCCTTTCGTTTCCGAGTCACATCGATGGTTTGTGGGATATTAAGCGGATTCAATGTTTATTAATAATACCGCACCATAGTGATCATCTATGGTATCAACCAACCGGTTTTGGTATATCAACCGTATGTGCACATACGGGAAAGTTCGAGGTGTGTAAACCTCCATGGAGAAATCTCCACTTGTAAACCACACGGATTATAAGGTTTAATTTTGAAAGGACAACGAAATGAATACCCGCAAGTGGCGCCTGAAGTAGGATTCGAACCCACGAGACTTTCGTCTAACGGTTTTCAAGACCGCCTCCTTCGACCGCTCGGACATTCAGGCATATTCATTTCTATATTCATATGTAATATACCGTTGAAAATATATTACATGATGGGCTCGCTGGGACTCGAACCCAGGACCAACCGCTTTCCAGCGAGCCCTTATTCAATAAGCAGTTGTTGCTTATTAGAATCAGTTAAATTATTCCATCTGCCTATTACGTTATCCAATTCATAGTGATCAGCATAATGAATATTAATCTCTTGACCATTTTTGGTTGGTTTTGTTCTAAGTGTTATCTGTGACATTGTTCCGGCATCGGGATATGGGATAACGTAAACAGTGTCATTATGTACGGTTGCAAACAAATCAACCTCATTTTCGTCATAACATTTTCTGTCCCACACACCATGTTTTTTGTGAACAGATGATGTATATATCATAAAACCATCATCTGATTCGAGATCAATTGCTGTTTTTACTTGGACTTTGAATAATCCACCAAATGCGTCAACGATTAAGTCATATCGCTCAGATGGGTTTAATGGAACAGAAACTCCAAAACCGCGTTTTATGAATTCTCGTTGAACTTGCATTTCTGTTAGTAATCCGGTCACGTTTGTGTCTAAATTATTCATGATGTAACCTCCATTATATTAGAAATAATTAGTATGGGTCGACCGGGATTCGAACCCGGATAATACTGTTTATGAGACAGGGGCACTTACCTTTATGCTATCGACCCATTGAGTATGCTATATAGGCGGTAGTGCTAACCGACTGCGCTACAAGCCCAATGAGAATGCCGCTGACCGGATTTGAACCGGTACGCCGTATCCGGCAACAGATTTTAATAGCCCCGATGGGACTTGAACCCACACGTCTTACGACAACGAATTTTAAGTTCGTCTTCTCTGCCTATTCGAATACGGGGCCAAATATTTAATATGCTCGACCTAGTTGTGTCATTCGACCAGCATATGACTGACAACTTGGTGAGCATGTTTTAATACGATGAACACCACGCTTTATATCGGAATAATAATATTGTTGAGTGCTTGCTTTCCATATAAATTTTTTACCACAAATATCACATGTCTCGATTTTATCAATATAACGTAATGGATTATGCATTGATGTATGTTGTGCACGACTCATACATTCTAAATTCCAATCATTATTGTTGTATTTGTTTCCATCTATATGATGGACAATACAACCTGGAAACCAATCTGGATCAAATGTCATTGCAACAAGTTGATGGATTCCAAAAACACGATGATTCCCGTATTGATCAGTTAAATATACCATTTTATATTGATTTGGATATTGGTATGGTTCAATTTCATTTCTATTTTTATCAAACATAATTCCAAATCTATTGATATAATAGCCAGGAAATCCTGGTATCTCATGTGGATAAAAATCACCATATTTCATAAATGCATCAAAAATTGCATATAAATTTGTATCATCATAATTATTCACGTTATCACCTCCTTTCTGTCATGTGCTACCAATTTCGCCACAGCGGCATATGAGTGTCTGCACTCGGATTTGAACCGAGACGTCTTTCGACATAGGAACCTAAATCCTACGCGTCTGCCAATTTCGCCATGCAGACATATTTCGCAGAGTATCTTATAGTTGTGATACTCTGCGAAATATTTTGTTGGTTTGCGGTCATTGCATAATTAGGCCATGATTTACCTCGGCGTAACCTTGTGCAACTGTACGCAACGCATCGTCACCATACCAACACGATATGATGCAGAATGGTACGTTGCCAGCACAGCACTCAATATGACAGTGCCAAACCTTTACTGCACAAGAGTGAGCTTTGCCAGGACCGGACGCCACGTAGTTTGACATTACGGCGCCATCACATAACTTCGCGGTATGAAACGGGAGAGTACGGTGCCTATACAAACTAGGATACACCATACCCCACGCTACGATATGAGATGTCACAACACCACACCGACACAACACAAGCCTTCGACACTGTACCAACACGATGTTCCGCACAGCCTTACAACGCCGAAACATCACTATTCTGCACATCACCAACACCATACAGGACACCACTTTACTTTGCAGAACCAGCACACTGATAAACACAGCCCAAACATCGTATGACTATGCCGCTACATAGTCTAACTTTTCAGTACCGACACGGTGTGAAACTAAACGACGCCTCACCGGCACAAAACCCCACGAGATCCGACATCGCTTCTCTTTGCCAAAGCATCATCATACCTTGCCTTACAATCGCGAATCATATCGTAACTTCGAGTTGCCACACGATACCAGGACAGTGCTGACACTGCTCTGCTGGACTGCACCGGAACACCGACATACGAGACATAACCTATCTAGGCCGTTACCAAACCGAATCAAACCAAACCCAGCCCCACGTTGCCTTTGCATTACTAAACCAAACAAAACCAACGCGTTGTTCCACATTCCTCCACCTTGTCAAACCCATGCGAAATCATACGCTTCCTCGCCGCACTTCACCGACACCGTCTGTCACTAATCATCATAACACTTTGCCTTGGCGTTGCATGACGAATCCATTACAATCATCACAGCTAAACATTACAGGACTTCACCGATGCATTGTATCACGTTAACATGTGAAGCCTGACCGTACCTGGACGCGGATGACATGATCATGGCATACCAAACCTAGACGTTACACGACGAATCATCTACACCTCGCCACATAACCCTACTCTACCAGTACATATCAGCACAGATTCATACAAGACCAATACTTATACTTTACAACGAAGAGAATGGGTGCCATATGGCACCCATTTTGAAACTCTTCTAAAATATTGGTTCGTTCACCCTTTTGGCTCAACCTTCTGCTTGGTTGTTTTCTTCGGTGTTTTGGCAGTTGTTACAATATCGGTGTTCTTCTTCTTGGCCTTCTTCTTCCTTGTGGGTTCGATGATTTCTGCTTTCTTAAAAAGCTTTGACAGCTTTCTCATGTAATTGGCAGTATTGCCATTTACCTTCTTGAGTGCTGCCATTGCGAATCCCTTTTCGGGATCAATTGTCTCACCCTTTGTAGCTTTGACAACTGTCATTGTGCCATCCTTCCAATAGACAATTGTCGCCGGTCCATTGAATACCAGACGATCTACATTTTCAAAGGATGGTGCATATGGAAGAAATGTTTTTAGTTTTGGATCACGTAAATAGGTCTTACCGAAGTACTGCCATAGTTTATACATGTCATCGGATTCATCAATATCAGGCTTTATATCATTTGGATAACCAATTTCTTCCCACAGATCGTCGTCAAACGCATTAATGCATTTGTCATATAAAGTCTCGAAGAAATTAGCAGTGATCGGTTCATGCATTTGATGACGTTTCAGATCATCAATCCGAATATAAAAGCCATGTGTATAGTCTGTTGAAAATCTGATTTCTATGACATGGTTGTGTTTTTCACCACTCCACACTGCCAAAGTATCATCATTTAATAGGCGGGCACCGATATTCCGATTCCGATACGACGCGGCATGATACACACTCCAACACATCAATCCCGCAGTACCAGCATTAGCCCAATCGCCACCCAGCAGGGCGACATCATTCAATATCGGTTGAATTTCATTCTGAATAATTCCGCACAGTTTCAGGAATTCTTTTTGCATGAATTCCTTTGTGATTGTAGTTTTCATTTTCTTTTCCTCCGTTATATCATCGGGATAACCGATTTCTTCACTGGTGACAACTGGTTCTGGATATTTGGAATATTCCCAGAATTCTCTCAAAATTGGAAGTATGTGTTTGATCTTCCAATTTGTATTTACTCGGAGAGGTGTTTTTAAATCCGAACAAAGAATCAGTTTCAATCCGATATCTGTATATTGGATTCGCAATAATTCCTTTTTTGGAATATCACGTTCATCAAATATAATTGTAGACATATCCGTATCACATACTGCACAATACTTGCAAAGATCGGAATTCGATAGATGCTGATATAAATACGTATGAATGAACTCATATATCTTTTGATAGTTGACAGTGGACATGTCAAATTTAATATGAGTATATCCAAATGAACATATCAAATGATTGATCAACCGATATACCGTTCCAAGATGTATTTCATCGCAAAATGCTTCTTCTGTGATTGTTGTGATAATATTGTCCCTATCAATTATATCGTGTCGAAGCATTTCGACACCGCCACATTTTACAATTGCAAGTTTTGGATTTTGTGTGATCGTAATCCAGCTACATCCAGGCACCACACAACACATCCGAATTATCCCCATCGTCATATTGATGTCGGCATCCGGTTTCTTGATAATCCCTTCATCTTGACAGTCACAAAGAATCCGAGATAGTTGACCAGCAAACTGCAGAATCTGTTTGTAATATTCTGCTCCATATGTGCTGACAACTTCAACAGCCGGAATTGTCATAAGCAGATCTCGATCAATGACACTGATTGTCATGACATCAATGTGCTTGTCAACATTCCGATACTGTTCCGAAATTGTGATTCGGGTACGTTCGTCATTCTTGGTCGATTCCAGTTTCATCCATGTGATCGACCGCGAACAATACTTACTGATATATGAAATGACTGTATTCCATACATCATCGAATGTTGTACACCGTGCAGGTTTAATCAACAATTTACTGAAATGCTCCAATAATTTGGCATTCACATCATTGATTAAACACTGAATGTGGCATTTTGAAATGCCATTTTCATGATCATATGTGTTCCATCTTTGGATGGAAATATGGTCATCCGGTTTTACGGTATACGTGTATGGAATATGAACCTTACTTCCATTCCATACATCGATTATGCCAGCGACATAATCATTTGTCCGATATAGACCGAATTGTTTATCACTCTTTCTCATGGTAAATTCAGTCTTTCTACCAGTTGATGTTTCATCAGGGTAGTACATTGAATACAGTGCTTTCTCCCGGTTTAAAGACAACCAAATTGTGTCCTCGATCATTGTGTAGATTTTATCCACACATGCTTTGTATGGGTTGTTTATTTCTTTCATAACCGAAGAAAAACAATCATTTTTATCGGGCATTCATATTCCTCCTTTCAAGTGTATATGAATGTAAAGCCCCGTATCATACATAAAATACGGGGCTTTACGATTTATGATTTATTTACCGGCATTCTTTGCGGCCTTTTCTGCTTCAGCAGCTTCCCGCTGACGTTTCTTCTCGGCTTCTTTTTCCTGCTGCTCCAGAATCTTCTGGGCAACTTCGGCTTTGATGGCCGCCTTTGCACGCTTAATGTGCTCGGCATAGGTCATTTCGCCTTCGGAGACTTCGCCGAATTCGCAGATGAAACGTCCCTTACCGGAATTTCTCCACTGACCCGTGCCGTGTACGATACCGTACTCCAGCCATTCTTTGACAATATCAATATGGGATTTGTCAAAGACAAGAACCGTGAAATCGCATTCAGATCCGACAGGAATCTCTTCCGAATTCGCAAGAGAAACTCTCGGACCCTGTGCGGTTTCTGCACGCAGCGGTCTCTGGCAGGATTCAATGCTCAGACCGTCAGTGATTGTGATCGGATTCCGGCGGTCTTTGATGAAGAAGAGACCATCAATCTTCTTCTTAAACGCCGTCATCTTCGCCGACTCTGTTCCGTTGATGTTCTTCAAGAAGGAGCACTTCTCTTTGAAGAACCCCTTCAACTGATAGTCATAGATGAAGGGTCTGCCTTCCGCATCACGCGGAAATACCGTCTTTCCCTTCTCAATAACTTCTTCGATACCGACTGCTTCGATTTCATCCGTGCGGGAAACCGCATCTGCCGATTTCGACGTAATGAAGCTGTTGAGAATCTCTTTGTCGTTCGGAAGTGTACCCAGAACACCTTCCATGAATGTGATGTGAACGGGCAGTTCATATGTCTTGAGCACGCCCTTCTTCTCGGTGGTTGCAGTTGTCTCAGTAGTTGCTTTCTTCGCTGCCATAATTTTTTCTCCTAACCTATAAATGATGTTCAATCCATTTATATACCGCAGATTGATGATACGGTACAATGACACGTGCGCATATCGCGGTGGTATGATTCACAAATCATTGTCATCTGATTTGCTACTACCCACATCGAATCTATCATAACCGATAACTTCTGGGATTATCGGAGATGACCATAATAAAGAGGAACTACCAACTGCGTGGTTTATCCTCTTTATTTCACATTAATAATATATATTTTTAAAATTAAAATAATTATGTTGTTAATGATAAAATCAGGGGGCGCATATGCGCCCCCATTTATCATCTAATTAGTTGGTTTTCTTCTTTCTGCCGGGTCTCTTTTTAGGAGCCGGCTTATCAAGTACGTCATACGAATGGTCAATGAACTTAACAGAAACATTTGGTCTGTTTCGTGTTGCATTTTCTTTGATGATTGTCTCAATCATTTCTGTAAGTTGAACATCAGACGGTTCTGTGATCTGCTGAGCATCAAGACGTGCACGAGCCTGTTTCTCCAGCTTGATACGACTCTTGTCACTTTTCTTCTTGGCGGAAGCTGTAGATGCTTCGATGGTGCTCTTCAACCACTTTCTCCATTTATTCTGGGTTCCACCCATTATCTTCTTTGCAATGCAGATGGCAAATCCGATTTCCGGATCCGGAGTGGTTCCTTCCATGGGCTTTGACATGGTCTTCGAACCATCCGCCCAGAGAATAGTTGCGACACCGGTTTTAGGATTCCAGAACGCATTCATTATCATTGAAGCGCGATCTTTCACTATTGTAGTGGTCATACCATACTGAGTGTTCGTCATATTACGATAAACATCCCACGGTATAGTCACAAGTTTCACTCCGTCCTTGGATGTTGAGAAATGCGGGAATATCGGATCATCAGTTTTTGATTCCTGTGTCTCCGTTGTCAATCTTTCGGCAAGTCTTTTCAGAACTTCTCCGAATGCGTTAAATTCCTTCTTTTCATTCATTTTCTTTTCCTCCTTAGATGTTGATTCAGCGAGTTTCTTAAGATCCTCGGTTATCTTTTTGAATTCTTCTTTCGGCAAGATATAGGGTTCTTCTTCTGACAATGCCAATTTCGGCAATGTCGATTTCTGTGTTTCTGCGTTGACAATGTTTAATACCTGCATACGGATATATTCATAGATACGTTTTATTCCGTGATAGAAACTTTCACCGAATTCATAGTCAAGCTCATACATAGCGAGTTTTCTTTCTACGAATCCAGTTCCCTGTTTGAAGAATCTCAGTATATCGTCATGGACACAAATCGCAGTATTGCGATTTGTGTCATGTGTCAACTCTGCCCGATATTTTCTATCATCGGTCATTTGGATTTCCCATGCAACCTTGTTTTCAGAGAAAATGATTTGTGACACAGATACATCTTCCGAAAACCAGCGTTTGAAGTATCTGTCGATCTCCGTCCGAAGTTCATTGAAGAACTTGTATTCCGAACAGAGTTCCCATTTCAGAATAATCCCGGGTTCGAAGATGGCTGTCTCCTTCGGAACATATTTCGCAAAGATTTCACCAATCTTATCGAGAAATTCTTTACCGAAATATTCCCGAATGACGTCAACCGGTTTCCAGTCAGCACTGGTTTTGCTTTCTGGGTCCCCATTTGTTTGTGAACAATAAATCTGATGCTCGGAGGGTTTATCTCCAATAAAGCTTTTGAATATAGGTTCACAAAATGTGATACTTCTGATCTGAAGCCGTTCTTTCGGAGTGGTTACGTGAAAAGACTCAATGTTGTATGCAAAGAATCTGATTGCGACAGTTTTAAACGTATCGTCATAATGAACTGTGAACCTTAATTTATCTTTTGACTCTGAGGAGAATTTCCTCAATATATTGAAATAAATGCCTTGTGGATAATCCGGAAAACCGCCATGTGAGCACACAAATTCTTCCAGTGTCGCTCCACGCTTTCGACACCACGTTGAGAAAAGTTCGTGGAGATCACCATACAGTGACACCCATTTCTTCGGGGCACTTTCCGGGAACTCGATTTTTTCGGAATTCATTGCATTTTCCTCCTCTGTCTTTGTTGTGTCAGCAGACGTAGAATCCTCATGATTTTCCAGAATATGAGCCGCAAGTTTCTGATAGCGGTCTTTGCGCTCTGCCAGAAATGTTACGATGTCTATCTGCAATGCGGCAATTTCTGACAAAATGTCTTCACCCCTGACATATGGGAATCCTGAACTCCACCACCAGGGTTTTTCATCTTCAACAATTGAAGATACCTGGTTCAAAATCCAGACTTGATTCACTGATGTGTCAGTAAGAATCAGGTCTAGCAATTCAGGTTCGTGTTTTTGTTGGACAATTGTGACGAATCGCCCTCGGCCAATGTCAAAGACAATATGGCCGAGCCGTACTGCAAGAAACGCCAGAGTGTTTTTATGAGTTATATTTGCACACCTTGTTGCATGAGGAAAATCTTCGAACAGGTGTGCAAGTACCTCGAGTTTATTCTTGAACGCTTCCGTCTCTTCCGTTGCATCCCAGTCGACAGGATAGCGTTCAAACCACGGTCTACCATAGGCGGTCATGCGTTTAATGCTTTTCAATGATGGTCGTATATTACCGGTTTCATAAGTGATGGTTACTTTCGTTGCATCGCTCCCCTTCTCGATCAGGTCTGCCCCGTCCAAAATATTGCCAATGAACAGACAAAGGCGCACCGTATAACATCCAGAGTTATCATGTACTTGCTTTTGTTGTAGGATACCATTCGTCAGGTCACCAGGTATTTGACATAACTGAGATGCGTATGCTTTTTCAAGTGCTTTTAGTTCTATATTGCCACCAACGCGACCAATTTCAAATATTGCATATCTATGTAAAGTATTCGCAAAATCTACATATTTAACAAAGCGGAGTGCTACGCCAATAAGATCAAGAGAAGTTTCCATTACATCTTCCTCCTTATTTGTTTTTATCGAGATATTCCCGAAGTTGTTTCCGTTCCATCACCAATGAATTATAATAGTATAATTCCAAATGTTCATCATTGGTTAATTTGGACGGATCCTTTTTAATTAAACGCTCATATTTTGTCTCATCCAATAAAATATTGATGATTTCGATTCTTTGTAAAATATCATATGTCATCAATTTGGATGTTTCCGTTGTTGTCGTGGTTGATGTCGTTGTTGTAACATCTGTTGTTGTTGTGGTTACAACAGTTGATGTCGTAGTGGTAGTAGTTGTCGTTGTAACCTTTTCTGTTGTAGTCGTCTGTGGCACTTCTGTTGTCGTTGTTGTCGTTGTTGTATCTGACTCAGTGATAGTTGTTTCCTCAATTACGTTTGTTTTGGATTTACCATGATCTGAGATTATTGTTAGTATCATCATGACAACTCCGAAAATTATAATTGGTATTAATACCATATCTTCTTTACTAGGCTTTTTCATTTGCTTCTCCCTTCATTTAATTTCACTAGTTATTTATGATTAGCATTTATTCGCTCTTTTCAGGTATCACCAGTTCCCGTTCTCTTGGTTCAAGATTCGGGATAACATCATCCTTGGAATGACGCAATGCACCTTTCCAATATCCTTGGATGAATATTCTCTTTCCAGACTTGTATTCACGCCAATGACCGGTAACATACCAGATCATCGATTTTCTAACAAATCCGCGTTTTGCAAATTCGTGTTCAACATCCAACATCGTTATTAGATGCTTTTTCACATACCTGATTTTCTTCTTTTTGTCGGGATACTTTTTGAATGTGTGACTCTCTTGCGCAATCCTGGAAGTCTTTTTCTGATACACTTCTTGTATCACCGGATTCAACAATCCAACATTCACAGAGTAAAAAGAAGCCAATGCATCTGTGATGTCTTCAGACAATGTTGCCGCTAATGTGATAACTTCAGCTTCTTCCATAGAAATGTTTCCATCAGATATTGTATTCATTCGTGTTTTATCATATGCGGTAATTTTGTCGATGATTGGATTAATACCAACTTCGAATGAATCATAGAATGCGACGATTAAACATCGCATAGATCCACCGACATCATTTATGTGGCGAGAGATTTCCATTGATCCAATGATAAATCGCATCGTGTCAAGATCTTCGTTGGTTTTTGTACTGATGTAATGTCTTAAATCCGATAATGTTGTATGATCGATGATTGTGTAAACCATGGTAGGGTCCGTGTCCAATAAAGATTCATCAAATCTCATCACCGTAACATCTTCAGACAAACATAGTTTTTGAGTTATATATTGATCCCCATCTTCATCGAACCATGATATTTCGATGGTTTTCAATGGTATTGTATTTGCAACGACAAAGTCAAGTGGAATTCGCCGTTCTCTTTTTGTGAGGCTTGCTCCCTCATAATCATCATACCCAAATTGTTTCAACAAACTTTGCATCTCTTCTCCAGTTATTTCCGTATCGATGATACAGTCAGATGGAAGCATAAGTTCATAGAACTTTGTCATCTCTTTCTCATTTATAAATGATACAACGTCTGTTGGTGGAGATGATAATGGTTTTAGATATTTTAGAAGCTTGTCACTTTCCGGCATGTTTTTAAGAAATATCATTTTGTGTTCCTCCTCATTAAATGTTTATGATGCAAACTTCTTTACTTGCATCACTATAATAATATATATTCAAAAATAAAAAAATATAGGAGCCATAAAGGCTCCTATAAATAATTTATTTATCATTCCAAACATATGCCCACTTCTGTGAGCTTCTCAACAATCTCTTCGTATGATTTCCTACCAATGTTCCTTATTTTCTTAATATCGGTGAGAGTTTTGTCACAGAAATCATTGAGACATTTGTATCCCGCTCGCTTCAGACAATTATATGATCTTACCGATAATTCCAGATTTTCAAGCGGGGTATAACGCAATAGTCTCACATAGGAAGTCGATTCTTTTTGTTTTTCTTCAGCGCCATTTATAGTATTATACGCATCCTTTATTAGGGCTGCAAGAGATTCGATTCTGCAGTCCAACTTCTCGATGATCTCTCTTTTTATTTTGATCTCGAGATCGTCTTCCAATCGGCGTTGCATTCCGATGATGGTTCCATATTTACCATCGCCAAGTCTGAGTCTGTCATACTTGTATTTGATTCTCGTCTCTGCCCGTTTCAAAATCTCACCAGCACGTCCGCGAGTTACACCAATCCTTTTAGCACATTCATCGAGGAACAAACCTTCCTCGAATCGCATATGTATAACCAATTGCTCTCTTTCGGACAATTCCGAAATGATGTTGTCAATCGTTTCAACTGTGTCTGTTGGCGCCACAGCTATATTAGCCGAGTTGCAACGACATATATCCAACCACAACAATTCTTGCCAGCAGCATGTTACACAGTTTTTGATTGGCTTCATATCAGTTACATTTGCGGATACTGTCGCTTTGTTTATCCAGGTAAGATCATAAACGAAGCGACGATATTTCGCAAAGTCTAACCCGAGTTCTTCAACTACTCGTTTTTCGCCTATGTCAGGATTGTCAAGAATTTTCTGCAGTGCCGCAATTGTATCCTGCAGATCTTTGATGCGAGCTGATACAAATTCAACTCTCTTTTCATTATGCGGTTTTGACATAGTATATTCCTCCTAAATATTTTTTCTGATGCAAATTCTTGTATTGCATCACTATAATAATATATATTTAAAAAAAAAATAAAAATTTTTATGAGGGGACCCGAAGGTCCCCTCACTAATTGAAACGGTTCCCGCAGTAGGACTTGAACCTACGACCTAGCGGTTAACGGCCGCTCGCTATGCTCTTTACCGTCTGAGCTATGCGGGAATAAAGAGTGTATACGGGGCTCGAACCCGCGACCTCTACAGTTCATGAGGACATAGTCACTAACCACGAACTGGCGCTCTACCCACTGAGCTAATACACCCCGAGGTGCTCCACGAGAACTGATTAAAGTACCCGCTTCAACACACCTCTACTATTTTGGGCCCTAATCTACCGCGCCGCGGATTTCGGTGCGGTTGAGAAATCTTGATCCGGAAACCAGGACCCTTGGCCGGAGATTTCTCTACGTGTTGCACGTGTTGAAGACCTCTTCTGAGAACTACACATGCCGATGCGTGCACTCATCAGTTCTTCACCTAGGACGCTATTTCACCCAGGCAGGAAATATCGCGGCAGACAATAACCCAAGAATTCTGGCGCTAATTCTTTTTCCCGATTTTGGTCGGATGGAACTTCTTTTTGTCGGCGAAGACAATGCCTTCGACGACGATGGCTCCCGCAGTAGGACTTGAACCTACGACATACGGATTAACAGTCCGCCGTTCTACCGACTGAACTATGCGGGATTATAATTAATGTGACATATGGGACTTGAACCCATGCTCTATCGCTTAAAAGGCGATTGCTTTACCAACTAAGCTAATGTCACATCTTATAAATTTTAGAACGGAGGATGTAGGACTCGAACCTACGACCACGCGCGCCATATGCGAAGTAACTCATCACACTGCATCGGGCACTTTGGGTCCCGAGAATAACGCAACGAGTTATGTTTCGTGCTCTACCAACTGAGCTAATCCTCCCATAGATATTCATATATACAAGGCGGGATTCGAACCCGCGTACACATAATGTGATCAATTATATGTAATCGAAGTAACCCATTCAACTGCATCGCCACATAAGTGGACGAGAAATCATGAACGAGTATTTTTATTAGGTGTCCTCTCACTTACGTGAGCCGCTTATGACCACTTGCATACTTGTATAAATGAATATCGTTGGTACGTGACATAGCCGCAACCACACACTGGTTGCATCGATATGTATCGACGTGTGTAACTATGCCACGAAAATCACGTCCGGAATCGAACCGGAGTCTCTATCATACACAATACAAGGGCGCCTTGCAATGTATGAAGTATCTTGCCACTAGAAGACATGACCATTTGTCATCAATACAGTTTGTAATTTCGGGGTAGTTATTCGACCCATGCCCGCGAATTGTGGCATATATGACAATCTGCAGTTTGCCATATACACTAATAGATGTTCTTTAATTCCACATCTCACAACGGCGTTCTCACCAATGCCAATTACACTTATATTGATGACAGTTGTCAAACATTCATTGTTGAGAATATCGAACCAAGAATATGTCACTCCAACTATCGCTGGGGTGTTTAAGGATTTGAACCTTATAAATATTTTTCCAATAATATTATTAACCGAAGTATCTTGATTCACTGCATCAACTGAATGAATGACGAGTCGGGGATATCGGTCTCGAACCGATGGCCTCCTGGTCCCAAACCAGGCGCTCGTACCATCTGAGCTAAACCCCGATTTACATAAGTAATATAGAGTATGCATATCCGACATTTATATTTCAAAATGTCGGATTACATACTTTGTGGCAGATGCCATACTGTGTGTACAGCGCGGTTCCATGACGAAATGGGACGTGACATTGTGTTACACGGCGTTGCCTAAGCATTACATGACGCTACCTCACAATACCACGACGTTACGGCAGTACACTGACCATAACATTTCCATCGCTTGGTTCTACAACGCATAGGATAACCCTGACACTGCCTTGCTAAACAGTGCCGTTCCATCACAGCTCCAGATTAAACCCATACTGTATCGAAATAATATGTGGCTAAGCCAAACCATAACAAAGCGTTGCCTCTCGCAACGAGACTCCACCTACACATAGGATGCGCACTACCGTGCCTTGCCTTTGCGATACGGGGCACAACCGAACGCTGCCCCCACGTTCCCTCGCAGGACAACACAATAGCGACACAGCACAAACCACCACTACGGCACCGAACCGTTGCATCAATGTTCCAGACGCTTTGTTACGTCACGTTACGTTTCCAGAACTGTACTGAACTTCACGCTACTCCGCCTAAACAAAACGCGACCTTACTCCACCTAAACACAATACTACCTGACCGTTCCCTGCCAGAACATTGCCTTTCTCAACTGTACAGTCCCCCACAAATACTGAACTCTGCGTGACACGACTCGACAGTTCCATTACATAGGTAGGCTGCTCGGTACTAAACCGTCGCATGGACGCGCACTACGTTGCTTTGCCGTCACCATACGTTATAGCGCACGCCGTGACGAGACAGTTCTCCACGTCACTCCACGTTGCCAATGCTTCACCGCATATCACTTGATCAAACCATCAATGTACAGCTCCCCACTTAACCATACCAGGACTAGACGTAATAGAACATGACTAGCTCCGCCCGAACATAATAGGACACTGCCTTGCTTTTGCCACCACATAGCCGAACAGCATCTTGCTTCACCGTAACGCAATGAAACAAGACCCTGCTTCGCCTAAACGTAGCCGAACATAACCATGCTTCACCTGAACATAGTAGAACACGACCCTGCTGCACTAGCACATGCCTGCACACAACCATGCTTTACCATACCCCACTCCACCTGAACAAAACGAACGTGAATGCACTATGCCATCACACGACTAGGTTTCACAGTACTCTGCTTCACCACAACTCATACTACACACTCCAATCTATACAATTACATTACACATGGCAAAAGGAAATAGTATATATGCGGGCGCAATGCCCGCATATATACATTCCGCGATAACTGATGATAGATGCTTGGAGCAAACATCTATGCCATGCATCAGTTAGTACCCCGAGTCGGACTTGAACCGACAAAACACGGTGTTTGAGACCGCTCCCTATGCCAATTCGGGTACCGGGGCATTTGTATCAACATTATGAGAATAAATACACAGGTATTATTCATTTATGCAGGTGAAGTAACCCATGCGGCTGCATCATAATATTGATACGATGATAGTTGCGAGAATATCATAACCGGTATATGATCTCGTATCATTTTTAGAACAAATGGCGAAGTAACCGATTACACCGCATCGCAACTATACATATGTGATGTGAAAATCACATATTATTGCCAGATTTCATTTCGATTGCATCCCACTGTCTGATGTACTCAGCAGCGAATGAAACCTCCTTACCAGTCCAACCCGTGAGCATAGCTGTCCGATATGTCATGGTCGGAATAACAAGGTTATTATATCCAGCAGTCTGGACCGAGAATACATTCAGTCTTGGATTGACCGCCTTGCGATATGCATTGATGAGTGCGAATACATCAATCATTCTGCTACGGACATTGTATCCTTTCTGGCAGTATTCGTACATATCTTCGGAAGTTCCATACAACCCGCCTGTACCGGCTTGCTGATCGGAGAAGATAAACAGATTATCGAAATGAATCTTTTCGGTAATCGCTTTCTTCATGAACTTCCAGATTCCACCTTCCGTGGAACCACCCACATCAGAACTACCGCGGGCATCAATCGGTTTAACCTGTGTCAAAACCGAATCACGACGGGAGATTGGATATTCGATGAAGTTATCACCGAACTTCACAACCATACCTGCATCGGATGCTTTTGCGGCAATCACAGATGAAAGGTTATCAATGTTTGCAACACAAACTGATCCGAATTCCGAGGTGAAGCCGCCCCATGCAGAACCCGAATTATCCGTCAAGCAAACGGTTGTTCCCATCAAATGCGGCATATTATCAATTGATAAATCCACGCACTGCGACAATGTATCCAGTAACGGATACTTGATTGCAATTGGTAATGGCGAAGATTCAATCGCATTATATGCCGATTTGTATCGGAACGGGAACTGTCTGGCATACGGGACATCTTTGATGAGTTTATCATGGAAAAACTGATATACTTCGGGTTTTACCGAATTATCTGCAGCAAATGCCATAAAGATATTTCGAAGGTTTCTGATCAATGCCATTGCAGGGAGTTTAATATTACCGGCATATACCTGCAATGCTAGGTCTTTCCATGACATTCCATCCGAGAGAAGATTCTCCCACGTTTTTTCTTCCGTGCCAACTGACACGGAACCTGTCTCCATCAACTCGTTCAGAACATCCGAATTTGCATGAACAATACGCACGGTATTAATCATACCCATTTCGGAATTCTTATACTTGTTGACTTCGTATTTTGTCAATGTTCCGAGTCTTGCAGCCAACGACCGTTTCAGAATCGATGGCATATTGGCTTTCGATCCGGTAACATAGATAAAATACGCCAGTTGGGTTGCTGGTTCATCACCACGTTTCATCACGCGGTTGTTTGCCGTGATGAATTCACCTTTATGGTGTTTTGTCCATTCCTTTCTACTAGGATGGATTGCGGCACGAACCATGATGACTTGCGGATTCAACCGCATGAGATACTTCTCACGCAATTCAATTGCAAGTTGAATTGTTGCACCGAAGTCATACTCCAGTGCTGCATCAATTGCTTCTTCAAATACCTCTGTGGTAGTCTTATTGAGAATCATATCTTTGAACAGAGGTTTGATATCACACTTTTCCTCTGTTTTAAATGTGATTTTCTTCTCTTTCAGACCACCTTCCCGATAGTAGGAAGGTTCACCGAAGATGGATGAAGCGGCAATCATCTTCAGGGTCTGAATGGGATCGAGTTTATATGAAATCCCATTCATAAAGTTTCGAACGATTTTCAGATCCGGCATTTCATTACCAAATGTCTTTTGTCGTTCGGACACTTCTTTTGAAATTCTGCTCATATATAGGACTCCTCCTTTTGATATGGAATATCAATATGTAAGCGAGGGAGAGATATTAAATCTCTCCCACCGAACTCATATCAATATTGTCAAGTCTCCAACCCTTGGAAGGATCAATCATTCTGATCTTTCTTCCATTAAGAAATTTCCGCGGGTCAGTATCCTTCTTGTAATAGAAGGTGCACAGAAGGACATGTGCCAGGTTTGCGCGAACTTCGGTTGCCGGACCGTCACCACGAGTTTCGCCCTTGCCGCCTTTACTGGAGTTTAGGCTTACATATGCAAAGGCGTGCTGGTTCTTCTTGCGTGACGGATTTGCCACGTTATCCGAGAATGCCAAATATGAATGGGAGTATTTATTAAATACTCGACCATCTCTCGATACGAGATATTTGTCAAAAGGAATCTCCGGATAACATGTGATGAATCTGCACATGTCAGACGGCGAGGGATCATTCGATTCAGATGTTTTCGAAGATTCTGCTTCAACCGTCTTTTTGGTAAGCGGTGTTGTGACATCTTCGATACGAACACGACCGTTCGCGGTCGGTCTTACATCTTCCGGTTTCGGCAGTGTCGGAAATGCCCGCTTCACGAGTTCCTCGACAGTAAATTCCAACGATGTCGGATTCACTCGGTCAGGACGGGTATCTCCGATGAGTTTCACAACCCATTTTCCGTTATGCTTATACGGATAAACGGGGAGCGCCCGATACCGATTAATGATTTTTCCACTCGGATAAATCATATACTTTGTGCCCGGAATCGAATGAACCCAATCAATGGGTCGTGCATCCTTGTCTAATTTACAAGGATTCAGAGGCGAAATAACCGGCTTGTCAGATGCAGGTGATGACGCATCTTCCTTTTTCGGAATCGGTTCTGATTTCACCCCTTCGTTCTTAACGATGATCGGACTTTCATCTTTTGCCGGTTTCTCATCCCGATGAATGATGTATGGCTTTTTAGTTTTAGAATCCGTTGTGGTGGGCGTGCTCACTCTCGGAGCATCTGTCTTTTTATCCTGAAACGACACTCCCACCGATGCTTTGCTGTATTCATCAAGAATTGCACCCAATTTATTGATGTATTCAGCATTCAATTTTTCAATCTCTGCTGTTAATTTATCAAGCTCATAACCGCATGATGTTTCATCCCACACGGTTTTGTATCGCTTGATAAACTCTGTCCATCTCTTGTAACCCGAGATGGTGGTTTCATCCGGATTGATTTGATAATCACCCAGACGTTTGAATGCGTCCCTCACATTTTTATTCAATGTGAGTCTGGCAGCATTCTGGAGTGCCACTGCTTCAATTGCAGCGCGAATCCCGTCGCCGAATTGAGAATGAGAATTTGTCATTTTTGTTTCCTCCTGTAAAATGTTTTCGTTTTGATACAATCATTCATGTTGTATCAAATTAACAATATATATTTTCAAAAATAAAAAATATGGGGCGGATATCCGCCCCATCATATTATTTGTGTTCTCGTTTGTATCTGGCATGATCCATCATATATTTGATAGATGGTAACTCCGGTGAAATCGTTTGATCATCATGAAGTGTTTTAAATCGAATTCGCATCTTATGACGGAAGAATGCAAACAATGGTTCGATTTGTTCCAAGAATGCATTTGTGCATGTAACCCGATACAATCGTTTCGGACCACGGTTATATTTGATTTCGAATGTCAAGAATGATACATCTTCATCTGCCGTAATCACATTTAATGAATCAATTGCCACATACAAATGACAACAATTCAATTGACGAATCAATTCATCAGAATTCCCATCATTCCACTCGATTCCGATTCGTTCTGCATACATACCAGACATATTTTTGAGATATAATACATATGCAAGATTCTCAATAAATTCTGCCGTTAATAGGGAATCATAATACATTTCCAGTTTATAGTATGCTTTCATGTAATCTTCCCAATAAGAAGATTCCATCATATCTTCAAACTGCTCTATCTCTTCTTCAGTATCCGATATTCCAGTGTCTGTTATCGTTTCTTGTTGTAAAATGTTATCAACACTTTTTCCAGACAAGACAATGTGAGAATATGGTGTGACAACAGAAACCAGTCCAGCATTCTTTGCCATCCTATGACAAATCGGACAACACGAAATTTCCGGAATTAATGCATTTGTATTCGGATCAACCCCAACCAAATACATGACAGCGTCACGCATGTCTTCATAATTTGCATGAATAATGGCATTCTGTTCTGCATGGACAGAACAACAATCCGAATAGTCTCCGGTATTATGTGGAACATTATTCTGAATTCGTTTACATGTTCCAATATCACAACAGTTTGGATCATTACGGGGTGCACCATTATATCCAGTCGAAACGATGCGGTCATTTTTCACAATGACCGCACCATAGTTTCTTCTCAAACATGTGGAACGAGATGCAACAACTCTCGCAATATTCAGATAGTATTCTTCCTTACTTGGTCTCATCTTCCATTTCCTCCTAATCAATAAATGCAGTGGCAAGTAACCACGAAATGATTTCCACAATCATTCCAGTAATGAATAACCAGATAATCCCATTGAATAAACCGAAACCCATCATTACAATACCACCAATCAACAGAATCCATGTTATAATCATTATGATTATTTCAATTTTTTGATTTGGTTGTTTCAATGGATCATCTCCGTTCAAAACATTGTGAAATATCATCGGGATTTTCCAATTCCAATATCGTCGCAACATCCTTTGGTGTCATATGGAAATCAAATATGAGTTTCGACCCAACATGTTTCCAATCCGAGAATGTTGTCAATGATTGCATACGTCCATCCTGAATTAACACAACGGACATTTTGGAATTGATCAACCCAATCTTCCACACGGTGTCATACTCACCATCTCCACGATAACCAACGTCGAATCTCTTGATTTCTGTTACGTTGTTCACATGGAACCCGTTGCTGTTGTGTTTCTGTAAATACATCAACACATCGATCAAATTGAATTTCATTTCGTTTGTCTCCTTTGGCTTTCATAAGAATTTTGTATTTTCTCAATCGATAATAAATCGATCGGAATACCATAATCTTTTGCAGATGTGTTTTTATAATACGATATGGATTTGAATAATCGATCATATCCAGGTGGTAATTTCACATCATCTACATCTGAATCCAAATAGAATCGAATCTGAACAGATTCACCGAATATACCCATATCCAACGCATACTTCATTCCAAGACCATAATCACGACCCAAACATGCAATGAACAATCCATTGGCTATATTACCATTATAATATAATCCGATTGCATCCATGACACCTTCACAGATACACACATTGATGGTCTGATATGTGTCAATACCATTTTTGATCATGTAAATACCTGGAATAGTCGTTTGCGTATTGCCGGTATATTTCTTCCATCGGTCACCTTCATCTGAATCATATAATCGACCAACCATACAACCATTCACAAGTTGGAACCATAATCGATTCTTTAAACCATAACCATTCCCTCCGATGAAATCCTGAACATACCCATATGGATTTCCAATCATACAGAACGATTTTAATTGATCAATGTCTGGACGAATTCCAACACGTTTCTGAATGTAATCCATCCCAATGTTAATCATATTAGCATGATTGATTTCATCAAGTATTTCAAATGATGATATTTCATCTCTAGAGTTACAATGAACCTTTCGACAATTCCATTTCGGAATTTTCAAATTATCGATTCCGAAATAATTCAAAAATGATTGATTCATAACTCCATGAGAATTACATTTGAAGCAATGATATAATACAGGTGTGTCATCAGCTAATTTGATTAAAACATACATGTGTTTTTTGATATCACCGCAGAATGGACATGTGTCACATCGGAACCACAATCCATTCCCCGTTTTATGAAATAATCCGGTTTCTAATAATGTCCGTTTGAATTCTCCATTTGTCATAATACACCTCCAAACACAAGTATTTTCAGCGCGAAAATTCGCCTATGCTATACGTGTTATATATAATATAATATAATAATTATTGGCTTCGCCAATAAAAGAATATATATATGAATTTTCAAAAAATTTTTTCATCCATTTTTATCTTCATTTTGAATGGAATTTTCTGCAATATCCGCAGCAATAATTTGTCTACGAATTGTCTCATATTGCTTTTTCAAGAATTCCTTCAATTGATTATAATAGTATTCAATCTGTTCATCAACAACTGAATGTACAACGGATTGTTTGTTATAGAATGCTTCAGGATATATAAATGCTTCTGGATTTATTTTTGATTCAGGTGATATTGTTACAGAGTATTCTTCACCAACAGGTTTCTCTTCTTTCACAATAATTGTTGAAAACACAACAAACTTTTCATCTGTATTCAATTTATCATTAAAATGAGAGAATACTGTCTCAATCTCATAAGCAAACATTTTATCAGGTGGAAAAGAATGTTTGTCAAACATAGAAATCTTTGCTCCAAATCCAACACGAAATCCTGCGGGATTAAATTGTTTCACCTCTTTCAACTCATCAATTCCATAACGTTCATGATACAACTGAACGTAAATGGGAATGACATATGCATCTGGATGTTTTGCTGAAATCAACTCCATAATCTTCTCGTGATTATCAATATCAAACATAATCAAAATTCCTTTCTTGATAAATATATAATTGGTATGAAGAATACGAATCAACTCATATTCTAATTGTGAGTTTTTCATATGGGAGGGATTCATAATGGATATTTATCACAATAAAGATGCAAAGAATAAACCACTTATGAAATTATATGTATCAGACATTGATTTCTATGCAAGACAACTTTTGGAACTTGTCACAGTATACAGAAAACATATCTATCTACAAGAAGATCGGGATGTTAAAATCTTAAATGAATTGGAATATTATGCAAGACAACTGATGAATCGTCAATATGATTCATTAATCACAAATGCAAATGAAATCATCTCATATCAAGATGAAATACCATTTTAATAGAACAATATGAAAAAAGAAATTGATATGAAAGTATCAATTTCTTTTTTTCTTGTTTACCGTATCCACGGTTTCTCGATTGTTGATGAATTCTTGTCAACAATCGCTTTGCACGTCGCCACATGCAAAGCATCCATGATATTACGGTTGACACAAGTATTGTCAACATTCGTAATGGAATGGACAATCTCGGATGATGTTTGTGTGGATCGACTGAACGGGTTCCACACATTCATCATTTGGGATGGATTCATAACAACATCTCCTTTCATTCAGATATTACATATCAATTATATATGTATAAAAATAATTAATACGCAGAAGGGGCTTCATGCCCCTTCATACTATATTAATTCACGTTATGATAATACTCTGTAGATTGGAGGTATTCACATGAATGATGACATCATTGCAAAAGTTGGATTGATCATGAAACGTTTACATGAAAACCAACAATTGCAAGAGCTTGCATCACAACAAGGAATTGATGTAAAAAATACAATTCATTTGACCGAGGATACTGCAAACAACATCGCAGTATCTGTTGTCGCATTGATGTTAGCAAAACAAGAATCTGATCCTGATTATGCTGCATTGGTTCGTGCAGGAATGGATCATCGCAAAATCAGAACCGAACTGATCAACAAATATAAGAATCAAGCAAATCAATTAATTGATTCTTATAAAATGCAATTACGGGACGATTCGACCGTATAACAAACCAAATTGTAATTTACACGGAGTCGTATGATATTAGGGGGCTCTTATCATATAACATCGTGTGAATATAATCACTATGAGAAAGGAAAATGCTAGTATGAAATTTTCTGAAATCATGCTTGACCTTGACACTGGTGATGCCTCTATGCACGATGTCCATGCAAAGGAGGCACTGGGTAAGGTTAACGTTTCTTCTGCGATTTTCGAGTATGCTGCGAAGCTCGCTGAACTTCCGGCAAATTCTGCAATTATTCAGGAAGCCGCTACCGAGGCTGAGGAAGCAGGTCTTCCGACCGAACCGGACAAGGCTGTCGGTCTCGCAACAGAGGCTGTTGCTCAGGAACTGATCGGTTTCTACGATGTCGTTCTTGAGAATGCCAAGAAGGTGAAAACTGCTGCTGATCGTGACATGAAGGCTATTATTGGTCTCGGCAAGAAGTATGGTATTTCCGCTTCTGCTGCGAACACTGGTAACTTCATGATCGCATTTGCAAAACCACTTGCACAGGCGCTGGTTCGTGATTTCGCAACCAACCGTAAGTCCAAGAATGCTATCACTTTTGCAAAGGGTATCTTCCCGACTGCATCTGAAGCTGAGAAGCTGATCTTCAGCTATGGTAACTGCATGGCTCGTCTCGCTTCTGTCTTCGGCATGGGCATTGGTGATTGCATTGAGGATCCAACTGTCCAGGAAGTTCTGTCTTTCGATCAGAGCTTTGTCAAGATGCTGAAGGGCTTCTTCGCATCTGATAAGTATGCTGCAAATGATCCGAAGACTGGCTTCGATCAGGGTGGTGTTCCGGATGTGAATGCGCTCTACAAGCAGCTTCTGAAGGGTTCTTCCTTCCCGGCTGTTAAGGGCATCTCCACAACCAAGAACGCTGACGCTGAGGATATTGCTGAGCTCATCACCTACACCTACGTTGCACAGCAGGTTTCTGCTGGTATCGTTAAGGCTGCTTCCAAGACCAAGAAGGCTGGTGCCGAGAACTTCATCAAGTCTCTCTGTACTGCTGAAGAGGTCCGTCATGGTCAGTCTAAGGCTGGTACTCAGAAGAAGATCTCCGCGAAGTTCCAGAAGATCAACGACAATGTCAAGACCTGGGCAAGCGATGTCTCAAACACCGCTGATGCAGTTGTCAAGGCATTCTCTGATGCTGTCTCTGCACTCGGCAAGATTGCAACCGGTCAGTCCGAAGGCATTGCCGATGATGGTGAAGGTGCAGCCGAGTAATGTATGAAAGAAAGGGATGAGATGAACCATGTTACTACAAAATCGTGATATGACGATTTCCATCCCTCATACATCAACATGTATCATACGTACACGGGATACAATCAAAGATGGTGATATCATTGAGATTGTATCCCCAGTGTTCTCTTCTGTTAATTATCAATCTGGATCCATTGAGTTAACGGAGTTATTCAAACTTCCGATTCGAATTCTAAATGAATCTCGAATGATTCAAAATCCAAATGGTGATTACAAAGCGACGCTGGTCTGTGATGATAATGACATCTTTCAAATGTATGTCCGTGTACAATAAATTTCATGAGAGGAGATGAGAGATCCAATGACCTCTGATGAAAAAACATTGCTGCCCTCATTGCTTGCATACATCAGATCCGATCTCTTCACATTGGAAAATATTTCCACCTCCGTGAGATTATCTCGGGAAGAACAATTGTTGGTTGATGATACATTGAATGAACATACGTGGGATGTCGTGATTTCGTATCTTCCTTTGAAATTCTATCGTATACTGGAATCCTATCCAGATATGTATACAGTCGAAAAGTTTGATCCGAAATACACACGAAATCCGAAGCTATGTGCATATGATCGTTATGGTCTCACAAACATGTGGCGACCATTGATGATTCTGAATCGGTGTCCGTCGATTACACAATTCGACTTCCCGTTTATTCGATATTATAATATCGAAAAATTCACGTCCGTTTTGGCGGTATTGATCGCGAGGTGTCAGCAACAATGACACATTACGATGATATGCATCCGAATCGGGATAATGCAAATAATTTCAATGAGGGTAAAACCAATTTGGAGGAACAGCATCCCGGATATTCTTATCAGTATAATTCCCTATCACCAGAATATCATCGACATGGTTATGAGTTATCATTGGCATGTCAGTCTGGTACTGATATGGCGCATACTGTTGGAAATGTGACTGCGATTCTATTGCAGTTTGTTCTGGACCTGTTTCCTTCCAATACATTCGCAACTGCTTTACCATCTACCACAATTGCGCATCGTCAGCTAAGGCATACTCCAAAACAAATTCGTACACAACCATATCCAATCTGTGTTGTGAATCCTCGTATTTCTCTCAGTGGTCTGGATCATCGACTTGCTGCGGGATCTTATGCGACCACACTTTGGTCAACCACATCAAATCGGTTTCAGAATCGCTCCGAAATGGAAAAGTTATTCTTTGACAAACGGAAGGGAATCGAATGGCGTGGGAAGATCAATCGTGTGATCATGTATTTTGATTTCGTACTGTCATTCCGTTCCGCTATGGAACAATTGCGATGGGCTTCCTATCTCATCAATAAAATTCCAACAAATGGGCAATACTTTGATATCGACACTGCACTGGAAATGGCTCTTCCTGATGGGTTCTTAATGGAGATTTCTCGTTATGCGGGAATTCCTGTTAAAGACGCAGAAGGAAATGTGTCACAATTTGTGGATTATTTGAATATGAATTCGATGTATCCTGTATCGTATCGATTCTCATCGGGACGACACAAAGATGCATTCTATTCATATTATATGACGTCACTGTTGTGTCGGATGCATGAGCTAAACTACACAAATGTCACAAAGATTGGTCAGGCGGAATCAGACTGTCCAATTACATTCACAATTGAATGTGAATTCAATACAATTGGTATGTTTGATTTGTCAGTTCCGAACCCAGGCCCGTATCGGATGATTGAACCAACCCCAGGTGCAATTTCTATACCAATCTTTTCTGATGTTTTCAATGAAAAAGATTTTCCGTTGCTATATGGATGGAAGATTCATTCACGTCCAATCATTAAGCTGGACTGGGGTGAAACGGAAGTCAATATCGGAAGTATCTTTGGACAAACAATCAATAAAATGATTGACTATCATCTTCAACATAAAATGAATCCAGAGTTATTCGTTCATGTTGATATGAGAGAAAATCATTCATTGATACGTGATGGATATTATGTGGACTGGGCGACTAGGACACTAAAATTCCAGAACGTAAACTACGCGAATACTTACCGTTTGATCATCACAATCAACCAGTTGTATATCAACCAATTGTTGACTGATCTTTACGGTAAGGATCAAACAAATTCAATGTAAAGGAGAATTCATCATGCGTAATGATTTCGAGTTCGATCCAATGAGCACTGATCCGGTCGTGCAGGAAAGCTATGATGCAGCATCTTCTCGTTATGCCGATCTCTTTGCTGCGAAGTTCACATCGTTCAATCCGGAATCCATCGTTTCTGGCGGCAACAACTCTCTGAAGAGTGGTCAGTTCGATATTGACATCGAGGATTCTGATCTTGCTCTCGGCTACAAGCAGCCTGAACCACCCCTGTCTCCGAAGCCCGGTAGATTCTTTGACTGATCAACTGATATGAACAAATGATGAGTTGCTGAGGGGCAAGTGCCCCTCAGCAATTTATTATAACAAATTTACGAAATGTGATGGGTGCAATCAAATCATCTGATATGGATGATATCATTAATGATTTATCAAGTTATATCGCTACATAAATATTTAATATTTTAGATGAGGGGCTTCATGCCCCTCATCTAATCGTTTTTTTTTATTTTATTAATGCATCAGCGCCACGTTGCAGTTCATTGAGATCGTCAGTTTTCATTTTCCAATATTTTGCTTGAAACTCGGATAATTGACTGACAATTTGTGAGATGAAATCAATAACCCGCTGAATTTCTTCTGGTGAATGGAATCTCCATTTCCGTCTACTAGAAGTTCTATCACGCGCTGCATATTTTGGGTTCATGTTTTGGTTATCTACATTGGACACTTCTCGTTCAATCATGGATTTGATTTCTTTTAAATCCTTGGTCATATATTCTATTATAACATCTATAGACTCTTCGTCCGATTCATCCAACATTGATTCGACATATCTGGCTATGTCATCGGCAGTAAGAGTTTGTGAGCGTTTTTCAAGACGAGTGAGTGTATCAATTCCTTGTAGACGCTGTGCAATCCTTTCGAGATCTCGTTCATTTCGCAATATTTCCAAATATTTAGAAATAGTTGTGTTTCCATCTTTTTGGGTAAATATTGCACCAAAAACAACACCCTGGATACCATCATATGCTTTATGAATCTCATGGACATAATCCAAACCAGTCACATTTGGTGTATAGTATAAATTAAGCATAATAGTTTTTTCTTTAGATTCTTCCGGAATATCTTCGACTGTTTGTTTGATATCTTCAGCGGTTTTCTCTGCCCGCTTTTCTGATTTTTTAAAACGCGAAATCATATTTGTTAGCAACGTGATAAGTTTTGCGATAATACGCGGCAAAACCATAAGGATTCGTTTTGCAACACTTTCACTCTTATCGCCGAAAATAGGTTTCTTCAAATCATCTTTAAAAGACTCTTGGAAAATCTCAAATGATGAAACATCTGTAGTATCATCGCAATATTCCAATACAGACATTGCTTTTGAATAACAATTCAAAAGACTCTGAATGACTTCAAAGTCTGATGATTCAAGACACCGATCCACTGTTTTAATCGATTGAATTAATTCATTCATATAGGTTCACACTCCGTTCAGATTGGATAGATATATAAAATATATCACATATTTATGCGGTTGTTTATTTGACAATCGAAACGTCTCGGTAACTTTGTTTAGAAAGGAGCTGCTATGCGTGGCTAAAATGTCAACTGAAAAGCGAAACAGTTTAAAAGATTCCCAATTCGGAATTCCAGATAAACGTAAATTCCCACTGAATGATGCTGCTCATATTGAAGATGCTGCAAAGAAAGTTGGATATGCAAAGGGCGCTGATAGAAAGCCCTTGGCACGTAAAATACTGCGTCGTGCCCGTGAATATAATCTTGATACATCTGGATGGAAGAAAGTAAAACTGTTTGCACAAGAACAAGTTCCCCCAATGTCAGATGGAACCAGTATTGGAAATGCTCCTCCACATACATTGGCTCCATATTATGAAGAAGACGAATTGATGAAACGTGTAAAAGGTGTATCAAATCAAACGGATCCTTTGGCATTGGCGAAAAGTATTGCTAATCGGATTCATGCAAAATATGTTGCAGATCAGAAACCGCCAACGGGAAATCAGAATTGTGAACTGTGTACATGGTGTGCAGAAGCAAACTTCCGTGGAATCAATGTGTTACCACGACCAATCTATTCTCCACGTGATCCTGCATTCGATGTATATGGTGAAAGTATTGTCATGAATCCGGATCGAAAAGAATTCCCGAATTTCCAAGAACTGAACGATTGGATCATGACACAGCCAAATGCTCGATTCTATGTTCATGTGAAATGGAATGGTGGAACCGGTGGGCATGAATTCATGTTGATCAGTTTTAACATCCCAAGCATTCTGGACCCACAACAAGGAATCTTTGAACCAATGTCATCATTGAAAATATTCAATGATTATTTTGGTAATATTGATTACTCTGAATCATACATCTGTCGTTTGGATGATCGTCCTTTGAATAAAGCATTGTTAACGAAAATGAATTCCATGACAATGCTGGTTCCGTGGGATGAATCGAAAGACATCCCATATATGAGAGAACATGGAATGCTTTGTGATGAAGATGAACAATATGCGAAAGATCATGGAATGATTGCGTCCGATGATCCCGTTCAAGAATCAGCAAAAGATAATTATGCTTCAGACAAACCGATCCCTATTCAAAATTATAAACCTGATATTGTGTACTTTGGGTGTGCAAAGAAATTAAATGACAAAATTGATATTGATAAACAATTGTTTATCACACCTTACAAAGGCATTGCAAGTATTTTTTCCGCCGATAGACCTTGGGTGAGACAACTCTATCGAATGGGAATCCGATCATTTAATTCGGATTATGATGAATGGAACCAGACGGATGGTCTTGATGAACCTCTTAAGGTTGTCCATGTTCGTGTTCACGATTATGATGGTAAATCATTTGAACCATTTGAATTGACTGGTAATGGTTTCATATATGCAATTGATATTTCTAAATTAAAAGATCATGTTGCAAAATACGAATGGATGGATCAATCAAAAGAAGCTCTTCTCGTTGATCTCAATGAAGTCCCGATCAAGGATGTGCAACCTGTAACGGTTCGATATATCATCAGACCTGATGTAGAAAACTTTCAAGAATCTTCTACAGACAATCACGACTATTGGGAAATTGACGAGGAAGATGGAACATTTACAACAAAATTGACGAGCAAAATATTGTTCGCAATGTCAAAATTATATTATTATTGGGCATCCATTCCGGAAAGTTCATGGAATATAAAATCCATTGAAGAATTTGATGTCGGCAACGATGATAATTGGGATATGTCGGTGTCGGCGCCAGAAGTATGGCGGGATCTTCTTGATGAAACTATTATTCAAATTCGTGGTATCATTTGGGTTATTAATGATTTTGATAAATTACCAGAAGACAGAAAGAAAATTCATGAAGGATCCTTTACATTTCCGCATGAGGAATTGATAAACATTTTAACAGACATTCGTGATACTGCAAAAAATGTATATGAAACAAATCCACTTTTGAAAGTCAAAAATCTACCATATAAAATTGAAACACCCGAAGACAAGAAAGCACTCAATGATATTCGATCGGTTGGAATTCTTGTCAAGTCTGTTCTAAAAGATTGGGCAAACCACTATGTTCCTGAAAAATTAAAGAATGCTTTTAGACACGGACCATATCGTGAGTTATTCACCGAGGGTTTTATTGACACCATCCAAGAAGGAGCATTCCAGGATATCAAGAATGGTGTAAACCCATTCTCTGATAATCTGGTTTTCCATGTATCACAAAAATCACATTTCGATGGGCAGATATTCCAACCACGTGTTCCGGAATATTTGGATCCATATGATCCGAATGACAATTATTTTGAAGACAATACGTCTCCACGTGTTTGTTTTTCTTCATCCATTGAGGGTGCATTGAATGGTATCATGGTAAACATGGAACGTGATACACCAGAGCGTTTCGACAAAATGTATGTGTACGTCCCTGAAAAACCATTCAAGGATTACAAACATAAAACAACAAAACAGTTGATCCAAGAAAAGAAAGTATGGGACACAAATGTCACGCGTGAAGTTTGGATCACTGAACCGGTTCGTATGAAACTATATGGAACCATTCGTGTTGATCAAATCTCCGCAATGAAAATGAAATCCACGGTTAAGAATGCAAAGAACGAAAAGCATCATCGCAGATACTTCACATTCAAATGGAGATGGATTGTTCCACCATCGGTATTAAGCAAATCGACAAAGTTTGATTACTCAACAGACAAAGTTTGCCAATGGTTATCCAACGATTTGAAACGACTCAAATATGGTTTGATTCGTGATGGTCGTTTGATGACTGGAAACGTATCTGACGCGGATTACAATAAATATTGGGTATTCCATTCTGGTCAAGAAGTTGATGAAGCCGGTGGAGGTAACTGCTTTGACTTTGTGGAATATGAGGCTGGATATCTCCAAGCATATGGTGTAACATACAAAAAATACTTCATGTCGTTTACAACGACGAATAATAAACCGATTAATACACATACGATTTGTGTCGTTCCATATGAAGGAAAATTCATTTATCTCGAAGGAGCATTCAAGCGTGTTACGGATGAATGGGGACATATGCGTCGCCGTACATTCAACACATTAAATGAAATCTTTGATTACGTCGCAGAATGTTCTGCTGATGTGGAGAACAAACCAATCAACTTTGGCGTTTGGGATTATACAGACGAAAAGATTGATTATGGTACACCCATCAAAGAATTCATGAACTGGATATACACTCATACAAAAATGATGTATGATGGAACCGCAAAACCATTTAAACCTGTGAAGGAGGCGCATGTCATGATCCCGTCCCGCTTTGTTCAAGAAGCAGAAGAAAGTGTTGAAAAAATCACCGTCGGAGATATCGATCTGGATGACGATGAGTTGAAAGAGGAAACCAAAGAAGAAAAAACAACAATCGAAACCGATGCCGATGAAACTGTAAATACAGATGACATCGATCTCGGTAAATTTGGTTCCGATGTATCAGATGAACAAAATGAATATGATCCGAAAGAAATTGGAATTCTGATGAAATTGATGGCTTCTGAAGCTGATGCCATGAATGAATACATGGATGGTGCAAAAGAAACCAATGTGGATGTTCTTCGTCGTTTGTACGCAGATATTGCAAACGAGGAACGTTTCCACATGGAACAATTGTTGTTTGCGAAATGTGAAATGACCGGTGAAAAGTATGAACCAAAAGATCCTGATGTCAAAAAGGAATACGAAGAACTTCTTGAGATGGGTATGGATGAAACAACGGCAATGCATACTGCGGTTGATAAATTCCATATTCGTGGTTCTGTTTCTGATGATGACGATGTTGAAGATATTGACATCGAAGAATTGACCGAGGATGTCCATACTGCTGAAATGGCAATGGAATTCTTCTCGCAGAATTTCGATGAAATGATGACAATTCTCGAAACTAAATCAGTTGACAAAAAGAAAATATCCGGTGATATCAGTGCATTTATGGAAGGATTCTACACCGAAACAATCAACGCTCCCGGTGCTTCTGATATGTCTCGTGGAGACTGGACGCAATCTCCAAAGGGTGTTATCGGTATTTTAAGAAATGCTCTCAATGGTTTGCTGAGACTGTTGGGACAAATCATCAGAAAGTTTAAGAATTTGATTTTCAAAATCAAATCCAAAAAGAATAAATATAAAACGATTCATGATGTGAATGGACATACGTGGAGTGCTTTGTTCAAAGACGGTGTTCATTTCTATCTATTTAATCCAAAAGCCAGAGCTGGGCAGCCTCTCATAGACGATGAGAGTCTTCTTAAATACACAACGATCATTCAACATTTGGCATATCTTTGCGGCAATCAAGTTAAAAACGGTAATGGTCAGAAAAGATTGGATCAGGCTAAAATTGAAGCATTGGGTCCGATGAAATTTGATAATATCGCAAAAGGTATTTCAATCGTTGAACATACAAATCTGGAACGAATCAAATATGTTATCGACCAAGCAACATCCGACTGGTTGGACAAAATCTGCTTCGGTACAAATAATGTTACTAATAATCGTGGAAGAGTTGGCGGATTTGACCCAATGACTGGAGAATATCGTTCTGATAATATTTATAATAAATTAGAAGATTGGCACAAAATGTGGGAACATCTTCTGAATAACATGATTTCAATTCTAGATAGTATGAAGAGTGTGAAAGAAGATCAAACGAATATGCGTGCATATAAGGACGCACTCGATGGTATGAAAGTTTGTGTCAAAGGTGCAAAAGCGTTTGTTAATGCATTGGCTTCCGACATGAATGAGCTGGTTAAAATTAACAGAACTGCATGGGAAGAAATGAAACAATCTGATGCAAGAAAAACCGCAAGCGTAAATAATGCCAATGCAACATCTGTGATGTAATAATTTTATTTATATAGATATATGATTACTGTGAAAGGAGGTTGAGTTTATGGATATTTATTCATCCGGACAATCAACCATTATGACGCCTGCGCATAATTATGCGGGAACAACCGATTTCACAACGATTCTGAAAGACATGGAGAAGGGTCACTTTCCAACAGGAACTGGTCAACCATTTCCGGTAAATTTCGATGAGAATCCAAACACTCCTGCAGTTGATGCAATGTCCCCATGGGTTGCTCATTGTACACCGGGTCTTACAAATCCACCACCTTCACAAGTAATCGGTCCAAAAGCATTTGGATTATAAATGATGAGATGGGGCGCATATGCGCCCCATCATTCTATTTCGTATAGGAGGTTAATATGTCAATCACAAAACAAGAATTGGACAAATACATTGAAGCGTATTCAAAAGGCAATCCACTCATTTCAGACGAAGAATATGATAGACTATTGGAAGATTATCTGAAAGAACATGGTGGAGAATCAGCACGTCCATTCAATAGACAAACGCAATCCGATGCAGTCAATGATATCGTCGGAACACTACCGAAAGTATATGGATGTACAATTCCGATGCGACCGGGACAGAAAACATATAAAGACCACATTGAATCAAAATCATGGAATGGTGATATTTGTTTACAGCCAAAATTCGACGGATGTTCGGTTGCATGTGATTTACGAACCAATCGATTCTTCACAAGAGGGGATTATGATGATGGGACTTCAGTCGATGTGACTGAGTTATTCGAAAATCGATTGGAAGAGATTCGTTCATTTGTATGGGATGGAACAACGGCAATTAAATTCGAAGCAATTGTTTCACACGAATCATTCTTCCAAAGTGATTTAAGTAAAATATACAAACGTCCACGTGATGTTGTTGCTGCTGCAATTACATCCCGTAATATGGATTTGATTCGATATGTGTCATTGATTCCGTTGCGTGGGTATATCGATGGAAGACAATACATCCCATCTCCATTGACAGAATCTTCAACGTGTCTATTTTGTCGATGTGATGATTACACAGGGATTGAATCATTTATCAAAGCGAGATTAGATGATGGCGCCACAGTTAAAATCAACGAAAAGACATATTCAATTGATGGTGTGGTTCCATCGATGATTCACTTTGATGGACCAGTCGTATTCACACGTCCCGAATATGAAATCGCAATCAAGATTCTGTATAATGTGCAAGAGACGAAGCTGAAATCAATTGAGTATCAATTCGGAAAACAAGGGAGAATCACTCCTGTTGCAATTCTGGAACCAGTAAAGTTTGATACGGTTACGGTTGATCATGTGACATTATCCACATTACAACGTGTTGTGGATATGCAATTACGCCATGATGACACGGTTCGCATCATGTACAACATCGTGCCATATTTCTTGGAATCGTATCATGATGGTGATTATCCGATTCCGGTTCCACAGAATTGTCCGATCTGTGGTGCAAAGCTGGATTATTTGTCATATCGACTTGTACGTTGTTCCAATCCGAATTGCAAAGGATTGAAGCTCGGTGCAATCATTCGTCATGCAGAAAAGATGAAGATGGTTGGTGTCGGTAAAGGTGTTATCACAAAATTGTACGATGGTGGATTTTTATCAAAGATTGAAGATCTATATGATCTGCATACATATGATGATATCATTCCACAAGAAGTCGAAGGTATTGGTTATCAATCATTTCTGAACATCATCAACTCAATCTCGAAAGCTTTGGAAGAAGCAACACTTCCACGATTCCTCGGGGCATTATCTTTCAACGACACGGATGAGAAGACATGGAAACAAATCCTGTCTGTTGTTGGAGATGATGAAATCATTCATTCGATGGTGGATGGTAGTTTTCCGGAATACATTATGACGATTGGATATATTCCAAATGTTGGAACTATGAAACTGCAACGAATCATTGATGGATATATGCGCAATAAAGAAGAAATTCAATCAATGATGGAGTGGGTACCGAAACGGTTAAAGCGTGTTGATTATCAATATGGAAAAGGTGGAAAGATTTGCATGACAGGAACACGTGATGCAGATCTGACTGAAGCTTTGATTGAGTCTGGATATGAAGTTGGAGGATGGTCGAATGATTGTGTTGCTGTCATTGTACCGGATTTGAGTTATACGTCTGCAAAAACAGAAAAAGCAAAAGCAAAGAATATTCCGATTTATGATATCAAAGGAGCATATGACTTTTTGGTCCAACCATTTTGATGATGAAGGGAGTCAAACCGACTCCCTTCTTTTTTCACAAAAATGGTAAACATAAAATCCATATGTGAGGTGTTGACAATGAATCATTTCATTCAAATCATACAGGAATATTCCCGAAAGAAAGAAGATAAGATCAATCAACAGATACTGGATGCGGACCCAAAGAAATCCACATCAATTGCAAATTTAATTGACAAAACTTTGAATACGGGACATAAGGTATATCTCATGAGTGATTGGCATCTGATTAAATTTGATAAAGATACGAAAGCGAATTACCAAAATCCCAAGACTAAAACCATTATCAAAAATTGTCAGTCGATTATCAATCATGATGATTTGTTAATTTTTCTTGGAGATATCTGTGATGGAGAAATCGAGAAGAAACAGGAGATATCATCCATCTTACAACAAATACCAGGAATCAAAATTATGACACGTGGTAACAATGATTTGTTTGATGATCAATGGTATTTGGATAACGGTTTCAGATATGTAACTCCAAAGTTTATATGGAATGATATACTGTTTTCACATCGTCCGCAAGATAATCAGAACAAGTTGAACATCCATGGTCATATACATGGAAGCCATAAATATTATGCATCAGAAATATCGCATTTCCATAATCAAATCGATGTTGCATATTTTGGAGGAAGAGAGAAACCATTGGAATTGAATTGGTTAATAGATCAATTTCCGAAATATAAACGCATTGCAGTTTTCATTGATAAACCTTGGAAAAATGATCCGCGTGTTGATGGAAAGCCGTCATGATGAATGGTGGGCTTCGGCCCACCATTTTTATAATTTTCGAATAAATATATTTTTTATTTGAGAGGAGTTGATTGTTATGAAAATTTTCATATCACAACCGATGGCAGGTTTATCTGATGAAGAGATTATCAAAACAAGAGAATTTAATATGCAAATGATTCGTATGCAATTACCACAGGACGCGGAAGTGGAATTCATCGATAGTTTCACAAAACCGGATGACATTGTTGGGAATCGTGTTAAGATGTTAGGACATTCCATTATGCTATTGGCAGATGCGGATGTATGTTTCTTCCTACCAGGATGGAATGAATCCCCTGGATGTTTAACAGAATTTGATGTATGCAAACGGTATGGAATTAAGATGCGTTTCACACAAGAACCAGTATACAATATCCAATCACAGACGGAAGGTGAATAAATGTACGCATTCATTGCAGATACACATCTTGGCGTAAAACTACCGAAAGAGGATTTTCTCAAATCATTGAACGAATTCCTGGGGATTATTAAAAAGCACAAAGAAGAATGTCATGCAATTTTCGTTGCCGGTGATCTGTTTGATCATAAATTAACAATCGATGAAATGAAATTTGCATCATTCTTCATATTAAATCTCGCATGTAATTTCTGTGGAAGAAACGGCAGAACACACGTTCCTGTTTATTTCGTACATGGGACATACACGCATGACCAACAACAATACGACATCTTCATCCCGATGTTACAAAAGATTGATAACGTGGAAGTATTCTATATTGAGAATGCTTGTGATGTTGTATTGTTTAATGGAAAACATGTACTATTTCTTCCGCAAGAATATGGTGATGATATCTCATATGATAAATTCTTCAAAGATAAACATTATGATTTGATTGTTGGACATGGTCCAATTGCATCAACAACAAAGAATCCATGCAAATCGGCGAAATACGAGATCATTCATTCTGCAGAATTATTGGGTGAGATTTCTGATATCTGTGTATTCGGGCATTATCACGGATATACGGATTTCGGAAATAATGTGTTTTATGCAGGTCCATGGTTACAATGGCGATATGGTGAAGATGAACCAAACGTGTTCTTTTTGTGTAATGATAAATATGAAGTTGAAACATATCGGAATCCATTTGCCATGGAATTCAAAACGATTGAAATATCCAATCCGGAACAATTGCGAGAAAACATTGCCAAAGAAATCAAAACTCCACACCGGTTCATCATTCAATCAACAACAGCTGATATGGAGACATATCGTGGAATCATGAATTCGACAACGAATTCAAATATCAAATTCCAATTGAACGAAATCGTTGATGAAGATGATTTGCAATTATCGGTTGATGAAATTGTGGAAGGAAATGTTTCTGAAACCGCATCACAACCGATACCGGCGTTGATCACATATATCAAGGATAAATATGGGATTGATGCCACCACACAATTATCTGACTACGAGAATCAAATTAACAAAGAAAAGAAAACTGATAATATGTAAGGGGACATAGTCCCCTTACATTTTTATTTTTTATATGTATATAATTAATTTGGATACAAACAGATATCCAAATTAATTATTTTACAGGAGGTATTTTAAAATGTTCAGATTTGGCGGTATAAATGAAGCGACGGAATTGTCATTCCACCAAGTAATTGGTTCATGTGTCGGATTGATGGTTCAGAGTGGTATAAAACCAGAGCAGATTGATACTGTCTTCTTACATGTGGATGGAGACAATGGTCCTGCGTTGGGTTGTACAATCACATGTTTCCCGGATGAGAAACGTGATATGGATCCAATCACCGGGAAACTGGCAAATGAATCATACCACTTTACTGTCATTCGTCCAGAAGACCACAATGTGATTCGTGTATGTTTCGAAAATCTTCGATGGGGTGATAAAGTATTTGGTGAAAATCTTCCCCAGGTAGATTTCATCGTAAAATTTGATGATGAAACAGGTGAATTAGATTATGAATTCAAACCAAGTGGTGTTCCGGATATGAATGATATAAATCATCGAGAACTGAATATGAGACTCGGTTGGATAATTTCATATTTGGCCGGTTCTTTGATGGTGTTAACCAATAAGAAACCGGACGAGTATTTCAAAAATGGAGGAAATATGAATGCTGAAGGAAATTCAGGTAATACCTGAAACGAAATTATCAAAGATTCTCTTCTTCGATAAAGTGGATGTGATACAATTCACAGAACGTGTCATCCCATTGTTTGGCCCAAATGGCATTGGAAAATCAACATTCATTTCAGCAATTGAAACAAATGGTTATTGTAAAAATGGATTTGATAAAGAAAAAACATTGAAAATTACTGTGGAAGGGCGAACAAAATGTTTTTCATATATGAATGCAAGAGACAATGTGAAAACCGGAAAAGATTCATACATGGGTGATTTCAATTCAGCATTTCAGTTCTCAAAATCATTCAATTCAAAATTAATGTCAGAAGGACAAGCTATCATATATTCAGCATATGATTTATTACGAGGATTTGACATGGATGACATTGAAGAAGGTATTGATCATGTCATTCTGATGGATGAAATCGATTCCGGTTTATCAATTGATAACATTGACATGATCATGAGAAAAATAAAACGTGTCATCAAAAGAAGACCGGATGTTCAGATCATATTCTCATTTAATTCACCACGCGTGTTGAAGTGGTTTCCAAATGTATTATCCATGTATGATGGAACTAGAATCACACTTCATACGGAAGATGATATGATGAATGTCATCAGAGAACATAAAAAATCGTTTGATAAAATACGTAAGACAAAAGGTCTTCCAAAAATATTCTATGAATAATAGGATGACAAAGTAATATCATGGGGCACATATGTGCCCCATATTTTTTCTTGCTGTTTAAATATATATTATTAACGTGAACAAGTCAATGAATCATTCATAACTTGTCAAATAATTATTGAAAGGACGGCATGTATTTATGAATAAACGAATGAAAAAGAAACTCCAAAAACGTGGAGGTTTTAAAACATATAAACGATATCGATATGAAACATTGCAACATAAAATCGTGTCATGTTTACAAGAAAAATTTCCAGATGCCGATTTAATTATGATTAAAAAGGATAAAACAGGTAAAAGATTCTGTGGTGCTACAGCATTTTATGGTGTCACACCAGGTTCACCAGAATCTTTTGAGAAGATAAAAGGAACAATTTTTGATCCAAATGCAACAGAATTACCATTACAATGTCAAACCGATGAATATGCCAAGCCAATTTATGAAAGTGAGTTTATAATAACATTCAAAATATGGAGAGACGCAATTCGATTAATTGATGATCCAAATGATAAAATAATAATTGATTCGATGGGAGATTTGAAAGAATGATAATTCCAAAATATATAAAACATTCCAAGTATCATCCAATCCGAGATGATACCGGTGAACCATTTATTCCATATGACAAATTCATGAAACATACATGGAAAGAAATTATTTGTGCATTGGAAATGTTGCCAAAAGTCAAAGTATACTTCACACATCAAGAAGATTTGAGTCGTATCTTTCCGTTTATACCACGAAATGGATTATGGGCGACATGTGAAATATTAAACAAACAATTCAATATTTACATCTTTATTGAAGCAGCACAAATGTTCACAGAAGATGAATTGAATTTTACAATCTATCAGATGTTAGCATTTAATTTCATCAACTTTGATGATGATTCATCTGATGATGCTGTATTGTCGTTGGTAAAGCATCATATTGATAAAATCAACATCAAACAATATGCAATGAAATTACAATTAATGGTAGGGGGAGATATGACAGTATTTGAAAAGATAATTTCATTTGATTGGAATTTTGGTGCTGGAAATAAAATCAAGAAACCACAGTTGCCATCTTAAAGGAGGATAAGATAATATGATAGTGCAGCAAGGTGAATGGTTGACACTTGAAGAATATGCTGCAAGAATAAGTATGGACACAATAACAATACAGCATATTCTCATCCAAAAGAGTAGGGGTTTCAAGTTTAAGAAATACTATTGTTCTATCTGTGGTTATCCTACTGATGTTCGAACAACTGCATGCGATAAATGCGGTGCTTCCATGAAAGATGAATAAAGGAGGTTTATTATGCGTAATCATGATTTAACAAAACATGACGAAGCTCATTATCTCGAGAATAAAGAATTGCGAGAACAGTATGAGACAAAACTGAAAGTGTTCTTCTCTGAAAATAGTATTATCCCGGGAACACCATATCCAGTTGAAATGATTCGGGATATGTTATTACGTGAAGGAATCCCGTATTATGTATTTGAAAATGCATATCATGTATCATATTCCACAATGGATATGAAATGTGGATCAAAACTATTAAGCGCTGTTTTACACTCGGTATACGTCCGTGGACGTATGGATGAACATGCTGGTAGGTCACATGCAGCACGATATGAATTTGGACGAAAATTTTATGTGAATAAAACAACGGGCATGATTGATGTTCTTGAACCGACAAATGTTGTGACATTCTTTGTGAAACGTAGGAGGAAATAATATGCCTATAAAATTCCCATGTCCATATCCACCCGGTGGATTGTGTCCACCAGAATGTATCACCAGTGATGGACCTTTGTGTGATTTCGATGATGATTGTCCATATGCATCAAGGCGGAAAATCAATGAAATTGCACGAGACGTGATATCTGATAAATGCATGCCGGGAATGGAAAATGATAGTATTGTCAAATATTTAAAAGAATTATCAGATAATGATACAATTTCTGATGTAATTATGGATCCACAAAAGACAACACATATAAATCCGGTTCAATTTGAATCACGGATGAATTATGAATTGCAAAAAGGAGACGATGAAAATGAAGATCAACAATTGGGAGTTTAAACAACTACCATGCACGATGGTTACATCATCTGGTGCAGAATTGGGTGGTGGTATCATGTCAACATTGACATTTTGTTCAGAGACAGAATTCAATGCACAAGATATGATTGATTATATCAAACGATACAAACCTGGTGAGTTAGTCGCCAAATCATATTGGGTGAATAAATCCGCCCCAATTATCGTGAATGAATTAAATGTTCATTTCACGGTAAAAGCATATCTATCAGAAACCCAAGTAGAAGTGGGTATTCGGATTCTTCGGAATCAATATAATATCTTTTATACACCTGCAAAACCAACTTCGAATAAAGAATAATGAATGGGGCGCATGTGCGCCCCATTCTATTTTTATATTTTCATATGGAGGTTTATTATGCCAATTACAAGATATACGATCCAAGAATGTTTGGAGCGCACGATTATGATGGATGAAATGAAATGTTTGATATCATCGTCGTGGACATTTCGTTCACATGGCGGATTCATTTTTCAAATAAACTATATCAACATGGAAAAACATGATAGCCCCGAGGTATATATCCGTGTTAATTATTATTCAAATCCAAATGGTCAACGTACAATTACTGCATTTTATGATGATTTCGATTTTCCAGTCATTGTTATGCACCGCGGGTGTGTATTATACTATGCAAATCGATTGAAGAATTATAAAGATAAATTTTATGGGCAACCATTTTACTCATATGATTTTAAAATATTTCAGCGGTTATTCAAATTCATCCAAGATGAAATGAACATGAAAGGATTCATGTTATTACAAGATTCTGATATTATAACCATTGACAAAGACATTGATAAGGAGGAACATGATGAAAATCGGAATATATGATATTAACCTGACAGAAGATCTTGATATTGTCCGAGATATCTTATTGAGACGGGGTGAACGTGGTGATGTTCTAAATGTTGAGATTCCACCAAACATGAAAGAAGTATTTGATGAGCATTTAGCAAATCAATATTTCAAACCTGCTGGATTTGGTTGGAGATTACCAGAACATATTGTCGGTGAATATGCATTTGCAATGAATGCATCGACAAAACAACAACGGATGTATTCATGGTCGGAAGTTGTTGGTAAACGTTTTTCGGGTACTACAGTTGGTATTGTCAGATTATCAACACATACTGGACCGCGCACGATTATTATCGAAGACGGTGGCACATTTAATCGTGAAATGTTCGGAAATTTTGCAGATTAAGAAAGGATGATGTAACATGGCAAGAATGAAACAGAGATTGGTGTGTGCATATTATACACCGGAAGAAGTCAAGAAATTAGAGAAAGCAACCGGTAAAATAATCAAACATAAGTTTACAAAAATATTTGAAACCGGTTGCACATGTGATATATGCAAAAAGGAAATCAAAGAACATTCCGTGTATATCCGTGTCAATACCGGACATCGTGAATGGGGCAATGATTCAATCGATTCCATTCAGTGGTATGATATTTGCTCTACTGAATGTCTGGATAAATTTTATCAACAATTCAAAGAAAAACATTACAACACATCGTATTTCGCTGCGGAGTTTAATACATTGATATTGGGATGTGATTGATATGGAAGAACGAGTATCTCTGGCGGAAGTACAAGTTTTGGGATATCATAAGTTTATTAATCATGGATATGATTTTGATATTCGTATGCAATCATTCGGTAATAGTAGATGTCCTGTAATACATATCAGTGAACCCAGCGGTGGAGAACCGCAATGGAATTTCCCTATTACATTGGACAACTATAAACCGAAACATCCAGATTCTGATGATTGGGATGATGCTGACAAGGTCCTAATTGATTTTGATCTGGTTGAAAGGACATTTCATGAAGAAATAAGAAAATTTTATCAAGATTATTATATCAAAGAGAGGAAGGATGAATAATATGACACATGAAGAATTTAAAGACATGAGTTCTCTTATTGAGGATAAACTTGCCCTTGAGAAAGAGATTGATGAATTGAGGAATAAGATCTCGGATATCAATACAAAAATCACGGACCCCGTAAAGGAAATATTCAAACCGCTCATTGGTCGGTATTTCCGAAAGATGGGAAATATTGTGAACCCGACTCACTGCGACGAGTGGTTCACTGTCATCGATGTTCCGAAAGAACAATGGATGATGATTGGTGGGTGCACATTTGATGAATGGATGGTACCTGCAAGAATCATGCAGTCCGATGGAATGCCGAGAAGAGGAAATATTGGAATTTCACCTCAGGACTTCAGAGACGATGGGAAAACCCTTCCCATATACATCATTGAAATTTCTGAGGATGAATGGTTTGCGGAACAAAAACGTCGGGTTCATGAGGAAGTAGACCGGAAACTGAAAGAGGCCATGATATGAATGAGAAAATGAATTCTACAAATATTGAACGTGTACAATGGCACCCAAATATGCAAATTTGCATCGTGTTGACATGGATGATTTATACATTGGATGGGTGTTCATGTGGTGGTATGGCGCATGTCGTTGTTGATGATGAAAACCTGGATATTGCGTGTGTCAATGCAACGCTTGCGGATTGTGATAAACCGGAAAACAAGGATCGTCCTGAACGTCATCTTGTTAGAGCTCTGATGGAGTATATGCAGGAAATGACGTTAAAGCAAAGATATCTGATGTATCGACTTGCAATCAGAGCTTCTGACTCCATGACTGGTTTCGAAGAATCGAAGTATTTTGAGTTAATGTGGAATGATTGGTATGACCTGCATGAAGATTATATCAATTCAACTCTACTCCCAGAGTTAAGAGAATTCTGTGTACGAAAGGGATGTTTGAATGAACTGGAAGAAGCGGTGCAGACTTCGTAAGATTACACGAAGATACAATTCAAAATACGGTTATTACTACAAAAACCGGAAACTGATTACGCCGGGATACTATAACCAATTCGTCAAGATTAAGGCTATCGGCGTATGTTGGGATTTTGAATGTAGCCGTACTGAGCACTGTCTGTGTACTTACTTCCAAGGGGAGTGTCCAAAGTTCACAGACAAAGAGCAGAAATTCTTAAAGTATATCACAAACAATGCCAGATTCGCATTAGACTGGTATGAATCTGAATTACAGGAAGGAAGAAGACCACTATGAACTGGAAGAAACGTAAAAGGATAACTCGCCTGATTCATAAACATAAACTCAATCGACATTCTGATTACAAAGAATGGGTGAAGGAATGGTGTATCGTATCTGGTTATTACGGGAAATCCAGATACCAACTTCTGAAAGAGTGGAAAGACTTAAGCAAAGACGAGTTTGTCGAAAAGCTTGAGACAGCACTCGACAGTCATGCTAAAAATGAAAATATGTCTGCGATGATGAAAGACCTCGTTGATGGTGGGTGGTATGGCGCGATTGAGGAAGCTGTCGGTAAGGTTCTCGAAGAAACTGCTAAGGTCAAACCACTTCCACCACAGCTTCGCTCAAAAGAGGCATTTACTGAATTCATGAGTAACCTTCCGCCGTATGTCCCACCGTCCAAGGAAGATTGGGATAAAGATATGAAACGAGCGGAAGAATTCCATCGAATTCTTAATCAATCTCTTAATACGGAGGAAAAATAAAATGTGCGACCATCCAGAGTTTCATCTGTATCTGTATGAGGTACCGAACTCATATCCAATCGTGCATTCATATGAAAAAGTTGAAAAGAAGATCACACGACATGAACATGTACACACAACGCAATTGTATTTCTGTGATGGTAAATTATTCAGCAAAGGATACAGAATCTTCGTTCACCCGAGACCTCGTGAGAAGCATGAGATAACTCTGCTGGATTGCGAAGGAACAGATAGAGCGATTAGAACTACCGACAGATTGTGGCATATGATCATTGCCGGTGCATTCGACTGGTACAACGGAGGCTGAAGAACATGACAGTGAGTCAGTTGAAAACGATTCTTGAGAACATTGAAAAAGCGGGAAATGGTGATTATCAAATCAAGTTTTGTTGTGAAGCAAAATGGGAAACAAACACGAATGGAACGGGAGCAGATGTGCTCCCGTCTCGCACATTTGATTTCTCCGACCGTAAGTATGAGTTTAAGGTCTACAATTATCGGACAAACAATGGTAAATATCCGTGCAAAACAACAATTTGTACGGACAACATTGATGTGACACCAGTGGATGAAACTGTCACATTTCATCAAGGATAGAAAGAAGGAGAAATAATTATGATCAAGGTGTTTGAAGTTCCTGCTGCAAAAAACGGCAGAGAATTTTATGAATCAAACGGATACCCGGAGATATATATTGATACAAAGAAAACCGACAGCGACGGTTGGGGTCGCCATTTCACCGTTGATGTCATTTCTATAGAGCGTGATACTCAAAGAGAAATCAATGATGTATTGCAAGCTATTGGTCAACGCGCAGAAGCCACGGTATATTCACACGATAGATTGACTGTTGAAATTGGCCCATTTACAAAAACAGACCTCCGTTGTCTTGAGACAACAAAACACATCATAATCAAAAATGATACATGTATTATTTGTGGACCAACAGGATACATTCCGAATGTGGAAACAATCGAGATACCGAACACGGTTCATCTTATTGAGTGCTGGGCTATGCATTACCTGCAAAGTCTTACAACCGTAACATTCAACAACAATCCGACATTGAAAATCCAAGAAGGCGCTTTCTATGGATGTAGTGCATTGAAAACAATAAGCGGTCTCGACAATTCAAATATCACTGGTATCGAAAAAAGAATATTCGCGGGATGCGAAAATCTTGAGAACGTTCCAATTCCATTCAATTACGATGTGACTTCAATTCCAGAGCGATATGCTTGTGGAACTGCAATCAAAACATTATCTATTCAAAATAATATCAAACGCATTGAGGAAGAAGCATTTGCTTACTGTACGAAACTAGAAGCCGTGTATATCACGGAAGGTTGCGAACGTATTGACAGAAAAGCATTCTCTAATTGCGAGTCTTTGACAATTGTGAAGATTCCTGATTCTGTCAAGAAGATCTATGAGGACACATTTGAAGGATGTGGAATGTTCACGGTCGTCTGCAATCCGGGTTCATATGCAGAATACTGGGCAAACATGATGAAAATTCATGTTGAGCATTCCGGAACATTATGAGGAGGAATAAGGATGAATGTTTCCACTGTATATGATGATGCATATGATAGAAATATTATATGCGTTACAACCGATTACTCTGTTGCAGTTGAAGCATTTCACAATCATAATGCCGAATTAATTGCGGATGGTTACGAACCAAACGGAGAACATGAGATAGATCAGCTCATAAAAATGCATCCACTTATACTTGGGGAAAACCAGGTTATTACTCTGAAGAGTATTCGTAAGGAGGAGGAAACACTATGAATCAAGATATAAAAAATGCGCAGATTGTAGATGTGACGATTTCCATGGCTGATCACGGGGTTCTCACATTCTACGTGCATGTTAAAACCGACTCATTCAACTGTGGTATCGGCGGATACCAGAATGGTGTCGGCCATCTCGGAGCAAAGACGTGGAAAGGTAACGGTTCTGCGATCGTCGCCATGATGAAAATCATGGATACGGTTGGTGTGTCCAGATGGGAAGATCTTGTCGGAAAATACTGTCGGATTGATTGTACCGGCGTTCGCGGAAGTGCATCTGTGAAAAAGATCGGCAACATTCTGGGAGACAAGTGGTTTGACCTCAGAGAGTTCTTCAATAATGATATAGGTCAAGCAACATATATCTACGAGGAACACTCTGACACATATGATTACGAGGACGGAAAAGTCCACCCTGACGAATAAACATTGTGAGATATGGGGGAGCTTATGCTCCCCTATTCTTTTTTATTTTTTATACGTATATTATTAATGTGCAATGACCTGTGTGATAGGTCATAGTAATAATTTTACACTGGAGGAAATGTTATGTTTGGTAAGGTAACTCTCTCGGACAACATGATTGCTATCAAGGTATCCGTACTCCCGGCAGAAATGGGGTATAAAGGAACACTCGGTGATTTTCTGCGTATGCTGCACACAATGATTGATGCCAAACAATGCATGTTGTCAATAGATGGTAAACCAATAACACATATCGATATGTTCTACCTGGACACTGACAGCTGGTTCATCGGTGTTAAAGAAGCACCGCTGTACGAACATCTGAAATATGCAACAGATTTCTATGCTTCCCCGATTGGGATATTCGATACTCATAATGGAATCTATTCGAGATTCACTGGATTCAATCTCGTGATCAAAAATAAGGAGTGATAATAATGCGCAATGAAAAAATATATGAGTTAATCGATTCTATTGATGGTTGTGCACGAGCTCTCAAGAGTCACATCAAATCAGACGGAACGTTTGATATGGATATCACTAAAATGAGAATTCTGTGTCTCGAGATCAAATGTGATGTCAATAAACTGGATAGAATTCTGGAGAGTATTGTATTAGTAATGAGGAGTAATGATGAGTGATATTGAATTAGTATACTTCGAATTGAACAACTGGTTTTCTGGAAGAGATTATCCACTGGATGAACCATTCATTTCATGGGTAAACCATCGCGCATTTTCTAATGATAAGTGGTGTAAGAAAAATAAACTTGTTGTTCTCTCTGGTAACATCGACATGTCGGCAAACTGGTGTATTACCGCGCCTAAAGAATGGGTCAAAGAAAACTGTCCGGCTTTATTATATAACAAGAAATACAAATATACCATAATTCAATATTCGACAGACGGACCCAAAGAGATAGAGTATGAGAAATCCATGTCTGATTTCATTAGGTATCCTGATGAAGATGGTGATGTGTATGGCAAATTTGGATGGAAATTTCCAGAATATTCGGAGGAAAATTTTGGAGCCCATTACTATGATGATGAGGAGGAAGAATGATGAAAGGTTTTCAGATAACCATTGATATTCACGCCACTCGAATTGACAATCCGTTTGATATGAAAGTGACAAGAAATATTGATGTAGACAATGACCTAAATCTCGACGAGATTATGGATATTCCGATTGGGAAGTTGATTCTTGGATCGGCATATACACCACAACACGCTGGTGATATAACGGATGTATCAAAGTATGATTATACGGCACCAGCCGATATGTTTTCGAATCATACATGACAAAATGTATCAATTGGAGTTATATACAAGAAGGAGGTAACCGAGCATGAGACACATGGTGCCATTGAAACCACCAAAGGTGAAGATCCGAATAATCAAACCGCCAACGACGAATGAAGAAGAGTGTTTGGACCGGCTCGTATATCTGTGTCCATACTGCACCAGTGAAAATATTAAATTTAATGGACTTGACCCAATTTACACAGGATCACATGTTATCAAACACACTCTCGGTGTAATAAAAAGACACTCCAGAGGGGAAAGTTATACATGTAAATCATGTGGGGTGGTATTCGGGGCTTCGACATCGAAACTCCATTTTTCATGGTTGCAATTTCTAAAAGTTTGGGGCGCACCAATCATATTCATAATCCTCACAATTATATTTGCTCAATTCTGGGATGTGACCACATATGTTTGTGGGGTTATCAGCACCATATGGGTTATGATTAATGCACTCGGTTTACTGATGGATGATTAAATAAGGAGGTAACAATAATGAACGAATACGAAGGAGGAATAATGATGACACCTATTGAAACGCTTAAGCATTTGCAAGAAGAGATCGACTCTATTGAACGAGTTGAGGAAGAAAAGATGCGAGAAGTATCCGAAAAGATATTTGATCCACTTCACGAGAAGAAGCTCTCATGTATAAAGACACTGGAGAGTTTTCACAAACAGTGTATCAATGATATGCGTGGAAAACATTATAGAATGAAACCTCATAAATATTGTCCTTTCATCATGCGAGGCAGTATGGCCTTCATGATACTAGGTTATACTGATGAGACCGACACTATTCTCACGACACATATCCCTGTTCTGTCATTGTTTGTTGGTCATTTATTATCAGGAAAACAAGATATTCGTTATCAAGAATATCCTGTATACATATCTCCGACTTTCTACGAAGATACAACATCATCATATGAGAGATTCATTCGGTTCCTCGATGAATGCTGTGAAGAAATATCTGCTGAAGAATTCCATAGACTCTTCATCGATGCGGTCTCTAACGTTGAAGAAGCTAATATGACGATTATACCGAAAAAAGAAGAAGACGACGATGATATGACCGATGCTGTCGACGTTATTGATGAAAGTGAGGATGAATACTTATGATTCCGATGGACCGAAGCAGAATCTTTAAGATTCTAACGGAGATATTCCGTGATGAAGAATGGGAACACAGTCCATATATCATGAAAGAAGATGATCTAGTCCGCCGCGATATCAATTTTGTTAACCCCGATAATCATCATAATATAGATTATTGGTTGAGGATTATCATTCCAGCGGATGATTGTCCGGAATACAATTTTGTGTTCCATTCGGCAGTTTCCGACAAGGACGCAAATATTGCAATTGATGGTGCCGGAAATTACCGTATCTATGGTGATGAAATTAATTCCTTCATATTCACAACGATAAAGAGCAACATTCAAAAGTTCTGTGATTATGCTGTTGAACTTACGGAACTGGAAAACAGACAGGCATTCGAACATGTTGTTGCCATAATCAATGCATACACGAATGAGTTGATGGATACGCGTGCCGGGGAATTTGTTCAGCGTGACGTGATTCCAAGAAATGACTACACACAATTTGTGATTAAGAAAGCGCCATATATGTGGAATGCTCTCGGTGTTGATGTTCTCCGACACTTCTACAAGGAATGCGTTCACAGTAACGATGTCTGGGTTCGGTTTAATTTCGGCGAATCGTGCTGCACGCCAATCCGGATTTATCCATTCCGGCATGAAGTCAAACTTGATGGTGAACACCTTGAGAAGCTCACGGGCAACATCATCACAATGAAAGAATGCGTGAGTATCGCCAAACGCATCGCCAGAGAGCTCGAATATGTTGTAACGACTGATAGTGGTAATCACTTTGTCAAAGAAGCAATCGGTGCTATTAATAGACTCAAGGAAGACAAGATGATTGGTTGTGACGAAGTATTCCAGGTTGTTGTTGACTGGCTCCGGAATATAAGAGAAGTAGGCAACATAAGACGTGACAAACCGCATCAGGTATATTCGGTTGACGCTATAAAATCTAATAACATTTCATCAAAATCTTTAAAGCTCGAGGTTTCATATACACCATACATGAAGACTATTATGATATCTCTGGGAAAGGAACACATTATCACAATCGACGATCTTGGATTGGCTGATAAATCCACTTGTGTTTATATCATGCAATATGAACAAAATGGAATTGATGATGTGTTAAACAAGTACCTTATTGCGTGTCTTGCTGAGGTATTGAAAGATAGACTCGATATGGATAAACTCAGAGCATATACGACAGCAAAATGCACGCAATATACAGAATTGAAACACTGTGGACCATGCTTCTTTACTGATGACGGAATGACAGCATATGCTATTGACCCGGATAATGTCATCAGTAATGAGAACATCAACAAGAACAACAAAGTCAAAACAATTCTTGACATGGAAGCACATATCGATTCTCTAGTTGATAAGAAGCTCAAGAAATTCGTTGAGTCCGGAAGTCTGATGTACACGACAAAAGATTATCTGACGGATCAGATTCTCAGCCAACTTAAAATTGATTGGCATAAAGATGTATACAGGTCGATATATTCTTCCGTGTGGTGTACTCTCGCAGAGTCTCGGTTCAAGACTGCTGCATATGAATTCGAGAAACATTTCATGGAGTATGTTACACTCGAAAACTTTGACTACTTCACAGTTATATTCGGACTACAGAGAATTGACGATAATCTTCCAGGAATCGAGATTAAATTTTATAACGCAACTCAAGAGGTATGTGTACGGATGCTTGATCATAAATCATCTGGTTCCGGAACATGGTCATACCCATTGATTGAATTGAAATCAGGAACTGGATCAAAGGTATATTTTGACACAATCAAAAAGACCAATTGTACATACAAGTCATTCCTTGCGAACGTTGTTTCCAAGATCGTTTTATTGGAGGGATTGTCATGAAAGGTGATAATTATGGCTGACATAATAAAAGTTTATGGGTTGTCTCAAGCTGATGATCCTGACAAAATCGGGATTATTGTCACAACCAATATCACACCATTCGTATATCTTCACGGAATTCTTGCGGATAAGAATGGCTTTGATCTCTGTTGGATAGATCCCTTCCCTCGTGAGGAGGGGATCTATGATTGTGAGGCAATACTTCAGAACGGAGAAACGATTCCCAGTAAGTTGTATCTCTACTTCATCGACAACTTCCACTATGAAGGTGAGAAACTTAACCGAGGACTTGTTTGTGCTATTTCCGATGTAGTAAGCAATGATTTCTCTAAAGCAAAGATGCAGGTACATTCACCACATTTATGAGGAGGAAATTTATGCCAAGTGACAAACGAATTGAATACTTTCAATTCATAAATCTGCCATATACACGAGCAGATGAAATGATCAAAATGACAGCCGAGTTTATTGCTGAACTGGCTAAAACACGTGATGTTTCAATGTTCCAGTCAGCATTCGGTTTCATGAATAACGATATCCCATTCACAATGATCGTTCGAAGAAAAACCCTTGATACAAATACATTCGAGGTTTTTCTCGAGGTGAATGATTGGGGTACATTTGGAATCCAAGACGATGATTTCTTTCCTGCAAAGGAATGGCATTTGCGCTGTTATTCCGATAAACACAACGTACCAAACTGGGAAGATTTGACAGCGTATGAAATCTATCAGAAGATTTCTATAATGGGAAGAAATTATGGCGTTGCAACAATTTCTGGAGAAGATGCAACACCACTCATTGACATGATAACCATGATGTTGATGAAAGAATATGTTAATGATATGGAACCCCAAGATTGGCCTTGCGATATCATTGAGGCACATGTCGCAATGATTTATTCAGAAAAACACAATGAAGAGGAAATGAGAAAATGAAAGTAATCGATCAAAATGCAGTGTTGCTTGACACGAGCAACATGACACCGTATCAAATTATCGAGCGGGTTGGCAGAACCTGCTACAAGTCCGAGGACAGAATCACCGAGGATTCAGCAACTAAATTTGTGGCCAACCTGTACAAGTCTGGTCATCATGCCATGCTGGAATTCGGACATGTGTATGTCAAAATCACTGATCTGGATTTGCTCAATTTCATTTTTGATACATCAGAAGGATCGTATCTTCGACATATTGACAATTATGTGGTTGGATCACTTCGAGCATTCTACGATTGGTTGAAGTATTTATTTAATGCATCACAAAAGTATGAATCAACACATGATTTTGTCGAAGAATGCAAAACCGAATTACTCGATTTCATATGGGGATTATCTGAATTATATCCGGAAATCTTCCATGCAATGTATGATGAATTCTGTGCAGAATTTGATGAAAACCATCATTATTCTGATTATGACATCAAAGCGGAAGATGTGACAAATCCATTCAAATTTATGTCACGAGAAGAATTCATTAAATCTATGAAAAATGACGGTGTTGAAGATTGCTGCTTATCACATATGCTCCCACACATCATACTGTTCACAACGAACCGAGGGGTCAGTCATGAGATGGTAAGACACCGCCCATGTTCGTTTGCAATGGAAAGTACGCGATATTGCAACTATGGCAAGGAGAAATTTGGTGGAGAACTCACATTCATAAAACCATACTTCAATGACATCATGGACCATACTCGAAGTGTCCTTTGGGAAATGAGTATGGAGATGGCTGAGAGAAGCTATCTAAAACTCATCGCGGCCGGAGCAAAACCAGAAGCTGCTCGCGATGTTCTTCCGCATGCAATCAAGGCAGACATCTGGATGTGTGCAACCGAAGATGAATGGCAGCACATTCTTGATCTTCGGTATCATGAGAAGACTGGTAAAGCACATCCACAAATGAAAGAGCTGATGGGTATCGCGTATCCACAACTCACTGAAGCATCTGATGGAAGATTGAAGTAACGATAAAACAGAAAGGATGAAAATGACATGCAAGGAATTATTGTTGACAAAGCAGAACATCGTATGCATATCGTTCGACATTACAGAAACGATATGTGGAGCTTTATGCTTGATGGGCACAAGGGATATATTGTTGCATCCGAAGATGCACCAACCGTACGAGTGATGTATCGTCGATATACATTCCGATTCGAAATCGATGAGATTGTTGTTACATTCAAAGATTTCCATGAAAGCTTCGAGCAGACGATCATCGATACACTCAAGAAGTATATTGATGATCATCACATTCAATTTGAGGAGGAAAATTAAATGTTGAAACCAATTGAACGATCTGAACTTGTGAATGTCACCGAAGTCTATGCATCCAGAGTTTTCGGTTTGGGTCGTGCATATCTGATTGCGCTGGACTATGAGTCGTCTCTCATGCCACAGTTGTCTGTTCGAGACAGTGGAACAGTGTATTCGGCACAGCAGTTTACTCTTCCCGGTGATGATGTAATTGGTGTGATTGGATTCTTTGATGAATTATCAAATGATATGAAGACCGCATACTTTTGGATCACATTCGTCACCGAGCACAATTCTAAGATCGGACAAATCAAGATCCCGATCAATGAACTTGATGAGCATGTAAAGATTTACGACATCTTCACCGATTTTGTAAAACCGACGTTTGAAGCATTGGATGAAAGAATTCAGTAAACTAGTGGGGGCATTATGCCCCCACATATTTTATCATCGGCTGAATTAAAGGAGGATTGAAATGGCTTGGCCTTTCTCTAAACAGAAACTGGAAATTGAGCGTCCAGACACAAGTCATATTCCAACAACGGAAGATATGATTATTCCGGACAAACAAGAAGAACCAGTTGAAGAAAAACCGCAGATTCCAACATCTGTATTCGACACAGTTGTTGCTACGACAACTTATGCATTGTCAGATATGTTTGTCAAAGGTAATCCGTACTTTATCATGATATCCGGTAAATTTCTGAAGAATATAAAGGACGGGGATTCTTCTAAGTTCATGACATGTTCTGGTTTCGCGATACTCATTCAAATTGACGAGAAGCGTGAATCCGGAACATTTCTGATGTTTGTTCCCCATAAAAACAGGGTATATCGACTATACATCACAATCACGGCAGAAGATCTCAATGCAAATGTCAACGCGATTGCTGCTGGAGAATCACCAATGATTGTGATTGAGCCGATTGTTGATGTTCCTAGACAACTCGGATTCGATAAAGCCCCACAAAGATTCTTCGATTCATATGATAATGCAATCTCATCTAGTTATACAATCGGCAACAAATCTGTTGCATTTTATGATCCGGATAAATTTTAAAAATTATCTTGGTGAATAATAAGGAGGAAAAATAAATGGATTTCTCAAAATGCATCAACACAAAGAGAGTTCTGGCAAAGGATGCTTTCAAGCCAGGAGTCTCATACAGAATACTGATTCATGATGTTCGCATGATGAATATTGTGACATTACTTCTAATAGATGACGATGATGTCGATGCGTATAGCAAAGATATCGAAGCATTGACAACCAGATTTGACAAAACTGGTTTTGATGCAATATGTACCGAAATAAATGAATCCAAAGCAATATTTGTTTCATCATATATCGGATACAAAACCAAGAAGCTCACACATTTCAAGATTAACATAACGCCAGATATTATTGATGACATCATCAATAGTGAAGCTGCAGTTGTTACGCCATCTGTCGAAATTATTGAAATGAAACCAGCAATCCCTGATATGTTATTCAGAGACACTGACAAGAAAGAATCAGATAAGAATGGAAAGACAAACCCAAAGAAATCGGAAACTCATAGTTGGATTAAACGTATGCTGGCCTTTGATCATGGTGATGATTCTACAGCAACCGGTGATAATCGATAAAATTAAGGAGGAATTTATATGTCTCGATTAGCAAAATTAACAAAAGACGAGTTTGATCAATTCATGTCTGATGGTGATCTATCAGAAAAACCAGTTGCAAGCACCATGGTTCCAGATGGTGTATTGACAAAAAATAATGACAGATCGATTGTCAAAACACAATATGTATTTGATAAATCAAAGATCAGCATTGGAACATGTTATAGACTCAAATTCTACAATAAAAATCAACTCAATGAAAAACTGGCATATTATTATGATCGCGATGTTATGAAAGATGAATATATGGCGATTGAAGCAATCATATATGATGTATCATCAGAAGAATTATACTTTACAACATATTTGCCGAATGGCCAATCATGTAATTTTGTTGTGAAATTAATCGAATATATGACAAATGAAATTGTGGTGGAAAGATTGACATGACCAGAAAGAAATTTAATAAAGCACAACTCATTGTCATAATATGTGGTATCGCAGTTCTCACACTCATTTGTCGTTATATCACAAAACCACGTGATTATATTCTGGATGTGAAAACCATTAGTTGGACGTCGGTCATTCAAATACAAGAATATACCGTTGTCCATGAGGAAGGATGGAGTTACCCACCATCTGATGCATATAACATATCACATCATTCCAAGAAACGAAGGACAGAAAAACACGGTAACAGTTCTGTTGATATATACGACACCTGGTATGAGTATGATATTAACAAATGGAAGGATACCCATAAAGTCACAGCAGGAGGATTTGATAAAAATCCATATTATGCAGAATATGAATTGAAAAAATCAAATCGAAATGATGGGGTTGGTGATGAACGAGAATCACGTCGTTACATCACATATGAGGTATCTGGTATCCAACATAATTCATCCAAATCAGAATTAATTACATTTGAAATCCCAGAAAGCATCTGGAAAGAATTGCAATTAACGGATGAGGTGAATTATAAACAGCGTGGGTTTGGAAAACCATATGACATTCAAATTGGTAAATAATGGGGCACATATGCACCCCATTAATATTATTTATTTAGGAGGAAATTAAAATGATCTTTACGAATATCCTGAAAGAGGAAATGGGCAAACTGAAAATTCAGGCAGACATGCTTGAGGAAACTGCATACTGGTTTGCTAGGATGTGCAATAGAATGGAGAATGCTGCCGGCTCGAAGTTCGAGGACTCGGATTCAGAGTTTTATAACGAAGATGACGAGTTCTATGATAGAAACGAAGCAAGAGACATTGCTTCTATGGAACTTCATCTTGGTGAACAAACATTCACATTCGGTGAGGGCGAAGACCAGTTTGAAGATAAATTCGGTCGAGTGGTAATCGTAATTCATAAGCTCTATCGCTCAGTCCCAGCGCGTAATGAACGATTTGTAGAAGACTATGTTCGGAAAAATATAGAGACGATGCCTCTTGGTTTGCAAATCATGGTGACAATTCCGACAAAAACGTCGGATGATTCCGTTACATATGAACCAATAAATCGGTTTAGATTGTACATGAAAAAGTTTAAGGAATACAGAGGCCTTACGTTTGCTGAAGAACAAGACCTGAGAAACGACTCCGAGATCCTGAAAGAAACGGCTGTCGAAAACCCTGAAACCGGTATGTCTGAATGGATTCTCGAAAGAGCAACTGATTCTGTGTTTTATGAAGGATCTGATAATATCCCGGAAGATATCTCGGAAACTTTCGAGGATGTCATGGATGTTATCCGAGATACTTACATGTCATTATAATAATAAGGGGACCTTCGGGTCCCCTTCTTTATTTTTTATTATAAATATATATTATTATAGTGAATATATGAATGTATATTCACATTATGATTGAAAGGTGGAACAAATATGTCTGAAAAAATGAAAGAGTTACACATGTATTTCTTTTCCCGTGAGGATTTCACGGAAGCATTTGCAGAAGCATTCGGTACTGATTATGAACGCTATCTGCTAAAAATTGCAGACGTTGCAAATTCTCGTGATCGTTTGATTGAGAATTTCGCAATCATCATTGATCATAATGAGGAGGTGTATATCATTCATCTTCCATCTGGTGTCCAGATTAACTGGTACAAACTGTACCATCTCGGTAGGACGAATACATGCAATAGAAGTGATTTCACAAAAGATGATCTTCGCGATTTCTTTGTGAAATTAAAAATACAGCTCGATATGTTCTATGAAGAACAGATTGTATGGGGTTGAAATGAGCGGGGTTGAACCCCGCTCATTCTTTTTTTGTTTATGCAGCGTTATCATTTGATAAATCATTGATAATATCATCAATGTCAAATGGCTTAATTGTACCCATCACATCAACAGGTGCGCGGGAAATCAACTTCTCCAATTCTTCTTTTGCAGTAACCATAAATACTTTATATGTTTTCACATCGTTCTTGAAATCCTCATAACAATTCTTCCATGTGAACTTTTCGGAGATTGGTTCACCGGTTGCATCAATTACGCGATATCCGGCTTTGTTTCCTTTGAGTCTTCCCTTTTTTCTCAAGTATTCAATCAATGTTCGAATATTGTCAACACCTTCACGACGTTTATCGATAATGATGTCGAATCCAAGACCTGTCTTTACATTACCAGATTCATTGGTCGAACATTTCGTCGGTTCAAACAAAACAGTATTTCCTTCGAAACCATCACTCGATTCATGGAAACGAGAATCTTCTGATACTTGACCAGACAGATTCAATACAGCGGAAGCATTAAATTCAACAGCAGAACCGCCGGAAATACGTTCATCATTTGCACCATACTGGAATTGTTTCTTAACACCGGCAAATGGATTCAATGACATGTTTGCTGTTTTATGTGCAATCGCAATCAATATGATATTTGCTTCTTTCAACATTGGCAGAATATCAGTCAACAATCCACGAATCGTTTTTGCGGATTGTGCTCCATACATATTACCGCGTAATTCTTTGGAATCTTCAACCCATTTCTTATCATCCGCATTATATTCTTTTTCAATGACATCTTGCAAAGAATCCAGAAATACAACTGTTGGTGGCATCAGCTTGATCGGACGATTCTGATCATCCACTTCACCGGTATCTTTTATCAAGTATTGACGATTTCTCATTTTGTTTGCATATATTTCCGCAATGTCATTTTGTAATGTATCAAAACCAATTGCACCAGAACGCAATGAATATCTTGGGTAGTCTCCGGAGAACCAATCCGACGGAAGTTTCGATAATGTCTTTGCACGTTGAAGAACCAATCTCTGCTCTGCATCATAATGAACGATATTTCCACCATTCTTGACTGCAATGTTTGCAATCATCTGAATACAGATTGTTGTTTTGTAAGACTGTGTTCTACCAGTTACAACATTGAATGATCCTGCTTGTAATCCCAAACAGACACGTTTCTTTATGAACCTATCCCCATCAAATACGTTGACTTCATATCCTAACGCGTAATCAATAATTGGAATACCGGTCGGATAGGAATAATCAACCAATGTATTCTTTGAGAATACCCGAGAGTTACCACCATCCGCGATGATTGTCATGAAGTTTAACTTTGACAGATCTTCTTCCAGTGGTGTTTGTTTTTTCTTCGGTTGAGGCATACGAAAACACTCCTTTGAAAGTTAGTATGATTTTGTTCCGAATATTCGTCGATATATCCGTCACATATCAATTGAACGATATATCTATCATGAACATCTAAAAAATATTATATGGGGTGGGAATATTCCCACCCCATCATGTAATCGACACGTTCACTCTGTCATTCTACCCAATGCAACATCAGACCATGAAAGGATGTCTAGTTTTACACTTTCATCCACACGATCTGTGAGACATGAGTAATGAAATGCTTCGAATTTCTGAACGAGTTGTTTATCGATCAGGAACCAGATGTCCAAAGCATCACCGTCGAAATCCGCGTTCAAACCACCAAGAACTTCAAGCGGGACAGACATAGTGTCATCACCGATTTTATACCGACGAATCTTTGCCAAAACAATTGACGCAAGGTTGTTTGTCGGTTCACGAAGATACACCACCCATTGTCCTTCTGCAATGATTTCATCCAGCAATGAAATGATGATGTCATTCTTTTCATAAGTATTGACAAACAGATACGCTTGTTCCAGTGTCATATTATAACGCGTTGCCAGCATATATGTTAAACGATACTGATATGCTGTTACTACCATGGAATACGGTAGATCGATTTCATCAACATTCAATGAAATATCGAGTGTAATGACAGCACGTCCGGAGAATGAGAAACCACCACCAACAATTTCAGAACGGACAAAACCTTCCTTCTTGGAAATTTCATTTTTGATCAGATGTTCAACGGCATCCAACCAACATTTCTGGATATAATTCAACGCTTGCATGCGTTCAATATCCAATACCATGTTTTCCATACGACATGACACAGAAACCATCATCGAAAACCATTTGTTGATTTTCGGATAGAACTTTGTTTCTGATGTCTTTGATACAGGACGGAATGCGGTTGAATACAGTGGTATGTATGAAGTGAATACAGACTCCTTATTCTTTAACAGAATCTCAACTTCTTCATTGTTCTTCGGTGCACATGATGTCAAGATCTCTTCAAATCGTTCATAGAATTGATCGTGACCAATTCCCTGATAGCACAGTTTTGTCTTTGGAATCTTTTTGATGATATAACGGATGTCGTCTTGGGAAACTCTTCCCGCACGTTTTGCTTTCTTCTCTTCTTCCATCCCCTTATCATTCTCATTATACTGAATGCTCAATTTTGATTTGTAATCACCAAGAATGAACCGCAGCATGTTCGTTCCCAGAACGCGTTTCAGCATAATGTAATATACCGGTGTGATGACTTTATGCCCCTTCAAATCAATCCAGCCGGTATATGCAAAATTCAAAGAATGGAGGGAAATTTCGGAATGACATTTTGGACAAACTTGTCCAATGAGATCTTGACCGATGAATGCACCACAATCGCAACGATATTCACAATCTGTAAATTTTGATGAATCGACCAATACATCGATATTGGTTGGTGCATAATGGTCTTCTTTTTCAATGAGAAAACCATTATGCGTTGCGATATCAGCCAAGAATTCTGTTGTTAAATTGATTCTTTCTGCTTTCATGAAATGATATACCTCCTAACATCAAATTCATTTTGCAATGTAATCAAATAACGATACACACATGTCCAACAATTCCAATGTCATTGCATTTGCATCATACTGTAGTGGAGTATCCAACAGTTCTGCATCATTGTGATTAACGATCGTATATGATGACAATACAGAATGCATGATGGATTCCACAAATGTGTTGACATTCTTGTCGGACAGCAGGAATTCTTTCAGATTATTTAGTTTGACATATTTCTTGATGGAATTCAAATCTTTTGCAGTCAATGTTTTTGTTGCGTGTGTCACAGTTCTTGCCATCAACATATTGATCATTGTATTGTATTTTGTATCGTCTTCGGTAAGATTATAAATCTGCATGATCATGTTTCTGACATACAACAGTAAAATGTATTTCTGTTTCATAGACAGTGTGTTGATGGATATGGACGAATGAAATTTATTATATAACACGGCTTCAATCAGAATCTTGGACAGTTCATTCATTTGTGTCAAATGTTCCAGATAGAAATCGACTGGAGATAAGTCGACTTCCAATGCAATTTGTGCAATGATGATTTTGAGATCTTTATACATGCAAGAATATTCTCCGGGGTTGAACGAACGAATCATAGAAATTGTTGAGTTATTGGAGATCTGATCACTCAACAACTGCGACACATCGTCGACATTCACGAGAGAATATCTCAGCTGCACTTTTCTTGTGACGAATGAAGCCTGTGTAATAATCGCTTTAATCAAACCGACACATGAATATGTCGGGCGTTTGTTAATCTTATCCCATGCAGAAGCAAATGTCAGTTTAATCAAACCATCACACAGTAATGATTTCCGCATCACAAACTGTGTCGTTGTCGGAATGGTAACACCATCAATCGCCTGCATGTCATAGATGTTCGCATTCGACGAGCAGCTCTGGACAACCGAGTTGTACACATAGTCATACAACAATACGTAGATATTCGGGTTGATATGATTCATGACATTTGTAAATGCGATTGCAAACAGTTCATACAAATCCTTTGGGGAATTACCCGTTGAAATGATGAAATGTTCGATAAAGATATGCATGACCTTAATCATGAATGATACAATGAAAATATCACGCGGCATATCCTCTGGGAATAATCCGGTAACATCGTCTCCTACATCATTTTCTTCTACCATTTTCTTTATCTTCGCAATTGTATTTTCAGGGAATAGGATTTCAAATAATTTGTTCTGATATTCTTCGAATGTCACAATTGTATATGTCTGTGAATCTGTCAGATATTTTGCAATCAGCATACTTGTAACCAGATCATTATCATCATCATATAATGCGGTGAAGAAATTGATCTGTTCACAAATCAAATTTTGTAAATCCAGTCGACGGGTTCTCATCTGGAATAATTGAATCGCGGGGTCAATGACATCATTCGGAAACAATGCGGAAAAGTTTACAAATATTTGAGAACCCGCGTGTCGGATAATAATATCTTCCGGGACTGGTTCCCAATTGATGAAACGAGTCTTTTTATACTTCCTGCCGTGAAGACCGGTGGGGAAGCCATTGTATGGGTATTCGGTGTTGTGGGCGGTGTTATATGTATAATCCGCTTCCGGATCATATAGATACAACATCGTCTTATTGATTGCTTCAGCCATGACAAACCATTCCCTTCGAAATAATTTAGATTGTCATAATACACCGGCTGAGATGACACCAGTGTATTGAACATAGACATTTTTCTTTTCTAGTTCTTTTAGCAGATTTTCGTCCGTTACAATCGGACCTACATACTGGAAATCATCCACAATTGTCAATGCAAACGGAACGTTTGCATTTAGACATGTTCGAATATTATTTGGATCGGAAGTTGTATATGTGCAATTCGGTAAATTACGTAACACGGGGATGATATCCCCGTGCACGTAATTTGTTGGAATTTCCAATTGCTTAACGAAGTTTTCAATGATTGGTGAATATAGATTTGAATGGATGTATAAATCTCTGATACCATGTTGATGCGCCGCACTCATCATTTTGAATGCATATGCTAAATTGGGAACACATGCTAACTTTGATTGCATCATATTTTCCAAAGAAAAATCGACATGAGTCTGCTCTTTTACGAACCGACTCATGTCGTAATTTTCCCGATTTAAATATGCGAGAATCATATCATCCGATGTGTTCTGATTTTGTTTTGATAGAATGTAGGATACCGTATTCAATCCAATCAATGAAATCAAATCTTCATATTGGATCACAAATGCTCGACTTCCGATATCGGAAAAGTCTATCATTAGATCGGCAACTCCTCTGCATTATTTTCCATACCGAGCGCAGTTGCAAACTCTTCCGGATTCAGTTTTGCATACAGAGCTTTCTTATATGCAACGGCAAGAAGCTTCTGCAGATTCGTCCAGGATGCCGCAATATTCGTTGAACCAACGGGAATGGAATCAAATGTGATCGTGCGAGAACCAAGCTTATCGGTCTCGACTGTAATCTTGATCTGATTCGTGTTGAGTCCAGTGATGTGGAGCTTCGAACCTGCTTTTGGAGCAATGGTGATCTCCGGAAGATTGCTCTTTGCAGCTTCAATAAGTGCACACAGATATTCCGGATTCAGGAACACACGTGGCAGTTCATTCGGTGCTTTCTGCTCAAAGGCATTTGCACCCGTGGAAGGATCTTTACCAATTGCCTGTTTGATCTGGAAAATAGTGTACACCGCAGAGTCAGAAACCCACACAGTGAGATTCAGAATTGCATCTGAACCATACACTTTACCGACCGGGAAATTGGTACGCTTCTTCTCACCCATGTTTCCATTGTTATTCTGGAAATTGCTTGATTGCTGGAAAGGCATAATCGTATTCCTCCTCATAAATAATAGTGTAAGTAAATGTTATTAACTCGGAACTAATTATATATTTCCGAGATTAATACGATTCTTCATCTTCGTCAAGCCCTTCGAAATATGCTTGACGAATGGATGATACATTGAAAGACAGTTGTGTCATGTCTTCCTTTTGGATATCCAATTTGTATGCAAATGAATCCTCGTTGTTTTCTTCATGCTCGTCGTACAAATTGTTCTTAATAATATCATCTGTATCATGTTCAATTAAAATATCCAATAATTCACATAATGCGACGACAATGTCTCTTAAGTCATCAACAGTTGTCATTGTTGGGGTATTGATGTTGAGTTGTTTACAAACGGAGTCAACGTTTTTCACGAGTTCACGCAATGTTGTTTCCGTAATCATCCGTTTCAGATTCGTGCGATTCGGTAATGTATCTGGTAATAATCTCCAGTATTTATCCACAATGTCGAGTGCATCATCCATCTGATCCAGAATCAAATCGATTGCAGTTCTCCATTCAAAAGGTGACAGGAATGCCGCATTCCCGTCAATCTCTTGAATCGCTTCATTGAAGTCATATGATGTACCTGCATATTCTTCTATCCAGGTATAGACTTCATCCAACATATTACATCATCCTTTCTATTATAAATAGATCATACGACTGGAAACAGCTCCTGCTTTTGTTTCTGCAACCATGACATCAAACAAACTCAATAGCTGTTTAAATGGAGTTAAAAGTTTATCAATACATCCCTCTTTGTCGATTACAATTCGAATCCAGTCTGGAATGGTCTTGTAATGTTCTGGTAAACATATGTATGGTGTTGTTTCCATCTTCTCATTGTTTACCAATAACAGTCGTAACATTTCCGCAACTCGCAAATTTGTTTGTGCATGTTTCTGTAATAAATCGAATGACAACCGAATCACAATAACACGATCCATTGGTAACATTTCTTCATCCGGCATCATCTGATTCCATATCAATGCACCACGCATTTGTTCTGGTAATACTTTATGTGGATCATATGCGGAGATATCTTTCAAACTTTGTACTTGATAATATTTCGGATTTGTATCCAATTCAGAACGAAGCTTTTCTCGCAATGCATAATATTCATCCAGGATTCCCTTTACAGAGACATGATCTGCAGTCAGAATATATTTATCATACAGATGTACCATGATGTCTTCCAAGAACTCTGCAGAATCGCGTTTCTTAAATGACAATCCGGAAACGGCAATATCATGAATCTCACGAGGAGAACCTTCCTGAACAAACATGGAAGATGCATACATCTTCTTTGCAATCAATGCCATTGCCAAGAATCCAAATTCATTCTTAAATACAAATTTCTTTCTGTAATATTCATCTTTGATATTGCATCCAATTGTCAGATACTTTACCATTCTTGGTATGATATTTTCAACATACAAACGCATTCCAATTGCAGAAGCCATGATACAACTATCACGGAAGTTGCTTGTTCTCGTTTGAAATTCATCGATGTATGCGGCAAAATGAACCATCAATGAATCTGTATCTGTAACACAAACAATCAGTCGTTCCATTTCTGCTGCACGAATCTCATTGTCATTCAATATAAATGGATAACAACAGTTGTCCAAAACCGTTTGTGAAATATGGTCCATATATGTCTGAATCTCTTCCGGGATACTTGGACCAAAACCAGATACTTGCAACGTTTCCTTTGTTACATTATTCCAATCAATCTGATGCGCCTTCATGTAATCGGATACTATTTTAATATCATGCTTTAAGAATTCACTCAACACATATTTCACATGGAAAGCCAAACGCAATTTTGTTCGTTGTTCGTCTGTCAATGTTGATAAGAATGCTTTCAGATACAGAATATCTTCAATGGAATAATCGACAACGTGTTCTAACAATGCATCACATACTTCATCAATCGAATATTTTGCATTGATAATTTTGCGTTCTTCGGTATCTGTCAATACAGTATATATGAAATCATATAATCCATTGATATTTTGAATCTTTGCCCATTTGTTCTGGTTGTTTGTAAGCATCTCCAGACAACAAATTAAGGTAGTGGTCATCACCCTTGCTGAACCTGTTGTTGCAGGTGGTATATAACAAGAATAGAACGGAGACAATGTCGTTCCAGACCCGCCATAGTCTGCGTTCATGATGACTTTGATGGAACCTTGTTCTGTATTCAGTAACTGATATTCAATCGATTTTTTGTCGTATTGATACATCTTTTTCTTGACTTCTTTTCGTTCTGCTTTCAATGTTTCCAGCATAACAACGATTGGTGCAAGATATTCTGAATGTTGTTTGAAGAAGGTTCCATTACCTGTGATGATCGGACTTTGTTTTTCAATCCAATCAAATGTATTGCATATAGTTGTATTGACTCTTTCATTTGAAATGTTGTTGTGTAAACAACATGGAATGTCTTTGAAGTTTCGATCTGTTAATTCTTGAATATGTTGACGAACTATACCCGGATCTACATCCGGGTGCATTGTTGTGTACATTGTACATACACGTTCAAGATATTCTTGATAAGGGTTCATAAACCATCAGTCCTTTCATATGAGGTGATTTTATGGATTATGGTGATTTGGAAAACAAACCAACAATCAATGGCACTGAAATCAATGGTGATTTGGAGTTGGAAGACGTCGGTATATCTGAGTTAACTCCAGACATGGTTTCAGAAATCTTCCTGGAAGTATTTGGTGTATTGTTATAATCGAGATTGTTTCGCCATTCTCGAAAATGATATACATATCCAAAAAGATTAAAGTTTTTTATAAAGGAGAGATTTTACGATGCTTGATTACATCAGCAAAGAGCTTCAGGCAAGAATGCATACTGAAACTGATGAGTCTCAATCGGAGACTCAAATGAATGAAGCAATTCTCGAGTATGCACATCTATTCCAAGAGCTGGATGATCTGTCTATGAAGGGTACATCTGCTGGTAGCAGCCGTCCTTACACGAAGATCGATATCCCTCTGGAAGACGACATCGAGATTGATTCTGTTGAAATGAACCTGTTGGATGGTCGTGTGACGAATATCCCGATGGATGCAACAGTTCAGGAATCTGATCTTGCTCTTGAGCATTTTGGCATGAAGACATACGATCAGATTTACACCGAAACATACAATAGTATGACACAGTTTGCCCGTGAAACAGATGCTGCTTTTGAGGAGAGAGTTACTGCAGAAGCTGCTGTTGCATACAAAAAGTACACGGATCAAATCATTCAGGAAGGTCTGTTTGGATTTGGTAAAATTAACATTTCGGATAATTCTGTTCCTTCTAGAATTACGCTTGACTTTGGTAAGCATCCTGACAAAGGTTCCTATTATGTCAAACTTCCGATTGGTTGGCAGGTCGATAAGAAACATCGGATTCTGAAGAAGCAGCTTGAGAGTATTCAGGTTCTTCAGAAGTATTTTGATAATATTGGCACACAACTTCGTCAGATTTTATTTAATCAACATGGTGCTGAACTGGGTGTAGAACGTCCTTATGACATTTGGGAGAAGATTACACCAACAGAGGTTATTGTCCCGGTTGAGCCGATGGATAAATATTGCGTTTCCTTTGGTTTTGAGATTGATGGTAAAGAAGGTTCGGAGGCATATCCATATATCACATGGACTGTTCCGATCAAAGGTTCTCACAATGCAACGGAGAAGAACTTCACAAAGACTTCCGAAGCTGATATCAAGAAACTGCATGCGACTACAAAACGTGAAGCCATTCAAGAGATGGCTTATGAGGCAGAACATCCAACGGCAAGACCGAGTCGTTTCTTCCAAGAGGCGATTGATTTTGGTAATCCGGATGAAGCTCCTGCAACAGATTCCAATGCAGCAGATGTTTCTATCGATACACCACCAGCAGATGGTCAAGCACAAGCAACACCTGATGCCGGTGCAGATGTGACAACTGATGCTCCTGCAACGGACGACAACAAGGAAGCGATTGAGACCAATGACGTTTCTGATCAGATTGCAGAAAAGGTTGCGGCTGATACAAAGGCTGACAATACTGATGATTCCTCTGATGTTAACATCGATGACCTGATGGATGACAATGGTACAACAGATGCAACTGACACAAATGACGTCGATCTTTCGGATACAACGGATGCTCCAACCGATGAAGAGTTGGCTGCTGATATCGGTGATGAAGGCTCGACCGGTGCGGAACCTGTTGAAGATACATCAAACCTTGATTTCGACAATATGACAATTGATGAGCTTTTGGCTCAAGGTACAGAGAAGCTCAAGGGCATGACAATTCAACAGCTGAAAGATTTCATGAATTCCGGAGATACATCCACTGAAGGTACAGAAGAGGAGCTAGCGCAAGAAGCTTTTTTTCTGACGAGAGGTAATATCGGTAAGGAGCTGGATATTCACCTCAGAAAAACAATGGGTGTCCTGAATAACAATGATATGGATATCACTGAATTATGCTCCCAATTCCGCAAGGAAGGTAAGAAATTAAATCGTGTTGTTCATAAAGCTTCCGGTATGAAGAAAGTCTTTGATGAATCCGAACGGAATCAATTAAGACGTCTGAATCATGTCCTCGTTGATTTAATTGCGCTCATGCGTTCTGATGTTGATGATAATTCCGTTTCTGTTGTGAAACGTTTGATTCAAGCTTTTGTTTCAGAAGCAACCGCGGTCGCAAAAATCGTTGAGTCGAAGAATCCGAAACCTGTTCAAGAAGCAGCATTGTTTTTGAAAAGAAAACATGCTCCTGATGTAATAAAGAAAAATGTTAGTCTTGATAGATTGGCATTTATAAAAAAGAATGGTTTCTTTGATAAGATTTTTGGTAAATCAAAAAAGGTGGAACAAACCGAAACATCAGGTCCATCGTTACCAAATGAATTTCCACTTTCAGCAGATGAGTTCAAGAAGATTCTGAAGCTAATCGAGAATAAGACGAAGAAACCATGTGTTGAGTTATCGTGGTCTTCAAAAGCCAACCCCGATTCTGTCAAACCAACATCAAGTGTCATTGGTGGTATTCCGCCATTTATTGCAGAAATTCCAACAGATAAAAATGGAAAACAGTTACGATTTGTTATCCAGATTAATTTCGCGGATGTTCCGGGATTATCAGAATTACCATCAAATGGAATTATGCAATTCTGGTTAGACCGCAATATGAATTCTGGTCGTTGGAATAAGAATGATAATCGATACAGAGTTCTGTATTATTCTTCCGATGATATGAAAAAACTGGATAAGACAAAAGAACTCGTGAATCAGATTGATATGACCATATATGATGACCGTGATTCAGTTTATTGCTTTGGCGAAAAGAATGATCAATACATTGTCACATTTAAGAAATCGGAAAATTGTAATGCACCGTGGTCCTGGAATGAAATTGATGATTATGAAAAGATTTTTATAGAAACATGGAATGAAAATGTTTCGGATCCAGAAAAGAAATTGAATGATTCAAAAGCTTATGATAAGATCATCGATATGATTCCGAAAGGTTTTTCTGAACAAATTGATCGTAAAGGAATATTTGATCAATATGGTGATAAGATCGGAGGATATCCGGGATTCACACAATCCGATTTCAGAGCATATGATGATGTGAAATTTACATCAGAAAATTGCTTCCTGCTTCTGCAATTAGACTCAACAAAACCGATTATGTGGGGAGATTGTGGTACAGGTCAAATCTTTATTACAAAAGAAGCACTTTCAAAGTGTGATTTTTCCAAAGCTGTGTTTGACTGGGCTTGCTATTAATATACGAAAGGAGTTGATATACAATGCCGGATGTGAAATCTATTTTGGACGCTATCATTGATGGCACCAATAATAAAATTCCGAATACAGTAAACTCAACACTGCATCAGAATATGGGAACACCTGAACCCCAAACGTTTGATGCCGGTGAATTCCGTGAGAAGCTGTCATTGTATGTTCTCAAAGACATCATCTGTGCGATGATGCATGATGAAACCAAAGATCTCGATGGTATGATCGATCAATCTATCATGAAACATATTCATGATGATTATGGTTGTACCTGTTATGATTATCTCTGCAAATCCAGAGATAAACTGAATTCTCCAATTCTCTCCAATGTCATTCAGGAAATCGATGATAAAGCAATGACAGTTCAATCAAAGATCACCGATGACAATGAGACTGATGTGGATGCGGAAGCAAACATGAAGGATGAATTGAAGAATGTTGAAAGCTATGAGGAACTTCGGAAACAGCTGAAAGACATTGTGTCAAAGAAAGTTGTTGATGATGTTGCGAAAGTTATCACACAATCGAATGCTGCTCCGGTATTTGATGATCTAGACAAGAAAATTGTTGAGAAGAAGTCTGAATCCGAGGAAGAGGAGATTCCACTTGAGGAGAACGACACCACAAATGAATCTACAATTCTGAAGATGACCGGTGCAATCATTGCTGAAGGTGCTGGTTATGGTATTACCGTTGCGCACAAGGATGCAATGAATGCTTCCATCATCGAGTATTGTTTGTGTGAAATGGATTATCTGTTTAAGATGGATCCATCCATGTCGATCCGCAGAGGTTGGGATGCAAACAAGAAAACCATCCAAGAAAGTTTCTTTGATATTTTTAAATAATCACAGCGAATACAGTGGGGCTTCGGCCCCACTGTATTTTATTATTTTTATACATATATAATTTCTTTGGATATACGGAATGTCCGATATCAAATATAAGGAGGAATTATATATGATGACCCTTGAGGAAGCAAAAACAATGATAAATCCGGATGCATTGTCAAAGCTACACGATGTTGTGGAAGTCAAACCTATCGTTGATACATCACACAAAGTCAACAATGATATTCTGATGACAGCATTGTGTAAAGCAGTAAACGAGAATATCATCCGAGGAGAAGCGTTGAATGAACGCATTTGCAAACTATTGAATTCAGAGACGAATTCAATCTCACAGACAAAACTGACAGAGATACTGCAATCAGTCAGAAGAGTTCAGCCAAACATGTGCTGTATTGTCACAATGCAGAATGTTGAATTTCAAACGATCATGGAATGGAGATTCGATACGGAAGCAAACTTTCTGCATATGTTTGGTGATGTATTGCAGTATTATCAGATCACACCGGCAGATGTCAGAAAGAAAATGGTCGCAACCTTGAAATCAACAATCGTCAATAATGTATCGCAGCTTGTTTCAAAATATTACAAGAGTTCAGAGATTGAACGAGCTGGAATGGTTGTATCGATTTCAACCATTCAACGTTTGGTCAATATGTCAGGTGGCATGTTGGTTGCCAGTTTTGAAGAACGTGTATGATATGGAAAGCGGGGTTTTCACCCCGCTTTCTTTTTTATACAGAATAATCGTGGAATAAAATATTTCGAACACGTCGAATAAATTCGGATGCTCGCATTGGGGAATCATCTTTAATAATGTAATCCATTTCTTTTTTATAAAAGAAATGATTAAATTTGTATTTCATAATTCGTTTAAATTCTTTGATGCGATATTCAATCGGAAATCCATAATTCCAAACAACATAATTGTGATCTTCTTTGCAATGTGTAATGTCTTCCATTGTAATAAATCCCAACATGTCATTCTCCCCGTGTTTGTTCATGATCAGTATTCTCCTTTTCATTTGATTCGTCATCGGACTGTTCGGTAATCTTCTGACAATCGCATGTCTCGCCTGGATCCAGATTGGCTCCGCAATACGGACATGTGTAATAGTATGTGCGTTTTTCTTTAAACATATAAGATCTCCCTCCTTTTAATTTTGTTTGTAAGGAAGTGTATAATCATGCAATTCATTCAAGAAGCAACCAATCTTGTGAATGGTAAAACACTGCAACCAGTGTTAGCACCATATCAGTTACCAGATCAAAAAGATGGTGCTGCTGTCTTTCTTTTGTCTGGATCGTTTGAATATGATATTGAATTGATCAAACGGGTTCCACCTCCACGTATCAATTTCAAATCTATTGTGATTCCATATTCTATTCATGGTAAAATTGGAACGATGGATTTCAAATATCAATTATCAAATGAATCATATAAACGAAAAGTGGAATATGTCCAGAAACAAAAGCTAGTTCCACAATTGAAAATCATTCCTCCGACGAGTATGAAAACATTGAAAGAGAATGCTTACATTCCGTTCTCCGATGTGTTGATGAAATTCAATTCTGGTTATCGTGCATTATCCACTGAATACATCCATCAGCATGCAGTTCAAATGATGTCCACGATGATGGGTTTATGTTCTCCAGCACAAAAGAAAGTATTGATTATCAATACAGATCGTTTTCGTATTTATGATTCGGAAAATAAGGATGCTTGCAAATCCGATCTTGTAAACGGTGTTGTGCAATCATTCTTGAACGATGCGAATCAGAATGTCAAATCTGATATCACATTGATCTTCCGTTCATCTACTACAGATTACAAGATGCATTTCCCGATGATGAATGCTGAAAAGCAACCGCTGCTGCAAACAATGGTTGACAAAATTGGTACATCGTTCAAAGGTGTCACTCATTCAACTTCATCAGATGAAAGCGTTGATGAAATGTTGAATGATTTACAAGCGAACAAAACCGAAGAAGACCAAGGTCAACCGACAACCGCATCGAGTGGTGGTTCTGGATTAAAGAATTCATTGCAACAGTTGAAAAAGAAATTGGGTGTGGATGATGCGCGTTCAGAAAAAGATACATTGTATTCTGCAAAGACATTACAGATCAATGCATCATTGATTCATCGCATTAATCCGAATCAAAATGCAGTTTCGGATTATAAACGAATTGCGAGTGATTTGGAAACTGGTGGTGATACTCCGGTTGAAAACGATATCATCAATCAAGCATCGAAAGAGATTGCGGATTCACGTGCTGTTTCGGATGAAAAGAGTATTATGCAAACTTTGACATCACCACGTGAAACAAAGATGCGTGAAAATATTGGACAGATTCGTTTAAAGAGTTTAAACATCAATGCAATGAAAACCATCACGGATATCCCGAAACCACCACCGGTTCGTCCGTTGAAGATTACAACAACAAACCGTGGTGCAATGCAAGGATCATCATTTGCAAATATGCAAGAAGCATATGAGGAACAAATGTTGGATCAGGATATCGTTGCGACATTCATGACATTGAAAAAACTTCCAGAGGGATTCGATGTTACAAATATTGATGTGGAAGATATCTCAACACCAGTATCGTTGATGCACAACTGGAAAGTATCACTTGTGAATCGAAAAACTGGATCGAAATCTCATATCAATATTTATGTTCCAAAATTGATGAATGGTAGATTCTATTATAATGGAACATGGAATAATATTGGAAAACAAGATTTCCCCATTCCGATTCTGAAGATTAATCAGAAGCGTGTGATGTTGACGACCAATTACAACAAGATTGATATCATCCGTTATGATACAAAATCATTGGTTGATGTTTCCTTATTATTGAAAGCTGTCGCATCCGCAAATAAACCGGATGGAACAAACCCGTATGTTCGGTATGGTTCATCCACGGCAACAAACTCTCGATTCGTTTCGACAATCGAATATGATGAGTATGCAAAACGTTGGCTGCATTACATCGACGATTCTCAAAAATGCAAGATTCTGTTTAACCGTGAACAATGCTTGCGTGAGTATGGCTTTGTAACTGTTCAAGAAAATGAATTCTGTTGTGGTTCCATCAATCAGGTTCCGGTTGTTTTGAATACAGAAACTGGTCTGGATCGTCGTGGTAGAAGCTTGACAGAAATCATATCACAAATTTTACCAGAAGAAATGTGGAAAGTGTTCAACAAAACCAAACCGACAAAGATTTCCATGTATGCCAAAATGAAGATCGGTAATATCAAAATGCCGGTTGGTGTTGGCATCGCTGCATGGGAAGGTTTGTCTTCGTTGTTAAAACGGTCTGGTGCGCAGTATAAATACATTACAAAAAATGAAGATGCTCCCGGATTCATTAAAATCCCATTCAAAGATAAAACATTGGCAATTCAAAACACGGTGAACAATCAGTTGTTGTTCAACGGCTTCTTCCGTTTGAATCCGAAAGAATACAATACAACCGATCTGGATTCCACCGTGTTTGATTCCAATTCTGTTTTCATTGATATCTTCAATCAGATGTTCTTCAAACAATTCTCGGAGTTATCTATTTTCCGAACAAATTATCACTTCTTTATCGATGCAATCACAGAAGATGTGTGTCAGCATTATCATTTGCCGACCGATATTTGTGATATGTTGATTTATGCTGCAAATATGTTGGCAGACAATCACTTCAAAGGTGAAACGAGTTCCTCGTTGTATCGTGTTCGAGCATCCGAAATCATTCCTGCAATTATTCATGGCTTGTTGGCAAAAGCGATTTCCCGGTATAACAACCAGATTGGTAGTAAGATGGCGGATGCAAAATTGCCATGGAATCCAAATGATCTAATTCAGACATTGATCAAGATTGAAACGGTGAATGGTATTTCCGCATTGAATCCAATGGTTGAATTGCATGATAGAGAGAATGTCTCCAAGAAAGGATTCCATGGTGTTAATGAACCAGAAGCATACTCATTGCCGAAACGTTCTTATGAGGAATCCATGATTGGAAAACTCGCACTGTCGTCTCCAAACAATGGTACGGTTGGTATTACACGTCAGCTTGTTGTTGATCCAAAGGTGGAATCGTTGCGTGGATATACATCAACGGAAGACATATCAACGGATTACAACGATTTGCAATTAGCATCATTCTCCGAACTGTTAACACCGGGAACTGTATCTCGTGATGATTCTATTCGTAATGCAATTGCAACATCGCAAACATCTCATATTCTTCCAACCGCAGACGCGGAACCGGTTCTGGTTTCAAATGGTATTGATGAAATTGTACCATCTTATTTGTCATCGGAATTTGCTGTGACCGCAAAAGAGAATGGTAAAGTCATTGATATTTCAAATGGATACATGGTCGTTGAATATGAGTCTGGTAAGAAACAAGCGATCCCTGTTTCTGATCGGTATTCATTCAATCCTGGTTCCGGTTTCTATGTGGATAATAAACTCGTGTCCAATTTTGAGAAAGATGATACATTTGAGAAGAATGATATCTTGGCATATCACGAAAAGTTCTTCTCGAAAGATTCATCCGGTATGGTTCGATTGAACATTGGACCATTGGCAAAAGTTGCGTTCGCCGGTTTGTATTCTACATATGAAGACGCTGGTTTGATGACACATAAGATGTCCAAGCGGTTGTCATCTGCAGTCACAATGTGTCAAGCATCAAAGTTAAATGCGACCGATGATGTTGATTTCATTGTGAAAGTCGGAGATGAGGTTGAAATCGGTGATCCGTTGATTGTGTTTGGTTTAGGTGATACCGGCGATAAAGCGGTTGACGATTTCTTGAAAGCATTCCAAACAGATTCCAACATCATGGATACTGCAAAACGTACGATCAAATCAAAGCATGCAGGACGGGTTGTGGATATTCGCATGTATACAATCAAGAGTATGGACAAACTGTCTCCATCTTTGTTTGATATCATCGACAATCATTTCAAAGAAAACATTGAAAAAAGAAAAACGTTGGATAAATATGATAAGACGGATGGCGTGTATAAACTCGGAACGTTGTATTCACTTCCAACGCAACCATTACGAGCATCATCCATCAAAGGCATCAACTGTGATGTGTTAATTGAAATCTATATCGAACATTCTGACGAAGTGTCAATTGGAGATAAATGTGTTGTGTACGCTGCATCCAAACAAGTCATTTCGGAAGTTGTTCCTGAAGGATTGGAGCCGTATGCGGAATCCGAACCTGGTGAAGAAATCAGTATGTTTGTATCCCCACGTTCTATCTTGGGTCGTATGATTCCGAGTATGCTCGTGACTGCATCGGCAAATAAGATATTAATTGAATTGAAGAAAAAAGTAAAAAGAATTTGGGAAGGCAATTTGTAAAAAAATACAACCGGGGGATCATCCCCCGGTTGTTTTGTTTCGTATTCCGCTCTCCCACTAGGAACCCTTTGCCATATCGGCTTGGGTTCTTTTTGCGGAAGAGCGGTAGTGGGTTGCTATTCAGCCGAGGGTCGCAAGATCCTCGATCGTGACATAATACCGCTTTTGGAAGACGGTATCAGTTATAAACGCCAGGGCCTCCCCCAGCGTTTTTGCGGTCTTGAGTGTTTTGATGGTTGAATTCCTCCTCACGATGAGGAATTCATTCAATAAGTACTTTGACGATATACCAAGGATAATTTCACTGAAGCAGGTACCTGTGTAGGCGTCCACTTCTCTGAAACGCCAGTACCCGTTGGACCTGCAGATATTCAGCTCACGGTATTTCTTTGTGTCGCTGAAAGTGCGCTCGACAACGTTGGAGAACAGCGCGATATTCGTTTTTCTGAGTTTCATAACATTTCCTCCTTTATAATTAGCACCAGTGGCCAAACCGACAGTCCTGCCGGATTAATCCGGCATACACTGCATCAAGCCATCGGTCAAATTCTTTGAAGTTATTAATGGAGCCGCATTCAAATGCGGCATCTCGGGGAGACACCCCGAGGAAATTGGAAACTGCGGTTTGCGCAAGTTCGCGCAGAATAATCATAGAATTTGCTTCGGTCAAATGCTTGGCAATGGCAGGCAAGTCTATTACAGACGTTGCCCCGTAATCCCCCTGCCCGTCAGCAGAGCCCGAGACTTGGAATGAATAGGCTCTGAACGGGTGGAGATACCCCGTTCCGATATTGTTGTTTGTTTCGATCTTGAGGGTCGGCATTCCCTCAAAATCAAAATATGTCATATTCGTTTTCATAATAGATTCCTCCTTATTTGTGAATTGCCGACGCAACCGCTTGAAAATAGAATTCATTTTCATGGTATTCCTCACTTTCTGGTCTCATAGAGACCTGTAAAATTTGCAAAGAGAGCAATTTTATTTCTCCCTTCATATTAATAATATATATATGAAAAGTTAGAATAATAGGATACAGCGTGAGACCAGAATCCCAAACAAAACGGTTCTGTAACCTATTACGAAAGGAGATCAACTCGTAATGATTATGAATTACAATCAATGGTTTCATAAGTATCATGAATATCTGACGGGTTCTAGAAATGGAATCAAATCATTCAACGATACAAAATGGGAAACCATCAACAAACGTTATCAGAATCTGATTGCGTTGGATTCACAATTGATCGACAGACAACCGTACGGTGTTGTCGGTAATTATTATGGATTCCAACAGTTAACAGATTTGATGGAACGTTCCAATTATTCATTTGAAGATTTGAATGAATCTTTGATTGAAACATATAAAATGTCATTACAGAATGCAATGAGTGATATGTTAGTGAATACACATGCAGTCATTGCATCCGTGAAATACGGTGATTCGAAAAGTGTATCAACAGATCGGTTTGGAGATTTCATTGTTGATGTGCCATATGATCAATTACATTTTGGAGATCGTGATGAATTCATTCGTCAGAAGCTTCACAAAATGTATGAGACAGAGTCCAAATATTATGTTCCGGCAAATGAATTCTTATCGGATGAGATATCTTCGATTCTTGGATTCACATTGCTATGTACTGTAAATGGATTCATGGTTGGAAATTGGAGTGTTGGTGTTGATGACAAAGGATTCCGTTTCAAGATCCCATGGAATCAAACCGCGGATCCAAATTTCATCATTTATAAATTGGATTCATCCAAAGTAATCGAAGGTGTCGTTCCTTCCATCTATATCACAAATGAACAGACGATTCCGTATACAATGTTCCAAAATACGAAAGATGTTCGATCATGGATTGGATGCAATTGTTTGGTTGAAGTGTATGACGAACAATATCAGAATTCAGTATTGGTTGCTCCGAACTTTGGTTGTTTAACACGATATGGTTTGGATATTAAAAATATCCAAACACACACATTGAACAAAATCCAACAATTAAACTCAAAGAATTTGAATGTTCGTGTGTATGTATTAAAATACATCCATGAGATTCCAAATGTTTTCCCCGCAATCAACTATTACAACATGATGGGAAAACAAGTTGTTTATGATGATCAATGGAATCATGTTGCAAATGAAGACGGTGGAAGAATTATCCTACAGCATACGGAATCTATTGCGATGAATGAAGTATGCACACCACCAATCTGCGTCGATCGTCCTTCCGACATGTCATACAGAACTCTCACGAATTGTTTTGGCATGATCACACAATTAGAAACATTGAAACCGACAATCACAAAACTTGGTGTTGATTGCAATGTTGGGCCATCTATTGCGACATCACAATACATCGAAACAAATATCAAATCGGTTTCATCGTCTATCGCTTCAGTATTGAGATCGCAATATGAAACCTATTTGAAATGTGCAATTGTGACATCCATGATTTCACATGACAATTTGAAACGATTTGAGACATTGATTCAAAAGTTTGAAACGTTAGGGAATGTCACAGCAACATATTCCGAAGTACAAAAGTATGTGTTCGACGAATTGTTTGATGACAATTTCCAATTGTTTATTGATGAAATTGCACAACCATTTGCATTGGAACCGTTTACATCATTGCGTGTAATTGCAGATTCATTTACAAACTACTTTGCCGTGGATAATGAACATCGATTCAATCGGCCAATATCAGAACAATGTTTCATCACATTGAAATACGATCGTGCGGAATCATGTTGGTTATTTGATACACCGACTATCCAACACTTTAGTGGTATCGGAAATACGTTCTATATCAGAAATGATTTACGTGGCGATGAGCTTTATAAATTCTTCATCTTATATACTGACACAAAGAATCCACATGAAGAAACAACGGAACCATTCTCCGTTGAACAATTGATTGACTTTGATCAATTCACAAAAGAAGTTGATCGTCATATTGGATTTGTGAAATATTGGCATGTTGAAAATCGGTTGGAGAAGTTTGCCAATATGATGTATATGGACGATTACAACAATGCGAAGATCAATGTGCTTTCAAAGATTCTGCAGCAAAAGATGAATGGTGATACATTCTTGGAATATCCTTCCATGATGAATTATGAACCATCAAATGCATCATCCGATCATCTGGATGCGAATGAAGATGACATTCGTGCACCGTTTGCATTGAACTTCATGTTCTATACATTGCAGATGATGTATGATAATAAAGATCAACTGTTGGCATATCTGATTCATATGATTGTGGAAAAGGAATTTTATCCACGCTATGCAGATCTGTCAATTGATGAAATGGATTCTTCTTTGGAGACAGAATTGGTGAACTATGGTATTGTCATGACGTGTCCATATTGGATTCCGGATCCTGAAAAAGCACACTGTTCATTCCCGGATACTAACGAAGTGACATTGTATGCAGGTCTTCCATTCGTTGTTGGAACAGATCACAATGTATTTCCGTTGAATGCACAATCTTATCGGAATACATTGAATCGTTATCAACCAACGCAGAAACATATTCTGTTCACAAATGACGGCGTGGATCCGAATTATTACGTGGAATATACGGATCCCGTTCAATCCATGATTCTGGATGAATATCAATATTATGATGATGCAAAGATTGCGAATATGGTTTCGTTGTATTTGAGTGATGTGTACAATCACATCAACAATCTTGTTACAAATTACACATCCATTTGGAATCAACGGACAGAAATTCAGAATACATTGCATTGTATGGAAAAACATGCAAATGCAATTCGTGAATTTGTTTCTGAACGTGGGGACAACTTTAATCCACAATCGTCACAAACACCGGGAATTGTTGCAACGTTTGAGGATATCACACAGGACACGTTGTATCAAACATTACAGACATTATATGATCAAGTGTCTGAAATGTATATTTGGACAAATACTTTGGCAAATAAATCATTCAAACTGTATGGTCTGGTATCCACAATTCTGATGATCATGCAAAAGGTATTTGATTATACCGGATTCGATCTGTATGCAATCGCGCGGATTCGTCGTTTGTATTTACAATTAAAAGAAATCAACACCAATATGAGTTTGCATCAATTGGAATATTGGGCACAAACATTGGATATGACAACAATGAATGAATTGCATAATTTGTATTCTGATAATCCAAATGTTTTATATACCAAAACATTATTCCAAACATATGCAGCACATTTGCAAATCTTCATCAATCAAATTCAAACAAATGCACCATTGATTCAATCAACATTGGACGACATTGATGGGTCTGTCTTCACATCAAGTTTAATTCCGCTCGCATCATATTGTGATGGCATCGCGCAGAGTTATTTGTTCGACATTTATATTCTCGATAAAGTTGAACTTGGTTCTGTTACATTACAAGAGAAACCTGTATATGGATATGTGACGATTGCAAACTCTGATGATCATATGCATTTGCCGAATGTTTCTAAAACGGGTGATTCCGCAATATTATTCCATATCATGTACGAGGAAGTCAATTCGGAATATGTGATTACACGCGTAATTCCAACATGTGAATTTGCATTCTTTGATGGTTCTGATGTTACAGTATCATTTGTGATTTGTGATGGTGAAGGTTCCACATTGCAAACACTCAATGATATTACGTTGTCATTCCAGAAAGTTTCATCATCGTCCAATATCATGAACGATATTCGCAAATACATCGGTTCACAAAATCTTCGTTTGAATGTTCAGAATGTACATGAAACATTTACAACAAACACAAATGACGAAGTTGTGAATCAACCACATTCGGAATTGCATTATGAATTATTGGCGGGTAATCATTTTAAACCATTGGAAAAGATGTCGGAATATCAAAATCCAAATACCGATGATCTTCAGGGTCCGAATGATGCGATCTATATTCCATGCAATGAATTGAATCGATATGGTATTATATCACAAGAATTGCGTCCACCAAAGACGATGTTCTTCAAAGCATGTGAAGTGATTCATATTACACCATCCGAAAATGTGATCGAATCCATTGGTGGAAAATACCATGTTGGTCAAACCGTATATGCATATACAGATGACGGCATGAGTTTATTCCCATTGATCATCACTGCGATTGATCATTCTCGTGCACATGGCATGATCGAAGCAAAAGTGGATGAACATCATGCAAAATGGTTTGGCACGAATGATTATAATGTGATGCATAAATATCTGATGCAGAATATCACATGTACAATCGCGGATGATAATGTTCGAAATTTCTTGGATGAATACAATGAACCGAATCTTCCAGAACCATTGACTGAAATATTTAATAAAGAAATGCACGCAATTTACATTGGTTCCGCAAGAGTACAACAACAAGACGAAACCATCACAATCAATATGATCCGTCATAATTTCAATACATTGACAGATCCGGAGTTGTATCCAGTATTACGAACAGAACCGGATGATCATTCTGTGTGGGATCAGGAACGTGAAGTGTTCCAAAATGAAATTACACAAACAATGACAAAGATCTCATCAACAGCAATGCAGATTCAAGCATTATCAATTGCATTACAACATGCGACAACAAAAGCGGAAAAAGATGAAATCAAAATTCAAATTGAAAATGCACAAATGAAAATGAAATATTATGATGACAATGTAAAACGATTCAAATTGTATTTGGAACAATTGGAAACACCGACAACGTGGTATAATGTTATCTCGTATGAAGCTGCGTTGACATATATCAACAACGGGCGTGCATACATTTCGCATGTATATCGTCCACATATCCAAGATTTGATGTATTCCGATCAGGTTCAAATTCGGTTGTATGATATGGATACACAAAGTTGGATCGATTCAAATCTGTATACGGTTGATGAAACCATTGAAGATGGTTTGTTATTTGATCATTATCACGAGTTTGATACAAATGATGTGTTGACGTCATTGACGATTACGTTTGTGGATTCGGCATTTGCATCACGTCGGATTTTGATTTTCTTCGCATACGATAATTCTGATGTGTTTGATGACATCCAACTCAATCAAGATACATGTCAAGTTCGATTCCGTCCTGTTGTTACAATCGATCCGTCTCATTACACCGATAATCTGTATGCGAATATTCGAATTCGGAAACATTATGACACGGATGAAGCGTATGCGGTGTCACAGTTAGATCCGGTTCCAGAAGACTTTCCATATCAAGAAGGAGTCTTGTTAAAACGGTATCAACGCAGTGGATTGCATACGGAAGGTTCTACGACTCGTTTTTGCAATATGACAGTTGAATCTGATGGTTCAGAATATGCCATTGATGACTTTGATGTGTATGTTCCAAATCCAATGAAAGACACCTCCATCCCACAACAACAGATGCAAATTTCTTATGTTACATCGACGAAAATTGACATAAATGGATTTGAACCAAACAAACGCATCACATTGATCTGTATTCAGAATTCATCCGAAAAATCATTTGATGGTGGTGCATCCAATATCATATTCCGCGGTAGAACAACGGATGATGATATTGAGATCATTGATTCCAATTTGACAACAGATGCAACACAAACGTATCTGTGTACAGTTATTCCGGATGAATCCCATCATATGTCCGGTGGTTTGATCTCAATCAAACGTACATGTGAATGGGTAACAATTTCGAATATCACAAATTGGATGAAGTTAATTTCACCAACATATCGACTGATTCCAGATACATGCATTCTTGTTCCAAATGGAATCACATTAGATGAACACGCGATCATCCGTTTATCAAATCATTACAAATTGAATTCAGATGAATTCATAGAGGACCCATTTGTGTATTATTATGATCAAACAAATGATGTCCGTTATCCAATCGCAGATATTCGGAAGAACGATATTCATACACGATTAATCGTAGATCCATCTGACAACCCTAGTATCAATAGCATTCGATCCAACTATCTGCATGTATCCAGATACGTTGCTTCCCATATTCCAGAAAATGGAGTCATCGATTTGACAGGATATGTTCCAACACCACTGTCACGTGATCGGTATGAATTCTGGGTGAATGGTCGGTATGTGAATGATGATAACCATCTGACGATATTATCGCCAACAACATTCCAGTTGCGGAATCTGACTTCATTACGGAATCTGGAAGTCATTGAATTGGTGGATGATTTGGAGGATTCTGTCATCACACAAAATGGAACATGCTACATTGATATCAATGGGAAGACGTACCCCACATATCAATTGGCATCATTACAAAATGCAAACATTATTGATCAAAAAATTCAATTCAAATTCAATCAAAACACTGTGTCAAAATTAGATCAGTATGTTCCGGATCAAATTCGAATCACGAATAATGTGGATATCGAACATGACATTTTGGATTACATCGTTCCACCACAAAATTTGTCATATGATGATACAACGAATCACCCAACGATTAATGGTGTTACATTACAAAATGAAACATCCACATCATTGGGATTTGTCGAAATGAATCATGAGACAATTTTGAATATGATGGATGATGTTTGGAAACGTGAGATTATGACTGGCGGGATGCAATCATCACGTGATGTTCAGAATCTGACACGTGCACAATCGTTCCAACAGTTGAAATGTCATGTGTACAAAGACAAATATTATGATGTGTATGCGATCGGTTCCAACCAATTTACATATACATTATATATTTCAAACACTCCAGATGCACCCATAACCGATACCGAAAATGTTGTGAAGATTATTCCAGCAATTCTTCCAACCACACATGTTGCATTATCATTTAAATATTCCGGAAAATGGGTTCTATCAACGATGCCAAATACGTATCCGATTCAACTGCCAGAACATGAGTATGATCCTGAACCACTACCAACAACCGCAATTTATATTCGCGATTGTAACACCAGAGCGATTGTACAAGAATTTGCAGATGGCCCACTGGTATATGATAATGCGAAGACATGGTTCAGAAACGAATCTGATCCAAATGCATTGTATGAGTTTGTCATTACACCAGCATACAGATACAATGAAAATTATCTGGAGACAGAGACCGGTAGTCTGAGCGGTATGCAAAATCTCAAGAAATTCTTCCTGTATACAACAAGAGAACATTATATGCCAAATGCATTTTTGGCAAGTTGTACAAATCTGGATGAAGTGCACTGGAGTTCTGTCGTTGAGAGAATTGATCCAGCATTTATACCTGGAACTGCAGTCAAAGAAATACATATTAATGCAAGTCCGAATTGTTCGATTCACAATTACGCATTTACGGGAACATATAGTCTGGAGCGAATTTACATTAATCAACCAGCTGGATCGATTGCTGGAGCACCTTGGGATGCACAGAATGCAGAAGTCATTTGGCTTGGATGAAACAAAAAATTAATATCAATGATTATTCATTGATATACGGCAGATGCGCGGGATACATCTGTCGGGGTTGGGTTGGACATGGTGTTACTTCCTTTCGAAATGGGATTATGGCGGGGCAATGCCCCGCCATATATCCTACTTCATAATCCCGGATTGGATTGTCGGATGATACCAAGAATCTTGGATTCGATTTCTGCGACTTTATCGTTCTGCTGCAACGATGTTGAAATAGAACGGAATGTTTGTGGTTGTTGATTCCATCCTTCCAAGAATGATTTCATACCCATACCAATGGTCTGACGGAGTTTGCCATCGTTTGCATCATTCAACAATGACACGACCTCAGAGATTGCATTCTTCTGAATACCGTGCTTTGCATTGAAATATGCTTCTCCCGCTCCGGGCATTGTCCAGTCGACTTCAGGCAATGTATCTTGTTGAGACTGATTGCCGAATGTGAGAGAAGACGGCATAACATACCGGTTGTAAATCGTCGAACAAGATTTGAGAATCGGAGAAATCGGAGAATCCCAACCGGCTTGATGACGTTTGACATATTCTGCATGCTCGTATGGACCAATAACAGAATATGGAACCGAAATGCCAACCTCGTCTTTCTTCTTCTTTTTCTTCACCGGTTGCTCGTCCTTATCAATCAGATTCACCTCACCTTTCACAATACCCGCAAGAATTGTCGGGTCTGTGATTTGTGTGTGATAATCGATATACAATAACGGAAGTTGAGAGAATGTGAATTTGATTCTTCCTTTCCGGAACTCTTCACACGCTTCCTCATATGTCATCCACGGATAATCATGTTTCAACGAATATTCGATTGCTTCATGAATGATGTTGATTGCATTTCGATAATCTTCCTGATGATAATAGATTTTACCGATGGATTGTAACTGTTTATAGATTCGACGACGCTCCACATCTTCGGAGATATCTTCATCCGATAGATTATATGTTGAATTCGGGTCGGATCGAATATAACATACATCCATATCATCGGACAATTTTTGCTTTTCTGCATCGGTCAAATCCAGAATCATGATGTTTCTGGAATGAGAACGACGACGATTATCTTCAATTGCTTTCATTGCATCTTCGTGCTTCTGAACTGCAGAACGATAATCTTCGTCGTCTTCATCGTCGTATCCTTCGTGTTGGAGTTCCTGATATCGCAATTGCACTTCTGCTTTCAAAGCATCCGACATCATTGGTGTGATGCCGTTGGACAATTGCTCGATCAGTGCATCCAGCTGTTCAACGGGATAGTTGTATTGGATGCTCATGGTGATCACATCCTTTCATGATATTAGCCGATGATCTCCTTCATCAACGAATTGATCACAACGGGATCATATACCTGCGGAATCACCAGAATCGACTGTGATGCATCATAAACATATGTCGCATCCACAATCTCGATCGAATCCTTTCCTTCGATCATCTTGTTTGTCATCGTTCCATCCGTATGAATGGGTGCGAACGAGTTCTTGTGCAGTTCCGGATTGTACAGCATCGTGTACGTGAACTTCTCACCAGCCTGCTTGGCAAACAGAACCTTCTTCAGTCTGTATGTATCAATCAGCTGCTGCAGATCTTCTGTCCGGAAGAAGCAGTATGTGTTGTCCATTGTATCTTCCAGGATGCAGACTGTGCCGGTGACACCGAGTCCAGTGTCATAGAATTTCTTATAGTCCACCTTCTTTCCATCAACGAATCTGGAGACGATAATACAGTGGGTCTCTTTGTCCGGTCTGATTTCAAACCGAATTCTGTCTTTAGATATGATCAGAAAATCATATCTGAAATCATCATGACGGAATACAGATACCCGCCATCCGTTTGCGAACATCTCTGTGACGTCGCTTTCCATTCTTTTGGTTACTTTGATCTTTGTCATTTTCATACTGATTTCCTTTCTTCGTATGGATTTGATTTTGAATTATTTGAATTGAATTATAATTCATCCATACCATAAAAATCATATATGTATGTGGGATAAAAATATTATAAAAAGAACTATAATAATGGTATGAAACAGCTTCGTAATGTCGAATCATTGATTTCGATAAATTGATTAAAGGTGGTGATTATAACATGGCACAATTGATTTATGATGAAAAGTCATTGGTAGATGGTCAGATGTATCAATATGACAAATTTCTTCATTCCCGTATCAATAAATATACAGGAACGGATCGAACACTTGTAACATATTTCAATATCGATGATGCAACTACTACAACTGGAATTGGTTTTGATACCGTATATCAGATCCTCGGAACCGATTCTCCGTTGCGATATCGTCGTATAGAAAATATGATGATAATGGGAATGTCGCCGTTATCCCCGGAGAATACATCGACTGGTCAAACATCAGTTCGCAATTATAATCTGAATGGCGAAGCATTCATCATACCCGGAACCGTGATGCCACGCGAAAATGATTTCTTCATTATCAATCATTTACGCATGACACATTTGATTCGTGTCACGGAAGTCACACAAGATGGACTCAATACCGATGGTTCGTATCGGATTTCATACAGTCTATATTCCACAAATCCAAATGATATCACCTTTTTGAATCACCAAGTCATTGGTAATTTCATTATGGATTTGCAAACGGTTGGTGGTGAGGATTTAACACCAGTCATTGGGAAAGAAGATTATGAACTGCGTCATCGTTTGATTCGAATGGTTGATGATATGATTTGTAATTACGTTGCAAATTATTATGATCATCGACACAATTGTTTCATTCTTCATTTGAATGGTATGTCATTATTTGATATTTGTGCAAATGTTTTCATGGCAAAGAACGGATTGATCATTCGTGATAATGCAAATGGAAATATTGTATTGAATGAGAATAAGATTCGGACACCCGAGATGTGGTTCATGTATGAACGTTCTCCATACAAATGGATTGAACGGGATGCACCATTGCGGTATTTAATGCCATTTAAATACCGATTGGTATCATCTTCAAATTATCCAGACTCATCCTTCTATCAATATGGGGATGATGTACAATTAATGGTATATGGTGATTCATGGTGTGAGAATCCCGGATTTGCGGATTTCTTCCCACAAGAAGTATATTCCATTTTGGAAAATGAAACGGATATTCGCGAATGTAATATATGCGATTGTACATGTTGCAAATGTCGCGATACATGCATTCGTGCATATAAATTAAAACGATATGATTATGTGTCATTGATTCATGATTACATCCATGGGAAAATCACATCCATTCGTGATCTGTCATTGTATACCGGTGATCAATTGTTTGATAATTCCATGTCAAAAGAAGTATTCTTGTGGACACCAATTATCATCTGGATTATCAAACAAACATTGAAAATCAAATAATTGAAAGTGAGGTATGATATATGAATAACAAACAATGTGGTTGCAATTGCCAACCTACCATTCTCGTGAATTACCCATATACATCACGTGGTGCGATGTATCAGTGTGATTGTTGCAATGCAATGCATCAACCAAATACATCCAAATATCCTGCATCGGGTCAAATGCAGGAAGATGCATTCATGGTTGTAAATACCGTTCCATATGTATTGGATAATACAACCACAAATTATGGTACCAAGATTTCTGTATCAGAGCAGATGTATACACAAGTTACCAAACGAAAAGATCCATCTTGCATTAATCTGGATGCGAGAATTGATATGTCCGGTGATATTATCACAAATACAGTTTGGAATGCATTCTTACAAGATACCATTTCTGGTCAATATGAAACACTGGACCAAGTTCTTCCAATTCAGAAGAGTGGTGTGAAATTCAAACTGTATTTCCATCTGGAGAATGTTTCTGGTGGTGTCGTGTATGAATCGTCCATCACATCCATTGTGAAAGAACATCTATTCCACTACACGGATGTCAATGATTTCTTCGTGACATCATTTAAGAATGTCATGGCAACAAATATCCCACAAGTTGATTATGCGGGTATTTATACATTGATCATTGATAAAATGGAAGCATATGTGGATACGATTGATACCAAACAGCATACTACAGGTGATATGAATCCATACTATCAATGGACTGACAACAACACACATATCACGATGCAACATGATACGATTGATTCAACCGAAAAGGATGATACGATTCTGATTGCATCCGTGGATATCAACCATGGCATGGCAGTTCAATTGAATGTCACAACACGGTTGAAGATTTCATTTGTTGCATTTATGTCAAATACAATTGCTGCAGGTGACGCATTTGGTGTATACAAAGCTTTGTATGAACCAACACAAGAAATTGTGGATAAACTTGTGAAGGAAGTTGAAGATCTCAAAGCAACAGTTGCATTGATGACAGAACAGATTGCAACGCTCCGTGCAGATATCAACAATATGTATTATACATCGGAAGAGTATAAGAAAGCAACCTTCTATCATGAAGGTGCATTGACATGGATCACAAAGGGTATTCTGTATCAAGTCAATGAAGATTATACGACAACCGATGATGAATCTGTTACAGTTGCAGAAGCATTCCAGAATGATATTGCAACTGGTAAACTGATCCCGGTTACAAACACGCAATAATGTGTATATGAACATATGCGGGGATCTACCCCCGCATATGTTTTTATTTGAAATAGAAAGGTGTGAAATCGCATGGCAAATACATTGGTAATTAATGTTGTGGACCGTTCGGTTGCACCATTAAACCATGTGAATATTGCGGTCATCAATCAACCAAATCCAGTTGAAGGATATACGGCAACTGCAGATGAAGTTGCAAAGTTGATTCAAATTCCGAATTATTTTATCACGGATGAAAACGGTGAACAAGTATCTGGTTTGAATTATTATAAATACTTTCCGAAATCTGGTGGTGGTGGAGGCGGTGGTGGATCCGCCATTTTGATTGATAAAACAATTACTGAAAATGGAGAGTATTCTGCAATAGATGATGATGCGGATGGATATTCTACAGTAGTTGTGGATGTTCCATCTATTATAAAAAGCGCGACTGTATTAGCGGGATCATCAGTACCATCAGATGCGATCGGAAACAATGGAGATATATATGTGCGATATATTGATAATGCCGATCTCCCAACCGGATATACCGCATTATCATATATTCAAACGGGATCAACAGTTGGAGCATATATCGATACCGGATTAACAAGTTCTTCAAATATCTCTTGTGAAATTTCAGCACAGTTGGTTGGTACTCCCAACCATAATACATGGTTCTATGGGGCATTCTCTGGAAGTAAGGGATCACCAATTCTCGGTTTCCAAAATAACAGGTTTGAAGGATACATTGTTAGTGGCGGTGCGATTCAAGCAAATGATACTGATATTCACACATTTGTTGTTGATGAAAATGGTATCAGTGTCGATGGATCCGTAAAGCAAACTGGTAACTGGAGTGGTATATCTGTTGGAACACCACTGTATTTGTTTGCTCGTGGTGGTGATATCAGTTCTATCAATAACTTCAGAATCTATTATTGTAAGCAATGGGATAATGGAACATTGGTTCGTCATTTTGTTCCAGCAGAACGTGATTCTGATAATGCGATTGGTATGTATGATATTGTCAATGATGTATTTTATCCAAATCAAGGAACTGTATCTTTCATTGCAGGGCAATATGATGATGAAGTCATCGATACATTCTTAAAGGTCAATTCATCATGGCAATCACTGATTGGATCTGATGTTAATGATGTTAATACCGGTAATAATACTAATTGAAATAGAAAGGTGTGAAATCACATGGCAGATACGACTGTCACGATTAATGTCGTTGATCGATCCGTACCACCATTGCGCGCAATCAATATTGCAGTAATCAACCAACCGAATCCTGTTACAGGATATTCCGCAACAGGTCAAGAAGTATGGGATCTGATTCAGATTTCGAAATACTTCATTACGGATGAAGATGGTACGCCAATTGATGGAACAAACTTTTATGATTATTTCCCTGATATGGCTCCTGGCGGTGGCGGTGGAGCTGTAGATGCATACACCAAAGCACAAACCGATGCATTGTTGAATGAAAAAGTAAATAAGATCGAAGGATATGGATTGTCCGAAGAAGATTACACGGCACAAGAAAAACAAAAACTTGCATCAATTCAGAATCCAATGATGATGAAGGGTCGTGTTGATACCGTTGCAGATTTGGCAAATGTTCAAGATCCACAACCAGGTTGGGTGTATCTCGTTGGTTTGACAACTGCAACAGAATTCGAAGAGTATACATATACACTCGATAACAACTGGGAGTACATCGGTACAACCACAATGACTGTTGATGCAGTCATGTCATTGGAATCAGAAAATCCAGTTCAGAACAAAATCATTACTGGTACAATCGATAGTCTGGATGGTTCATTCTCTCCAATTTCATCTACGACAATTGATACAATCTGGAATGATACATCCAACTCATAACAGGAGGTGTTATAAGATATGCCATTCGAAACAAAAGAATTTGTGAATCGTTCAGGTGTTGAAGAACTGATAAAATTGGTGCAACAAGCACTTGATTTGAAGGTAGATACCGAGAGTGGAAAAGGTTTGTCCACGAACGATTTCACAACCGCGTTTCAAACGAAACTGTCGAATCTTGCGAATGTTCCCGAAATTACTGGAACAGCAACATCAACTGGTTCTGTTACATGGAGATTTGAACCAACATCTGCAGATGTGGCAAAACTTCAAAGCATGAGAAATGGTGATTATTCAGAGATTCTGTTTACGCCAACAATCAATGGTTATAAGCATCATATCATTTTGAGAAAGACTGCAGAATCCGGTGTTCAAGAGTTCACCGGATACGGTATCAATGCATTTGCAAATAATACGTTGGATGTATATAGTGCAACCGGTTTGAATGGTAGCGGATACATTATTATCGTAAAAATACAAATCACTGATATTGATGGGTTGACATTTGATAATGAACCATTACAATCTTCCACAAATCCAGTTAAGTCATCCGGTATCTATTCCTCTATTACGAATTCATATAATGCGATTGTCCCAATTACAGCAGCAGATATCACTGCAATGTGGGATTACAACACATATGTTCAGACATATATTGATTACCAGAATGCATCGAACTGCCGAATCGTTGCTGGTATTCCATCTGCTTTCCATGCTTATAAAGATAGAAAGCGCTGTACTGTTGCTGATGATGGTACTATCACATCGTGGTATGGTGACGCAAACTTTGCAGAAGATGGCTCAATGGGACAGGTAATGGTTTATCAACCGAAGTTCTATTACAAGGTGGAACCAGTAACAAAGGATGCAAACCCATTGGGTGGTTACCATATTAGAACTTGTAATTATTATCTTTCCGATTATCCAATTCCTGGATTCAAACTCCATCCTGCATTTATCAATGAAGCTGGTAATGTTGTTGATTATGTTCTCATTAGTGCATATGAAGGATGCCTGTATGATACATCTGCATCTGCATACATTACTGATGATTCACAGGTTATGAATGTCGACGAAGATAAACTTTCATCTATTGCAAATGTGCGTGCAATGTCCGGTGAAACAACATCTAATAATTTGACGCGGGCAAATTCGGAGAAACTTGCGCAAAACCGTGGTGCTGGGTGGCACTCTGAAACATTCAAAGTGGCATCGGTGGATCAGATGTTATTCATTATTGAGTATGCTTCTGCCAATTCACAGTTGTCACTCGGAAATGGTGTTGCATTCGGTTCTGATCCTGATTCATCAAAGAACTGTTCATCGTACACTGGTTCTACATCATCGCTCGGTAATGCTTCTGGCAATGCTACAATTACAAAGGATTGGCAAGGAACCGACCAAACAGCAGCAAATAAACTTGCTGTGTCATATCGCGGTAAAGAAAATGCCTGGGGTAATATATGGACTTTTGCAATGGGTCTGAATGCCCAAACGGCATCATCAGCAGTATCATTCTTTGTGTGTAATGATTTCACCTTCACAGAAGGAACTTCTACTGGATTTACAGATGTTGGATTCAAGTCACCAACAACAAACAATTATGTCACCGCATTCGGTTATGGGAATTCAGATACCGACTGGGTATTCATTGGATCTGAATATTCGTCTGGATCTGCAAATGGAGTTATTGGAGATTACAATTATCACAATACTTCCAATGGCTGGTATGTCGCCCTGCTGGGTGGCCGTTGGTATTATGCTGGTTATGCGGGATTGATGTATTGGATTGTGTATAATGCCGCGTCGGCTCGGGCTCGGTATATCGGTGCCCGCCTGTGTTACTATCCTCAAACATAATGTGAACACAAAATGTCGCAAAGGTATCATTTAAAAATACCGCCCGCAATGTAATCAATATAGAATCTAGTATAAACAATGGCGGCAACTTTATATACTTGCCGCCGATGTATGCGATTTTTATACTATATACACCATGGGGGCGCATATGCGCCCCCATTCATCTTTATTGTTATATGAATAAAACCGAATTCATTTTTGTTTATTTGTTTTAAACAATCTGAAATATGGTTGATTTCTTATTGTCTTGATATCTCGTTTTAATCCCCAATTTAAATCAATTTCGCGTGAATGTAATTTTTGCAAATTGTATGTATTCGCATGTTGTAGAAATCCCATATATGACGAATATGATGATAATATTGATGGTGTCATTTTTCTGAATCTATATTTTTTCACTTTTCGAATATAATTCTTTTTAATTCGATTCCGTATCAAAACATGATCATGGTAAATTCTGAATCCAACAAAATCAATGCCATCTGTATCGACATGGTATAACTGATAATTTTCTTTTAGACTTAAGCGCAGCATTATATTCAGATATTCAGTCACTTTAGAAAATACACTCCATGCTACTTTTGGATCACCAAATAAAAATACCATATCATCCATGTATCGATAATAATATTTAACATGTAAAACTTCTTTGACCCAATGATCAAACCATGTTAAATATAAATTCCCGGAATACTGTGATAAGAAATTTCCAATTGGAACCCCTTTATCGTTTGGAACTGAATCAATTATATCATCTATTAACCATAATAATTCATCGTCTTTGAATAATCGTCGATACATTTGTTTCAAAATCATGTGATCAATCGATGGATAATAATGGTGAATATCCAATTTTAGACACCACATTGTTCCATAATAATCATGACACATATCTTTGTGAACTTTTATCATACATCGCAAAGGTCCTCTATTTGGAATAGATGAATATGTTGTTGAAATAAATGTCCGTTCCAATATGTGTCGAATTTTTAATATGATTGCCCACTGAACAATTCTATCTGGATAATATGGTAATTTATATATTACGCGGGTTTTATTAAATTCTTGGCGTTCAAATATATCATAGTTTGATGTATGAAATGTATGGCTGTATAATGCATCATGAATTCGTTGTAAATAATAATCTGGATCAGAATCGACCATTTGTACTTCCTTATACCATGTTTTATTCATTCTTGCATGTTTATGTGCCTCTCTTAGATTATCCATGGAAATAATGTCATCAAATAATGTGACCCCGGGTTTCCCGGGGGCATATAATTCACGTTTCATTTTATACATTCATCCTTTGTGTTGTGGTATTACCGAATCTTCACTTTCGTTACCAATACGGATTATCACATGTTATGTATTTCACCAAGAGGTGTGGTTTGGAACGTACACATATAAATTTCACAACATTGGTGGGTACTGATATTCCGATTCCGATTCGACGTGGTATTATTCACATTCCAATACATCAATCCTGCATTACTAGCATTATTCCAATTGCCACTCAGCAGGGTGACATTTTTTTATTTGTGTAAAAATGTCCCTTGTTCATAAAATAAAATATTTAATATAAATGCGATATGGACCACGTTCGGTATGGATATACGAAAATCCATTCAAACCAACGGATATATGATGGTTGCTATTATAGCATCTGATCCGATTCACACGATTAGTGCTATAGAAATGTTTGTACATGCACAAAACGTTTCAATAACCGTGCAACATATCATGCACGAAAATCTTGAAAGAGAGGTATGTATTATGCAATTTCCTGATAAAAAAGTAGTATCAGAAGATGCTATTAAAACATTGATTGGGATTACGAAAGATGAGCTGGAAACCCAATCAAATGCCATATCAAATATACAGACCGTTGTAAACGGAAAACAAGATGCATTAACTACCGGAACTGCAATTAGTCTCGCAAGTAATGTTGTGGGTGTGAAAGTCGGCGATGGTTTGACAACAGATGCCAGTGGTAATTTGAAAACAACGATTGTTGGTGAAATTATGTCTGAAACCGCATATTCACAACTTGCAACGAAAACTGCAGACGTCTACTTTACCTATGATTGAGAGGTGAACATCAATGTCTCATTTATGGGCAAGAACAAATAATCTATTTGATGAAAAAAGTATAGAGCGTGGAACTGTTGCAGAACAGGCTACAGCTGTTGGTGCCACATACGAACAATTGAAAAAAGATACACCTGGCACAACGCGTTTAAGAAGTATATACTTGATAAAAACAAACGGTGAATTTAGTTTAACAATTAATTCTAATTTCAACGTGTTCTTGTGCTTCTTTGATTCAAATCAATTATATACAAAAGAATATACATCATGGGTTACTTCATATCAAGGAACATCACCATATATTGCAGTTGTAATTAAGCGTTCAGACGGTTCTATGCCTGAGCTAGATGATGATTTTCAGTTAATGATTAATACAGGAACTACAGCATTACCTTATGAACCATACCGTATTGAGAAGCCACTGGATCATGTTTATGTAAAAGCACGGACAGAAAATTTGTTCGATAAGAATAATATTGTCAGTGGTGGAGACTGGTACATCACAACAAAAGTTGTTGCATCAGTAAATTGTGATATGTTCGTGCTACCATGTAAACCAAATACAATATATACCGTATCACGACAGGTTATTCTGCACCGGTTCACTGTTGGATTTGTCGACAGTTTTCCTCTGTATAAAGATCAGGTTGTATCTGGTGCAGTTTTTGATTCCGACGCATATTCTATTACAACTACATCTGCTGCAGATAGTGCATATATTGTCGTATATTATGCGAAGCATGCTGGAACAGATTCAAATACTGCGGAAGAGATTCAACAATGCATTGATACAATGATGGTTGTTGAAGGATCTATAGCACCATCACAATACGTTCCTTACCGCATCACCAAAGAAGCATGGGAAGCAAAAACCAGAGTCATCCTCCACGGTCTCACAAACCCACTGTGTGGAATCAGCACATATAAGGATACACTGGATTTGTCTAGTGGTGGGTTGACGAGAAAGATTAAGAAGCTGGTACTGACGGGGCAGGAAACGGTGACATATCAACTCGGATCGTCTGCACCGTTTAAACTAATCCTGACACAACCGATGACGCTACCGGAAACATCAGACATTTTCTGGTGCTGCTCGCATTTTGTGTCAATTTCAAATGCGGAATGGGCGCAACACGGAGGACAGTATTCAGAATTTTTGTCATGGCACACATCTGATGGCGGTAGCGGTCTTAGGTTCAAAGACACAGTATTTTCGACAGCAGACGCTTTTAAAACCTACCTTGCCGACCAATACGCCGCCGGCACGCCCGTCACCGTCTGGTACGTCCTAGCCACCCCCACCACAGAAACAATCACAGTCCCCTCAAACCTCACAGGCACAGTCGAAGGTTTCCTAACTCAAACCGGAACACCATCCCCGACAAACCCCATCTATCCTACCGCAAACGGAACCCCCGAACAAGGCGGCACATATTCTCTTGACACAGGAGCTTATGCAATCGCATGGGGCAGAGCTGACACCTTCACCGGAACATCGTCTATCTCTGTGAGAGGATATGGCTTGCCGGTTAAGAGCTGGTCTATTGACGGCAACGCAGTTCAGTCCGGCACACCTGCACAGGATGCGCCGGTTTCGGTGGACGGGTGTGGGGATGAAATAAACGGATGGTCTGGCGGATGGAGACAAAACAGCCCTGTTTTCACTGTTACAGAAAATTCTGACGGAACTTTTTCCGTAGAATCTACATTATCAACCGGAACAAACTACCTTGCATTTAATTTGACAGATGAGATTCCAACATACAAAACGACGTATTTCCAGGTAAAAGTTAGTAATGGCTCTGCGGGGCTTTACTCAAACGGAAAATTCAGAATCTGCTTCCGAAGAGTTTCTGGAAATCAGATTGTACCCGGCACATCTGTAACGATTACATCAGATGGCGTCTGGCGTACATCGTACAATGGCTCCGAAGAAGTCTATGCGTCAGTGATTTTCTGCGATGCCAATATTGTTTTCGTCTGCACCATCGGCGATGTGGTTTTAACCGATGGATATAAAATCTCCCTCACATCCGCCGGACAGACGCAGAATGTCTATCTTGGCAGAGTGCAGACGACGAGAAGGATTAAGAAGTTGGTGCTGTATGGGACGGAGAGCTGGTCTGAACTTGGAACCTCGGGTAAATCATTCTATATCGTAGCAAGTGATATTCTTGTTGGTGGGGAAGCAATATCTACCCACTATGAATCGAAACCGTTTAATGTTATTTACGACGGTTTATTTGTAGGCGTTGGCGTTGCATCGACGCAGAAATGGCTTGCATTTTCTACTGGAACTGTTCAGACAACGGACGCGTGGAAAACATATCTTGCAAGTCAATACGCCGCCGGCACGCCCGTCACCGTCTGGTACGTCCTAGCAAACGAGCAGACCGGCATAGTCAACGAGCCATTGATGAAAATCGGCAGCTATGTGGACACGCTCACAAGCGAGCAGGCGGGTGTTACTTTGCCGACTAATGACGGAACAACGACAATTTCTGTGGGAACAACGATAGCGCCGTCTTCTATGACTGTAAAAGTACACGCGAAACCTGTCCATTTCGGCTTCAAGATCGACAAGTCTGTTTCTGATCCGTCTAATGCAGTCATCTATACGCATGATGCTGTAACAATGACACCGGCAGGAATGGATTTCGCAAACGGTGTGTTCGACTACGGTTCTTGGGAAAATGTCTGGTTTATCAAGAACGCTCGTCCTGTCATGCTCAATTTCGACGGCACGGAAGCATATGACATTGACCCGAACGATTACTCAAAGAAACTCGATGGAACCGCGTCTGATATTGCCGATTCCACGAAATCAATGAACGCCATGATCGCGTTCCCGACCGTGTGGATAAAGCGCACAGACGATGGCAGCTACAACTACATCGAGATTTCAGACAGACAGCTTGATAGTGATTTCCATGCTTATGCACACGAGGACGCAAACGGTGTTGTGAAGCCGTATATTTATCTGCCGATCTACAAAGGGTCAATGGTTGATGGCAAACTGCGGTCTATATCTGGAGTGAAACCACAATCAGGCACAACCGCGCAGCAGGAAGTCGATGCCGCGTCCGCACTTGGAACAGGTTGGCAGATTTGGGACTACACGTCGAAAGAAATGCTTTGTGACCTGCTCACGCTTATCAGCAAGAGCCTTGACACGCAAGGCAAGTTCGGTCAAGGGCATTCTACCGGCGGAAATTCTGCATCTGATTTCCTTAACTGTGGAACGCTCAATGACAAGGGCAAGTTCTTTGGATATTCCACCACCACTTCACAAGTCAAGTGCTTCGGCATGGAAGCACTCTGGGCTGAAAGATGGGATATAGAGCTTGGTCTTATTCTTGATGCCGGTATCTATAAGATCAAAGAGCATCCCGCGTACAATCTTACCGGAGAAGGATATACCGCAATCAGTACATCTGTTGCGCAATCACCGACATCGAACAACTACATCAAGACAGAAGTATCTACACAGTTTGGAAGTTTGCCGACGGTTGTTGGTGGCACACAATCGACATACTATTGTGATTATTTCTATCAGAATCAATCTGGTGTTCGCGTCGCCATTCGCGGTGGTTACTGTGACAACGATGCTTACTCCGGCTTGCGGTATGTTAATGTGTATACCGCGGCGTCCCTCTCGGCTTGGCACATCGGCGCCTCCCCTGTTTATAAGTGAGCCACAATATCATCCATCAAAGTTTGACATCAAAACCAATTTAACAAAAAAAATGAATGGGGCGCATTAAGCGCCCCATTCCCATATTCATTACAAGACCCCATATTCATGGAGTCTTTTGATTGCCTCATTAGCAATCATGGTCGGGATATAATTATTGTTGTGATCAATAATAACATCACCAATCTTGTCCCCACCTGTCAATGGGGACAACCAATTCATATGGTCCTTGATTTCACGCCCGATTAATTCGAGCATATCAACATAAGTGTTGTGGATGCCAACAGCCATACTTATGTCGGTATCGTCATCTTCTGGCGATACCCAGGCAATTTTCCAATTGCCGATAAAGAACTCAACATCATATGATGTAGAATTCACCGTCCATTCAAGATGAACGATCCAGGAAGAAGGCGGACAATCTTCTCCTCTTGCTTTGGTTTTTTCGATAGTGATATCGATATCACCATTTTCCTCAATTGACGGGGTGATATAAAGGTCTCTGATGATCATCATAGATCCCTCCAGGTTTCTTCTCATGTTAAAAAGACAATATCATTTGCCATGAGATACACAAATAATATCGTATGTTTAGTTCATATTAATAATATAAATCTTAAATTTTAAAATTATAGAAAGTGGGGCATATGCCCCACAATGAAAACGGTTTTGTAACTTGGTGTAGAAGGAGGTGTATCATATGTCACAAGCAGTCAATCCAGCACCCGATTCCCATATGCATATTGTAAAAACAACAGCACAATGGAATGACCGTGCAATTGCCAACTGGATTGTTCCACGTGGTTGTTTGTGTATTGAATTAACAACCGATTACAAAACCAAATTGAAAATCGGTGAAGGAAATAAATACTATTCACAATTACCATATGTCGGTGGTGATGGTGGAGATTTATCCAATTATTATACCAAACAAGAAATTGATCAAATCATCAAAAATTTGGATTATATGTCCATTAAATCTATTAATGAATATCCATCCAAAGAAACATTACCTTCCACAGGAAACTCACAGGGTGATGTTCGATTTGTTCGAAATCCTGATGGTGATGATCCATTTACATATTTATGGAATGGGAATAAATGGATTTGTGTCACTGGAATTGTAGATGTCGACTTATCGGAATATTGTAAAAAGTCCGAAGTATATCCACGATTACAATCATTGGAATCAGTTGCACATACGCATTCCAATATGAATGTATTAAACCAAGTCACACAATCTGTGGTGGATGATTCCCATACGCATTCCAATAAAGCAGTATTGGATCAAGTCACCCAAGAAGTTGTGGATGATGTACATACGCATACGAATAAAGCAGTATTAGATCAGGTCACGCAACCTGTTGTGGATTGGGCGCATAAACATGACAACATTGTTGTGTTGGATGCAACCACGGCATCTTATACAACGGAAGAAAAGACGAAGCTTGCATCATTAGAAAATTATGATGATTTTGTTGGTACAGATGGTGAAGAAGACGGTGTACGTGGTTTGGTCCCTGCACCAACAACTGAAGATGTTGATACATTTCTTGCATCTGATGGAACATGGAAATCTGTTGGTGCCAGTGGTGTAACTGATGTTCAATTATCAGAAGAAACACCTGGTGCAATAACTGTGACCAAAAATGAATTTTCATATGATATCGATCCATTTGCTGCATTAGGTCAGATATGGTTTCTGTGCAATAATAATCCAATGGTGGATCCACCAACACCACCAGAACCCGAATTAACACAACCGATTGGACATACGATTCCATTGTATGAAAATGGCATTGTAACAAATGTAATGGGTCATATGACAATCCCATCATCATAATGGAGGTGAAATAATATGGCATTTGTGACACGTGAATTTTTAAATATTACGAACACACAGCAAGTCGAAGATATGAGTACATTTATAAATGCAAATAAACCAGAATCATTATCTAGTGTCAATGTATATGCGGATACAACTAATGGTACCTGGTGGTTTTTAGTATTTAATTTATATACCGCCATATCAAATAATGGTCGAATAGATTTCCAGGTCAGATATAACTATACTTCCCCATGTTATCTTAACATTACATCATTTACTAATTCACAATATCTGTCTCAAATATTAGACTATTATAGTGGTACTAATCACAATGCAAATTTCAGAATTGTATGTTCTGATAATTGTATTGCTGTAATTTATTGGCCAACAGCAGTTGCCAGTGGTTGTATACTCACAACAAATGTCATGATTATTACAACTGATAATCATGGAGAAGTTTGTGCATTTTATAACAAAGGAGCGGTGTATAATTCCTCATTTAGCATTTATCCAGGTTCATTAGCTACTTTAACAAAAGATGGTGATACAACATCTGCACAATACCGAGTTGTTGATATAAGTTTTAATGAAGGCGCGTCATCAACAAGTGTACAGGCACCTGCTATAAGGCAAACAATGTTATCCAATCTACCAGTTTGGAATAATTCTCAAAATGATATTAAATATATGCCACATGTATTCATGGCATCATGTGTTGACCAATTAACCAATACTGGATCAATTGTTACAGTTGGCGATCATGAATATTATTGTTGTTTGATGTCACGTATATTCTTTGATTAATATACTATTTATACAAGGAGGTGATATATGTGGCACGTGGATTCCCCGACGTACAAGTATTCTTTGAGTTTCTGACCGATTTAGATAATCCACAAAAACGAAAAACAATTGATCAGCAAGTTGTTCATTTATTGGATAATTTAGATCCATCTGGCAAAACCAATACCGCATTGGAATTGGCAAAGATCTATTCATGGTATTTACAAACGTACACATATACACCGTCATCACAAGAAAATCCGGAAGGAACAATTACGATCAAACCCCAAGTTTTGCCATTATCACAAGCTATAAATTCCACATCAACAACAGAAGCGGCAACTCCATCTGCTGTAAAACAAGCATATGATTTGGCTGCTTCAAAATCAATTGTCTCATTCTCCCCGACATTATTATCTGGAACAAAATTGGGAACAATCACGATCAATAATACATCAACAGATCTGTATTGTGAAACCCCGCAATCTATTACAGTTGATTCATCCGTATCAAAATCATCAACAAATCCAGTTGAGAATCAGGCAATAACAAATTATGTTGATGATCTTGATGCATCTTTTACTGTTTTGGATGGTGATGCAATTGATGCAATATGGAATAATATGTAACAATGTAAATGACTGGAGATGACCCAATTGAACCGGAAACATTACCAGACGAAGATGAACAAAGTGATGATGACGGAGACTTCCAATCATCGAATGGTGAAGATAATCCGATTCTTAATTCGTGAATTCATTCTCGGAATCATTGGTGGTTTGATATACATGTATATCGAAACAACCGTTCGTGGATTTACACATTGGACCATGGGTATTGTTGGTGGATTATGTTTCATCATAATTGGATTAATCAATGAATGGTATACAGAAGATATGCTATTTGAAGTACAAACACTCATTGGTGGATGTGTCATAACTGCATTAGAATTTATATCCGGATATATACTAAATATTCAGTTAGGTTTGAATATTTGGGATTATTCTAACCGATTTTTAAATCTATATGGACAAGTGTGTTTACATCATACTTTGCTATATTGGATTCCATTGAGTGCGATTGCAATCTTATTGGATGACGTCATCCGATCTATGCTATTTGATGAATCGCATTCAATGTATCATTTTATATTTCAGAAATGGAGAAAATGATATGGCTTTTGAACGTTCGGTTCATATTCTTGTTGTAAATCGTGATGGACGTGACTCTTCATCATTGGAGAATCCAAATCTTCGAATCAAAATATTTGATTCCCAAGCCTCACTAGATCAATGGTTAATGAAACATTATTCCAGTATCGAGAATAATAATATTAGGCATGAACAAAATATCGAGTGGATGAATGGTATTGCGAAATCCGGACACAAAGATGTGTTGATTATTCGACGCGAAAAGGTTCGTGAATAAAAAATAAATTGTAAAGGAGCGCCTGATGGCGCTCCTTTTTATATATTTTAAATAAATTAAAAAAAGAATGTATGAGAATTGGCCACACCACCATTCCCATACATTCTTTCCAAGTTGTCACAGTTCACAATGCACTTCATGCGTGCACGTTCCCTGTATTTGCATTCACCACAACTTACATGGTGAGGTCCCCCATATGGGGTTGAGCAGCTCCTCAGGCTCTTTACTGTAGATCTCAACCTACAGTTTTACGGGTAAATCGACCCGGTCGGGCATGGCCGTTTCAAACCATCCCAACAATGAGCACTTGCAATTCCACCACCAATGGAAACGGATTCTCGTGACCACTCACACCGCCGTGCGCGCGGTGCTTCTTTGTTCGGTTTTAGGTAGTGTGCCCTATCTCATGTCAATCCCACGAGCGACTGACTTATGAGTCCTGCTATTGGAATTATTTCTAGCAGGATACCGATTACTCCGGTTTTATAGACCGGCAACTATTCAGGCTTTTACCAAAGTATTTCCTGGCAAGCCTGCGACCAGAGGGATCTCTTCGATCCCGGGTTGGTGGGACCCTTAAGGAGAAATTAGATGTAGAATAGAGGGCTGCCATTCCTCTCTATTCATATTAATAATATATATATGAAAAAATAAAAAATAGAATGGGGTGCCATTGGCACCCCATTTCAATCATTCAGTTTCTGGTCTTTTAATAACATTGAAATCCTTACGCCGTGTGGTCTTGGATGCACGACCATCGATTGACCAGTCGAGATTGTGAATAATAATCTCGACGATATGCTTTTGCGTTGTGACAATGATTTTTCCGTTGTCATAATCAAACTTAAACGGAACGTATGGGTCGACATTATCCGGAAGCAGCAATTCGCGATATGGGGAAACGAGTTTATTCTCATCCATATATTCATCACCGTTTTTCCACAAAACAATCACATCTCCAAATGCGGCGATTACGAATATATCATCCGCATGAATGATATCCGCATTCACGGATAATAGATTGATTGGGATTAAAAGCTGCTTTGGATAATCAACACAGATGGTTTGTTCATCTCTGTATGCATACTCTTTTCGACCATACACCTCAATCCTGTCGTCATAGTTTATTAACGACACATAGTTGTCCATTGTGAATTCAAAGTCTTTGATAAACGAATCCACTTCGCATTCGAATCTTTTTCCGAATACGGACAGTACCAACGCGCGTTTGATCATATAGTAATAATATTCTGTGACGAAATATGCAGAACGTTTTTCATGAGGCAGCCATAGTCTACTTCGTTCGATGGCCCGTGTAACGGAATCTGTTAATTCGCCACTTGCAATCATGTAGTACGTAATTGCGTCCACATTGAAATTGACAAGCATGTATTTCACGACATCATAGAATCGTTCATTTCGTTGTATCAATGCAAGTCGCATAGAATCTGTGGGTATTGGAAGCCGGTCTCCGCTTTCATTGAAAATATTGCTCATGTTCTTGTTATAGAACTTCACCTTCTCGTCGTATGGTAGATCTTTGTGGTATGTATCATCTGACACATACAGCGTATCTTTTAGCATACCGAGAACAGTTCTCATTGGAATATCCTTTGATACTCCCGTTCGGTGATTCATCAGTATTCGGTTAAACTTTGCCAGATCCATCATCATAATCAAGTCCTTTCAAAATATTTTGAATGGATAGAACCATCATATTCTATCCATATAAATAATATATATATAATAAAAAATTATAAAGTATAATAAACCGAACAGTAATTCGTTCACGATAAGGAGGAATCATATCATGGCAATAGAGAAACAAGTATCCAATGCAACCATTGGAAAGCAACGAATTCTATCTGCAGATATTTCTGAATTTAACAAGGATTTCCTGGAATCTTTGTTTGCAGCATATTATGATAAAGAAACCAACCAAGCAAAACAGGCACCATTCAATCCAACAGATAAAATCACACTGTCTCATGCTGAATATCAATATGTGAAAGATTCTGTCGAAACAACACTTGGATTATTATTCATGAATCGATTCCTGTTGGAATATACTGGCGTCATTCAATTTATTGGGTATTGGAATCGAACACTAGACAAAAAAGGTCTTGGTGCATTAAATGTTGCTGTCAACAATTTGATTATTACGGATCAAATTGATACATATACAAATGCAAAATTCGTTGACCGCCGTGACCAACTGGGATTCCAAGCAACTGCATTTCTGTCTACTTCAATTTCCGCCGGATTGATTCGTCCGATGCATAATGTGAATCAACGGAAAATGGAATTGATGGAAAAATACCACGATGATATTTATTCCAAAGATCCAACCAAGCAAATTCTCGCAATGAATAAAATTGAAAAAGAATTGATGGAAATGGTTCGTCAGAATCTGAAAGGTGATACTGGCTATGACATGTATGCATCCGGCGATGGTAATCTAGATAATAACTATAAAACGATCAATGTTATGCGTGGCGCTGTGTTTAATAACATTACCGGTAGATTTGATATCGTCGATTCCTCACTGATGGATGGTGTGAAGAAAAAGGATATTCCGGCATTTGCAAATTCTATTGTTGCAGGTGCATATCCTTCTGCAGTTGGTACTGCGGATTCTGGTTACATGGCAAAAATTATTCTCGCATTATTACAGTCAGAACATATTGATGCGGATCCGAATTCCGATTGTGGTACAACAAAAACAATTCCACTCACAATCACAGATAAAAACAAACAGTATGTATTATATCGGTATATCAATGATGGTGGTCAGAAAGTATTGACCACTTTGGAAAACATTGGTTCTTATGTCGGTAAAACGGTTGAATTGTATTCTCCACAGTGTTGCATCCACGAATCAATCTGTGGTAAATGCGGTGGTAGAGTGTTCCATAATCTGGGTGTTCAAAATGTCGGTTTACTTGTCACATCGATCACACAAGCATTGTTGAATAAGAAACTGAAATCAAAACATGACTTGTCGCAAAAAGCATCCATCATCGATAAGAAGTATATATTCAATGATGCAAATTCATATTATGATATTCATGAAGGATGCATTGTTCCAAAAACCATCATGAAAGTATTTGTGCCAAAATTGTTTGAAGAATTTTCTGGATTCTCCATTGAAGCAACCGTATGTGAAAGCTTTGGTGTATTACCTGTAAAATTTTACAAAGAAGACGGTTCTGTGTTATTGTCAACTCTGATGACAATTCCGGCAACATTGCGATTCAACATCTATGATGATATTCAGGAAGATCCAGATTATTACATCATTCAATATGACGCAGGAGATCAAGTGTGTTCAGTTGCAATGCAACAATCCGTTGCAAATATTGAATTTTATATCAATCAAATATATTTACATAGTAAATCTCCACAATTACCATATAATCTAATGACAGAGTTGATGTTCCGTTGTTTGGAATTGAATGGTATTGATCTGAATGGTCCTTCCATCACATATGAAATGTTAGCACGACGTGTTTGCCGACACGGGAATAAATCATTTGCATCCGTGTATGGTAAATCAGATGTTGATCCGATGTCATATGACAAAGAACCATTCCGTGTTGCTGTACAACGTGCTGGCATTCTACAAGGATTGCTATTCCAAGATATTTCAACTGCAATTACAGTTGGTTTATCACACACAATCCGTGGCATTCCACCAACACAAACACCATTGGAAAAAGTCATTAAAGCTTGATCATCCTTGCGCTGATTACATGATATATGCTTTCATGAAGAGATTGTAACAAATGTGAATGATGTATAACAGGAATGAGCTTACACAGGTTATGTGAATAAAAAAGAATGATTCGGTGTTATACATATCATGAACATACGTGAATCCATTGACGTCACCCAATTATGCATATCAACCCACCTCCTGATATGTATGATTGGTATGGAACAATTTCAACATGGTCAAAAAGTATATATTGTGTAATTTTATATAAATTCGATAATAGATTCTTCGCTCGGGTCTGTTATCGGTCCCGTCGTATGATGATCGGCGGTAATGTCAAAGCGTATATGTGGGGGCATATGCCCCCACATATACAAATCTGTTTATACAATTAATTCCGGAATGTTGAAACCGCTAGCGTGAATGTGTCCACCTCCACCATGGTTTTGGCAAATCACAGAAACATCAACACCAGTTGTTTCATCTGAATACAAGGAATATTTCCATTGTTTGATCTTTCCGTCATAATAGTACAGACATACCATTGGATATTCTTTGATCTTATCACCGAATACCATACTATTTCCGGTCTGGTTCAGACATAAACATTTGACACCATCGATCTCGGATTCAAATGCACGACTCATGGCGCGTTCATTCACTTTCGTCTGGTAATCATAAATGATACGACCTTTGTCGATATACGTTTGGGACAACCAACGATCATCACCGTAAATGACAATGTCCCAAATTTCATTCAGCGGATGTTTATCCGGTACAAGTGAGAATCCAAGATTGAAATATTTTGTGTCGGAAATGTCATGGTTCCAAACATCCCAATCATCAATCAAACGAACTGCGAGCGGAATCTTGATGATTCGTTCATTTTTCTGTTCCGGATAAAAACCAATATGTGTCCGTTTTTCAGTAAAATCAAAGTTCGGTTCCCCATTCCGTTCTTCTTCCGTCATGCATGCGTAAATCCATGTTAACAATGTTCCAGAGATTCCCATTTTGACAAATGTTTTGACATAGATCATGAACAATTCAAAACGTTCATCCTGCATGCCTTTGTCCAGAATTTCTTTGGATGTTTGGTGATGATCGATAAACACAATTTTCGGCATGTTATCACCGCGGATATCATGTACCAATTTCACGAAATTCAGAATCTGATTATCAATCGCAACATCAACAATGTAAATGGAATCGGTGTTCTCAATCACATCAGTTGGAACGATCAATGAATAACCGTGTTTGTATTCAAACACGGTATCCATTGTCGGACGATTCCACACATCACATAATTCGCGAACAACAACTGCGCCGGCACAGCGTCCATCGTCATCATTGTGGTGAATCAAAATCGGTGTCATCCTCAATAGCCTCCTCACGTTGTGCAGGTTCTAAACAATCGTCATCACGGTGTTCATGACATTTGCAATGTTCACAATCTTCATCGTTCACGATTTCGATGGAATCAATCAATGTCCGAACAGCAAAACCTGCCAAGAATGCAATTAATAATTTGAGAAATTGTTTCATGATTCTTCACCCTCCATATGAAAATGTAATATTATCGGCAATTTCTTCTGTCGATGAGGAATCTTCACCGACTTCTTCGACCACTTCTTCTGTTGTATCAGTTGAAGATTCTTTGTCAGTCTGACCTTGCAAACGTTTGATGACTGCAAACAATTCTTTGACAGTATTTGTCCGGATTGCATAAATGTTGATATACGTGACAAACTCATTGTATACCGTGCACAGATCAAACAACTTTGTCAGAATCTCCAGTTTCCGATTTCCTTCAAAGTTGAGTCCGTTATAATTCGGATTCATGCCCAATGCTTCATATGCGCTGGTGATAATTTCTTCTGCACCATTCATCAAGCCCTGGTCGGTTTCAACATCACCACGCAGCATATTATATGCAATGCCGCGGAATGAATTCAGCTTTGTCAATATGTCGTTGATATGTTCCAGTGTATCATCCCAGTTTACCTTGTCGATTTCAACATCGAAAATTTCACCTGTTACAAGCGGGAAATAAATTCTCTTCGGATCAAACCCCGCATTCTGATCTGCATCAGGTTCCGGGACATTTACATGGAACAGCGCATCCAATTCATTGAATACATTATCGATGCATGCGTGATATGTCTCCAATGCACTCGATGTAACACCGAAGCCCAGAACATCATCATCATTCATTGCAGTAAGAAGTTGCATAATATCATTCGCAAATTCTTGGGATGTGATGTTAATATCAGATGTATCTGTTACATCCAGATCTACCATCACAATATCATCCACATCAACAGTGTCGGTGGATAAAATGGCAGTGATGATATTCTGATCACGACGATCAATCAGGTTGAAGTGCGCGGTGATTGCAGTTACATCACTCAGCGTGATGAACTTCGGTACCATTCTGATTCTCTTGATTTTCATTGTTATGTTCCTCCGATTCATTGTTATTTGTATTGCTCATATTCTGAATGATGGTTTCATAATAATGACGTGTTGTTGCGCTAGCATTCAGAATAGCAGACACCATAATCAGTTCATTATGGATTGTCAGTATATCAATCAGACGCGCAATTAACTTTTCACGTTCTGTAATATCCGCATTATCAAACATGGAGTAATCAATTTTAATATGATTTGTCTCAAAGAATTTTTCACATTCTGTTTTTGCATGTTCAATGATTGGAACCTCTTTTTCGTATCCATTTTCATCTGTGATTTTTACAGGTTCACCAGTCATGAGTCGTGCAATCATTGCACGGCAATTGTCTGCCATCTCGGAAATTACACCGATTGACTTAATGTTTTCTTCCCAGTTAATAGACTTCGCATCAGAGTAAATCACATTACCATTCAGAAGATGATAATATATTCTCTCATCATTTTCACCATTAGACGGATTCTTCAGCTCTTCACTCATTATTCATTCCTCCAATATTGTTCATTGTTTCCATAATGGAACCGATTGCATTCTTTGCACCCTCATATGATGCAATTTCCTGTAACAAGACGTTCATGATTTCAATTGCATCAATACAATACATCAATGCAAAATCGAAATCGTTTGCATCCGGGTACATCTTTGCATAACTCTTTGTTGGATCGAATCCAAATTCTTTGATGAAATCTAATACCGGACCAAAAGCTTCATCAATGCCAGAATTGTGTTCTTCTTTATGTTGGAAGATTAGTTCATTCAGAACCTTTCGAACGAAGAACAAGTTTTCTTCGATGTTCCGTTTGTTCTTCAATGTCTCTTCCCAATTGATGATAGATTTATCCATCAGGTATGTGTTTGTATCCATGGATACAAATCTCATTGAATTCGACATGTCAACATCGTCTTCATTGATAGATGGGATTACACTCTCATCATGTACCATGACTTCATCTGATACATCATGTTCATTGGTTACGTCAGTCATGTGATCATTCATCATTATCTGCTTTCCTCCGTTTGATTTTCGGGAATCTACCTGTTCTGGCAATATCCTTGATCGCGGTGTTTTCACCTTTGATGATAACATCATTCTTGTTTTCATCTTCAACAATGATGGCATCATCCGTCTGTCGGTTACGCTTCTTGAAGAACTTGAACATATGATTACCTCCTAAACGTTTTTGTAATACTGTATATTCTTCAGTATTCTGTGAAATAATATATTTATAAGGGAGATGAATTTTATGGAATTTTCAATCGTTACAATCTCTGCATTTGTTGGTATTTTAAATGAGGTTGTGAAAAAGATTGCATCAACACTTGGAAAGGATGTGAATAAATTCATTCCGATTTGTTCCATCGTATTCGGAATTATTCTTGGTATTTCCGGATTTTATATTCCGAATGTTGAGATGGGTAATAACATCATTGAAGCAATCTTTATTGGTATCAGTGCTGGAGCAGCCGCAACAGGTTGTCATCAGATTTACAAACAACTTCAACCAGAACAACTCCCGCCCGAAGCATTTGAGGACGTTGAGGTCGAATCTGACGAAGTGTTTGAAGAAGATGACGAGGAAAAATGATGAGAATATACGGGGGCTTTCGCCCCCGTATAACTCTTATTCTATCACTTTCTGTACACGATTTCATCATTGATTTTGATGAAGAAGTCATCGCTCAATATGGAAGCATTGCCAAACTCTGTAGCAATTTGATCCAAGAAATCGTGGTCACGGTAATGTCGGAATAGATTTCGCTGGTTGCGAGTCAATGCAAGATCGATGGTCAATGTTTTTAAACGTGCTTCCGCTTTTACACGACCATCTTTTGTAAATGTAACGGATAAAATCTGTGTCCCTTTTTTCATGATAAACCTCCGAGTGGTTAAATATTACGCGGCGTAAAAGTGATTACGCCAACCGTCGCCGTAAAAGCTGTTGAGACGTGTGCTGAATGAGGACTGATGATTGAAATAATACAATACAGCATCTTTGCAACTCTGTGAAGTTCTTCTCCAGTAATAGGAATCAGGTACCCAACAGAACTGATTCCGTTGAAGAATTACTGCACGAATGGAATTCGGAAATCTGGAATCGCGGACTCTATTCATGACTGTCATAACCACTTTGGCTTTTTCCGGTAATGATACCCAGTCAGCGCCATATTCATGTGCAACCAGATTTGCAAGCATGTAGAATTCTGCTTGTGTAACCGGAAGATTCTCCATAGTGTAAGGACCACTCGATGTAGACACCTGTGTTTCTTTTACCGGAGGTTTGTATTCTTTTACAAGTGTTACATCGGGATGACATTTTGAACAGATTCGCCCTTCTATCTCATTAATGTCATAATCGAATACACATGTTTTATCAAACCATTTGCATGAAGTGAGGTGGAAATAATGTGTGGAGGGTTTATACACAATCTTCACTTCGGTTGTTGTGGTTGATACTGTTTCGGATGTTGTTGTCTGTGTTGTCGTAACAGTTGTCCGTTTTGTTGTTGCATTGTTTGCTTGAACAACTGCCGTCTTTGCTTGAGATGCCGTTGTTGTTTCTGCTGATGTTTCTGTCGTCATTTCTTCAGCAGTAGTTGTCGTGGTTTCTTCTGTTGTCGTTGTGACAGTTGTTTCCTCGGTCTCTGTTTCTGTCGCAGTTGTTGTTTCTTCTGTCGTTGTTTCTGTAGTCTCTACAACAACTTCGGCATTGACAACGGGGGCATTCACTTTTGTCATGGGTTGATTTGAAAATGCCGATGCAACAAACACAGCTGATACAGCGATCACAATTAGTGACGATGTAACAATTGTGTGTTTCGCTCGCATCGTAGACATTTTCTTACGAAGGGTCTCAATTACTGTAAATCTTTTCATTTTACACTTTCTCCTTTGTTTTCGTTTCTCCATCATGAATCGTAGAATATGATTGCATGATTCATGAGATTGAACCTATGTCACATCAGTTCAAATGTTGGAAATGGGCAGAATTTACAGAAGTGATAGATAGAATATTGATAGCTCTTGCACAACTATCAATATCATATGGTTCATCCTGTAAATTTATATGATCACAGATTTGTAATAATAGTGCTTGTCTATTATGATGACATAATATTGAAGAAATGAGGTATGAATCATGGGAACGGTAATTGTCGCGATTCTTGGTGCTATTGGTGGAGGTGCTGGACTCGCCGCAGTGCTAACAGTTCTATTTCAGTACAAAAAGTTTCGTGCTGAAGCAGAAGCACTCCGTATTCAAAACGAGCGAACAGAAATGGAATATGTGAAACAATCATTGATTGAATTGCATGAAAAATTGAAAACAGAAATTTCCGAAGTCAGAGAATCGAATAAGATCCTAGAACAACGGGTTGATATTCTGAACAAGAAGATCATATCACTGATGAAATGGATTATGGGGGATGATCATCGATATCGTTCCTGGTTGGAAAATAAAATCCATGAAATGGATCCATCTGTTGAGTTTCCACATTTGTCAGATCCACCTGAAGTATTTGGTGACGATGGTTTAGATATTCCAAAATCATAATGATAAAATAATTGGAGGGGCTTTCGCCCCTCCATATCCTATTCATCTTTCTCTTTTCCATAATGAACAATCAAAGCATCAATAACAGGACGAATTTCAGTATGTGCAAATAATTTCTTATTGTGAATTAATTCGACCAGTTCCTCTGCTTCGCGATCAATCTGATCATTGATCTTTCCATACCAGTGTGAATCCAATGATTTGGCGATGATTCCTAAGACAACGATTGCAATGACAATGATTGATCCGACGATACCGTAGTAATACAGATTTTCGGATAACTGATTCCAATCATGAATCATTGTTGCCGTAACAAAGATGGCAACAAGAATGATGATGGTCAGATACCGAAAACGATTTTTTCCACGGATGATATTTTTGATAAATTTGGATGGGATCATGTTGTTTCCTCCTCTTGCCATGATAGATGTGTGTATTTTGTTGTCAATGACTTTAATGTCCGAGAACGAGATTTCCACCAGTAACAATCTGCTGGAACCGATTGATCCACGATGTCATAGTAGTGACATTGTAATGGAATATATCGGATTCGACCGAGTACTTGCTTTACGACAATTTTTGAAACGATCGGAGAGCAATTTATGATATCTGTAATGCCCTTGATATCCGAACCAGTTCCAAGCGATTGTATGGTTGTAACAATTACATCAGCCTTTTTATTCATTTCATTTTCTGATTTTGAATTATGAGAATTTACTGTTTTTACATCAAGTGAATATTCAAACGATTCATCATTATTCAATTCCATATTTAAGAAATATGCACATTCCGTACATAAATCAATTAATGGCATGAATACAATCACTTTTGCATTCGGTTCATCCTCGTAGATTTGTTTGATGATTTCTTTGCACACTTTGAAATGCGTGTGTTTTTTATCATGTTGAATCACCCATTTACCATATGTGATTGCGGACATACCACGTCCACCATTCACACGGAATCGATAGATGTTTGGATTACAATGTGTATTGATATCGATTGTGATGTATTCAACCCATTTGTCTGGATGTGTCGAACTTGTTGTAATCTTTCGATAGAATGTTGTATTGGAAAATACATGTTTGAAGATTGCATTCTCATCTTTTGATGAACGACCGTCCGTTGCGGTTAAATATAGATTTCGTTTTATATTAAACAGGAAGTCGATCAATAATGTATCACGAAATTCCAGATGCGCTTCGTCAATGACTTTAAATCCAATCCGTAAATTCTTTGCGATATTACGAATCTTCTCACAATCACGGATGCGATTACATGCAGCACGGAATGTTGCATGTGTCATAAGATATACATCATAATCAAGTTTCAATGTTCCATTTGCAATTGCTTCCAATTCTGATGAAGATGTCAATTCATATAATTCGGATGATGTATATCCATTTAAATCACGTAATGATTTTACCCACTGTGTTCGAAGATTATCACGATGCATGATAATCAATGTCTTCACACCATATACACCAATCCCATATCCAGTACAGAATGTCTTTCCTTTTCCAGTATCTAGGACAAGGAATATTTGAGAATCATTGATATTGGACGCGTACTCTTTTTCTCCCGTGATAAAATGAATTGCCGATATTTGATCTTCATCACGTGGCGGAATCACTTCTTCAAATTCGTAATGCATTTCTTGAAATGCGTCGTACAGGTTGTATTTGATTTCTACATCACCAAGCAATAGTCTCAGATATTCAATATCAATACCTTTGTGCATGTACAACACATCATGTTCTTCATCATACATATATCCGAGGATATTGGTCGTTTCTTGATATTCATCCTCGTATTCATGCATATCCAATAATTTCTTCAACGGCAATAGAGCATCCTGGCCCGGTGTTACCAGGATGCTTGTTGCTCGTACTGTGACTTTGAACATATGCTCTCCTCACAATTTACGAATGAATTTGATGCCTCTACAATTGCAGGTATCATTCAATACAGTTGCTTGTGCTTCTGTCAATAGAGTTGTTCCGAGTATCTCATCTTCTGAATGTTTGTCTTTTCCCATGATGATATATAATCTGAAATGTTCGGTTTTTGTCAACACTCTATCTCCATTGATTTCTGATACAACTGTCTTTTTGTGTAGCACTTTATCCTTTTTGAACATCCTTCATGCACATCCTTTCATGAGATTGTTGCACGAATCACCTTCACACCAGGAACATGTCTTGGTTTCTGTGGAGGTGTATTCATCGTCACCGGATCCAACGAATTCACATTCACAGAAGATACACGTCCGTCCGCATGATATAATGTTACTGTTCGGTCGTTTGTTGTACAGAATACTGCGATTAAATCATCTTGTGGTGACAGTTTGATGATTGGCTTCAAACCGGCAAACTTCTTTCCGGATACCAAGAACTTGGAATGATTCACCCTGACTCTACCCAGTCGTGTAACATAGAAAATTAGCGGCTTTTTCGAATTCACCATAAATAATCCAGCGGCATCACAATTCTCTTTGACAATGAATTGTCCCTGTGCATCCGGTGAATTAACTGAATTCAAATCTGATACGGAGAATCGTTTGCCATATCCATCCGAAGTATACATTAACAAATCATCTGACGTGTTAGACACTTCCAATATGGATACAATGCGTTCATCATCCTGCAATGGAATCAACGCTTTTCTGGATTGATTGGAGGGTATCTTATTAATCGGCATTAATTTGATACGACCTTTATTGGTCAACATCACGATGGAACGATCTGAATTTGATACAACTGCCAAACATTCACCCATTGGTTCTCTACCAATTGATGTTAATGTCAGAGGTTTGTCATGTGGTACTTTATCCAGTTGCACCCATAATGATTTTCCGTACTGATCAATCAGACATACTTCATCACCATCGATTGGTGTCACATCGGATGCGAAATGGTCCGGATTCTCTGTTTCCGAAAATAGGATGGATCCATCCGTTAGAATTTGACAGATCCCGATGTTTGTTTGTTCCCCGCCGTTTGCATTCAGTATTTTGGAACGACGGGGGTTTCCATATTTTGATTTAATTGTCTTGATATCATCAATGATAACATCTCTGACTTTTTCGGGATCTTCCACAACTGATTTTAGATATTGGATTTCCTTTGTGATTTTGTCAATCATCTCGAGGGTCTTTTGATATTCACCTTCTGTCAATTGATATACATATAACCCGGAGATATAATTCGCTTGTGATGTTGTGACTTTGCCATCATAAGCTTTTACCAATGCTGGAATGATTTCATCTTTCTTATTACAGGAACGGAAGACTTTGATTGTCTTTGTCAGATTCTGCGGAGATAACATGAACTTCTTACCATTCAACATGTTATACTCCGTCGTCTTTGCGACCAATTCTCTCAAGAAGAATGAACGCTTTTCTTTCAGTCTGTTTGTAATCCATGCCATCAGAATTTGTCGTTCATTATATTTTTGCGTTCTGTTATTTGCATCAACCACAACACAATTTCTTGTTGATAATGTAATGCGGAATCCAGCAACACGTTTGAACAGTTGATTGATTACCTGATACAGATTGCATGGTTTACAACGAATCACATATCGGATTTTGTTCTCTGACAATTCTGATTCATTATCTGCATTCAGAATCTCTTTAATTGGATTCGGTCCGTCCTGAATTTCACATAACCGTTTATCGATATCACATAGATATTCTCCAAATGGTGTATTCTTGATCGTGATGATGTAATTCACATTATCGATTTCAAATGATGATTGCATTACAAATGTCTGATCATCACGTTTGATAATGTCACATCCAGTCGGTGAATCTGGAATCAAATGAACATCGGCTTTTGGATTCTTAAGAAGTTTGATGGTTGCATCCGCAACTTCATTCAGATTATACGGAAGAATATCCGACGACATCGTATATCCAATACCATGAGAACCATTCAACAGAATCGTTGGGAATTTTGCTGGTAATGTGATTGGCTCCATCAATTCGCCATCGTAATTCTCTTTCATATTGACCTTACCATCAAATTCAGAGAAGAATACATCCAGTGCAAATTTGGATAATGATGCGTCCCAATAACGTGCTGCAGCAACATCATCACCATGTGTTGCAGTACCACAGTTTCCATTCGGAGTCAAGAATGGAACATTGTTTGAAAACGGTTGTGCTAAACCGGCAACAATGTATCTTGTACCCAGGTCGGAATGCGGGGAGAACTTCATTGTTTCACCAGAAATCGTTGCAACCTTCATCATGTTACCACGTGCAACACGATACATTGCATACATGATACGTCGATGGATCGGCTTCAATCCGTCAACCAACATTGGAATGGCACGTTGCAACACGATATTCACACCGTATAATTGCATGTATCGTTTTGATACATCACCCAATTCCAGTGTTGGCATCTGTTCCTCAAATGACATAATCAATTTCCTCCGTTTATTGATTTACCAAAACACATATCCAAATATTTGAAATATTCAGATACGGAAGGTAGATTAAACCAGTTATACATTAATGAGAATATGTTTCTATTTTTGTATGCATTGATGAGCGGACCAGTCAAATCTTCAGCATGTGCACGATTCTTCGCATCATACCAATCATACTCTTGACACAGTGAACGATTCGTTGATGTTCCATTTTTGAACACTTCATTTTTGATAATGCATTTATATAATAACGACATCGGGTCCATATTCATACCCATCTTTGTCGACGGATAGTATGATTCTGCATCCGCATCCAAAGAACCATATATGATATTGTGATGTCGTTTTCCATTCAAAACCAAACCAGTTGGAGCATTCTTTTCTGGCGGTGCCACATAAGCACCTTTGAAAGATGAATCAACGCTTTTATCCACAAGCAAACGACATGCTTGTACTTTATGAGAGAATTTCCGATAATAATATTCACGTGCATTTCGCACGATATGTGTTTCCTGGAAACATTTTGAATATACAGTTGCAAACTTGAATGAACGGGATACCAATGTGCGAGAATCACCCGTCACATCTCCAATTGCTTTTTGTACAACCACATCACGCACATTGTACAAAATAAACTTCAGAAAATCCGTATATGGGAATTGACGAAATGATCCAGATTTAGACTCTGTTAATTTATGAATACCGCACATATCGGAACCAACCGATTCCAAAGAGTATGAACGTCTTTCTTGTTGTGATTTTCTGATTGCAGCAAATTTTCGTAATTGACAAATCCATACCGAATAAGAAGATATGTGGAACCAATCACGAGAATTCTTCATCTGGAAGTTACCAGACATATCTTCCTGATAATAGATTCTGTCTGTTTTAAATTCTTTTGGAATCATGATTTCCTTTGCATCATATCCAAGATATTCAATTCGATGCCACAATCTCGGATGGTCAAATTTTGCATTCCATGATTCAACAAATGATGGACGATATTTGTTGATATAATCATATATCGTTTTGATCAGTTTGATCTCATCCTGGAATTCATATATGTGTAATCGGATCTCATATCCTTCCAGATATTTTTTGTTATCTTCATCATCTTCTCGAATCATTCGTTTGAATTCGTCTTGATGTTGTAATAACCATTTGTACTCTTTTTCCTGCTTCTCCAATAAACCCCAAAACTTTTGATCAATTTTATGTTTGGGTCGAGGTCCAAGGATGAATACTGCACATATCTTGACATTGTCCAATATCAATGTAACTGCATTGATTGGATTTGGTGAATCATTGATATTCTTTGCATCAATGGCACGGTCAATTGTATCAATCTCAATATCCAAATATGAATTTGTAATCTTTGTTAAATCAATATCTTTTCCGTATTGATCGAACCATCTCAATCGAAAATATACGGTTGGTTCAAAATCTGCTGCATATACCCATGGACATTCACACATATGTCGTGTGATGTCATTGTAATTTTCTGCATCCAAATTTGCTTGATACCATTCAGCCCACTCACCACCAATCTCTTGTGCAATGACTTTTGCAACTTGAGATGGTTTACAATAGAATGGATAACACTTATCCATTTCAATTTGTGATTCCTGATAATTGTGAATACGAAATTCAGGTTTTACAAACCAGATATCAATGATTGGTTCTTCATAATTCACCTCATGTTGTCGTGTAATCGGATTCCATGTGATGACTTCAAAACATTCTGGTTTTCGATAATATCGTACATCGAATAACACACTACCAGCAGTGTAATTCAATGGCTTTGGTTCTTTGGATTGTAGTTTCTTTTCTTCCATGTACGTACCCTCCATGCAAACAAGATTGTTAGTTTGTTCCCGGGATTCCAGTGGAATAATATATGTCCGAACATTTCTTATTTTAACATATATATTATTAATCTGGAATAGGAATCAATCACCTATTCACATTCAAATTTGTTGGAGGTACATCAATATGGAAGCAAAACTAAAAGAGCAAATCGATGATCTGAGAGCGGTACTTGATATCGTTCTCAAAGAAATGCAGCGTCGAGACCACTATGGTCAGTTACTGCAGACACTGGCTGATTCTCGTGCAGCAGAAATCGCAAAACTCAAAGAAGAGGATCCGACAGATGACGATGGTCGGATCGAATTCGCAATGAACGATACAGTCAATCTCTATGATAAGATGGTATCGAATTCCGAGAAGATCGCTGCTTTGTATACCAAAGCACAGGAGTTGATCGGCATATTGAACATGATCTGCTCCCTTAATAATCTTAAAGAAGGTGATCTTGATGGAAATGTCTGATCTCTTTGAAACACTCAAATCCGAATTTACACCGGAAGATCGTTTCGGTGAAATTCGAAAGAATTGGACGTTGTTCAGTTCTGAGCATTTCATTGTTGCAATGGATCACAATGAAACGCAAATATTGATAAGTGACAGAAAGCGGGTGCCGATTGTCGTATTTACATACGATGAAATGCGTAACCCCGCAATAAGCAGGATTAATGTGCCACCGCATATGAATCTTGCAACATTTCTCAACCGTGTTATCAATGCATACACGGTTGCGCAATGGTCAAAAGTTTAATCGTCTTGAGTGGACGATCCAACTGTCACCAGAAAGGATCGAGGCTCTTGGCGATACGGTTTGAAATATATGGGGGCGCATATGCGCCCCCATTTCTTTTTTATAGTTTCTGAAGATTGGATGCTTTGACAGCCGCAGTGACTTTCTTTCCATCGGACGAAATCACAATCCGGTCACCATTCACTTGCAAAACTTTGTATTTTGCAAGATACACTTTGAACGGTTTGCCATCATATGTAACAGCCTTCAAGACTTTCACATAGTCTCCAACAGAAATTTTTTGTTCACTTCTTCGCAGATACACCCAACCTGCACCGCTTTTCAGTTTTCCATACACACCATTCTTGATTGTCTTTTCTTCAATGATCGTATACATACCTTCAACGGTAATGGAAGATGCGAACATTGCAGATGATCCATTGATTGTATATACAGATGAACCTTTTGCAAGTTTCGTGACATATGGACATTTCTGCTTTGGTTGTACAGGTTCAACAGGTTTTGGTGTTTCCTTTGGTGCCTCTTTTACCACAGTCAGATATTTTGTATCAACGGCGGAGTTGATATTCATATCTCCCTTTTCATTCTTACCCAATACAGCACGTGTACCAGATACAGAATCCACATACCAATTCTGATCATAGACAGATTGTGGAATCTTCTTGGAAGTACCATAATAGACAGCACCGGCTGCAATCTTAACCAAATCACCAGCTTTAATTTCAACAGTCGGTGTTGGTGTCGGTTGTGGTTCAGGAGGATTCAATTTGGCATTGACTTCATCACAGATTTGTTGTGCACGAGAATAGATATACTCACCAGGGCAATTTCCGGTGATGGTTGTATAACCATTTTGACGCATTAAGAATGCGCCACTCTTAACAGTGACACACATGACTTCTTCATTCTTGGATTCAACAATCTCGCTCTTGCCAAATTCAATTGTGCGAATTGGATCAGATACGTAGATCAATCCATCTTTATCCAAACATTTTGTACCGCGTTCATTCAATGCACACAATGCTTGAACAACATCACGATTTTGTTTTGATGAAGAACCATAGATACGTCTCCAAGTTCCATCCTCATGACAAGTCACCTTGTAGATGAAATATGAGAATTGTGTTGGTGACATGGTCAACCATTCCCAATTGAATTCTTTGGTATCACCCACCATGTATTTATTGATCAATTCATTTGCACGTTTGTCTCTGACATATACATGAACTGGACCGAGATCATCGCGTTCTGTATCGAATTTGTATCCAATGTTTGTCAATAATGTACGCATGTATCCAAGTTGATTTTCATTTACGAATACAAATGAAACAGTTCCGTCATCTAACAATGTACCATGCCATTGATATCTCAACAGAAATACCATTTCAGAAGATGTCATTTCAATTCCGGCATTGGTTGTATATCCAGCAACAGGAATTCGATATGACTTATCTTTCAACTCATCAAATGATTTGAATTGATATCCAATGGTTGTCATATCATCGGATGTATGACATAACACACGATGTTCCTTTGTGACTGACATTCCCCTGACAGTGTAAACATCATCAATGTGTTTATTTGTCAAATTCTCGACAGTATCAAATTTCATATCCAATGTTTTTGGATCAACTGTCATAATAGTGTCACCAACTTGGATATCCCCAATGGATTTCCAACCTGTCGGTGTGAGCAGTTCTGTTGTTGTAGTGGGAACACATCCAGTTGCGGCGTAAAAACGATGGAATGTCAAAGATCCATTCTTGTCACCGGTAAATGTTAATTTTTTAATTCCATTTCGTTTGCAGATATCCACGGTCAGTTCAATACACTTCTGATATACTTTATCAGAGATAGGCCAATCTCCACCACTCTTGGAGTTGGATATTTCCAATACAACCGCTCTGTTATCATTCCACGAAGATGACGAACACCAGCAACGATCAGACTCTGGGCAGAAGAGTCCAACGCGAGCATCTTTGTCGACCATGTAATTGGAAGACATGTTTCTTCCGGGACGATGAACAATTTCATCGAACTGTTCCAATGAACACACACCTGCAGTGTGATGCCATGTAATTTTTGTGATTGGTTGATTACGTGGAGAATTTCTGTATGGAGAAATATGTGTGTATTCAACCAATGGAGAATTTGTATAATTGGCCATTAAGATTCCTCCTCGTTGTAGTCATCATCAAATTCAGCAGAATCATAGCGATATGAATCTTTATATTCATTCAATTTATGTTTATTGGAATATTCTGTACACGTAGTAGAAATCTTTGCCAAAAATTGAAGAATATATGCTAGGTTAGATCGCATTTTATTTACTGCACGATATGCATCACCCATAGCTTCATCTTGTTCATATTGTTGTTTGAAATTTTTATTCACATAATTAAGTCTTTTTATGAGATTTTTCAATTCTCTAACTGTATTGTGATATGATTTTTTCATTAGCTTAGAGGTATATTCCTGTGACTGTGGTGAATTTTCTTTGGTTTCTTTAAACAGTTTTTTGTGTTTTGAACCTCCATCGTCATACTGCTTTAAATATTTAGCGAACTCGTCTAATGCAATTTCCATTGTAGCATTTTTCATTTTGCCATTCACTGTTGGTATTTCGAACCCATTAGTCAGATCAATAACCGTCGAGACTAATATCGAATAATATTTCGCTGGTGAGTCACAGTTATTCGGTACATGTTCATGCACATCTTTAAATAGACTAATTAAATTATCAATCTGATTAAGTATATCGGATCGAAATACCTCTGGATCAATCGGGAGATACCGATATTTATCATCTTTTATAGATATTATGTCATCCACTAAATGACCTACTATGAAGACGACAAGCTTCATTAGCTGTCGTAAAAACATCAAAAACAATCTCGGAATGAATAATAGTATCTTTTTTACAACACTTTCTCCGGGTTTTCCATGCGGCATAGTTCCATCGGTATACATGAAATTTCTAAATGCATCTTTAAGTGTATCAGTATTTAGTTCTTGGAAAATACTAAACGATGATGTGTCTGTAGATTCATCGACAGCTTCAATAATCATCGATGCTTTTATATAGGAATCACATAATGCATTCAGTGTTTCCATTTCTGCAATACATGATGCAGTATCGATTTGATCAATATATGTTAATAATTCATTCATACAGATTCACCATCTTCCTCTTCATCATCACCGAGACCATTGGAGAGTTCTTCATCCATTTCAGCAGAAAGTTCCAATGATTCTTCTTCTTTGACTTCAGTTTTCTTTTTTCTTGTCTTTGTCTCCTTCTTTTCTGTAGAAGAAGAAAAAATCGTATTCTTTTTTGGCATAATAAATCCTCCTTTGTTATTCTGGTTTATTTTCATCAGACTTCACATAATCGCGAATGAATTCATCGTAGTTCTTATCAACGATTTTGATGTAATGAATATTGGTTTTCTTTTCTTCATCATGTAATCGTTTATCTTTCAATGCTTCCATTTCGCGTTCATGTTCCATTCTTGGGTGTTTGTTATCGGATTCTTTGATTTCAACTTCCAATGACAATGATGGAATGTAGAAATCGGGTATGTAAAGATGCAACGTTCCATCTTTCCATTTATACCAATAATTGTTTGGTGATGGCGCAATCACATCATTTGGACTCCAACCGATCGAACGCAGTTTCTTTAGGAAGTCTTCTTCATATGTACCGATCACACGGAACTTATGATCCGCATCCCAAATGAAATCACGTGCATTGTGATTGTTATACAACATCTTTCGTTGCATATCCGCATCATTCAACAAATGTTCTTGTCCATGTACACGAACCATTCGCGCTTTCATTAATTTCACATATTCTTCTTTACACTGCGGATTATCGCAAATCCGGTCATACTTCAACGTTTGTTGATTGAAGTTGACCGGATTCTTGCGACAAATCACACACGATCTTCCAGTTGGTTTATGGACCAACAACGAATATGCAAATTCTAATGGTTCCTGATCTTCTGGGATCTGATCATTATGCTGAGATGCGACATGATGACAATACTTATGTTTATCATCAAATATCTTTGGACAGAACATGCATTTCGTTCGTCGCATGGTTCATATCACCTCAATTGTTTGAAAATCGACCGATCTTTGATTTCTTCTGAAATGGCTTTGCAGATTCCGTGACAGTCACATCACCATGGTCGATGATTCTCTGAATGTGTTCATCCAAATCATCTGCTTCTTTTGGATTGAATGCACCGGCATTGTAATCATCCTCAATACCAATATCTTCCAGATTCTTATAATTGTCAATAATCCACTGGAGATATTCCTTTAGTGACGGATCCATATCCGGATTGTCTTCCAATGCTTTCTTCGCAATCTTAACGGAAGCATAGCATCTTTCTTCCAATGTCGGATATGTTGAGAAAATCATTTGTGAAATTTCTTTTTCTAAAGAAGCAAGTTTCTTTAAACGCGGATCATCAATTCTCGATGCCGTTTTACCACCGGTCAGAGATACGCTACCGAGTAAGAATGTGACTGGTAAATTGTAAATACCGGCAAATAGATCACAGTAGTATTCTTCTTTGTTTGGATTATTCAAGTATTCTTTCAACCATTTCTCATAGTCGGATTGTTTCATGCCGGAAATCGGCAACATTGACCATGCGAACAGGATGATGAAACCAACGCCGATAAATACTGTCAACAATCCACCGATGACCATGATTGCATTCAGAACTTTGATAAGAGGCTTGTCTCTGCGTTCTCTCCACTTCTTCTCTTTTTCAATCGACTTTTCCATGGCTTTGATATATTTGTCGATTGTATCTTTTGAAGCTTCACCAGAATCAATCTGCTTTTTCAATTCATTGATCATATTGGCATCGTATTGTGCTGCCGAGATGTAAAGCAATTGACGAATCATTTTCTTTCGTTCAAACAAACCAAGTTTCTTTCCGTCAATTGAACGAATTGATTTTACATAGTTTGAAAAGATTGCACGACGTGCTTTCACACTTTTTGTTGAAGTTGCAATCATCATCGTAGATGACATCGACGTGATGAAATCAAAATCAAACTGCGCAATCATTTGGACAATGTTGTGGAAGATTTCGTGAAGGAAAACAGACACCATTGATTGACCAAATAATTGCTTGTCACGATATTTGATGAATGTGTCCATCATGCGTCCAGCAATTGTGATATTAATTCTCATACCACTGAGTTGGAAGCCCTTACTTTTAGAGATGATCAATTTCTCACGTCTTTGGTTTTCATTGATCATCGTGTACATGTTTGTCTCGTGTTCAGGGTCATAATTGATTTTCAGTTTACAATCAAACTGTTCTTCCAGACGTTTGACACCCATTTTCCACTCAGGAGTTTTCATCATTCTGGAGACTTTAACTCTTGAAGGTTTCTCGTTAGAACCACTATTACCGGCAGCACCCTTTTTATCATCCGTTTTATCATCCGTTTTATCATCGGATTTATTATCTGATGAATCTGGCTCGGGTTTCTTTTCTTCCGGTTTCGGTTTTGGTTTTTCATTTTCATCTTCGTCAATGGGACCATCCTTCAATGATTCAACATATGCATCATTGAATAATTTGATAGCATCCAAAATCTTGGAGTTATCAAATTTCATATGTTGAATTTGTTTCATTGAACCGGATGCTTCGGAAGATTCACCTTCGTCAGCTTCCTGAACGATTTTGTTTGTCGGCTGTACAAAATCGAATCCTTGATGCTGAAGCAAATCATAACCGAGTGTTGTTGTACCATGGAAACGATCAACCAGATCTACCATCAAAGCAGACTCATTGATTTGAGCTGGAATATTATTCTCGGCCTGTGCCAATGCTTGTTTGATGTCAACTTGTGTTGGAACATTCTTCATGACATCATCTTCATCGGTGAAGTATGTGGATGATGTTGCATCCGGTTCAATCGGCACATCCGCAGGAGAAGGTGCTGGAACAGGAGGCTGAACTGGTTCCTGCGCTTTCGCAATATTGTCTGCCTGATAAGCATCCAGCTTCTTATCGATTCTCTGGGAAATGTAATCGAGAACCGCACCAATTGCACACACGATTGATTGTGTGTTTTGTGACGGATTCGGTTTATCAGGTGCAAGGATCGTATCACCTTGCACCTGGATAGAATTCAAACGATCATCCACCACGATATTCTCCGCAGGAATACCATACATTGCTGCAACGGATTCCAATGCAGCAATCAATGATGGAGATTGTTTGATTTTATTTTCAACCGATTCCTTGAATGTTTGATTCTTCATAACTGTTGACCTCCCTGATTATTTTGTTGCGGGGACCATTTGTTGTTGAGATGGAGCGTTTTGTTGATTTGTTTGATTCGTTTGATTTGTTTGATTTCTCATTTGTGCCTGGTAAGCATCATACACTTTCTTGTACACGTCATAATATGTTCCAAACATTGTCTTTGCAAGTGTATTCAGTGTATTCATTTGATAATCACTTAATACTTCTTGGAATAGATTGTATAATGTCTGTGCAACTCCGGTTGGTTGTTGCTGCTGTTGACCATTCTGATTATTTGCAGATTGCTGTGCTGCACGCTCTTCATCTTTAGCTTTTTGATCCAAGAGTTTCACTTCATTCGTGAGCATCTTATTGAAATCTTTTGTCAACTCATCAATCAGTTTTGGTGAACCCGTGAGTGTTTTGATAATATCATCCCAAATTTCTTTGGTCATACTACCATTCATCTTCAGCTCTTGTTCTGTCGGTTCAAGTTTACCAAAGAGCACATAATTCTTGATCAACTGCTGACGTTGATTCTTGTCGGTTGTGTCGACGATGCGTCGTGCAGTATTATCATCACCCGGATACAATGCTATCTTCAGTTTGGTCATCTCTTCATCACTGATCTGGCCATCCTTCAGATATTGATTAACCATATCAAGATGCTGTTTTGTTTGCTCAACCTTCGAATGGATTGCACTGTACGGAATGTTATACTTTGGAAGATTTGCCATATTGACGTTCATATCTTTACCCAAAGATTCACCAATCTTCTTATTTTGCTCCGCATGTGAATTGATATACTTGATCTTTGCTTCGTTTGTCAATAGGAACAAGCGGAAGAATTGTGCCAGTTTCGATGCAATCCATTTTGCAAATTGGCGAATCATGGATACCAATTTCGACAAACCGGTTTGATTTGGCGCTGTTGTACCAGTTGTATTGGTTGTCTGAACTTGAACACCCGGTTTTGCATCAGCTTCATAAACGAACTGTTCGCAATATGTATATCCCGGCGCCATTGTGTCTTTCATGTCATCAGAAGCAACAATCACAACACAGTTGTTGTTATACAGCTTCAGAACACAACGTGTGAAGCAATCACCAAGCACACACAAAATGTCAGTTGTGAGTTGACGGTTCAATGTGCACCAATTGCGGATAATCACTTCATGCATCAAACCAGCAATCTTCAGAATCTGATTTGCCAATTCCTCATTGGTTTTTAGATTACAACCACAATACATCTTATGAAGCGTTTCCAATGTCATCACCAGTGGATGCTTGTTTTCATTACCCATCGCATCCAGACGATAATTACCATCCATGAATTGATTACCATATGCAATCTTATCCAGCCAATTCACATCTGTCATGAATCCAGCCTTATCCAATTCCATTTGAATTGCATTGCATTCATGCATATGGAAATATGGTTCGAACAATGTCATTGCCGGAACACAATCTGGACGACCCGCAATTTGTTTATCCGTCGCATATTTGATCAACAATGCATGAATTGGTGAACGGGAGTCTTTCAGCATGAAATGCAAAGCGCTCTTGGAATCTTTGAAATCTGGTGTGACATCCTGCAGCACAATATTCCGCATATTGCAATCAAACGGGATTCTTGCACGAATATTCATATCATTTGTTTTAATGATAGAGCATTCTGTCACAAAACCATTGAATGCAGTTTCGGCATAGGATTCGGTTTTGTACTTGGAGATCTCTTTTCTGATGAATGTGGAACGCGGTTGCGCATAACCAATCATCTGTTCAACCGTACAAGTGTTCAACGAGCACACAAACAGGATGAATGTTTCGATGTAGAACATGACCAGTTCGCAATTACAGCACACAAACCCATCTTCGGTCGAATCCTTCATGGAATCTTTGATCGTTTGTGGAAGCGCATTCACAACCGCTTTCATTGCTCGACCGAAATGCATACCATTAATAGTATCATAATCCGGTTTCAACGATTTTGCGCGTTGCTCCATCTCATACTTTGAATACACACCACGATCAAAGAATGAGTTCTGCATCTGAACAAGCATGTCCATCATTGTCTGTGTACGTGGATCGGAATACGTTGAATTAGCGAACAGATTATCACGTTCGAAATCAAATCCAGAATTGTCTTTGATGAAACGCTTTGCCAATTCGACACTCAATTTCTCCATATCAGGGATGTCACATTCAACCAATCGTTTTGAAATTGCTTTCAACACATATGAAATGTAGGATGCAATGTCATGTGGTGTGATGTATACCATCTGATATTTGCAATTGCATACACCATAGTCATCTGTGAAATTATGACCCTTGATCAACTGATCCAAATAATTCAGCGTGCGGTCATAATTTGTGATAGCATCATCAAAGTTCTGCATAAACTGACCACTGAATTTGATATCTTTTGAACCATCAGGTCTATTCATATCAACGTCTGTTGTCGTTTTCAGATTCTCAGCCATAGTTCATACTCCTTTACATTGAAAATATTTAAAATCCTCATATCTCAGAGGTTTAACATCGAGTTTTTCAATGAATACATTCTTGATAAAATTATTGTTTTATACTATTATAAATTGCATGTGGGGATTCAATCCCCACATATATACTATATAAGAAACGTTTCTGTAACTTCAATCCAGAAAGGAGTTGTGTTCATGCATGAATGACAAGAGAAAACAGGTCGAAACATTGGTCAATGATATTTTAAAAATCATGGATCCATCTGGAACCAATGCAGAGAAATATCGAAACATGTTTCAAGTAATGTCAGATGATCAATTCACACAATGGATCACAAAATTCTTGCAAGATCCAAAAAGTAATTTCCGTGTTGACATCGAAGAGTTTGGAGATAACTCCAGAAAGATGATGTTTGAAAATATGGAGAAAGCGGCAGATAAACTTGGAATCAAATTATTCGAATATGTTTACTTACCGCACATCTCATCAAATCCAAACCGACCTGTAAGAACCAGACAACCTGTTCTGGTTGGATATCTCAATATCAAACGTCCGCAGCAGATGGTCATGAAGAAGACGGGCCTGGCTTTGAGTGACACGGATCGTGATGAAAACACTGGTGCTGTGAAAGGCGAATCCAAGGGTGGTACCACAACGGGTGTTGAAAACGAGTTGCTTGCTGGTATTGGTGCTGATGATATCCTGTCTGAAATTTCAGGTGCTCGTGGTGATAATGTCACGGAGTATGATAATATGCTGGATGAGATTTCTCGTTCTGGCAACGTCAAATTGAGTGATATTAAAACCGGTGTATATGACAAACCCACATTGCTTCAAACGGATCTATTCCTGAAAGCGATGGGAATCAAAACTGATATTATTTCAGAATCTTATTATAGTATCGAAAAATTGCATTCTGCAATGAAAGATATTAATAAAGAATCCAGATAACAAGAAAGGATTGTGATCGAATGAAAGTCAACGTTTCCGGAAAGGGATACATTGGTGGCCTGGGTCTCCTGCCAGTATACAATGTTGAAATGTCCGAACTTCAGATTCATCGTGTTTTGAATTTCAAAGGTGTTCGCGTGTTTGATGCAACAACTGGCATGATCATCACGAAGAAAACTCTTTCCGAAAAGAAAGAGGCTCCTGTTGAAAAGAAGCCAGAAGTTGTCAAAACTCCGGTGGTTGAAACACAACCAACACCCGAACCACCTGTTGTCGAAATCGCAAAATCTGTTGTGGAAGAAACCCCGGTTGTTGAAGAACCTGTGGAAGTTGAGGTCGAAGTTCCAAAAGAGATTTCTGTGCTTGAACTTACGGAAGTTGAAGTTGTGGAAACTCCGATCGATGTGGTTGAAGAAGTTGTTGATGCTGTAACAGAAGAGGTTTCAACTGAAACGACCGAAGAACCTGTCGCAGAAGAGAAACCGGTGAATCAGTATCACAATAAAAGAAATCGCAACAAAAAGAAATCGTTCAATTGAGGTGAACTCAGATGTTCTTCATGGAACAACAATTCTTGACGGAGCAAGAGGTTTATCATTGGATTCAAGAAGGAGTCAATGATCCCGCAGTCATTCAGTTCCGTGAAGAATTCATGGATCCCGTTATTAATACATTATCCGATCCGAAAAAGATGAAAGAATATGTTGAATATGGTAATCAATTCATTGAAGCGAATGCGGAAATGTTAACGAAACCATATCCAACAGAACGTGTGAGATATCCACGTAAATACGTGGATAATGTTTTGGAATTGTTTGGATTCACGGTTCAATCTGCAAAGAAAACCATTCGTGATTTATTGCAGAAATATGTGAATCAATCAGAATTCTATACAATCGTATCATATCCAACCAATGTCATTCACGTATGCACACTGGTCTATTGTGATATGTTGACCAATATCCCGAAACAAACAAAATCGGACCGAAACAATCTTCGTGATTCTGCCCGACAACAGTTGGGTCTGACGATCTATGCAGCTTCATTGGAATATCAATTTCATTTTCCACATCCACAAGAAAACATCATGGCGTATACATATCAACATTTGGATCGTTCCTGGAATCTCGTCCGTTGTGAAAACATGATCAACTGGATTGGTGATCGTGTCGAAACAGGATATGCATTCTATCGAACAAAGATGTCATTGTACATTTCTCCAAAAGTTGTTGCGGATGTTTTGAATCGAATTCGTAATTCATTCCGCCAGGATCTTCGTTCTTTGGGTACACGATACTTCAAAGATATGGAAGATAAGAATAGTGTTGGAAATGATATCACGGATGAAGATGAACCGTATGTGGAAAAGAAACAATTGATCCAAATTCGTGACAATTTGTTGCGAAAGATTTCTGCAGGAGATACTTTGTATACAAAGATGAATAATGTATACAAAGGGATCGCCAGTCGTAAGAATGTGAAAGTTGATACATTGTATGAGCTTGCACAAAAGGTTGAGAAAAAAGATATTGGAAATATCATTGATCTCATTTTGTATGTATTCATTACAAAAGAAGGCAATGATGAAACCGATATCAATTCATCAAAGTACATTGGTAGAATTACCAAATTCCCAACTGCGATTGATCGTGCTATCGCAGGAAAACCCGTTATACTTCCAATGACTGAAAAATATGAATTTGATGGAAGTATTGTCAAAGCATACATTTGTTTCGTTGCAACATATATATTGCTGCGAATCAATGATGTATTACAATCTTAATGAAGAAGGTGATGATGAGATGTTTGATGAGTATGGTTCTTTGTTACAATGCATCGATAACATTGAACAAAATGAAATCGATGCAATTACATCCGTTGCAGAATCACAATGCGAATATTTCTCAAAACGTCAGCAAATGATCCAGGAAGGATGTTGCGAAACCACCGAAGATGATTTTGTCCAAGAAGGTGTGATCGGTGCCGCTTCATTCTTGACAGACAAGCTTCCTATTATTTGTGATTTCTTTTCTCGCAAATTCAAGAATCTATTTTCCAGATATAAGATTGCTGAATTGCGAAAAGAGAATGATAAATTGAGATATCAACTTGATTCACAGAATGCTCGAATTGAATCATTGGAACGTGCAATGGGTGGAAAAGCTGCAGTACAGTCAGGTGGTGATGTCACATTCGCATATGACTATGATACTGTCTCAAAACTCATGACGGAAGTCAAGAAACGTTTTGACAAATTGGATCTCGATTTGTCGGACTCTTCTATCAGTAGAATAGAGAATGTGATTGCTGGTGCAACTGAAGTTGCTGACAAAGCGGTCAGAACGATCAAAGAAAGCAAAGCTGTTAAGATGACAATGTCTACAGCTGGCGAAGCAATCAATAAAGGTCTTGACACGGTTGCATCTGTTCCGGAAATGTTACAAACGCTGAAGAGTAAAGCTGTCAAACAAAGAAATGCTGTCAGAAAAGGTAAGGTTGAGAATGCTCCTCCTGGAACAGAACAACGGTTGAATGGCATTATCTCTGGATTAACAGGATTGCTCGGTAAAGTTTCTGGTGCAAGTGCAAAACAGTTACAAGAAACAGATCGTGTCCAGAAAGGTGGACAACGCAAGGTTACGTCATCCAATCATCAGGCTGTTATTGGAAAGAAGATCGAACGTGCCAAAGAGCAGGGAGATTTCAAAACAGCGAAAAAGATTTCGACGGATGATGCGAAAGCCCGTGCAAAAGCGGTTGGTAAGAAAACCAAATAACATATAAGGAGTTGTTTATTATGAATGAATTGATGAATAGTATTAACGCGATCGATACTAACGTGATGCAGTCGTCTTTGGATGTCGAGGATGCAATTCTCGAATATTATGACAAGCATACTGAGATGAATGATAATGATGAAATCGTTCAAGAGTTTACACTGCTTGAATTGCTGATTGCCGCACCGCTGATTGGTATTGCTGCTAATATCGCCAGAAGATTGACAGAAAGACATTATCTGAATAAGTTCAGTGAATCTCTCGGTAAAGAGATTGTGAAGGTTGCTAATCTTGTGAGAGATGAATCTGGTAACACTGATGGAAAGATGGGTGTCAAGAATTTCCGCAAACTGAAGAAAGCGTTGAGTGCTATCTCTGCACTTTGCTTCAAAACATTCGATTATCTAACACCTGCAATGAACAGCGTTAAGAGAAAATATTATTCATCTGATGATGAGCGTACTGTTGCTGAGTTTGTTGGTATTGCCCATGACATTATGCGCGATCAGAAAGTAATCAAACGTCGTGCAAAGAAACAGGATGATACTTCCGATTTCTCCGCACAACTCGAGAAGTTCTTTAAGCTGTCCGAGAAGGTTATCGATGTTGCAGAGAAGAACAAACCTTCTGCTAGCAAAGCCAAAACCAAAAAGACTGATGAAACAACAGAGGCTCCTGCAGAGACTGAACAGAAAACTGAATCGACGGAGGAATAATTTTTCCGTTATGAAAGGAATGATTCCATGCCATTAGATGAAAAAGGAATCACTCTTGCTGAAGTTGAGAAACAGTACCCGAGAAGTTTTCAGCTTCTCGGGTACGATGTTCTCATGGATACTGATTCCATGTATAAACCAAAGATCATATCAACATTTGAAATGTGTGTAAATTCTATTCTGGTTTTGTTAAAAATGAAACCAGGACAATATCCATCGATCCCCGAATTGGGGATCGATATTGAACAATATTTGCACGAATATACAGATGATGATAAGATCCCATTATCCATTCAGAGTAAATTGAATGAACAACTCAACCGGTTGGAATTTACCGGTATTGATGTTGATGTCTATTTCGACAAAACTTCCGATGGAACAAATGCGATGGTTGTGAAAGTCACGGGAACTGATCGACTCGTGTATGGCGTTGATAAACCTGTTGCTATTATTGGCATCACATTTGACCAACTCAATCAATTGTACACAAAGATCCATTGGAATCGATATGATAATACATAATGAAAGGAGTATGAATTGTATGCCGTTAAAAAGCACACAGACAAACAAGTATGAAACTGCTTGTTTTGTTCAAGAAGCACCACAAGACGCAGAGATCCCATCATTCAAAGTAGATCCACGTGGATACAAAATGTTCCGTGCGTCGAATGGTGCACCATATGTTGAGTTTGATGCAACACTTCAAACATTCAATTGTTATAACCGCATGAAACGTCGTTATGATCCGATGAATCTTGTTTCTGTCATTGATGGTGATGAAAGAATTCAAACATTGATTTGTCAGAACAAATGGCGTGGTGAATTGAACCACCCGAATGCGGATATTGCCGGTGAACGTTTGTCCGAAATTCGTATGTACATTCCGGAGCAAACACGCACTTCTCATATGATTCGAAAGAATCGTTTGGAGGGTGACCGGTATCGTGCGATTATCACAACTGACCCAGCATTCGAAACTGGCCGTGGTGCAGCTGTTGAAATCATCGATATGGGCTCTGTCCCATCATTCTCGGTTCGTCTCTTGGGAACTATGATTCCGACCGCTCCGATGGGCCAACCGAATATGCGTGTTTCAAAAGTTATCACATATGATATGGTCGATTTCCCGTCTCATGAAAATGCAGATGGTGATATTCAGCCGACAGTTCATCAGGAAGGTACCGTTGTATTTCTGAAAGAACTGGCAAAGTATTGTGCCGAGAAGTCAGAAGATCTTCGTGTTGTTTGCGAATCATTCCAGATTTCACCAGAAGAATTGATGGGAATTCAAAATGAATCTATCATTGTTGAACAGTGTGATGGTTCCAGAATGCACATTCCGCTTCGTGGTGAGATTCGTCGTGAGGCACTTGATATTCTTCTGAATGGCAGGTGATATGCATGCAAGAATCGTTATTGCAATACGTCGACAAGATTCAGGAACAAACAACATTGTCTGAATTATCTGTCATTAATGACTTATTAAACGCTTATTCAAAATCAGTTGTTATTTTGCAAGAAGCTGATGAATCGTCCGATCTTTCATCATTTGACATCTTCCAAGAAGGAAAAATTTTTAACGATTTAAATGCTCCTTTGAAAGGTCAATATGGCGAATCTAAAATTAAAAAGATTCTCATGTTTATTCCGAGATTAATTATGAAATTCATGAGAATCATTGTAAAATTAATCAGTACAATGCTCAATTTGACGGCTGGAATTTACGATCCCGATATATTGGATTCGGAGCTCTTTCGAGAATCACTGCCGATTGATTATGACGAATTTGATAACTTTATAGGGACTCTGTATATTAACCTACGTTATATGGAATTAGATGAGCAACCGACACCAGCTCAATTCTTGACATATTTTTCTACTATGAGTGAAAAAACTGGAGATCTAAAAAACGCTCTTGATAAATATAGGGAAAATAAAGAGGGCTTCAATGCAATATTCACTGCGAGAACATATCCAGGTAATGAAAAACATAGACTTGCTCGAGTGATTCAGCGAGGTAAAGAAAACCTTAAAAGCTGTATGAAGATCGCGGAAAATGTCACGTATCAAGCCAATGAGATGCAAAAAGATGCTGGTGAGTTTTTGAAAAAAGCACCGATGGAACAAGATGTTGACATTGATGAATATTTGAAACAAAAAACTGACAGCATCAATAACGACGCAATGATTGTATCTGTGAATCTATCACAAATAACACAGATTATTTCAAAAATCACCGAGAAATACATGAGTGTTTTCAAGCATGGTGAAGCGGATGATAATAGAGCTGAAGTTTAAAAGGTTGGTGACAGCTGATGTATCAAAATGAATTATTGCAATATATTGACGTTGTACAAGAGCAGAGTATATTCTCTGAATTGGATGTATTGACATCTCTTCTTGATACATACATCAAGTATGATACGATTTCCGAGCAATATGATCTTGATGATACAACCGACCTGATTATTCAAGAAGGAAAAATCAGTGATGGGATTGATCCAGACATAAAAACAATGGTCAAGAATTCACGTCCGGTTTCATTCATCATCAATATGGTTGAATTGATCAAAAACATTTTTAAACGTATCGCAGATTTAATCAGAAGAATCGCATTTAAATTTTCATCACGTAAAATTGTGCAGATGCTTCGAAAGAATGACGTTGTTGATAAATTCGGTCGAAAGATTTCGGATCATATTCCGTGCATATTCCGAGATATTAAATCTGAAAAAGAGAATATGAATGAATTGGCGAAATCAATTTTGGATCTTGCATTGGATACATCAACACGATTGGCATCTGATACGTATCTGAAACAACAAACCCCAACGAAATCAACATTTGATCAAATAGCAAATAGAATGAAATCATTTGAAAAACACTTTACAAAAACCGAATTTGATAAGATTCAAAGCGATACCGATCTACAGAGATTCATTTCTAAATATTGTAAATATGAATGCAATGATATCGCTTTGGATCATTATCTGAAAATATTGTCGACATCAAATAAAAATATTGCACGTGCATCAACTTTGTTTTCAACTGCATCAAATGCAATCATGGATGTTGTTCGTCGAAGAGGTGCTTCAAAACATAAACGAAATGCATTGTATGGAGATCATGCTTCTGAATACATTAATCTGATCACATATGATATGGGATCTCTCAAATCATTCGGAAATGATTTGTTGAAATACATCTCGACAAGTATCAAGTCACATGTAGTGTGGTTCGATGCTTTGGAATACTATGTGAAACAATGTGAATCAAACAAGATTGTTGATGTCGTTGATTACAAGGTTGCTGACGAAAATGATTTGAGGTGGTAATATGGGTTGCATGGATTTGTTGTGTATGATTGATAATATTGATGTTATTACAGAATCATCCGAATTGGATGTGATGACTTCTCTTATGAATGTATACATGAAAGAAGCACAGTTAATCCAAGAAGGATTCATGGATGAAATAAATGCACCAATCAAAGGAAAAGAAGGAGAATCTATTCTTGAAAAGATCGCAATGTTCATTCCAAGATTAATTGCAAAGATTATCAGAATGATCGTAAGAATTGTTACACAATTTAAAAGAAAACGTCTTCGTGACACTGATTCCAAATATCTAGAAAAAGAATTGCGGTCTGCACGATTTAACAATCGGAAAGAAGCTGAAGATTTTCTAAAAGCAAAAAATATCACACCGGGTGGAGTATATGCTTCGGATTTATCTTTTGATATTGCGAGTGACCCGGATAATAACAATTATTATATTATATCGGTTAGTCTGTATGACGTGTATTGCTATCAATCCGATAAAGATGGCACGAGTTTCTTCACAGAACCAGATTTTGAAAAATGGATTGATGAACTTTCTCGTGTCGCATATACATTGTTGAGTACAATTACGCAAATGCATTCATATTTGGACATGAATATGAAATCCGGTGTTGATAACATCAATAATACAATAAAGAAAACATATGAAAAAATGAAAGAAATTGACGGCCATGTGGGTCGAAGAATGCAATTGCAGTTGAATGAAGTATGGCGTTTCGTAAACCCGAGTGGCGGTATTACAGACCGTCTCAATGATATAAAAAGTAACATGGAATCGATTCGTTCTATGGGTGGATCACATTTCTGGTTATCTATTTCAGCAAAGCAAGGTGAACGCGTGGCTTATGGAAAATTCTCCGAAGATCTGTACAAAAATCGTGTGAAAGATTTGGCTGCACAACAAGAATTGCAGAAAAAGATGAACCACACCGGTTTTGATTTTGACATTGAAACATTTTCCAACACAATGCTTGAGTTAGCAAGACATGTCGGCATGTTCAGTACCGCAGTTGATAAAATTGCAGATTCTGTTGATGAAGTGAAAAAGGCTATGAGAAAAGATACAATGAAAGAAATCAAACGCGACGTGTTGAATGCATAAATAATTCGACAGAAGATTAACCATGAATTATGAATATGATTATGGGGCGCATATGCGCCCCATACTTCATTCATATTGTTCAGGTAAAATAATTGAAAGGAGTTTCCCATATGCAAATTGTCATTAAGAAGACATACTTTGACAATATCAAAGTTGCAATTGATGCGATGAACAAATTTTTTGCATCCAGTTTCAAGACAAAAGCATTTCCGGTTGTGAATGATGAATTTCAATTGGATCGGATTATCTCTCGTACAATTTCATGGTTGGATAATATCGAACCAGAATGGGTTGATAATCCGCAAAAAGCGATGGATGCATTGAATGGTCTTCGTGAAACAATTGGTGAAAAACCCGAAGTGCAACAGGAAGGTGTTATTGGGGCCGCGATGGGCATCACGGCGGCACTATTTGCATTGGCAAACATTGTCAGCGGTATCAGACAGCATATCAAAAATCGTAAGTATGAAAAGAACACTCCGGCAGATCAAAAATTATTTGATTTACTTGATACGGGTGTTGGTTGGTTTGCTGCACGATTCGATGGAAAGACCGACGATTCGTTTGATGATCAATGGGATCCGGAAAACTTTGAATTGGGTGCCGGGTCAGTTCTGTTTGATTTTATCGATTATCTGAAGGAACTCTGTAAACGGATTGATGATTGTATCAAAGTTCAGTCTCCGCTGTACAAGAGATTCCCCAATATTTATGATGAAGCATCCACATCTTTGAATGAATTTCAAAATAGATTCTCAAAATGGATGGATCAGAGTGTCGCCGAGGATAAAGAAACATATTTTGAAAATATCGAAGGTGGCATCGCAACAGTTAAAGCAGAAGTTGAAAAATGTATCGAAGTATTGTATAAATTCTGTGATGATATTTATGATGGATTGCGAAAGTTGGAAGATGAACCAGTGCAAGAAGCTGCGGAAGAACTCGTATCAGTTGCACAGAATGATCCATGGTTTGCAATTCTGAATGGATCCAATCAGGTTGCACAGGATCATCTACACGCATTTGTCGGCTTCAAAGTGCTGCAATATATCGCAAACAATTTCAATCAGTTTGAAGACTTGTTGAACGGTATCTATTCATTTGAGTTGTTCACAACTCCATCGAAGTATCGTGAAGCAATCCAACTGTTCACCGCACCGATCCCTGTTCCGGAGTTGGATTCCATTGCAAAATTCCCCGGCGAATATAAACTGTTCGATGGTGCGGATTATGTACAATCCATCTTCGAAAATGATCAAATCAAACTTCCCGAGGACATGATGGAAGATACCGAGAAACAGCGTTTCGAATCTTTCACCGATCTCCAGGATTGTGAAATCGTCATTGATGAAACTGTTCAGGAAGCTGCTGCAGTGAATTATTTCACGGAGAAGAAACCGGAGCACGTTACTTATGATTCCAAGTCAAAGAAATGGAAGATTTCTAGACAACTGGAATCCCGGGTGAATGCATTATTGAAGAAGCTTCGTGAATGTGATAATACGGATGATCTTGCATCATATTTTTCTTCTATTCCGGAATCGGATGTGACAATGTTTGCGGATAATGTGATGCCGTTCATTTATGCAAACATCTTCACAATGAAGAAGAACAAATGGGACATCAAAGTTACGCAACATCCTGCATTCAAGGATTATGCAAAATCATACTCTTCCATTATTCGAAAGAATAACGGAGCCAAGAGATTCGGACGTTACGATATTTTCACAACATTCAAAATTGATAAAGAGGGAACCATTCGCTTCATCGAAGATTTCATGAAATTGAATCTGGCGAATCAAGAGAATGCTACGATTTCAAACAACACGATTTTGACATTGTTCAACATTTTCGATTCTCGTATCTATTTTGATATCCTTTATAATCTCCTTCCGGACGATGTGAAGGAAAAAGATTATCCGACAGAGGATGGATTTGTGAAAAAGATTCGTGCCAGAATCAATCAGAACTCCCGTTCTGCCAACCCGTATCAGAAGCAAACCAAAACAACCGATGTTGTTGAGACCTCTGATCAGGTGACAGAATACGCTTTGGATACGATGAAACTGTTGGGTGACATGTCATTGTCCGACATGAAGTATTGTGATGCGTTCATGGAAGCTGTATACCAGGACATTGCTTCCATTGGTGATGCTCTATATAACAAGGGCTCATCCCCAATTAAGATTGATCAATACATTGGTGAATCGTATCAATTGTTTGATGAGCCGATTCAAGAAGGTTTCATTGCAAAGCTGAAAGAGAAGTCTAAACGGAAGAAGATCAATCAGATCGAAAAGAAACTTGGCGAACATCTCCCGAAAGAATTCATCGAGTTCATCAACCATCCACCGAAGCATGGAAAACTGATCAAATGTGATAACGGTGGAATGCTTGGTAATGTTTTCTCATTCGCCGATATGTTGGCTGCATTGCAGAACACCGAGATCGGTAAAGTCATGGTTCAGAACGGATTACTGATGTTTGCAGAATGGTATCCGTTTGATGATCCTGATATGGATATGCCGGATGACATTGAAGAGCAAATCAAATGTTTGTATTTGAATGTCAATGACGGTTCTATCATGTTCTCGGATAATCCATTCGAAATCGAAAATGTTCTGAAATCCGATATCAAACCTTTCTGGAATAATATCGAGATGCTTTTGGATCATCTGGATGATTGGGAGGGAAAGCCCGTGTTTGGTCATCCGGTTGATTCTGATGAAGATGAAGATGAAGAAGAGCCGGTTGAAGAAGACACTGAAACAGAAGAAGTTGAAGAAGATGAATCTATTCAAGAGCAAGAACTTGGTGACATTCCAACCTATATGAAGGAACGCATCAATCTGTCTGATGACAAACCATCGGATCAATCGAATGATTCTACCAGTGATCCATCTTCTCCGCTTGATGTTCAACTTCCACCGGATGTTCCGACAAATGATTTCGATGATTTGGCAGATTCCATTCAAGCACGTTTGAATACACCAGATGCGGAATCGATTGGTGATATGCTCGGCTCTGGTTACAAAGGTGACATCAAGAATCCTTCACATGGTGGTGCGGGTCAGGTGATTTACAATATCACTTACAATACAAACTCCCACAACACAACCACCACAAATGATTTGTCCTCTGGTAAAACCACTACGACAACAGTTACGACAAACGATTTGTCGTCCAATAAACGGACAAATCATGCTGGACGTAATAAAGCATCAAACAATTATGATAATACCAGGCCTTCTTCAAATTCTAAGGAATCACCTGATACTTTTTCCAATGGAAAGAGTGTTCAGGAAGTGTTCGCACTTTTGGATTCTAAAGAGCCCCTATTTGTCGAATCGGATGCTGGTACTCCTCCGTCAGTACCTTTGTCAACAACATTACAGGATGCTGACATGGCCATGCTTTCTCTACACCAGAAAGCAAAACGCGGTGTACAAAAAGTTGGAAATACCGCAAGAGCAATTGTCAAACCGATTGGAAGAACCAAATTATGGCTTCGTAAGATGGTCGATTCTTTTGTCAAACGAGATGAAGATCGTGTCAAAGCAGAGTTGGTTGAAAATCCTTCATACAGATCCGCACTCTTTAAGGTTGCGAGACTTGCATTGAAGACTGGAAAATTTGCTCTGTTTACTGCCGTTTCTCCGTTTCTTGGTGCAACATATCTTGGCGTACAGGGTCTGAAATTAGCAGACCGTGAACGGTTGCGCAAAGAAGCGAATGATGAAATTGCAACCGAGATTCAAATCATTGATCAGAAGATTGAAAATCTGAAATCCCATAATTATTATGGTGAAAAGCAATCTCCGGAACAACAGAAAGAATTGTATCAACTGATGCGCATGCGTGCAAAGTTGGTATCAATGTCTGCTGATGCTCAAAAACGGAAATTTGCTACGTCTAAATCGGTTTACTAACACGAAAGAAGGTGATTGTTTCGAATGCAAAAGAACTTGTTCTACGCTATAATGGAAGCTGAAGGTGATTTGATGGAGCCTTTCGCTCCGACTGAAGAACCTGAACCCAATATAGATGATCAGCAACAAGGTCAAACAGGCGAACAACCACCGGCTGACATGGGAGCCGATCTTCCTCCAGAGCCAACCGATATGGAGGATTTAAGCTTCGATGGAACCGGAGGTGATGAGGGTGACATTGGTGGTGATCAGGGTGAATCGAATGACGACAGTCAAGAGAAACCTGATACATTGTCTCAAAAAGCAAACGATGTTCTGAATCAGCAGTTGTATCAACAGATGTTGGATAAGAACTCTGAAATTGAAGAGACTCTGGAAAACCTTCAAGCTATCATTCCATTACTTCCGTATGACGTTGTCGCATTAAACGACAATTCAATCAATCGGTTGAGACGTGCTCTCACAAATGCACAAGACTATGTCTTGAACAAGTTTGTGAATCTGAGCTATGGTGAGAATCTGCTATACTATCAGAAACTCACAACTTTGTACACCTTGTTGCAAGATGAAATCGATTCGGTATTGAAGAAGTTTCAAAAAGATTCCGAATGAAAGAGACAAGGTCTCTCACATTAAAATCCAAAAAATAAAGGAGTTGTTTTCTTATGGCATTCAGACGTACGTCGGATTCCCATAACACCTGGTTCCAGGAGCAGCAGAATCTTGTCAACTCTGCTTCTGCATCTGAGCTGAGTGGTCTTCGTGATGGCTTTGACGAGCATTTTGAAAATGTTGTCGGTCTCATGAAAGATAGAGCCAAAGTTGATGTCATGCGTGATGCAAAGCGTATGATGGATTCTAAGGAAGTCATGCTTGAGTACAAGACACTCTTGCTTGATCCGATTCTGAAGGATATCCGTGAGTATCCTGTTACTACTGAGGCTGAAAGAGTTCACCTCGAGCAGGTTGCTGATCAGCTGGAGAATGCATGGGATGCTTCCAAGCAATCCTTCCTGATCCAGGAGTCTTACAACGTGGCAAACTATCTGCCGCTTTCTACTCTGGACTTCCCGGCTCTGATTAAGCAGTACATCCGCTTCCTCGGTAAAGATATCATTCCTGTTCAGACAGCTTCCTCTGTGAACATCGAGCAGAGAATCTTCATCAAGTATCTGGTCAACAACCAGACTGGTGAGGAGTATGAGACCCCGGCTATCTACTTCCAGAAGGATGAGGATGGACAACCGCTGTGGAAGAAACTGTGGAATGCAGGTAAGGGCCTCCGTCTCAACGACAAGACCGTTCTTCCTCTCGCTACCATTCAGGCTGCTACGAACAAGAAGTACTCTCTGTTCAACTGGCTGCTTGATGACAATGGTGATCCGACCACGATCACTCCGAACGTTCGCACTCGTCTATCCTATGATTTCGGCATCCAGTATGTCCAGATCGATGGTAAGAAGGTGAAGCTCCCGAACGGTGGTATTCAGATCGACATTCAGACCGGTGGTGTGTTCCTCAATGGCGGTATCACCGAGGGTCAGAAGCTGACTGTTGTTGATCCGACCACGAACAAGGCAACCGGTGAGGTCATCAACAATGTCTCTGATCGTCTCTCTGGTGTCATCGACTTCATCAAGGGTACTGTGACCGCTACCTCTTGCGGTTCCATCACCGGTATCTATGTCTCTGGTCACGTCTCCAATGAGACCAACCTGAGAACAATCGGTTTCCGTGAGTATCCGGAAATCCGTAAGTTCCTCATCTCTGACGGCGTTCGCTTCCAGCTCCCGTTCACTGTTGAGGACTTTGCTGAGGCTAATGCTTCACTGAACTTCAACCTCTACAACCGTCTCGTCCAAGAGCTCGTCACCGCACAGGAGATGTTCGAGGATGAGTACATTCTCGAGTTCCTCGATGAGGAGTTCGACAAGTACGATGGTGTTGACACCGATGTCTTCGCACTCGAGTCCTACACCTGCACCGAGTACATTGATCTCGATCCGACTGCTATCTCCCCGAGCTTCGCTGGCGATCCTTGGGAGTACAGAACCAACGCGATCAACAACGCAATCGCAACCGTTATCTACGAGCTCTGCGATCGTGGTAAGCTCGACAACCTCGGCTTCGTCATCTATGCGAACCCGAAGGCAGCACGTCTTCTCAACAAGTTCACCACTTGGACTGTTCAGAAGAGCACTGAGATCGGTGGCGTGACCATGAACCACGCATTCGGTGTCCTGACTGATACTGATGTGCCGATTCGTGTTGTTTCTTCCAACCGTGTTGATGCTTACATCACCATTCCTGCATACCAGAAGGGTGCACAGGAAGGCGACGTCTCTCGCGAGTACTTCTTCAAGATCGTGGCATATCCGATGGATAAGTTCCACATCTCCTACAAGCACCTCCGCTTCGCACGTCACCTCACCAACTCTCCGGAGAATGCAGCTTATGCTGATGCACAGAATCCGGGCGGTGCAGCAATTATCGTCACCACTTCTTCCCAGTACAAGACCATCGCAATCCAGGGTATCCAGGGTCGCGTGATCTGCAAGAACTCTGTCCTCGTTCCGGATTCCAACGCTGGTCTGGTCGGTGGTACAACTCCTCCTGGCCCGACTCCGGTTGATCCGACCGAAGGCTATACGGTTCTTGAGAATGAGCCTGCAAACTGGGCTACTACTTACAACACCTACTATCAGCTGAACGATGCTCAGACTGAGATGGTTGCTGTTACTGCAGTTGCTCCGGTATTCGACACCACGAAGTTCTACTTCACTGCTGCAACCGGTGGTTCTGCAATTCAGACCGAGCCTGCTGATTGGGCTACCACGTACAGCACCTACTATGTTGCTGATACCGAGGAAGGCGAGCGCACCGCTGTTACTGGCGTTGCACCTGCATTCCAGGCTAACAAGTACTACAGCAAGGACAGCAACGGTGGTCAGTAATTTGATGGCAGCATAATATCAAACGCCTGATGGAGGATGGCGGGGGATTTCCCCCGCCATCACTCTATATTCATTCAGTACTTCGATATTGTGCAAGTTCAACTTCAATTACTGATAGACACTTTCTTGCAATGTAATCTGGATCTATTTTGGGATATGTTTTCAGAACACGATATGTGATATCATCAACATATTCACCTGATGGAGCGGCTAGATTCTTTGATAGTATCATTTCGATTTCTACCTGCTCTTGAATGGTTTCTGTAATCATGCGAGATACTTCTGGAGTTGGATATACTTTTCGTTCTGCTTCGGCAATGTCATATTGTATTTTGACATTGAGAGATCTTGACAATTCTGAAACATTTGTTTCGATTTGTTCAATGTGATCTAATGTATCATTGATATCATATTTCATCTGATTGGAATCTTTCAGATTGAAATACATCAATCGATTGTTCTCTGATATCTGATTGGATAAACGTTTGACAAGCTTTAATAGTTTGACAACGATACATCCGAGTACGATAATGAGTACAATGGATATTGCTTGAATGATGAACAGTGTGTTCAGATCAATATGAAGTGTCATAAGAAGATACCTCCAGTATAAAAATAAATAATAGAAAGGTGGTGACGTTTGCTAATGAATGGTTTTGGTCATGACATGGTTAAAGCATTTCTGAAGAATGGAAAGCTCGAAGCCATCACCGAATATGCAAAGATTCGTTTTCCTGATCGGAAAAAGAATGTGATTGTTCATTCGTACAAAGGTTCAAACATTCGAATGTATACAAAAAATGATGAGATTCATTTATTGTATCCAAAGGATGTCAGTGAGATTCAAATGGAAAGTGTCTCGGAAGCAATTGCCAAAGGTACAATCTTTGATGATGCGGAAGAGGTGGATAATCATGCAACTTATGTTGCAATGACAAATACACCAACACGTGCCATGAGTCATCATGGATATGAACCAAAACGTCTGAAGATTGTTTTGTCAGGCATCATCGGATGTATCAAAGATGATGGAACGATTGAAATCTGTGCTTCTGATATGATGAACGGAAAACAGTTCATGGATCAAATGAAAGAATTGGATCCGAAGAATCAGAAGTCTGTGGATGATATGGTTGATCATTATCTTGGTACGGATGATCATGATTCACTTCCGGAAGATCTGAAAGAGGATGCTTCACATATTGGTGATGAGTTAGAAGAAATCCATTCTGTGGAAGATGACGATGACGTTATCACAGATGACGATTATGAATACATGGATATGGGTGATGGTGATACGGTGCATGAAGAATATGCACACGATCCGGATGATCCATTCCAGGAAGGATTCTTCTCCAGAAAACCAAAGAAACTAAAACCGATTCCGCGAGATCTTATCCCTTATATCACAATCGAATTGAATGCGATTAAAGATGCAAATGATCAGGCAATGTTGTCCGGTTATATCTGTTCAAAATTGGATCTGGTCGATTTCTATCTAAATTGCATTGATTTGAAAGATGAGCGGTATATCGTTCCTCATACGAGGGAATATCTCGTAGGATTGCAAAATCAGCTCAATAATTTATTGGCACAAGTTCTGAAGATCAAACCGGTAAATCGGAATGATCGTGTCTGGCGTGCAAATGTCACACTTCCGGAAGGGTGGAGAGGATAATGGCAACACAAAACATTGGTGAAATTATTTGCGAATATCGAACGATGTTTGAGGATGTTGCAAACACATATCCAAACATCCGTCCGAAGGATGATGTAATGTATTCTTCTATGGATTATGGTAAGATCTTTGGTAAGATCTGTGAATTCTTGGAAGGGTATGTTGCATATCGTGATGAGAATGATCAATCATATGATGCAAAGATTCTACAATCAACAAAGTCTTTCTATGATTCCATGTTTGCTGATATGGGTGTGAATTCTCCATATCGGAAAACTTGTACATTGGCTGATATGCGTTCTACTGTGATGGAATCATTCCTGACAGGAACTCACAATCTACAAATGGTTATGGAATCCATGCAAGAGAAATATCCTGATATCCAAACTGAACAGCTTGCTGTAATGACAACCAATCAATTCAACAAACTGGCGAAAGTATATCGGGATGATATGGATCTGTATCTGTGGTTGGCAACCCGGAATTCCAAGACGAATTCCAAACAAGCATCTGTGCAAAATCGGATGCACTTTATGAATGTGGATACACCAGTCGTTCATAGACTGGATGCATACCCATCATCAAATTAACCGAAAGGAGTATGATCATTCATGAGAGATGAAACTATGATTCAGGAAGCTGTTCTTGATTCTATCGACATGATTGATGAAGCTACACTTGTCGCTGAATATGATGTTCTGATGGCAATGGGTGAAACATACATCAAGTCTGCGTTGATTATGGAGGCTGCTTCTGGTGAAGAGACAGCACTCGAAGAGCTTCCAAAAGAAGCCGATGATAAGCAGAAAGAAAAATGGTACAAGCGTGCCTTTCAGTGGATCATTGACGGAATCAAACTCATTTGCAAGAAGATCAAGAATTTCTTCAAAAATCTTGGTAAGGGTACAATCTCACTGGCTGATGGCATCTACGCAAATGCAAAAGGTGTTACTCGTGTAAAAGTCAGTGGCGATAGGACCAGTGTCAAACTTGATTATGATCCGGATGAAGCATATCGTGTCTTTACAGAAATCTTGAATTTCTATAAAGCATCCAATGATGGCGCTGTGACAATTCCGAAGTTGAAGAAAGTCACAAAATCGACATCAATGGAGTTTGAGACATACAAGAGCAAACTGAATGAGTTGGGTGACATTTTGGAGGAACTGATCACGGTTCTTCAGAAAAAGAAATCCGATGCAACAATGGATTTCTCCAAGCTGAATTCCGAGGAACTCAACAAAATCACTTCTGTTCTTGAAGTAACCTCCAAACTGAACACGATTGTTACTGCAAACAATATGGAGATTGCAGAAATTATCGCGAAAAGAGAAGCTGACAAACATACTATGAACAAAAAGGAAATGAAAGAAGTTAGGGATGTCTTGTGATGAACGAACGTTTTTCATTTGAGCAAGCGGCATGTGAAGCATGTAAACGCTTTGCGGAAATGACACTTCCGACTCCAACGAATCATGTTGAACCCGTTCAGGAAAACATGCCTGAACCACCAACCATCGCATCTGCTTTGATGACAGATGAAAATGACTGATATGAAGAAGGTGTGATATGAATATTTCTGATGTGATCAATGATATTAAAATGTCATTGGGATTAGAAACAATCGCATTGCCATTTAATAAACCAACTGAAGTTGTACTTCAGGAGATCATCAAGATATCGGTTCGCACCTTCTCCCAGTTCAAGCCACAAATCCGTGAAGGATACGAATCCATCAAGAATCTCAGATCTCCCGATGAGACATCCCGGAAGATGAACATCTATCTTCTTCCGGGAAATCTCACCCTCACTCCGGTACAATATGCAGAAGCTGAAATGGCTTCTTCACAGTATCAGAATGCTGAGGCTGCAACAAATGCATTTACTGTTGGAACTCCTTTTGTTGGATTTGGTTCATATTATCCACAGGATATTTTGAATGCAACATCAACAGGTGCTGCAATTAATAAATATGCTGGTGTCACCAGTCGTCCGCAAACATCAAAATGGTTGGGTTATAATAAGATCCAACTGTTTGATTTTCCGGAGGAATGTTTGGTACATCTGATTGTGAAATGTGACCACGATCTATCACTGGAAACAATTCCGATTTCATGCCGCGAATCCTTTATAGAATTAGCGACATTGGATGTGAAACGAACATTGTACAACATGTTGAAAAACATGAACAATGTTGGTTCAGCATTTGAGAAAATCCAACTTCGTATCGACGACTGGTCTGGAGCCGAAGATGCGAGAAATGCATTAGTTGAGAAATGGACAAACACATTCCATTTTGATGAAATTGATTTGATCCAATTCTTCTGATGAAAACAACATGATGATGGGTGTGGGCCCAATGGCCCACACCTTTTTATCATTGATTATATACAGAAAGGAGGATATGATATGCCGAATCTAATGCTGGATTTCACGAAAGGATTCGTATCGAACATTGCACCTGATTCTGTCACATCATTGGTTTCTTCATCAAAAGAAATATTTGATACTGTCATTGGTGGTGCAAAAACTGCATCTGGTAAATATCGTGAAATTCGCAATAATGGTGGTTTCAAGAAATTAGTTGATTCATTCTTTCATCGGGGTGATGAATTCGGATCATCATCTACATTGGGTGATGATGACGAATTCGATCCTGGTACAAATTTTGGTATTGAAGATGATGATTCCAATACATCGAAAGTATTGGATACAGAATCCATGAAAGGTATCATGCGTGGACAAGTTTCTGCAATGTATGAAATTGGTGGTAAACAAGCAGAAGCATCCGCAATGACAACTTCTGAAATCATCACAACGGTAAATACACGTTCTTCGGAAATCTTATCTTCATTAACAAAGATCAATACGAATTTAACCGGTATCAATGAGCGGTTAGATAAATTGATTGAGTTGAGTTCTCCAAAGAAATCCGATCCATATATACGAAATTCCAGTATCTTTGATTCATCTGGTAATTTGACATTGGGTCATGCTTTTGATTTCTTGAAGAACGCTACTTCGGATAAATTAGCATTGCCAATGTCGATGATATCAACAGTAACATCTTTGGTCGGTGGTATGAGTGCCATGGGAACATCCAAAGGTGAAATGGCTGGTATGGCCGCTGGTATGTTGATTCCGATGATATTGGAGATGGGTTCCAACGGGTCGAAACTCGGCTCTGCAAATAACTGGTATAATCGTACGAAAAATACAATTGATGAAACAATTGCAAATGTACAAAATGATTTGTTGACAAAATTATTCAATGTTGAAAAATTCAAAGATATCTTTGGTGATTTGACAAAAAGAACCGCGAATCAGAATTATGGTTCTTATGTTGAAAACCAATACAATCGTGAGAAAGCAACATTTGACGGTATCACAAGAACAACGATTATCAATGTCATTCCTGGTTATCTGAAAAAGATCACACAAGCGTTGACAGGTAAAGAGTACAATGTATCCGATGAAGGATATCTGACAACGGATAAACCAGGTAATTTTAAGAGTGTATTCGGTGCTGCGATTCAAACTGGTATGTCTGCGGGTACAATTCATCGTTTAACAAACACAAACCAAACGAATATTGATGAAGCAGACTTGTATATTGCACAACGTGTGTTGATCGCTGTTTATGTTGGTGAATCGTTGAACGAAGGAATCAACATCAATAGTTCATCATTGTTTGAAAATGGTGGATTGCCACATGCAAATCAACGTGCAATTGAATTGTTGACAGGTGCAAAGAATAAGGGCCGAACATATTGGAAGAATGCTGTTGAATGGATTATCACATCTTTACAGATTGATTCTCGTGCCCGTGGTAATTTCACTCGCGCCTTGAATAAAGCCATCCAAGGTACTGATGCAACCGCTCGCAATTATGCGAAGAGTGCAAACTATACCGCTGATATTGGTAGCCTGGATACGAATCTACAAAATGACGTCATCAGAGAATATCTTGGTACATTTGACGAAGATACGGATGAACGTACATTGGATGAACAAGTCCAAGCTGGTAAGATCAAGAACAAAGATGTTGCAAAGAATGTTGACCGCACACTTCGTGCTTCTGCAAAGAAAGCGCAAGAAGCTCGTTTGGAACGAAGAAAACAATCTGAATTGTTGGGTGGTCTTGGTGCTTCTGTTCAAGAAATGTCCACGCAAACTTTGGATTACGTTGCAAGCATCTTTTATATCTTGAATCGTGGTATCAATGTTTACTCTGTGCAACGAGATAAACCGTTTGGAAAATATCCATTACAACATGCACGTGGACGACGTTCCACAAAAGCAATCAGTACATCGCAAGTTTATAATAATACACCCGGCGGAACTGATACCAATACTCCGCCAACACCACAGCCATCTTCCAGTGGTGGAACTGATGATTCACAATCAACCGGTTTTCAACCGACAGGATCATTTATCGGAGACTTATGGGAGATTGCATCCAATCCATTTAGAACTGCGGTCAACAATGTCAAAGACGATATCGCATATGGTAAAGATAGATTGCTGTCTGGTTTTGCCAATGTATATGACAGACATATGATCAATCGATCATTAAAGGGTCTTGGCAATTCTGTGGATGATGAAAGTGACCGCACAACAGTTGAAGCTGTTCTTGCCGCAATGCAAACCGCCGCGATGGATGGTGATGGTAAGGAAGATCTTGGGGCATTATCATCACAAATTGCCAAAATCAGGAATCCCGAATTACGAGCACGTGTTCAGGGACTTGTTGAAAATACATTATCTCGCGTTGGTTCTGTTCAACCTGCAAAATCTCGTATCGGTAAGATTCTGATGTGGGGTTTGGGTTTGGTCAAGAAATACGTCTCCCCATTGTTATCAAAAGCAAAAACATTCATTATTGATTATGCCAAGAAACTCGGAGACTCCTTTGTTGGTAAATTGGGAAAAACGATTTTCAACAAGATTCTCGATAGTTTCAAATCATCTGGCATGAAGATACTGACTGGTGCACAATCTGTCAAAGAAGGTGTGACTGGATTAGCCGGAAATATTGTGGATGTTTCAAAAGGTCTAGGAGAATTCGCATCCAATATTGGTTCAGCTGCAATGGATCAGATTCAGATCAAACGTATCAGACGTGGTGAAACTCGAACCATTGGCGAACAGGCAAAAGAAAATGCAACACTATTGGCTGGATTGACGTATGCTGGTATTGGTCTGGATAAAGCAAAAGATGCTGTTGGTACCGTCAAAGAAAAAGCATCCGCCGCAGCAGAGAAAATTGGCGACAAATTCAGAGAATCCGAATTCGGAAAAGGTTTCATGTCTGCTTTCGATAAGAAGACATTGACACCAAAAACTGCTGCCGATAAGGCAACAACTGGGATTCTCGATCTGTTGAAGAGCAAAGACGGTGGCGGTGGCGTCCTGTCAACCATTGTTGATAGCATCAAGTTGATCGGTGAAATCTTCAGGGATTCCACAAAAGAAATCACTGATGATATGAACAAAACGGAACAATCATCCACAGGACAAGGAACCACTACACAGAGTGCTGTTGAAAATCGTAGTACCGAAGAAGGTGGAGGATTTGTTGCTCCGCCAGAACCAAGCGGTGATGAATCGACTGGTAGTGGCGATGGTGATGTTGATGTCAAAATGCCATCGTTGAAAGCACCTGACACTGGTGGTACTGATGCCGCTGGTGGTGGTGATAAGAAGGGTGGTCTATTCAACATTGGTAAGACTCTTGGTGGTATTTCCAAGATTCTGATGGGTATTGGTCAAGCCGTTTTAACAGTCATCATGTCATTGTCAGGATTTAAAGCTTTGACAAAACTGATTACTGGTATTCTACAGAAATCATTAAAGCCATTGAATAAAGCTTTCCAAGCAATCATCAAAGTATTGAAACCTGTTGTCACAACAATCACAAAGGTTCTTCGTCAAATTGTTGGATATGTTGTGCAGATTGTCGAATCCGTCATCAAGATCATTCAACCAATTCTGGAAGCAATTGGACCAATCATTGAACAGCTGTTGAGTGTGCTGGAACCGATTCTGGAATTGATCACTGGTCTTGTGAAATTGATCATGATTCCACTGGTATCTGTCATGAAGGAAGTTGTTGTACCAATTCTTCAGACTGTTGCGAATACATTGGAAATCATACTTGGTATTGTCCAAGTTGGTATGGGTCTCATCTTAACTGTTCTCGGTGGTATTCTAACAGCTGTTGGTGTCATTGGTAAGATCTTTGGTGCTCCTTCTCTGTATGAAACCGGCAAGAACATGATTAGCATGGGAACATCAATGGTTTCTTCTGGTTGGGGTTCCATGAAATCTGGATTCGGTAAAACTGTTACGATGCTTGGTAATGCGATTACTGGAAAAAGTAGTGTCGAACAGGAAGACAAACAAGAGCAACAAGTTCAAGCATCAAAGACAATTCCACAATTGAATGGCTCACCAATGGATGGTATCGTTGCAAGTGGAGACATTTATGCTGGTGATGGTGCACAGGCACGTTATGGTGCATATATGAATATGGCACAACGTGGATGTGGACCTGTGGCATTGACGGATGCGTATGCACGTCGCACTGGTAATACATTGGATGCACGTCGATTGGCAGTATCCATGTCAAACGCTGGTGCATATGATGCATCCAACGGAACATCAGTTCGTGGATACATGAATACATCAAGAGCACTTGGTATGAATCTGACTCCTGGTGGTGTGACGCAGCGTTCATTGTCGATGGCATCACCGAGTAATCCAATCACCGTTGTTGGTTCCGGTCCAGATTTCTCAACACGGAGAGGCAATAATCACTACATGAACGTGTTGGGTACATCCAATGGAATGGCGATCGTTTCCAATCCTTTAACTGGACGAATCGAACGGAAGTCTGCATCATCCCTTGCTTCCAGCTCGCTAATGGGTCTATACGGTTCTGGTGATTCTCCAATTGAATTCTCTGATACAATTCAGGATGCTTTGGGTAATCTGAAAGATATCGTTGGTCAGCTTGTATCAATCTTCATCGGTGAAAGTGACATGGAGTCTTCATTGAATGAAGAACAGAAGAACGCCAAGAATCAGAAAGCGTTACAAGATGCTGGTATCGATTTGAGTAATATGGATGAAAATGATCGTATCAAATTGGAACAAGAAGCACGAGAAATCTTTAAGAAGGAAAATTCAAAATATGCCGGTGAGTCTGATGCAGAATATGAGAAACGATTCCAAAAGAATATTAATACATATTATGCAAAAGCTGCAACTGAACGGTTGAAGAAACAAGCAAACACAGATTCTGAATCATTCAGTTCATTCATGAAGACTGCAATTGGTGAAACGGATGAAAATGGAAATCCGACAGGTGGTATCATTTCCGGTATGACAGATGCGTTATCCGCTGCTGATTCTTCCGCGGGTTCGTTTATCGATCAAATGACAACGGCATTGACTGGTAATAATGTTGAAGTATCTGGTACAGGTTTCTTCTCCGATCGTGGTGCGAAACTCGCGACGGATGTGTATACACCTTCAATATTCGAACCAAATATTCCACAGACTGGAGCAACATCAGAATCTCCGTTGCATGAATTCTTCACAATGACAAATGGCTCCGGTAGATCCAATAAGGCTTGGTCTTCTGGTAACATTGGTCACTGGTTCCGTAAGCGTCAAACACCAAACCGTCAAGGTCAAGGTACAACTGGTAGTGATCACAGCGGTATTGACTTCTTGTGGTCTTCTGATCGTACACCAGAAGTCGTTGCAACGACTGGTGGTACTGTTAGAACAGCTTCTTCAAGCTGGGATAAATCAACTGGTAACACGTTGATTTGGAAAGACTCTGGTGGAGATGAGCACCATTACTACCATTTGTCTGAATTACCATACACATATGTCGCTGGTATGAAGACCTCTCTCAACCCAGGTGATAAGATTCAAGGTGGTCAAGTTGTTGGTAGAGTCGGTAGCACTGGTCACTCAACTGGTGCACACTTACACTACACGATCAAAGATGGTGCGTCACAAACAAAATTGAACCCGATGACATTCTTCAAATGGAGAGAGGACGAATCTGATTCAGAGAATGGTCCGTCTTCCATCGTGATTCCAACCGATAGTTATTCATATACATTGGGTGTTCCTGTTACATTCAACGGAAATGGTGGCGGTATGTATTCGCTTACGGATGAAAACAATGAATCGATTGCATCTGCAATGAATGCTGTGCAATATGATAAGTTGAAGAAGCAATCCATTGCATATAGCGAATTCCGTAAGACCTATCCGGATGTATATGAGTACACATATGGCAAAGACAAGTATTATGTGTATAATGTCGGTAATTCCGAAAATGCAAAAACTGTTCTGAAATATTTGAAGAAATCAGATGGCGAACGATATCTGGATGAAGCAAAAGCACAGGGATATATGGATCCAAATCGAAACGTCGAGGTATCTGCGGGTGAAAGTAGTATTGAACATGGTCTTGTGAATCCGGACGTCAATACGAAATTCGAATCAACCATGACGACAACCGTTGCAAATGGTGATATGTCATCCATCATCCAACAAGATATCCCGCCGCTGAATAACATCGACGAGTTATTCCAGTATTCATCTGATATGCAATCACAACAACCAGTGATTGTCAACAGATATCGTCAATCAGCAACGACAGATATGACAGAGAATGTGAAACGGATTATGGATCACACATTCAATGTTCGTTCTGTTCAGATTGAAACCATGTTGAGCGATATGCTGAAACTGATGAAAGAACGGAATCAACAACGTAAACAGCAACAACTCTCAACAAAACCTCCAAGAAGAAAACTGGATGGTGAATTCCAGGATAACGACATACCGAAACAAGTAGAACGGTTATCGGTAGGCTGATACGATTACATTTCACGAGATGAGATGGGCTCATCCGAGCCCATCTTTATCTTGTGAGATTTTATATAAAGGAAGTGATGATGATGTCGAACCTGTTGAATCGCGTTGTAAGCGAATCATCAACATTTCAAACGTTGCAACGATTGAAGCATGATACAACGCGCATTCGTGAGTCATTGACTGGCGGGTATCAAAACACTTCGCAACGTTTAATGGAATTAAAACATGATAACGTTTATATGAGAAAACTGTTGTCATGGTTTGATCAACGAACAGATGAATCAAATGACAGTTTGCTGGATGATGAGGATGATATCGGATTACATTCATCATCGGTATTAAGCCAACAACAGCTTGACGATATTACTCAATCACAACGAAATGAAATGTACCGCGTTGGAAAGAAGCAGGTTGAAGCAAAATTACATACGACTGCAGAAATCATACAAGTTATTGATGATCGTAGTACAGAAATCATTACAAGTCTACAACACTCCACATCATACATTTCGTCGATTATGAGTAAATTGGATCGCTTGTTAGAAATTCATATGACTGCGGCAGAAAAGGCTCGTCGGAATGAACAAACGATCTATGACGCAAAAGGAAGATTGACAATCAAGAGTGTATTTGATCATTTGAGAAATGTGTCAAAATCAGATACACAATCCACAACAAAACGTGCCATGCAACTTTTGAAATTGGATCAACTTGATTCAAAGTTGAATGATACGATTTTGAATTTCCAGAATAATCTGGTAACGTCAATTCTGAATATCCCTTTCATTAAAAAGAATCTCAATTTGAATTCAAATCGACAAACAGACTATTCTTCCTATATTGAGAATGGTTATAACAAAGAACGTGCATTATTTGACAACATGACACGTCATTCGATTGTCTCTGTTATCCCATCATATTTGAAAATCATTACACGAGAAACAACGAATACGATGTATCATGTTAGTGCCTATGGTGAGTTGACAACAGAGAAACCACGAGGCTTTGTCGGTTTGATCCATAATATGTTTGATATTCCTGCGTTAAGTGAACAGCGTACAAATTTGCTGACGGCACATTCAAACAATCTGGACAAAACGATTTCAACTGCAGATGTGAAAGAAATCCAACGCATTTTCATTTCCCAATATGTCTATTACATGTATACCCGTGGGATCGAAATATTGGATCCAAAAGTGTTCAATAATGGTGGACTAATTTCTGTTCGAAATCATATTTTGCAAGTATTATTGAAATCCAAAAAATATGATACGAAGAAATGGACAACCTTGTTGACAGCATTACAGGTTCAACTGCAGCTTGATGAAAAATTCCGTAAGAGTATGGCAAGATTGATTAATCAATGTGCCGCACAATTACATCAATCTGCACGAAAATATGCAATCACATCCGACGGTTCCGAAGATATGCAATTCACACAAGACATGTTCGATCAAGTTGTATTAGAACGATTGAAACATGAAACAAGTGAATTCGAATATGCTGGAAAGACATTGAAACAATTGGTTGATGAAGGAGTCATCAAACGTTCTACATTGACAAAAGATCAGATGGAACGTTACAATGAACCTATCACCAGCTTTGTTGATATGGAGTATAAACTTCGTGCTGCCGGAATTGAATCAACAAAAGAAACATATGAAAACGTATATCAAGAAAAATTGAAATATCTATCTGCAATCTTTGGTAGATTGAATATGGGTCTCAATACATATTTCCAAAATGGTAGTATGAAACGAATGAACCCATTACAAGTCACAATGGAATCTCCAAAACAGAATGGTGAAACATCATCTGTGATTCCTGAAAAAGAAGTCTATGAATCATCCAATAAAAATCCATCATCATCACCGATTACAATTGATGATATCTTAAAAATGATTCCGAGTGGTATCTTGGATAAGGTTTCTTCTGTTGCAGGTAAAATATCAGATGCATTGAATCCAGATCGAATGAAACAAAAAGAAGTCTTGGCTGGTATGAAAGCCGTTGCACAAGATGGTGAAATGTCCGAACAGGATTCCGGAGACCTGTTATCACGTTTATCAAAAATCACAAATGATGATATACGATCCAGATTACAAGGTATGATCACCGGTTTTAAAGATCGAATGAAGAAGGTGTCTGCACAAAAGACAATCTTTGGAAAAGCATTGATGCTTGTTTGGACATTTGGAAAACCGATGATTTCAAAAATATTCAAAAATACACGTAAGTTGACAATGTCAATCGGAAAGAAGTTCACACCATTTGTGATAAAGTCTTTGAACAAATCACTGTTCAATGTCAGTACCGGTGCGGCTTCCGCATTGGCTGGTGTCCGTGGTTTGAAGAATAATGTGAAATCGGTTGGAAAAGGTATTGTTGATATTAAGAATAATTTGGTCAAAGCATATCAATATAGACAGAAATCCAAAGAGATTCGAAACATTGATAAGACCCGACAAAAAGAACGTTGGGCACAATATGATCGTAATTTGGAATTAATTCGAAAACAACAAAAGATCATTGAAGAACACAACAAACGTGTTGCACAACAACAGAAAGAAGAAGATGAAGCGTCTCGTGTTGAACGGATGCAAGAGAAGTTGAGTCAACGTGGACCATCCAAATTGTTTGATAAATTAAAGAACTCAAAATTTGGTCAAGGATTTGCGGATGCATTCAAGAGAAAAAATAAAATTGCTTCTAAAACATTAGAAGATTATAATTCTAATGACATTGAGAAATTATTATCCAAACAAACAAAAGGTTTCTCGTTCTTAACGTTTATCAAGTCTTTGTTAGATAACATTGGGGAAACTGTGAAAGATTGGTTTCACAATCTCCATGACAAATTATCCCCAGAGAAACGGGAAGAACGGAAAAAGAAACGTCAAGAAGAACGGGAACGTTTGAAGAAAAAGGGTGCCGCATATAACTTTGGTAAGATTGTCGGAGGTATTGCAAATATCCTATCTGCAATCATGGCATCAATTGCATCTGCTGTTGCTGTGTTAAAGGGTGCAACCAAATTAATGGATATGATTGAATCCATTTTAACAAAATCATTGAAGCCATTGAATAAGGTATTCTTCACCGTCATCAAATTAATCAAACCGATTTTGACAACAATTCAAAAGATGTTGACAACAATCGTTCAAGCTATCACGGAAATTGTCAAATCGATTGTTGGATTGATCCAACCGATGTTGGAATTAATTAATCCGATCATCGAACGAATCATGGAGACATTGTCTCCAATATTGGAAATGTTGAGTTCCATGATTTCATTATTGGTAATTCCGTTGACTGCATTGTTGAAGATCTATATTATACCAAGAATCAAATTCATTGCAAACATTATTCAGATTCAAGCTGGATTCTTGCAAGTCAGTTTTGGTTTGATATTGACATTGCTTGGTGGTATCATGACCGCAGTTGGTTACATTGGTAAACTGTTTGGTGCACGTTCCTTAATTGATCAAGGTAAACAGTTGATGGAAACTGGCACGACCATGATTACCGGTGGCATCAATAATGTTGTAACCGGTATGAAGAACCAAGTATTCTTGATTAATCAAACAATAAAAGATGCGGTTGAACTTGTGGTTCCTGCATCAGCAAACGATGAATCATCGAATCAAAAATCAAAACAATCTGAATCAACACAATATGTCATGCATGGTTCTGTGATGGATGGACTGACTGGTTCCGGTGATTCTCCCATTGAATTCTCTGACTCTGTTCAGGATGCTTTGAGCACATTGCGTGAAATTGTTGGTGGTATTGTAAATATCTTCACGGGTGATGATTCTGTATCTGCAGCAATCAAAGATGAAGATGAAAAGAATGCATATCAACAATCACAAATCGATGCAGAAGCGCAATTGTCGGAAGAGGAGCGTCAGCAAGTTGATTCAAAAGCGTTTGAATTGTTCAAGAATGAAAATCCACAACAAGACGAAGAATCCGATAAGGATTATAAGAAACGATATGAATCAAAGAAAGCACGTTATTGGACCATGGCAGCATCCAGCATTCTTCGTGACAAAGTGAAATCATCACCAGGTGGTTCAGATGACGCATTCACGAAAATGTTGAATGAATCCGTTGGTGATTCCGGTTTCCTGTCTGGATTTGCAGATACATTTGGTGACATTGATTCACAAGTTCAACAAGGATCTGGCATTCAACAATTTGCGGATACGGTCGGAAGTTCACGAGGCGGAACCTATACTGAAGGATATGATAAAGAAGATCTTGTTCGAAGTATTGCAACTGTGTACAATGCATATGGAAAGATTGATCCTGCTGGTCATTATAACTATGGAACGACAAAAACAATCTCGCTGAATGGGCATCAACGAAACTTAAGACCCGACTGCTCTGGTATTGTATCAATGGCTATTACTGAAATGGGATATCAATTGAAAAATGCTGAACCAAATGGTTCTGTTCGTTCACCAGTATTTGCTGGACAGAATGCTTTCATCTTGGATCCGAAAACAGGTCAAGCATCACCAGACTGGGCATATCTTGATTTTGATGTGAATGATCTTCAGTATGGTGATATTACAGCTGTGAATGGTCATGTCAGTATGCCATTGATTGATTTGGAATACAATAAAAAGACACATGGATTTGACGGTGGTTCTGGTGCGGGTTCAATCTCGAAAGGAACTGGTATCCCGGATTCAATCAAAGCCGCGACAGCATATCTAACGGGTGATAAAAATTGGCAAAGTTATCTGCACACAGCAATGGGTGGTGGTAAAGATGACCCTTATAAAAGCCCAACACGTATCATTCGTTATGTCGGTAAACCAATAACAAGATACATTGGTTCCAATGCAGAAAATGTGAATATGAATGAGAGACAAATATTCCAGTATCTCGTTCATACTCTTGGAATGAGTGAGATTGGTGCTGCTGGTATTATGGGTATTTTGTATCACGAATCCGGAATGAAATCGAACAATCTGGAAGATGAATACAATAAGCCAACATTCTTTGGAATGTCCGACGAAGAGTATACCAGAGCGGTTGATACTGGTAAAGAAAGCGAACAGCAATTCATCACTGGTAGAAAGTACAGACGTTACAGCAGTCAGACTCCGGGTGAAGCTGTTGGTTACGGTTTGTCACAATTCACATCATCAAATCTCAAACGTGATCTGTATGCGAGAACCGTGAAACGTGGTAAATCCATTGCAGATGTTCCATCACAGTTGGATCTATTGACATCACAATTACGCGGAGCCAAATACAAAGGAACGTCATTGTTTAATGCAATATCACGAGCATCATCACCGACAGAAGCAAACAAATACTTCTTCTGGAGATTTGCTGCAGGTGTTGATTTCAACAGCGACGCGGAAGTTTTAAAGAGATATTCGTGGATGTCACAAACAGACATCAATAAGCGTCATCAAAAAGCAGAAGATTATTATTATGCTTTACATGGTTCTGGTGATGTATCATCAATGGATGGAGGTCAACCAATCATTGTGAATGATTTCATGAATATGCAATATAGTTTATTGGATCATTTGGATTCGATTCTATATGCGACATATGATGTGGAATCACAACCAATCAGAGATTTGGTAGAATCAATCTTCGATGAATTACCAGAATATTTGGAAGATGACGATGATGAATTCATTGAGGCATTCGCATCAGTCGTATAAGAAAAAATAATTGGAGGGGCTTTTGCCCCTCCATATTTATTTGACGACTTTTGTCGTTTCGCGGAATGTTTCTTCCCACATTGCCGCGATTTTGCCAACAAGATGTGACGGTACGATTTCGCTGATACCGTATGTCACACACTTGTTTGGCAAGACCGTCAGCATGTACAATCCGACAACATTGTTGTGATCGTACAGTTTCACTCTGATTGTTCCGGCATTGATATAAAGTGCCAAAACCCGGTTGGTGTGAATGTTGATTGTTGTTGTTTCATTCGTCAACGGAATACGCTCTTTCACATATTCCTGTTCCAGAATCTTGTTCAGATTCATGCAAATGATTCTGAACAGACTGTCTCGATTGATCATGTCGAGTACGTACTTTTTATCCATTTTCGGTACCTCCAGATTTTATTTTGATATGCTTTTATCATATCATATTAATTATATATATAATAAAAATAAAAAATTAGAAATGGGGAGGCAATGCCTCCCCACATCCAATCGTCGTATCCTGATTTTGAATTACTTCTTGAAGCCCTTGTTACGAGATTTAACCTTGACTTCCTCATGAGCCTCGATGGTAGAAGTGTAGGTCTCACCCTTCTTGTCACCGAGCATGATCTTACCAGTCTTGGTCTTCTTCGGAACCTTAACGACCTTCAGCGTTGCCGGAGCGGTCTTTGCATCCGGAGCCGGAAGATCGAATGCACGACCCTGATCATGCATGTAACCGGAGATTGCACCAGGAATGGCGCTCATAGTGTTGGAAATGTCCAGAGTTGCATTATCAACAATGGAGATTTCATCCTTGCTCGGGTAACCCAGTTTTGCAGCATTCTTCTTGAAGTCTGCACGGGCCGCCTCCTGCAGTCTAGCATTGCTGTACTGCACCCACTCAGGGAGACTGGAAACTTTGTTCGTTGCCATAATGTGTTCCTCCTTAAGAAAATATGGTTATATATAAACTGAATCAGAATAATCCAGCTATATACAATGGAAGTATATATGTATGTATAATCAATAAAATGCTATTACGTAATGATGTCACATATTATTCCAGAATCATTTCACCATCGGACACACCCATACATGGTGTGATATCAGCTTCTGTAATCATTTCACCAGTTTTCTTGTCAACGACTCGTAAACCTTTTGCAATATACTTGACAATATCCGTATCAGAAGCAGTCATTAATTCTCCAATCAGCTTTTGATTTTCATCGAGAATTTGAATCGCTCTCCCCATGTGAATTCACCTCATTTCAATTTATAACATAAATCTATGTAAATAATGATAATGTGAAATATTTACGTAATAGCATTTTATTAAACACAGTCAAGATTCAATAATGTTATAATATCATCCATCGTAATGAGAAAATCATCAAATGGACAAACATGAATATTGATCACATCATCATTCGAATTTTCCTGACCAGCAAATGAATCTGTTTTATTAAGTATAGTTTTCATTGTATCAATCATTTTTGATACAATGGTTCTGTCATAATCCAATTCATATCCCAATACACATGTTGTTTTCTGAAATCCATAATAAATATCAATACTGTATACGTCATCAAAATCTCGATACATGAATTTGAATGTATCTGCAATCGCTTGTTTCATATGAAGTACCATCACGCTGTATTTATTATTCATTACTTTGATATCTCTGATTTTTATGTAATGTTGCACCAGCACTTCAGATATATCATGTATGATATATTGCAACTTCATCCAATCACCCCATTCGCATATAATGATATGTGTGTAAATGAGAGAAAAGTATGGTGAGGGGCAATGCCCCTCACCTCGTTTTCATCATTAGAATTGGAAATCATCATCCTGCTTTGTATCATCCGGTTTCTTTTCGTCGGATGATGTTGGTGCATTTGTATTCGGAATCTTCTTTTCTGTTTCATTCACAGTTTCTTCAGCTTCCTTTTCAGCACGCTGATTGTAGTGTTCAATTTCTGCAGCAAGATTCTTCATCGTAACATTATACTTTTCCATATTCTGAATATACTTGCTTTCCACTTTCTTGCTACGCTTCGCTTCCGGAATCTTCATATATTCTTCATATGCTTTCTTTGTCTCCTGATAATTTGCTGAGACAGAAGCCAATTGACTGATCTTCTTCTCATAGGAATCCATGAAGAAATAGTTGAATCTTGCGATCGGATTGAATCCAGCAATCATACCATTCAGGAATGAGAACAATGCACCAATTGCTGATGCACCCGCAACGACCAATCCTGCAACAGAACCGACTGTTTTGAAAGCACTACCAACTGCAGCAGCACCTTTACCAACGGCTGACAATACTCCTTCCATGGACTCCTGGACAGATTCATCGGAATCTGACACATTGGTATCCGGTTCTTCAGAACTATCAACCACGGAATCATCAACTGGTTCCGCATCTTCCTGAATCTCACCAATTTCAGCTGGAGGTTTTGGATATGATTTTTTACCAATTTCGCCGATTTCCTTCGGTGGTGCCTTAGGATCATTTTGTTTCGGAGCTTCGTCTGAAACATTTTCCGGGTTTCTGATTTCACGGAAACCAAAACCTTCTTGAACGAGATTAAACATCTCCATGAGATAAGCCTCATTGACAGGAGAAGCGGAATTCGGATCTGCATGCAGATCGCGAACACACTTATCGAGTTTTGCTTCCAGATCATCATTAAACAGACGAATCATTTTTCCGGCATCTTCTTTTCTGGAAATCTTATCCGGTTTATACACGATGCCAGAAGGGTTAGCTTGTGTCGAAGAGTAAATGCGTGAAAGTTCACCAACGAGCAGTCTGTAACCAATTGTATACATTGAGGTGAAGATCGTATTACGATCGTTTGGTTCCATAATGTATTCTTTCACAAGAGATTTGAAAATAGGACGATGCAACGTGTTGAACATCTGCTTGATTGCAGAAGCATCGCCTTTTGAATATCCCTTGAGGGTGGACAGATCGGCGACCATCTTTTCAATATCACCATAAGATGGAGATTTTGAAATATCACCCTTCATTTTAAATTCATCGGAAGATTTATTAGAATAAATTTCTCGAAGAATTGAATTGATAGAAAGCATTGTTGCTTCTAATTTTCTTTGGTTTTTATTCTTACCAAACATGATGAATCATCTCCTTCCTGTCATTATCTGCCACGCATTAATTTGTTAACTTCCTGGGAAACGGTGTTGGAAGTATCAAGTGTTGCAAGCTGTTTGTTGATCGATGCGATAGAATGAACATCATAATCTCTATGAATGTCAGGAAGCAGAATCTTCACGGATTCAGAATCAGTATCGATCACAACAAGAGCCATGAGGAACAGTTCTTTGCAGAAGTTTGCTGCAACACTACCCTTCATCAGATCGATACCCTTCGTTGCTTCAATCATATCGACATCGGCTTTCGACATGACGATTGTGACATTCGGGATCAAACCACCCTTTGCACCTTTTCCAGAAATCTTTTTCACAACGGAAGAAGAACCCTTGGAGTGTGCAAGTGTATACAAGCGATGATACCATCTACGATCAACACTCTGTGAATCATATGCAGCTTGTTTCTTTGCATCACGATTGAACAGATAATCCAAGAACTTGATTTCACCTGCACGCCATTTTGCACGTCTGGAAAGAAGATTGCTTGCCTCTGACGGATATGCAACCACATCCGGAAGAACAGAAGCTTTGACAACACGGCAGTGTGTCTTAACACCAACGACATAATCGATCATATCAGAAACGTTTCCGGCACGATTCATGACTTTGACACCAACAGACATCATGAGTGGCTTCATGCTGTTAAGCTTCTGGATCTTTGTTTCATCCAACATCTGTGGTGCTTTTACCTTCATATCAACTGCATGACGGTCTTTTGCATACTTCATGTCAGACAGCATTTTTGTTTTGCTTAAATTATCCATTGCCGCATGACGTGCACGATCTTCATCTGTTTTTGCATCACGTTCAGCCCGATATGCTTTTTCTTCTTCATCACGTTTCTTCTGATATTCATCACGTTCTTGTTCACGTTTATCACGTGCTTCATCACGTTGCTTCTTGTACTCGGATTCCTCTTTATCACGCTTTTTCTTGTAATCAGATTCTCTCTTATCCTTCTTCTCCTGATACGATTGCTTGGAATCTTCGCGTTCGTCACGTTTTGCGTCCGCGAGCGTCCGTTCAGCGGTTTGTAATTCACGTCTTAAACGTTCACGATCCATTCTGGTACCACGTTGATCGGCAGAACTCAATGCATGGAATTGTGGGGTTGACATCATTGCATTGATATCATCCAACTCATCACGAACTTTGTTGACTTCCGCTTCCAACCGTTTGATCTTATCAGACTTTTGCGCCGCTTCCTGGAAGTAGTGGTCAAATTCAGACAGTGGTTCATACGCAAGTGCTTCCTGTATGACTTTCATCTCATCATCAGGAACTGTTACCATGTTGAATTCAGTAACACAATCATCGAACTGAATCACATTGTGACAAGCTTCCTTCTGATAGAACTCTGATGCAAATTCAAGATATCGATTTGTATCTGTCTTGTACTTGCTGAACAACGTTCCTTTTTTGATTTCATCTTCCGATACAACTGGATTGATGGAAACCGCCATCTGCAAGTAAGATGCATACATTTGTTCCAACAATGCATTTGTTGCAGTTGCATATGCAATCGGAACAGAGGAAGAAACAAACACGGGGAATTCAAAGATATTCCGTGCAGCTTTACCAACAATGGATGAAGATCCAATTTGACCTGCTGATGCAGAAGTCTTCGCTTTGATCTGCCCTTTCAGTGTTTCAAAACCACTGACAGCCGATGCAACGTCATCAATTGCATGACCGGTTGTTTTTGCACCAGTCTTAATGCTTTCCGACGCTTTCTCAACGGCTTTTGTAGTACTGTCAAATGTTGGCTGTGTGGGTTCTGTTGTTTCCCCGGAAGTTGTTTTCTTGGTATCTTCCGTTGCCATAATAATCACGCTCCTTATGATTTAAAATATTTAAAGAGAAAATACAAGAGCCCATATGATCATATGGGCTCTATTTTTTTATTCTTAAAAGCTTTAGAAATTCATCCGGAAGGTTTGAAGTGTTCATATATGATATGCTTATTTCCGTTCTCGGTTCATTTGAATAGTATTTGTTTTCAGTTGAACTTATAATGAGACAGTCATTCTCCATAATACCAACATGTCCACGTTTTTCGTTCGGTTGCATGAAATCATATATTGATTTTGCAAAATTGTCAACATCTCCAACATTTCCCCATGGACGGAGAATTTTCATTTCCGCAAGAACTTTCTGAACCGCAGTAAATGATTTTGGTGTTCTGATGTATATGTCAGATTTTATAATGCATGGTGTTGTTATAAATAATTTACCCAAAGTTGGTAATACATGTTTATTGAAAAATGCCTGGTTTTTTGCTGCACCGGGAACATATATTCGATACCCACATAAGCGTGGTCGATGAGACGGAACCGGATCTGTTGGAACAACAAATGACACATGTTTCCATCGAATCGATTTGTATACATTCATCGATGCAGCAATTCGATCCAGAACACGAGGTGGAGCGTTATGCATCAACTCGTCAACATTCTTCTGTGTGATATCTTCCATCTCGTATTCACCCTTTCATACATTAATTTGCATAGATGCGATAATTGATCAGTGTTTCCCAATTCTCTTGAATTGTGATGGATGGGAACGTGTAATATGTGATCAATTTGATTCGTTGTGCATCCACTTCGGTATCATCATTGAACGCGTCATCCTGAATATAGGTCAAGTATTTATCAACCTCATATTCATATTTGACAGTATCACCATCACGTGTATACCAACATTGCAATCCAATATTTGCGTCTTGTGCAAGTTGATTTCCAAGCGCGGTTTTGTCAATGGTTTCTGCAGTTGCAATTTCTTGCAATGTTGCAAACAGCTCATTGATATTGGATTGTGAATGTTCTGTGATGATATCATTCAATGCAGCGACAGCTTCCAATGCAAGTGTCTTCAATTCTTCGGTGTCATCCGTAATATAATAAGCACCGATCATATCGAAGATTGGTTTGATATAAGAATCATAAATCGAAATCATCGTTGAACGTGTCTCATTGATTGTTGCATCATATGCAACCAAACCAAGTTCATTGATTGCGGGTGTTTGTGTATTTCCTTCTCTGGAGAAATACTCAATACAATCACTCTCATCCAGAACCAGTTTGCATTCAACATAAGATTCGATTCGATTTGTTTTACCAACACCATTTGTTGCATTTGGACCAAGGTCATCTTGTGTAACAGGATCTACCTCATCCCAACGTTGACCATCTCTCCACCAACTATGATAAATGTGCGGAGTTTGTTCAAACGTTTTGATGTAATAAGAATTCGTGTAGGCATGTGTACCTACACGAATCTTACCGAGGTATTTCCCATCAGTCAATGGTTGATTTGTTTGACGGAATGGAATCGGGTTTCGCAGATTAATAAAAGAATAATCTGTATTCTTTGTTGTCATCTGGTCTTCACCGGATCCACCATTACCAACCATGAATCCCTGTACGATATGAGATGATGATATGTTTTCATTCATCACTGTATACATCGTTGGATCCACACCGATTCCAAGAATTGCATCTTGGTTCAATTCCGGAATCACGAGATTTGTATCTTTATTCAATACCTCATAGGATACTCCATGTGGAGCATCCAGATACAAACCAAACATTTTCATGAGTGTCCATTGCATACCGGAAATCGGAATAATGTTATCCGATTCATACCAGAGTGCAGTTTCTCCAGTAGTCTTGTTTCTGCGATATACAGAAACATGACCACGGAGACCTTGTTTCTTTGCACTGGTCTGCTGATCCTTGAATGCAAGCTTATCACCCATATCAATGGATTGTTTCAAATGTATCATTCCTTTCTTATATGATTAATGCTGTTCCAACGCCGCAATGCGTTGTTCCAACAATCCCACACGTTCTGTGAGTTGTGTCAATGCAGTGGCGATTTCGCTGCCACCAGAGATATCGATAAGATATCCAGATGTAATATCATCCACCAACGTCGTTGCTGTGAAATCTTGTACAACCAGATACACTTTTCCTTCGCTATATAATATCTGTTTTTGTTTATATGAATATTCTGCAAAATATGTTTGTAATGTTAATTTTGATTCATCAACAACGATTCGATTCGTTGATACAATTTTAAACACATCTCTATCTGAAGCAACAACTTCTGCAAATGTTTGATGACGCCGGAGATAGTATTTATTCGGCTCCCATGTCGGTGCCTGGGTTCGTTTTACATAATATGATTTGTATGTATTCGGAACATCCGGACTTGTGACATTCCAGTTATCGGGTTTATAGTCAACCCGTTCGTATCTGTATTCTTGGATTGTTTCATCCCAAACACGTTCATAGTATGGTTCTGCATACCATGATGGCGCTGTCAATCCATCATTTAATCTGTAATATACAGGACCTTCAGGAATGTGCTCGTATTGATCATCGTAATAACTCTGATACAAATCTCGCCAGTTATCAGGTTCTGCCTGTGTTAATTCAAATATTTCCGGAATCGGAATAATCAATTCTGGATGTATGTCGATATTTGGATAATCGTCTGTCTCAGTTGTCACATATGAATCGATATTCTCATACCAATCATCCGGCTCATTCTCGACCAATTCGTATGATATTTCTTCTTTTAGACCTCGACCAATACGAACCTGAAGTTTACCACCTTTATCGTAGTCAACAGCGTTTACTGTTCGTTTTGGACATATCTCCAAGAATTTACCGATATTGATTTGAAGACCACCAGATTCACCGCTGTATGGAATATAATCCGGCATTAGACCATCAGTGGTCAAACCGTCATACATACCAAGCTTCGGGAGAATATCTTCAATGGATTTTTCGCTATGTTGATCACGCGAATCCGGATCATATTCCGCAAATTTTAAACCAGATAGATTGTAGAAATAAACAGAATCTCGTGTTTGGGTTTCACGTTTGATTGCTCTGTTTAAATTAACAGACAATCTTGATTCCGGTGCTACAATACCGGCATCGAACGAATCTGCAGTACTGCGATATGTACATAGATTTTGGGTGAATTTCTTTTCTGGATCATACGCATAATTTTTGCAACAATTGGATCCTTTATATCGAACAACACCATCTTCACCAACATATTGAAGACCTGATGGTGCCAGATCATTTAACTGATATGATGAAATGGATACATCTGATGTGATACCAAGACCATGCATTTCCATAGGACTCCATGGTGTTTGTGTATATAGCATCATGTCATTTCCTTCTTCAAGATCCGTATGGAAAACATTCGGTGTATCTTTATCAGTCGCATTCATACCGGATATATTAAATACATTGATATCTGGTATTATGATATTATCACGCAACGTGTCATCGAGAACATGGGTTTGTCTGTAACGAATACCAAAACCGACTGTCGGTTTAATTGTCGTGAATCGGATGACATACGGTGCATCAACCATGAAATCATTTGGAACGGTTTCAACATAACCAATTGCAGGTTGACGTGCCATCAGATTTGTTGAAGCATTGTAATATGGCACATGCAACGGTAACGCAGCATCAATAAAACCATACCATCCGAAATTAGTAACAATCACATCACCCGGTTTCAAACGCACGTTTGATGTACGATCCAAATAGATGCCACGAGGATCCGTGATTTCAGTTCCATTCAGATAAATATGAACTGCAGCACCATTGGATTCATCTTGACATGACAACAACATGGAATCGGTTTTTGGTGGTGCGGGGTTTCTTCCAGATGATGGATGTGTTGGATTATCATCGGATGCGGTTGTCGGAACACCATACAAACAATTGAAGAAATAAATCTTTCCAGTTATTTTCGAACCATCAATTCGTAAACCAGAATCTGCTTTCGACGGTCCATTGAATAATTGCAAAGCCTCTTCATCAGGGTGAATGTTAACACCGATTCCTCCACCACGTAAATCAGTATTATTTACTTCTTCATTGTAAATGATACTGTTATCTGCATATCCGACTGTATTGATCGGATGCTGGATATAACCTAATGATGAAGAACCCGTATCCCAAATATAACATCCGATACATGACCGACGATCATTTGCATTTGTGATATCGCAGAAGAATGGTGCACCGATATACGATTGGTCGTTGGTCAAACATACTTCATCAACGTCAGCCAACGACTCGTACAATTTCAGAGAACGGTTCACAAATTCATTTTTGATTTGATCAATCACCCATTGTTTGATTTCGGCAAATGACACATTATCAACATCACCCAAACCAACATCTTCTGGAGATAACACAACGACACCAGTTCTACCATTCACAGAATTCACAATACGTGTCAATTTGTTATTGATGGCATTCCATAATCTGGATAATGTCTCGTTCAATTTTTCCCCAGAAGCAGAATCGTCAACAGAATTTGTGTTCGTAATCGGATTGATATCGGATAGAACAACATTGTCATTCAGGATATCTTCTTGCTTCAATTGAACATTGTCCATTCCCATACAGAAGACACTCCTTTCTTTTAATATATTAATAGTATGCATCAATCGCAAAAACGTTGATGTAAATGATTCAACACCTAATATATTGGTGTGAACATTACATTTGGGTTTTCCAATAGTCTATTTGAATAAGGAGGTTATCGCATATGGCAGTCAATGATACTGTGATTCTGAATAATTATTCAGATGACGCACAGATTAAACGATACATTCATGATGTATTGATGCCACGTGTTTTTCACGATATCCCGTTGAACGTACTAAACACGGGTCAGTATTCTATTATTAATGAATACATATCCCAAGCAACTGAGAATCTTGCATTTACATCCGCATTCTATGAGAATGAATCTTTCATCACAAAAGCGGTTTTGGCAGATTCGATTTATTCAGAAGCTGCAATCTTTAATATTGGATATTCATTTGCACATCCATCTGTATGTAATATGCTACTGGAATTGCGAATTGAAGATATCCAAAAGAATGCAACGTATAATTCTGATACCGGGTTATATGAATTCATTCTGGATAAGAATACGAAATTTAATCTGAAAAATGGTTCTGTATATTCATTGGATTACGATGTGTTGATCCAATATCAGAATGTCGAGACATCAACAATCACATCAACACCAACACCTGCATGGAATGTTCGTTATACCAATATGGAGGAAGAGAATATCTGTGCGGTTAATAAGAATCCATATATTCTATATCGTGTATCAGAAGCATGGCTGTGTTTATTCCTGAAGATTTCCGAGTATGAACGAGAAACACATATCTTTGTGAATAATATGACAAATGGGATTCCGAATGCGGATCAACTCATCACATGCCAGAATCACATTGCTGGTTTTGATGTTAAATACATTGATGGAAATGGCAATGAACAATATTTGTCGAGAGACCACATTCTTCCAATTCATACCGATGTCAAAGATCAGGAACCGTACATTCATTATATCATGGATTCCCCACAGACGATTCGCTTTATGTTCCAATTGAATGGTAATCGGTATTTTGTTCCGTCATTGAATTCATCATATGAAATAACGGTTTATGTTTGTCATGGCGAAGCGGCAAACTTTACTGCGTTTAAACCGGATGAACAACCATCTGTTATTTCAACATCCAATCGATACTCCAACAATGGAAATGTGACAAAAGCCGCATTTGCGAGGTCTGGTAGCATGGGTGGAACCAACATTGGAACAATTGAAACAACACGTCGCGAAACAATCCAAGCGTACAATACCGCGAATGTGATTTCATCGGATCATGACATTGAGGAATACTTTAAAACATTCTTCTTCAAGAATATTCTGTACCCGTTCTTCTTCAAACGCCGCGATGATCCGTGGGGCCGTATCTGGAGTGGATTCTTTGCATTAAAAGATACGGACGATACTGTATTCCGCACGAATACACTTCATGCAAAAATCCCATATCGGATTCTGTACAATAATAATGACAATCTGATTTCCGATAATGAGATTATCATTCCACCAGGATGGGCTTGGATTTATCAGAACCCATCGGTGAATCGATATACTGTGAAACCATTGGTCATGAATGATGGTGATCAGGTTGAGACGGCAAAGAGCGCTGTGAATGTAAATTCGGATTTTGTGTTTGCAAATCCATTCGGTATTCGCATTCAAAAATCCCCGTTTGCAATTGGATATTTCAATCCATGGGTGAATCAATCTGCGACTGCATCGATTGTTCCATCGAACACGATTTACCAGAACGCAACTGATTCAAATGATATCAGCATTCTGTATCATGCGACACCAACTGCAATCAATATTCGCCGCACTTATCAGGAAGATTTCTACCGGTTATCCATTCTGGTATCTCCGACAACTGCAACCGCAATCAATGGCGATAACTTCGTTTCATACACACGTTCAAAGGTAACACCTCCAACGTTCCCAGAGGCAATGTGGAATTATTTTGCAAAACCAGTGGATTTGTATTCTGTTCGAATTCCAGTATTGGTATTACAACCGGATGACCAGTATCTGGTGTTTAATCCCGAACACACATATTTCTGTGTTAGAACTAAAAATCGCACAGAAGATAATCGATGGGTGTTGAATGATTTGTGGATTGAAGATAATTCTTCTGCAAATCAAAAGACAATCCCGTTACCAATCACAGGAATGAACAGTTTCTATGGAACAGATGACATCTGGGGAGACAATGGTTTATGGAACGGATACGAAGTAAAAGTTTCTGGAAACACGGACATCAACATGTATCCTGTACCGGAAGCAATTGATCCAATCGAGTTCACGCGTGTTACATCACAGAACTATTATCGATTGATGCTGAAAGAAGTAATTGATGTTGGAAAGCGTGTTGTTTCGATTACAACTGGTGATGTGTATGAAACATCATTGACAAAATTTGGTGAAACGAAGCTGTACAGAATTGGTCAAAGTTATGCTCCTTCTGTTGCAATCAATATTCTATATGAAGATGGAACGCGTGCAACATATCAGATTCAGAATGCTGCAAACGTATATATTCCATATACGCCAATTGACAATGGGGATCACACATATACCTTTGAGCTGATTCAAGTCAACCCGGGTGGTGTGCTGCTATATGCCGACATGAAACCAACCGCATCGGAATCTGCAATTGCATATTATCGCATTCCGCTCTCTTTGATTCAAAAGGATGTTGCGTTGTTTTATATGATGAATGAACAACTGCCATTGTATCAAAACGATTTGCGTGTTGTATTGACTGCAAGCTTGAATGGTGTTCAAACCGGTATGATTGAAATGCAACCGGTCAGCATTCAAAGCGATGGAAGTGTCATGTTTGATACTTTGATGTATCCGTTGAACAAACTTGTGGATGTCGATAATCGGATTCAAATTGCATCACTGGATCATGGTGGTGGATCATGGATTCCTTCTGTTTCTGGTGGTTCTGTCTCCGTGGATGCATCAAACCCAGAATTCAGAGTGTCGTTCTTGTATCGTTCACAAGATACGACGCGTCCTTCTGATATTGAGGGTAATGATGATTACATCGGATATCGTTTGACAGATGCTTGGAATCTGAATGATATCACATTGGTGCAGGAATTAAAAGAAATGCGTAGTGTGACACATTTCGGAGAATACATTGAACCACAACATGATCAAATTCAAGCATATGATGCATTGATGAATTTGTATGAATATAATCCGGAAGTCAATAATCTGTATACAATTCAACAGTTTGCATATCACATTGTCAATGGCACAACCGATGAATCTGAAATATCATATGATGATATCAAGTTATGTGCTTCATATATGTATGCGGAATTGCAACAAATCATCGCACGTTATGCATTGAATCCTGATATCCCAACAATCGATACCGGTTTGATTCATGAATTATTGGATACATTGCAAACAATCTACTCAACACAATATCAGAGTGATGTTGATTGGATTCCGGTATTAACTCAAACATCTGCATATCCAGGATTCGTTGATGAGATCTTTGCAAATACTTCTGTCAATAGTGATGTTGAAATCCAACTGGTTCCGTTTGTTCAATCTACACTCATGACATCCGAGCGGTTTGATTCATTTGTGTCCTCATTCACGCAAGTTCATAAAGCAATCGAACCAGTCATCTTTACACGGTTGGAAGGAAACAATTATCTGGACTGCAAATTGATTGCAACGTATGGATTACCACATTCCTATTGCGCTGATATTGATAAGGATCTTCCGATTGATAAATTCTGGCCAAATCTGGATGTTCAGATTCAATTCGATGTGAAACTGTTTAATCCTGCATTAGAAACGAATACATTGAATGAACTTCGTGGTATCGTGAAATCATATTTCAATCGATTAACGAATATCCACACGCCAGTAGACATGGTTTCAATGGACAATAATATCTACATTTCACAGTTGATTCAATTGTTAGAGGAACATCCAAACGTTGCATATCTGAAATACAAAGGTTTCTATACAAATGAAAAAGACTTGAAAAATGGCAATTATATGAATGCGGATTATCAAGCAATTGTTCAGAAATGGGATACATTGGGATCTATGCCAACGGATGAATTGGAACGGTTTGTTCCGGAAATGTTTGTTTTATCGGATGAAAACATTGTATTGAATGTATTATGATGAATATGAATATGTGGGGGCATTTGCCCCCACATATCATTTCATTGTTTTTATGCTGGTGGTGTAATTGTGACTGTGATAGAATCGAACAATCCATATGACAATACACATTCTGATGTTGTTTGTAGATATAAAGCAAATCCAACATATCCTGTTGATGATGCTGGTGCTGTAATTGTTGTGCCACTAGATTTATTCGTTTGACTCGTATAATTTGTGATCATTAAGTCGCTAACATAATGAGATGCTGGATCATCCATGGCTGTCGTCCAATCAAAGAACACAGATTGATACTGAATTGCCGGTGTTGTTCCTGCAAGTGTGGTGACATTACTCTTAAGCTGCCATGATACTGTGATAGATGATCCTGCTTGGATCTTGATGATTTTATCGGGACATATACATTTTGAAAGCAAATCTTTTCTCAGATAATACCTAGAACTATAATAGTATGCATTCCAATATGATCCATTACACCATACCAAACCATTTGCATCTGGCACACGTTCTGGTGTTTCAATTAAATTTCCACGGTTTGTCATTGTTGCATTAATGCGGAAATTATTTACATACATTTTTCGTGGATTGTTGTAGAAATTAATTGTGTAGGTTGTACCTGTGATGGCATGTGGTAACATGTATTCAAGTGGATTCCAATAACAATCACCACCGTCATCAATATATACAATGCCATTATCAAAATAACATGCGCCACCGCTGCGATTATAACTTGTATCACCCGGTTGTAGTTTGGAATCATATTTGTGGAAATGATTATAACATTGATTCAGTGTATATTTATTTGCAAATGCATAACCCAAATCAGCACAACAGATACGGCGGTAACAAGATGTCATATATGTGTAATATTCGCGATATGCACCAAATATTCCAACCAACAATAGTTGATGTGCTGGTGTTTCGACAATTTGTGCACCTGAAACAAAAGTGCCATTTTCATTATAAAAATACCACGATTCTGGTCCGCCACCGGCTGAGGTATTTCCAGGTGAAGTGTTTCGACCAGGAACATATGTCTGAGAACTATAGAACAATTTACGAACTGTTGTCGGTGTATCAAATGTTACGTATTGTATTTCACTATTTGTACCGCCGGGATATCCCCCACTACTATTATTATATAACGTATCATGTGTTAATACAAATCCATCCTGATGGTAGACAATACTTAATGCTGTAACATCATGACGCAATTTATCATTATTATTGTCATAAATTGTTTCGTTATATTTTTGACGGAAATACAAATCATTGTTAAGCATCCACTCATATGAATTTGTTGAAATGCGATACAACAATGTTCTCCATTCTGAATCAGTGGTTGAATATATGCGAATATACACATAATCACTGGCACCAATTATACCCCAAATTTGATTACCATATTCTCCATTATAATCACAAGTTTGAAGAACGGAATCTGTTGAAAGATCGTAAACAACCAATCTTGCAGGAGATGATCCGGCAACGAAATAAATTGCATAATTGGTGAATTCTTGAACATGAAAATACAATACATCGTCAAATTGTTTCACACATGTTGTAGGATCAATTGCAAATTGATTCATATCAATCAATGCTGCTTTGTTATTACCACTCTCCCACATACCAATGTATCCATTTTCTGATTTGCTATAGTATCCCTTTTTAAGCTGATCACACACATCAGTTGGAATGGTCAAATCCGTATATGTGGGTTGAACACCATAGTTTGAAACGTCATATACACGAACATTATATGGAATACCACCACAATCATTATTTTGAGCTAAGTGTGGATTCTGTTGTGGTGCAACAAGCAGATTTGATCCAAATAGATATCTAAATTGGTAAGCATCAATTTCACGATTATCTGAATCACCAACTAACTCAAATGATGCGTCACAAGCTCCATTATCAATAAACATTAAATGTTTATATGATAAAATGAATTTGTACGTATCAGATGCAATTGGTTTCACCCGTATCCAATCTGTGTTGGATGTATTTTGTGGAAATTCTGGTGTGGATGCAATTTTATATCTTGCATGAGACGGTGTAATAGAATGAACATCTTGTTGACGTGTAACAGGATATGGAGTATATCCATAATTATTTGTGATATAATATTTTTTTGATTGTAATTCTGCGGGAATCGTACCGCTCACAATACGTGTCCATGTTGAAGTATCCCAATATTTATCGGCAAGATATACTTTTGCACGTGAATCATAATTTAGTTTTGTAATTGGAATGTCTGGGCGTGCATTAATATACACATAATAATACTCTGATATATTATCTGGATCTGTTATCCATAATGATTTACACCAACCAATCAATGTTTCATCATACCATGCATCTGGTTTATTCACAAATGTATCTTGAATATCCCATGATTTCGTTTGATAATTAAACATTTTAGAATCGGTCATATTGAAATCCGTCACTGGCACAACGCCTCTTTGATATGTTGTGTCAACTGCATATTTACCGAAAGCATTTCCAATTGTTCCAGTTGTATCAGAATCCGTATAAACCAAATTCAATCGATTATTTGTTGTAATTTCATCAGCTGTATTCATGTGTATAAAATAAAACGCAGACATATTCTCATCTATATCACCATTATTATACCACGATGCTTGGGACCAAAATAATCGATGATCCTCTATAGTGAGATTGTCACTTAGGTTAATTTCATAATTACTATGTAAATTTGAATTAATTGGATATGGTGTATGATTATCATAACACGATATTGGATAATAAAAACGATGATAATTTGTTGGTGTTTTATAATTATCACCTGATCCATTATTGTAATAATATGTACTTTGATCTGTGATTCCATTTTGTAATTGAAAGTTGATACCACGTAATGGATAATCACGATGGTTATATGATATCACACAGTTATTTGGTGTTATAGCGAGATATACACCATCATTCCAAGCACGTGTAATCACACTTTCATGCATAGATGTAGAACGAAAGCTATATACTGTTAATCGTTCATTTAATTTCTTTGTAATTGTTGATGGGTCACCGTGTGAATCGACAATATTTGCAATTGCACCAATACTGTTAAAAGTTTCGCTCAACCATCGCAATGCAATGATATTAAAAGTTTTATCTGCAGTCCATCCGGATATATTATAATCCCATGTATAAGAAAAATCGCGATATCGTTGTGAAATCATGCCAGTTTCTGAATCAAATGTCATTGGATAATACGTATAAGCATTGCTCATATCCAACCAACCAGTATCATCACCAGTTGATTGAATATACGCCTTATCATATGCAGGCACATAATTTTCAGCATAACACAGACGAAATTGACCGCCAATTGATGTTGTGGAAATTGTTCCGACATCTGTCATGAGATTCATTGCAAATTTTGTATCTGTAATATTTCCATCCATATCTTCTGTTTGAAACATGAAGATATTTCTTAAGTCAGCAGACATCTCATTTTTTTCATGCTTCTGATTTATAGTATGAATAAATTGAGACAATTCTTCTGGCAACATGTTAGATTGCGTATTTTCGTACATATATCATCACCCCTCTGAAATCGTTAAATCATTGGATGTAAAATCTAATACTGTGACAACGGATTCCCGACCAAATGATTGATTTGTTTGAATGTAATCCACCATTGTAACACCATCATCTACACAGAATACATCCAGTATCCTATATGCTGATTCTGTTTGTAGATTGATTGTTTTAGATTCAAAATCAACCAACGTGACACCATCATCTACACAGAATACATCCAATATTCTATATGCTGATTCTGTTTGTAGATTTTGAGATCTTTGTGTATAATCCACCATTGTAACACCGTCATCTGCACAGAATACATCCAATATTCTATATGCAGATTCTGTTTGCATATTGATGGTCTTTGTTGTATAATCATAGAATTCCAATGGCGAAGATGTGAATCCAGTCACAGTAATAACATGGTCTTCATACACAGCTTCAAGGTGTGTACCAGACACATAGAGTCCACGAACAGGAATGATCGTGGACTCATGTTCTAAATTGTGATGTTGTTTATAAACTTCTTTACTTCTGTAATAGTCAGCCATATATCAACACCCCAATCATTGTAATACGCCAGGTGGTAATCCATTGAATGATGGTGTATTCGTGTATGTGATACTCCATTGTTTTCCACGGATATTCTTGATGTTGTTAATTGCTGTAATCGTGTTGGTTGTACCAGTAATTTTATGTGGAATATAATTCACAATCTTTGACAATGTATTTTGACGACCCAACAATGAACCAATCAACACACATCTGGTTGATGAAGTATCCAATGTAATCTTTTGAATTGTTCCATCATACATCCAATGTGAAAAATCAAACACATATGGTATCGTAGAATAATTAGAAGAATATCCGATTTGATATAATAGAATATCCGTCCCATTGTGTTTATATAGCTCATATGAACAACCAGTCGATTTTGAAGATACTCCTGAATCCATTGCAGACATTGTCACAATATGTGTTGGATTATCAGCACGCATCAAATATCCATATTGCATATGGGTATCATCATATCGATATGCAATCATGCAATCATCCGTTGCAGTAAATCGAATCTTATAAAAATTCGAATTCCATGGAATATATGCGTCACATGCATTGACAGTTTCATTGACAGTATCAATCACATACATGTACGTTGCACCATCTGTCACATACAACCATTTCTCATATCCACATATCCATTTCGGGGTTGCGGCCCCGGATGGAATTGTGAACTGTTTGATTGGTGATGATGACAAATCGGAATAATAATCAATCACATGATCTGTTGCTGACATAATCAATGCAATATGATTTTCTGTTCCATGTACAACACAACCAGTCACACAATTCTTTTTGAAATAGGATGTGGTGCCATCACCAATGACCATTTCAAAAATATTATCATCGCCAGCAACACCAGATGTGCCTATTGAACACAAACATGCATCTCCGGATGTAGGAGCGATATTATGTGTCATATAACAATTCCACAGATTTGTGACCAATCCACTTGATGGTGTCGTTTGATTTGTCGTGTTCCATTGTTGCAATACAGAATCATATGTTGTCACGACATATTGTGTTCCATTTGAATGAATCGTATAAATGATTTTTACATCATTATCATCCATAACATAAGAACGTGTATAGGCCAATCCTGTTGTGGAATCAATTGTAACACGGGATAATCTTGTCATGTCAAATACATAATTATCGATGACAAAGTAATTTCCATTTTTCGATGCACATGCATCTCGAATACCAGAATTGAATGATTGGGTAAATCCTAATACACGACCATCTTCAGGTCCAACTTTGTATGGCGGGTTTCCACGTAATGGATCCAAATTATCTACATTCGATCCTGAAATCCAATACTTTCGATTTCGTTCTGATACAGGAATATCGGTCAGATTGGATATGAATGTCCATGCTGTGGTATCCCAATATTTGTCGGTTGCGTATACCGTTGTATGATTACCACGAATTGCAAGAATTGGATCATCCGTTTGCAAGTTTTGATACACATACATTGTTTGAACCGTATTGTTTGTTGTATGGTAAATTGGCATTGCAAATGCAGTTGACATCGGTGTTTCGGTATACCATTTATTTGCCGTTTGTGTGAATGTTTCTTCAGAATCATATTGACCAGTTAGATGGTCAAATGTATATGATTTTGAAATATCTACTTGCGTAAATGGTTGCCGATTCTTATCACCGAAATTATATGCAAATGCATCGTTTTCGGTAATCTTGCTCGTATATGGAGATAATACTGTAGAAATATTTTCTGCAGTTGGATTTGTCTCCCGTTCCAACATTAAGAAACCGGTTGTATATTCTGCAATACCATCCATATATCCAACTTCATCTGTTGTTCCTGTTGAGAATGTAAATTCAGTTAAATTTTGATAATTCGTGAATGCATGATTCGTTTGGTCAAATGACGAACGGGTTCTTGTTGATGCGCGGTTATATGTTGCATTATATCGTTTAAATGTTTTTACACCAGATGATGTATTGACATCCATATGATCAAAGAATCGTTGCATGGTTGTAATCACAATATGTTTGTGTTGTGTCCATGCATCATTGATCAGTTGTTCATTGTATGATAAACACATGTACACGGTGATATACAATCTTTCATTGGGCAATTTGGTAATTGTAACCGTTCTGCCCAAATTATCATATACCCATGAATGTGTCCATAATGCATTGATACCTGTGCCAATTCCATATTCTGAAATCGTCCATGGTGATGAATTTACATTATAATCAAAATATGCAACAAGGAATTGACATGTACATGTAATCAAACCTGTCTCACGTGCATAATATAATGGATATGCATAATTCTTTGTAGAATTTGATACCGTTGCGGGATTGGATGTTACAGCAGCAAATAATGCATTGGATGCAACTGTGATAGTTCCAACACCATTTCCAATGTAAACATTCGTTGCAAAACTCGGATTTCCAGAATTAAAATATGTTGTCATACCATAATCGGTAAATGCATTCATACCATAATATTCACCTGTGACATTCCCTGCCTCATCAACAGTTTGCAAAACATATACATTTGACATTCCAAGTGCATGATGGTTTGCTTGGTAATTTTTTGCAAAGTCCATCGCACGTTGATATTTCAGATCAACTTCATTCATGGTTATCATCTCCTTCCTCTTGATGATAATTGATTTTGGATTTCTTCATGACATTGTATTCCGATTTATTCATAATAATACGTTTGATGTGATTTTCTGAATCATATTCAGCTGCTGATTTGGTAATTGTTTTATCATGTATCGTCACATATGTATCATGAAATTCAATACATGAATGATCATATGTGAAATGATTTGCTGTGCTGAGATTATACATGATTCCGAGTGAATCCATCTTTGGTCCAAAGTTATATTTGGAATAACCAGGATCATGCAACATCAACAATGTTTGTTTTTGATAAAAGTACCATCCATTGAATGACGACGGGACATCGGTATATGAAGAAGCAAAATCACTCACCGTCCACTGTAAATATGTGGATGAATGTACCTCGTGTTCAATATCATATATGAACAAACGCTCACTAGATGTGCATGCAACAAATACAGTTTGATTGGTAATGCAAATGTTTCTTGGACGTGTCCATGACATAACCAATGTTCGATCAATCAATTCAGTTGATTCGTCCATGATATACAAATATGCAGCATTTGCAATATAGAATTTTCCAGAATCATAACATACAACACATTGATTTGTTGATGTCGGTGATAAATATGAAAATGTCTGTAATGTCATATCATATATCATGATACAATTTGAACCGGTTGAATTTCGGCAACCTACAATACAATTCGTACCAACTGCAAAATCTTGAATTGCATATGATGCTCCGGAATCTGCATATGTGAATTGATTTGTCGATGTGTCAAAAAAGATAAATCCATTTACATATGCCATACAGATTGTATGATCATTTACCCATTGCATTTTTCCATATGCATTTGGACCAGTTGATGCTGCATATGTATATGATTCTACAAAACTCAAATCAGATAATTTGAATTTGTAAATCTTTGTTGCATTGGATATCGATGACAAATATACAAAATTATCATCTACAAGAATGGATCCAATTGAACGAGAATCAATTTGTGTATATGGAATGATACCCATCAATCGACGATTCCATGTCAATAAATTCAATGCATATACATAACAACTTGTGCCATTTGTTGCGGAATTTGTCAATGTAATATCATGAATATCGGATGAATAGAATGCAGAACCATTATAATACCACACAATTCGAATATATCCGTTGACAGATGTTGTGAATGTCATGGTAGAACCACTGTTACCAACACGCTCAATGAAATTATGATTTGAATCATATTTAAATACCCATGCTGATGAACCGGATGCACCCGCACGGAATATCCATGATAAGCGATATGAACCGGCATTCAATGGAATATAATCTGTTCGATAACGCGTATCATCTGTCACCACAATATCTTGTCCACTTGTACCATTAATACTTCCTTCAGTCAAGATTGGTTGTTCTGTGAGAATACTGGCACGTAGTACACTGGCGGTATATAGTGTCTTATGTGCAACCGTAGTTGCATATGTTAATGAATTATCTGCACTGGGTAAATAGTTTTGGTAGAAAACGGGAAACTGTTCGCTTCCCGTTTTCACCGGTATGAGATGTAAACTCATGGTTTCACCTCTACTTTCATTATTTGGTAAAGAACGATACCGAATAAACCTTTGGTGTTTTCTCGGTTGCTTGTTTCTTATTGATCATCAAATCGGTATGGACCTTTGTCATTGCACCGCGCGGTTCACGTGTAACCGTAAATTCCACATCATACAATGATGGATCATAATCTGTATCTGATACAATACGATCGATCAATATCTTTGTCAAATCATCACACACGATATGCTGTGCTGGTGGAACAACGTCAAAGTCCATACTTTCAACACTATCATCTGGATCATACATTAGAATTTCATAATCATCTAATAATCCAGCATCTGTATCAAATAATAGAGATCCATACGTTTCAAACAACTCCACTGAAACAGTTCCAGCTAAGAAAACCCAACGGTTTAATTCCGGATTGAATCGTTTGACACCTTGTTCATCTTTACATAGAAATTTGACTTTGGAGATTTGATCTACAACAATTTCCACCTTGGCCAATCCACGTGTTAAATCATTTCCACCTTGTGTCAATGTAACATCTGTCATGAAATAATTTTCATTCAACAGATATCCTTCAGGAGTATCTCCAATTGATGTTTCGGATAATACAAATCCAGAACCGCCACATCCACCTTTTTCGGATGCCTTATTTGTAGAAGGATATGTTCCAGATCCACCATACCATCCTCCACCACCGGCACCACCGGCATATCCAGATGCATTTGATCCGGCATTTCCACCATAACCAAATCCACCATTGATGATTGGATAAGATGCACTTTGCGGAGATTCTGTTTGTGTTCCAGGTCCTGGCGTGGAACCATATGAACCGCCAACTGGAGATCCACCAGTTAATCCACCGCCAGCTCCACCTACCAATCCTGGTATAGTTCCACATCCTCCACCACCGCCAGCAACAATCAATCGTGCATTCAATGTTGCATCATTGTCGAATTTATCAACAATTGGAAATACAGTTTGACCTGTTGGATTACCAGCAACTGGATCAGTTGTTCCAGAATTCTCAATGAATGTTTCTGAAATTAAATCATAATAACCAATTTTTTCTGATTCAATTTCAATACATGGAATTCCATAGAAAACCAGTTCAACACCTTTCCAAATTTTACATTCATAGATTTTACCAATGAAATATATTTGTTTTGTTTGATTTGCATTTGTATTTCGAACACCGATACACACTGAACTATTATTTGAACTTGATGTGACAGCATCTAATGTTGCACTAAATGTATGATTAAACACTACACGATTATATGTTATCTTGATATTGTATTTAATATCTTTACTCCATGCCCAAGCATTGTCGGAATATCTATTATTATAATGAAATGAAAAACGTGTTGTACCACTATATTTTGGATTGATATACATTCCAAATTCATTGTTTTCATTTGCTCTACCGCCACTCATGATTGTTAACCATGAATTGCCCACTGCAATTGAAGCATCTGTCATCATAATATCGGATTCCATAGAACAATCATATTGCGCATAAAATCCAGTATCATAATATTGATGACCATCGAATTCGATATATTCAATTGCTTGGAATGTATCTGGTAATACACGAACATCGGAAATTTCAGTTGGTTCTAGCGAAGTGATCACACGTACATCCGATGCGCCACCGCCTCCACCACCATGGACAGATGCAGATAATGTATAGTCTGATGACACACCACCACCATTGTAGTACATGTCTGGGAATGATGGTAACATCTGTGACATCATATCACCAATACCAGAACCACCGGTAGATATTTGAAGATTCTCAATATTTTGGAATAATACTTTTCCTTCAGCGTATCCACCACGTCCACCATCCGTAACATTATAAGATGCACCACCATCGGCACCCCAACATTTCATTGTATATGTGCCAGGATTCAATGCAATTGTTTCAGAATGTCCAACGGATGGAAATTCAATTACATCATCATGATTCAAATTTGCAACATCATCGAGTTTATAAATCTTTACAAATGCAGATTCTGCACGATTACCCAATGTCAGTGCATGTGTCATATAGAAATCAGAATTTGGAATATAACCGTCTGGTTTATACGAGGAACTTGTCAACACATATCCAGAACCACCACTTCCGGGTGATGATGCATAACTAATGCTCAATGCAGGTGATGTGGTGTAACCACCATACCAACCGCCACCACCACCAGATGAACCTGTTGTACTTGAAGAAGATGGATATACGGCGATTTCACCAATACCAAATCCATATCCAGATGATTGTGTTGCTTGAACAAGATTTTTGGTAGTATCATTTTTAGAAATATATGGACTACCAACAATACCACCACCATAGTTGCAAATATCAGGTCGATTATAATCAACAGCTGCATTTCCTGCGCATTTAGAACCACCACCAGCACCACCTGCAACAATGATACGAGATAACAATGACTGTTTATGTTGATATGATTCAGTAGTTTGTGATAGTGGTATGGGGATTTCATATGTTCCTTCTGGACCAATTCCAAATGTAACACCAAATACTTCACCCGTGATAAATTGTTCAGATACAGTGTCATACATTCCAGGAACATGATCAGATTTTCGATAACAAGGAATCAATTCACATTTTTTTATATTCTCATCTGACGCGGGTTTGACATGCAATGATTCCAATACTTGTAAAATTGCAGATGGTGTGGCACCAGATGAATATTCGAGTGATCCAGGATAGGTTTGCAAATTTCCAGATGAATCATCATAATATTCACCCTCCATTGAATAATCTATGTCACCCCAATAAAATGTCATCCCTTTATATTCAACTGATGCGTTAACAATATTATTTGATCCAAATGAACATGTATATTGCACACTATTACGATCAGTAGATATAATTTGCATTGCACTATATCCATTCATATGAACAACGAATGCAATAATTGGTGAAGTTCCAGTGGATGTAAAAGTTCGTCCAGCAATGACACATGATACAGGGGAATCGAAATAAAACCCGGGATCACATACAAATTGAGCATTCGTTTTATAACTGATAGCCCGGAAGAAGTATAACTTACCATGGAATGGATTGGAATATACCGCGGGTGAATCATTTGAACGTGTTGCAAATAGTCCCATTGGTGAATTTGCAACAGAACCAGTTGTCGTTTCGGTATCAACAGTAATATCATCAACGACTATGTTGGTTGGTGTTATCTTGTAAATTGCGGGTGTATTTGCGGGAATGCCAGTATTTATAAATGATGCCGTTCCAGAGCCATAAATATTCTGAACCATTGGTTGAATCATATCTGTCATTGCATATGCTTGCACAGTATATGTGAAACAATTCTGATTCCATGATGAATATCCATATACAAATTTAAATCGTTTTACGATTTGATTCAATGTAAATGTATAGTCTGCTGTTGATGAAATGGATTTTGTTTCAATCAATGTTTCCGTATCATTTTCATCATATACATATAATGAAACGTCTGTTGGACCTGAACTACTGCTCATTCTTGCAACAATTGTTGCAATCGATTTTGCAGTTCGGAATTCATATTGTAACCAACCATTTGTCACATCATAATCTTTATAATATACACTTGTTGATGTATTACCATCGAATGCATTCCATGGTTCAATATATCCAAATGAACCATAACAGTATCCACCACCATATGTGATGATACCAATCTGATCAGAGTTAGATGTCATATTTGGAATCAATGGATCTGTTGTCGCAATTGTTTCATTTTTAATATTGAAATTCCATACTGATGAAGGTACATTCACACCGCATACAGATTGTGAAGATGCGATATCAGATGCAAATGATATTTTTGTCTCGATAGTATCAGTTGAAGTGGGTGTCCAACCAGTATTCAAATATTGGGTCACATTTGTTGTATCCAAGTATTCAACTTGTTGATATTCATCTGGTAATGTTGGTTGAAATGTAACGGGCACATCATCTTCAGATAATAAACGAATATCAGATGCACCGCCACCACCTGCACCAAAATCATATGGATAAGTTGGTGATGTATTTAATGCATGATAAGATGGAGCACCATCTCCACCACCATTCCAGCCACCACGCCCATATGTACGTGTTGCTGCATAACTATTCTCACCATCCCCACCCACATATGCTTGTAGTGTTTTTGATTCATTCAATTGAATGATACCATATGAAACACCACCAATACCTGTTGTGCGGGTTGTATCATCACCACTATCAGCAGCAAATGTATGCCCACCTTGTGCACCACCACATGTCAACAAATATGTGCCGGGTTGTAATGTGAAAGATTGTGGTACACCGGTATATGTGAAGGATTGATGTTCTTTCCAGATATGATTTGCATATCCTAAAAATCTTGCCATTTATATCACCACCATTATTGTGAATCTGGTGAATACGGTGTATCAGTCGGAGAATACACAGCAACCAATGCATCATCCGGCAATGTCTCAATTTCTGTTTGTGAAGGTTGATGTGAGAATGTGATAACTTGTGATTCATATCCAACCAGTTTCAAGTATCCATTCGCAATATCATCTTCAACAGTTTCAGATGTATATTCTGATAGAACACGATAAACTGTTTCTGTATTCGGATCAACAATCAACATATTTCTGGTATAATCTTTTCCAGATTCATAATCTTCGATGGATGCGGAACCTCCACCTCCTCCGCCGATACTTTCAATCAGATCTATTTTATCTGCGAGACGTTTGATGATTTGCTGCTGCGTTTCAATTGCAGATACCAATCTCTCAAAAATCTGATCCATAAAATCATCTCCTTATAAAAATTAAGATTGATCGTCAATCCACGTATCAATCTTCGCTTCAATCTGTAACAAAGATTCATTCACAGTTTCTTCTGCAGTCGATAAACGATTCATGAAATCTGTGAGCTTATATACAATTCCTTCCCATGTGTACAATTCAGCATGGTCTCCATCTGGTAAGTCAAATACCAATGGCGCGGTATTAGCAACTGCCATATCGACAACTCCTTTCTATATAAAGTTATGAAACCGTTTTTCGATTGTTGTAAACAAAAAAGAAGATGGGGCATTAAGCCCCATCTCCCACAAAATCACACATTTGTTCGAATGTATATCCACGCATGATGAGCGTCTGCAGCTCAGCAAAGGTGATGCCATCGCAAACATGTACAGTTTCAGGAACCTTCTCATGAAAATGGTATTCCATGAAGTATCCGAATGTTTCATCCGTGACATAACCAATCTCCAATGACAGATCAATTCGACCGGGACGAATCAATGCCGGGTCCAAATCATTAAGATGGTTCGTTGTCATGACGTAAATGACATTCTCCGGTGATTCAAATCCATCAATGAAGTTTAACAATGTTCCGATTGATTGAATTGCGTTTCTGTGACAATCCAAATCAGAATCATAATAATCCGGAGATGTAATTGAAACATCATCAGGATGACGATTCCTAGAGAATGCAACCGTGTCGACATCTTCGATGATGACAATTCGCATTCTGTCACCAGAACCATATTTGATCCAGTATGGATCTGCGATTGCGGCTTTCAGGTATTCAATCGGCACATAGTAAACATCGCACGGAATCATGTTGATAATCGCCTGGACAACGGAACTCTTACCGGTACCGGGAAATCCGTGTAACATAATTCCGAAATGATACGGGATATGATGACTCTTGTACCATGTTCGGGATTTACAGAATTTCGTTACAGCATCCCGAATCAATGATTCCTGTTCATTCGGGATGAACACATCATCAAATGAACGATGATTGGTGCGGGTGTATTCTTCCATGTTCCGAACTTTCACGATGTGATATGTATTTCGTGCATTCTTGGTTTCAATCTTTCTGGATTCATTTACAAGTCTCTTGATAAACTCATCGAGAACTTTGGCATTCCTCTTTGTGTGGATGACTTTGAGAGACATATCCCATATGTTGGATTGTTCATTCTTTTTGGATTCTGTGGTGGAATCCAAGAAGATCGTTACACCTTTGAAAATACACACATCGATATGATGTTTGTGGAGTTGCAATCTCTCCATTTGGAATTTGACTTTTCCATTATCCGAGTACGTATTGAGTGCCTTCGGATAATGCTTGAAATATTTGCTTAATACCTCGGCTTTCAAGGACCATCTGATGTATGACATATCAATCTCATACCACATGAGATTGGATGTCGCATCTCGAATTGTTGATATGATGGGCTCTGTGATTGGATTCAATAATCCAAACGGTAATTTTGAAAATAGCTTCTCTTTCATTTTCATTTTCCTTTCATTAAAAGTTGGCAAATTGCATACAACGATATGCTATGTATACAAATTAATTATATATATACGAAAAAATTATATCGGGGGCAAATGCCCCCGATACGATTACAACAGTTCCAACAGATTCAAACCGTCAATCGATAAACTCCGTAAACCATCGATATCAATCAAATCAATCATTTCTGATTTCATCTTTTGAATGGATGATTGCGGAATCATTTTCGAATGTGTTTCAATATCCACAAGTGGATATGATTTCAGAATGTAATCATGATATACGGTGTCGATGACTTTCAATGTAGATTCCACACTCTTTGGATTTGCTTGAATCTTGTTCTGTTCAATCCCGCGTAATAGATTATATGCAAATGTCGTAATGCCCAATTGTGTCATACCAACGATACCACGATCAAAATCACCGACAATGATATTCAGTAGATTATAGAATACTTTGTTCTTTGTGAATTCACCGACGATATCTTCGTCAACTTTCGTAATGGATTGCACGATCATCATTGGATCAGAAATTTGCGATATGCCATTCCGACGGAATTTTGCATATATCATTTTTGTGTTTGGAATGTTGTGATATCCGGTCATCAATGAATCACCGGATATCACGATTCGATTCCGTTTTGTTTTCTCATAATCCGTTAATACATTTGGAATGACATATGAATCAAATTCATCAGACGTAATGAAATACATATTCGGAACATACTTGAGAATGGCTTGCACTTTCTTGATTGCTTCTGTCATGTAATATGTGAATTGTGTATAACGTTCATTCTCAAATTTGTGCATATGTGGAATCAGATATGATTTCAGTTGAACGGATTCGGCAACTTTCGTCATTTTGAATGCATTCATGATTCCAATAATACGGACATTGTCCCATTTCTTTGCAAAGTTTTTCCAATGGTTTAATGTCATGAGAATGGATGATATCAAATCGACTTCAACGTCTTCTCCGGCAAACGGGAGATAATTCAGATATTTTTGATATTTTGATAAAGCATGCACAAATGTATTGAAATCGATATAAATATCCAAACCATTCGGTGCATCATACAATTCACCCAAAACTGTTGAAATGAATTTGTATTTCGGTTTTAATAATCCACTGATAATTCCACTCGAAACTTTGTTCATATATGATCACCTCACAAAGTCTCGGATCCGAAGATGTAATCAGAGAACGAACGTGCACCAACACGATTGATCTCATTTCTTTCGTCAAAGATAGAATGATACAGATGGTGTTTTGTTTGTTCAAACGACATTGCCGTTGCAAACGATTCGATATTCTGCAACACTGTTTTCAAACGCATGATTTGATATTTCTGATTCGGAACCAACCAATCGGGTCGCAGTAACCGATTCTCCATAGAACGAATATGATGTCCAATCAAAATTTCGCCATGTGTTGATAGAATTGGAATCACACCATAACACATATGAGACAATGCATCCACAATTGCTTCAATGGAATCAAACTTCGTAATATCAGATTCGAATAACCGCATGATGTCCATGTATTTCTTTGTCATCATGATATTGATCGGAATGACAACTGCAAATTGTCCACCGGATTCAATGATTTTGTATGATGTAATCTTATGATATGTCACATCATCAATGACAACGTCTTTGCATTTATCCATAATACTATCCGGAATTGACAATGATGCATACTTCGAGATTGTAACTGGAATCATATCCTTTGTCACATAACATGTGAACTTTTCGGAAATATCATCCATGTAATCTTCTCTGATGAAAATGTCAAACCGCTTATCATCTTTCGGGATAATGGTTGACATATCAACGATGAAGTATTTATCGAAGCTTTCAGAATATTCGATCTTTTCTGCATTACTTTTCAGAAGATGTTTTGCGGAAAGAATGTTCTGTGAGACACGTGATGTCATCAGCTCAGTTGTATAAATGAATCCACCTTTTAGATCAGCAACCTTCAATGCGCGTTGACCATAGCAGATATGACAGCAATCTTCATTCAGATTGCATGTACACGGAGAACGGAACCACAGTTTCTTTCCGATCATGTCTTTTTGGTTCTTATGTAATACATGAAGAACACCATCATGCGGATCATTATAATAGTATCTTCCGTCAAACATTTGAAGATTCACATCATCAATTGTAATCGGAATCGGATTCTGTGATCCACAATCATACACGGTTGGTGATACGGTTCCATATGCAAGCATCATCAGATTTCGGTTGAAGTATCCCGCTTGACCCATATAGTCCTTATTCATGATATCAGGAACACGTGCTGCAATTGCACCAGTATAGAACACTGGCAGCGAATGATATCCTGCACGGAAACCATTTCCATTCATGATAACCGGAATGATATTTCTACCATCTGGAATCTGTGAGAAGTTAATATACAACTCTTCCATTTGTTTCGGTTTCACGAGTTTTGTATATTTATTTCCGACAAAGAACGGGTTTCCACGTTCCAGCATAATCTTCTCCAAAACTTCATAGCGTTTTGCATTTTCTTCCACAATATCTGCAGTCTGCATATCAGGTGGATATTCCGTGTTGTTGATTTCGCGGATGATTTCAGAATCCCGATAATGATCAAGGAACAGATTCTCTGCGGTATAGATTTGCATATCTGCTTCGGAGAATGTGATCATCAACATTTTCCAATCCAGCGATAACCGTGACATCTTTTCTTGAATCTCCACAATCGGTGTTCCGAATTGTTGGAGAACATGCACGATTCGATCTTGTACAGTCCTTCTGCGTTTTTCTGTCATATTGGTATCCAACAGAAATTCATCCAGATTGATGTATTCCAGATACATCATAATTGGACGAAGGAACGTTAATGACATCATCAATCGATTCAATGGTAATACACGGACATCTGTTGTCACATTATCTTCAATACTCTTTTTGATTTGAATCATAGTCTTCTGAAGTTTATTGCCATTTTCATCTCGATTACCCCAGCACAGTTCACCGATTGCGACAACACGGTTGAACAAGTAATCATAATTGTTTTGATATCGCTCTAACACAATGGGATCCCCGAGCAGTTCATGTATCTGCTCGGGGGTTGTGATTTCGTTAATCTGTGATAAATCATCAAACAATTCATATTTCGGGTCATGCATCCAATCAAATGCCATAACGGGCACCTCCTCATGTATCGATGTCAGACGGTTTCCATTCGAAATTCATTAACATTTCTTTTCGCGCTTTGATATCATCCGGTGTCTTACCAACCAACATGTCATATGTCTTCATGATATTGACATCAGATGCGTCGATTCTGAAGATTCTTCTTGTGCGAGGATCCATGATAATTTCCTTTGATACTTTTGCATCAGATGAGCCGAGACCTTTATAACGCTCTTTGATGACGGGATATTTCTTTTGAATATCCTCAAAGAAACGTCCAATCGATGTTGTCCTGCAATCGAATGCTACAATCATACCATATTCTTTTTGAATGTTAATCACATAAATCAACGCATTGTACAATGCTTCATCCACAACAACCACCTGATCTACAAGATCGATCGTTGCCATAATCTGATGCGATTTATGATCAAATCCAAGTTCTGGATAAGTCTTTGTCAGAGAACGAATCCATTCATCAATATCATCAATGAATGCATCAACAGATCCTGCAATTGCCATACCATGTGCAATGTGTTCCAACAGATAACGATTCACCGAACGATCCAGTGATACTTCAACCAGTGTATTCAAATAATCAAAAGCATGTTCAATGAAAACATCGGCTTTGACTTTCTTGTCTTGGAATTGTAATGTTGCATTACCGACAGAATGAATACATTCCTGAATATACTCACTGTGAGATGCAACATACAAAATCTGCTTGCCATTGACGAGTTTGTATAACGGTGGTTCTGCGATATAAATCTTTCCCGCTTCCAATAATTCCGGCATGAAACGAAGGAAGAAGGAACACATACCGACACGAATATGATATCCATCAACGTCAGCATCTGTTGAGATGATGATTTTATCAAAGTTTAATTTCTTGATATCAAATGTTGGACCAATTCCACACCCAAGAACCTTCACCAAATCAAACCAAACATTTGATTTCAGTGTCTGATCCAGTGTCAAATCCCATGCATTCAGCGATTTACCACGGAACATCAAGATTGCTTGATACTTTGCATTTCGTGCTGCATTGATTCCACCTGCTGCAGAATTACCCTCAACCAAGAATAGTTCTTTTGGTTCAGGCGTCTTAATGGAAGCGCACGGAAGATATGAATCCGGCTTTGTCCATTGTTTCTTTTTCGTCTCCGTCGCAATATTGCGAACCCGTTCTCCTTCTTTTCGAACACGGTTATTCTGAATCACAATCTCAACTAATTCATTCAGTTTTGATTGATTCATATCACACAATTCTTTGTACACAGCATCACCAATCGATGTTGTCAACTGTCTCGGGAAAACAGTGGACTTCGCTTGAGACGAGAACATGTTTGCAAAGTCACATTCGGCTTTAACAACGACATTCAAATGTGATAAAATATCGCGTTTCAGATCTTCACTTTCCAATGTTTTCTTCTTGGCTTTTGCACGATCAGACAGATACTTTGTCAAACCATTCACGACACCATTCATATGAGAACCATTCTGTGATGTATAAATCATATTCATCCATGATTTTCTGATGTCTTCACCACGATAATCCGGCGATGCATACATCACGGATGCTTCCACATGAAAATGCCGATCATATGTTTTCTCATTGATGATCTCTTGTAATTCACCATTGCATTCAATGGTAACGGGTGCAGACATGAACATATCATTCGGAATATTCTCCATGAAATAATCGCTCAATTGAATGTGTTTCAGTTCATGTTTCTCACCATTCAATGTGTATGACATGTTTGTCTTCTTCGGAAGTGTATATTCGAAATCCCGAATCCATTCAATCAATTGATCAATCGGGATATCTGATTCACCGAGAATCTTCTTTGATGGTTTGAAATATGTCTCCAAACCATGATGACTTCCCGAATAGTCTTCCAGTTTTTCATTCACTAGAATACCCTCATGATATTCCAATGTCAATTTCTTTTTCTCTTGTGGCCGATATGTCGTTACAATCAATACTGCGGATAATGCTGTGAATGCGGTTGTACCAATGCCATTCTCACCTGCAGTTGTACCATGAGAACGTGTCATATTAGAACCCGCCTGCGATGTTTCATGAATCGTACGCAGTAGATTTGTTGGTAAACCTCTACCATTATCTCTTGACACAATATGGTCTTTATAAATTTCAATTTCAATTGTATTACCAGGAGATTCCGTTTTCATACATTCATCCCGGTTGTTGTCAATGATTTCTTTGCATAAATGCAGAATACCTCTCTCACCCAGAAAACCAATGATCATACTCGGGCGTTTCCGAATACGTTCAATGTCATTGGTTATAATGGTGATTTTGTCATCTTTCATTTTCGGCATGTGTCTGTATCCTCCTTATGATTGATAAACGGTATAATTGTTTGTTTTCGGATTCTATTTATTATGTTAAATCTCTCCGAAATCATTTTAATAATATACATATTCAACCGACAAAATTGTAAGTTCATCTGATGAACCCAATCTTCACTTGCCGTTGAAGATTTTCCGAACTCATTGGGCCATTGCTTGCCTCCTAGCCGATTCTTACCTTAACTCATCGGGTAAGAATCACCCTGATTTGAATGTGGGGCTTTTGCCCCACATTCTTCTTTTTTCATATTACATATATATATATTATTATATTGACATGAGATATTTTAAACAAATAAATTTCAACTCATGTCACAGAAAGGAGATCAAAATGGTTAAGAAGCTAGAAAGAAAGGCGTCTGTGAAAAGACACCTCAATTGGAAGAACATTGGTTGGTTTGTATCCTGGTTAATGTTCTTCGGGTTCACAGGGATCAATACGATTGTATCCCTGTATTATCTGATCCGTGAGGGGTACAACCCCATCGCGGAAGATCATCCTTGGATGATCTGTGCGAATATTCTGATTGTCTTCTGGGTGACAATCAGAAATAAAGAAACGCCGAGCGAGTACATCGCTCGGTGGAAGAAGAACATGGGACGGTTGGGGCGCTGATGCGCCCCAATCTAATCCCACGTTTGGAAAGGAGGTGTCAGAATGCACCAATCATCCATTATCCGTGTGTCTCCCTGCAACCCCAAAGCATCGAACACACGGAAATCGATCATGGAAACTGCACAGATGATTGAATCTCGCTATTGCCATAAAGCAATAAAGAGTAAATCATCCATTGCAAGACCATGGTCGAAATAAAAAATAAAGAGCTGGAATGCGGGAACATTTCGGCTCTTTATTTTTTGTTCTGTAATGGATGAATATAAAAACGTCTCGATAACATCCTACATGTCAAGGAGGTATTATCGTGAAGATTCAGGGATTGTATGATATCGACCAAGATATCAAAGTTAATAATTTACAAGAAGTCACATCCGCAGCAATATATCGATCAACAAACCAATGGAATCCAACCGGATTATTTTCAGAGGAAATATTCGGACAAACGGAAGATGAAAGAAAATACAAATGTGGATATCTGAAATTACCAATCCACGTATTTAATCCACATATTGCAAAAACTATCATCGGTCGATCTGGTGGAATCATTCGAAAGTTGGCATTTGCAGAAATTAAATGTGATCTTGTAGACGGTGTCTTACACGAAAATGAAAATGGTAAGTATTGTGGTTTAAAAGATCTATATGAGATCTGGGATCAGATTGATATTGCGAAAACAATGAAATCTCGTCGAGAAGAAAATATTGAGATTTTAATCAAGACTCCAAAACGTTTATTATTCATTGATAAGCTTTTGGTACTTCCACCCGCAATGCGTCCAACTGGTATGCGAAATGGTAGACCCGTTAAATCCGAATTGAATTCTATTTATATTAAGCTACTTGGATATCAGAGTGTCACAGCACATACAACGGCAAATGTATATAAGGTATACAACCAGATTCAAAATGCTGTAATCGAAGTATACTCGTATGTCCATAAATATTGTGGCACAAAGAATGGATTCTTACAAAAGAATCTATTGGCAAAGAATACAGTTGGAACTGTTCGTAATGTCATTTCTGCACCATCCTATCGATCCAATAATCCAGTGATCGGTATCTATCGAACGGGTTATCCAATGATGTCACTCGTGTCCATGTTCCATCCATTTGTAAAATTCCAAATGAAACAATTTTTGTCATATGATAATATCGTTTCATTTGATCCAAGTCCGGATGATATCAAACGTTCGGACATTGATAATATCTATGATGATAGAGCGATGGAAGAATTGATGCGAATCTTTATGCAAAACCCTGGTAGTAGATTTAGAATCCTTTATGCGGATCCAGAGAATAAGAGACCCATCACTTTCTCTGCCATGAACTTGAAAACGAAAGAACCGATCACAAGAGAATTGACATTAACTGACGTTATTTATCTATGTTGCTACAACGCTTGTGTCAAAGGAAACAAGCATGTTTACACCGTTCGATATCCAATCGGTGATTATCTTGGTGCATTCTTTACAAAGATCCATGTGTTGTCAACGAATAATACAATCCCAGTTCAGTTCATGGGTGAAACGTATCAGACATATCCAATAGTAGATCCACAAGCATCCCATGCTGTTGCTTCAACATCGTTCATTGATGTGTTGCAGATGTCAAATGCAAGACTGATTAATTTGAATGGCGACTACGATGGTGATACGGTTAAGAGTACTGGAATATGGTCGGATGAAGCAAATGAACAAGCAGAAAAATTGATGGTATCAAAAGCATATAATATTCGTCCTGATTTGAGTGCAGCTTTCCCGATAGAGAAAGAAGCATTGAATGGTTTGTATGGTTTAACCAAAATGGAATGAACGATATGGAGGGACAATGTCCCTCCATATTTTTTTTTGATATTTGAATTTATCTGAACAAAAGGATATGATAGAGAGGGCTGCCATTCATATCATATTTGCCCGTGATATGTCAACCTCCTAACATCCTCCACCCTCTCTATCATTTTATAATAGTATATTGAGAGGAGAATCTCCATGAGTATGTTAGATTCATTCCGTCAAGCAGATCAAATGCAATCATTCGAGCAAGTGGCGGAAACAATGCAAGCACAACCACAAGCTGAATGGGATCGTCCTGCAGATGATCCACATGTGTGGTTAGATCGATATGCACAATTTTCCGAACGTCCGAAATTTAATCCAAATATCGATGGATATATTTCACCATATGCAAGTGGACACTGGGGTGCTTCATCTGATATCATGCAGAAGCTATCATCCCAGTTGGAACTTGGACCACTACAAGAACGTTTAGATCCAAATAAGATATTTACATCTGACATTGCGGCATTGAGAACACTGGCTGCGGATCAAATTAAAGTGATCCGTGTATTTGAACGGAAACTGCTGGAGAGCTTAAATGACAAAGGAAAATTTGGATTGAATGAAGATGACATTGCAGCAATGCAAGCATTGACATCTGCTCGTTCCGCAATTACCGCAATCAATAAAGAACAGATTGGAATTAAGAAAAACATTGCTGAATTGAAAATTAAGCAACAGCAACAGTCGGGACAAGGAGCGAATCCGAATCAAGTATCTGGCGGAAGACCTTCGACTCCATTTGAAATGGGAAGGACGATTATGGATACAATCTTCGATATGAATCCATCACAAACACAAGTTGACACGGCTACAGCATCTACAAATTTCCCAACGGTAAATCCAGATCAAGCTTCTGTGGTATTAGATGATATTATCGGTGAAGCGCAGTCTATTAATCCAACTGTGCAATATGAAAAAGATAACCCAACAACATATGTTCTTCTTGGTGATACAGATTCTGATTATGATTTCATTACATATTCTGCATCAGGAGAACTACTTCCCGATTATCCGAAACCGGATACAAAGATTGTCGATGTCGTCCGGGATGGTGAGAATTCATCTGCGACAGATGATTTGATGCAGGTGTACAAGGTTAAATTTAAGAGAGATTTATAATACGATATGGGGGCGTTTGCCCCCATATCTCATTTATATCACGTGTCCAAATGCGCCTTCACACAAAAAGATAATTGTGAGGTTTATCTGCATGAATTGCGATTCTTCATGCCAGATCTTCATAATATAGCCAATTTAAAATCTATAGTAAAGGAGAGATATCCTGATGCTTGAGACAAAGTTTGGTCTGAAATATCCGTTTCCGCATGTGTTAATCCATATCGTGGATAACTCATCGTACACGGGTGAGCTCGGTGTCTTGACGGCGGACGATCCATCTCTGTATGGAACCATTGTTGTTGTCGGTACGCCGTTGGGTGAAGACAGAAAGATGATCAATGTCACACGTTCAGATGTTCTGAATGTTGCATTCGGTCTCGGCAATCTTGCCACAAGTGATATTCAAAAATATGGACAAACAATCACATATCCATTATCTTTGATTGAACAGGGTGCACCGGTCAAGCTGATGCGTGTTACACCGGATGATGCATGTTATGCGTATTCTTGTGTGACAGTTGAATGGCGTTGGATTCCGGATGAGCAGAAAATGCATGTCCGTTACAACACACTCGACAACGCAACATTGATGCAGAATCGTTCTCTTGCAAATTACAGCAATAAAGAACGTCTGAATGCTGCTATCGTGAAAGCTGCTGCTGGTGAAGTCGCACCTGCTGCAAATGATCCGTACCAGATTCCGTGGAAGCGTCGTGCATTCATGGTCAACATCTCTGCTGGTCGTGGTTCTGCATATAATGTCTATTCGACGATGATCAACCAGACTGTTCAGGGTAAACGTCCTGCAAATGTTCGTTATATGTTCTCCACATATGACACAACCAGAAGCGTATACGTTGAACAGTATTTCGCATCATTGATCAATGAAAACAACGGTGATCGTGACGATGCAGTTGAATGCGTTAATGTTGCGATGAAACGTCGTGTCGATGGTTCTTCCGTTGTTGTCAACTTTGTGAATGAAGCTGCAGTTCGCGAACTCTACAATGAGTATCGTGCAAACTACCAGAATCTCGTCAATATGTCTGACGGCAGTCTGATCACAGATTATCAGCGCGAAGTGTTCACATTCATGAACATCAATACGTTTGATCCGATCTTTGGTCTGTATATCTATGGTGGAACTGATGAAGCTGTGAAGCTTCCGTTCTTCCAGGTTGATATGCGTTCTGCTGATATTCAGATGCTTCCTGCATCCAATTGCATCTACACCACAGAGGAAAACAAGAATGCTCCGCAGCTGTTGAATGACAAGCTGCTTCCGATGACAAAGGGTGTGAATGGTGATGGTTCAACGACTTATGTTGGTGATGTTTATCTCTATTCTGGCACATCCTCCATGACGAATCCGTTCTTGTATGTTGTTACTGGTGTGAATCAGTTCAGTGGTGCAATTACCACAATCAGAACCAATTCACTCCTGAACAACAATAACACTCCGGCAACGCTGAGTGCAATCTTTGATGTCAATGCAATCACAGATGACATCACGGCAGCATTGAAGAGAAAGCTTGACAACGGTTCTGTTCACCTCGGTGATATCATTGCAAAGCATGTGGTTGGTGTTGATACAGAAGATACCAATAACACATCATGGAAGCTCTTCGTTGTCAATGCACTTGACAGCGTTGACGAGCTGACAGGTGATATCTACAGCAAGATCAATTGGGATGCTGTTCAGCATTCGAATCTGGTCACATTGTCTACTGAGTTGACTCCACCTGCTGGTCAACAGGCTCCTGACATCACAATCGGAAGCACCTACATCGATCTTGATGATACTGCATCGAAAGTGTATGTCGTTCCGTATACCGAGACTCCGATCGATGCTTCTAACATTGAATCGAAGCTGGATGAACTGGTTGAAGTTACTGCTGCAACCAAGAAGTATGGTGCTGTTCCTTCTAATGTCTCTGTTGATGCAGATGTGATTGGTACCGAGTTTGATGTCTTCCAGGTCAGTGAAGATGACTTCCAGTACTATCAGCCAAAGAGCGCTGTGACATCTGGTAGTGGTTTCTCCCAGGAACAACTCACCTATATGTCAACTGTCGGTACTGACAGAAAGTATGCGTTTGAATCCTATCAGTATACATTACTGAATGCTGCACCTTCTGATTGGGCTGATCATTATAAGAACTACTTCGTGAAAACTGGTAGTGGCGATAATGTTGAATACAAGCCTGTTGTCGGTGATACTGCTCCGGAATGGACTACTGATACATATTACATCGGTCAGAAGATCGTTTCTCTGCTCGATGGTTATGCAACATCAGAAGGTACTGTTCGTCTGCAGCAATATAACGCGAAGAATCATCCGTTCATCAATTATGGTACTGCTGCAGAACCGAACATGCAAGATCTTGATGATATTGCTGGCACATATCGTCTCGTCACGAAAGATGTTGCTGGTTATTACAAGACCGAAGATGGAAAGTTCTATTCGGATGCTGCATACACCACTGAACTCACCCAGGATAATCACACGAGATACTTCGATCAGGTTGCTGGTGATTACTACTATCTGGCTGCAGCAGATGCATTCCAGAAGAGCGACAAATTCGTCAGGATGGTTGTGAAGAGTGCATCCGGTTATACCGATGATTCTTCAGCAACCGAAATCGTGAAGGTGACAAACTTCGCATTCACAGCGAATGACTTCACACAGGTCATTGGCGACAACTTCATTCCGAAGGACATCGTTCGTTACATGGTGACTGGTTCCATTGGTTCCATCTTCCGTGTACAAGAAGAAACCGCTGTCGTGATTCCGAATGATTATTACTCCAATAACTACGGCATCAACGTCACTTCGAACTATGGTGGTGTGAAACTCCACGATGGTTACACCGGTTTCTTCGATGATGCTCTGAATGATATCGAGTTCAAGTGGAGATATTCACAACTGCTTGTTCGTGCATATCGCGGTCAACTTGATCCGAGAATCATGTCTCCTGTCAGATGCGCGGCAAAATATCTGTTTGACGGTGGTACGAACACAATCGTTGGACAGACTGTACTTCCGTCGATTCAGTACACTCCGGCTGAATTGATCAATGCTTCCACAATCTTCACTGCAGATGAGAAAGATGAAGTTATGCTCCATCCGAATATCATCACTTGGGATTCTGCTGACATTGACGTTAAGGCTGCAATGTATGATCTGATGGTGTACCGTTGCTACTATGGCATGCCAGAATCAAAGCGTCCGCTCGGTCCTGGTTATGGCCTGTCACTGCATCTTGATGGTGGTATGTCTGATTCCATCTCTGCAACTGCAATCAACAATTCCTTCCTGAAGCGTTTCGATAACCCGAACGGTTCTTGGGATATTGGTGGTTATGTCTCTGCAGCAGATGGCAACCCATACACATTCGTCAAGAGAATTGCAGACAATCTGGCAAGACACTGCAAGTCCACGACGGTCAACAAACCGTTCACTGGCAACTATACAATGATTCGTCCAACCGAATATCTCTCCTTCTTCCCGGATCTCGACGTCACAGATTGGGATTACAGAGAGCTTCTGTATAATGCTGGTGGTAACGTTTGGGTACCGGATGTGAACGGCAACCTCGTTCGTAAATCTCAGCGCACGCTCATGAGATCTTCTTCGACATCAGACCTGCTCCAGGAATCCAATATGAGAACACTCTCTCAACTCTGCTATATGCTCCAGAACAAGTTGGAAGAGAAGCTGTTTGAGTATACGGATGATTCTGTGCTGAAGACAATCTCTGATGAAGTCAACAACATGTTCTCCAACTGGGCTGGCAACTTGGTTGAATCACTTCAAATTGAGTTTGCTCGCGACATCGATCCAATCGACGGTGGTGAGGTTGTTGTCTGCTATGTGAACGTCACATTCCGTGGTATCACTCTCCGGATCCCGGTCATCGTGAATGTCAACAGACGTTCCAGCTAATTTACAGAAAGGAGAGTAAACGATTATGCCGATTAGCCTTCAAACTGGTATTCGCGAATACAATGGAGATCTCTCCCAGTATACAGGTATGCTCGGCGGTTTGACTCCGGATGTTCATACACTCCGGAGTCTAAACCCCGAGACAACAAACCGTGTTATCTGTGTCATGTATCGCGGTCCTTTCTTCTTGATGCATTATTTCGGTGACGGAAGAGATGCATATACCAACACTCAATTTGCGACATACAAGAAGTTGGTTGAATTCTACAATACTGGCATTCAGGTTCAGCCTGGTGATCACTCACTGGCATTCACGAACCTGCAGGGTGGTTTTGCTGCAAGAAGCATCGCCATTCCGACTGTTCAGAATGCGAACAATAACCAACAATTGAGCATCACGATTCCTGAACTTCAGGGTCGTCCTGCAGCGAACTTCCATAATATGTGGATTGATGGTATTGCTGATGAGATCACTGGTCTCACACATTATCAGGGTCTTGTTGCAGGTTCTGTTGATGCAAATGAAGTTCCGCAGCGTATCTTCATGCCGGCAAACGGTGGCGGATCTTCTCTGGCACTGGAGCCATCCCCTGCATGGGAAGTTGCAGAATTCCTCATCATTGCACTCGATAGATCTGGTGCACGTGTTGAGGGTGCTCTGATGGCACTTGGTTGCATTCCGACTGCAAAGGTTGGATATGATCTCTTCAATCATAATGGTCAGGGTCAATCTAATCTGCAGACACTTACACTGACATACAACTGTCAGTTCGTCGAGTCTGCATATGTCAATGACCTTGCTGCAAGATATGTTCAACAGTTTGCGATCTTTGGCAACAAGCTCAACTTCAATCCTGGTGCTGGCGATGCATTCTTCACGACTGCGAACCCGACAACATATGGTGATATCAACACCGATATGTTCAATAAGGGTAGACGTCCTGATCTGGATGCTGTTCAGTCTGGTGTCGGTAACATTCCTGTATTCGAAGCCGAGCAGCGTAATGTTGTTCGTGCGGCGAAACCGGAAGCTGCAATCACACCTGCTGATCACTCTCGTATCTATAACGACCCACAAGGTAGTTATACCTCTATTGCTGACCCGTATCGTCCGGTCATCAAGAAAAAAGATAACGAGTAATCGAAGATGGTATGTGGGGGCGAAAGCCCCCACATATCTCTTTATGTCAATATGAAAATCTCATAGATATCAAATTTGTCATAACATAATTTGATTGTGACATATGATACCTGATTGAGTGTGAAATAACCCAAACCAACTTGTGATAACTTCTTGTCTGTTTTCGTTGCCATCTTCTTTGTCAATAACACCCCGTGTTCCATGACAGATGGTTCCTTTGCTTTTGCAACAATGCTTCTATCATAATACTGAAATGGTGCTTCCATCGCAGCATGAATCAATTCGGAATTCTGAATTGTATCAAGATTTGTCAGATCATACTTCTGATTCTCGAGTTCGATCAGATAGGCATCATCTTTCATATGAAAGTAATATTTGAAATTCTTTGGTTTATGAGATTCAATTAATTCAACCAATGTTGGTTCTGGTTTCTTTGGCATATCAATGTCCTCCTAACAATAATCCTGATGTGAATATATTCACATATGATTCCAATGTAATTGGTTGTACTGGTCTGCTATAATGACTTTCCGTGTGTAGAAACTCATACAATGCATCGACATATTCATCTTTTGTGATTGCGAACGATTCATAATACGGATATCCATTCCCATATTCTTTCGGATCAACGGAATCATATCCGGATGCATCAGCAGCAAATGGATCTTGTATGAATGTATATTCCAATTGTTCCAATAACTTTGATATTTTTCCGAATAATTCAATCTCGCCACGTAATGCACATGCACCCAATTCCATTGTCGAATTTAATTCATCACCGACACGTGTAATGACATATGTCATGATTTCTTCACATGTCATAACATCATACAGCCGGTCTCTGTTTCTTGATCCGAAATGATGGATGTGTAGCAGGCATCCATCTTCAATCTCCTCTTCGTCATATACGATTTCGATATGTGCTGTATTCGGATCAAATCCATGCTGTGTGAGAAACATTGTGATGGATTCTCTGTCATATGCACATACGGTTTGGAATGTTGTATTGGCATTTTGAATCATTGGTTTCCATGTGAATTTATATCCCTTCGCAGTCATGATTCACCGCACCTCCTGTAGTGCAATCTTTGCGATATACGAAAACAATCGCATATTTTCACGTTTGTATTTTCCGGTGTTTCCAAATGGGATATAATAGTATTCCGGAAATTTGTCTTGCAAATACATCTTTTGAAATTTATTTAGATATTGGAAAATGGAATCATCGTATTCTTCAATCATCTCAAATACTTTTAATAGATATTGACAGATACCAAGTGTATGTTGCTGTAACATTTGTTTTGGAATTCCTTTATATGTGATGATTCCATTGTCATAAAACATTTCGACACGGTCATATCGTAGATAAGATGACCATGTGTGTTTCTTGATAAATGGAACACAATCAATTTTGTCAATCACATCGGATGATTGGATGAATATGATTGCATCGGAATGCAATGTGATGATATTCGATTCATCCAAATGATTCAATGTCAGAAATTCTTTTCTGGTTTGCAGAATACCATTGATCATATTTTCCGAGAATTCTTTGTTGTCCCGTTGAATCAAACCAACTTCTTTTGTTCGTTTCTCTTTTGGCATGCGTTCGAATTGATCCAACTGTTGATCCGGTAACAGTTTGAATCTACGTGATACGGACAATGATGCAGACCGCATATCATATTCAACAATGTTCTTTCTAAAGACATATGGAAACTCCGGATTTTCCCATAATAATTTGCCAAAGATATCTGTTTCGTTTTCTCTGTTAAATGTAACAGTCATCATGAACTCATTCCTTTCAAATGAAGTTATTTATTTTTATACAGACATTCCTTAAACAGTCCTTATAATTTCATACTTATTTCATATGATGATTCATAATAATCATATATGTTTCTGTTTGAAATTAAATTATGATAAAGGAGAATTGAAGCGATATGGATAATACACAATTCATAGATCCGCTCGAGGAACTGATGTCTCGTGTGTCAAAAACAGAACCAAGTTCCGAACCCATTTCTGATGCAGTTGAAGCAACATCAGAAATGGCAAATCAAACTTCTGATGCTGATGATGAATATGGCGTAAATGATCTTGCATCAGAAATTGCACGTGAAGAGGAAGCAGATGCTGAAGAACGCGCTTTGCGTGCAGCACAGTCTCGTATTGAACGAGAGCAAGAAGAAGCCAAGAAGGTTGCTATGCCCCCGATTTCAATTGACAAAGAATATCAAAATCAAGCTATTACATTCCAAGCAACGACACTTGATATTGTTGGTCAGATGATTGATGAAGTTGTGAAGAAGAACAATCTTCCTGTTGGTGGCATCCCGGTTTCAACCGATGACGATCCGGAGTTGCAGCGTCACATCATGGGCGAATTGGTTTCCATCTATCATGTTTCTGGCACGACGATTACACCGGAATTTGAACAGCTGATCATCAGGAACTGGGTTCCTGCGGAAGTACAGCCGGAAGAACCAAAGCAGGAAACACAGGATGCAGTAGAAACAACAGAAACGGTTGCATCAGACAATCAGATGCCAAGCCAAGAACCGCCAACGATCAACATCAGTGTTGAGAAAGGTTCTCCTGTCACGGTGAATGTGGACCAGGATGTTGTACAGGCAATGACAACAACCAATCAGATCAACATCATCGTGAAAGAAGTGACACAACAAGAATTGATGTCATCAAAGGTGATTCATAATTCACAGCAGGCTGGTATCATTGAACCGTATGTTGCAGAACTCGGTGATGTGCCGCTGACACTTCCGTTGTCTGCATATCGTTGCACATTGAAACCGGTCAACTATTATGAATTCATTCAGCTTGGTTCTACACCGATGTCCGGTAATTCTGTTGACCAGGATAAGAAACAGTGGTCTATTATTTACGATCATATCAAGAACGTTTCCATCGGTGAGTTCAAAGATTTCGAAGATTTCTTGAAGAAAACCAAGTATGGTGATCGTGAGCTGTTGATGTGGGGTATCCTGATTGGTGCTGCAGATGATGAGGAGACGGTTCCGATTCGTTGCTCGAATCCGAAATGTAAAAAGGTCCATAGCTTGAAGTATCGTCCTCGCACCATCATTCATGTTGATGATGAATTGATGAAAGAATACCAGTATGAAACAACACATACTGTTGGCTATGGTCAACCCGCAATTGACCATTATAACAAAATTAATTCCACATTGAAACGGTACAAGCTTCCGAACACCGGATTCATTGTTGAAATCGATGATCGTCCTTCTGCATACGATTTCTTGAATCGTCGTTATCCTCTGATGAATGCTTTGGAGAAACGATTCTATCCGGATGGCAGAACCGATGATACCGAGGAGAATCCGGAGCATGGTTATCTGTTGACACATGCTCTGTTCATCACCGCAATCTCTATCATCAAGAAGAATAACAAGGGTGAAGAGGTTGAATATCGGTTTGATGATTGGGATGATATCGAGAAGATTATCACAACATCATTGGATATGAAGGATCAGGCAATCCTGTTGAATCTGATTCAGACAATTGCAAAGAAGACCGCATCACCCATGCAGTTCTATATCGAGAACTTCACATGTGATAATTGTGGTCACCATGACGACCGTATCATTATTCCTGACATTGGAGAAGACTTGATTTTCCAACTTGCTCGGAGGCTGTCGTCTACCGAAATAAACTTGATCGGGATGGAGTCGAATTGATTGAATTGGGTGACTTATTCAATCGATGTTTGCCAATAGAGACACTCTTACGAATGCCACGAAAATTCGTAAACCGTCTCCGAGAGATTCGAAAGATACAGAAAGAACATCAAGCGAAACAGAATATGCAGGCGATGAATTCATCGCATACAGATTCGATTAATCATGCACGTCAGGTATTTCATGATACGGCAATTGATGATCTGGTCGATGAACTTTCATAATCAAACAAAAATATTCATTATGAAAGGATCTGAATCATATGGTGGCCACGATCACGACATTCGAAGTCGTTCAACAAATTCGGTTGAACGACTTCGTTCATGTTTTCATACAACGTAATGGAATTTCGTATGTTGTCGAGAATTATCAACCAATTCGAAATGAATATTACGAGAATAAAAATAATGCAAGGCAGCAATCAAACACAATGGAAGGAAGATCACAATCATGATTATGATTCCAAAAGCATCTGTATTAGAATTCGAGAAACGTCTGGAACGACACAAGATGTTGATTTCTTCGTGTGATGTATTTTTCCAAAACATTCGATTATTGAATGGACGTCATACAATTCTAACACGTGATGATTATACGAAGTATTACAAAGCATTCACATGGGATATTGAACTAGAGACATTACCATTGGATGCATTCATTCCATGTACCGATGATGATAAACCAGTAGAAGAACCGGAATCCACGGAACGTCAACCGAAAAAGACAAAGCTATTTGTCACAAATCAAACCGTTCCGGAATACGGTAGAATCAAATCCAGAGTCACGCCGGAAGAACTGCGTCATACTCTCGGAGAAACACATCCGGTTATTGTCGCATTGAATGACAATAAAGTTACAATGGACGATGTCATCGATGACATTTTCATTTATTATTGTCTATTCAAGTATATTGATCAGATTGAACGCATTCGGATTCAAATCTTCTCTAATATGACTCCTGTCATTGAATATGTTGCAAGAGAAGTTTCCTATGAAGATTTGAATAACTATCTGATGCGGAGCAAGATTGATCTGGAGAAAATGGACAAGTATGATGATCTACTTTTCTTCGGACCTGATTATCAGATGATCACAAAATTCTATATGACGACGGAAGATGAATTCGTTCCGAAGTTTGATTTGGATGATCTGATCAAACGCTTGTTCACCAATATCACAATCAAATCCGATATCTTCATTGTTCTGGGTGTTTATCTGAATGCATCATATGCATGTGCTGATATGAAGATTCATACAGAATCTGAAGCAGTTACATTTATTCGAAACGTCGCATCGGTTCTATGATGGTAATATATGTGGGGGCATATGCCCCCACATATATTAATTTTATTTTGGCATGTATATGATTTCCGTGTATGTACAATGATTGTGTTTAATATCATAAGCATTGTAACTAACAAATACAATTTATGTTACGGAAGGGAGTATCTATTATGCCGAAACAAGTTATGAATAATGCATCGGATATCGATCGGAGATGTGCTGATGTCGATCCGTTGTCACTAACTGGAATGTCTGCAATGGGATTTCCTGAAAAGATCTCTACAACACGTGGTGGAATGATGGTGAAGCATGTGTCACAGAGATTGGTTCTGCGGAATCCGGAATTCCCTATGATTTTCTCCGGTGCAGAAAATGAATTTGGAAAACGTTCATCATGGAATGTCCGTGCAACTGACGATTACAAATTGATGAAAAAGTTTGTAAAATTCCCAAATGCACCATTTTCTCCAATTGCATACATCTTTCAGAATTTAGCGACGGGAAAATACATTTGTAAGATTTATAAACCGGCCGTGAATCTTGTTGAGAAATATGGATTCAGAATGAAGAATTACATTCAACAGATTCGTGAAGGAGATGTGTTGAAGAAGGGCGCTGCAATTGCACAATCATCTTCATATGTAAATGACAATTACTGTGCTGGTGTGAATCTTCGAATGGCATATGCGGTTCTTCCACAATTAACAGAAGATTCGTTGATCATTTCTTCGGATGCCGCAAAAGCATTGGAATATGATATGGTTGACATTGTCACAGTAAATGTGTCAAAGAAATCATTCCTGTTGAACCGTTATGGCAGAGACGGAGAATACAAACCATTTCCGAATATTGGTGAAGAGGTGCAGGATAACATCTTATGCTCCATTCGTGAGAATTCATATGTATCAACATTTGCAGAAGCATCCATCCCACATATCAATGACACGAATTACTTCTCACATGGAACTGTTGTAGATATTGATATCTTTTCAAATGTTGATGTTGAGAACGAGCAATTCAACATGTATCTGACACAAATTCGTCAATGGTATTCTGACATCTATGCATATATTTCCGCATTGCTTGATGATAAATTTCAAGATGATACTTCGCTGCTGGATATCTACCATCAAGCAGAAAAGTATTTGAATCATTCAACATGGGTTACAAAGGAATACATTGCGGATACCATTATCAAATTCACGATGTTACAACCCATGAAGATTGCCGTTGGTCAGAAAGTCGTTGGACGTTACGGAAACAAATCCGTTATTTCCAAAATCATTCCGACGGAAGATATGCCGAGAACGGATGATGGTAGACCGATTCATATGTTAGCAAATGCGTTGGCGGTTCCAAACCGTATCATTGCATTCGCAACATACGAAGGTTCCATGACGTTCATGATGGATCGCATGAATCAACATATTGCAAAAATGCATCATGACGGTGCTTCCAATGATGACATTGTGAAGATTACTTCTGACTTCGTCGGAATCTTCAATCCACAACAAGCGGATGAAATTCGCCGGTTATATGCCGAGAATCCGAATGCTGTCATCAATGACATTCTGACAAATGGAAACATTATTCAAATCAAACCGTTTAATGAAGTTTGCATTCGTGACGCAATTCTGGAAGCATATGATAAATACCCGGATATTATGAAGCATTATAATGTATTCACAAAGCTTCATAAACGTTGGGTCAAATTGGATGATAAATATCCAGTCGGATTCCAGTATACTTGGGTGTTAAAGCAGGAGCCTTCTAAATCATTGGCCGCAGTTTCGACTGGTCGTACAACGCTTTATGATCAACCTGTTAAGACACATCAGTTCAATAAGAATCTCCGTCATTATTCCGATAACCCCGTGAAATTTGGTGAATATGACACATACAATTTCCTCGCTGGAGTTGGTGTTCGGGATTTCTCAAAAATCACAACATATTTCCGTGGATCACAATATGAAGAGAATTCCATTCTGATGTCGCAGCTGAATGATATGGGTGTTGATCTGTCGAAGTACAATCAATTCCCACAATTGGATAACCTGAAGAATACGCTCAAATTTATGGGTATCAAATTACGTCCAGACATCTTTGGATTTTCAACAATTGGCGCGGTTGATAAAACGTATCCTGTTTACATCAATAATGTGAAAATCGATGTATCCATTCCGGATCTTCGATTCTTCTTGATCATGCATTCCTATTTCATGTATTATCAAGAATCACATCCATTCGTAGACATGATAGAATTCTATAAAATGATCGACGAAACCAATCTGTTTGAAGGATGCTCACGTGATTATATTGAATCCATCTATGAGCGATTCACGCAACTCTTACCAATTCTGCAACAATTAAAACAATACTCCTGACGGATATCAGATCGTGCACATGAATTGAAATATGGGGGCCGATGGCCCCCATATTATATTTTTTATTTATATATATTATTCATATGAATCACACATGAAAGGTGGTGAATCATATGAGTCAATCGATGGTGGTTGGGCGATCTGAATTTGAACCCATTCAGATCGCATGTCCAACCAGAAACAAAAGCATTGATGTTATGTTAAAAACCGTCTGTCATATTCTGACAGATGACAACACCCAACTGTTGCAACATATACATCAATTATCGATGTCATCGGATCCATTCTGTAAAGAATAATCACGGACATCTATTTTGTATGCGGGTATTCACACACAATACCCGCATATTTTTTTGTTATACAAAACGTCATGTTTATCAATATGCCATCAAACATCGATTATAAATCACATCACACGAGGAGGTGTATGATATGAGTAAAATTGTTAAGATTGGAAATAAGTTTTACGACTTTGGAACAAAGAACGCATCATTCTTAACAACTGCTCAAGAATTAAAAACACTTGGTATCAAGAATTGGTATTTCATGTTAGAAGTCGCATATCCGAATTTAAACGTTCAGGATATCGATCCATATAAAAGTGATATCAAAGCCGAAGAAATTGGAAGAATTGTTGTGGAATGTAAAAAGAATCCATGGTTCTTTTTTCGAGAGATTGCACGTGTTCCCGTCATCGGTGCTGGTAATGTCCCACCAATATTGACACGAGCATCATTGGCAATATGCTGGTGCTTCATTCACAGTTTTGATTTCAAACTATGTCAACCGCGTCAGACACACAAGACGACATGGTGTACCATTATCCTGGAATACATGATGCTGTTCGAATATCAGAATGCAACAATTCCAATGATGCATTTGAAATTGGAACGCTGTTTACAGAATGCAACATTATTCCGTGATTATGTTTATGCATTACCTTCATATCTGAATCCATGGTATGAAAAAACAAAACCGCCTGGACCAAAGTCATTGATATATGATGCACATAAAACAAAACTTGCTGTATTGGCACAATCTGATTCCAAAGAAAAAGCTCGCGATGCATTACGTGGTGCGACTTCCGCAGCAGGTGCATTCGATGAGTATGAATATATTCCACACTTCGCAGATGTTATGGAAGGCGGCGCACCAGCTATTACATCTGCACGTAATATCATTCGTGCTGTCGGTGGTAGAACATGCATCATGATGTATTCTACACCTGGAGATTTGGAAACCGATGAAGGTCGTGATGCATTACGAATGATTGAAGCAACTCCAACATTCAGTGAAAAGTTATATGATTTGACAGAAGACGAATTGAAAGCATTGTTCGATGAAGTTGTTTTGGATAATGGTGAAGTTCGTAAACCGATTACAGGTTTCTATATAGAATTCAATTATAAACAACTACGCAAAGATGATAAATGGTTACGTCAACAACATCAAGAATTGGTTGTAAATCTTGGTAAAACAGACGAGTATCGACGCGGTGTTTTGTTACAAAGATACCGTGGTTCTGGCAGCGTATTGTTTGAACAAAAAGACATTGATTACATTGTACAAAATACAAAACAGCCAGATTATGAAATCTTCTTAAGAAAGAAATTCTTCTTATATGTATACAAACATCAAGTACAAGTAACCGATTTAAATTCCGATACACCGTATTTCGATATCACAATCCCGTATCTAATCGGAATCGACGTTGCTGCTGGTGGTGATGGAGATAATACCGCGATCTGCATTGTGCATCCATATACATTTGAAGTCGTTGGTGAATTGATTTCACCATATATCGGTGTGATGGATCTGATGCGTATCATTACGGACATTGCAAAACTATGTCCATCCGGTGTATTCTGTGTTGAAACAAATTCCATTGGTAAAGCGATTGTCGATTTCATTCAGGAATCACATCTGGAACATCGCTTCTATCATGATCCAAAATTGGATATGGCAAAGAATGTTACAGAATACGAAACTCCGGAAATGACAATGAAACGGAAAGCAAAAGAAAAAGGATATATTGGAACATACGTCACACCACAAATCAGAAAGAATATGTTCGACTTATTGAAGCTTCATGTGAAAGATTATACGCATCTGCTGTGCACAAGATATCTTGCACGGGATATTACGAATCTCGTCCGTGCTAAAAATGGAAAAGTTGAAGCAGCAACCGGTTTCCATGATGACATGGTCATGGCATACAACCATGTGCTATATGTTTTCTATTATGGATACAAAATTGAACGGTTTAACATTGACAAAACATTATGTGTATTTAAAAATGCAAAACAAGTTGTCAAAGAATATGACCGGGAATTAGAAGTCGAACAAATCAACAATATGATTCCATATGCAAATCCGTATGCATTTGAAAATCAAATGCTGCGTGATTTAACATCTCAAGACCCAATGCATGTGATTGGTCAAAATGATCGCGACGAATATGGATATCAAAGAAATCAATACGCTGGTATTGCAAAAAAATCAGAATTGGATCAGCAGGTTTCTGTATCTGATCTATCATTCTTCTATGACGTCAATCAGACATTTTAAACAAAAAAAAAGAGTGGGGCGCATTAAGCGCCCCTTCTCTTCCTCTGGTGAACCTTTACAAGTTCACCAGTTCTGGCACGGTAATAACCGCGCTTTGCCCGGAGGATATATCTCTCATCCTCCGTCATATCATATTTGCCCGTGATCATTGCGGATACGAGATCCGCAATGTGCTTCTCTGTGAGCTCACCAGCATTTGCCGCAGCCGAGACTCTCTCGGCTGCTCTTCTAATGGCATCTGTTTCCAACCGTGGACCGGTTGCACGGCCATTATCATACCGCCACGATATCGTAATATTTTCGTCATAGGTGACGAAGAGTCCATTTTCTCCACATATCCAAAGAACTCCGAGCTCGGTATAAATGTGATGCCCAATATCTACATTGCAAATATATCGTTTCATATACATACCCCTTTCAATCCGGTTCCGATTGATCGTTATTTCCTGGGAAGCAGAAGAATGGAATCAAGATTCTTCTGCTTCCCAAAAGTCACCTTCCTCAACAATGGTCGTCCAATTGAAGTGGTTGACGCCATCGTCTATATATCCACCGAATTCTGTGGGATTTTCGCCGGGCGAACACCATGTGTTGTTCAACCGCCCACCAAGCTCGCATTCCATGGTCGTTTCATACTCAAGTAGGCATGTGGACAGCCATATACTGTCGGATGCTTTTTTGGCATCCACAATTGCGGAAGCCAAATCGGCTCTCAGAGAGATTACTCTCTCTGATCTTTCGTCAAGGACAACCTCATCATTTTCTGTGGTCATCCGCCTAACTTTTAATATTACTACAAACATTGTTTTCTCCTTTCCGGTCTCATAGAGACCAGTAAAAATTTTGTAAAGAGAGTAATTTATTCTCTCTTCATATTAATAATATATATATGAAAAGTCAGAATAATAGGATACAGTGTGGGGCCGAAGCCCCACACTTACAACCCTAAAATCCGGAATGTTGTTAATCGAGAATGGCATTGTGCTCGGAGGTTCGGAGGAACACACCCATCATGACTCGCATATGATGGAATCTCAACATTTTGCGTGAACCAAAGATTGGGTCAGGTAACCAATCTTTCGAGAGAAGATTCACGTGGTGTAACGATTCGAAACACATTCCGGATTACTTTCATGTTTTAGCATATAATGCGTGAAAACTTTTTGATCGTTTGTTTTGCACCCGGGAAATATGGAATCAAGATTCTTCTGCGTTCACCCCAGTTTGCAATCACGCGTGCTTGCCGGACATGATCACAAACGTCGATGTAGTATGTTTCCTTTCCTCGATCTCTAAGTCGACCAAAGATCTGCTCCGTAATAATCGGTGATGCATATTGGTCAAAATTGATCACAGCACCAAGATTTGAAACATCGACACCAGTTCCCATCGATAGAGATGTTGACAGAATGAAATCCGATTCCATTGCTTCACGTCTTTCCGACAATGTCAGATGACCCTCAATGATTGCAAATTTGTATCTGCTGAAATATGGATCACGTTTCATAACATCATACAGCCGTTTCAAAATGTCAATCAACGGAACCAGCAACAGAATCTTTGCATCATAATTCAACAGTTCTTTTGTGCGTTTCATCAACGTAATCAGATTTCGTATGAATGCATCTCCACCGCGATAATTCAAAAGCATCTTATAATAAGAAGCTCTGATTAATCCCTTTGATCCATATTTGAAATATTTTTTACATAAACTGGATGACGGGAAATAGTAGATATCTTGGAAATATACTTGGACATATTCATTTTGATATTCTTCATACGATGAATTTCCAACGAATCGTTCCGCATCTTTTAAAGCACGATTTAAAATACGATCCTCTTTTGCATCAGATCTTCCAAGTGTTGCGGACAGATACCAGTTGTGTTTGATATTACACAAAGCATCAAATTTCAGCATACCTTTCAAATGAAGATGCGCTTCATCGATAACTTTGATACCAAATCCGGAATTATCCAATGTTTTCAATAACCGATTCCAATCATCACGGATTGCCAATTCCAATGAGGAAATTGTTACAACACAAACTTTCTTATCGGGTGCATCCCATATCTTTGTTGCAATATCATTCTTATCAATACCAAGTTCAACGATATTCTCAATCCATTGGTTTTTCAATAATGATGTTGGTGCAACAATCAATGGTTTCAATCCCAACTTTGATGCGGAATATAATGCAATGAACGTTTTACCACGGCGTTCAACCCGCTTGGTCATATCATCATCTCATATATATGAGATGCCCACCGCTTCGGAGCTAATGAAACTCCTAATCTGTTAAACACAGAATGACCGACGAACGTTCCTCTATTCAAGGCTTCGCTGCTGATTGCTCATTCTTGTGATGTTTAGGATTTAACCATGCATCATCTCACAATTTCTTTCTACTTTCGTCGCATTCACGCTTACGCATATTTCATCGTTACGTTGTAGCATTGTGAGCATTAGAGTTATCGTCCCAGCAATTCAATGGGGTGTATTTTTCACGCACGTCACCGTACGCGGGTGCCGGTAAAGTTCAACACCAGGCTTTAGTTCCATTGTGATTTTATTTGTATTCGATGTTGTTACTTTTTGAATGCAATCACGTTGTAAATCGGAACGGGGTTCTCGGTTCATTTTCAACTCGATCTTTTTTGGAGTTGGAATTGGTTTTACGGAATCCACTTTCAACTTATGAATGTCCGGATCAGATAACGATAAGAATCCTGAAGTGATGTAAATAACATCACGTTCACCACCAAACCATCCATGGTTATCCGGATCATTACCTGTGTAGATAAAAAATTCACGAAGAGGTTTGTCTAATGAAAAATAAGCCAAACATTTCCGTTTTACCATATCATTTGGCTCACGGATAATCACACCGGTTGTCGTTTTTTCAATTTTCATTCACATCAAGCCTCCTCTGGAATACTATCTGCATTTGCGAGATTCTCTTCTGGAGGAGTTTCACCCAACGTTTCTTTGTTGGCTTCAATACGTGCAAGATTTGCCAAGTCTTCCAGATCCTCAATATCGATTTCTGGTAGATACCGACCAATCATTTGTTTCCGGAATTCTCTTACAACATTTGATGTCATGTTTTCTTCACCATTCGGTTTTGATTCATCTTCTGTCAAGAATGTTTGAACCGCCATATTGAACAACGCTTCAAAGTTATTCAACTTTTCTGCAGTAACAGACAATTCTTTTGCAGTTGACATACGGAACATGAATTTCAAACTATGTAGAATATCCGGATCAATATCAGTTTCCCAACGAAGAATCTTTCGATACAGCTTCGTGATGTCACGATTGAAATCAATCTTACAAGAAGCAATAAATGAATTGAATCTTGTATTTGCCAATTCAGTTTCCTTCGAGAATTCGATTTCAGTAACACCACCATTTTGTACCATGATTGCAGGAACTGGAGTCGAGTTCAATGCTTCTGCACGAAGATTGTCCAACAGATCCGTACTGAGCGGTGCTTCGGATGCAGGTATTGTTTCAATGCTCAGTGCAGGTTCATTGTTTGCACCAGTTGGCATAATCAATTCCGATCCACCAGAAACTTTCGTCATCGATGAACGATAATTGAAGATATCATTAGAGGTAACACGACGTGCAGCAAACTTGCGCATTGTCTGTTGAACGAATTGTTTGTAATTCTTATCAATACCGGACGAACGCAAATGATACACACGAATCGCAGAATTGTTGATTTGGAATAAGATGGAATACAGCTTCAAGAACATATACATTCTCGCTGTAATCAATCCGCCTTCCAACATGGAATGACCTTTACCTGCACCATCTTCATTGATTGTACATTGACAAACATGCTCTGCCGGAATATAAATGAAACGCATAATAGCATCATTGAATTTATGCGCTTCGAGGATTGTAACAATCTGCTGATGTAAGCCCGCATTATCACGCATAAATTTCAGATCAAAGTTGTTGATGATCTTTGATGCCAACTTTTCACAGAACATTCTATCCGGTGCATATGTATCATATCCAACCGATGGAGAACGAAGTGTATACCCGGATAAACCTGAATTACGACGATCACCAGTTTCTTCTGGACGTGTGAGATCCGATACGTAATAATATCCGATGACAGTACGATCAATACGAATCGGAATCAATTTTGTTGCAGGTAATATCTTCAGATACACACCGCGAACATTCTTGAATTCTCTGGAGACTGTTTCAAAATCTCCTTCTGCCTCCATCACATGTTCAAATACGGATTTCGATTCTTGATAAAATTCCGCGTCATGATATTTTGCATCATATACTGCTTTCAAATCATGTGCGGATTCTTCGATAACCGGAAGCGCGATATCTTCGTGAATGTATCGAATGTTATTGGAAATCATTGACACATACTCATCGAATTCATCATCCCGTTTCGCATCCGCTTTCTTATCCGGATCTTCTTCAGTCAATGTTTTTGCATGATATCCTGGAACGATTTCCATGATTTCTGCTTCTGTGAACAAACCGGATTGCTTCTTGGATGATATTAACTTCTTTTGATTTGTCGCGGTTTCTTGTACGATTGTATCTTTCAATGATACCTCAACCGTGCTTTCACCATATCCGTATCCATATCCGGTCAAAGATGATGATGTGGTATCAAACATACTTGCAACCGAATTCCGAGGATCACGTTTGGAATCGTTCTTTAAACGATACTTGTACAAATCCTCAAAGACTTTTGCGTATGGAATTGCGTAAAGATAACCTTCACCATAGAAGAGTGTATTGAACACAACATGGTTTTTGATAATAGAATGCAGATGCAATTTCTCTTCGACTGCTTCAACTTTCTTAATGACATTCTGTTCTTGAATATCATCCAGTTTCGTTTTATCAAACACAATTGTTCTCGCAAGTGTACCATCCACAACATCTGATTCGCAGATTGCATCACGGGTAATAACCAATGCGTTATACCATTCTGGAATCTGGGATACAACCATATCCAAATCTTGACGTAACGCGATATCTGCAATTGTTGTAACTGGCAAGAATGCCGCATCCGTCAATTCCTTTGGCAACAAATCCAGTGACAATGTTTCATTGGAATTTGGAAATTTCATGGTTGCAACTTTTTCAATGAATGACATATCGGTCGACAGATTATATCGTTTCAGAATTTCGGAAATTGTTTCTTGCAACTCATCCTTCGACATAACCAGATCACCACCGGTTACATCATTCATCAAACCATGAATCAGAATTTCTTCTCTCGATTGTGTTTTTGTGGGCATCGTACATTCCTCCTTTCATGATACATAATTAAACACGTGATTGTAGAACCATGATGTCACGTTCTTCACGTGTTGGGGCTAACTCATTCGATATACCAAGATTCATGATATCATTTTCATCAGAATCGCCATAGAAGATTGGCACGAAGCATAGGTTTGCTTGTACCATATTATTCTTCATAGATGAATTCCAATCCCACGGATCATATGAACCACTGAATTCCGTGATGATATATGGAGAACCCGTGAACATACTTGCTGCACCAATGTAATTTGGTAAATTGGGATTCGTATACTGTGTTCCACCTTCACCTTTTTCACGATATAAGAATGGAACTGATTTACGCAACACAGTTGATACATCGGATCGCATATTTCCAACAGCGTCACAGATTCCTGCATTGTAGTTGAATTCAATCAGATTCTTGAAAATATTCTCTTGTTTATATTGATACTGGAATGTGGCGGATATCCTTGCCTCCGAAGTCAATGGTGCATTGTTGTCATTTGACAACATACCATTTGAAAGATCAGTCGGATACACCCCATAATATTTGCACCAATATAAAATCTTTGTACCAGTTTCATTTGTGACAATATCGTATATAGATGCACAATAATCCAAAGCACGATCATATGGATGTAATGTCGAATATCCACCGGGCATGAATACCGATGAACCATTCTGATAGAATCCGTTTACCTGTTGATATCCATTGAATGATGGGAAGAATGTTCCCATTCTACGTTTATGAATATACAACATCCAGATTCGCAACATCTCAAATACATCCATATATTTTGTATCACGGAAAGACAACGACAATGTTCCACCCATGTTTGTTTTCAATGATTTCCCCATCGTCACTGTATTACCATGAACACTCTTGACTGCAGATTCAACCAGATCAATTGTATTATTCGCAGTCTGTAATCCGAGAACACGATTACACAACAACCAATTCCAGTTTGCATATTGTGGTGCAAACGTGGATGATGTCACATACACAGGAGACAATGATCGGATAACATGTGGAAAACGCATCCAACACGTTGCCATGTCGTCATCATTCAACACCTGATAGGAAGGCTGATCGCCATTTGCCATCATGTAGCATTCCGGTCTTGTGATAAAGATATGTCGAAATGCTTTTCGATGTTCAATATCAACAATCGGAAGTTTTGTTCTATTGTATGATGTGACAATCGCATTTCGCGAACGATCCGGATATGACCGAGTGAATGGATGCAATGGCGATGTTGGTGTTAATGGCGCCGCCATGTTTTCATATAGCATGCTATATGCTTTCTTAACATGACGCGCTTCCCTTTTATCAACGACATCAAACCCATTTTGCTGTTTGTCATATGTCTCCAAACCCATTGTCATGATCGTTTCTTTATCAGGATCATTCTCCGGATTCAGGAATGTAACAGCACCACGGAACTGATACAGATGGCAATCCTTTCGATTCGGAATATTCCACATACCAATTGGCTCGCTGGTACCCGGAATATATTCGATTGGATATGGATTACTCTCCGTGTATTTGATCGGTTCATAATCATCACGGCTCGTAATATGCGCTTCTTTATTACGCGCATAAATCCAGTTCCATTTGACGGGTTTTCCATCTTCTGTGACGAAACGTGTGGATCGTTCAAATTGTGAATATTGAGGCAGGTAATTTACAAAATGCATTTCCGGGCGAATCACAATACCCGGATTATCCGCAATATAAAGAGGACCACCACTGATCGGGAAGTTGCGTTTTTCAATAACACCATTCATTTTCTCATATCCTTTATATGGATATGATTCGATCGTGGTCTCTTGCTTTTTCGTACGAAAGATTTCCGCGATTCCTGGATCCATCGGCAATCCACCGACATCTGTTCCCTTGTCATTTAGATAATCGATTAACGCAATATCATGTACAGGGGGATCCATTGTGTGCGGTTCTTTCTGTAAATTACGAAGATGATCTTCGATCGACGGCATAATCAATCACCCCGTTCTTATCAGTATCGAATATCCATCCCGTTCAATGTTGTCAGACATGTCTTTGCACTCTTGGAAGCAACCTTGTTCAAACTCCATGCAGTCAACTTTGTTTTGTAATTCGCACTGGACATCAACAGGAATAGATACTGCAGATTCTCCAATGCAAAAATCAACGGAATACCACATGCGGATGCAAAATATGTCATGAACGTTGTTTCCAGATTCTTATAACGAACAGGATTGATTTTCTGAATCAGTTGAATCAGATTTCCCAATGCCAACGAAGGCATTGTTTTCACTTCTGTGATAATTTGTGTCAATGTTCCTTCCGGAATCTTATCTTTCAGAATACGATTGAATGGAATTGTCTTTGCATCAATCTTATTGTCATCAACCATGCGATAGAAGTAAGAGATGACATATGCTTGAATCTTTGTCAGATTCTCGCCTTTTACATACAGCTTTTGCTCAAGCGGAACAATCCACAGATAGTTGTATAATTCACACAATGTCAGAACAAGGTTTCTGTTCAATAAGAATTGTGCAGGATCTTTCCGCAATGCTGCTGCAAGATATGCTGCTTCCATTGTTGCCATCAGATTTTGATATTCTGCAGATGAATTGATATTACTCATCACGCGATCTGCAAAGATGTACGCAGTGATTTTACCAGTCTTATCTTGAATGATGATGTATGGTAACACATTCGGAATCTGACTATTTGTTTTGTTGAATATAATTTTCATATCGCCGTCTTCAAATTTCTGTACGGCTTTCTTTGCAATCGGGCTGCCGTTCAAACGAATCAACGCCATGATTTCCTTCATCTCTTCCGGATTGACATATGATTCTTTATTCATCAATGTATCTTTTACTTTTTGAAACAACTGGCTCTGTTCGTTAAACTTTATAAACAGAGACGATTGTGAAAGCTGTGGTAGCTGATGAACTGCAGCTTCTTGGAATACAATCATTGATAACATCCCTTTCATAAAAAATAAGAAACACCCTTGTGATACGGGCTTATAAAGGGGTCGTGGACTCTTTATAATATGATGAAAGAAGTGAGCTTCATGGCAGATGTGTACAATACAATGTACAATGTCACACTTGGTTTATGGGTTCAGAATGTATATTACGAACTCAAACCAAGTGATATTATATCCATTGCAATCATCCATCGATATGATACATCAACATATCCAATTGTGCGATTTCGATTTTATGCGGATACATCTTTGATTGAAAATATCAATGTTGATCCAAATAATATATCAATCGTATGTAATATGGATGGTGGAATATACCGATCAAATGATGAAACTGTTATGATTGTTCGATCGGTTCCATCTATTCGATTTTCAGTCAAAGGATATATTGCAAATAAAAATATACCAATTTCACAAATGGATCAATATAAACTTGGTGAAAAAGATTCAACCGATTTGAACGTTGATCAGAAAACCGCATTTGAACTGTTCGCATATGATAACAGTATCACCCATAAAATGCGTCAACGGGCACCTTCCATCTATCGGAATACAACAGTGGAGACAGTTGTCCGAGACTTATTGAAACGAACCGGAATCAATAATAACAAACTCACGATTGATCCAATTCACAATCAAACACGATATGATCAGATACTCATTCCGAATTTAACAATGATTGAATCATTTACATACTTTGATCGATATTATGGATTGTATGATCATGGTGGAATGTTGTATTATGATTTTACACAAGAAAAAATGTACTTGTGTAATTCCGCATCATACAACCAGACTCAAACAATTCCGATTTATGTTCGAACGGAAAAATTGAATACAGATGAAAGCGGTATACTGTTAACAGGAGGAAAATACAAATTTCAAACTGCTGCAATACACGTATCCATACTATCAGAATCAGATATTGAACGTGTATTAAATCCGGAGATCATATCTGATATTAACGTGAATACATTACAAGCAAATTCGGTTCAACTAAAGCAATTGTTTGATACAACTGATATTGATACAATACAAAACAGAATTGATCAAAAGAACCGCTTACACAAAACAGACAAGCGTTCCATATCAATACAAGAAGCTGCACGATTGAATGAACGTATCACACATGTTGATATATCTGGTGCGGGATTTTATATCGATGAATTCCAACCGACCGCGAGATTCAATCTTGTGTTCGAATCACCGATTCGCGGATTGAACATCGCATCATCATATAGACCAAAATACGTGTGTCATGTGTTGACAAATAGCTCTGGTGATAAATTCGTTACGCAAACAACAATGGAACTATGTTCAAATTAACAAAAAATGTATATGGGGGCATATGCCCCCATATACATTCTTCACATTAGAAACCGGAAGTGATACCACCGAAGCGATATTCATTACCGACGTTATTGACCGTGTCGGTGTTGCTGTCTTCACGCTTGACATATTCGTTCAGCTCTGCAGCAATCTGAGCGAGGTCCGGAAGCATCTTCTTCATATCGATGCAACCTGCAACGATATCTGCGTTCAGGTTGTTCACCATGCCAAAATACATGACCTGCTCAACAACCTGTCTTGCTTCCAGGAGCGCTTTCACATTGGAACCATCGAACTTGCTGTAGATTTCACGACCGCAAGCAGCGCACTTCAACTTTCCGTCGGCAGTCTTCTCGAGTTTGCAAACAGGAGAATTGCCATCAAAGATGATGTGAACGCATTCCTGCTTCTCACGCTTGTACTGATCACCGTGATTCGTATTGCCAATCACAGGATTTGACTTCTCTGTGATATAAATCGAAGTCATTCTCTGAACGATCGGGGTGATGAGTCTCTGAACATTCGGATTGATCTTTTCTAACATTGTATATACCTCCCTTATTTATTCACAATCTGCTTCGCAACTTGAATCAGATTTGGAAACGTTGTACCGCAATCCTTGATCTGGATATAGTACGGTGATACATCGGGCTTCACGCTACCATATACACCGACGAGATACTGATAACATACCGCATTTCCACCAGGAATGTGTTCAAGCTTCAGGAATGTCCAACGCTTGATTGAATCCAGGAATGCAGTCTGGTTCTTATTCGGCTTTGTCGGAACCTCTGACTTCAGAAGTGACAGACAACCTCTCACCAGATTATCAGGGTCTTTGATCAGATCAAAGATATCTGCCGTGATACCAAGACCGGAATCGAGCAGTTCAATGATCGTTTCTTTGGAATTGATGTTGATGCAGGAGGCGACAAACAATGCTTCCGGATGAGAAAGACCGGCAACACTCACCTGAATATCAGCAGCAGTTTTACCAAGCAACGATTCCATTGCCGCCTGGATATGCTTCACTTCTTCGATTTCAGGAAGCTTGTTTTCCTTTTTCTTTTCATCAATCTCTGCTTTGTGATCTTTGAAAAATTTGTCGAGCGCTTTTGAAAGCAACGCACCAACCTGACCATTCAGAGACAGGTCACCTCTTGTAGCGAGATACTGCATCAGGAACTGGACAAAGATGGGATCCATCACATGATTTGTGAAGGCCAGCCACAAAGCACGTGCTTCCTGATCACTCTCCATATCAGAGGTAAGAATCTTGTTTGCAATTCTCGGAATGCACTGCACATCATACGAATACAGTGTGTTACGAGCCTGCTCCGCGACGATCAGACGCTCCTGTGGTGTGATTCCTGCCGGGAGTCCTGTCTTTCTCAGATAGGTCTCGACAGAATCCAGGAAATTCACATCTCCTGGATACATTTGCGAGTAAACCATGGTTTGCATAATAGGTGTTCCTCCTTATGATATTTTGATATTCTGAGGTACCAGATATCACAGCAATTATGTATATATCTGATATCAGAATATTCAGAGTCAATTATTTCCAATCGTAATTATCGATACCTTTTAAACCAGTTTTCTGCGATTTTACAGTTTCATCAGTTTTCGTAATTTTTTGTTCCATAATTGGTTTTTTCTTTGAGAGGAATCCTGGACGTTTCGAACGTTTCGCACCATCTGCAATCCCTTTGGTTTCATCATAATCAATATTGATATTCTTTAATTCAACATTTGGCAATCCCGCAATGATAAATGAGGCTGAACTCTTTCCATCCTTTTCACAAATATTTTTGTACTCATCATGATAGTGTTTGATTCTTGCACGGATATCGGAAAACACATCTGCGAAATCATCTTTTGCAAACGGAGAGCATAGGTCGAACGCAGTATAAATAATCGCACCTTCCTTTGTATCATCCGGATCCCATCCAGGTTGATAACTATGAAGTGCGCTCTCCGTAATCAATCTTTTTAGTTTTGTCGGGTCTTCCGATTCCACGATGCAGGATATGAATCTTCCAGGTACACTCAAGATGACATCCAAATCAGATTCATCAATAGAATCAACATTTGTATCACCATAAAGTTTTCCGAGAATCAATTCAATCGAATTCACAATATCCTGATTGATTTTAGAATAGTTTGCTGTTCCATATTTATTACGGAACACAGTGTATGTCTCAATTCCTGCATTCTGTAAATCCAACATCAAATCGGATGTATTCATATGATATGCATCCGGATCTTCCAGTGATGGAAATACCAATACAGGTATGAAACGGTATTTGTTTTCTCGTTCTTCTGATTCAGCGGTTGTATCAAATGAACGAATCTTTTTGATTAACTCCGGAGTGATACCAGAGCCAGTGCCACCCGCAGTTGATGTAATGACAAAGATTGGTTGTAATGCCTGTGATGCATCATCATATAGTTCATTGAATGTGCCTAATGAATCATGATGTTTAAACATTTCTGCACCACGTTCACGAGAACGACCCGAACCACACTTTTCATCAGAAATAACTGGAATCATTTTGACATTCTGAACAGATTCCATGTCAGCAGACATTGCAACAGAATCGATTGCATACATTTTGCAGTTTGAGATCTTTGGTGACTGTGACAATAGTTTCACAATCTGCGTGCCAGTATTACCGATACCGATAATGAGACTGAAAGACATTGTAGATCATCCCTTTCGTTTCCTTCGATAAAATTTTTCAATGACGAAGTACCGCTCAGAACCATAATCTTCTCGATAATTGGTTCGTTCTACGCCATTATATATTTCCGTTGACAATTTTATCAAATGTGGAAATTGTTTCTTTAAATAGTATTCAGCGTCCACAAAGTTTTCTTTCACAGTTAATTGAACATTTGTACCAGTCTCATCATTTTCATAAACAACATACTTCATTTTTCTTCATCCTTTTTGTCTGTCATCTCATATAATATATTTAAAACACCCTGTGCAAATCCGATTGGTTTTGCTGACGGATGAGATCTATCAACATCATCTACAGGATAATCAATCGGTGTTTGCATATTGATTCCATACACAAACTGTGGTGTATATGTAAACCAATCTTCGGTAACATATCCAGCACATATATCATGCTGATTATCACGACAAAAGTAATCTGGAAAACGTTTTGCAACATGATCTGCAAAGTCCGGGATATTGAAATCATCCGGTAATCGGATCTCCAATACAAGTTCGGATGATTGCTTTTTTGCTTTCGCATATTCTTCTTCGTTTGACCAACTTCCATAGTTGTAATCAACTGACAACAGTTTTGGTGCAGATGGAAATTTTGCCATACCATCCATCAATTCTGTCAAATATGGAATCACCATACGAGAAGGATATACCGCATCATCCAAATCTTCATTGAATAAACATAACATCTTTTGAATGATACGCACAACGTTTCCATATGCAAATGGAAAGTTTTCTGCATGTTCATCCGAATGAATATCAAGATGAACATCTTTGTCATCTTGAATGACTTCAATGTTATCCGGAACTGTCACCTCGACAGAATTTGAATCTTCATGAAACATTGCGAGGATATCTTCCCCGGTAATTGTATCATCCGGAAGATCGATTGATAAATTGAACTTCATGGAAACACCTCAAATGAAATGGGGGTGTTTCCACCCCCATGATTTTATCAATGCTTTGCATCATCTTTCAGACCCTGCTTGATGGATGCAAGCGGAGTCAGAATGATTTTGTCATCTGCACGTGCCGTGATGGTGAACCAGTTATACATGTTGACCGGCTTCCCTTCTTTCAGTGCAATATGAACTGCTGCAGAATAGATTGCTGCAACCAACGGGAACACGGTTGCAGAAATCATCAGATAGATACCGTACTTGTCATTGACTTCCTGGAACACTTCACGTTCAACCATGTCGATTGTTTCTGTCAGATTGACCGTTCTCCAATCATTATATTTCGACAACAGTTCCTGATTATAATTTGCACCAGTCACAACATCGTGATGCTTCTTTGTGAAAATCGGAATATATTCGTGATACAGTTCAGGAACGATGTTTCTGGCTTTATCGGATTCAGACAGTTGTGTCATATATTCCACCGAAAAACCACATGTTGAAACAGAGAATGAATCTGCTTTCTGGGAATGCAGAAAGACCATCAATCGACTCCAATATGTCGACCAGACAATCGGAATGAATGTGAGATCATCGATCGAGACTCCGAATTCATCATAGAACAATTCCGCCGCAAGTTTTGGAAGTGTCTCCGTCAGCACCGGATCATTCTTAAACGTCTCCATGAATCTCTGACGACGTTCCGAATAATTGATTCTTTCATTCATAGCAATTTCTCCTTTATAAATGATATTGGATTTGGATGGAACAAATAAACAATCTATTCCCAATTCCACATCAATCATATATATCTGGAAATAAAGTATTTTATAGATATATGATTGATGTGACAATAACAGAAAGGAACTTACATACATGAAGATTGTATATTTACGTTTAGTCAATTTCATTGGTGTAAAAGCCGCAACTGGTTTAAATGAGATTTCATTTTCATATGATAAAATCAAACAACCTATCATCCAATTATATGGAAAGAATCGTTGTGGCAAAACCGTTATGATACAACAACATCATCCGTTTTCATCCATTAACTTAAATGGTGACGAACGTGCAGATTTATCGTTGATTATTCCAAACGAGATTGGGTATAAGAATATCGTATATGAATCAGATGGTAACGTGTACAATATCATGCACACATATCGTCCATCCGGTAAATCACATACGGTATCGTCATCCATACAAAAGAATGGTGTGGAGTTAAATTCGAATGGTGGCGTGAACACATTCAATTCGATTATTGAAAAAGAATTGGGTATAAATAAGTATATATTCCAGTTCATAATTAACGGAACCAATCTGACATCGTTTTCCGGAATGAATGCAACACAACGAAAGACAATTCTGAATCGTGCAATGGGAATTGATATTTATGATAAGATTCATAAATTGGCAACGGATGATTATCGATTCACAAATAAGTTGATTACATCGTTGAATCACACAAAAGAATACTTGTTATCGACATATGGTTCATATGAAACATTGTTTGCGTTGTTGGACGCAAAACGTTCTGAACGCGATCAATTTGCATTTGAATTACAGCAAATGAAATCACAAATGGATTCATATTCCGGAACCATGCAAACGATTCGAAATCAAAATCCGGAATCCGAATACAGAGAGATTCAGGAATCCATTTCAAATTATATTCAAACAATGCAATTATTCCAGAACCAATATGATGATTCATTATATGACAAATTGGTTGATGAACAAATCAAAATGAATCAAACATTATCGGAATTAAAAGCAAAGCGTTCCATGTGTATGCATGATTTGGATGAATCACATGCGAAACAATATGAAATTGAAACAAACATTCATTCAAATGAACAGATGCAACGAGATTATGACGATATGATTCATATGAAGGAATCACTGGAGCAAACAATCAAATCGATTCACATTCAATTTGACATGGATGCATCATCCCAATACTTATTCAGTATGATGTCGTTGGCACAAGCAATCAATTCTACATGCAAAGAAATAACATCATCATTGAAGGAAGATCAGTTGCAAACAATGGTTGATATGATATTACACGGAATTGATGTTTCCGCATTCCTGATGCAACAAGGCGTGTCATTGATGGATTCCGAAAAAGAGAAATCTGTGATATCGTATATTCAATCCATGATGCAATCGGTTGACGGTGAAATCCCAGATACTTCGCGGTGTAACATACAAAATTGTCTGTATCGAAACGTTTACGATGCGTTCCAAACATACTTCCATTCCTATCAAAGTCAATCCAAAGGAAAGTTAACACGGTATGATTTGGAACAATTGGATCATGCATATAAGAATATTATGACAATCAGAAGATTAATCAACGTTGATATTCCCGATGGTGTATTACGAGAATTATTTCATATCAAAACAATCTTGACAAATTTAACAAAAGGAAAGATTGGTGTTGATGTTGATTATATCAAAGAATTGATTGAGGATGCTGCCAGAAAGGAACAACGAAATCATTATATCCAACAATTGCATGATACCGAACAATCGATTCAATTAATGAAAGAGCGATTGTCTCATAATGAAAATCAATCCGATTCCTTACAGACAATTCAATCAAATGTGCAAACAATGCAAGCCACATTATCCAAGATTGAATCGGATATTGAAATATTACAGACACAATTAAATGAAAATGAAAATAAACGATTGTTGTTATCAAAAATCAAACACGTCAATATTCAATCATTGGAAAAAAGAAAACAACAATTGGAAATGATGTTATCTCAACTACACGATGCTGAACAGCAGTATCAAACACTTTACATGGAATATCAAAACAAATCGATGCAACAATCCACATTGTTGTCCGAATTGGATACATTGGAAAAAGCATTCGATCAATATGTTAAGACAACATCCGAGATCGAACAGCATCTATCAAATGATGAACAATACAAAGCAATTGCAGAAGCGACATCGTCTACAAAAGGAATGCCGGTTATTGCAATTCGGAATACGGTTGATCATGCGATTATGATGACAAATAAATTATTGAATATCATGTACGATTCTGAAATTGAATTGCTGCAACCGATTATCGATGAGAATAATTTCTCATTACCATTCCGATGCGGTTCAAACAAATCCGCTGATATTCGATATGGTTCTCAATCAGAATCCACATTGTTATCATTAGCATTATCATTATCATTGGCTTCTGCATTGACGACATATTCGATTCCATTGTGTGATGAATTGGATGCTTATCTGGATGCATCCATCCGTGATGACTTCATTCTCATGTTGGAATCTATGATGTCAATGCTTGGTATGGAACAAATGTTTCTGATATCTCATAATCTACAAGCAGGACAATTCTCTCACATTGTATATACGATTGATCTTGCTGAAATCATTCAAGAAGGGAGGAATTCATAATGGCAACCGTGATGCCGCTTCAAGGAACTGTGAATGGATATCGATATGAATTTGTCAATCAAGATTTCAAAGGAACTTGGTACAAACTAACAATCCCAGATAATAGTGTATATCTGGTGACATGTCGAACCCCGCAGGAAATTGATTTACTGATCAAAGACCCAGCAGCATTCTGGGCAAAGTATCAGATGAACTATTCTGTTCGTTGATGTATGAATTGTATGTGGGGGCTTAAGCCCCCACATATATCTATTTTTTTATATTTTCATATATATATTATTAATATGAATACAAGATGATGGTATTCAATTGATCCCCAGGTGATAGCGGTGGATCATAACGAATATCATTGTCGTTGATTCGAAATCCAATTTTAAGTGTCCCTAATAGGGACAGAAAGGGGAGTATATCATGAAATGGTTTTGGAAGAAGGAGTCTGCTGAAGAGCAGCCGAGGGAAACCATTCTCACCGAGGAAGAGCAGGCCTACATCAAGGCCTGCAAAGCGGAGGGCAGAAAAGATACCCTCCGCGCAACATGCAAGGGGCTGCTGATCGGTGCCGCAATCGGCGCCGCAGCAGGCTGTGCGTATGCATACGCACAGAGCCGTGAAAGCTCCGGTGGGAGTACTGAGCCCACTAGCCCAACGCCGGAACAGCAGGAAGATCTGCTGGCAGAGATGCCGGCAGAAATGATCGATGATCTGGGGGTGTGAGCCAATGCTCTGCCCCCACCGAAAAAACGCATCCCCGCCTGATGGTGGGGATGTGAGTATCGAGGAGATCGAAGACTGGCTTGTGGTTATCCGCCATAAAGCCAGTCACACAAAGGAGGTAATCAGATGATGTTGATCGCGATTGCTGCATCGGCAGCAACTGGCGCACTGCTTGGTGGTGCGCTTTTTGGTGGACGCCAGGTCCACCAGAATAGAAAAGTCATGGACGCCGTTTACGAGTCCATGAGCGCCGCGCGTGACTTCAAAAATACGTGCGGTGAGGTTAATGCTGTCGTTGCTGACGACAGCACGACCATCGATGCAGAAGCAGTGGGCGTCGAGTCGGAAGACTCTGATGCCCACTGTATATACTCCGTTGGGGACACAGTTTTCGTTCCCGACGGAGTGATTTCCCAGGGCGGATTTGTCATCCGCCCTGGGAATTACAAAATTAAAAGTTTGGATGGCGAGTACATCGTCATCCAAAAACGGAAGAAGACCCGGACATGGAAAGTCCGGGTCGACGAGGTTGAGAAGCGCGGGTGACCCCGCGCTTCTCTTTTTTTGTTTATAAATAAATTCTGACTTGATATGTGTTTCCTGTCTGATACAATGAGAATTCAACTTTGTCATTGTCATCCGGAAGATTATCGGGAGTTTGTGTCAACTTCTTACCAGTGTCAAATATGATGTCATAGCCCAATTCCTTGATTTTTTTGTATGTTACACGACGATGAACTTGTGCTTCATCATACAATGACCGAAGTCCATAGTCTTCCATACCATATCCACGTAATGCATGTGATGCATCATGTAATGTTAAGGAATCTTTTGGAATGACACGTAATAACCCATGTGAGATCTCATCATATAGATTCAACATATTTGAATTTCCACCATGGTCAAATAATCCATCAAAGATATACACAAATTCATCTTTCGTGTATTCAACCATGTATGATTTGAAATATCCAATAACTTGTTTCAGAATGTCAAAATAGTTATCTTCTCCAAGTGCTTTGAATTCCAAACCAGATAACGATGTATTCACATAACTTTCCAATGATTTCACAATCGAACGAACTGTCATCAGCATCATATCCGGATTTGATTTCAATGATACAAGATAACGATATGTAGATGCATCCATACGGAACAACAATGCGTCAAATGTTTTTGGACCAAGTAGATTATTACCAGTATCCAAAATCACTTTGTCAACAATGACATCCGTATACACATTCTTCAAACTGGATGAAATACCGCGAGCAGAAATAAATGCTTCTGATTGATATGTATCCATTGCAGTTTGGAATAATGAAACAAATTGATTCTGCTGGAACGGATAGGTTCCATTAATTTCCAATGTGTATGCATCTTCGTTCATGATATTATATATGGAGATTGGGAATGTTTCATTCTGATACTCAATTGTCAGGTCTTCATGATTTGGTTCAAAGAATGTTTTCAATTGTGTCAATTCATTATACGACAACTGATATGCTTCCGTGAGATATGCATCAACATTAATGGTTCCCTCGTCATACCAATTTCGATTTGGATCAACCAGGAATAGATGATTATAAGCTTCAGTCACTTGACGGAATTCATGGATATTGGATGCTTGTTGCAGTTTCGTTTCCAAGAACGAAAATACTTTTTTCACATCTCCCATTAATACGGATCCGACATTATTTTCATTTCTGTCATAAATACGATCCAACATTGAATACAACGTTTCTGGTTCCAAGTATTCCATATACTGAATGCTTTGATAGAAATCATTGTCATCCGTTCGTAAATTGAAATTGAATGATGACACTTTATATGGGAGACCTTCGATCAATGGATTTGGTAAACCATCTTGTTCTTGGGTAACATCCGGATACAACACGGGATCATAGTATTGTAATCCGTTGAATAACATATCCAGACATGCAGCAGCTCCATTGAATCTTCCATTTGGCAAATACATGTCACCACGCAATGAATCTCCACGCGCAGTCGTAATCTGCCAATTCATCAAAATTTCCAGAATCAATACTGCCTCAAATATGGACATTTCACTTTTTCCATTGATCATGGTGGATAACGCGATATTTGTATACTGGGTTTCATTTCGATTATCCAATAAACCACGAATCAAAATGACGCATTGCCAATAAATATCCGACATGGATAGGTGTGTTGACAATTGAATATATTTCGAATTGGATAATGTGTAATTCATGTCATTGAGAATCGATTCCATCTCGGGTGTATTCCACCAACGCGGATCACCGGATGCAATCGTTTCCCATGGATATGATATATCCGAATCACGGTATTTGAAATATGATGTATTGTCCGCAGTCGTTCCCAATCGACGGAATACAATTTCTTGTACCGGTACACGTTCGCCATCTTTCTCAATGAATTTCGGTTTACCTTGTTCAAACACTTGTTGTTTTACCATGACAAGTGTATAGATATCCGTGTACTCGTATCCAATCAAATCTTTCACACGATATACGATGTTCGTTCCTTTGTCCATCAGAATCAATCGGAATTGTTTCAGGAATGAAATCATGGATTGACCTGACATGATGACGGATGGTAATCCATACAGCATGAAGAAATCATTTGCTGTTGTTTGATTCATGTAAATCATGGACGTTGATTTTTTCATCAATTCATTCATGCAGCCACCGATTGCCATGTAAATCGTCAAGAACCGAATAAACGAATTGTAATTTGGATAGATGTCATTGAAGTCACCGCGTAATGTTTGGTAAATGTATTTGTGCGTATCTTGATAAACGTTTGTGAACAGATGAATCAAATCCGATTCAACCGACACATTACCAAATACCGGATGTGACATCGTCAGATGATCCGTATTGATTTTCATAATATCCCCGTCATGTGCTTTTCTCGCGACATGAATCGGAATCGCATTGGAACCAATGTATTTTAGATACGGATGATTTGGATTTTCGTCCAATACTTGTTGATAGTATTTTGAATTCATGAACAATTCCTGATATTTTGGTGGTAATTCATGAATCGCTTGATTGCGTGATATCACATGTTCATTCTGATAAATGTTGTAAAATTCATCCGGGATTGTGACAACATGCTCCGGCGGAAGTTGTGTGGTTCCTTGGAATGGTTTGCCGGTTAACATCACATAGTATGGGTTTGGTTCCGTATATGATGCAATGAATTGTTCCCTTGCAGATACCATCAGTTTCTGTTTGATTGGATATGGAATGATATTCAAATCATGCAACATTCGCTGTGCCTGTTGATCATCAAACCCATATTCTATCAACGTTTGATATATGACAATTGGGTTGTATTCATAAGATTCAAATATGTCAGTATGATTCATCGCGCGACAATATTTATCTCCATTCAATCTGGAATCCAATGTTTCATATTTATCCGCTTCATCTTTGTTCTTGAATTCTGTATGTGTTACAATGATTTGAATCTTCAACAAATATTCGCTCATTGCATTCTTCTTTTGGTTTTTCATCAATTGAAGATTGTTCATAAAAATTCCTCCTTACGTAGAAATTGTTACGAATTCGTTTTTAAGAAACGTGAACAAAAAAACATGGGGGCAATGCCCCCATGTTTATGATATATCTGAAAAGTCTTCTTCGATCATTTTACTGTAATCATCGATCATTTGATCGAATGCATAGAAGGATGTCCCGAGATTTTGTAATTCCGTTATTTCTTTTCTCCGTCCAGTTGAATCCAGGATTTGACCCGTGATGATATGAATCAAATGATCACGTGTATAATTTCCCGGCGGCAATGGGGCATTCGGGAATATGATATTATACACATGGAACAAATCATCCATACTCAAATCCGTATTATTGAGAAATTGCATCAGATTATTTAATCCATCGCCATATCCCGCAGTATCAATCATGAGTTGAATATTTGCCCGCAGCTTATGATCCCGCAATTCCATGATATGTTGCTTTGCAAATTCTTTATTGCCAATATATTGCAATTGCCCTTTTGTCTTTGGACGATACTTCGGATCAATGAATGTGACATCCGCACCGAACACCTCTGCCAAATAACTGCAGATGATATTTCCGAATTGCTCGCATCCAACATCATCTTTCATAATCAGAATCTGCAAACCATTTCCCTGTAATTGAACATTGAACAACGTATCATATACACTAATCTGCGTATCGGTCATTTTCAGATGATGTACAAATCGTTCTACCGGTGTTGCAAAATCATTCCGCAATGATGCTGTTGTGATAGAAAAGAATGGTGCGGTTTCGAACACATTGGAATATGTTACGAAATATTTGCTGATGGATTGAACCTGCTGTGAGAAATCCAATGATAGACCCGAGTTATATGTGATCTCACCACTCTGTGACATAAACGGAGTTGGATAATCCTCAATGGATGCATACCCGGTTGGTTTTGTTTGATCAACTAGAAAATAGTTTGCATTCAACAATGTATCCAAATCCATCAACTGGGTTAATACATTGAGAAATACTCTTCTTGAGCAAAAGATCATATAAGATCACTCTCCCTTCAGAGAAATCATATATGTATCAATTATTATTTTTAAAGAATATATTATTATTCACATTCATGGAGAATTTCAAATCTTTGTTTTCAACCTCCTGATTTGTCTTCACCATTTCCTGCTTTACTGTATCAATCGCTGTTTCGAACTCTTTCAATTCAGTCCATAGTAACATCCAGAAATTCCAGATTGCAGAGATCCAGTGTGGTTCATCTTTTTCACCATTCAAATACTGCGACATATGTCTCAAACCAGAATCCTGAAAACTCCATGCAGGAATCCCTTTTTCACAATTATGTGGACCATATATCTCGGCACCTTTCTGGAAATGTTGTGCCAATGCATATAACATTTCCCACCAACCGAGCATGATGGCATCATGATCTACCATCCCATCAAAATTTTTGGATACTTTAACAGCATGCGTTTCAATATAATGTTTTGCAGTTAATGCAAGAATGGTGTCCACATAATTCTTATCAACAAATGCCAATGCATATATTTTTTCCATTGGATAACATGGAATCTTTTGATCATGTTCACATAAAAAAATTAAACGGCTTAAAAGAATGCTATACGGTCCCGGAGGGATCAGGTCGAAACGACCCTTTCCCTCCTTGGAATTCCGTGTTGCACCATCGCCGTATGAAATCGGTGTACCCGACACCCTGATATCATTCGACATGGTCATCCTCCTCGTCTTCTGAAGTCTCACCATCCATCAGATCAGCAACATAACTCAATGCATCATCATCAATGTACTGCTGATTTTCAAGAATCAGTTCCTGAATCTTCTGCATGTAATATCCCATTGCAGCATACGGATTTTCGGCAGCCAACATGTACACGAGAATTGCCGGATTCAATACTTCCGGTACATCGCTTCTGTTGTCAGCATCCCACATACCCTTGATAATTTCCAGTGGAATATTCCACATGGTACGGGATTCTTGCTGATGCTTCAATGGAATCTTATTGTCGAAGATTTCAGTCCGATAATAGTCAAGCTTTTGCATCAGCTCATTGACTTGATCAATTGTCAGAATCGGTTTGTATTCATCACCTGTTGCAATTGGATTCGGATTCGGGTCACAGATAACATCAGTAGAATCGGTGGATGTTGTCACGAGTGCGACCGTCGGTTCAGCATCATCAACTACAGTTGTAGGCTCTTCCGGAAGAGTTTCTTCTTCCGGAATGTTGCTGATGTTAAAATTCGGATTGATCAGTTTTTGATATTTCATTATAATCCTCCTTTATAATTTCGGATATCCCCATGCTTGATTGACAGCATCGGACACCTTGTATGGATCCGGCATATCCGGATCGATGTCTCTTTCAATCAATAGATCAGATACTTCCATGGTTTTAACAGGTTCTGTCATCGCAATTGCATTTTCGGACACATTTTGAAATAATGTTAACCGTTCTTCATTTGATATTTTTGCACGTAAATCACGGTCTGTATATGTCATGCCACATTTTGGATTCGTGCATTTGTATGTTGTAAAAGAATTGTCTGCGAATGACATTTCCTTATTTCCACAGACGCATGTAAACACATCCATGGATACCGGAAAGATATATGCATAATCAATGCAAACCGGTTTACCACATAGCATTCCCCAGTTCGCATAATTAATCTGTGTGATACCGACATCGCCAAGCAGATATCTAGCACCCCATCTTTCCAAGATACTGGATATGTCTGAACGGTATGATATGAATTCCGAATATGATGAAAATGCGGGAGCGTATGAGGCCACCAACAGGTGGCCTCCTCTACTAATTTCATGTGCGGGCGCAACATGTGGTGCGAGAATAGATGACATGACCCATTCTTGTTTATTGTCCGCAACACCCTCTTGGTCCAATGCAATCTTGATCACATATCCGTCATATTTGATAATGAACCTGTTTGTTCCGGTTCCGATATCTTTAAACGGAATATTGTTTTCTTTCAATACATTGATACAGCGCTCCCTGCGGGCAGATGGTGTCATACCAATTTGATATGACACTTCACCCAACCCTTCACGTACATTCTTCGGAAGTTCACACAATCTCGATCGATATTTCACGAGCATTGTGACTTTCCTCCATTGTTACTGGTTGCCCCATGTCTGCTTAGCAATCTGCTCCCAGTTTGTCTGCATCGGCTGCTGTACCTGCTGCGGATACTGATACACTGCCGGATATGTCATCTGGGGATACTGTGCCGGTGCGGCTGTCTGCATTGCATTCCAATTCACACTCGGAGCCATGCACGGTGTATACACTTCCTGAACACCCCACACACCAGACTTTCTGTCAATAGACGGATGACAGTTATAGATTGCGGAATATCTCGGATCATACATGGATGCCGGCTGTGCCTGCTGAGGTGCAAACTGCGGTGTCATAGCGGGAACCTGAACAGGCTGTGTCTGAACAGCCCACGGCGATGTAGTTGTTGCAGGAGTCTGAACAGGCTGGGGAGCCGGGTTCGGAATCGTCGTCATATTCCGTCTGGACTGTTCTGCCAACTGATTGAAACCGAATGTCGGCTGCTGTGCCTGTTGCGCCGGAACCATCATCGGTGTCGGCTGTGCATCATACCGTCTGGACTGATCCATCGGATTCATGCTCCCCATCATCGGCATAGCGGGCTGTGCCGGAACCATCGTCGGAACAACGGCCTGTCCATTATAATAGAACTGCTGCTGTTGAGCCAACGGCTGATTGTAGGTGTGCTGGATGAAACCAGGACCGTTCAGAACCGGATAATCCGGATCCGGATTTGGATTGAAGATTGCCATAATGTGTTCCTCCTTTTAATTAATGAAACGCGTTCATGAGAAGCTGCGGGATAATTGTGAGCTCTGTATACCGATTTGAAACCTTACCAGGATTCGTACGATTACGAGAGAAGTCCCACATGGTTCGCAGAAGAATGAACTCTTCATTGATTCTCAGAACATGTCCCATTTTATACGGTGTGTTTTGCGGTTCAACCAACGCATATCCATACTGTGGCGGAATGCAGATATTTGCAAGACGTGCTTCCGTTTCTGCCATACCACATCTTCCGGATACATTGATTTCACATACATCGGTTGAAACGATTCCGAACTGATTCGCCATGAATCCCAGAATATTCATCAGAGAATTCAACTGACGCATCAGCTGTGACTGCGGAACCGGGAATGTGATGACCCAAAAGCCATCCGGTGCTTCGTTGAGATGTGCTTCCCGGATAACACATCCACTCTGATTCAAGAAGCCAATGTTTCTTTCAATCAACTGGAAACGATCTGCCTGCGTCATAGAATACGCATTCAGATCTTTACACAGGACCTTGAAACCGACCATTGGTTCCTGGTGCAAGTGTTCCGGCATGAATCCATTGATCATCTCCGCGGAATAATCAATCACTTCAGCCGGACTCAGGACACGATTTTGATAGTTGCCAATCATACCTGGTACCTCCTACCACAAAAGAATGAATTATTTCAATAGGCGGATATTTCATTGTATACCCGCTTATTCGAAATAATTATATACATATATAAAAATCAAATATTTGCCATATAATTGAGCTGATGTTTTCCAGTATAAATTGGAATCGATATCGAACAATTCTCCATGATATCTTGTCTCAAAGCAAATGACTCTGGCGACAAGAATGGGTGACGAATTGCCGTTATTGTAACATCAACGGAATTATCCAAGTCACGTTGTTTTACCGCTTTAATCATTAACATTTTATTTTCGCCATCATTTTCAATGTTCATAACTGCCAACCAGTCGGCGACTTCCATAATCTCCCCGTCAGTTCACGTGATTCGCTACGTCACGCAGTTCTCTTATGAACTTCTCCATCATTACAATGGATGACCAGACTATATCACGATCTGAAATTCAGATCCCTTCCATTTCGCTTTAATCGGGATTTATAAGATTATTACTCTACACCCGAACCACACATCGCTTTGGCGCTACTCTACTTGCTTCGTGTATGCATTTCACATACCTTATCTTCATCCAATTGGATTAAGCTTTCGATAGTCGTTGAATCTTTTATTGTCGAAATTCTATTTCTCCTTTTTTGAAATATTTATCAGATGACGCAACATATGATACCTTATTTATGATATTACGAATCGTTCCAATTTGAACAGTAATATCATAATTTGATGATAGGAAAGCTTTTATGTCGGAATATTTTCCATTAAAATCACAGATGGCTTTACATATGATATCCATATCATCGCCCATAATTCTATGTCGAATGTTAAAGCGTTTATCATCAAAATATGAATCGGAAATATGTTTTCCGGTATTCTTATATTTCACACGATAAATACTGTTTAATGTTATATTCGGCATATTTAATGTCTTTATAAAGTCATGAGTTTTATATGCGTTACCATTAAATTTTAAAAGTGATTCGCATATAATAACTATGTCATCATCAGACATTTTATGATTTGGATGTGACTCACCATATGCAATTGGAATCAGATTGTTACGATAAGCATGTCTGATATTTTCTAGATGAGTTGTCCATTCTAGATTATTGACATGATTATTTAATTTATTCCCATCTTTGTGATTGACTTCGTTGTGTAGTTCATCATATCCGGGGACAAACATCCATGCCACAATCCTATGTAGCTTTATTGATCGACTTTTTCCAGATACACAACGAACTTCTACCATCAAATATCCTTTTTCAGAAGGACACGGTGTCAATAGATGACCGGTGATACGATTTCTGAATCTACCAAAATTCGATACTTCGTACATATCCGGTTTAATGTCTCGATAAATTACAGGTTTCCACGACTCTTCCATTCACATCACCACTTTCATAGTTTTGTGAATTTCGACAATAACTTGACTGCTGATCACCTGACACTGTCTCACGACGTTTCGTTACGGATTCCCAGCAATTAAAAAGGTTTTTCGAAATGTGTCACCACATTAAGGCGCAATAGTATTTACGCGACTGATATTTGTGATCTACCCAACACTTCACTTGTTTTTCCATATCCACCAGAACTCACAACTTGATCAACTGCTTGTGCAGCCATTCTATTCAGCTGATGACCAGAAACAATCGGGATATCAAATTGAGAAGCAATTGTCTTCAATTCATTCATAATTGCATGCAATTCCGATTTCTCGGATGAAGTGACAGAAGCTTCTGTTCTTGCGGGGCGAATTCGTTTGATATAATCCAGATACAGAGCGACGACAACACTATCGTCTGTATTGAATCCACGTATGATTTCATATAAATCCGAAGTTGATTTCTCTCTGTATCCATAATACAAAATAACAGAACGAAACCCCTTTGCGGTCAAAGCGCCATCAATCATCTCCATCGCTTCTTCAACAGAATACATGGAAAGATCTGCCGCCGGAAATAGCAATGACCACAATCGACGAATCGTTTGTGACATCGTATTCTCCATTGAGATATACATGGAAATTGGTGTCTTTCCATTTGTCGTATGTTTGATATGCTCATTGTATTTACATGTATCAATATGGGATTGCAATAGAATTCCCGATTTATAACAACCTGGCAACGCAGCATAAATATACAAACATCCAGACAAGTATCCTGGCGAAAGTAGATTATTTAAACCTCTGATTCCGGTGATAATTGTTTTGTCTGATGAACGGGCGTCTTTTGCAACAGCCAACACATTGCGCATTTGATCTTTGTTATTGGTATCAAATGAATGTGATATTTGTTGAAATGATGCTGAATTGTAAGCGTTTACAATTTCATTTGAAATTTTGTATAATGTGTCAACCGTTGTTTTGATATTTGCTTCATCATCATCAATCATATCCAACGTCGTTAAGAATGAATCTTTTACTTTTAAAATTTTTGCATATTTTACATAGTCTGCCAATACGATACAAAGCTTTTGTACTTCGGCCAATGTTGTAACTGTTGGTTGTTTATTCAGTAATTCAATATTGGATATAATCTCTTCATCTTCGCCTTCATCTTTCATTGTCTCGACAATCAGTGGGATTGAAAATACGTTCTGTTCCATGAAATGCAATAGACGCACACACACCATATAGAATATTGATTTCGAAGGGTACGTTGAAATCACTCGAGCAAATAGAATCATGTTCTGTGCAGAACGCCAATCCATATGGTCTGATGATAATATGGACGCAATGTTTTTCCATATATTCGTCTTTAATGTTTTCATAGTAGAATACCTCCAATTTCAAATTGTATAGTTCTGTTCCGAAATAAAAGAAAGTAGAATTGGGGTGCTTGCGCACCCCACTCTACACATGAACGATATATCTATGAAGAAAAAATTATTCCATTGGTGTGTATCGACCAGTATCATCCACAGGTTTCAGGATATGTGCATCAAAGATTAATGCACGGGATGTCAACAGATATTTCACAATTGAAATGGATGCAGCAATCACTTCCAGGTCATATTGTGCGGATGTTGGTAATGTGGTGATATCAACGAATGCTTCTTTTGTGATATCAAAACCGTTATTCGGAGAATCATACAGATCTTTCATAATCGCATCACATTTTGCATTCTGTTGATCACCATGTTTGGATGACCAAATATCTTTGAACAATCCTTTGATGGATTCCATGATTGCAGTCGCAACGTTCTTTTCCATTTCAAGTTTGTCATCCAAGGAATGTTTGTAACGCATAATACGCCAATATCCATACACAAGCATATTCGGGACGATACCATATTCCATTGCAGAATTCACAATGGAAATGCAGTCATCAATTTTATCTGCAATCATTTTTGACTCCAGAGATGATGATGCATGGACCGTAATCAAGGAATCCTTTGATTGTTTCGATAATGCACGAATACGATCTTTGTATAGCTGATGTTTTACCATACTCTTTGTTGTGTCGGTTTCCATTTCAAACTGCAATGCTTCAATATATTTATCCGGAATTTCATCCATATCAAAGCACATGCAGTTTCCTTGGTAAACCTGGATGCTTACAACTGGAAGCATGGAGTGATCCACTGCTTGTGCATGTAGCCCGATTGCTTCCGTACCAATGGCTGCTGCGAGGTCTTTGATTTCATCCCGAAGGAAATCACCTTTGATTTCTGCAAGCAGAATCTTTACATCTTGCTTTACCATCATTCGTTCTTTCAAATATTTTGTGTATTCATGATCCATAAAAGAACGATTGAAACTTCGTGCAAGAATCAAAGTTTCGGTTTCTTTATCATAATCATGCATAAAGAAATTCCAGTCAGATGCAGAGAACACGTGGTCATATAAAGCAACACGAATCTTCTTTGGTTGATCAAATAACAATGCAACTTCAGAATCCATGTTACAACGAACGCGATAATCACCGGGGAGATAATCAATCTTATACATGGATGATGCATCTGCATCAATATCAACCGTTGATTCCACAACAACATTCCGAACAGATGTCATGATTCCAGTATCTTCATCCCATTTCGGATCCAGAGCTTCTTCAATTACATAAGCAAGATTCTCGTCGTAATTGTCAGAAACAGTAATCAGACCACGGAGTGCGTCAATATGCAACGGTTGAACAGTGCCTTCACGAATGTCTTCCACAACCGCATCTTTTGATTGAATCATTTCTTCAAACTGTGTCAATACTTTCAGGATGTTTCGTTTATCATCCACAGTTTTCAAAGTCTTCTCAATCTCCCGGAACATCTTCTCGGCAAGCAGAATGCATGAAGTCGTACCATCACCAACATTGTTATTGACACGATCAATAATCTTTTTAATGGCAAGATATACCATTCTCTTGTATGTATGAGAGAATCCGACCGCATTGAATACATTGTATCCATCTTTTGTCGTAGTTGTTTCAGACTGATCGGAGATTACAACAGTGGAACCATACGGACCATATGTATTTCGTAGAATATCCGCAATGATACGGAATGTTTCTTCAATCAGATGTTTGAAGGAATCTTCGGGAATAACATTCACATTGTTGTCATGTGCGTATTGTGTAAAATCATATGATTTCGTATAACCCAATTCTTCCATTGGGGGCATAATGTTATCATTCATGATCAACATTCTCCTTTGCTAATAATGACTTTTTATCCATCTTTTCGTGATATCGAACGACGGCTTTGATTTCATGTTTCATTCGTTTTTCTTCGATCTCGTATGCTTCGATTAAATCCGATTTTAATATGATTTTGAAATAATCTTTCGATACAGTTTCTCGTATCAGAAGTAACATGCTCCGCATTAACAGAATATCAGTACCGATTTGTGATGACACTTTTTGAATATGAACTTGTACTTCTTTTAGCTTTATTTTTGTATCATCGAATTCTTCTTGGTAGGATTCGATTTCGTCTATTTCTTCTATCTTTTCAAGAAGTGCGATACCCTGTTTATATGCATCCACGATAAAGTGAAGATCTCTTGTTAATGGCTCAACGTCATGCAAAGCTTTTGTTAACAATTCCATGCATTTATTCATCCGAAAAGCATTATAATTATGGAAAAAATAATTATCCTTGTATACATCACAGGCCGAATTCAAATCCTCAACAGATCGTGCGATGAATGCTATATTGTCATACGAATAATATTCCTCATGGAGTGTCTTTTCCAAATGTGAATCAAATTTGTGAATGCCGTCCATTAATGCTATGACAACATTCTGAAAGGTATCCAGTTCTTGTTGTAATTTCTTTTTTCGTTTTCTAAACATTGATATGCACCACCGATATGGTATTCGCGATTTTCATCAACGAATACCAATCTCGGTTTCTCATGGGCTCTTCACCCAACACGATTACCAATGATTGAAAACGATGATGAATAGCATCCTGCATAGAAAGAATGTTCGCTGGTTTCACATAAAGTCCACGACGGTTGTCGATGTATGTGAAATTCGCATAAATGTTTGATGTCGATGAGTGAATCCGCAACCTCATCAACGGCTTCGATGCAGTCGTAATAGATAACATTGTACGAGGGCCAATCGCACAAGGTTCTCTGTCTTGATTGTTCATATATTGAATGAACGGTTGTGCCACGATTACTTTCTGGCTGCGCCGGGGTAAAGCATGTAATTGTTTTTCCTGAATGGCTTGTAAGATATTTTCAGAATTTGTTACATACTGATTTGCATCGATTTTACCGACACTACGTTTGCTCATTTTGATTTGTTTGAAATCTGATCTGACGGTTCTGTCAATACCACGTGTCTCGATGTTATACATGGAACGAGCCAACGCAACCAATGTAGATTGTTTTGACAATGAGTCGTACAATGTTGGAACGGTTGTGTGGTAACGTTCACCAGCAATGTCTAATGGATCAACAATCAGCAATACTTTTCCACGGAAAGTATCACACAATGCATCCAAATACATTGGCGGAATCAGATGTGCATTATTGATAATCAGTGCATCATATCCGATAATCATCTTTTCGTTCAACAATGTCTGATATCCGGGATGTGGTGTTAACATGGAACGGTGAAAAGGTTCATGCAATTCATCAATGGAAGGTATCTCGATCGATGAAAACATGCTCATGTAATATTTGTAATTGAACAACGGTTTCCGCAACAAACCGATGTAATCCTGGCATCCATCTAATACCATGATCTTTTCAAATGGCACATGTCGCATGCATGCATGAACTCCGTATTTGAACAGTGATGTTCCAACAACGCCACCGACTGTCAAAATTTTATCAGAACCCCAGTTTGTTTGGAAGTGATCTTCGATTCGATTGATCATTTCCGATATCTCGAGAATCATTGGAAATCACCTCTTTTAGAATGGTATGTGGTGGGATTACTCCCACCACATCCACGAATTTGATTATGCCTTGATACCCGCGAACACGGCATCGATCGTCACACCGGACGGAGTATTGGACATGTTCTCATAGATATTGACGCCCCAGGTGATTGCTGCAGCATTCTGGTTATCACCGGACAGATAACCGAAGCCCATAACACCCTTGAAGACACCATTCTCATCACCATAGTGACGTGCAACAATATCTTTGATGATGCATTCCGGACGGAGATACAGACCGAAACGCTGGTTCACCTGATCATAGAACAGACGCGGACGACGCTTCAGTTCATCGAGTCTGCTACCGGCAATACCCTGCTCCGCAAGCTGCTGAAGCTTCTCGGGCATGCGGTCGACCTGTGCCATGTTCTCCGGGAACATGAACGGTTCCAGAGTCTTGATGACATTCTGCTTGAACTGTGTTGCCGCACCAGTTGCCTTGAGAATGCGATCAGCATAATCACTGGAAGTTGCTTCGACCGTGATATCTTCCGGACGGAACACGGTACGCATGATAACGTAGCACTTGTTGGTTGTCATCGGCTTCTCCCAATCCGCTCTGTTATCGCAGAGGATGAAGTCGCAATCAAATCCAAAACCAAGCAGGTCCTGGAGATGTGCAACGACATCGGATGAGGAGATTCTTGCATGCTTAACCGGGATTTCAGTCAGATGAGACTTCATAGGTGTGGACATAGGTTTTTCCTCCTTGACAGTTGTATTTTTAGGGGTATACTTTCCTTTCACGGATACAATGATGTATGCCGTCAAAGTTTTAATTATAGCTTTTTGATCATCCGTCAGATCATTATAGGGAACACCGGCGAGATCGAGCGCAATGCGATTCGGCAATGCATCCGGAATGTCACAGCTCGACATGATATTGATGACATTATCCATGTCGGAGAGAGTGTTGGTCACTCCATCGATATAGATATCTTCATCATCCATATCATTGATATCGAAGCCACAATCATCCAGAGCTTTTACAATACGCTTCTCAACCTCTTCCAGTTCCACCGGAATATCATAATCCGGTTTCACTTCAGTCGTAATGTCGTCGGGTGATGCAAACTGCTTACAGAATGTGAGGAAGTTTACCATGCCCAACCACCTCCAATCATTCCATTGTTATTGTTGCGCATTGAGGAACCCCATGCACCCAGTTGTGTCTGCTGTCTGTAGAAGCCAACCTTGCCATAGTTCGGATTTGTGATGCCCGGATAACCGACATTCATCATTGTCGGTTGAACCCCAAATCCATATCCAGTATAATTCGCATCAGCCCACGGATAAATCGGCGGCTGATACTGATACTGAGCCTGCTGGAACTGCGGCATATTTCTTCTCGAGAAATCTCCCGGTTGTCCCTGTTGCTGTTGCATACGCTGATTCTGCAGTGTCTCAAATGTTGTGAAACCACTTTGAATGCCACTACATGCGGCAGCGGCACCATTCGCAACAGACGAAATGCCGTTGAACACATCTTCAACAGTTTGGTTCATATAATTTTCCTCCTTTTTATTGATCACATTCATCCAAGGCCCTGACAATCCTCGGAAATACATGTAATCAATTGTTTTGATACATTGATGCATTATTACCAACCACGCCACGTGCCATCATCATTGTAGCACGCAGGTATTGGTGCAAATGATACCGCGCCAGTTGGATATTCTCTCGTATAGCTTCCATGAAAGTTATACGTACATTGTTGCGGTTGCTGAAACCCTGGCGGCGCGCCCATCGGACTGGGACGGATGAGAGGTGATTGATTCTCCCATCCATAAGTCCCATATTGGTTATTGAAATTATAGGAATATACTTGCGGGCTGGAATAACCCGCATAGCACATACCATTATACGGATAATATGCGGTATATCCATATGTCGGTTGTGCCATCGGTGTATTTGCGATTGATGCAATATATGCATTGTATCCCCACGGATACATGGATGCATACGGTGCAGGATTCACCGGAGGCTGCATCGGCGCAGGTCCCGGTTGTGGCGCATGCTGGTTGGGATCATAATTTGTGCCTACCGGTCCTTGGCCCTTGGACTCGAATGTAGGCGGTCCCTGATTGTTATTGCGGCTGTTCAGGAATGTTGCAAGCAACGTTCCAACTGCAAGTGCAGCACCCGCAATACCAGCAACAGCAGAAGCTGATAAAGCCATATACACATTCTCCTTTCATGCATGATCGGATTGTTGATATTATCGCGGATTCAATATAATATCTCCTTCTCCACAGAAAGAATATATGTATATAAAATATATTTTTTATGAAAGTTTTTGAATGATGCCTCTATATATCAATGACAGATATTCTCGCAATTCTTTTGTCATTCTATTAATATATAATGACACATAAAATCGATTGTATTTCTCATAATAAATATTCGTAATTGTCGCATCCATATGAATTTGAGAAAAATAAACTTTTGAAAGATTCTCATGTGATACTTTCATCATCAGTATTACTTGAATATCACCATCATCTTTCACGTTATCAATCAAATCATCGAGGGAGTAATTCGAAGCAACAAGAATGCCGAGTGGTTTTTCTTGCAATGAATCCTGATTAATTTTCGTTTCAATGAAATCAAGTTTCTTTGTCGCAGATTCTGGTTTAAAATCGCTCTGTATCATATCGGCTGTGAAATGCATGAATCGTTTGAAATAATCCAGATTGTATGTAAGTGCACTCTCATTCGTCTTATCTGTTAATAATGTATCCAGTATAATAAGCACATCATCAATAGATTTTATTTCATCAACACGGTCTTTCAGTTTCGGTGGTAACACGGATTGAATATACATGAAAATTTCTGTTAATGAAATTGGAAACAATGCGGTGTATCCGTATCCATCAGTGTGAGATGGATGTACGATTCTCACATTGTCTTTGTTAATATGGTATCCACGCATTGAGATATTTTTCCATATACAACGATTAAAGAAGACAATTGGGTCAACAAATGAAACTTGAATTTTGAATTCAATCTGATCAAACACCAAGTCGTGAAATATGTGTTGATTGAGTAATTGATTTACAAATGTCTTCATATTGTCTGAAAGATTCGGTGCTGAAATAGCATCAATTTTAACCGCGCCATTTGACAACGCATACATGATAATCATCCTTTCAATGTGTATTGTTCGAGACCGAACTGTAATATTCTTAATAAAGGAGGTTGGTGGTATGGCATACATTATTCCAGGTATCGGTGGTACAACGCAAACAAACACACCTGGATTACAACAGTCAGCACCATTACTGAATAAATATTCTCCAAGATTGTTTGGTTCACCCCCACAATTGACGAGTCTAAATGATATGAGATTAATGAGTTCAGAACCTGGCTCAAAGAATGAGGGCCCTGTTGGAGATTTTTATTTACGTCACGTCTTAAGAGATGCACAGGTTGTCAATTTCGTTGTTGGACGCGCGATGTTTACAGGTGGCATGTCATCCATTGGAAATGCTTTACGTATGATTTATCAATACAAAAAGGCATTGAGTGATTATGGTAAAACAGCGGATTCCGAAAGTGGTTTGAATAATGGAAACAGTGCACAATCCGCCGCAGAACAAGAGTCGTGGATGCAGACATATCAAAATGCAATGGTTGATGATACTGGTACATATGAAACGGCAAAAGCATCTTCTGTCGCTGGTATCCGCGTTGACGACCTTGGTGAAGATACCGAAGTGTTGAACAATCCAACAATTGCAAGTTATATCAGCGAATCACTGAGTGGATATCTAAATGCGAATCTTGTTGCACCATTATTGACGTCATTGAGTGTTCAACAACCATTCTACACATTTGAATCGGATTGGAATTCTTATATCAATAATGTCAAAATGATGATCAATTCCGCGGTCGTCATGCTTGGTTTACAGAGTGCATGTGTTCGTATTGGTAATCAATTATTGGCAATCGCACCATCAGCATCTGAAGCAAGTGACAATGATGATGTTTGGGCAAACTACAGGTTTGTTACTCCATGCAAGAGTTTGGGTTCCGCTCAGGAGCTTGATTCACAGAATGGTGACACGTCACAATACATTTCATTTATGA
>Ga0310690_10000048_pt1 | contig 259875 bp, 190 predicted proteins | sample AusTroGonzalo_MG_2_FD_207661 | JGI IMG/M metagenome (GOLD analysis project Ga0310690, IMG submission 207661) | Bovine rumen microbial communities from tropical cattle in Woodstock, Queensland, Australia - Gonzalo_04 (v2) (version 2) | ecosystem: Host-associated > Mammals > Digestive system >... | reverse complement strand
ATAAACAAACCGTCGGCAGGCACTTTCGTCTTGACAAACGAGCCTGTGAACTTGCCTGCGGTGTCGTATTCGTCGGTCTTCTGAACATCGGTAACCGAACCGGCCATCGTCACATCGTCGGCCTCGAAACTCGTGATTTCGCTGCTTGTCTTGATGAGGAACGGCTTGCCGCCCGTCATCGACTTCTTGGCTGTCATCGTATAGGTGCTAAAGTTCACGACAATGTTCAACGGTGTCACATTTTCCTCATCCTCGCCATAGTCCACCGTAAAACCGCTGAACTCCGCCAACTGAACATCGCTGCCGAAAGCGGCCTCGGCCTTCGCCTTGGTCAGCGTAAAGGGCAACACTATCGTGCTCCACTGGTTGGCCTTAATCGTGCGCGTCATACTGACATTTGCCTTTGTGCCTGCCGTGAACGAAGGAAGTTCCTCGGCGGTTTCATTGAAACTGATTCGGTCAACTATTTTCACGTTGAAAGTCGATTCCGGCCTAGGATTTCCATTGAATCGTGCCGTGTGAATTCTGATGGGATAAGTTCCCATCGGCGTGTCGTCGGCAATCGTCAGCGTCAGGGCGACAAAAGGGCCTGTGCCAGAAAAGGCATTGGGCGTCGTGCTGATTCCGCTGATACCGAGGTCGCCGCAGGCGAACATCGACGTCCACTCTGGAATCGACGTGGCTGCCGTCACACGGATTTTTCCCGACGGGTCGTCAAACTCGGCGTGCATAGAAGTCATCTGGTCGGCATCCTTAACATACATTCTCACAACTGCTGACGTTTCTGAGGCCAGCACCTCCACATCGTTGATGAAGAAGGTCTGTGCCATACCACTGATGCAAAAAGCCATCAGGGTCAGCGAACTAAAAATGATTTTTTTCATTGTTTTCTTGTTATAATATTTATTTTAAAATTTCTTTTTCTACCATGGTTTTACACTTGCCACAGAATAGTCAAGAACTATTTGGGCATTCACCTCTAACGCGTTCGGGTTACCGCCCGGAACATTGATTGCTTCAGGAACTGCGAGGTCGCCAAGCGACAACATTCCTGTCGAAACGTCCATAATTTGCTGGGCATCTACTTCGTCAACTCGTCCGTCACCGTTTACATCGCCCAAAAGATAGTTTTTCACTTTGAAATAACGAATCAGATCCGAACCCGAATATTTGTTCTCCATGCCTGACGTACCAAGTTTCACGTTTGTAATCTTCAACGTATAGTTGCCGACAGGGGGAGTGCTGGTCGTGCGGAGTTTGAAGGTGAAGATTTCTCCCTCGCCCGAAGCTATCTCTGCGTCGGAAAGCGAATAGAAGAAATAACGCACGACATTGGTTCCAACAATGCGCTGCGATACGCTCAGACCTGCAGCGCGTTGCGTTGTCACGAGTTCTTCTGTTGGCTCGAAATAAGCCGAGGGATACTCCACGTCGAACTGCAAACCATTGATGGCATCGTAGTTGCTCATCGACACATTCACGCTCAAATCCTGCGTCGGGTAAATATCTGCCGATGAGAAGACGAGGGTGTTCGGTGCGAAACGATGACCCGAAACCGTCACGTTCCAGAGCCGTTGCTCAGGGTCGTTGCTGTAAATCTGTATTGTACCCGTGAACGACTTCTGTTCCGTACCACTATATACCACGGTCACATCTATGCAATTCCAAGGCTCAATAGTCAGTGGCAATGCTTCTTTAACCGACATCTGCTTATTGTCAAACACAATGCGGTTAATGATTAGCGGTGCATTACCATAATTACATATATTTAAAGGAGATTCACAGATTTCTGTCACCGACACCGATCCAAAGTCCAGTTCACTACTAGCACTGATACTTGGGCTCAGAATAGCAATTTCTGCCTCATAAACCTCTGAACAAACATTCTCCACCTTATTGTTGATTGTAGCAGAGAGAACTGCCTTCGAGGGCTTCAGCGTCACGTTGTTACGACCGCGAAGCACAAACTGCATCGTGCCCAGTTCGCCGTCCTCGCCCGTAAGGGATTTGTCCGAGGGCGAATAGCCGATGATGCGTAGCAGGCCGTTGGCAACGGTCGATACCACTACGTGGTCTTGCTTGCGTCCTGAAAGTACGAAACTGTTTGGAACGAACTCCAGCGCTTCGGGCAGGTTGAACTCGAACTGGAAGCCGCTGATGGCATCCATGTTGTTCATGTTGAGGGCAACCGTCACCGTTTCGTCGGAATAGCCCGACGCAGGCTGAACATGCAACTCGTTCACGGCGAATGGCGCTGCCGTCAGGCTGATATTGTTGAGTTTCGAAATGCTGTTGCACAGCACTTTCACCGTCTCGCTCACCGTGCCGCGCTCATCGGGGGCATAGGTGATGTTGAGGCTGGCGCTGCCGCCTGCCGCTACGGTCAGGGGGAACTGCGTCGAGGTCGAAAACTTCGTCATGACATTCTGAAACGCCAGACCTGTCACTTCCAAAGGCTCATTGCCCACGTTCGTCACGGTGAAATTGCGGGTATAGGTACTGCGGATGGGCACACTGCCGAAATCCACCGTCATCGTGCTATATTGCGCCTTGGCACAGCGGATGCTGACGCTGCCGCTTTGTGCCGTTGCCGAAAGGCTGTTGCCGCCTGTGTCGCCCACGATGAGTTTCGAGACCGTCAGCGCAATGTCGGAAGGCTGGTTGCCCAACTTCAAACGGAACGTCACCACCTCGCCTTCGTTGCCGGCGAGGGCGGCAAGCCCGAGCGAATAGACCATGATGTTGATTTCGCCGTCTTTCACGCCTGCCGTCACGCTATGGCCATTGCCACGGCTGCCCAACGAAGCAGAGCCATCGACGAACGAAAACCGCTCGTCCAACGGAATGCTTACCTGCAGCGACGAAACAGCATCGCTGTTTTGCAGGCCGATGCTCACCGTCACCTCGTCGCCTGGCGCACCGCTGGCCGTGCCTATCGACACGACATTGTCAGCCCGTGCTCCCATGCCGAAGCACAGGAGCAGAACCGACAACATCATCTTTATTCCATTTCTCATTGTTTCAATGATAAACTTTGAACTATGAACTAATCACTATGAACTCTTATCTCACCACCTTTTCGCCATTGACGATGTAGATGCCCTTCGGCAACTTCTGAAGGTCGCTTGCCTTGCCCGAAATCTTGCGACCCTGCAGGTCGTAGATGCCGGGGACGCTCATCACGTCGGTGGCCAGACGGTTCACGCGTGTTGTCTCGCTGCCCGTCACTTCCACCTTGCGACCGTTGCCGTCGCTCAGGCGGAGGTCGCCAATCTTGGCGTCGCCGATGTGGAGCAGGGCGTGCTTGCCTGCCGACAAGGTCTTGCCGCTCATGTTGTAGGCCAGGAACAGATAGTCGTTGTCCGACAGCCATGCCGACGTGTGCTCAAAGCCTTTCAGGTCGTCGGCAACGCCTATCTCGCACTTCTCGGCGAGGCTCAGGCGCACCTGCACACCGGCCAGTTCCACGGGACTTTCCACGTAGAGCGTGCCGTCTTCAATCGTGTAGGTTGCCACGGCAGCCACACTGGCCTTGGCCTCGTTCGTCGGGTTCATAATCTGCTTGATGATGCCGATGACGTCGAGAATGTCGATGGACAGGTCTTCGTTCATGTCGGCGGCCTCGAAGATGAAGGGCTTGGGCTGCTGACCGGCAGCATAGTTCACCGTGGTTATCACGTCGAGCACGTCCACCTCGGTGTCGCCGTTGGCGTCGCCTTTCGAGGCGGTCAGAGGAGTGACGGCCACCACGTTCGAAATGTCGTATTCCTGAAGGTCGGTGCTCAACACCTTATAATAATAGTAGTAGGTTTCGCCGGGCACGACTTCGTAATCGATGTACGCCGTAGCTTCAACATCGACAATGTCTTGATTGATGCGGATGGTGTCGGGCACAGTTTGTTTTTCGCCCGTAGGATCTCCCCAATAGTCGAGAACATCTTTCTCTACATAGTTGTAGCGATAGACATTGAATCCCATGGCGTCCTCGAAATGGTTGTTTTCATTGTTCCACGTCAGGTTCACGCGACCCAATCCTGCCTCGGCAGCGAAGCCTGTTGCCATCGAGCCGGCGGCCTGGATATTGATGTTGAAGCGCGACTTTTCGTAGGGAATCTCAAAGAATTCGTCGTCCTCGGCACCATACACATAGATGCGGTTCAGGCCGTCGCTCTTGGTTTTGCCCGTGATGGTCTTGTAGGCGGTATAGATGGTTCCTTCCTCGTTCCAACTGCCGTCTTCGGCCACTGCTTGCTGCGTGTAGGGTTCGCGCACACCGAATGAAATCTGCGGAGCAACCTCCTTGTTCATCGGGCGATTGAAATACACCTCGAACTTATGGCGTCCGACACCCAACGGTGCCAAATCCTCAAATTCGTCTTGAGCATCCTTGCCGTTCACCACCACTTTCCAGACGATGCCGTGGGCCTCGCCAAGTGGTTCGGTGCGCATATTGGTAAGATCATACCAAGCAAAAGTATTACCATTCCCTAATTCAAAAATTAAAGGACGGAGAATGTCTTCTCGCGTTGTTCCATAATAAGAGTTGGGCAGGAGTTGAACTGTTTGAGGTGTGGTCTTTGCAAGACCGAAATAATAATTATCTGCATATGAATTAATCCAATTGTAAGAACCTTCATTTACTTTAATATCTAAATAATTGATACCACTTCTACCATCTATATGATAAAAATTCCCCCTACAGTTTATAATATTAGAGTTAAACACTTGTAATGTCTGTCGGTCAAGCGCATCACCTGCAAACCATGATGTCCTCGAATATGAATCTATAAGATTTGTTTTCAAGAAAACATGTTTATATGAAAAAAGATAACTATCTATACAATCTGATATAATGCAGTTCTCAAAAGTAGTCGGCGTGTTATCGTCAAATGTTACATAGTTTAGTTTGCAGTAACGTAAAGTTGCATTTTTTATGATAGTCCAACGATTTGATTCATTTGGTCTCATAATAATTGGTTTTTCTGCAGTCCCGTCAGCAATCAGTGTTCCACCGTTTGAAATACCTGTATTATCATTAAACCTCAGAACTGTTCCTGGTTCAATAATTACAGTCACTCCCTCTGGGATTGCCACACTTGAAGACACTAACCATTCATGCTCAGCCGTCAGCGTCATGTCCTCAGTAATCATACCGAAAATCTTGCGCATATTGTCCACCACCATCGTGAAAGTTCCGATAAATTCAACATCTGTTTCATCGCATTTGGCTATATATTTCATCTTGATATGGCGACCATTAGCCACATTGTCTGCAACTTTAAGTTGCAATGGATTCACGGAAACTCCTTTGCCATAGGCGTCTAGATGCAAGCCGAAGTCCACCCAATCATCGGTAAGTATCTGCACAGTGTTAGGATCTTCAAATTCATCGCCCATTTCCAATTTCATCTTGATGTTGCTAGCCTCACCAAAAGTTGTTCGAATAATGGGATAGATGCTGACGGTTTCCCCAGCGTCGATACGTCCATCGTTGGAATAGTCAGCCTCGCCGTCGCCAGTGAGTTCCTTGCGGTCGTTAAACTGCATGCCCAACACCGTCAGTTCGGCGGGACGCTCGGTGATGTCGTAGGCTCCTATCAGTGTGGCGCTATGGAGCAGGTCGCCCCAAAGGATTTCCTGATTCTCATATTCCTTCACCATCTGCAAGGCAGAAATGCCGCCTGCCACCAAAGGGGCTGCCATCGACGTGCCGTTGAAACGCTTGTAGTTGCCATTGGGAACGGTGCTCAGAATGTCAACGCCCGGAGCACTCATCTCGTAATTGTAGCCATCATCGCCGTAGGTGTCTTTCCTGGCCGAGAAGTTGGGGCCGTCACAATCGAAGTTACTGAATCCGGCCAATAAGCCGTCCTGCGTTGTAGCCTGAACGCCCAAGACAAACGAGTAGGCTGCAGGGAACATCGGACGATATTCTTTCTTATCCTTATTGCATTCGGGATAGATACCGAGACCGTCGTTACCTGCTGCTGCCACAATGACAGCACTTTGATAAGCTCGTTCCAAAGCCTGACGGAAAGCTTTGGAGTTGGCATAGGTTCCCAAACTCATATTGAGCACCGTTGCACCGTTTTGCACGGCATAGTCGATACCCTTGACGACGGTGGCGATGTCGCCCGTTCCGCCGCTCTGCATCACGCTGACAGACATGATAAGGGCACGAGGGTTGGCACCAACGATACCGACACCATTGTCGGCTGCGGCGGCGATACCGGCCACATGGGTTCCGTGGGAATTAAAGTCGCGGATGTTGCCTGTGTTGTTGATGAAGTCCCAACCATGCACGTCGTTCTTAAAGCCGTTGCCATCGTTGTCGTAGCCTTCTTCACCACCAGCCTCAGCAGTGTTGGTCCAAAGGTTGTCCACAAGGTCGGGGTGGGTAATATCCACACCCGTGTCGATGATGGCAATGACGGGGCGCTTTCCGTTGACAATGGGTTTGGCCCAAAGTTGGTCGATGGCCATGTTACCGATGCCCCACTGCTGGGAATATAGCGGATTGGCTGATGGGTTGGGACAGATCGTCTCGTCGGTAGGTTCACCCATGATGAAAACCTTGTAGTTGGGCTCGGCAAATTCCACCTCTTGCAGTTCCTCTAAAGCCTTCACCAGTTCGCGTGACTGCATGGCTTTCTCTTCGTCCATCTTGACCAGATAGAGTTGCGAAAGGTCTTTTTCCTCGATGGTTGTTCCGTTGAAAGCCTTTGCCTTGCGCATCTTGCGACCCGGCTTTTCGTTGGGTAGCAATTGCTCCATGTCATTGACACCAAACTTCTGGAGCACAGCATCGAGTTTGCCGATGCCTGCACTCTTGAATTTGCCTTGGACACGGCGCACTTTGGCTGGTGCTCCGTCTTTCATCTTCACAATCACTTGGCCAGGCACGAAATCGTGACCGAACCGTGAATCAATTTTGTACACTTCATCCTCGTTGTCATTCGAGACTTGCGAGAATGCCGGCATCGCTGTTGCGAAAAGGAACAGCGATAGGCCTAAGGTTATCAGTTTCTGTTTCATGATAAACTAATTATTGTTACTGATTTATTTTTGTTTAGGGTTAAATGGTTCATATTCTTTTTCCAAATCATTGTATTTTTTTATCTTTTTTTCTAAATCGAATCTGTATCTTATGTATAATACAACACTTATAATGCCAAAACCAACAATTTCTATAACTCCAAGGTAATTCCATTCATGATAGTTGCTTATAATGTTGAAAATTAGTTTTATTCCAACTCCTCCTATTATCACCCAAAGGAGCATGTTAAGAATTTTGACAAATTCTCCAAATAACCCTTGAATAGGACGAATTTGATTTGATTCTTTAAATAATTCTTTTAAAAATCTTTTTATTTTTGTGGTTATGTTTTCATTGTTTGGTGTTGCTTTACTATTTTTTTTCTTATTGAAGGGATGATACTCTTCAGAGAATATACCTCTATTTTCATTTGACAGCTTATCGTCTTTTGAATCTTTAACGAACAAGGAGGTAAAATGTTTACACCTAATGGCAAAAGTAATAAACTGCTCATATCTTTGGGCATAACCTTGATATATACAAATTTTTCGCATGATATGAATAACAATGCTTGATGCTATGGCAGTGAACACGAAAGCATCTAAAGAATAATTTTCACAACAATTACAATACAAAAAGCAACTATTTTCAAAATCAATGAAGTTATTAGTTGAGTGAATGAAAATATATCCATATCCCCAAAACACTCCTATCATCGCAGCCAACAATACAACAACACTACCCAAATTCGCATTATTGTTTATCGCGTATTGCTCGTGTAATTGCAATTCCATCTGTTCCTGCATTTTTTTATCATTACAGGAATCTTCGTTGTTTGTTTGTATTTTTTTCCAACACATACGATGTCATTTTTAATTGTTAATTATTCCATATCTTCAACCCTACAACGCAAAAGTGTGGGCCTTGCAGTCAGTCTCTCTACTGGAAGGTCCTGGAATTACCTGTGATAATGAAAGAATGAAATCAGCCCACACCTATATGCCGTATGCCACGGATGGCTACCCGAAAGGGGCTACCCGCGAATGACACGAATAGGAAGAGCGGCTCTCAAACATTGTTCCTTATCACTTGTTGGTAAACTTTCCAGGGTTTCCAGTGGAACGCTGTCGTCGATGTACCTCGCTCTGCGATCAGTTATACTGCCGCAAAGATACATCTTTTTTTTGAAACTGCTCTATCGCGGGCTGATTTTTTTTATTTCGGGCGCAAAATAACGAAATTTTCCCAGCAATGCCAAGAAAATTTCAGTCCAAATTCAGTCCATTTCCAGTCCAAATTGGGAAAATACACATTTTTCCGCTATTTTCGCCCGTCAATTGCGGAGGTGTTCGAGGTATTCGAGGTGGGTGATATCGACTTCTTCGGCGACGCGCTCCCACGTGATTTTTGTGGTGTCGGAATGGGCGAGCGACATTCGATAGACACCGATGAAGACGAAGTTGCTATCGACAAGGTTTTTCATGAAGGTGATGGCGAGGCGGTTGCTCTCGCGCTGCAACTGGTAGTGGTCGGCATTGCGAAGGGCTACGACCTCGGGTGCTACGTCGGGGTTGCGATAGCTGTAGGTGAAAGTAGGCAGCAATTTGGCCGAGTCGCCCTCGTTGCCCCAATTGGGATGCTTGTATTGGCCTCCGAACAGGATGATGTTGGTGTGGTGGGGTACGGGCACGGTGTAGGGAATTTCACAATCGGTAATGCCGAAAAGTTGGAGGTAGTCTTCGTAGGTGGCGAATTTCTGGCCGATGCGCAACACGTAGGTGCTGTCGGTCTCCTTGTCGGTTTGCTTCGAAAAAAGCCAATAGGCGAGGCCAGCAATGGCGATTACGGCGACGGAAACGAGTAAAAATAGATAACGACGCATCGGATGGAAAGGTTTGAAAATACCGCCCTTATTAACATTTTTTAAATGTAAATCATCGTCGCTTTGATTTTGGATTTCGGAAGTTGGAAAATTTTTCTTGCAGAACGCGTTCCAATCGGTTTCGCCGAGGCTTTGCGCCAGAATGTCGAGTGTGCTTTCTCGGGGTGAATTGCCTTCCTTCAGATAGCCCCACAGTCGTTTGAGCGTTGTGGTGCTTACCTTTTCGTGGGTTTTCTCGAAAACATACTCGGCCATGCGGTCGAAATCGCTCGCCTTCTCCATTTTTCTTCCAATGGCGGCTTCAAGTGCCTCGCATAACGCCGTTCGTGCTTGTTCTTCGTTGAATTTCATGGTTTTTTGTTGATGATTGTGTTATACGTTTCGTTTTCCCATCCATTTTCCACCCATCATACTCGCTACACCGATGATGATGAAGGGAACGGAGAGCAGTTGTCCCATGTTGAAGGGCATTCCGGCCTCGAAATCGACTTGGTCGGCCTTCGTGTATTCGATGAAGAAGCGGAACGTGAAAATCAGCGTGAGAACGAGCCCAAAGTAAAAACCGCTGCCGACTTTTTTAGTTGAGAGTTGAGAGTTGAGAGTTGAGAGTTCTTTCGTTCCTCGTTCCTCGCTCCTCGTTCCTCGACTTTTCCAATAAAATCCCAGCATCACGAAGATGAAGCAGAAATAGGCGATGGCCTCGTAGAGTTGGCCGGGGTGGCGGGGAATGTTATCGACCTGCTCGAAGATGAACGCCCAGGGCACATCGGTGGGTTTGCCGATGATTTCCGAGTTCATGAGATTGCCGAGGCGGATGCAGCAGGCGGTGATAGGCGTGGCGATGGCGATGTTGTCGAGCACGTGCCAGAGGTTCATCTTCGTCTTTCGGCAGTAGAGCCACAGCGCAATCATCAGACCGAGCGTACCGCCGTGCGAGGCGAGTCCGGCGTAACCCGTGAATTTCCACGTGCCGTCGGCCATTTTGTGCATCGGCACGAACATTTCGATGAAGTGAGTGCCCGAAGTCAGGAAATAGTCGGGTTCGTAGAAAAGGCAGTGGCCGAGTCGTGCGCCGACGAGGATGCCGATGAACGAGTAAATGAAAAGCGGGTCAAAAAGTTCGTCCTTGATTTTCTGGTCTTTATACAGCCATTTCACCATAAAATAGGCGCCGACGATGCCCACGAGCCAGAATGTGCCATACCACCGCAGCGTTATCGGCCCAATGTGACCGATGACTTCGCTCGGATTCCAAGTGATATACAATAGTGCAAAGTTCATAACTAAACATTAAATCTAAAGTGCATAATATCTCCGTCCTGAACGACATAATCCTTGCCCTCAATGCCCATTTTTCCTGCCTCCTTGACGGCGGCCTCGGAGCCATATTGGATGTAATCGGCGTACTTGATGACCTCGGCACGGATAAAACCTTTTTCAAAATCGGTGTGGATGACGCCGGCACACTGCGGGGCCTTCCAACCACGCTTGTAGGTCCACGCCTTCACCTCCATTTCACCGGCGGTGATGAACGTTTCGAGGTTCAGCAGCGCATACGCCTTCTTGATGAGGCGGTTCACGCCACTTTCCTCTAAACCAAGTTCCTCAAGGAACATCTGCTTGTCCTCGTAACTCTCCAGTTCGGCGATGTCCTCCTCGGTTTTCGCTGCGATAACCATCATTTCAGCACCTTCCTCGCGTGCCAAAGCCTCGACTTTTCGGGTAAAATCGTTGCCGGCTTTCGCTTCCGATTCGCTCACGTTGCACACGTAGAGCACGGGCTTCGTCGTCAGCAGAAACAGATTGCGGGCGCAGTCCTGTTCGTCTTTTGTCTCGAATTCCACGACACGCGCATTCTTACCCTGATCAAGCACTTCCTTGTACGCTTTCAGCACCGATGCCTCGATTTTCGCGTCTTTGTTGCCTGCTGCAGCCGCTTTTTCCGTCTTTGCAAGGCGACTTTCGATAGTTTCGAGGTCTTTCAGTTGTAGTTCCGTGTCGATGATTTCCTTGTCGCGAATCGGGTCGATGGTGCCATCGACGTGGGTGATGTTATCGTCCTCGAAACAGCGAAGAACGTGGATAATCGCGTCGGTTTCGCGGATGTTTCCTAGGAATTTGTTGCCCAATCCCTCACCTTTTGACGCACCTTTCACAAGGCCTGCTATATCTACTATTTCGCACGTCGCCGGCACGATTCGCCCCGGATGCACCAACTCGGCCAACTTCGTCAGCCGCTCGTCGGGCACGGTAATCACGCCGACATTCGGTTCAATCGTACAAAACGGAAAATTCGCCGCCTGCGCCTTCGCGCTTGACAGGCAGTTGAACAGCGTGGACTTGCCCACATTCGGCAGTCCGACAATACCACATTTTAATGCCATAACTTTCTAATAATCAACTTTTTATTTTATCTGACGACTATTTTCTGCGTCTTTCCATTGCGGAATTTCACGATGTTCACACCTTTCTGCGCAGTATCGAGGCGGCGACCGTCGAGGCTGTAGCGAGCCACTACCGCGTTGTCGTCGTTGCCGTTTAATTCGCTGATGCCAGTGCTTTCATTTTCCACTTTCACGCGGACAGCATTCAGAATTTCGCCTGTTTCATTGCTGACAATCAGCACGTTAGCGAAAACGAGGTCGTTTTTAATGGCATTCTTCAGCGTGGTCTTCGTCGGCATTTTCACCGTGTATTTTCCTTCGTAAACCGTGCCCAAAACGGCATTGTCGGAACCCTCGATGACATCAGCCAGATTTTTTCCGCTGGTGTTGTAGGAACTACCAATCATCACGTCGTTGAAAGTCAGGAAAACCGCCGACTGACCATTTTTGCCGCCTTTTCCGAACTGTGCCAAATCGGGATTACTCGGAAATTGGCTTGCCGTATATTGATAGTAATAGTTCGTCTGCTTCCACGCGGAAGTCGTGCCGGAAAGTTGGTCGGCAGTAAGCACGTAGGCCACCGTGAAGCCGATTCCTTGGGTCAGCGCCTCGACTTTTGCCGTGACATCGACGGCGGTGAAATCATCGTTCCAGACACCTGTCGCATTGACATCGACAACCGGCTGAACGGCGTTTTTCTCTTCCAAATCATACCAAATGCCGTAACCCGTTCCGTAGAATGGGTCGAACGTGGCTGTACGGTCCATACTGCAACTCGGAGCGCCGTTGATGCCCAGTGAAATGGTGGGATAGTAATTGGCGACATACATCGGGTCGGTATCGTTGTATTTATGGAAGGCGATGCCAACGAACTTTTCCTGATAATGCTCTTTCAAGTATTCCATACCGACCCATCCGCGTGTGCACCAACCACAACCCGTGCCCGTGAATTCCTCGACCACCGTGCGACGGCCGACAATGCGGCTGACATTCGTAAACTGAGTTGAAATGGAACTTTTCTTGCTGTTTTCCTGTCCGTTCACCTTGTCAATTGTCACTTTCACGGTGTATTTCTTCGCCTCAGCCGCACTGACTCCCTCGACTTCGGCAATGGTTTTCTGATTGAGCCCGGCAGGAATCGGTGTTTTCAGCGTGAGTTGCTTCTGCTCTTTCTTTCCGTCGATTTCGATGGTGTAATCGATGTTTTCAACGGCATTCTTACTGGAATTGTCAATCAAAACCTGCACCTTGAATGGCGTGTTGGGCAGCAGCCTCAGCGTTTCGATTTCCTCGAGCGTCACGCTGTATTCCGGCAGATTCAAGTCGCTCACGGCAATTTGAAGTGGAGAAACGCCATAGCCGTCGCTCGAAAAATCGCCCCATCCGCCATCGGCGACTTTCAGAAACAGGGAATTGGCTTGTGAACCTGGAGCAACGGCAACGGGATAATCTGCCGTCGAAGTGAATGTATAGCCGATATATACGCCGTTGGCAGGGATGGTGTAGTCGGTGGTGACAGCCGCTTTCGCGTAAGAGCCGACGACGATAGAACTGCTGGGAATGCTCACCGATACGGCATTTGCACCGTCCAAATTGGTTCGCACCCACGCCGTGACATTCGTCATCGATGTGGAAACAATGGGAATATTGATGCTTTTCAACTTTCCGCCTGCGACAATGTTCGGCACTTTCACCGCCACGTGGAATGTGGCAGCCTGGCCTGTTCCGAGACCTGTCCAACTACTGCTGGCACCGCCGAAAAAACTCCAATAGACCAAACCGTCTTCGCCTGCAAGCATCGGCGTTTTCTGCACGGATTCCACACCCTGCAAACCGAGTTCTCCGGCAGGATTTTTTTGAAAAGTTTGTGCCGAGGCTACGGTTGCGAATGCCCAGACTACGATGATTGATAAAATCTTCTTCATAATCGTATTTTTTTTACTTTGTCACCTTTTTAACAGTTTTTCCATTATCGTATTTCACGATGTTCACGCCTTTCTGACCCTCGCTGATACGCTGTCCGGCAGTGTTGTAGCGAGCCGTCTCCTGCGGTTGGTCGGTTTCGAGGTTATCGACCGAGGCAGGGTCTTTGTAAGTCATATTCACCGTAACCTTCGGCCCACTTTCGACAAGGTTATATTCCTTCGTCAGAGCGTTGTAGGTGTAGCGATTCACCTGTAAATCCACCGTGCAAGTGCCAAAGCCATTCTCTTCTGGAATCCATTCGGCCTGAATGTCTTTCTTGTCGGTTGCCCCGAAAGAACCTTTATCCGTGGAATATTGTCCCACAGCCGTCCTATTCACGCAATTCTGGGGAAAGCAAATCCGGAACGAGCCGTTGGGCATCGACTTGATTTCGTAGTCGATTCCCACAAACACTGTTTCGTCGGTGGCGACTTTCACATACAGCCCTGTCTTGAACAGCAGGTCGCCGAATGCGTCTTTTTCGCCTTCATCAACATTCAACGTCGTGCCGTCGGAAACGGTGTTTCCCGATTTATCGGCGAATTGCACCGTTTGTGCAAGGGCGAAATTGGCTGCAAAAAGCAGCATCAAAACGGAAGTAAAAATCTTTTTCATAAGCGTTTTTATTTAAATTTGACTTTTTACTTTTTTACCTTTTTACCTTTGTTCTACTTACACAAAGAACACCATCCTTTTCATTCCACAGAAAGGCCACAACCGACAGATTTTCAACCTTCCACGGACTTTCGACGGCTTTCGAGTAATTGAATTCCACGAGGAATTTTTCCCCTGCACCTTGGCGATAGGGGTCACCGTAGAGATTGTCGGTCATCGAGGCGCGGAAAACGTGGTTGTGAACGTAGTTTTCATTGGCCGAACCGTCGCCCATCATTTGAACATAGGTGCTGTTGCCACCCTCGGCATTGATGCCGTCCTCGACTATCCACACTTGCAGCCGAGCATCGATATCGGTCGTGGGAATCGACGGATGAATGACGACGTTAATCGTCTTTCCATCGTCGCAAATCGCCTTAAAAACCTCAAAATAGACGGGCGAAGTTTTTTGCATTTCGGCTTGCACGGCAGCAGCGTATTGATTCGGGTCGTAGATGGGTGCGCCACGGTTGATTTTCACGCCGGGCTGCGCCTCAATGCCCCAGTGAGTAAAAAATTCGTCGCCGTCGGCAGTGCCGAGGTCGCTCAGAAACGGCCCACTCATATTGGAACGCTTGTGGGCAAACGGTCCGCTGTGGATGGCGACGGGAACGATATTTATCTCGCCAAACGTATTCTGCAAATCAAGGATGACATCGCTTGCTGCCGGACAATTCACGCAGGCCTGCCCTGTGAAATCCTCAATGAGCACGGCTCTTTGCACATCGATTGGCGGCACGTAAATCAGACGTTCCGATTCGTCGATGTGGGAGCAGCCTATAAACAAAAAGGCGAGAAGGTAAAAGGATAGTTTTTTCATAGGCTCAGAAGTTATAATTATACGACAACATAAAACCTTTCGACGCAGGCACATAGCGGCAGACGCCACCCGAACAGTTGTAGCCGGCCCGCGTGCGACCGTAACCAGCCTGAATGCGATGGGAACCCAAGTGATAGGTGACAAGTCCTTGATAATAATGGAGATTCGTCTCACCGCAGTTCCACTGATCGCTGACGGTGAACATCCAATTGGGCAACCACGAGAGTTCAAGCAGCGCAAACGCCCAGTCGCCTTGGTCTTGTTTGGTCGTGAGATACTGCAATTCACCGCGCAACGTCAGTTTTTTGTTCATTTTATACTTGCCCTCGGCCACGAAAATGTCGCTGTGAATCATACCGCCTTCACCCTCGACGATGGTTTTGTTGTAGCGTTGGTTCATATACATCAAGTTCAACTTGAAATCGCGGCTCAGACGCTTGTCGATTTGGATGTTCAAGTCTTGATAATAGGTTTGGTCGCCCCATTTCCAGAAAGCCGAGCCGTAGCCGTTGGAGCCTGCGCCGAGGAAAAATTCGCCGGGGAAGATTTCTGTGGGATGCGGACTCTGGTCGATGGCGTGAACGTGCGAGAAATTGACTTTTACGCCTGTGCCGTACTTACCGCCGAGCACTGTGTTTTTCTTGAACGTATAGCCCAATTCGGCTTGATAGGCCCATTCACCTTCGGGATGGGTGGCGTAGGGATACATCGCTGCCAGCGCGTAGGTGTGGTCCATCGTGAAGGCTGGCAGATGGTTCAAAAACGACGACGTTCCGTGCATCGAGCGACGCGAGCGGAACGACATATTGTCGGAGCGTTTCGCCTGCAACAAAAGGCTCAGTCCGCGCTTCGAATACGATGTCGAGAGCATCGCCACATAGCCTTTTCGGTAGATATAGCCGTTGTCGAACGAAGGGTCTTGCGTTTTTTGCGCATATTCGGCCAGAATGTTCCATCCGCCGTGCGACACACTCGCCCGCACATCCCACGCATTCACGTTTTCAGGCAGGTTCAGTTGATAGGTCGGCGTGGCGAAAATCTCGTCGTCGGAGGCTTTTTCGTGCTTATTTACAAACGAAGCACCGAGCGTCACGTAAGTGTTGCCTTCGGCCAATGCGTGAATCCATTTGTCGATGTTCAGTTCAATGTCGCCCCCCGTCACCCAAGCCTTGTTATACGACCAATAACGGCGCTGTCGGCCCGTGACGGCCTTCAACTGGACACCTTCGACGGGTTTATAGACCACTCGACCGCCCAACAACGAGTTGTCGATGCCCAGCGACCGCTCTTCGTAGGTGCGAAGAACGAATCCCGAGCCGAATTGCTCGTAGAAATGGCCGGCTGTCAGTTCCAGATTTTTCGCCGGACGTCCTTTAAGATAGAAATACGGCACGCCCCAGCCTTGAAAATCCTTCTCGAAACCTGGCAGCGGATGCTCCAGAAACTCGAAACGCGCTCCGGCATCAATGTATTTGCTCTGCAAAGCCGCTTCCACGTAGGTATTCGTCAGCGCCCAGTCGCTCGTCTCTTCCGTGCCGATGGCATCATCGTCCTGCGGAAAGAGAACGTCGCTCTGAATGCTGCCCGTCACCACGATTTTGTCGGTTTGGGCATTGCTTCCCATTGTCCAGAAAAACGCCGTTAAAATTATAATACTTTTTTTCATCATTTACTTCACCAGTTCCCTGACTTTTTCTATCAATTCCTCCTCGGCACCCTCGGTGTAGCCGTTGTGTTTATAGACGATTTTTCCTTCTCCATCGACGATGAGCACGTAAGGAATCATCTGGATGCCCAACTGCCGTTTCAATTCGCTGTTCGGGTCGAGCAAAACCGTCTCGAAAGGCCATTCGTGTTGATCGACCAATGGTTTCACCTTGTTGATGTTCTGCGCCTGGTCGATGCTGATAGCCACGAGTTTCACGCCTGTTTCCGCCTGCCATTCCTCATACACCTCGCTGATGGCGTCGAGTTCGCGGTTGCAGGGCTTGCACCACGTGGCGAAAAACGAAATAATCATCGGTTTTCCGTCGTTCGACAGCGTGTCGGTCGTTACTGTCCGTCCGTTGATGTCTTTCAGCGTCACCGACGGCAGTTGCGCACTCATCTCAAGGCTTGTTCCCAAAAGTATCAGAACAGCCAATATCATTCTTTTTTTCATCTCTTTTCCCTGTTTAATCATACCAAAATTTGAATATAATACGCTGCAAAAATACGAAAAAATTTAGTAATTCCATCTTTTTGGGCCAAATTATCTCTGTTTCTGCAAAATTTTTGTACCTTTGCACCTAAATTTAATGAACTTTTTTCTAAAATTTTGATTTTTATGGAATATAATTTCAGAGAAATTGAGAGAAAATGGCAACAGCGATGGGTGGAAAACAATACCTATCGCGTAGTGGAAGACCGTCAGAAAGAGAAGTTTTACGTGCTCAATATGTTTCCGTATCCGAGTGGAGCGGGCTTGCACGTGGGACATCCGTTGGGCTATATCGCCAGCGACATCTATGCGCGCTACAAGCGTCAGCAGGGTTTTAACGTGCTGAATCCGATGGGCTACGACGCCTACGGACTGCCTGCCGAGCAGTATGCCATTCAGACGGGTCAGCATCCCGAAAAGACGACTTTCGAGAACATCGACAGATACAGGAGTCAGTTGGATAAAATTGGTTTTTGCTTCGACTGGAGCCGCGAGGTGCGCACTTGCGAACCTGATTACTATAAATGGACGCAGTGGGCGTTTCAGAAGATGTATAACTCGTATTTCGACGAGGAATTGCAGAAGGCACAGCCGATTGAAAAACTCATCGAGAAATTCAAGACCGAAGGCACTTGGCCTGCCGACGAAAAGGCGCAGGGCGAACTGCTGATGGAACACCGAATCGCCTACCTCGGCGAAACGATGGTGAACTGGTGTGCTGAACTCGGCACGGTGTTGGCCAACGACGAGGTGGTTGATGGCTTGAGCGTGCGAGGCGGTTATCCTGTCGTGCAGAAGAAGATGCGGCAGTGGTGCTTGCGCGTGTCAGCCTACGCACAGCGGTTGCTCGACGGCCTCGAAACCATCGACTGGACGGAATCGCTGAAGGAAACGCAACGCAACTGGATTGGCCGTTCGGAGGGTACGGAAATGGAGTTCCGCATTGCCAACAGCGAAAAGCATTTCACGATTTTCACCACCCGTGCCGACACGATTTTCGGCGTCACTTTTATGGTGTTGGCACCCGAAAGCGAACTGGTCGCCCAACTGACGACACCCGAACAAAAACAGGCGGTCGATGAATACCTTGCCTACGTGAAAAAGCGCACGGAGCGCGAGCGTCAGATGGACCACCGCGTCACGGGCGTTTTCTCGGGTTCGTATGCCATCAATCCGCTCACGGGCAAGGAAATTCCCATCTGGATTGCCGAATACGTGTTGGCAGGCTACGGAACAGGCGCGATTATGGCCGTTCCTGCCCACGACAGCCGCGACTACGCTTTCGCGAAACATTTCAACCTGCCGATTATCCCGCTGATTGAAGGTGCCGATATTTCGGAGGAGAGTTTCGACGCGAAAGAGGGCATTATGACCAACTCTTCCAACGGAGAATTTTCGCTCAACGGCCTGACCGTGAAAGAGGCAATTCAAAAGACGAAAGAATACGTCACAGAAAAGGGTTTGGGTCAAGTAAAGGTGAATTATCGCCTTCGCGACGCCATTTTCTCGCGCCAACGCTATTGGGGCGAGCCGTTCCCCGTCTATTACAAGGACGGAATGCCCTATATGATTCCAGAGGAATGTCTGCCGTTGGAGTTACCTGAAGTGAAGACCTATCAGCCGACGGCGACAGGCGAACCGCCACTCGGAAATGCACAAAAATGGGCGTGGGATGTGGAGAAACGCGAGGTGGTCGATAAATCGCTCATCGACCACACAACCGTCTTTCCATTGGAACTCTGCACGATGCCTGGATTTGCAGGCAGTTCGGCGTATTATCTGCGCTATATGGACCCGAAAAACGACCAAGCGTTGCTTTCCGACGAGGCTGCCGACTATTGGCGTTGCGTCGATTTGTATGTCGGCGGTTCCGAACACGCCACTGGCCACTTGATTTACGCCCGATTCTGGAACAAATTCCTCTATGATTTGGGCGTGAGCCGCGTCGAAGAGCCGTTCCAAAAACTCATCAATCAGGGAATGATTCAGGGAAGGTCGAATTTTGTGTATCGAATCGAAAACGACGGACCCGACAAGGGAAAATTCGTCAGTTTCGGACAAAAAGACAACTATCACGTCACCCCGATTCACGTCGATGTCAATATTGTCAAAAACGATGTTCTCGACATTGAGGCTTTCAAAGCGTGGCGACCCGAATACGAAAACGCTGAATTGATTCTCGAAGACGGAAAATACATCTGCGGTTGGGCGATTGAAAAAATGTCGAAATCGATGTTCAACGTGGTGAATCCCGATATGATTGTCGAAAAATACGGTGCCGACACCCTGCGTCTGTACGAGATGTTCCTCGGCCCAGTCGAGCAGTCGAAACCGTGGGACACCAACGGCATCGACGGCTGCCACCGATTCTTGAAGAAATTCTGGAATTTGGTTCAAGGAGTCGAGGAATTAGATAATAATGAAGCGACGAAGGACGAACTCAAATCGCTTCACAAACTCATCAAAAAAGTGACGCAAGACATCGAAATGTTCTCGTATAACACCTCGATTTCGGCCTTTATGATTTGCGTGAATGAACTTTCGCAACTGAAGTGCAAAAACCGCGATGTGATGCGCACGCTCACCACACTCATTGCGCCGTTTGCGCCGCATATCGCCGAGGAACTCTGGGAAATGCTCGGTGGCGAGGGAAGCGTCTGCGACAGCACTTGGCCGAAGTGGAACGAGGAGTATCTTGTCGAAAATTCCGTCCGTCTGGGCGTGGCTTTCAACGGAAAAACCCGCTTCGATATGGAATTTGCCGCCGATGCCGCCAACGATGCCATCGAAAAGGCTGTTTTTGCCGACGAGCGCACCGCAAAATACACCGACGGCAAGCAAATCGTCAAGGTTATCATTGTTCCGAAACGAATGGTGAATGTTGTTTTAAAATAATCGTGAAGTGTGGAGTGAGAAGTGTGAAGTGAGATAAAATTGAGAAACTATGGATAAAAAAATCATCCGAGCCGAGGCAAAAGACTACATCGGCATCACTTTCGGCCTCATTATGTATGCGTTTGGCTTCACGTTCTTCCTGATGCCTTACGAAATCGTGACGGGCGGTGTGGCTGGTATCGCGGCCATCACGCAGTATGCGACCGACATTCCGAACCAATACACCTATTTCCTCGTGAATGCTGCGCTGTTGTTGGTCGGTCTGAAGATTCTCGGCTGGAAATTCCTGATGAAAACCATCTACGCCATCCTTGTGCTGACCTTTCTCTTGGGTCTGATGAAGGAGTTTGTGCCGCGCAACGAGGCAGGCGAAATGGTGAAAATCCTCGGCGAAGGACAGGATTTTATGTCGCTCATCATCGGCTGTATGCTGACGGGTTCGGCAATGGGACTGATTTTCGTGAACAACGGCTCGACGGGTGGCAGCGACATCATCGCCGCATCGGTGAACAAATACTACAATATGTCGCTCGGAATGGTGCTGGTGTTCGTCGATTTCGTCGTCATCGGCAGTTGTTTGTTCATTCCGCAGTTCGGAACGATGCTTGAAAGGCTCTATATGGTCGTGTTCGGCTTCTGCACGATGATTATCGAGAATTTTATGCTCGACTACGTCTATAACCGTCAGCGAAGCAGCGTCCAATTCCTGATTTTCTCGGAGAAATGGAAGGAAATCGCCGACGAAATCGGTACGAAGATGGAACACGGCGTGACGATTCTCGACGGACACGGCTGGTACACGGGTCAGAAGCGCAACGTGCTGTGTATTCTGGCGAAGAAAAACGAAAGTCCTGCCATTTTCCGCATCATCAAGAGCATCGACCCGAGGGCTTTCGTGTCGCAAAGTGCTGTCATCGGTGTCTATGGCGAAGGATTTGACCAGATTAAACATTAGATTGAACCTATGAGTATATTTGAGAAAGTGGTGGTCGCAATGATAGACCCAGCAACTATAAAATTGATAGACCTAACAGATACAACAGGATTTCTTGATGCATATACATATGATCCAGATAATCCTGGCGGACTGTGTACATTTTATTTAACATATGATGCGTCTAAACATAATGAATACACGCAAGATCGAGCTAGAAGATTTAGTAATTCTAGACGAATAAAAAAGTGTTATGTAAAATACGTAAATAATAATCCAATATTAGTATATTCTTTTTGGGTAAACGATAACATTAAAGGAATGTTTTCTAAGGTGGGATCGCTGACAATATCGCAAAAACAATGTGTTATTAATTTTTGGGGTTTGTTTAGTGATGTGTCAGCGTACATCTTAGGAAGTAATAATATTTACAAAAATCCAATATCAAAGATGCCATTAAAAGACTATCAGCCGGATTATTTTCAAACAAAATGGTTTACAATAAAAAACGAGGATAGTGTTTCTAAATGAAAGGTTATATGAAAATTGTTTTTGCGACCAACAACCAGCATAAATTGGAGGAAATTCGGCAGATTCTCGGCTCGAAATTCGAGGTTTTGTCGCTCAACGACATCGGCTGCCACGAGGAAATTCCCGAAGACCACGACACGCTGCAGGAAAATGCCTTGCAGAAAGCCGAATACATCGCTGAAAAATATGGCTACGACTGCTTTGCCGACGACACGGGCTTGGAAGTAGATGCTCTGAATGGCGAACCCGGCGTTCACAGTGCGCGCTATGCCGCCATCGACGGCGACGGCTCGGAAAGTCACGACAGCGAGGCCAATATGCGGAAATTATTGCGGAAATTAGGAAATAATAACAATCGCAAGGCACGATTTCGCACGGTTATCGCGTTATTAGAAACAGACGGCAACGGAAACAGGGCCGAGAAACACTTCGAAGGCATTGTCGAGGGCCACATCGCCCACGAGAAAAGCGGTGAGGAAGGCTTTGGCTACGACCCGATTTTCGTGCCCGACGGCTACGACCAGTCGTTTGCCGAACTCGGTGCCGACATTAAAAACACCATCTCGCATCGAGCGAGAGCGGTCGCGAAATTGGCGGAGTATTTGGGGAAATAAAAAATCGAAATATCAAAAAAATGAAGAAAATTCTTGTTTCATTCGCCATTTTTCTGGCTTCAACCGCGATTCAAGCCGCCAGTATCGGCTCGTGGAAAGCATATTTGGCATACACCGACATCACCGACATAGAGAAGGCTGGACACGAACTTTTCGTGCTCGCCAGCAAAAATCTCTATCTCTACAACACGCAAGACAACAGCGTTCGCACATTCAGTAAAATGGATGCGCTGAGCGACTGCTCGATTGCCCATATCGCGTGGAATCAGAAGGCAAAACGGCTCGTTGTCGTCTATGAAAACAAGAACATCGACCTGCTCGAACCCAATGGAAACTGCACGAATATGCCCGAATACTATATGAAGTCGGTGACGGGCGACAAAACCGTGAACGACATCTACAACCACGACCATTTCGCCTATGTTTCCACAGGTTTCGGCATCCTGAAAATCAATGTTTCCAAGGCAGAAATCAGCGATACCTACCATCTTGGCTTCAGGGTGAACCATTGCTACATCGACGACGGAAAAATCTATGCTTCGTCGAATACGCACGGCCTCTATGCCGCCTCGCTGAACAGCAACCTGCTCGACAAAGCCAACTGGAACCGCGTCGGCGAATACCATCCACAGTCGAAAATCATCGATCCCGAACTGCTCGAAAAGGTGAAAGATGTGAATCCCGACGGACCGAAACTCAACAGTTATGAATACTTGAAATTTGTCGATGGAACGCTTTACGCCTCGAACGGACTCACCGACGAAGCAGGTATTATCCAAACCTTGAAAAACGACGAATGGGGTACGTTCAACACCACAAACATCAGTCAAACGACGGGTTTGAGTTTCCCTGGAATCGTTGAACTCGACGTGGATCCGATGGACCCGAATCGCGTGTTTGCCTGTTCGCGAAACGGTGTCTATGAATTTAAAAATGGCGAGTTTGTGAAGCATTACAACCACAAAAATTCGCCCATCGAAATGTTCGATAAAATCACTGAGGAATACTCACTGATTTTCACCGTGAAATTCGACAAAGACGGTAATCTGTGGTGTTTGAACAGTCAGGCGCCGACGCAATCCATCATCGAAATGGACCGTCAGGGCAACTGGTCGAGCCATCCCCACAGCGAACTGATGCAACTCAACGACGGAGGTTTCATCAATAAGAGTCTGGGTTCGTTGGAACGCATGATTTTAGACTGCAACAACCGACTTTGGTTTGTCAACGACCACTGGCGAATCCCATCGCTCTACTGCTACAATCCCACAACCGACAAACTCGATGCCTACACGACGTTCACCAACCAAGACATGACGACTTATGCCGTCGGAAAGGTGCATTGCGTCGAGGAAGACAAGTCGGGAAACATCTGGGTGGGCACGAATCTCGGTCCGTTCTATCTCGATCCGAAGCAATTTGGTGTCGATGACCCCATTTTCACACAGGTGAAAGTGCCTCGCAACGATGGTACAAACTATGCCGACTACCTGCTCAGCGGTGTGAATATTTCGGCGATTAAGGTCGATGCGGCGGGTCGGAAATGGTTTGGAACCTACGGCAACGGCGTTTATCTCGTCAGTGCCGATAACATGGAGCAAATCCACCATTTCACGGCGAACAACAGCGAATTGCTCTCTGATTATATCGAAGATTTGGCTATCGACGAGAACAGTGGCGAAATTTTCTTCTCTACTTCCGATGGTCTTTGCTCGTATATGAGCGATGCCACGACGGCCTACGAAACGATGGACAAAGACCACGTCTATGCCTATCCGAATCCCGTCAAACCCGATTATACGGGCATTATCACCGTCGTCGGACTGTCGTATGACGCTGATGTGAAAATCGTCACGGCCAATGGTGGACTCGTGGCAGAAGGTCGCAGCAACGGCGGTACTTTCACGTGGGACGGACGCGACCAAACGACGGGTCGGCGCGTGGCTTCGGGCGTTTATATGGTGATGGCGGCTACTGCCGACGGAAATAAAGGAACGGTATGCAAAATTGCCATCGTCAATTAAAAGAGCATTGGAGCATTGCGCTTGTCGGACTGTTTTTTCCGCTGCTTTTGGCTGGAGCCATTCCGATTTTGCCCACTTTCGACGATTGGACATCGCTTGTTTCGCCCTCGCAAGAACCATTTTTCACGAAAGAACGCTTTTTGTTTTTCGGTTACCATTGGCGACCGTTTGACTCGATTTTCGGCTATATCGTCGGACGAAATCCGCAGTTGCTTTTCCCGCTGTTGAACCACATTTGCGTCGTCATCGGACACATTGGCGGAACGATTCTCTTGTATCAAATTTTGTTGAAACTTGACTTCGGAAAAACATCTCGAAACCTTGCGACGCTGTTTTTTTTCCTTTCGCCTGGAATGTTGGCGACAGTGCTCGCTGTCGATGGTCTGAATCAAACTTACGCGAACCTGTGGGCATTGGCCTCGGCACTGGCATATTTGTCGCTCAGAGGACAAAAAAAATACGTTTTTTGGCTCGTTTTCGTGGCGATTGGAACGCTCTGCAAGGAAAATGCACTGATGTGGGCGATTATCGTACCGATTTTGGCCTTCGGATTCGATAAAATTGACTTCCAAACATATCGAAAAGACCTCATCATCGGCTTTGCTTTGATGCTTTTTTATGCCGCAGCCATCTTCGTTTTACCGAAAAACATCGAAATCCATCCCGAATACGTGCCGGAAGGTTCCAAAATCGTCACCAGTTTCTTTAAATTCCTGTTGACAACGTGGGTGGCGGTGGATTTTGCGGCACTGCTCCACGCGCCAAGTCGAAACATTTTCATTGCTTCAGCCACGATTTTGCTGTCGCTCCCACTACTCTACTTTCTTTTTATTAAAAACTATTCGCTTTTCAAACAAAAATCGCTGATTTGCCTCGTTTTCAGCCTTTTCATCGCCGTCGCACCCCATCTTTTCACCGTTTTCAGTATGATGCACACCTACGCGGGATTGGCGCTCGCAGCGATGATCATTGGAACCATCATGGAACAAACAAAACATCGAAAATGGCTCAAAATTACCTTTATTTCATATTTCATTGCGGCCATTTTCGTCGATGTTCACCTTTGGTGGAAATCCTATCAATCGGGACTTATCGGACGAGAAATAGCACGTGAAATCATCGAAAAAACAACTCAACCACCAAAAAATGCTTTTTTGATTATCATCGAAGACGATTATCCGCGACTTTCATCGTTTTGCGTGGTACCGTCCGACGCACTCGGATGGGGTCGTGCCGTGCAATTTGAAACTAATTATGAATGGCCAAAAATGGTGAGCGACACCACAATTCAGCGCAACGCAATGGCGCAAAAAACGGCACAAGAATTAGCGCGACGCCAACTCGACTCCCAACAATTCGATGCCGTTTGGATCATCAACCATCGAACCATCGAAGTTCTTCCTTGAGTTTTATCCACAATCATCAATTATTATTTATTTTTTTATTTTTAATTTAAAAAAACTTTTGTGATGATGATATCCCGTTGAAAATTTGAAAACTTTTTCTTGAATATTTTTGTTTTTTCATTTTCCACATTCCATTTTTATTTTTCCACATTTTATGATAACATAAAAAATTGAAAATCAGATAATTATATAGTTTTCCACAAAATTGAGAAATCGCCGATTGTGGAAAATTTCATAACTTTTTTTCCGTTGATATTGTTGAAAAAAGCAGGAAAAAATCTAACTTTCTTCCCACTTTTCAACGTAAATTCAGCGAAAAAATTTTTCTACGAATTTTATCCCACTTTTTCCACAAAGTTTTCCACAACTTTTTTCACAATGGTTTCGGGTTGGATTTCATTCAAGCACGCATAGTCGCCACGATGACACGGTTTTTTGCCGTAGATGGAACAGGGACGGCAGGGTAAATCGACCTGAACGGCATTGTCGGCAGATTGGTTCCAACCCATGAAACCGGCGAAGGGATGAGTGGCACCCCAAATGCTGACGGCAGGCGTGGCGACGAGCGATGCCAAATGCATATTGGCGGAGTCCATCGTCAGCATGAGGTCGAGTTGGCGAATAAGCAGCAATTCTTGTTTCAAACCGTCGAGTCGGCCCGTGACATTGGTGCATAGCGGATATTTCGCCACCCATTGGTCAAGTTGCATTTTTTCGGTTTTTCCACCGCCGAAAAGGAAGATTTTCAGGTCGTTTCTTTGGCTGAGCAACTGAATGACGCGCTCCATGCGCTCTAACGGATAGATTTTTCCGATGTGAGCGGCAAAGGGCGCAATTCCAATCCATTTTTCAGCCGATTTTTGCCGTTGGAACTCGGTTGGGAGCACCGAGAAATCGGGGTCGTGATGCTCGTAAACATCAGCAAAGCGACATTCGACGGGAAAACCGAGTTTTCGGAACACTTCGGCGTAGTTTTCAAAGGGAGTGGGCTGCTGCTCAAGGCGTTTGTTGTGCTGTGCACAGAGTCGGCGACGTCCAGATTTGTGTTTGTTGATGTGTTCCACGTTGTTGCGACTCAAGTTAAAACGCATTCGCAGATATTTCGAGCGAAGCGTGTCGTGGAGGTCGGCAATGGCCGTGAAATGCTTGGCTGACAGTCGCCGATAGAGCGCGTTCAGCCCTTTCACACCGCGATATTCACCCTTGATGTCGGCTCCCATAAAACTGACATTCGGGGCCAATCCGTCGAAAAAGGCACGCGCAAACGGCTTGCTCAGCACGGTGATGCGGATGTTCGGATATTGCCGTGCCAGCGAACTAACCACGGGCACGGTCATTGCCACGTCGCCCATCGCCGAAAAGCGGATGATCAACAGATGCTCAATCTTCATTTATCTTTGCTTCTTTTCAGTAAGCGACCTTCATTTCACTTCCCTTTCACTCCCCTTTCTGTCCCTTCTCCTTATTATATAATACTGGATTCGTCGCAGGGTCGTTATACATTTTCATCTGGCGATATACCTTCATGAACTTCCGTCCAGCCTCGATGTCGGCCAGAAGTTGGTCGATGGCCGAGGAAAGGTCGACTTGCTGCTCCAACAGCACGGCGAGTTTCTGCCGACAGCGTTCCAGATGCTGCTCGTCGGCATCGGTGCGCTCGGCCTGTTCGCGCATATGATAGATTTTCAGCGCGAGGATGCTCAAGCGGTCGATGGCCCACGCCGGGCTCTCGGTGTTGATGGTTGCATCGGGCAGCACCTCAACGCCGTGGTAGTGTTGCAGGAAATAGGTGTCGATTTGTTCCACGAGGTCGGTGCGCTCCTGGTTCGAGCGGTCGATGCGGCGCTTCAGCAGCAGTGCCTCGACGGGGTCGATGTGCGGGTCGCGAATGATGTCTTCGAGATGCCACTGCACCGTGTCGATCCAGCATTTCAGGTAGAGTTTGTTCTCGATCGAGTCGCGCTCGAACGGGTTGTTGATGTTGGCATCGACGTTGTCGGTCAGATGGTAATCATTGATGACGCGAATGAAAATATCATTGCATTTTTCAGTGAATGTTGCCATAATTTCTTTCAATTTTTTAGTAGTAATGTTCATATTTTCGGCAAAAATAATCATTTATTTTGAAATGAGCAAAAAAAAGGCTCGAAAAATTGCACAATGTAGTATGGTTTGTGCAAAGATATGCGCTTTTTTTCAAAAAAAGTTTGGGTAATTGAATAAAAATTTGTTCCTTTGCACCCGATTTTGAATCAGAATAACATTATTAACAACTTAAAAAAGAAAAATTATGTCAGAAATCGAAAGCAGAGTACAAGCTATTATCGTAGACAAACTTGGTGTTGACGAAGCGGAGGTTAAGCCCGAAGCAAGTTTCACGAACGATCTGGGTGCTGATTCGCTGGATACCGTCGAACTCATCATGGAGTTTGAGAAGGAATTCGGCATTTCCATCCCCGACGACAAGGCTGAGAAAATTTCCACCGTTGGCGATGCCATCGCTTACATCGAGGAGAATGCGAAGTAAAAATAGTTAAGAATTGAAGAATTGAAGAGTTGAAAATTGAGGTTACAATGAGACCTTGGTGTTTTCAGTTCTTCAATTTTTCATTTTTTCATTTTTGATACTATGGAATTGAAAAGAGTAGTTGTAACAGGCCTTGGAGCCGTGACACCCGTCGGAAATTCGGTGGAGGAAATGTGGAAAAACCTCCTCGACGGTGTGAGCGGAGCCGCGCCAATTACGCATTTCGATAGTTCCAAATGCAAGACCCACTTCGCTTGTGAGGTAAAGAATTTGGACATCAACGAATGGCTCGACCGCAAGGAAGCCCGCAAACTCGACCGCTATACGCAAATCGCCATGATTTCGGCGATGCAGGCCGTCAACGACAGCGGAATGGACTTGGAAAAGGTCGATAAGAACCGCATCGGCGTCGTCTATGGCGTCGGAATCGGCGGTATCAAGACGTTTGAAGACGAGGTGATGTATTACGCCCAGCACGTAGAAGACGGGCCGAAATTCTCGCCGTTCTTCATCCCGAAGATGATCAGCGACATTGCCGCCGGTCATATTTCCATCTACTACGGTTTCCACGGTCCAAATTTCGCCACGACGAGCGCTTGTGCATCGTCGAGCAACGCCTTGGCCGACGCCTTCAACCTGATTCGCTTGGGCAAGGCCAATGCCATTCTCGCCGGTGGTGCCGAGAGTGCCATCTGTATGTGTGGCGTCGGCGGTTTCAACGCGATGCACGCCCTTTCGACGCGCAACGACGACCCCGCCGGAGCCAGCCGTCCGTTCAGTGCTTCTCGCGACGGATTTGTGATGGCCGAAGGTGCCGGTTGCATCATCCTTGAGGAATTGGAGCACGCGAAGGCTCGCGGCGCGAAGATTTACGCCGAAATGGTGGGTGAAGGACTCAGCGGCGACGCTTTCCACATCACCGCCAGCCATCCCGAAGGTCTCGGTGCGAGACTCGTGATGGAAAATGCCCTCAGCGATGCCGGTTTGAAGCCCGAAGACATCGACTACATCAATGTTCACGGCACGAGTACGCCCGTCGGCGATATTTCCGAGGTAAAAGCCATCAAGGACGTTTTTGGCGAGGCAGCCTACAAACTGAACATCTCTTCCACGAAGTCGATGACAGGCCATTTGCTCGGCGCTGCCGGTGCAGTGGAAGCCATCGTGGCACTGTTGGCGGTGAAAAATGACATAGTTCCGCCGACCATCAACCACGCCGACGACGACATCGACCCGGAAATCGACTACAATCTGAATTATACGTTCAACAAAGCGCAGAAGCGTGAAGTGAGGGCAGCCATCAGCAACACGTTCGGATTCGGCGGCCACAACGCCTGCGTAGTATTCAAGAAATATGCAGATTAGTCATTTGATAGCACGTGTAAAGCTCCCTTTCCGCAAGGATAAGGAGCTTTATTCGTGTCTTTACGAGATTCTGGGCTTCTATCCGAACCATATCGACTATTATCGGACAGCCCTGCTCCACAGCAGTGCAGCGAAGCGCAACGACAAGGGAAAACCCGTCAACAACGAGCGGTTGGAATTCCTTGGCGATGCGATTCTTTCGGCAGTCGTGGGCGACATCGTCTATCGACATTTCCCCGGAAAACGCGAGGGATTCCTGACCAACACGCGCTCGAAACTCGTGCAACGCGAAACACTCGGAAAACTCGCTAACGAAATGGGAATCAACGAGTTGATTAAAGCCGCTGCGCAGAATCAAAACCACAACAACTATATGGGCGGCAACGCTTTCGAGGCACTTGTCGGCGCGATTTATCTCGACCAAGGCTACGATGCCTGTATGAAATTTATGAAAAAGCGCATTTTGAAACAGATGATCAACATCGACAAAGTGGCTTACAAAGAAGTGAATTTCAAGTCGAAACTGCTCGAATGGACGCAGAAAAACCGCGTGAAAATTGAATTTCGGCTGCTCAGTCAGAAAAGCGACAAGGGAAGTCCTGTTTTTGAATATTTGGTGCTGTTGGAAGGTGTTGAAGGCTGCTCGGCGACGGGCTACAGCAAGAAGGAAAGTCAGCAGAAAGCCTCGAAACTCACGCTCGAACAACTGCGTCGCAAACCACAGTTCATCGATGAGGTGTTTGCCGCCAAGAGCAATCGCACGAAGATGGAAGAGGAACCGGCCACGGCCGTGCCGAAAATCGAGGAAGAAGGTTCTGTTGAGACCCTGAATCAAGAAGAATCGACCCCGAAAATGCCCGAAAAGAAGCAAAAAATCGTCACCGAAGACGACAAAATTCCCGTGTCGATTCTCGATGACGAAGAATTTGACTTGAGCGACATTTCCGCTCGCGAACAATCCCGCGAGGAAATCATTGCAGCGGCCGAAGCAGCCGCGTATGAAAAGTAATATGGAACAACAAAGAATTCTTGTCACTGGAGCCAGCGGATTTATCGGCAGTTTTATTGTCGAGGAAGCATTGGCGCGAGGCTTTGAGGTGTGGGCGGCTGTGCGTAAAGGCAGTTCGCGGCAATTTCTGTGCGACGAACGCATCCGTTTCATCGAACTCGACTTGAATTCAAAAGCACGATTGGTAGAACAGTTGGGCGAACATAGGTTCGACTACGTGATTCACGCTGCAGGACTGACAAAAACGACCGACGAAAACCAATTTTTCTTCGTGAATACGCGGGGAACGATGTTTCTCGTGGAGGCGTTGCAGGCGACGAAAATGCCGTTGAAACGCTTCATCTACCTGAGTTCGCTGAGTATTTTCGGACCGATTCGCGAAGGTCAGCCCTACACGGAGATTCTCGACACCGACGAGCCGCAGCCGAACACGGCCTACGGGCGAAGCAAACTCTTGGCAGAGAAATTTCTGGAGGAAAATGGCAAGCAAATGGCTTTTCCATACGTGATTTTGCGTCCGACGGGCGTCTATGGACCGCGTGAAAAGGACTATTTTATGATGGCGAAGTCGATTCGCGGACACGTCGATTTTGCAGCGGGTTTCAAGCAGCAGGACCTCACGTTTGTCTATGTGAAAGACGTGGTGCAAGCCGTTTTTCTCGCTTTCGACCGCGGTGAAACGGGTCGGAGTTACTTCTTGAGCGACGGCAGCGTCTATCAGTCGTCGGCATTCAGCGATTTGATTCGAAAAGAACTTGGCAATCCGTGGTGTCTGCGGCTGAAAGCCCCGATTTGGCTGTTGAGAATCATCACGTCGTGCGGCGATTTGGTGGGTCGGCTGACAGGTCGCGTGACAGCATTGAACAACGATAAATACCATATTCTGAAACAGCGAAACTGGCGTTGCGACATCGAGCCGGCGCGTCGCGAATTGGGCTACGAACCGCACTATCAACTGGAGCGCGGCGTGAAGGAAACCATTGCGTGGTACAAGGAAAATGGATGGCTTTAAAAGTGAAAAGTGAAGAATCTTTTTATGTATAAATTATAAAAACTGACGATTGAAACGAAAAAATATGGCAAAAAACAAGGCACTTGGGTTGAAAAAAATTTTCAGTTTGGAGAAAAAACCAGTGAAGGGCTTGCTGGCCTTTGAATGGGTGGTGGTGGCCTACACGCTGCTGACCTTGTTGTTTATTTTTTTCACCTACACGAAACTGCCCCACGCCCACGCGATGATTGTCGGTCGCGTGCGCATCCTCGCCATCATCGCAGCGCTTTGGTTCGTCTATCGCCTCGCACCCTGTCCACTGACGCGAATGGCCCGTGTGGTGGCGCAGTTGGCATTGTTGGCGTGGTGGTATCCCGACACCTACGAACTCAACCGAATCCTGCCGAATCTCGACCCAATTTTCGCGCAGGCCGACCAGAATTTCTTCGGCTACCAGCCTGCCCTACTCTTTTCGCAGCGAATGCCGTGGCCGTGGTTCAGCGAACTGATGGATTTGGGTTACGCCTCGTATTTCCCGATGATTGCCGTCGTGACATTCTACTATTTTTTCTATCGCTACAACGACTTCACCACGATGTCTTTCATCTTGATAGCGTCGTTTTTCCTCTTCTACGTGATTTTCATTTTCCTGCCCGTCACAGGTCCGCAATATTACTATTTAGCCATCGGTCCCGACAAGGTGCTTGCCGCCCAGTTCGACTCGGTGGGCGACTATTTCTACCACCACACCGAGCGCATCGCCAGTCCAGGGTGGTCGAAAGGAATTTTCTATCGAATGGTTGAGAATGCCCATCAGGCAGGCGAGCGACCCACGGCGGCTTTCCCCTCGTCGCACGTCGGCATCACGGTCGTTTTGCTGTTTTTGGCGTGGAAGGCACAGTCGCATCGGCAACTGCTTTTCTGGTGCTTACTGCCTTTCGCTGTGTTGATGTTTTTCGCAACGGTCTATATTCAGGCACATTACGTCGTCGATAGCGTAGCAGGACTTTTCGCAGGAATCGCATTCTTTATGTTATTCAGTTATCTGTCAAGATATTTCAAACAATAGTGGAAACGATTTTTTAAGGTAAAAAGATGAAAAAATTATATATCGAAACCTACGGCTGCCAGATGAATGTAGCTGATTCTGAGGTGGTTGCGTCGGTGATGCAGATGGCGGGCTACGAGCCTTGCGACAATGCCGACGAGGCTGATGCGGTGTTTCTGAACACTTGTTCGGTGCGCGAAAATGCCGAAAACAAGATTTACCATCGACTGGCCGAACTGAATGCGACGCGGAAGAAAAAAGGTTCGTTGATTGTTGGCGTTTTGGGTTGTATGGCCGAGCGCGTGAAAGAAGACCTGCTCGAAAACCACCACGCCGACCTTGTTGCCGGCCCTGACGCTTATCTGCGCCTGCCCGACCTCATTGCGCAGGTAGAAGCCGGTCAGAAAGCCATCGACATTGACCTTTCGACGAGCGAAACCTACCGCAACATCGTGCCGCAGCGCATCAGCAGCAACCGAATTTCGGGCTATGTCAGCATTATGCGCGGCTGTAATAATTTCTGTCATTATTGCATTGTCCCCTACACGCGAGGACGCGAGCGCAGCCGCGATGTTGAGAGCATTCTTCGCGAGGTGCGCGACTTGTCGGAAAAGGGTTTCAAGGAGGTGACGCTGCTGGGGCAGAATGTGAATTCTTATAGTTGGAGAAACGAGGAACGAGAAGCGAGGAGTGAGGAGCGAGAAGTGAGGAGTGAGATTCTATTTCCCGAATTGCTTCGGCTTGTCGCCCAAACTGCACCGGAAATGCGCGTGCGTTTCACGACGAGCCATCCGAAGGATATGAGCGACGAAACGCTGCGCGTCATTGCCGAGATGCCGAACATTTGCAAGCAAATCCATCTTCCTGTGCAATCGGGCTCGAACCGAATCCTCGAACTGATGAACCGGAAATACACCCGCGAATGGTATTTGGAGCGCGTGGCGGCCATCCGCCGAATCATCCCCGACTGCGGCCTCTCGACCGATATTTTCGTCGGTTACCACTCAGAAACCGACGACGACCACGAGCAGACGCTCTCGCTGATGCGCGAGGTGCATTTCGACTCGGCCTTTATGTTCAAATATTCCGAGCGACCGGGCACTTACGCGGCGAAACACCTGCCCGACAACGTGCCCGAAGAGGTGAAACTGCGGCGGCTCAACGAGGTGATTCAACTGCAAAACGACTTGTCGGCGCAGTCGAACCTTCGCGATGTCGGAAAATCCTTCGACGTGCTGGTCGAGGGCTATTCGAAGCGTTCCCGACAGCAACTCTGCGGTCGCACCGAACAGGGAAAAATGGTCGTTTTCGACAAAGGCGGCCATCGACCTTCCGAAGTCGTCCGCGTCCGCGTCACCAACTCAACAGCGGCCACGCTCATCGGTGAATTAGTTTAATAAAATTCTGATTAAAAATTTACTTAAAAATACCAATTTTCAACCTATGAAACGAATCGTATTCTTAACAATGGCCTATTTCTGGGCCGTCACGCAAGTTTTTTCACAGTCGGCAACCAACGAAAAGCCCTTTACGGTGCCCGAAATCACGCAGTGGACGGGTGCGACGGGCTCGACAGCACTCAGCGGTCGCGTTGTTGTCAAGTCGAAGTCGCTGCAAGCCGTTGCCAAGCAGTTTGCCGCCGACTATGAAGTGATGTTTGGCAAGAAACTGAGCCTCGTAGGCGGAAAGGCCAAGAAGGGCGACATCGTGCTGACGCTGAAAAAACTCGACACGATGCCGTCGGAGGGTTATCAAATAATGATTGGCGACGTTGTCGAAGTGGTGTCGCCTGCCGAAATCGGTGCTTTCTGGGCCACGCGCACGCTGCTGCAAATGCTCGAAACGTCGCCCAACATCCCGAAAGGAACGATGACCGACATTCCGCAGTATAAAATGCGCGGTTTTATGTTGGATGTAGGCAGAAAATTCGTGCCGATGAGTTACCTGCGCAACCTTGTGAAAGTGATGGCGTATTATAAGATGAACACGCTGCAACTGCACCTGAACGACAACGGTTTTCCGCAGTATTTCGAGAACGACTGGATGAAGACATCAGCCGCGTTCCGCCTCGAGTGCGACACCTATCCTGGCCTCGCCGCCAAGGACGGTCACTACACGAAGGCCGAATTCATCGAATTGCAGAAACTCGCCGAGTCGTTGCACGTCGAAATCATTCCCGAAATCGACGCACCGGCCCACGTTCTCGCTTTTACGCAATATCGTCCCGAACTCGGCTCGAAAGAGTATGGAATGGACCATTTCAACCTCTCGAATCCCGAAATCTACACGTTTATGGACGGTCTTTTCGCCGAATATCTCACGGGTAAGAATCCTGTGTTCCGTGGTCCGCGTGTGAACATCGGCACCGACGAATATTCCAACCGCGACAAAGACGTGGTCGAACAGTTCCGTGCCTACACCGATTATTACCTCGCCCTCATCGAAAAATACGGCAAACAGCCGATGGTCTGGGGTTCGCTCACCCACGCAAAGGGAAAAACGCCCATTCGCCACGAAAACGTGCTAATGGCTTGTTGGTCAACCGATTACGCCGAGCCCGACTCGATGATGAAACTCGGCTATCGCATTCTTTCCATCCCCGATCGCTACAACTACATCGTGCCTGCCGCCGGCTATTATTACGACTACCTGAATTGCAAATGGCTCTACGAATCGTGGACGCCTGCGACGCTCTTCGGAAAGCCTATCGCCGAGCAACATCCGCAGTTGGAAGGCGGTATGTTTGCCGTCTGGAATGACCACTACGGCAACGGCATTTCCACGAAAGACATCCATCATCGCCTCTATCCCGCGATGCATACTTTCTCGACGAAGTGCTGGACGGGTCAGTTGACGAGCGTTCCCTACGAGAAATTCGACGAAAAACGGCTGCTGCTCAGCGAGGCACCAGCGGTAAATGAACTCGGCAGACTGCCTGAAACCCCCGTAAAACTCGATGTTGTGGAGGCTGGTCAGCCACTGAATTTAAAAATTCAAAATTCAAAATTCAAAATTCAAAATTCAATGATAGAAGCCGGCTACGACTATGCCGTTTCTTTCGACATCGACTGCGCAGCCGAGGCCAATGGAACGATTCTGACCACTGGCGAAAATGCCACGTTCTACCTCGCCGACCCCGAAACGGGTCGCTTGGCGTTCAGTCGCGATGGCTATCTCAACAAATTCAACTACAAACTGCCCGAAACCGGTCGTGTCAGCATCCGAGTCGAGGGAACCAACGCCGAAACCCGACTTTACGTCAATAATCGCCACCGCGAAACGCTTCGCAAGCGCGATGCCTATTCCGTCGGCGAACCTTTGAATACGATGCCCGACGCGCCCTACCACACGACCGTCTATGTGCCCACGCGCCGAATGTTCTACGTCGCCACGCTCGTGTTCCCGCTCGAAAAAGCAGGCAATTTCAAGAGTCGCGTGACGAATTTGGAAGTAAGGAAACTTTGACAAGTGGTGATACTATTCTGTCCGACTATAGGGGCTTTTACTTTCCTCCTACGATTTTCTTGATGTCGTTGAGTTTGTTAAGAGCTTCGACGGGCGTGAGGTTGTTGATGTCGAGACCGAGGATTTCATCGCGGATCTGGCTGAGCACGGGGTCGTCGAGTTGGAAGAATGAGAGTTGCATTCCCTCGCGGGTGTCGGACGACGGGTGGTGGGTGATAGGTGATGGGTGTTGAGTTCCCTTCGACTTTCCCTCCAATTCTCCGAGAATCACGTTGGCCCGCTTCACAATCGACTTCGGCATTCCGGCGATGTCGGCCACGTGGATACCAAACGAGTGTTCCGAGCCGCCACGTTCGAGTTTGCGCAGGAAAATCACCTTTCCATCGACCTCTTTCACCGACACATTGTAGTTTTTGATGCGTCGGAACGAGCGTTCCATCTCGTTGAGTTCGTGGTAGTGGGTGGCGAAAAGCGTGCGCGCACGGGCTTTCGGATGTTCGTGCAGATGCTCGACGATGGCCCACGCGATACTGATGCCGTCGTAGGTAGATGTGCCGCGTCCGAGTTCGTCGAAGAGCACGAGCGAACGCGGTGTCACGTTGTTGAGAATGTCGGCAGCCTCGGTCATTTCGACCATAAACGTCGATTCGCCGAGTGAAATGTTGTCGCTGGCACCGACGCGTGTGAAAATCTTATCGACAAGGCCAATTTTCGCGCTCTCCGCAGGCACGAAAGAGCCCATCTGGGCGAGAATCGTGATGAGGGCTGTTTGGCGCAAGAGAGCCGATTTACCAGCCATATTCGGACCCGTGATGATGATGATTTGCTGCTGTTCGGTGTCGAGTTCGATGTCGTTGGGAACGTAGTGTTCGCCGAGTGGCAGTTGCTGTTCGATGACGGGGTGACGACCCTGACGGATGTCGAGCACGTCGTCATCGCTGATGACGGGTCGCACATAGCGGTTTTCCTCGGCAATCTTCGCAAACGACAGCAGACAATCGAGTCGGGCGACGAGCGCAGCATTCACTTGAATCTGCGGAATGAAATCCTGCATCGCCACCACCAGTTCGTTGAACAGTCGCTCTTCCATCGCGAGAATTTTCTCGTCGGCACCGAGGATTTTCTCCTCGTATTCCTTCAGTTCGGGCGTGATATAGCGCTCGGCCTGCGCCAGCGTCTGCTTGCGAATCCATTCCTGCGGAACTTTGTCTTTATAGGTGTTTCTGACTTCGAGATAATAGCCGAAAACGTTGTTGTAGCCGACTTTCAGCGACGGAATGCCCGTTTGTTGGCTCTCGCGTTCCTGAATCTGAAGAAGATAACTGCGTCCGTTCGACGAAATGTTGCGCAGTTCGTCGAGTTCGCTGTTGAAACCGCGGGCGATGACGTTGCCTTTCGACACCAGTTGTGGCGGGTCGGGCTGGATCTCGCGGGCGATGCGGTCGCGGATGGTTTCGCAGAGGTTGAGGCGATTGCCGATGTCGGTCAGTGCAGCAGGCAACCCACCCTTGGGTTCCAGCGCTTTTTTGATGGGTTCGATGGCCAAAAGTGCATTTTTCAGTTGCACGACCTCACGCGGCGACACGCGCCCGACGGCCACTTTCGAAATGATGCGTTCGAGGTCGCCGATGCGCTGTAGTTGTTGGTCGATGAGTTCGCGGAACGATGGTTCGCGGAAGAAATAATCCACCACGTCGAGCCGATGGTTGATGGGCGTGACTTCTTTCAGCGGAAACACCAGCCAACGGTGCAACATTCGCCCTCCCATCGGTGTTGTTGTGCGGTCGATGACGTTGAAAAGCGAGATGCCGCCATCTTGCATCGGCTGCACGAGTTCGAGCGAGCGAATCGTGAATTTGTCGAGTCGCACGTATTGGTCTTCCTCGATGCGTTGCAGGTGGGTGATGTGGCCGACCGACGTGTGCTGCGTCATTTCGAGATATTGCATCACTGCGCCTGCCGCAATCACGCCGTTGCGCAGTTGTTCGACGCCGAAGCCCTTCAACGAATGCGTTCCGAAGTGCTTCAGCAGTTTCTGGTTGGCAGTTTGCTCGGTGAAAACCCAGTCGTCGAGTTCGAAGGTCGAGAACGAGGGCACTGCCCTACCCGACGCCCCGAAATATCGCTCGAAATCGGCCTTTTTTTCGCGACAATAAAGCACTTCTTTCGGTTGGAAATTGCCCAGTAGTTTATCGACATAGTCGTAGGCACCCTCGCCCGTCAGAAATTCGCCGGTGGAAATGTCGAGAAACGCCACGCCACAGGCCGTTTTCCCGAAATGCACGGCAGCCAGAAAGTTGTTTTCCTTGTAGTTCAACACGTTGTCGCTCATCGCCACGCCCGGCGTCACCAGTTCCGTCACGCCGCGTTTCACGAGCGTTTTCGTCAGTTTCGGGTCTTCGAGTTGGTCGCAAATGGCTACGCGCCGACCTGCGCGAATCAGTTTCGGCAGATAGGTGTCGAGTGCGTGGTGCGGAAAGCCGGCCATCTCGGTGTCGCCAGAATTTCCGCCGTTGTTGCGCCGCGTGAGCGTGATGCCCAGAATCCGCGATGCCACGACAGCATCCTCGCCGTAGGTTTCGTAGAAGTCGCCGCAGCGAAACAGCAGCACCGCGTCGGGATATTTCTCCTTGAAAGCGAAAAACTGCTTCATCATCGGCGTCAAGCCTTTATCTTTCGTAGCCATATTTTTTCTAAAAATGTTTCAACAATCGAATTACGAGAAGCAAAGGTACGAATAAAAATCGGAAAAAATACATTTCTTGCAAAAAAACAACGTCGGAAATTTGGACTTTCAACAAAAAAGTGTACCTTTGCAGGGTATCTATGAAAAAAATGGATAGTCATGGAAGTCAGGATTTGTAAAGAAAAAAACTGTGTGAGAATTTTGCTTACGGGTCGGCTCGATTCTACTGCTGCCGCCACTGCTACTACGCTCATTGAGAAGGGTTTGGCCGAATACGAACCCATCAGCGAAGTTATCTGTGACGCGCAGGATTTGGAGTATATTTCCAGTGCCGGACTACGTATTTTTCTCATGCTTGCCAAGAAATATCGCAGTTTTCGCGTGACGAATGCCACCCAGAACGTCTATGAGGTTTTCGACATGACGGGTTTCACGAAGATGATGACGGTTGAGCGCGCTTTGCGCCGACTGAGCATCGACGGACTCGAAGAAATCGGTCGTGGCGGTGTCGGAATCGTCTATCGCATCGACGACGAGACGATTATCAAGGTTTTCCGCGAGGGAACCAGCCTCGACGAAGTCAAGCGCGAAATCACGATGGCAAAAGAGGCTTTCGTGCTGGGAATGTCCACCGCCATTTCGTTCGACTGCGTGCAAGTGGGAAATCAGTACGGTCTGATTTATGAACTGCTGAAAGCGCATACGCTGAGCACGATTGTCGGTCGCGAACCCGAGAAAGTCGATGATTTCGCCCGACTCTATGCCAATATGTTCCGCCATTTGCATAGCATCGAAGTGCCGTCGTATAGCCCGATTCCCAACGCCGCGCAGCAAGAAGAGCAGTCGATTCGCACGCTCGAACGCTATTTCGACACCGCGAGCATTGACATTTTGTTGCAAATTGCTGGCAATATTCCCAACGCTAATCGGCTGTTACACTGCGACTTACAATCTAAAAACATCTTGATGCAAGGTTCCGAACCGATGCTGATTGACATGGGTGAGGTTTGCAGTGGCCATCCCTTGATGGATTTAGGCCATTCTTATTCGGCGATGGTCGAACTCGTGGGCGACTACGAGGCGGTCATCGGTCTGCCGAAGCCCTTGGGCAGCGATTTGTGGATGCGCATGGCCAACTACTATTTCGAGGGTTTGAGCGCCGCCGAAATCGCTCATCGCTTGGAGCAAATCAACGTGGTCAGCCGCGTGCGCAACTTCAGTTGGCTTTCGCTGAGCGACTCCTTCCCCGAGGAAGTCATTCGCGAGTGCCAGGAACTTTTCGTCGTGAAAGTCTTGAATCAGAAAGAAAAATTGTTAGACATCAGTAAAACATTTAACGATTGGACCTTATGAATTTAGATAAATTTAACCGCTGGCGCAAGTCGCTTCAGACACGCTCGACCATCATTGTGCTCGTCTTGGCAGCCGTTCTCATCGAATTGACCTCGTTGGTGCAGTATTTCTATGCCCGTCAAGGCATTCGCGAGGGTGTGGAGCATCGTGCCAAGACAGAACTCCAATTGAAAAACCTCGAAATTCAGCGAGTGATGACCGCCGTTGAAACCGCCGTCGATAACTCGGTTTGGATGATTGAGCAACAATTGGCATACCCCGATTCATTGCGGGGAATCCTTCGTCAAATCGTAAAGAAAAATCCGACGATTATTGGCACTGCCGTAGGTTTTGAGCCGAATTTCTATCCGAAATACGGACGATGGTTCGAGCCTTACGCCACGCGCACGGAAGATGGCTTTATCGAAGTGGTGCAAATTGGTTCCGAAGAGCATGACTACCATCAAATGGAATGGTATTCCAAGCCCAAAGAATTGGGTAAAGGCTATTGGTCGGAACCCTATTTCGACAAAGTTGGCGCGATGAAAATGCTCTGCACCTATGCCGTTCCCATCCACGATTCCAAAGGTCGCACGGTGGGTGTGGTCGGTGCCGATGTGTCGCTCGACTGGTTGGGCGACCTCCTCAACGCGCACCCCATCTATCCTTCGGCCTACAACCTGCTGATTTCGCGTACGGGAAAACTGATGGCTTGTCCTGTGGAAAGCCTGATTTTGAACGCCAACATCCATGAGGCAACCGCCCGCGTCGAAGACACGACCGTGAACCGCATCAACCAGCAGATCATGTCGGGAATCAGCGGTCAGGCAACCGTCATCAACGAACAAGGCGAGAAAGACTACGTTTACTATGCGCCTGTGGAGGGAGAAACGGGTTGGTCGATGGCTGTCGTATGCAGCGACCGTGAAATTTTCAAGAGTTTGCGACAAGTCGCCCGAAACTTGCTGCTGCTGATGCTCGTGGGTTTGGCATTGATGTCGTATATCCTTTTCCGCACGATTCGCGGTTATAAGAATTTGCAGGCCATCTCAGCAGAAAAAGAGCGCATCGGTAGCGAACTCCACATCGCCAGTGCTATTCAGATGAGCATGTTGCCCAAACTTTTTCCGCCCTACCCCGACCGCGACGACCTCAATATTCTCGGTTCGCTCACGCCAGCGAAGGAAGTGGGCGGCGACCTCTACGACTTCTATCTCCGCGACGAAAAACTGATTTTCATCATCGGCGACGTCAGTGGAAAGGGCGTTCCTGCCTCGTTGGTGATGGCGGTGACACGCTCGCTGTTCCGCACCCACTCGGCCCACGAGTCCGACCCGAGCCGCATTTTGACCCTGATGAACGACTCGATGGCGGAAATGAACGAATCGAATATGTTTGTCACTTGTTTCCTCGGCTCTTTCGACCTGCCAACGGGTCGTCTGCGCTACAGCAACGCCGGCCACAACGCCCCGATGCTCGTCGGACAAGGCGTCGGAATGTTGCCCGTCGAGTCGAACATTCCGCTCGGTGTGATGAACGGATGGCGCTATCCCTTGCAAGAAGTCATCATCGAGCCGCAAACGACGATATTCCTCTACACCGACGGACTGACCGAGGCCGAAAACATCAACAGAACGCAGTTTGGCATGGAAAGAATGATGCAAACGGCTCAAACCATGTATGAAAAAAGCCTACATTCACCCGACAAACTGCTGCCGGCGATGAGCGATGCGGTCAAGGCATTTGTTGGCGAGGCCGAACAAAGCGACGACCTGACGATGTTCGCCATCCAATATACCAAGACGAAGCGAGCCGTGCGCATGCAGCGCAACATCACCCTGACCAACGACGTTCAAGAAGTTCCGAAACTCTCGGCTTTCGTCGATGAAGTGTGCGAAGAAATGGGCTTCGAAGCGACTGACACGATGCAGATGAACCTCGCCATCGAAGAGGCGGTGGTGAATGTGATGAACTACGCCTATCTGCCCGGTACGCAAGGCGATATCGATATCGTGGCGCAGGCCGATGACCTTTGCCTGAAATTCACCATCAGCGATTCGGGTACACCTTTCGACCCGACCGCCCGACCCGAGGCCGACACGACACTTTCGGCTGAGGAACGACCCATCGGCGGATTGGGTATCTACTTGGTGCGACAACTGATGGACAGCATCAACTACGAGCGCATCGACAACAAAAACGTCTTGACGCTTCGCAAAAAACTCACGTCGAATGAAATCGTCGATTAAACCATCTGAAAAATGATTCATCTAAGCATTAAAATCACTAAAATTCAATAGAAATATGAACACAACATTCAAAGAGGAAAACGGAAATTTCGTAATGAAGTTTGAAGGGCGGCTCGACACCGCAGCCGCTCCGCAGGTGGAGAAAGAAATGCAGCAACTCTACGAGTGCGATGGCCATGATGTCGTGCTCGACTGCACAGAAATGGAATACATTTCGTCGAGTGGTCTGCGACTGTTTCTCGGTCTGCTGAAAACCGCCAAACCAAAGGGAAGCCACGTCTATATCACGGGACTCAACGACGACCTTCGTCAGGTGTTCACCATGACGGGTTTCATCAATCTTTTTGAGTTTAAATAACCGATTTTTCGCGGTTTTTGAGCCTTTAATGCGCCTCAAGCCAGTTGTCGCCCCAGCCGCAATCGGCCACAAGCGGAACGTTGAGGCGGAAGGCATTTTGCATCTCTTCCAAGACGATGGCCTCTACCCTACTCTTCTCCTCAGGAACGACCGAGAAATTGAGTTCGTCGTGGACTTGCAGAATCATTTTCGAGCGGATTTTTTCGGCCTCGAAACGCTCTGAAATACGAATCATCGCCACCTTGATGATGTCGGCGGCAGAGCCTTGAATCGGCGCGTTGATGGCGTTGCGCTCGGCGAAATTCCGCACGGTGGCGTTGCGCGAATTGATGTCGGGCAGGTAGCGGCGACGGTGGAAAAGGGTCTCGGCATAACCGCGCTCGCGAGCGGTCTGCTTGGCCTGTTCCATATAGTCGTGGACGCGAGGGAAGGTCTGGAAGAAGCCGTCGATGAGCATTTTCGCCTCGTCGCGGCTGATGTCGAGTCGCTCGGCCAGTCCGAAGACGGTGATGCCGTAGATGATGCCGAAATTGGCACGTTTCGACTTCGTGCGCTCGTCGCGGGTCACATCGTCGATATTTTTTTTGTAAATCGTCGCAGCGGTGGCAGCGTGAAGGTCTTTGCCCTCACGGAATACCCGAATCATATTTTCGTCGCCCGAAAGATGAGCCATTACGCGCAGTTCAATTTGACTGTAGTCTGCTGAAAAGAATTGACAATTTGGCTCAGGAACAAAGCATTTTCTGATTTCTTTTCCGTCCTCGCCACGCACGGGAATGTTTTGCAGGTTCGGGTCGCTTGACGAGAGTCGTCCCGTCGCCGTGACGGCTTGGTTGAACGATGTATGAATATGTCCCGTGCGAGGATTGATGAGTTTTGGAAGTGCATCGACATAGGTGCTGAGCAATTTCTTCAAACCGCGATAGTCAAGGATTTCACCGACAATTGGACTCTTTGAGCGCAACTGCATCAGCACTTCCTCGGATGTGACAAACTGACCCGTTTTCGTCTTTTTGGGTTTATCGACAATTTTCATTTTTCCGAAGAGAATATCACCGACTTGCTTCGGACTGGAAATGTTGAACGGCTCGCCTGCCAATTCGTAGATATGTGCTTCAAGTTGCAACATTCTTTCAGTGAAAAATTTTGACGTTTCGGCCAATGCTTTTGTGTCTAAACACACGCCGTTCATTTCCATTTCTGCCAAAACAGGCATCAATGGCATTTCGATGTCGCGGAACAACGACTCCACGCCCGCCTCTTTCAGTCGCGGTTCGAGCACGTTTTTCAGTCGCAGCGTGATGTCGGCATCCTCGCAGGCGTATTCGTAAACCTGCGTCGGCGACAGGTCGCGCATCGACCGCTGTCCCCTACCCTTCGTGCCGATAAGTTGGTCGATGTGGATGGTCTGATAGTTCAATAGCGTCTCGGCCATATAGTCCATATTGTGTCGCAGTTCGGGTTGCAGCAGGTAGTGGGCAATCATCGTGTCGAACATCGGACCTTGCAGTCTGACACCATATCGGGCCAAAACCTCGAGGTCGTATTTCAGATTTTGACCGACTTTCAAAATCGCAGGATTTTCATACACCGTTTTAAAAATATCGACGATTTTTTGTGCTTCGTCGCGGTCGGCGGGCACGGGAACGTAAAATGCTTTCGACTCCTCGACCGAAAAACTCAAACCGACCAATTCGGCATCAATTGGGTTCGTTGAAGTGGTTTCCGTGTCTAAACTGAGAATTTTGTTTGTCAAGAAAAAATCACAAATTTTTTGCATTTCTTCTTGATTATCAATGAGTTGGTAATCGTGAGGGGTCGTTTGAAGGGTCAAAATATCGGGATTTTTTTGGATTTCCGTATCCTCGGGCGCAAAATTTCCAAACAAATCGAGCTGTCCATTAACAATTTTTGGTGTTTGTGTCGGTTTTTTAAGAATTTTGTCGGCCAAGGTCTTGAACTCGAGTTCAGCGAAGAGGGCACGCAATTTTTCCTCGTCGGGTTCACGAAGTTGCAGCGAATCCAAATCAAGTTCAATCGGAACGTCGGTTCGAATCGTCGCGAGGAATTTCGACATCCGAATATCATCGACGTGCGTCTCTACTTTCTCGCGCAATTTTCCTTTGATTTGGTCGGAATGTTCCAGAAGATTGTCGATGTTGCCAAACTCCTCGATGAGTTTCACGGCGGTTTTCTCGCCGACGCCCGGACAACCCGGGAAATTGTCCGACGAGTCGCCCATCAGCGCCAAAAGGTCGATGATTTGGTCGGTATTTTCGATGCCATATTTTGCGCAAACTTCCTTCGGTCCCATTTTTTCGTAGCCACCACCGTGACGCGGACGGAACTGGAAAATGTTGTCGCGAACGAGTTGTCCGTAGTCCTTGTCGGGTGTCAGCATATAGGTTTCAACGCCCATTTTCCCCGATTTCATCGAGAGTGTGCCAATCACGTCGTCGGCCTCGAACCCATCGACCTGCAAGCACGGAATGTGCCATGCCTCAAGCAATTGCTTGATGATCGGCACCGAGCGTTTGATATCCTCGGGCGTCTCCTCACGCTGCGCTTTGTACTCGGGAAAAGCCTCGTTGCGAAATGTTTTTCCGTGGTCGAAAGCCACGCCGATATGCGTCGGCTGCTCCTTTGTGATAATCTCGTTGAGCGTGTTCACAAAGCCCATCACTGCCGATGTATTCAGCCCTTTCGAGTTGATGCGCGGGTTCTTGATGAAGGCATAATACGCACGGTAAATCAGCGCGTAAGCATCGAAAAGAAACAGTTTTTTCATACGAATTTCAATTTTATCGCGTAAAATTACAAATTTTTTGGCAAATTTCCTGATATTTTCTGTAATTTTGTATCAAATTTTTGAAAACAATGGATTATTTATCGATTATCAAACAACCGATTTCGACAGAAATAGCCGATTTCATCGAGATTTTCAACCAATCGCTGACCCACGAAGACGGAATGCTCGGACAGGCGTTGGAGCACATTCGACAGCGCACTGGCAAGCGAATGCGACCGATTTTGATTCTGCTCATCGCAAAATGTTTCGGAAAAATATCGCCTGTGACACAACACGCTGCCGTGGGCTTGGAACTACTGCACACAGCCTCGCTCGTCCACGATGACGTGGTCGATGAGAGTTCCGAACGGCGTGGACAGGCTTCCGTGAACGCGACCTATAATAATAAGGTGGCGGTATTGGTCGGCGATTTCATCCTTTCGACCGCGCTACTCAATGTGGCGAAAACAGGCGACCAGCGCATCGTAGAGAACCTCGCGGAATTAGGACGGACGCTGTCGAATGGCGAAATTTTGCAACTAACAAACATTCAGAACCAAAATTTCTCGGAAGAGGTTTATTATCAGGTGATTAACCAAAAGACGGCGGCCCTTTTCGAGGCTTGTGCAGGCATCGGAGCGCTCTCTGTCGGTGCCGATGAGGAAGTAGTAGAGGAAGCGAAGCGGTTCGGTCAGAATTTGGGCATTATTTTCCAGATTCGCGACGATATTTTCGACTATTACGATTCGCCCGAAATCGGCAAGCCGACTGGCAACGATATGGCTGAGGGAAAACTGACTTTGCCCGTGATTTATGCGCTCAACAATTCGTCGTTTGACTCGATGAACAAACTCGCCCGAAAAGTGAAAGCAGGCACCATCAATCCCGATGAAATCGCCGTTTTGGTGGAATTTGCGAAGCAGCAGGGCGGTATCGAATATGCCGAAAAACGAATGTGGGAATTCCACGCCGAAGCCGTCGGATTCATCGAGAAAAGGGTAGGGGACTCCGCTGTCGGCGAAGCCCTACGCGCTTATCTCGACTATGTCATCAAGCGGAATAAATAGTTGTTTTTCGCCTGAAAGGTTTAGAAAAACTTGATTTCCTGACCTTCGATTTCGCTGAGAAGCAGGTTGGCAAGGCGCGATGTGCCAAGTCGTAACCACTTGTTAGTCAGCCACTTATCGCCAAGAACTTCCTTTACAATCGTGTAGTAGGTGAGGGCGTCGGTCACGGTGTTGATGCCGCCAGCAGGCTTGAAACCAATCTGAATACCCGTCTCGTCGTAGTATTCCTTGATGGCCTGGCACATCACATAGGCGGCTTCGGGCGTGGCCGAAATTTTCTCTTTTCCAGTCGAGGTCTTGATGTAATCGCCACCTGCATACATCGATAAAATCGACGCTTTTTTAATATTTGAGCCCGTCACGATGTCGCCAGTTTCAAGAATTACCTTCATTGCGACATTTTCGCCGCACACCTGCTTCAACTCGGAAATTTCCTCGCAAACGCTCTCGTAATCGCCACTGAGGAACTTTCCGACGGGCATTACGATGTCGATTTCCGTCGCGCCATCCTTCACGGCAAGGGCTGTTTCGGCGATTTTCACTTCGATGAGTGCTTGCGACGAGGGGAAACTACCGCTCACGCAAGCCACTTCGACACCCTCGACCTCAAGCGTCTCGCTCACCGTGCGTGCGAAGCAGGGATAGACGCAAATCGTGGCCACGTGGGGCAGGGCGGGATACTGTGCTGCAAAGTCGTTCACGCGCTCAGTGAAAGCCATCACGCTCTCGTCAGAGTCGGTGGTTTTCAGCGTGGTTAGTTCGATGCTGCCAAACAGGAATTTTTTCACGTCGAGCGTGTCGTTTTCAGGCACTTTCTCGGCAATGAGTTTCGTGACGGCGGCTTTCACCTGCGCGTCGTCCACTTCGAGGTTATAATTTTTCAGGATTTCCTCGATTTTGTTGCTGTAATGAATACTTTCTTTAGCCATAATATTTTTATTTAATGTTTAAAAATCGTCGGTTTTATCGTGTTTTTTATGATTTGAGTTTCGGATTTCCGATGTGGCGCAGCGAATCGCGACAAGTCTTTTTCTCGATGCTTTTTTTGAGTTCTTCAGTTAGGTCGATGCCCGTCTGATTCGCCAGACAAAGCAGTACCCACAAGACATCGGCCATTTCCTCGCCGAGTGCCTGCTGTCCGTTGTCTTCGCTGCGCGGGTCGGTCGCTTTCCACGACTGGTCGCCGTAGCGTCGAGCCATCACACGCGCCAGTTCGCCGACTTCCTCCGTCAGCACGGCCATATTCGTCAGTTCCGAGAAATAGCGAACGCCGTATTCCTTAATCCATTGATTGACAAGGTTTTGAGCTTCTTTGATTGTCATTATTCTTTGTTTTTTGTATCCATACAAATCGTTACGGGCCCATCATTTTCAAGTTTCACTTGCATATAGGCACCAAATTCGCCCGTTTCAACGGTTTTTCCGATGATTTTCCCCAATTCCGAGCAGAACGTTTCGTAGAGCGGAACGCTGATTTCGTGACGCGCAGCCCGCAACCACGACGGTCGATTTCCCTTTTTGTACGATGCAAACAGCGTGAACTGACTGACGACCAACGCCTCGCCGCCAATGTCGAGAATGCTCCTGTTCATCACGCCCGCATCGTCGTCGAAAATACGCAGGTTGGCGATTTTTCGCACAAGCCAGTCCACATCCTCCTGCGTGTCGCGTTCTTCCACGCCCAAAAGGATGAGCAAACCTTTGCCAATCGCCGATTTCTCGCGCTCCGCAATGCTGACGCTCGCGCAGTTCACTCGCTGAATTACTGCTCTCATCGGATTTAGTAATATTTATGTTGCAAAGGTAGTGGAAAAATTTGTAATGACAAAATTCTCAACCGTTTTCTTGATGGAAATGGTTGAAAATGATTTCCGACTTTTTACTTCCGACAATCGGCGTAAGCGTTTGAATATCAGCGACTTTAATCTTTTTGACGCTTTTGAAATGCTTCAGAAGTAAGTCGCGAGTCTTTGGTCCGATGCTGGGAATGTCGTCTAACTCGCTGTGTAGCAAGTGTTTAGAGCGTTTGTCTCGATGAAAGGTGATGGCATAGCGATGAACTTCGTCTTGAACGCGGGCAAGAAAGTGGAAAAGTTCGCTATTCGCCTCTAAACCAACGACTTGCGGCGGATTTCCAAAGAAAAGTTCGTTGGTGCGGTGGCGCTTGTCCTTGGCGAGTCCTGCGATGGGAATTTGCAGGCCGAGTTCTCTTTCCACAACCTCGCGTACAACTGACATCTGCCCAATTCCGCCGTCTGTGATAATCAAGTCGGGTAGGGTAGTACCCTCGTCCATCATCCGACGGTAGCGACGGCGCACCACTTCCTGCATCGAGGCGTAGTCGTCTGGTCCCGTCACGGTCTTGATATTGTATTTCCGATAGTCTTTTTTCGACGGTTTCATCGCTTTAAACACCACACAACCTGCCACTGCGTCGCTGCCTGAAATATTGGAATTGTCGAAACATTCAATCTGGTAAGGTAGTTTCGGCAGTTTGAGTTTTGCCTGCAATTCCTTCATCAGTCGCGTCTGCTTCTGCTCTGGATTCAGTTTTTCCGCCTGTTTCAGACGGTCGAACTTGTATTGTTTGCCGTTCATTTCCGACAATTCGAGTAGGTGTTTTTTATCGCCACGCTGTGGCGTAAACCATTCGGCATCGGGCAATTTCCACGATAATTCAAACGGCACGAGCACTTCTTTGGCTGTCGAATGGAAGCGTTCGCGAATCTCTGGAATCGCCGTCAAAAGCAATTCTTCGTCGGTTTCATCGAGTTTTCGCTTGTATTCGTAGGTAAAACTCTGGTTTATCGTGCCGTTTCTGACGTGAATATAGTTGATGAAGGCGTTTTTATTTGCGTCGTCATCGGTAATGGTGAAAACATCAACATCTTGAATGCTATGGCTGACAACTTCGCTTTTTGCACAGAAATTCTCGATGAGAACGTACTTTTTCTTCAATTCTTCCGCCTCTTCAAAGCGCAATCTTTCCGCTTTTCGCATCATTTCGTCGTAGATTTTCTTACTCAACGCCCGCGTATTACCTTTTAAGATTTCTTTCGCTTGGGCGATATTTTGCACGTATTCATCGTGATTTTGTTTTCCGATGCACGGTGCTTCGCAGTTGTGAATGTGAAATTCCAGACAGGGTTTGTATTTTCCTTGTTCGATGCCCTCTTTTGTCATCGGAAGCCGACAAGTTCGCGGTTTATAGAGTTTTTTGATGAGTTCATGAATCGCATACATACTCCCGATGTGCGAATAAGGCCCGAAATATGTTCCAACCTTTTTATTGATGGTGCGCGTCTTGAAAATACGCGGAAGGTATTCTTTCGTCACGCAAATGCTTGGATAGGTTTTCCCGTCTTTCAGCAGCACGTTGTAGCGCGGATTGTATTTTTTGATGAGCGCATTTTCCAACAGCAGTGCGTCCTCTTCCGTCTTGACAACCGTATAGGAAATATCCCAAATTTTGCTGACGAGCACTTTTGTCTTGAAACGATCGACCTCTTTATGGAAATACGACGCGACGCGATTTTTCAGATTCTTGGCCTTTCCGACATAGATTATCGTCTGGTCGCGGTCATAGAATTGATAACTGCCAGGTTTCTCTGGCAATCGCTGCACAATCGTTTTCAAGTGTGCCAATCGCTTCTCGTTTTCTTCCTTTGTCATCGTAAAACCCTTTGTTGATGCCGTTTTTGGACAGTTGTGTTTCACGTGAAACGTTTTGTGTGACCGAAAAGTTTATTAGACGGTCATCAGCGTTGTGAGGTCGATGCCTTCAAAAAGGTCGCGTCCGTGCAGGCCCTCGTCGCGAATTTCAATGATGAAATTCATATAGATTTTCTTCGGATGGAAGTGGTTTACCAATTTCCACGTGGCTTTGGCAGTTCCGCCAGTCGCCAGCAGGTCATCGTGAATCAGCACGACATCGTCGGGCGTAATCGAATCGATGTGCATTTCAACGGTATCAACGCCATATTCCTTGGAAAATTGCTCTTTGATGACGGTTGCGGGCAGTTTCCCCGGTTTCCGAGCCAAGACAATGCCGCAACCCAAGCGTCCGGCGAGGGCGGAGGCCATCACAAAACCACGACTTTCGATGCCGACGATTTTCGTAATACCCTTGTCCTTGTAAATTTCATAAAGTTCGTCGAGCATAATTTTCACACACTCGGCATTTTTGTAAAGCGTTGTCACGTCGCGGAAGTTGATTCCTTTTTTCGGGAAATCGGGGATGCAACGCAGATTGTCAATTAAAATTTTGTTGTTCATAAATTTTCTACATTATTTATATGATACATTATTTTTCTTTTTACTCTTTTACCTTTTTACTTTTTTCATTTTCGCCTTTTTCTAATTGTTTCACGTGAAACCTAACGCCCCAGAAGCACCAGTAGCACATTGATGTCCGACGGCGACACGCCCGGAATGCGACTTGCTTGTGCCAATGTTTCAGGATTGATTCTCTCAAGTTTTTGTCGTGCTTCGGTGGAAACCTCGTGAAGTTCGGCGTACTTAAATCGGTCTTTGATGCGGATGTTTTCCAACCGGTGCATCTTCTCGGCCACGAGTTTTTCGCGTTCGATATAACCTTTATATTTGATTTTGATTTCAGCGGCTTCAGCGATTTCTTCCTGACGATTTTTCGGCGAAAGAATCGCGGTTTTCAGTTCGGGAATGACCTCGGCGAGTTTCGCGATGGATAGTTGCGGACGCGCGATGAGGTCGGCGATTTTGCAGCCAAACTGGAGTGGGGTAGTGCCGAGTGCTTCCAACGCACCGTTGATTTCGCGTGGTTTCACAGGCGTATTTTCGCAAAAATGCACGATTTTTTCGATGTTTGCCTTCTTTTCCAACCACCAATCGTAACGCTCACGCGACGCAAGGTCGAGTTCGTAGGAACGCTCTGTGAGACGTGCGTCGGCATCGTCCTGACGCAGCAGAATCCGGTATTCGGCACGCGAGGTGAACATTCGGTAGGGTTCATCGACGCCTTTCGTCACTAAATCGTCGATGAGAACGCCGATATAGGCTTCGTCGCGGGCGAGGGTGAAGGGTGAAGTGTGACGTGTGACATGTGAAGAGAGGGTGGTGGATTGGCTGTGCAAAGCAGCGTTCACGCCTGCCATCAAACCCTGTCCAGCAGCTTCTTCGTAGCCTGTTGTGCCATTGACCTGTCCGGCAAAGAACAAACCGCTCAAAATCTTCGATTCCATCGAGTGATTGAGTTGAGTCGGGTCGAAAAAATCGTATTCGATGGCATAACCCGGACGGTAGATTTTCACATCGCGCAACGCCGGAATCTGGCGCAGTGCCTCTAATTGAATGTCAATCGGCATACTCGACGAAAAACCGTTCAGATACATCTCGTTTGTGTCGATTCCTTCGGGTTCGAGGAAGAGCGGATGCTGTTCGCGGTCGGGGAAGGTGACGAGTTTGGTTTCAATCGAGGGACAATAGCGTGGTCCGATGCTCTGAATTTGCCCATTATATAAAGGTGAATCGTCGAGTCCAGTGCGCAGAATTTCGTGAACGCGGGCATTGGTGTTCAGCAGCCAACAAGACAGTTGCGGCAGCGTTCGAGAGTCGATTTTTGCTGATTTTTCCGCGTTTTTTTCGTCATTTTTCGGCTTTTCCATATAGGAAAACTGGTGGAAATCATTCTCGCCGGGTTGTTCTTCGAGTAGGCTGAAATCGACGCTACGGCGGTCGATGCGCACGGGCGTACCCGTTTTCATTCGGTCGGAGCGGATGCCCCAGCGCGTGATGCTCTCGGTGAAGCGCGTGACGGCAGGCTCGGCCATCCGACCGCCTGGCACCATTCGCCGACCCACGTGCAGCAGGCCGTTGAGGAAGGTTCCAGCGGTGACAACGATGCTTTTCGCACGAAATTCTACGCCCCAAACCGTCCGAACACCGACGGCCGTGCCGCGACAACCGTCGCCATTCTCGTGACCAAAAGGTTCCACGAGCAATTCTTCAACTTGGTCTTGCCAAATGTCCAAACCATCGATTCCATCGAGCGTTTCACGCCATTTCGTGATGAATTTTTCGCGGTCGCACTGCGCTCGCGGACTCCACACTGCCGGCCCCTTGCCCCTATTCAGCATCCGAAACTGGATGGTCGTGGCATCGGTAACGCGACCCATTTCACCGCCGAGTGCATCTAACTCCCTGACTATCTGGCCTTTAGCAATTCCTCCGACAGCCGGATTGCACGACATTTGCGCAATTTTGTTCATGTCCATCGTAATCAGACAAGTTTTCGCGCCCATGCGTGCCGCAGCGGTGGCCGCCTCGCATCCCGCGTGGCCGCCTCCGATGATGATGACGTCGTAGTTGAATCGCATCGTGTTCCCGTCAAAATCGTTTTTACGTTTGCAAAGGTACTAAAAAAGAATAAAAAACGTAATAATATTTGCATTTTATTTTGAACTTCACGCAAATATCTGTAATTTTGCGCCGAAAAAATTTAAAAAGAACATGGAAACGAGAAGACGCATAGCCTCTTGGGTGCTGTTGGCAGTGTTTCTGCCAATGCTGCTTTTGTCGTCGCTCCATGTTCATGAAACTCCGACGGGCACGCAAAACAGTTGCGAGGCCTGTGTCGATCACCATTGTGGCGGACATTTCGGACAACAGACCTTGCCGATGCGCCAGTGTCTGCTCTGCGAATTTCTTTCGCTGCCGATATTGTTGGCCGCCGTTGTGGCAATCGTCCATTGTTTTCGAAGAGTTTCACCGCTTTTCAGCATCCAAATCAACCGTCGAACCCACCGAATTTGCGGCGTTCTCGTGCCGAGAGCCCCTCCTGTCGTTTGAAAAATCAATTTTCCACCAAATTATTGTTTTTTCAAATAGACATTCAGCATGATTAACTTATTTTTGGCTGCCATGCTGACGGTCGTGAGTCCGCCCGACACCACCGTAACGCTTCAAAACGTGACGGTAAAGGGACTGCGGCAACGCGACTATCAGATGCGTTCATCGCAGTCGTCAGTACAGGTTAGCCACGACTACCTTCAACAACATTTCGCCGGCAGTCTGATGCAGACGCTTGAGAGTATTCCGGGTGTGAAGGCTATGAGCATCGGGTCGGGGCAGTCGAAGCCCACGATTCGCGGACTCGGTTTTAACCGAATGGCTGTCAGCGAAGACGGTATCAAGCACGAGGGACAGCAGTGGGGCGACGACCACGGACTGGAAATCGACCAGTTTGCCGTCGATCGCGCCGAGGTCATCAAAGGTCCGGCGGCGTTGATCTACGGCAGCGATGCCATTGGCGGCGTGCTCAATCTTTATACCAACCACGTGCCGACGGAGCCGTTCAGCGGTGCCGTGCAACTGTTCGGTCGCACGAACAACGAGCAAATCGGCCTTTCGGCGAAAGTCGGCGGTCGCCACGGTCGTTTTTTCTATCGTGCCAACGCCACATTTATCGACTATGCCGACTATCACGTGCCGACGGACAGCATACAATATTATTCGTACTACATCCGACTGAAAGACCAGCGATTGCGCAACACTGCCGGTCTGGAGCGCGACGGCAGCGTGATGTTCGGCTATGCCGGCTACCATTTCCACACCGATGTGCGCATTTCCGACAGTTATTCGAAGAGCGGATTTTTCGCCAATGCCCACGGTTTGGAGGTGCGGCTGTCCGACATCGACTACGACCGTTCGCGGCGCGACATCGACCTGCCGTATCAGTGGGTGAACCACCTGAAAGTCACGAGTCACACCGTCTGGCACAATGAAAAAACCACGGCGAAGGCGAATCTGGCTTACCAGCGCAACTTGCGCGAAGAACATTCCGAACCCATCAGCCACGGCTATATGCCTACGCCCGACGGCACTTTGGAACGACGATTCGACAAAAGCACGTGGACGGCGATTCTTAGTTTGTGCCAGCAACTCGGCGAGCGTCACGAACTGAACTTCGGTGCGAGTGCCGAATATCAGCACAACCGGCGCAGTGGATGGGGTTTTATTATTCCCGATTTCGAGACGCTGAGCCTCGGAGCCTATGCTTTCGACCGTTTTACCATCTGCGAACATCTGAAACTGAATGCCGGAGTGCGCTACGACCACGCCCAGACGAAGATTCAGAGTTATCACGATTGGTATCAAACGCCGATTTCCGACACCGATTCGGCCTATTTGCAGCGCTCGGCAAGGCTTCATCGCCATTTCAACAGCATCACGTGGTCGGCAGGCATCAACTACGCCACGGGCTACTGGGTGGTGAAGGCCAATGTCGGAAAGAGTTTCCGCGTTCCCATCCCGAAAGAACTCGGTGCCAATGGTGTGAACTACCACATTTTCCGCTACGAGCGAGGCAATGCCGAACTCGATCCCGAGGAGTCGTATCAGGTCGATGTCGGCATCCATTGGGACAACGAAATCTTCTGCGTGCAAGTCGATCCCTATCTCAATTATTTCCCCAACTACATCTACCTGAACCCCACGCCCACTTTCGTCGAGGGACTGCAACTCTACCACTACACCCAGGCTCGAGTGCTTCGCTACGGCGTTGAGGCGCAGGCCAGTTGGCGGATGAATCGTCATTGGGAAACCGAGTTGAAGGGCGAATATCTCTATGCGCGACAACGCTCGGGCGAGAAAAAAGGCTTTACGCTGCCATTTTCGACACCTTGGTCGGTCGATGCCGACGTGAAATATTCGTACGACTGGCACGGCGAGGGATTTTTCAAGTTGAACGCGCATGTCGTAGGCGCGCAAAACGAAATCGTTCCGCCCGAAAAACCCACAGCAGGCTATTGGACGCTGAATTTCTCGGCAGGAAAGGACTTTTCGCTGCGCGGAAAGACCGTGAAACTGACCCTTCACGCCGACAACCTGCTGAATCGTCGCTACTACGACCACACCAGTTACTATCGACTCATCGACGTGCCGGAGCCCGGGCGGAATGTATCGCTGATGATTGGAATGGAATTTTGAAAAAATGAAAAAATAAAAAAGTAAAATTTTAAAATGAAAACGATATGAAAAAAATGACAATTTTGAGCCTTACACTGGCTCTGATCAGTGCAGCCGTTATTGCATTCACGGCTTGCGACAACAACGACGATGACCCCCGCGACATGACGCCGCCCGTCATTACCGACGAAGGCATCACCGCCAATCCCATCAACTGCCAGACCTACCATCGTGGCGAGGTCATCGCTTTCAACTACGTGTTTACCGACAATGGCGGACTGGGCGGCTATGCCCTCGAAATCCACAACAATTTCGACCACCACAGCCACAGCACCGAGGGCGACCACGACCATGAATGTGACGACGACGATGATCATGGCGACGACCACCACGACGAGGGAACCCCGTGGAAAGCGACATTCACGTATGAAATTCCCTACCAAGTGAAGCGCTTCGTGGCTCGCAACGACCTGAAAATCCCTGCCGACGCCACGCCCGGCGACTATCATTTCATGATTCGCGTCACCGACCACGCCGGATGGCAGCAACTCAAGTCCGTCGCCATCAAGATTCTGGAGTAGGGCAGAAATGACCAAAAAATCTATTTTCCTGATGAAAAATGAGGACAAACATTGATTTGCGTCAATAAAAACGGCCTTTTCGAGAAAATTTCGACAGGATTCATTGCCACAATCGAAAAACCCTCTACCTTTGCACCCGTATTCGTGAGAATACATCGTTTTAAAGGTTTTCATTAGGTTAGTAGTTTGATAGATTTAAGGTAAAGATTATGTTGTTTAGATTCTCTTTTGGGAATCTAAAAGTCGAAACTGGTGTCCGTGACGGATGCCAGTTTTGCTTTTCAAAGCATTAAAAAGTCTTTATTATTGAATATTTTGCATAATAAAACGCGAAAAAATATGTGTTTTTGCGTTTTTCTGCGTAAATTTGCAGGCTGAAACGCAATTTGCCGGGTCAAAGCGACCCAAGAAAGGCATTTGCTGACGTTAAACTGAAAAAAAGGACTTTTCGATGAATAAGAGTTTGTGGCTTTCGGCCTTATTGCTTTTGGCCTTGTCGTCGTGTCTGAAGAACAACGATGACGAGGAACAGGTTTATTATCACGACACGGCACTGACCTCGTTCAAGTTGGGAACGCTGAAGCGCATCCTGCACACGACGAGTTCGTCGGGCGAGGACAGCACCTACTCATCGACGGTGTTGGGCGCTGCCTATGCCTTCACCATCGACCAGCAGAAGGGTTTGGTCTATAACGTCGATTCGCTGCCCGTCGGCACCGATGTGTCGAAGGTGATTTTCACGGCTTCGACGAAAAATTCGGGTTCTTTGGTGCTGAATCTTCGCACGAAAGACGGACAACGCGACAGTTTGAAGGTTTATTCGACGACCGACTCCATCGACTTTACGAATCCCGTGGAATTTCGCGTGTATAACCAGTCGGGAACGACCTATCGGAAGTATATGGTCGAGGTTCGGGCGCACAAGCAGAACGGCAACATTTTCCGTTGGAAGCAGGTGACGCTGACCGACGACGAAAAGGCTGCTCTGCTGGCTCAGCGCACGCAACCGACCGACGTGAGCAGTGTGATTGGCGGCGATGCCCTCGACACGGCTGCCGAATGGCTTCCGACGAGCGATTTGAACCTCGTTTCGATGCCGTTGAAGACGAATGCCGACGCACTTCGGAAGGTGCTCGTGGGCAATCGGAGCGTCGAAACCCACCCATCGGACACGATGGCGATGGTTTGGTGCAAAATTGTCGATCCCGACGCGCTGAATCAGCCTTGGTTCTTCTATACGCCAACGTCGAGCAACCGCTATCAGTTGCCGCGAATGAAAAATTTGCAGGTCGCTGTTTACGGCGATTGGCTCGTGGCGATTGGCGGAGCAGGTCTCGGAGCCTGCACCCTGCAGCCCTACGAGCATTTCTACGTGAGCGAAGACAACGGACTGACGTGGCATCGCTCGGCGAGCATCGTTTTCCCCAGCGGTTTCACGGCTGAAGGAATTTACGCCCTCGTGGCCGACGACGACAAGAACCTCTGGCTCATCGACGAAGCCAGCGGAACAGCGTGGCGCGGGTATCTCAACAAGATGAAATGGGAAGAAAAATGAAGGTTGTGAAGGCGATCGGGCAGCTTAGAACGATGAAATTCATCGTGGCGGTGATGCTTTTCAGTTTCACCACGACGGCTCACGCCCAAAGCGACCCCGAATATATGATGGAAATCGGCGCTGGAGCCGGTCTGACAGGATATTTGGGCGACTTCAACGGCAATCTGACGAAGGAGTTGCAGCCGATGGCCACAGGCGTGTTCCGCACGCTCTTCAATCCCCACGCTGGACTGAAATTCACGGGTTCGTGGGGTAAATTGAAAGGTTCGTCGAAAGACGTTGAAACCTTCTACCCGAACCAAAACGACGGCATCTGGAATCCCGAAGGCGACGGTCGGCTGCACTACGACTTCAGCCACACGCTCGTCGATGTCAGTTGCGTCTTTGAGTATAATTTCTGGCCCTACGGCACAGGACGTGACTATCGCGGCGCGAAGCGGCTGACACCCTTCATTTTCGGAGGCGTGGGCGCGACCTACGTGTCGGGAGGTCCGAAAAACGTCTTTACGGCGAATGTGCCGATGGGCGTTGGTGTGAAATATAAACTGGCCGACCGCCTGAATTTGGGCGTGGAATGGGGCATCCACTTCTCGTTGAGCGACGAACTCGACGGCGTGAAAGACCCCTACTACGTGAAGTCGAGCGGCCCTTTCAAGAATACAGATTGTTACTCGGCATTGTTGGTGACGCTGACCTATAGTTTCAAGGCGCGGTGCGTGACGTGCTGGAAAGAATAGAAAGAATATGAAGATACCCGAACATATAGCAATTATTATGGATGGCAACGGACGGTGGGCCAAGGAAAAGGGACTGCCGCGCAACGCAGGCCATCAGGCTGGAGTGGAAACCGTGCGTCGGATTACGGCGGAGTGCGTGAGAATGGGCGTGAAATACCTGACGCTCTACACGTTTTCGACGGAAAACTGGAACCGTCCTGCCGACGAGGTGTCGGCACTGATGGGACTGGTGTTGTCGTCGCTCGAAGACGAGATTTTTATGAAGCACAACGTGCGATTCCGCGTCATTGGCGAGCTGAAGCGACTGCCCGAGGATGTGCAGCAGAAATTGCAGGAGACGATGGAGCACACGGCTGAAAACGATGCGATGACGATGGTTGTCGCGTTGAGTTATTCGGCCCGTTGGGAAATCACCGAGGCCGTGCGGCAAATCGTGGCAAAAGCACCACAGGACATCACCGAGAAAACCGTCAGCCAGCATTTGCAGACCAATTTTATGCCCGACCCCGACCTGCTCATCCGCACGGGCGGCGAGTTGCGCATTTCGAACTATCTGCTCTGGCAAATCGCCTATTCCGAACTCTATTTCTGCGACACCTACTGGCCCGACTTCTCGGAAGACGACCTGCACAAAGCCGTCGAGAGTTTCCAAAGTCGCCAGCGTCGGTTCGGAAAAACTGGCGAACAGGTGGAAGAAGGGGTAAAAAAGTAAAAAGTGAAAAATAATAGAAAAATGAGAAATAATATCACAGAAAAGGCAACAAGGTGGGTAAAAGGTCTTTTACCTCTTTACCTCTTTACCTTTTTACCTTTAACCGCAGTTTCACAAGATGTCATCGAATTTCCCGATATTTCCTACGCTGGAACGCCGCGCACATACATTCTCGGCGGTATCAACGTGTCGGGAATGGACGGATACGAAGATTTTGCCATCGCAGGCATCTCGGGTCTGACCATCGGACAGGAAATTGAAGTGCCCGGCACGCAAATCACCGATGCCGTGAAGCGTTATTGGCGTCACGGACTCTTCTCGCAGGTCGCCATTTCAGCCGATTCCATCGTGGGCAATCGCATCTATCTCCACGTGTCGCTGGCCAGTCGTCCGCGCGTGTCGGAAATCAACTACGTCGGCGTGAAAAAGTCGGAAAAAGAGGAATTGGAAAAGCGCCTCGGAATGACGACGGGAATGAGCATCCACCCGAATGTGCTCGACCGTGCGAAACTGATTGCACAGAAATATTTCGACGAAAAAGGCTTTAAGAATGCCGAAATAGCGATGATGCAGCGCGACGACGTGGCCCAGAAAAACCACGTGATTCTCGACATCGTCATCGACAAGAAAGAGAAGATGAAGGTGCGCAGCATCATCATCGAAGGCAACGACCAACTCAGCGACAAGAAAATCAAGGGTGGTTTTTTGCGCAAGGGCGCACTGGCAAAGACCCACGAGGCAGGTAAACTCGGTAGTTTCCTGAAAGCCAAGAAGTTCACGCCCGACCGCTGGAAGGAAGACAAGAAAAAACTCATCGAAAAATACAACGAACTGGGTTTCCGCGATGCCGTGATTGTCGAAGACAGCGTGTGGACGGTCGATCCGAAGCACGTGAATGTGTATGTGAAAGTCGATGAGGGCACGAAATACTACCTGCGCAACATTACGTGGGTCGGAAACACGGTTTATCCGACTTACAGAATGGGTAATGTTCCGGGATTGAGCGACATTCTCGATATGAAAAAAGGCGATGTCTATAACCAGAAATTGATGAAAAAACGCCTGTCGGACGACGACGATGCCATCGGTAACCTCTATTGGAACAACGGATATATGTTCCATCGGTTGGAACCAATAGAAATCAAGACCGAAGGCGACTCCATCGACCTCGAAATGCGCATTTGGGAAGGTTCGCAAGCCCACATCAACCGCGTGCGAATCAATGGTAACGACCGACTCTACGAAAACGTGATTCGTCGCGAACTGCGCACGAAGCCCGGCGACCTGTTCTCGAAGGAGGCTCTGATGCGTTCGGCACGTGAAATCGCTGCATCGGGACATTTCGATGCCGAAAAACTGAACGAGGGAATGGAAGTTAAACCCAATGACGAAAACGGAACGGTCGATATCAACTGGAATCTCGAACAGAAATCGAACGACCAAGTCGAGTTTTCGCTTGGTTGGGGACAGACGGGTGTCATTGGTCGCGTCGGTCTGAAACTCAACAACTTCTCTATGGCCAACCTCTTTAATAAAAATAAGGAGCACCGCGGCATCATGCCCATCGGCGACGGCGAAACGCTCGGAATCAGCGCACAGACCAACGGTCGCTACTACCAGTCGTACAACGCGAGCTACTCGACCAACTGGTTCGGCAACAAGCGTCCGATTCAGTTCTCCGTCGGCGCATTCTACTCGAAGCAGACCGACGTGTCGAGTTCGTACTACAACAGCGGTTACATGAACAATTACATGAACATGCTCTACGGCTACGGCAACAACTATTATTACAACAACTACGAAAGCTACTACGACCCCGACAAATACATCAAACTCTACGGTGTGTCGGTCGGTTGGGGTAAGCGTCTGCGTTGGCCCGACGACTATTTTACGCTTTCGGCACAACTCGCCTTCACGCGCTATTCGCTGAAAAACTGGTCGTATTTTGCCATCATGAGCAACGGAAACGCCAACAACGTCAATCTGAGCCTCACGCTGAGCCGCAGTTCGACGAACAACCCGCTCTTCCCGAGCAACGGTTCAGACTTCTCGGCATCGGTGCAACTTACGCCGCCATGGTCGATGTGGGATGGAAAAGACTATCAAAACCTTGCCACCAACCCGAAATCGCCGAACTATTCGCGCGAACAACAGGAAAAATACCGCTGGATTGAGTATCACAAGTGGAAATTCAAGAGCCGCACGTTCACGACGCTCATTCGCGGTTCGAAGCCGTTGGTGCTGATGACACGCGTCGAATTTGGTCTTCTCGGAGCCTATAACCAATACAAAAAATCGCCTTTCGAGACGTTCTATGTCGGTGGCGACGGTATGAGCGGCTACAGCTATGGCTACGCCGAGGAAACCATCGCCCTGCGCGGTTACGAAAACGGCTCGATTTCGAACACGGCAGCCTACGAGGCTGGCACGAGCAGCTACTACAACGCATACGCCTACGACCGTTTCACGCTCGAACTGCGCTATCCGTTCATGCTCGGCAACACGACGATTTACGGTCTGACCTTCCTCGAAGCAGGTAATGCGTGGGCAGAAACGAAGAAATTCAATCCGTTCAACATGAAGCGCTCGGCAGGTGTCGGTGTGCGCATCTTCCTGCCCATGGTCGGACTGATGGGTATCGACTGGGCCTACGGCTTCGACAAAGTCTATGAAAATGGTGTGATGAAGCGCGGCGGTTCGCAGTTCCACTTCATTCTCGGACAGGAATTCTAAGGGTGAAAAGGTGAAAAAGTTAAAAAAATAAAACGGAGAGCAACTTTTAGCGTTGAAAGAAGTCAAACGAAATGTGTAATCCATAAAAAACGAAGAATATGAAAAAAATCATCATCTGCGCAATCTGCGCAATCTGCAGTTTCACGTCGGTGGGCGCACAGAAGTTCGCCCTGCTCGACATGGAGTACATTCTGAAAAACATCCCCGCCTACGAGCGTGCCAACGAACAACTCAATCAGGTGTCGAAGAAGTGGCAGGCCGAGGTGGAAGCCTTGAACACCGAGGCGCAAACGATGTACAAAAACTACCAGAACGAGGTGGTTTTCCTCTCGCAAGAGCAGAAAAAGGACAAGCAAGATGCCATCATGCAAAAGGAAAAGGAGGCCAGCGACCTGAAACGCAAGTATTTCGGCCCCGAAGGCGAACTTTTCAAGAAGCGTGAGAGTCTGATGGGACCCATTCAGGAGGAAATCTACAACACGGTGAAGGAAATCGCTGAAATGCGCGGCTACAGCCTTGTGCTCGACCGTGCCAGCGAGGCTGCGGGCATCATTTTCGGGTCGCCGACGGTGGATATTTCCAATGAGGTGTTGCAGAAGTTGGGATATTAAGGGCCTCACCCCCTAACCCCCTCTCCAAAGGGCGAGGGGGAACGGTTTAACTTAGAAATTTTTTATTAACAAATCAAATCAATATTAAAATTTAAAACAATGAAAAAAATCTTTTTAGCATTGATGCTGCTGGCCCCGATGGCTATGCAGGCACAGAAAATCGGATGCGTCGATATGGACGCTGTGGCTCAGAACTTGCCCGAATACGCCAAGGCACAGGGCGAATTGCAGGCACTCGCCAAGCAGTATGAAAACGAGTTGCAGGAAATGCAGAAGGAACTGCAGCGCAAGGCCGAGGAGTACGACAAGACGAAATCGACTATGAACGCCACCAAGCAGCAGGAGACCGAGCAGAGCCTTATGGACCTGAACCAGAAGATTCAGCAGGCTTACAGCGACAACGGTCAGGCTCTTCAGAAGAAGCAGGAAGAACTGCTTATGCCGATTCAGTCGAAGGTTGCCAAGGCCATCGAAAACGTCGGCAACAACGGCAAGTATTCCCTCATCGTAATGAAAAACTCGCTGCCGTTCATCAGTTCGACCCTCGTCACCGACGTCACCAGCGAGTGCAAGACGGAGGTTTTGAAACTTAAATAAAAATATTGAATAATGAAAAGACTCTGCATCCTTGCAGTGAGCGCAATTATCAGCACGGTAGCCCTCGCACAGACGGCTACCGATGCTGATTTGAACGCCGAGAAAACTGCCATTTTCGGCTATTTCAGTTATGGGACGGTGCTCAACGCTATGCCCGAAATGGCCGCTGTGAAAGCAAAAATGCAGAAACTGAGGAGTCAGTACGATGCTGAAATGCAGCGTGCGGAGAACGAATTCAACAAAAAATACGAGGATTTCCTCGAAGGACAGCGCAGTTTCGAGCCGTCCATCTACAAGAAACGGCAGGCCGAACTCACCGATATGATGCAGAAGAACATGGTGTTCAAGGAAGAGGCCATGAAACTGCTGGCGCAGGCTGAGGAAGAGGCGATGAAACCGCTGAAAAAGCGACTCGCTGAGGCTGTGGCTGCCGTCGGAAAACGATTGGCACTGGCTTTCGTCCTCAATGCCGACAACGACGCGCTGCCCTACGTCGATACGACGCTCGGGCAGGATGTCACCGCCGCCGTACTCAACGAACTGAAATGACTCCCATCGGCGTTTTCGACTCAGGCTACGGCGGTCTGACCGTGCTCGACAGCATCCGTAGCCGATTGCCCGAATACGACTATCTTTATTTGGGCGACAATGCCCGTGCGCCCTATGGTGGACGCTCTTTCGAGGTCGTCTATCAGTTTACGAGGCAGGCCGTCCTGAAACTTTTCTCGATGGGTTGCCATCTCGTGATTCTCGGCTGCAACACGGCCTCGGCGAAAGCCCTCAGAACCATTCAACAGCACGATTTGCCGTTATTAGAATCCAATTCGACCGAAAATTGTAAATTGTCAATTGTAAATTGTAAATTACCTCGTCGGGTCCTCGGCATCATTCGTCCCACCGCCGAAATCATCGGCTATAAGACCCAGACGCGCCACGTCGGACTGCTCGCCACCGAGGGAACCGTGCGCAGCGAGAGTTACAAACTCGAAATCCAGAAACTTTTTCCCGACATCCACCTCACGAGCGTCGCCTGTCCGCTTTGGGCACCGATTGTTGAGGCCGGCGAGGCCACTTCGCCCGGTGCCGACTACTTCGTCAAGAAGCGCATCGACCAATTGCTCAGTGCCGACCCGAACATCGACGCCGTCATCCTCGGCTGCACGCACTATCCGCTTTTGCTGCCGAAAATCAAGACCCATACCCCCGACCATATCGAAATCATCTCGCAAGGGCGATACGTCGCCGAAAGCCTTGAAAACTACCTGCAACGGCATCCCGAAATCGAAAGCCAATGCTCGAAAAACGGGCAAACGCGCTATTTTACGACCGAAAATCCCGATAAATTCCAAGAAAATGCGCGGATTTTCCTCAACGAAACCGTTGCCGTGCAGCACGTTAGCCTTTGAACGGCTTTTTTTACAACAATTTCCTTGAAAAATACCTCACGGGATACCACACGGCCAGCCAACTCACGGCGATGACCGTCAGGAAAATGATGAGGATGTCGCTGTAGTGGACGCTGACGGGATAGGCGTTGATGACGAACATTCCCGTCGAACCGCCCATTCCGACGAGTCCGAACTCTTGTTGCAGCCAACAGAGCAGCAGTCCCAAGAGAATGCCGACAACGGCACCGAGCGCGGCAATCATACGGCCTTCAAACAAGAAAATCCGCGTGATTTGGCGGTCGTCGGCACCGAGTTTGCGCAGCGTGGCAATGTCTTCTTTCTTGTCGATGATGAGCATCGAAAGCGACCCGATGATGTTGAAACACGCCACAACGAGGATGAAAGTCAGGAAAATATAGGCAATCAACTTCTCGATTTGCATAATCTTAAAAGTGTCGGCCTGCTGTTCGAAGCGGTCGAGGATCTTGTATTTTTCGCCTGCCACGCGCCGCATCTGCCGCTTTACGTTGTCGAGGTTGCTGCCGTCTTTCAGGCGGATTTCGAGCGACGAGAGCATTCCCTGCTGTTCGAATAGGAGTCGGGCGAAGCCAATCGGCGCAACGATGTAGTTTTTGTCGTATTTGCCCTGTCGCGTCGAGAAAACAACTCCGGGCGTAATCAGCGAATCGACCACAAAACCGTCGGAGGGGTTCGTCAGGTCGAGTTGGCCGTCGCGACGCGGCGCGTAGACGCGCAGATAGTCGCCGAAACGTGCCCCCATACCGAGGTCTTGCGCCAGTCGGATGCCGATGGTGCCGTATTGCAGGTCGGCGGTGTGGAGTTGAAAATCGCCCTCGCCATAGACGATTTCGCGAATGTGGGTCAGTTCGTCGAAATTATCATCGACGCCTTTCAGCATCACCATCGCCTGTTTGCCGTTGAACATCGCCAGTGCTTGGTCTTCGACACATTCCGTCGCCACATCGACCTCGGGAAATTGCCTCAATTCGGTCAGAATCGGGTCGTCGGCAGGGGCCGTTTTTCCTTCCGTCGGCACGATTTTCAGTTGTGGGTCGAACTGTGTCGAGAACGATGCCACGAGGTCGTGGAAGCCGTTGAAAACGCTCAAAACGATGACCAGCGCCATCGTCGCCACAACCACGCCCACCACCGAAATCGCCGAAATCACGTTGATGGCGTTCGTCGATTTCTTTGAGAAAAGGTACCTTTTGGCAATGTAGAACGGAAAACTCATTTCTTCAGAAGCTCATCAATCCGTTCAATATAATCCAGCGAATCGTCGAGGAAGAAGCGCAGTTCGGGAATGATTCGCACTTGCTTGCCGATGCGTTTGCCCAATTCGAAGCGCACCGTTTTCGTGTTCTCGTTCACGTGCTGAACCGTCTCTTCTGCCTTTTCACTCGGAAAAACACTCAGGTAGGCCGTGCAGATGCTCAAGTCGGGCGACACCTTCGTCCGCGTCACCGACACCATCATACCGTGCATGGCCCGCGTCTGTTCCTGAAATATCTGTGCGAGTTCCTTTTGCAGCAGTCTCGCCACCTTGTTTTGTCTTGTTTCTTGCATAATTTCCGTTTTTAATCCGACGGCAAAGGTACAAAAAAAAACAGAAATGGTGAAATTCGACGGTGATTTAAGATTTTTTTTGAGCCAATATGATGGTGAAATCGCGAGAAATGCTTATCTTTGTCGGTCGAAATGACGTATGAAATAGTCGAAAATAACAAAACCAATTGATAAAAACAATGAAAAAAATCTTAGTAATCATCGCAGTGGCCGTTTTGCCACTCGTCGCACACGCGCAGTTTGAACAAGGTAAAATCTATGCCGGTGCAGGTCTCACAAGTTTGAATCTCAGCTACAGCGGTCAGGAGGAGTTGTCGCTCGGACTGCAGGGGCAGGGCGGTTATTTCATGGCCGACAACATCCTGATTTACGGTCAGGCTGGTTGGAACCATCTGGGTGGCGCGAAGAGCGATGCCATCGAATTGGGTGCTGGTGGCCGCTACTACATTCTTCAAAACGGTATCTTTCTCGGTGCCAATGTGAAGTATATGCACGGAAATGGCGGTTACAACGACGTGATGCCGGGCGTGGAAGTGGGTTATGCCTTCTTCATCAGCCGCACGGTGACGATTGAACCGTCGGTCTATTACCAGCAGTCGTTCAAGGACCACAGCGAATACTCGAAAATCGGGTTGCGCGTAGGCTTCGGCATTTATCTTTAAGAATTTTTAATCCAAGAAAAAGGCAAGACTCGAAGTTCTTGCCTTTTACCTTTGCAGCCGTATGAAAGATTTTCTGCAAGTGCTGCGGCGATTTGTGCCGCCCTACAAAAAATATTTGGTGCTGTCGGTGGTGTTCAACATCCTGTCGGCCATCCTCAACGTGTTTTCGTTTATGTCGCTTGTGCCGATGCTCAACATCCTCTTCAAGACGGGCGACGGCGAGAGTGCCACGCAACTGATGGCGTGGGACTGGGAGCACATCGACACGGTGGCGATGAACAACATGAATTACTACGTGAACCAACTCATCGAACAGATGGGCGCGACGACGACGCTGCTCATCATCGGACTGGTGCTGGCGGTGCTGACGTTCCTGAAAACGGGGGCCTACTTCCTGTCGTCGGCGACGATTGTGCCGATTCGCACGGGCGTGGTGCGCGACATTCGCAATCAACTCTACCAGAAAATCACGTCGCTGTCGCTCGGGTTCTTCTCAGAGGAGCGCAAGGGCGACATCATTGCACGTATGAGCGGTGATGTGCAGGAAATCGAAAATTCAATTATGGCATCGCTCGACATGCTGTTTAAGAATCCGATTCTGATCGTGGTCTATTTCGCCACATTGCTCGTCGTTTCGTGGCAACTCACGCTGTTTACCATCGTCTTTGTGCCGCTTTTCGGCTGGTTTATGGGCTTGGTCGGCAAAAAACTGAAGCAGCAGTCGATGAAGGCGCAGTCGCTGTGGAGCGACACGATGAGCCAGGTCGAGGAAACGCTCGGCGGACTGCGGATTATCAAGGCTTTCTGCGCCGAGCAGACGATGAACGAGCGGTTCGACCGCGTGAATTCGGCCTATCGCAACGATATTACGCGGGTGAACGTGCGGCAGTCGATGGCGCATCCGATGTCGGAATTTCTCGGCACGGTGATGATTGTCATTGTGTTGTGGTTCGGCGGTATTCTCGTGCTGAAAAACCAGTCGTTGTCGGGACCTGTTTTCATCTATTATATGGTGATTCTCTACTCGATTATCAACCCGTTGAAGGAATTTTCAAAGGCGGGCTACAGCATTCCGAAGGGTCTGGCCTCGATGGAGCGCATCGACAAGATTCTGATGGCTGAAATCGAAATCAAGGAGAAGGAAAATCCGACGCCGATCCACTCGTTTGAGCATCAGATTGAGTTTAGGAATGTGAGTTTTGCGTATAAAGCCCCCTCCAACCTCCCCCCGACGGGGGAGGCTCTCCACTATGTCCTTAAGAACATCAACTTGGTGATTCCGAAGGGTAAGACCATCGCGTTGGTCGGGCAGTCGGGTTCGGGAAAATCGACGTTGGTCGATTTGATTCCACGCTACTACGACGTGCAGGAAGGCGAAGTGCTCATCGACGGCATCAATGTCAAGGATTTGGGCTTGCACGACCTGCGGCAACTCATCGGAAACGTGAATCAGGAGGCGATTTTGTTTAATGATTCGTTTAGGAATAATATTGCGTTTGGGACAAAGGAGAGGAACTCCAAAATCGAAAATGCCGCGAAAATCGCCAATGCCCACGATTTTATTATGCAGTCGGAACACGGCTACGACACCAACATCGGCGACCGAGGCGGACGGCTCTCTGGCGGACAGCGGCAGCGCGTTTCGATTGCACGCGCTATCTTGAAAAATCCGCCGATTCTCATCCTCGACGAAGCCACTTCCGCCCTCGACACCGAGTCGGAACGCCTCGTGCAGGACGCGTTGGAACGCCTGATGAAGACGCGCACGACCATCGCCATCGCCCACCGCCTTTCGACCATCAAGAATGCCGATGAAATCTGCGTTTTGCACGAGGGAGAAATCGTTGAGCGTGGCACCCACGACGAACTGCTTGCCATCGATGGCTACTACCGGAAACTGCACGATATGCAAAAAGTATAAAAAACGATGATGAAAAACACTCTCAACAAAATCTTTTCACCCGCAGTGGCAGTCGCTTGGAATCTGCTGCTCATCTACCTGGCCTATCAGGTGACGCGGTTGGAATATTACTTCGAAAATTCCAGTTATTTGAACTATACGAGCGAGGTTTTTCGCGGTGGATTGGTCTTTGACACCTCGGCCATCCTCTACACGAACCTGCTCTACATCGTGCTGATGCTCTTTCCGTGGCACGCGAAGGAAAATCGCGGCTACCATCGGCTCTGCAAGTGGGTTTATTTGATTTTCAATGGCGTGGCGATTGCCATCAATCTGGCCGATTCCGTCTATTTCCAATACACGATGCGCCGCACGACAACCACCGTTTTCGGTGAATTTGCCAACGAGGGAAATCTGGGCAGCGTCATCGGAACGGAATTGCTGAACCATTGGTATCTCGTCGTGCTTTTTATCGTCATTATGCTGCTGTTGTGGTGGCTCTACGCCACGCCGCAGTTGGAAGCCAAGAAAATACTGCACCGGTGGCATTACAACCTAATCTGCCTGCTGTCGATGCTGCTCATCACGCCGTTTGCCATCGCCGGAATGCGTGGCGGTTGGACGACTGCCGTGCGTCCCATCACCATTTCAAACGCCCATCAGTATGTGGAACGGCCCACCGATGCGGCTTTGGTGCTCAACACGCCGTTCGCGCTCATCCGAACCGTCGGGAAAAACGTTTTTTCCGTGCCGACCTATTTTGACAATCCCAAGGAGATGGAAGCCGTCTTTTTGCCGATTCGACAGCCCGAATCCAACGGGAAAACGGCTGAAATGACGAAGAAAAACGTCGTGATTCTGATAGTCGAGAGTTTCGGACGCGAATACATCGGCGCACTCAACAAAGACCTCGAAAACGGCCAGTACAAAGGCTATACGCCCTATGTCGATTCGCTCATCGCGAAAAGCACCACTTTTACGCACAGTTATTGCAACGGTCGCAAGTCAATCGACGGAATGCCGTCGATTCTCTCGTCGATTCCGATGTTTATCGAGCCTTTTGTCCTGACGCCGTCGTCGATGAACAATGTCACGGGAATTGCCGGACTTCTCGCTGCCGAGGGTTATCAAACCGCCTTTTTCCACGGGGCACAGCGCAATTCGATGGGATTTCAGGCCTTCGCCCGCAAAACAGGTTTCCAAGACTACTATGGCCGCGAGGATTTCTGTGAAGACGGTCGTTTCGGCGACGACAGCGAATTCGACGGAATGTGGGCCATTTGGGACGAGCCGTTTTTGCAGTATTATGCCGCGAAGATTTCGGAGATGAAAGAACCGTTTATGACGGCGGTTTTCACAGCCACGAGCCACCATCCCTATGCCATTCCCGAGAAATACAAGGACGTTTATCCCGAGGGAAATCTCGTCAATCATAAGTGTATGCGCTACACCGATATGGCCATCGGAAAGTTTTTCGAGAAAGTCAGTCGTGAGCCGTGGTTCCAGAACACGATTTTCGTGCTCACCAGCGACCACACCAGCCATAGCGACCACGCTTTTTATCAATCGACTTTGGGCGGTTTCTGTTCGCCGATTGTCTTTTTCGAGCCGGGGAAAGAACCGCAGTTGATTGACAAAATCGCCCAGCAAATCGACATTATGCCTACGATTCTGGGAATGTTGGGCTACAACAAGAAGTTCTTCAGTTTCGGCATCGACGTTTTCAACACGCCAGCCGAGGAAACGTGGGCAGTGAACTACCTGAACGGCATTTATCAATACGTGAAGCACGGCCACGTGTTGCAATTCGACGGCACGAAAACGACGGCCGTCTATTCGTTGCAAGACTCGCTGATGCAGAAAAACCTCATTGGAAAAATGCCCCGACAGCCGCAGATGGAACGCGAACTTAAGGCCATCATCCAGCAATATATGGAGCGGATGACGCAGAATCGGCTGATGCCTTAAATAATGTGGCGAAAAAGGTCGTCGAAATGGCCGAAATCGTCGGGAACAGGCGTTTTTTCGGGATTTTCAATCCAGTAGAGTGGCAAATCGCGATACATCGCAGCCACGAGCGTGAAAGTGCTGGGCGCACCCATCAACTCATCGCAATGTGACAGCAGACAAAGGTCTTCCGCAGGGTTGCCTTCGGGGAAATGAACGGAAAAAACCGATAATTGTTCGTGATAGAAATCCTTGTCGATTTTGGGGTCGTTGGTGCAGAAAAACACCGACAACTGCTTCGTCGGACAGCATTTTTCGTGGTATCGGCGAATCAAATTTACATATTGTTGGTCGTTGTAGAAAAACCGACCGCCGTGAAACGTCGCATAATCGCCCCTGCGGATATGCACGCCGAGTCGGATGCCGTTTTTTTCGCCCAAATACTCTTTAACCTTACGCTCAACTGCCTCGTCGAAGGCGAAAAGTTGCAGAATTTCAGCCTTATACTTCAAGAAAAGGTCGTACCACCGCGCATACCAACCCGTCACCATCACCATCCGCTTCGTCAGCATCAGCCGTTCCTGCGGCTCGTAGTCGGTTTTGTCTTCCTCGAATCTGACCGTCGGAATCAGGCCGCACTTGGCCGCGTATTTGGCAAAGACGTAAGTGGGAAAATTGTGGTGGCGCGTGTGGCAGATGTTGAACCACGGGTATTTGTAGGCGAAGCGCATCGACATCGTTTGCCGACCGTGCTCCCGTCCCCACGCATACAAATGACCGTATTGCAGGATATTGTTGGCCATACGGCCTTTGTCGTGTACGAAAATCATTCCTCGACTCCTTCTCTTGGTATTACTTTTCCGTCGATTACTTGGAACCGTCGGTTAAATTCCTCTCGCGTGCGTTTCCATCGGTTGTGGCTCCAGAGCCAGAGTTCCGGCTGTCGGCGAATCGTCGTTTCCAGCATTTGATGGAAAATGTCGGTCAGTTCAAACTGTTTCAACTGTTCTGGTGTGCGAGTAATCAATTTGAATTCGGCCTCGTAGTAACCTCGTTTTTTCTGAGTCATATCGAGGTAGAAAGCCGCCTGCCGATTCTTGGTGACGATGCGCTCTGCCCCCGTCATCACGGGCGTGTCGTGGTTCAGAAACTGACACCAGTGGTGGATGTTGTTCCAATGCGGCACTTGGTCGCTGATGTATCCGATGACGGTCGGCTGGTTCTTTTGCTTGTATTCTGCGGTCTTGCGAAGAATATCAACGAGGATGATACATTCGGAATTCCACCGCTCCCGAACCTGCAAAAATAATTTGTCGAAAATAGGATTTTCCAACGCGTGATACAGTTGGCCGCAGTGAGGTGTCGGCGACACCCACAAGGGCAGCGATGTAACCCACTCCCAGTTAAAGACGTGTCCCAAAAAGAGGGCGCACGACTGACCGTCGGCTACGCATTCGTCGATGATTTCCGCGCCTTTGAACACCATATGGCGACGCATCTGCTGCTCGCTCATAGACATCATCTTCACTGTCTCGACAAAATAGTCGCACAGGCTTCGGTAGAATTTTCGTTCGATGCTGCGCAGTTCCTTTTCCGATTTTTCGGGGAACGACGACTTCAAGTTGCTTCTCACGACTTTGACGCGATAGCGCAGCATCCAATATATAATTAGGTAGAAGAAGTCGCTCAAAAGATAGAGAACGCGAAACGGCAAGAGCGACAGCAGATACCAAAGGGCACGAAGCAGATTATAGAGGATGGTCATAGATTTGTTGTATCTGGGAATAAAAATGTTCGTAGTTCAGATGGTCGTCAAAATCGGCCTTTGCCTGACGGCCCAACTGCCATCGCAACGGGGCATCGTCGATGAGAACCCTCATAGCGTCGGCCAGTGCTTTTGCGTCGCCCGGCGGCACGAGCAGTCCGTTTTTGCCGTGTTCGATATATTCGCGCTGTCCGCCATTGTTGGTGGCAATGATGGGATGACCTTGCGACATGTGTTCTTGGGCAGCCAACGAACAGCCTTCGCGCACGATGGACGGCAACAGGCCGATGTCGCAGGCGGCCACGTAGGACAAGACGGGATTGCGGAACCCCGCCAGTTCCACCTTGTTTTCCAAATGATTTTCGGCGATAAGCGACTTTAGATGGGCGGTGTATTCGTCGCTGCCACGCCCGAGCAACACCACGCGCAACGGTTTTTCGCGCAGCAGGGCAACCGCCTCGACAAGTACGTCGAGTCCTTTTTCAGGGTCTAATCGACCGTGGTACATCGCCAGAACTTCGTTTTCAGAGATATTGAACTCACTTCGCACGTCTTGAACGGTGATATTTTCCGGTACGACGACGGCGTTGAAGATGACGCGCAACTTGCTCTTGTCGATGGCTGGACTGGTACTCAGAAACGTGTCCATCGCCAACTGTGAGTCGAACACGATGCAGTCCAATTGCCGGTAAAGCCATCGGTAGAGCCACGAAGTCTTGCCCTTGCGCGTCAGATTGCGGCACATCACCACGCGAATGTCCTTGCGACCCGACAGTTTTCGGGCGTATGCGGCTGTGAAGGCTTCCTTGAAATTGTGGGCATGGACGGCGCAGTCGCCGCTACGTTTCAGGATTCTCGCCATTTTCCACGCACTCCGAAAATCCAAGGCTCCGCGCAACGGCAGCGTGTGAATCGGAATGTTCAGTTCACGAAATTTTTCGCGCATAGAGTCGGAGGGCAGACAAAAGATTTCTACCTCGATTCCGTCAGCCAGTTGCCGTCGGCTCAAATCGAAGACGGTTTGTTCGCCGCCGCCCCATTCCTTGTTGGAGATGGTATGGAATATCTTCATGAAACGTGGTTCTGTAAGTTTGATTTGTGTCTGCAAAAGTAGCAAATTGTCGGCGATTGTGCAAATTATGACACATTTATTTTGTCTTTTCCCCTTTTTGTGCTACCTTTGCCTCGCTTTTACCATCAATTTTGAGCCATGGCATCCTACGATATTGACACGCTCCATGCCCACATCCTGAAAATCATGCTGTCGGTTGACCGCGTGTGCCGCGAACACGGTGTGCGCTATTATTGTTGGGCTGGCACGATGCTCGGAGCCGTGCGCCACAAGGGTTTCATTCCTTGGGATGACGATATGGACATCTGTATGCCCCGACCCGATTACGACCGTTTTATGGCGCACGCCCACGAGTGGCTTCCGCAACCGTTGGAGGCGTTGAGCATCGAGACGAGTGCGACATTTCCGGGCAGTTTTGGCAAAATCGTGGATAGCAGTACGACGCTTATCGAGCGTGGCCACAGCGATTATGTGGCAGGCATTTATATCGATGTTTTCCCCATCGACGGCATTTCTCCGAACAAACTGATGCAGCGCGTGGCGGTGACGCGCTACAAATTGCTCGACAAACTGCTTTATTTCTTGCATCGCGACCCTTACAAGCACGGTCGCGGACTGGCAGCTTGGCCGATTTTGCTCCTTCAAAAGTTGTTCAGCCACGAGTGGGCTTGCAGGCAGTTGAGAGCGGCCAACCTTGCCTACGATTACGAAAGTTCGGAGTATGTGCTCGACTACGACGACGGTTTCAGCGGCATCATTCGGAAAAAAGTCTTGGGAACGCCGCAGCCTGTCGAATTTGAGGGTCACGAAGTGATGGGCGTGGAGCATTACGACGAATATTTGCGCACAAAATACGGCGATTATATGAAAGTGCCGCCGCACGACCATCAGCGACAGCACAATTTCTTCTATTTAGACTATAGTTTGCCGTATCGTCAGTATCACGACCGACGCTCGTTTGTCAAAAATTCAGATTCTCAAGAGTCGGAATCGCGATAGCGTTTCTCGATGATTTTCGCGATTAACACGAACTGGTATTGCGCCGCCATCAGCGCACGGATGAGGCCTCGCGTGCCCATACGGAAACCGCCATCCATCACGTATTTCTTGAAAAACCGCCAAATCGGTCGCCATAGCAAGGCTCCCACGCCATAATTTTTGTCGACTTTCTTTTCCACCTCGTTGTCGGTGTAAAGATTCATTTTTCCGATGTATTCGTGCATCGTCTCGTCCATCAGATGAAGGATACAAGCCTCTTTTCCGGCTTTTAATTTCTCGACACGGCCTTGAATGAGAGGAAGAGAATGTATGTAGGGCGGCCATTCCGTGCCTTCTCGAATCATCAATCGTAAAATATATTCAGGATGAAAGTCGCGGATGAACTTACCCATAAACATATTCTTGCGAGGAATGTAGTAGCCTGCGGGACCGTCGGGCTGTTCGATTCGCCGATAGAGTTCCTTGCGCAGTTCGGGCGTGACGATTTCGTCGGCATCGACCACCAGCACCCAATTACTGGATGCACTCTGAATAGCGAATGTACGGGCAGGTTCGCAACAAGTGTGGTTGGCTTTCGGAAAAGTAACGATTTTACAGCCGTATTTTTCAGCGATTTCACGGGTGTCGTCGGTCGATTCCATATCGCAGACCACGATTTCATCGAAATCCTTGACCGATTCAAGCACTTTTTCCAAATGCTGACGGGCATTGTAGGTGTTGATGACCACTGAAATCCTCTTTTCCATAGCAAATCGTTTTTAATACGGCCAAAGTTCCGTCGCTTTTTGGAAATCCTCGGGCGTGTCGAGTTCGTAGGAAAAATAGTCGGTGGTATCGACGACCTTGAAGGTGTGGCCCTGCGGAATGAGGCGCTCGAAGGCTCGCTCGTAGAAAATGTCGATGAGATTTTCCTGCAGAATCATCTGGTCGAGTTCGACGGCGAGAGCTTCGCTGTAGTCGGCGGTGATTTTCTCGATGCCGACCGACTCGCCGACGGCATCTGCGGGGCGACAGGTCTTGCTGATTTCCGTGATACGATTCTCGGCATCGACCACGATTTTCATCTCCTCCTCGCCCAGTTCGTGGCGGTTCATCGCCAAGGCCGACACCGGCTGACGCGCCACTTCGACCACGGCCTTCGGGTCGCAGAGAATGTCGCTGTCCATCAGCAGGAAATCGCGTCCGCGAACTTTTTCCATCGCCATCCAGAGCGAGTAAATGTTGTTGTTATTCTCGTAGTCGGCGTTGTGAAGATAGTGGAAAGTGAAAGGTGAGAAGTGAGAGGTGAGGAAATCGCGAATCTGGTTGGCCCGATAGCCCATGACGACGACAAATTCCGTGATGTCGGCCGCCGTCATCGCCTCGACGGTGCGCTGCAACAGCGTTTTTCCGCCCACTTCGAGCAGGCATTTCGGCTTCGTGTCGGTCAATGGGCGCAGGCGTTTCGCCATTCCAGCCGCGAGAATTACTCCAATCATAAAAGGTTAAAGTTTGTCCGCCATTTCGCGACAGAAAGCCTCGTGGCGGTGTTTGACGTATTGATAAAGCAGTCCCATAACGACGATTTCAAAGATGAAATGACAGCAGGGAACGTCGAGCAGACAGAAGAGAAACAGCCACGACTCGCGGAAATTGAAGGTCAGCAGGCCGTTCCAGAAGATGACGGGCAGGGATTTCTGCCGAAATTCCTCGCGCACGGACGAAGGGATGTTGTCGGTGGAACCGTATTTCTCGCGTAACCGCGCCAAAAGCCGTTGGAATTGAGGCGTCACTTTTTCCTGCTGACGGGTGTAGTCGATATACGACTTTTGGAACATCCGCTCGTAGAGAGGCGCATCCTTCGGCAGTTGGTCGTAAATCTCCTGCTGACGCACGGAATTGTCGAGTTCGCTGCCCTTCTCGCCCTTTAGGAAAAAGAGGTGAACCTGAATGTAATAGTCGGCCAGGCGCTGCTGACCTGCCATACAAACAAAGCCGGAAATCAGACCGAGCACGGTGACGACTGCGGTGGCAATCAAGGTGTTCCGAGGGGTGTCCTCGATGCCGAACCAGCCAAATTCAATTGTGTGGTGCTGATAGAAACGCCACACCAATAGCACATAGATGGGAAGAAACCACGTGAAACCGGCGATTCCATCGAGAATTCGGCCTATGCGGCTCTTTTTTCCTGTCAGGCGCGCCAGTTGTCCGTCGGTGCAGTCGAGGATGTCGGCAGCCATCAGCAATGCGATGGCGATGATGTTGTAAATCAGTCCGAGCGTGCCGCCGTAATAGAAACTGCCTTGTGCAAAAAACCACGCACTGGCGGCCCCAATCACCATCGACCAAATCGTCACGGTGTTGGGATGGATGTCGAACTTGGCGAAAAAGACGGCACAATAGTAGCAAAAAGGCCGAATCACGTGTAAATCGAGCCAATCTTCCGTTTCTGCCGACTTAAGTGTCGCTCTGTATTTCTCGTTCATATCACTTCACACTCCTCACTTCACACTTCTCATTTCTTCAACCACTCGTTTGATGGTATCGACGACCACTTGGGTCTGTTCGCGACGGCCCAACGTAATGCGCAGGCAAGACTCAAGTCCCGGGTCGCCCATAAATTTAATCTTATAGTTCTGAACCTTCAGTTCCTCCATCAACTTGTCCTTGATTTCAAGCGGATATTTGATGAGGATGAAGTTCGCCACCGACTTATAGACCTTGAAACCGGGCAGGTCGCCGAGTTCCTTCTTGTAGAGTTTTCTTCCCCAGTCCATATCGTCGGCCACGCGGCGATAGTGCTCGTCGCTGTCGAGAGCGGCCAGTGCAACGGCCTCCGAGAAGCGGTTGTAGCCCAGATATTTGTTGATATAACTCACGAAATGGGTGTGACCCTTGCCGATGAAGCCGAATCCGCAGCGCAGACCGGGCAGTCCGTAGAACTTCGACAGCGTGCGCGAGATAATCAGGTTCTCGTATTTGTTCACCAACGGGGCAATGTAGTCCGTGTCGGTCGTAATGAAACTGGCGTAAGCCTCGTCGATGAGCACCATCGTGTCGGAAGGGATGTTCTCCATGATCCGTCCGATTTCCTCTGGCGTCAGACTGTTGCCCGTCGGATTGTTGGGCGATGCCAACAGCAACATTCGAGGATGGATTCGGTTGGTGTATTCGATGACCTCGTCAATGTCGTAGGCGAAAGTGTCGTCTTGTTCGTGCAGCGGATACATCTCGAAAGTGCCGTAACACTCGTCGGCCACCTTGTTGTAGTACCACCACGAAAATTCGGGAATCAGAATCTTCTTGTTGTCGCCCTTCATCAAATAGTAGTGAATGGCATTTTTCAGGATGTCCTCGCCGCCGTAGGCCAGCAGCACCTGCTCTTCGGGCACGCCGTAGATTTCGCTGACTCGCACGCTGATAACACTCTTTTTCCCCTCGTCGTAGATGCGTGTATAGAAGCACAAATCCTTGGGGTCGAAATTCTTGATGGCCTCCACCACTTTCTGGCTCGGCTCGAAGTTAAATTCGTTTCTGTCGAGAAAATTCATCATATTTTCCATGTCAATTTTAATTGATTTGTGTGCAAAGGTACGAAGAAATCGAGAATTATGGATGAATAATTAAGAATTATTTGTATCTTTGTGGCGAAAAAGCGTAAGTTTATGGAAAAAAACAGCGAAAATTTGGTAGTAGGATTCGATGCCAAACGCATTGTGAAGAACGGGACGGGGCTTGGCAGCTACGGACGGACGCTGGTCAATGACTTGGCGACGGACGAAGGGCTGCAACTGCGGCTCTACGCACCCGACAAAGGGCGCGACGACCTGCGAAACCAGATTGCCGACCGACCGAATGTCACGTTTTGCTACCCCTCTCGTCCCACTCCACGCTTTTATTGGCGAAGTCGCGGCATTGTCGGCGATTTGCGACGTGACGGCGTGCAACTCTATCACGGACTGTCGGGTGAACTGCCCGTCGGCATCCGAAAAAGCGGCATTCGCAGCATTGTCACCATCCACGACCTGATTTTCCTGCGACACCCCGAATTCTACCATTGGTTCGACACGAAAATCTACGCTTGGAAGTTCCGCCAGACCGTTCGCGAGGCCGACTATATCATCGCCATCAGCGAATGTACGAAGCGCGATATTATCGAGTTGGGCGATGTATCGGAAGACAAAATTTCGGTGATTTACCAGAGTTTTTCGCCCCGTTTTTCGACAGAAATCGCACCAGAATTGTTGGAATTGGTGCGACAGCGCTATCAACTGCCGAAACGCTATGTTCTCAACGTCGGCACGATTGAGGCTCGAAAAAATATCTTGTTGGCAGTCAAGGCTTTAGCCCATTTGCCAGAGGATATTTCGCTTGTCGTTGTGGGGCGACGCACGGAATACAGCGACAAGGTGCTTGAATACGCGAAGAAACACGGTTTGATGTCTCGAATCAAGTTCTATCATGGCGTTCCCGACGACGATTTACCTGCTTTTTATGCACAAGCCGAAACTTTCGTCTATCCCTCTGTTTACGAGGGCTTTGGCATTCCCATCATCGAGGCTGTCGGCAGCGGATTGCCTGTTGTGGCCTGCACAGGTTCGTGTTTGGAAGAGGCTGGCGGTCCCGATTCGCTCTACGTTGCTCCCGACGATTCGGAAGCGATGGCCGCAGCGATTCGCCAAAGCCTTATCGATGCCAAAGGTCGCGAAGAGCGTATCCTTCGCAGTCGCGACTACATTCGTCGTTTTGAAGGTAGCGATGTTGCCCGACAAGTCGCCGATTTGTATAGAGAAACGCTGAAAAATCAATAATAACAACCTAAAACCGCCATTTCATTTGCACGTCGAGGTCGGTCATCGACGAGGCATTGATTTGCTGGTAGCTGCTGCCGATGGTCGAGCGGTCGAAGTAGTTGGTGGTGGCGATTTTGGCGGTGAAAAGTAGGCGACGCGAGGGCTGCCACTGTGCCATCAGCATATAGCGAAGGCCGTGACCATAGACCATCGGAATGGAAAAGGTGTACTGCGGACCGCTTTCGTAGAGGTAGAGGCGGCTGTCGTAGTTGTCGGTGTGGAAATAGGCGACGAGGGCATTCAGCGCAATGTTTCCCGTCTTGAATCCTGCCGTTTCGGAAACCATCCAACCGAAACTGTTTTCCTTTCCGATGTGGCTCAAATCGAACTGCGTCCGCAGGTTCCACGCCTGTTCCGTGTAAGAAATGGCAGCACGAGCCCGTTGTTCCGTGCGATTTTCGAGTGCGGAACGGTCGTCGTTGTCTTTTTCGCGCAGTCGCAGCCGATAGCGCAAATCAACTTTCCACTGACGACGTTTCCACGTGGCCGAAACGAGGTTGTCCCACGCCTGCGACCGCTGACTGACCTGATAGCGAGCCCACGGGAAATAGGCGAAGTCGGAGTAGGCGGTGACGGAAAGGGCATACGACGGTCGCCACGTGGCACCGACGAGGATTCCGCTCTCGTTCTGCGTTGCGCCGCCTTCGCTGAGGCTCTGGCTGTGGATGGCGTAGTAGCGATAGCTGTAGAAGCGCTGGATGGCGATGAGCGACAACTGCCCTGCCAACTTCACGTTGAGCGTGTTCATCGTGGCCATGCCGCCGCACGTGCCCGTCGCTGTCTCGCCACTGAAGGTGAAGCGGGCGTGTCGGTAGCCGTAATCGATGCTGGCGTTCCAGAAATGCTGTCCCGCAGGTTGAATTTCGCGATAAAGAGTCGTTTTCGACCGCTTTTCAACGGGTTTCAAAGGTTTGTCGAAAGCATCGTAAACCACCGTTGCAGCGACATTCCAACGATGGTAGCGATAGGCGATGCGACTTCCACCGAGAAATTCCGATGCATTGCGACGCCGTTGCATTTCAGAGTTCGTGCGATGGTAGCCCGACGTGAGAATCGTGCGGATGTTCAGGTTGTCGTCGGTGGGTGTCACGTCGATGTCGCGATAGGACAGAAACGCCGTCAAATCGAGGTTTTTCGTGAGTGAAATCGTGGCGGCAGCCCCCTGCAGATAGTTGTATTCCATCCGCGATGAATGCCCTCGGATGATGTTCTGATTGCGGTCGGCTGCACTGAGCGCGAAGAGTTTTCCGAAAGAAAGGTCGTTGTTGATGACGAGTCCGTGACCGAAATTCAGTCGATAATGGCCCACGGTGAGATTTTTGAGTCGTCCGAAACGCTGCGCTTGCACGAAAAAGGCATAAAAATCGTAGCCTGCTGCGTTTCCGTTGGTGAAAAATGGCTCGCCAGCGTCCTGCGACCCGATGAAGCCTGCCTTGAGATGCTGCTGGCTCTGAAACGTGTAGCGCAACGAGTGTTTGTAGGGCGGTCCGAGGTAGGCATCACGGTCGCCACGCCGCTCGTAGAAAGGGATTTTTCCAGTGGCAATCAGTTCGTGGCGACCCTCGCGCAACAGTTCAGAAAACGTCTTTTTCGTTTCCACATCGCCGAAGAAAGTAAATCTTAATAACCGTTGGCGCGTCGTTTCGTCGAGGCTCGGAATCATCGCCAGTTCACCCTCCGATTGCAGGGCTCCGTAGCGGTAGATAAACGCCGAAATCTCCTCGATTTGCTCTTCGTTGAGGAAGGGCAGTTGGCGCAGGTCGTCGGGTGTGGCAGTGTTGAGGTTCAGGGGATTTTCCAGCAGGTCGCTGAGCAAGTCGTAAGTCTGTTCCCACGATTCGGCGTCGATGTCGTCGATGGTTGTCAAATCCTCGAGAACATCGTCGATTTGTGCCCTTATTTCCGATGAAATCGGCAAAAAGAGCAGCAAAATTGCCAGAAATCGAATTTTTACCCCATTGTTTTCTATTTTTTTATTTCACAATCGATGAAATCGTGCTTTTGTTGCCTTTGATGCCGCCTCTTGCATATACCAAAGCCTCTCCTGTTCATTTCCGATGCGCAACAGGCTGCGGAAATGCGTCCAACTAAGATTTTGAACACGCGTATTCAAAATCTCTAAATTGCTGAAAGTCAGATAGAAACTGCGGAACTGCAGTGCAGGCTGCAATTCATCCACCTTGTCAATTCGAGCGATTTCCTTCCCATTATTCATAATACACCTGTTTTGCGGTCAAAGATACAATATTTTCTTGAACATAGCAAATTTATACGCAATATTTTCCCCCCCGAAGACTATTTGCGTTTTTCCGAGCATTTCTTAATCAATCAATAGCAATCCCTGAATCTGACTTTTAGGGTGAATATAACAATCTGTTTCGGATGCAGGAAGATAGGATGAGCCTTGTATCCGAATTTTGATGATTTCATCGAGATTTTTTGCATCGATATAGCCATAATGAACACCATACTTCATAAAGGCTTCTTCAATACTGTTACGCGCTGGAGCTGATAACTCCTTTGGCTCAAAACTCCGGCCATTGATGACCTTCGCGCTGTCTTCGCAAACCGTTTGGGCGACGCAAACATAGTCGTCTTTAAAATAATCTTTCATATAATGACCAAAGGACTTATACAAAGGCGAATAAACGTTTTGATAATTCGCGTGTCCCAGATGGCAGCTGATGACGACTTTTTGCTCGCCCCTGCATAAAAGGTCTGTCAGGAAAACAGTGTTTTTAAACATCTGCTCATCCCTTTCATAATAGCTGTTCTTCGTTGAAATCGGCGCATCGAGCAAATTGTTGATATAGAAAGAAATGATTTCAATGTCATTTCCTAAAATATCGGTTAGTTGCGATTGGTTTTCTTCGATAATATTCAACGTTTTTGTTGCCATTTCTTTGATTTTCTCCGTTTCTACCACTTGAATTGCTGAAATCATAGAATCTAAAACGACAGAATGAGCCTCTTGGTTTATGATTTGCAAATAATCTTTCAAATAAGTTGCTAATTCGTTGGTTTCATATTTGGCATCATTTCCAAAGAAACTGACTTTTTCGGTCGCCGTTTTATTGTATTCCCGAATCCACTTTGCCAATTCAATATTTTCCACTCTAACTGAAGTGGAATCTCCCACTTGTTGTAATTTTTCAGGGCTAATCAGGTCGCTTCCTTGAACGTATCTGTTAAAGAAAAGTGACATCAGAAGAGGACGTTCCCACAAAATCAAGGTAGTATGGTTTCTTAAAATAGCCGATTTGATATATTCCGAGGTCGCTTGCCTGATTTTTTCGCTTCCATGTACTGCTTCGCCCAATGCCGTGATTTTTCCAGACATAAGCGAAAGTTGTTTTTGGGTTAGCGAATAGTCTGGCGATAATGTTACTAATTGAGCCTTGCTGAAATTGGGCGACGGAATGTCCTCAAACACAAGGTCATTAATCGTTTTGTCGCCGTCTTTCAGTTCAATCCGTAGAATGGAAATCTCGTGTGGAATGGTGTTTCTGACTTTGGCGATTTTCGAAGGATTCTCCTGTTCCGTACATCCTTCCGGGCCACAACTAACAACCCTTGTCGTATAAGTGCTGTCTGTTCCGACTGCTTGCAGCCTAAAAGACAAAAAACGGAGATCTTTTGTGCCAATTTCCATTCCGTCTGTCCGAAAATCGGCTGCATTTTTCAAACAAATACTGTCTGTTTTAATCACCTCCATCTGTTTGTTGAGCGAATAGACAAACAGCCGCGCCGTTTCAAGGTTCTTGCATTTGTAGGAAATGCTGATTTTCAACGATTGATTAGAAAAGGCTGGAAGCAACAACATTCTATGACTATAGAGATTCATATCCATTTTTTCCCGGAATCCCCAGACTTCTTTCTGCAAAAAGCGAATCGGTTTCCTCGCATCGGTAGTGTCGGTTTTATGGTATATTTTGGAATCATTGATGTTGTCAATCCATCCATGGAAAACTTGACCGACGCAGAAATTTAGGTTGTACTTTTCCTCGTAGGTCTGTGCTTTGACATCAATCGTCAAAAGCAAAAGAATGAAAAACGGAAAGAATATTTTTTTCATATTAAGCAAATTTATAGGTTTACTTTATTTCACAATCGATGAAATCGTGCTTTTGTTGCCTTTGATGCCGACGATGAAGGCTTTGGCCGAGCCGAATTTCAGGAACATATCGAGGCGCACGGGAATGTGGTTCGAGTCGTCGGTGACGTAGAAATCGACGATGCGCTTGTATTTTCCGTCGTCGAGTTCCATATACGACAGTTGCAGACAGCGGTATTTCACGCCGTTGTCGCCCTTGATGTTGGACTTTCCGCGATAGACGATTCGAGCGGGTTCACAGCTATTTCCGTCGATCATCTTGAAGTCGATGGTATGGCCTTTCTTCCAGTTCGACGGGTCGAAAGAACGGGCGCGGACGAACATCGTGAGCATATCGAAAACGCATTCGCCATACGATTTTTTCAGCCAGTCGCTGTCGCCGTCGGCCTTTTTCCGATGCTGTCGGACATTGGCTTTTCCGCCTGCGTAGTCGTAGAAAACTTCGTCGATGTAGTAGCGTTTGCCCTCGCGAGCAGCCTTTTTGTAGTAGAGCGGTTCAAGGTTGAGCGTGGAATAACTCAGCAGGGTGTCGCGCAGCACGAAATATTGGTCAACTTTGTCGTTGCCGCGTGTGATGAGCGACGCACGCCACGCGGTTTTGCCCTTGTAGTTGCTTTGCACGGTGGACATACTCGCCGTTCCAGCCTTCACCCACACGAATTTCCAGTTGTAGTAGAGGTTGTAGGTCAGGTGTTCGCCGCCCTTGAACGCGGTGTTTTCAAGCGGACACTGGGCGAATGAAAACGACGCGAACAGCGAGAAAAATAACAGTATCTTCTTCATATTTAGTTGACAGTTGATAGTTGACAGTTTTTTGACGTTCTCGTCGTTTCACCGTTTAATTTTACCCTTTTACCTTTTCACTTTTTACTTTTTCACCTTTTTATCATTTCACCCTTATACGTGATTCCCAACTGCTTCGCCCGTTCCGCGTTCTTGTTGCGAATCGTCTTTTGCTTTTCGGCCTTTTGCTTCGTGATTTTCTCAGGTTTTTGCAGGTAAAGAGGCCGTTCAGTCGGGTTCCAACGCTGGTTGACGTCCCATTTTGCCTTGCACTCGATGGGCTCGTGGTAGAAATAGACTGGTTCGGGCTGTTGGTCAGCATCGTAGTTACCTGTGTCCCACACGCCGTTGCCGTTTTCATCGATGAACATCCTCAGGAAATACGACCCTGGCTCGACATAGAGAAATTCGACCTGTCCAGTGGTCGAAACCGCCTGTTTGACGGGATTTCCAGAACTATTGAGCAGTTGCACGACCGCGTTTTTTCCGCTCATTCCGCCGAGAGCAAACGACAATTTCGTGTAGGCTTCCTCGTTTTTCACCTTCAGATTCATTTTGACGGTGTTGGAACTCGTTCCGTAGATGTCGCTGATGGCTGCGCTGTCGATTTCGAGGTTGTATTCCGCGCCCAACTGCCATTCGTGGGCGATTTCCATTTGCCTGATGCCCAACGGTCGCAGTTTGAAATCGACTGCCTGCCAAAGCGTATCGACCTTCATCGAAAGGCGGATTTGCGAGGAATCAATCTTCGCAAACGGTGTCGGCGAATCGATGAGAATGGTTTGGTCTGGGTCGAGTTGCCCTGCGGCTTTCACCTTGATTTCCAAATACTTAGGCGGCATCACGCTGTCGTAGGGCTGACCGCGTCGTTTGAGTTTTTCCTGTGCCTTCGCCCATTCTTCATATTCTTTTTGCTTTTGTTTCAGGCGTTTCGCATACGACATTTTCGGAATCATTTCGAGCGTGTCGGCCTTCAGAACGAGGTTTCCGAGCGTGTCGGTCTCGTTGTATTGCAACTGCATTTGCAGTGTGTCGCGATTGACGAGCATCGTGTCACGCAGCCAGTAGGTGATGGTGTCACGATTTTCGTTGGTTTCGACCACGAAAGCGTTCGTCGCATCGAAGTTCAAACCCTTGATTTCGGGCAGCAGCGTGTCGCCGTAAGTGAAGAAAACATTAAATCGGTCAGGGTCTTTCCGTTCGGTTTTCAGCAGATGGCGTTCGGTTTGCACCTCCGTAAAGGCCCGCAAAATGATGTCGTCGGGCAAGAAATGGGTGTAGGGAATCGCCAGAATGCGCTCGATGTGCAGCGTGTCGCGCCAAATGGTGTCGTGTCGCGTGTCGGGCTTCGACGATGGTACGAAAATGTCGTGGTTGAAGGCGATTTTCTCGTTTTTCTGCGAAAAAGAGTAGTTGCCGTCCAAGTCTTGCAGGGCGAAGGCGCGGTAACTGCCTGGCGCAATGCCTTTGATGACGAAATGGCCTCGGCTGTCGGTGCGCGTGATGCGCAGCAGCGGCTCCGTGCGGAAAACCGAGTCGGGCGCGTCGGCTTTGTAGAGTCCCACGGCGATGCCCTTTATCGGTTCGAGGTTTTCTGCTTCCAGCACGTATCCGCTGACTTCCATCGTGTCGATTTCCTCGCCTGTCGAGAAACTGTAGGTATAACTGCCGAGCGGATTGCCCTCGTTGTTGTCGGTAATTGCGTCTGAGAAGTCGATGGTGTAGGTTGTGTTCGGCTTGAGCGAGTCTTTCAGTTCCACGAAAATCGTTCTGCCCGTCGCCTTGATTTCAGGCGGTTCCATCTGCGGTGGCGACACGATGACCTTCTCCGAAGGATTGTCGATTTTGATAAATTCGTTGAAATTGATTCTGATTTTCCCTGTCGTCACGCCTGTTCCCTTGTCCGTCGGCGAGGTGTTGATGACGCGTGGCGGCTCTTCGTCGAACCATCCGCCGTCGGGACTACCCATTCTTGCACAAGAGGAAAGGGTTAGTAGGAAAAGGGCAACCCATCCGCCACCCGACAAGAGCAGCGATTGAAATGCCTTGTATAATTTGTTTTTTATCATTCTTCTTACTTCGTTTTATCGGTTGCAAAGATAGTAATCCTCTGAACTTTTAATTCATTCCCAACAATTCTTCGATGTGTTTCCGCGAATTCGACAAACGCGGGATTTTGTGCTGTCCGCCGAGTTTTCCGCGCTGTTTCAGCCAGTCATTGAAAAGGCCGCTGCGGGCTTCGACGATTTCGAGATGCTGCAAGGTGATGTCGCGTGAGCGTTTCGCCTCGTAGTCGCTGTTGAGTTCTTGCAGTTTTTGGTCTAAAAGTTGGCCGAAAACCTCGATGCTTTCAGGCTTTCGCGCAAATTCTATCAGCCATTGGTGCCGACATTTCGCCTGCTCGTCCATAAAAACAGGCGCAACGGTGTATTCGAGAATCTCGGCACCCGTCTGTTCGCAGGCGTAAGCCAGACCTTTCTCGGCATTGTCCATAATGAGTTCCTCGCCGAAGGCATTGATAAAATATTTTGTGCGACCCGTGATGACGAATTTATACGGATTCAGGCTTGTAAACTTGATGGTGTCGCCAATCATATAGCGCCACAGTCCGCACGAGGTACTGATGAGCATCGCGTAGTTTTTGCCTGTTTCCACGCCTGCCAGCGGCACGATGTCGCCCTTTCCGCAGCCGATTTCCTGAAATTCGTAGAAAACGCCGTAGTCGAGCATCAGCATCATCGAGGGGTCGGAAAGGTCGTTTTGGATGCCGAAAAATCCCTCGCTGGCGTTGTAGGTTTCCATATATTTCATCTTCGGCAGGCGAATCAGTTGTTCGTATTGGTGGCGATAGGGCGTGAAAGCGATGCCGCCGTGGAAAAATACTTCCAGATTCGGCCAAAGTTCGTCGATGGACGATTTACCCGACAGTTCCAACACGCGCACCAGCACGCTCATCATCCACGATGGAACGCCCGACAGGTTCGTCACGTTTTGATGCATCGTTTCGCGGGTGATGCGGTCGCGTTTTTCCTCGAAATCGGAGAGTAGGGCGGTCGATTTTTTCGGCGTGCGCACGAGGTTGACCAGCGGATTGATGTTTTCGATGAGAATCGCGCTGAGGTCGCCCACCAACGAGCCGCTAATGTTGTAGTTTGGCTGATGGCTACCGCCGAGAATCAAGCCTTTTCCGTCGAAAATCCGACTTTCGGGATGGCTTTGCAGATAGAAGGCCATCACGTCCTTTCCACCCTTGTAATGCAGGTTTTTCAAGCCTTCGGCGGTCACGGGAATGAACTTCGACTTGTCGTTAGTCGTTCCACTCGACTTCGCAAACCATTTGGTCCGTCCAGGCCAAAGAACGTCGTTTTCGCCGCGTCGCATTCGGTCGATGTCGTCTTTCAACGCTTCGTAGTCGGCCACCGGCACTTGTCGGGCGAAATCCTCGTAATTTTTGATGTTTTCAAAGCCGAAACGGCGTCCGTATTCCGTCTGCCTGCCACGATTCAACAAGTAGCGAAGCACTGCGTCTTGCAGTGCCAAACCCTCGCCAAAATGCCGTTCCAAAGCCTTCTGACGAGGAAAAAAGAACTTACTTGCGATGCTTGTCAGGCTCATTTTTCCAAATTTAGGTGCAAAATTAGTCTAAACTTTTGTAACAAGGGAAAAATTAATATCTCTTAACGCGAAAAATTCTCTTTTTTCCACTATCTTTGCACCATCAATCACGATTTTTACGAAGAAAATGAACAATATCAAGGATTTTGAGGTGATGGCGCCAGTCGGTTCACGCGACTCGTTGGCAGCGGCTATCAAGGCTGGTGCCGACTCGGTTTATTTCGGTATCGGACAGCTGAATATGCGGTCGCACTCGGCCAATCATTTCACCATCGACGACCTGCGCGAAATCGCTGAAATCTGTCGCGAAAAGGGCGTGAAAACCTATCTGACGGTGAACACGATTATCTACGACGGCGACATTGCGACGATGCACCAAATCGTGGATGCGGCTCGCGAGGCAGGCATCACGGCGGTCATCGCGTGCGACGTGGCGGTGATGCAATATTGCGTCGAAAAGGGTGTCGAGGTGCATCTTTCCACGCAGTTGAACATCTCGAACATCGAGGCACTGAAATTCTACGCGCAGTTCGCTGACGTGGTCGTTCTGGCGCGTGAACTGAACTTGGAGCAGGTCGCCGAAATCCATCGCCAAATAGAGGAACAGCAGATTCGCGGACCTCGCGGTGAGCTGGTGCGCATTGAAATGTTTTGTCACGGTGCGCTGTGTATGGCGGTCAGCGGAAAGTGCTATATGAGCCTGCACGACGCGAATCGCTCGGCCAATCGGGGCGAGTGCATCCAGATTTGCCGTCGGAGTTACATCCTGACCGATGCCGAGACAGGCAACGAAATCGAGGTCGATAACAAGTACCTGATGAGCCCGAAAGACCTGAAAACCATCCGTTTCATCGACCGAATGATGCACGCGGGCGTGCGCGTATTCAAAATTGAGGGTCGTGCGCGTGGACCAGAATATGTCTATACGGTTGTGAAAGCCTATAAAGAGGCGATTGCGGCGGTGGTGGCAGATTCGAGAAGCGAGGAAGGAGGAAGAAGCGAGGAAAGGACGTTTTCCGAATCGCGAAAAGACGAGTGGGACGAGCGGCTGGCAACCGTTTTCAACCGAGGCTTTTGGGATGGATATTACCAAGGTCAGCGGCTCGGCGAATGGAACAAAAATTACGGCTCGAATGCCACGGAGCGCAAGCAACTCGTGGGTCGCGTGACAAAATATTTCTCGCGAATTGGCGTGGCGGAAGTCAGCGTCGATGCCTCGACCTTCAGCGTCGGCGACCGCCTCTTAATCACAGGTCCGACGACGGGTGCCCTATGGGTCGATGTCGCCGAAATCCACGACAACGACGGCCATCCCACCGACACCGCCCAGCAGCATCAACTCGCAGCCATCCGCGTACCCGAAAAAGTTCGGCCCAACGACAAACTTTTCAAAATTGTCAAGGCTGAATGAAATCATTTCATTATTTTTCAAAAAAATCAGCGAAACTTTTGACGATTCCAATTTTTTATCAATATTTTTTCGACTTTTTTGGATTACGTTCCAAAAAAGTAATAACTTTTTCGGATTATGTTCCGAAAAAGTTTGCATAATTCAAATAATATTTATACCTTTGTCGCCGTAATCAAAAAATAAAGTTATGTTTAAGAGGGAGTTACAACAGATGATTCTCGACAAATGCTTCAAAGGCAAGGCCATCATTCTTCTTGGTGCCAGACAAGTCGGGAAAACGACTTTACTTAAAAGCATCATCAAAGAGCAGAAAACGGATGTGTTGTATCTTAACTGCGACGAGCCGGAAACGGTCAATGCACTGACCAATCGCAACTTACGCGAGTTGCAAATGTTGATTGGCGCAAATAAATTCGTCGTCATTGATGAGGCGCAGAAAGTAAATAACATCGGTTTGTCGCTGAAATTGATGGTTGATAATATCAGCGACATTCAGATTATTGCCACAGGTTCATCGGCCTTTGAACTGCGCAATCGTTTGAACGAGCCGCTTACGGGCAGAAAATTCGAGTATCAGATGTTTCCCATCTCTACGGCTGAAATCCACAAGTCGTTGGGATATTTGGATGTAAACAGGCTGTTGGAGCTCCGACTTATTTACGGTTCATATCCCGATATTCTTTCCAACGCAGGTGATGCGCAGAATTTGTTGCGTTCGCTGGCCGACAGTTATTTATACAAAGATATTCTCGCCACCGACAATTTGCGGAAACCCGATGTTCTGAACAAATTGCTGCAAGCACTTGCGTTTCAGGTGGGTTCCGAGGTTTCATACAACGAACTCGCCCAGACGATTGGCAGTGATGGAAAAACGGTGGAACGATATATCGAGTTGTTGGAAAAATGCTTTATCATTTTCCGTCTGAACGGATTGAGTAGAAACCTGCGCAACGAATTGAAAAAAGCCAAGAAGATTTATTTTTACGACAATGGTATCCGCAATGCCGTTATCCAGCAGTTCGCACCACTTTCCATACGTAATGATGTCGGGGCGCTTTGGGAGAATTTCTTTATATCCGAGCGCATCAAACGCAATCATTATACAGGTCATCACTCTAATATTTATTTTTGGCGAACGAAAACACAGCAAGAAATCGATTATATTGAGGAAAGCGACGGCACTATGACGGCATTTGAAATGAAATGGAATGTAAAAAAATCCCACACAAAGTTCCCTTCTGCTTTTTTGAACAGTTACGACATCAAAGAAACGGTGGTGGTCAGCCCCGAAAATTATCTGGACTGGCTGATTTGATTATTTTGGTGTATGGGAATAACATCATAACTCAAATTTTAATCCCGTCGAATTCGATGGGTTTAGAAATCTTACAAAGAAATAAAAGACTATCAAAATGGTTTCAATGCTTTCTAAGCAAAAACTATTCTTTAGGCTTAAATCCTTGTGCTAATTCTTGTATATAGATGTTTTCCATTTCAGAGTTTACTCTACCAACTGGAATTCTTGATGTATAACTTGTAAATCTCATCATCAATTGCTCCACAAAAGGATGATTCATTTGCCCTTCAATAGATAGAGATGGGACAAAATCCATTTCTACAGATTTTATTTGCTGAAAATCAACAACAAGACAATCCATATCTATCGTTGGACGTGGGTCAAAAAAGAAATGACGACAGATATTCTTATTATGAATATAGTTTAATAGGAAATTCTCAAAAGATTTCCATTGTTTCTGTGTCAATTCTTTATTTTTATTAGCATCTTTAACTTTATCTCTAAATTCTTTTGTTTCTTGCAAAACATCAGCAGCAGACTCTAAAGCTGCAACTAAAAGGAAATTGCTTTTTCCGTTTTCCAAGTCGCAAGCATTAGAAATAACAATACTAAGTGGATTGTTTTCACCTCGTCCCCAATCCACTCCATCAACAATAGTGCCTTGTGTTATTTGTTTACTTGGTTCTGATACCCACATCTTACTCCTCGATAGTAATAATTTCACCAATGCTCATCCCTGAATGTGTTTTCTCAAACCATTCTGACTGAGCAATTCTTTTATATCGATCTCTAAAATTCTTCTTTGTAGGAAATGAATATGTTTTATCAGCACCAAATGTTACAGTATTATTCAATCCTGTTTGAATAGATATGCAACTGTCAGCAGAAATGCCTTCTATCGATTTTTGTACAGATGCATTAACGGATACAGCAGACGCAAGTGATACTGCTAAAAGTCCATATTTATTAAGAAGCCAAAAATTTTGGCTACTATTAGTCATTGTATCTTCCATAATCAGTTCTCTATAATTTTAGAAATTACGTTAGAATTAATCACAATGTCTGAATCTTCAATATATTTATCAAGAATATCTGCATTTGGTAGTTCGTCTAATGCTATGTTGTGATGGTGGTTGATATTGGCAAATAATCCATTTCTAATGCCAATTCTTGGTGCCAATTCTATATTGGCGAATTGGTTGTCATTTATTCCAATACGTAAATTAATTTTGTTACAGACGTGGTATTCGTTACCTGTTCTTATTTTTTTATCAATAAAATGATTCCATATCCAAGTATCTGCATTTTCATCCAATCCTAACCATTGATATTCACTATTAATACCAAATGCAGCAAGGCTTACAGGAATATTAAAATCTTCTTTACTAATCCTTTGTAATTCGCTTTTGATTGCTTCTACATATTTTAAGAGAGATTCCTTGTTTTCTGCCTTAAAAATTATTTTAGTGGGACTGATTACAATCAAGGGGAAAGGCTTGTTGTTGATAGTAATAGTATATCCTTCAGGTGTTATCCCATTAAAAGTTTCATAAGGCATTCCAAATAATTCACGACAAAACTTGCCATCCATATTTGGAATGACCCTTAATGGCTGCTTTAGCACAGCTACAAAAGATAGGCAAATAAGACGTCCTTTTTCCATTGATTTTTGTTAGTTTTAGGTATTTTACGATGCAAAATTAATCATTTTCTTTAAAAAATAGATGTTTTCTCGTAAAAATCTTTTATTTTTTAGTTATTTAGGTTTTTATTATCTTTTTTTTTTCTAATTTTGCACGAAACTTAATCATATAACGTCAATAGTATGACTACACAGGAAGTAATAGATGTTATCTTCAATGACCCATCGGTGAAGTATGACTTGACAGAATTCCAAGGTTTAGGAACTAGTATTCCTGATATGCTAAACATAGAATCTCGTCAGGGAACAGGAAAACAAACAGGGAAAGAAGTTTTTTACATTAAACCTCTTTGTAAGTTCCATTCAGAAAAGAAGGAATTTCAGATATACGTCGAAGGCGGAAAATCTAATCCAGAGGAAATCGTCCGCCAGTTATGGGTATGGAAACTGATAAATTATTATGGATATGATTCTGAACAAATCCGGTGTGAGATTCCTGTACAATTTGGAAGTGAAATCCCAACAAAATATGCAGATATTGCGGTTTATAGAAAGGCCGACCTTGAAACCGTTAAGATGTTGTTTGAGGTAAAGAAGCCTAAACGTAAAGATGGTATCGAACAACTAAAATCATATCTTGGTGCTAAAGGGAACCCTATTGGTGTGTGGTCTAACGGCGCAGATAAACTGATTCTTTACAAACCACAAAATAAGGATTTCGACACACTATCTGAAGTTCCTAAAGTCAAAGAGGAAGCGTCAAACGTTCTTGAAATCAAAAGGACATTGGCTAATTTGCGTACCCAATTTAACTTCAAGAAGATTGTACAAGACTTGGAGGAACTGGTGCTCGCTGACAGTGGCGTTGATGAGTTCAATGAAATCTTCAAACTCATTTATGCAAAGATTTACGATGAAAAGATTGCAGCAGAGGACAGACGCAGAAAACAAGAAGTTGAGTTTAAGAAATATGCCGACCCAGAATTGACATACGAAGTCATCAACAATCTTTATCGCAAAGCATGTGAGAAATGGCCTGGAGTTTTTGAAGAACCCAACATCAAGTTACGTAAAGACCATCTTCAAATCTGCATTGGCCCTATAGAGGGAATTAGATTATTAGGTTCCAATCTACGCATTATGGATGATGCGTTCGAATATCTGATGCCAACAGAGGCAAAGAAAAAGAAAGGCCAGTTCTTCACACCTCGCCATGTGATTGAAATGTGTGTGCGTATGATGAATCCTAAGGATTACGAATATGTTATTGATCCTGCATGTGGCTCCGCAGGATTCCTTCTACATGCGATGGAATGGGCAATGCCTGCGGAAACAACAGACGAGCAAGAATTAAGAAAATCCCGATATGCAGCAAAATACCTTTGGGGAATAGACTTTGAAGCCCGTGCAGCTAAGACTTCTCGTGCCTTAATGCTAATTGCAGGGGATGGACATACAAATATTTTTGGGCCAGATGTAAGTAGCATTGATCCTAAGACATGGTATAACACGATGTCAGGACGACTACTAATGACAGAATTAAGAAAGACCTCTCTGTTAGTTCACCCCTTACCAGAAACGGAATTACTGACAGATGAAGATAAGGCTTGGGATTATTTTGAACACATGAAGTTTGACTTAGTTTTGGCAAATCCTCCTTTTGCTGGTGAATTGAAAGATAAAAAGATGCTTCAACACTATGAGTTGGCAAAACCAGCCTTGCGTCGTGCAAAAGACAAACAGCCAAAAGAAGAGCGAGACGTGATTTTTATTGAGCGTATTATAAACCTGTTACGCCCAGGAGGCCGTGCTGCTGTGGTTCTGCCTCAAGGAAAGTTCAATAATTCCTCTTTAGCATTTATCCGTGAGTTTATACTGCATAAAGCACGTTTGTTGGCTGTTGTCGGATTACATGGAAACACTTTTAAACCTCATACTGGCACCAAGACGTCCGTGTTGTTCATTCAGAAATACACAGAAGAAGAACTTGAGAAAATAGAACGTATAAAGACAGAAGTCGAGAATTCTTGTCCAAATTATGAAGAACAAATCCAAGAACTGATTAATGGCAGTTCTGATGCTGTTGATATAGATGAAAGCAGTATTCCCGAAGAGATATACAACTTGGTGATAGAAGAATTCCCTGAAAATGAAGAACAAGAAGATGCAGACAATCATGAAGAATCTGATGAGAACAGCAATTCTGCTACCGAACTTTCATTAGAAGAAAAGTTGGAAGAAGCAACAGAAATGATTAACAATCTGAAACGGCAGAAATTGCTTTTGGCAGAAAGATTACAATCTTTCATTGAAGAGGAAGAGGCTTTAGCTGTTTCTCAGAAAACAGAGATGGGACTGATTGACAATGATAACACCCTTGACCGTAAAAGAAAATCTGAAGCAAAGAAAACTTTAAAAGAGCAGCAGAAGATAGCAATAAAAGCAATGAAAGATGCTCACAAAGAAGTTGCAAAGTCTCTGAAATCAGAATTAAAATTCATTGAAAAACAAATACCATTAGCAGAGGAAGCATTGCTTCTATTAACAAATCGAGGAAAATTACAAATCATATTGAACACACCTGAAATTGTTGAAAAATTGCGAAACAGATATATCGATTCCAAAGTGGCCTCTCGCCTTGACTATCCGATATTTATGGCTGTCAGTGAACATGGAGGAAAGAACAACAGCGGCGATTATGAGTATATGAAAGATGAAAATGGAAATATTATTGAAGACATCTGGGGAAATCCTGAAATTGATCAAGATTTGGTAAATCATCAAGTTACACGTGATGGTTTACTCCGTAATGCTGCGGAATATAATCATGCCCTTCGTGGAAATAGCAAAATTTCATCTAAGCATTCAGGAGTTATTGCTATCGCAGCAGATGAAAAACCCCTTAGAGATGGTAATTTCATTCCAGAAGAGAATTGCTGTATTGCTGAAGCATTTGTAAAGTTTGCAGTAGAACAAGGTTTTGATTTTTGGACGGAGGATTGAGCATGGCAATTACAACGACCACCAACCTATCGGATTTGGAATTTAGAAATAGAATTGATGGGGAACTTTACAATCCTCGTTTAATGGAATCTTTTTTTGAATTGAAAAGGTCTAAGTTGGAACTATTCCCATTAAGTAGTTTTTGCCTTATTAAGAGTGGAACAACACCGAAAGATAGGGATGACATGTTAAAGGAGGGCCCTGTTTTGTTTAAAACTACAGATATTCGTAATAACGTGTTATCTCCTTTTGATACGTATTATCATATTTGTGAAAGCATACATAATAGAATGGCTGTTACAAAGTTGAGGCCATATGATGTCTTGCTTAATATAGTTGGTGCTACTCTTGATGTTATTGGAAGGTCTTCGATTATTATGGATGATTTTCAAGAAGCAAATATTACTCAGGCTATGGCTTTTTTACGTATTAGAAAAAAAGAATTTTTACCAGGTTATTTGTTTGCTTTTTTAAATACAAAATATGCACAGAATCAAATAAAAAGATATGCTCGTCCTACAGGTCAATTCAATTTAAACCTTGTTGAAGTTGGGAAATTAATGGTTCCAAAACTGCCTCATACTCATCAACAAAATATTGAGAATTTAATTGTGGATTGTACAGCGTATCAAAAGCAGTCTCATATTCTCTATCATCAAGCTGAGACTCTTCTTGCCAAAGAACTGCAACTTGACCAACTGAAACTTCCAAACAAGAAATGGTACACGGCGGATTATTGCGAGGTGATGAAAGAAAGAAGGATGAATGCAGAGTTTTTTTCACCTGATGTTTATTGTATTCTTTCCCAAGACTTCTTAAAAGAAGCTGTGACGATTAATGAAGTCTTTGAAATCATAAGAGGATATACCCCTAAATGTTATTATCAATCGGGTGTTCCAGTTGTAAAGACCAAAAATGTGAGAACACCTAATGTTGACAAAAAGAAGATTTCAGATCATGCCGACTCCAATGAGCCATTGACGCAAACCAAAGAGGAAGATTTGATCCTCGCGGCTATGGGTGTAGGGTCGTTAGGTAGGATGAGTTATGTTACTGATAAAGAAACGAATTGTGCAATTGATGGTACTTTAAGAATACTTAGAAAGAAAGACTTATCGTTGAATGATATAGAAATTCCCACTATGCTTTTCTTGTCTACAGAAGTAGGACAAAAGCTTATTTATAGAGGGATTTCTGGCACGACAGGCATTATTTCATTGCCAGATGATTATTTGGGAAGAATTCCGATTCCTGTTTTTGAAAAGTCGGTTCGACGAAAAGTAACCGAGCTTGTGCTAAACTCAATAAAAGCAAAAAATCAATCGGAACAATTACTTGCCCAAGCCAAGCATCGGGTAGAAGAACTAATAGAACAAGAAGCCAATAAAAAAATAAATGCAATAAACAAAACTGTAGTTTAACTATTCTGTTGGAAAGAATACAGGTGGATATTTTCTGTCAGACCACATCAAAGAAAAGGGGGAGATATAATGTTCATTGAATGGGCGGATAAAAGGGCAGATTGATTAACTAACTATCCCAACAAAAAATAAGGATAAGAACTATTAAAAAAGCATCCGCGCAAAACGGCGCGGATGCTTCTTTTTCGTCGAACGTCGGTGTTATTCCTCGGTTAAATCCTCGATTTGGTCGATGATTTCCTGATATTGGCGTTGGGTCTTGAAGTGGAGGCTGAAGCCGCAGATGAGGCCGATAACACCGCCGATGGCTCCGCCAACCATCAACCCATAGCCGCTTCTGTTTCCATCGACATTTTGCAGCATCGCCTCATAGACGAACCACGCAAGCCACAAAATCAACAAGGGAATCGAGATAAACAGCCATTGGTTTTCGAGTTTCTTGGCGCGTGCCACTTTCCGACGGACTTCCAGCAGTTTGCCTTGCATCAGCCGAGAATCGCGGAGGTCGAAACCGACGTAATAGGTGGCTGCCGCACACAGAATCATAAACAAACAGGTGACAATCCAAAACGGGATGCTGAAACCGCTTATCATCACGAAAGAATAATAGCCAAAGGGAATCATCAGCAGTCCGACTGCCATAACGATGTTGTGGCGTTGGATGATTTTGTTGGCGGTCGATTTCATCGAACGGCGCATCAGTCGGTCGTTCACGATTTCCTGTTGCCCCAGTTTTTTCTTCAGGGTTTCCATCTGCTGGCGCATTTCGTCCATTTCAAAGTTGTTAGTTGCGTTCATTTTGGGTAAAAAATTTAATCGTTAGACATTTGTTTTAACTGCTCACGGATTCTGAACAGACGGACGCTGACGTTCTTGGCAGTGATGCCGACAATTTGGCCGATTTCCTCGTAAGAGAGGTTTTCGAGCCACAGCAGGACGATGGCGCGGTCGAAGGGCTGCAACTTCGAGATGCGTTTGTGGAGCATATCGACTTGTCGCGTGTCGTCGTCGCGGTCTTCGAAGAGGTTGATGTCCATCGTCAGCCGAACCGTCGATGAGCGTCGCTTTTTCCTGTCGAGCGAAATGCACGTGTTCAGGGCGACGCGGTAAATCCACGTTTTGATGTCTGAGCGATGCTCGAAGCCCTCGAACCCTTTCCAAAGATTGACTAGTACTTCTTGGAACAAGTCGCTGACCTCGTCGGCATCTTTCGAGAACATATAGCACACGGTGTAAATCGTGCTCTTATGTTCGGCTACGGTTTGTGCAAATTGTCTTTCAATTGTCGTCATTGTCTCGTTTTTTGATTGGTTCAGAACATTTTTTACCCATTAGACGCAGCCGTTTACCAATAAACTACAAGAAAATGATGATTTTTTTAATTTCCGATGACATCGAGGCCTCGCTGTACGATGTGATTCTGCTCGTTGATGATGGCAAAATACTCGTTCATATCCCAAATGTCGCGGGCGACAAGCGCTTTCAACTGCGTTCGAAGCATCGGAAGGGTTTGTTGCAATTCTTTGTCGTCCTTCGGCTTCACTTTTTCCTTCTCGGCCTCGGCGACAATGTCGTCGATCATCGACTGCGGAACCTCGAAACCGCGCTTGAAATCGTCGAACGTGGCGAATTGCTTGCGCAACGACTTGCGATTTTTGTCGATGTACTTCAAACTCACGTTGATGATGACCGATTTCGCCGCCAACTGCCGATGGAATCGGGTGTATTGCGTGGTGTCGAGCGGCACGAAGAAGTCGGGCATAATGCCACCGCCGCCATAGACGGTGCGCTTCAGCCGCAGCGTTTCGTAGCGCAGCGAGTCGGCGAATCGGATGCTGTCTTTCGAGTAGAGTTCGCCGTGCTGGAAGCGTTTTTCGATGTCCTCGTAGTAGTCGCGTTTCTCGCCTTTCACATAGGGTTTCTGGATGCAGCGACCCGACGGCGTGAAGTAGTGGGCGGTGGTGAGGCGAATCATCGAACCGTCGGGAAACTCAATCGGACGCTGCACGAGGCCCTTTCCGAAGGTGCGCCGACCGACGACTTGGCCTCGGTCTTGGTCCTGCAACGCTCCCGTGACGATTTCACTGGCCGAGGCGGAATATTCATTGACGAGAACGACGACGCGGGTGTCGTCGCGCAAGCGGCCCGAACCCTGTGCGCGATACTCCTGTCGGGGCACGGAACGGCCTTCGGTATAGACGATGAGGTCGCCGTTTTGCAGAAATTCGTTGGCAATCTGGGCTGCGGTCTGAAGATAGCCGCCACCGTTGTCTTGCAGGTCGATGATGAGTTTGCCGAACCGACCGCCTGCGCGTTGTTGCAGGGTGTCGAGGGCGGCCATAAATTCGTCGTAGGTCGTGGCACCAAACGAACCGATGCGGATATAGCCCACGTCGGGCCGTATCATATAATAAGCATCGAGCGTATGCACGGGAATTTTGGCGCGTGTCACCGTGAAGTTCAGCATCTCGCTGATGCCGCGTCGCACGACGCCGAGCCTGACTTGCGTGCCTTTCTTTCCGCGCAGTCGCTTCATAATCTCTTCTTTCGCCATTTTCACGCCTGCGATGGCCGTGTCGTTCACCATCACGATGCGGTCGCCTGCGAGGATTCCGACCTTCTCCGACGGACCGTTGAGCGTGGGCTGGATGACGAGCAGCGTGTCTTCGACCATATTAAACTGCACGCCGATGCCCTCGAACGAGCCTTGCAGCGGTTCGTTCATTGCCTTTGTCTCCTTGGCAGTGGTGTACGACGAATGCGGGTCGAGTTTTTCGAGCATTCCGCGAATGGCATCTTCGACGAGTCGGCTCTCATCGACCGAATCGACATAAAGGTTCGTGATGGCCATTTCTGCGGCTTGCAACTTCCGAATCGGGGCGTCGTGACCCAAATTTAGGCGCATTTGAGCGTCAGAAGTGTTAAGTGACAAAGAAAAAGTAATGAGAATTAAAAAGATTTTTTTCATTTTTCTATTCAATTATAAATTTTGTTCTTCCTCAACTAAATCTTCTTCGATAACGAGGTTGTCGATGATGAAATTCTGGCGTTCCATCGTGTTGTCGCCCATATAGTAGGCGAGTAGTTTCTGCACCTCGTCGTTTTTGTGCAGCGTGACCTGCTCCATACGGATGTCGGGACCGATGAAAACGGCAAATTCTTCGGGTGAAATCTCGCCGAGACCTTTGAATCGGGTGATTTCGGGGTCGGGACCCAGTTCGCGAATCGCCTGCAAACGCTCGTCCTCGCTGTAGCAGTAGCGCGTGACGAAATCGGACTTCTTGCCGCCCTTTGCATCGGTCTCGGCCAACAATTTCTTGTTTTTGATTTTAGAACGACGGTTGCGCACGCGGAAAAGCGGCGTTTGCAGCACATAGACGTGACCTTTTTTCACCAGTTCGGGGAAGAATTTCAAGAAGAAAGTGATGAGCAACAGGCGGATGTGCATTCCATCGACATCGGCATCGGTCGCCACAATCACCTTATTATAACGCAGTGTGTCGAGTCCTTCCTCGATGTCGAGCGCAGCCTGAAGAAGATTGAATTCTTCGTTGTCATAGACCACTTTTTTCGTCAGTTTGAAGGTGTTGAGCGGCTTTCCGCGCAGTGAAAAAACCGCCTGCGTGTCCACGTTGCGCACTTTCGTGATGCTTCCGCTGGCCGAGTCGCCCTCAGTAATAAAAATGCTCGACTCTTCCTTGCGGTCGTTTTTCACATCGCTGTAATGGATGCGGCAATCGCGCAGTTTTTTGTTGTGCAGATTGGCCTTTTTCGCTCGTTCACGCGCCTTTTTCGTCACGCCAGCCAGTTCCTTGCGTTCGCGTTCGCTCTCTTTCACCTTGGTTTCGATGGATTCGGCCACGTCGCCGTGGATGTGCAGGTAGTTATCGACCTGTTGTTTGACGAAATCGCCCACGTATTTGTTGATGGACTCGCCGTTGGGCGCCATTTGCGTCGAGCCGAGTTTGATTTTTGTCTGACTCTCGAACATCGGTTCCTCGACGTTGATGGCGATGGCGGCCACGAGGCCGTTGCGGATGTCGCCGTACTCGTATTTCCCGAAAAATTCCTTGATGGTTCGGGCGATATGTTCCTTGAAAGCCGACTGATGCGTACCGCCCTGAATCGTGTGCTGACCGTTGACGAAGGAATAATACTCCTCGCCGTACTGATTGGCGTGGGTCAGCGCGATTTCGATGTCCTCGCCCTGCAAATGGATGATGGGGTAGAGCGGGTCGTTGGTCATTCGGTCTTTCAGCAGGTCTTCCAAGCCGTTGCGCGACAGGATTCGCCGACCGTTGTACATAATCGTCAGACCCGAATTCAGATAGGTATAGTTGCGCAGCATCGTCTCGACGAAATCGTCGTGGAACGAGTAGTTTTTGAAGAGCGTGTCGTCGGGTTCGAAATAGATATAGGTGCCCGTTTCGTCTTGCGACGGCTCGGTGGTGTCGCTCTTGAGGATGCCGCGCTCGAAAACGACCTTGCGCACTTGTCCGTCGCGGTAACTATGCGCCTCGAAACGCGAACTCAGGAAGTTCACCGCCTTGATGCCCACGCCGTTCATTCCGACCGACTTTTTGAACGCTTTTGAGTCGTATTTTCCGCCCGTGTTGAGTTGACTGACGGCCTCGACGAGTTTTCCCTGCGGAATGCCGCGTCCGTAGTCGCGCACGCTGACGCGCAGTTGGTCCTCGATGTCGATTTCGATGCGTTTTCCTGCGTTCATCCGAAATTCGTCAATCGAGTTGTCGATGGTCTCCTTCAGCAACACATAGATGCCGTCCTCGGCGTGTGAACCGTCGTCCAAACGACCGATGTACATTCCCGGGCGCGTCCGAATGTGTTCGACGTCGGAAAGGTGACGAATGGCGTCTTCGCCGTAGTTCGCCTGTTCTAACTCTATATTTTTGTTATCTTCCATATCTTTCTTTTTCATTCCCTTACTCTTAACTCCTTAACTCCATAACTCCATAACTCCTTAACTCCATAACCCCCTTACTCCTTAACTCCTCAAATCCTTTCTAAAACATCTGCGCTTCTTATGGTTCACCGTATTGAAATACGACCACTGCCCCTGCACATTCTCGTTCGACTCCATTTCCACCTGACTTTCACCCCATTCGATGCCGTACTTGTTGTACCACGGAATCAGGTGGTAGAACATCAGTGCATTCACGCCCTTCGAGCGATATTCGGGCAGTACGCCAATCATTTCCAAATCGATGATGTTCGTCTTGTGGAACTTCAGTGCGCGAAGCACGTGCCACCAACCGAACGGCCACAGCCTGCCGCGACGGCACTTCTGCAATGCCCTCGACAGCGATGGAATCGTGATGCCCACGCCAATGAGCCGATGTTCGTCGGTCGAACAGTCTTCGACAATCGGAATCAGGTTCAGGTCGGCATACGGTAGATACATTTTCACATATTGCTCAATCTGCTTGTCCGACAACTCCGAGAAGCCGTAAAGGTCCTTGAAAGTGTCGTTGATGAGGCCGAAAATCCGCTTGCCCATACCTCCCTCGAAAATTTCCTTCTTCGTCAGCGTGCGAACCCTCAGATTGTAGCGTTTCATAATCATTTCCGAGATTTTCACCATCTTTTCAGGCACTTGCTCGGGCACGAAAATCTTGAATTCCACGTAGTCGTTGTCCTTCTCCCAACCGCCGAGTTTCTCGATGTGTTCGGGGTAGTAGGGGTAGTTGTAGATGGTCGCCATCGTGCCGAGTTCCTCGAAACCCATCGTGAGCATTCCCTCGGGATCGAAATCGGTGAATCCGAGTGGCCCAATCATCTCTTCCATCCCCTTCCGACGGCCAAAATCGGCCACCGCGTCGAACAGCGCACGGCTCACGTCGAGGTCGTCAATGAAGTCAATCCAACCGAAGCGAACGCTCTTGCGCTGCCATTTCTCGTTGGCCTTGTGGTTTATGATGGCCGCCACGCGACCGACGATTTTTCCATCCTTGTAAGCCAAAAAATATTCTGCCTCGCAAAACTCGAATGCGGCATTCTTGTCGCGGCTCAGCGTCTGTAAATCGTCGCTGAACAGTGTCGGAACATCGTATTCGTTGCCTTTGTACAGGTCGTAATGAAACTCTATAAAATCTTTCAGGTCACGACGTGTCACGACCTTTTTCACCTCAATTTTCGACATATTTTCGATTATTTTTCTGCAAAAGTACGAAAAAAAGATGAAAAAGCCCCCAAATCGATTTTTTTTCTTTGATTTCCGATGTTTTTGCGGCTTCAAATTTCGCTCCGCAACGCCAGCGCACGGTTTTCGGCAGCCTCCATCTGTTCGCGCTCGCCCGGCCCTTTGTCGTTGATGCCGCAGAGGTGCAGAATGCCGTGGATGATGACGCGGTGAAGTTCCTCGTCGTAGGCTTTGTGGAACTTCTCGGCGTTGGTACGCACGGTGTCGAGCGAGATGACGAGGTCGCCGTTGAGCGTGTCGCTTTCGCAATAGTCGAAGGTGATGATGTCGGTGTAGTAGTCGTGGCCGAGAAACTCGCGGTTCACTTCCAGAATCTTCTCGTCGCCGACGAAAAGATAGCCGATTTCGCCCGTTTTCTTGCCGTAAGTGGCCGCCACGGCCTTGATCCACCGCGTCGTCGCGCGCTTTTTGATGTCGGGCATCCGAACGCCCTCAGTTTGATAGCTAATCATAGGCTCGGAAGAAATTCACTGACATCGCGCCCCATACTCTGCAATTCGCGCACGAGCGTCGAGGAAATACTGTCGAGTCCCGGCTCGGCGAAGAGCAGAATCGTCTCGATGCCGGTCAGTCGGCGGTTGATGTCGGCCTGACTGCGTTCAAACTCGAAATCTTTGACCGAGCGCACACCTTTGACAATGTATTGCGCCCCACATTCCTGTGCCAAATCGACCGTCAGTCCGTCGTAGGAAACCACGTCGATGCGCGGCTCGTTGGCATAAAGCCGTTCAATCGTCAGCACGCGCTCCTCTGCCGACTGCACGGGGTTTTTGGCTGAATTTTTGCCTACGCCGATGACGAGCAGGTCAAACAGCCCAAGTGCCCGCGAAACCACCGACTCGTGGCCAATCGTAAATGGGTCGAAAGTACCCACAAATAGTCCTTTTCTCATTCGAATTTTGAATTTTGACTGTTGAATTTTGAATTATCACTCCACACTTCACGCCATCAGATGTACCGTTCCACCAGCCATTGCCTTGACCACGCCCTTCATTTCGAGCGAGAACAAGATGGCAGAGAGTCGTCCGACGGGGATGTCGGCCTGCACACTCAGCGTGTTCACCTGCTGGTCGTTTTGCCGTTGCAATGCGTCGGCCACTTTGCGTTCCTCGTCGGTCAGGTCGGGGAAAAGTTGCCGTTCGACACCCTGTTCGTGCGCCTTTGAACGTGCTTTTTCTGTCGGCCAGTCCATTGCTTCCACGAGGTCGGCAGCATGGCGAATCAGCGCTGCTTCGTGGTTGCGAATCAGCAGGTTACAGCCCTCGCTGAACTTCGCTCCGACGGCACCCGGGAAGGCAAACACCTCGCGGTTGTAGTCGCGCCCAATGCGTGCCGTGATGAGACCGCCGCCCTTGTCGGCACTCTCGACGAGCACCACCGCGTCGGACATCCCCGCCACAATGCGGTTCCTTCGCACGAAATTCGACTTATCGACCCGCGTCTGGAACATATATTCCGTCAGCAATCCGCCCTGCGCAAGCATTTCCTCCGCCGTTTTCCGATGGGCCGTAGGATAGAGTTCGTCGAGCCCGTGCGCCAACACGCCCACCGTCTCGAAACCGTTCAGCAGCGCGTGGCGATGGGCGCAAATGTCGATGCCGTAGGCCAGCCCGCTGACGATGAGCACCTGCGGACACAGTTGGCGCAAATCCTCGATGAATCGGCGCACGAGGTCTTGTCCGTAGGTCGTGGCGTGGCGCGTTCCGACGATGCTGACGATGCGCAGTTGGTTCAGGTCGGCCTGACCTTTATAATACAAGAGAATCGGCGCGTCGGCACACTCGCGAAGTCGCTGCGGATAGCGTTCGTCGGCCATTGGAAGTGGTGTGATGCCCATTTCCAAGTCCTGTGCGAACTCCGTTTCGGCGGCCCGCAGTGCGTCGTCCATCTCCGTGAACGCGCTCACCAGCCGCTCCGACGCATCGGGCACAATCGCCCGAATGTCGTGTCGGTTCTCCACGATTTCCGTCGCCGACCCCACACGCTGGTACAACTCCGTGAGTCCGGCCACTCCGAAATAGCCGATTCGCGTCAGGGCGATGGTGTTAATGATCTCCTGTTGATTCATATTTGCAAAAATACACAAAAAATCGGACGCCAACAAATTTTTGATACAAAAAATCTCCGCGAAAGCATTGCAGCCTTCGCGGAGATTCGTCTTATTCAACTTTCTTCAATCCATTTATTTTGCCCAGAAGAGCTTCGTGGAGTACTCGTTGGGTTGCTTTTGAGCAGCAGCGTTGAAGTTCTCCTCGTTGCTGTTTTTCTCAGCATTTGGCCACTTGATGCGCTTCGGCAATTCTTTTACTTGCTGAGCAGTGACATCAACCGGATAGGTCAGGACGGGGAAGCCCGTGCGACGGATGTCGGTGAAGGCCTGCGTCGGCTGGATGATACCGAAGTGTACCCACTTCATCGTCATCACAGCTTCCAACTTGTTCGAGTAGGTTTCCCAAACTTTTTCAGCATAAGCCTCGACAGCGGCATCTCCGGGATAGGTTCCAACGAAACCTCTCGTTGACGTGCTGACGCCATTCTGACGATAGTAGAACTTCGTCGAATTGACCATACCGGCCTTGAAAGCGGCTTTTGCGTCGCCACTTGCCCAACCATTCTGGAAGGCTTCTGCACGGAGGAAGTGGACTTCTGCAGCCGAGATGATGGGGCTGATGAAGTTGTGGTTATCCGTGTAGGTCACAGAGTCGAGGTGCGAGTAGTAGCGCTCAGCCCAAGGAAGCGAGCCACCGGCGAAGCCGTTGAACGAACTACCGTGCTCTCTCTGGAACGAAGCGGTCTCCGAGCGGTTTGTTCCGACGTAGTTTCCATCCTTGTTAGCGATGTACATCACGTAGATACGCGGGTCGAGTTCACCGCTGACGCGGCTCATGGCGTCGATCATCGGCTGCGAAGCAACGTTGTTGATGTCCTTATAGCCTTCGCGGAAGTTCTCCCAGATGTTGAAGGTCTGTCCGTCGGGATAGACTTCAACAGCATTGTCGTCGCTGGTAATCAGGTTGCGCGAGATACATTCCTTGATGGCTGCCTGGCCCACTGCAGTCAGGTCGCCCTGTGCTGCCACGTGAACGGCGAGGCGCAGACGAAGCGAGTTGGCGTATGCTGCCCACTTGTCGAAGTCGCCCTTGTTGATGTAGTCGTGGCTGGCGAAGAGGGTCTTGGTGGACGAGTTGGCCGTGCCTTTCAGAGCGAGGATGTCGTTGTAGAGTTCGCCCAGACGCTCAATCATAGTGCGATAGAGTTCCACGTCGTCGTCGAAGGTGGCACGAGCGTCGTCGATGCTACCCGTCACACCCAGTCTTCCGGCTGTGGTGAAGGGAACGTCTCCGAAAATATCCACGATTTGCGAAAGGTGGTCATAGACGAACACCTCGGCGCAATCCTTGAAGATGCGATTCTGTGTCTGGTCGTCGCCGTTTTGGCTGTTGTAAACGCTTTCCAGCTGACGGAACTGCGACAGTGTGCGGTAGAATGCATCCCAACGGTTGTTGGCATAAGAGTCGGAAACATAGTACATGCTTCCCGATTCGTTCTGGTATCCGATGGTCTGTGCAAAGCGACCAAAAGCGTTGTCCCAGGTGTACATTCTCCAATACTTGTTGTAAGTATAGTCGATAGCGTCTGCGAAGTTGTTGGCATTGCTATAGTTGTAGAATGTACCGGTCATCAGCGATGCGCAGTTTGCCTGCGTTGCCTTTGAGGGGTCTGGATAGAGTTCTTCAAAACTGTCTTCCGAGCAGGAAGTGAAGCCTGCTGCGAGGAGAAGACCCATTGCAAAAATATTTAATTTTTTCATTGTCTATTCGATTTTTAAATTAAAACATAATTGTTACACTCTGAAGTTCTCCTTAGAAGCTGGCACGCAGTGAGAAACCGAACGAGCGGGCCGTGGCAGTCGTACCGCCAATCCATGCCTGATCCATCCAGTTGGTTGCGTCGGTTGCTTCAGCATCGAAGATCGGAAGGTTCTTGTAGATGTAGAACGGGTTGCGAGCATAGACAGAGAGCTGCAGTGCGCTGCAAGCAAACTTGCTGGTGATGGACTTCGGGAAGTTGTAGCCCAGCACGAGTTCACGCACTTTCACGTATGAGTTCTCAAATACACTGACGTCGTATCTCGTAGGAGCTTCTGTACCCCAGTTGTAGGTCCAGTTGGCGTAGCGCATGTTCGAAATCATGATATCGTTGGTTGCATAGATGGGGTTTCCATCGACATCAACGCCCGTCTGCTTCACACCCGGCAGAATGACACCGTCGTTGTAGAGCACTTTTCCAGCGGGAGCAGTCGTAGCGGGAACCACAGCGCCGTTGTCCACATAGTAGGTGTAGTCACCCGTGTGGTATTCCAAGCTCTCCTTGATAGAACCGCGACCCATCAGGTATTCGTAAGGCATGTTGAAGATGGCTCCACCCTTGCGGAAGTCGAGCGAGAAGTCGAAGAACAGGTTCTTGTACGTAACCGTACCGCCGAAACCACCAGTATATTTAGGCATGACGTTACCCACTTTGACGGGCGTGTCGGTCAGTTGGTAGAATCCGTCTGCATCGACAATCGGGTTGCCGCTATCGTCGGTAGCGACAGAGTAAGCGTAGAGGTCGCCCAACTTCTCTCCTTCATACGAGCGGAGGTAGATGGCACCATTGTCCTTGTTCCAGTGCTGGATGTAGGGAACGCCGTCGGCGAGTTTCTTCACCTTGTTGGTGTTCCATGCGATGTTACCGCGGAGGTCAACGCGCCAGTCTTTCGTTTCCAGCGGAGTGCCGTAGAGGCTGAGTTCAAGACCCTTGCTCTCCAACTCACCCACGTTCATCAGGATGCTGTTGGCACCCGAGGAGATGGCCTGAGTCGTCTGCAGAATCTGATCCTTGACGGTCTTGTGGTAGTAGGCGAGGTCGAAGCCGAGGCGGTTCTTGAAGAACTTGCCTTCCAAACCGAGTTCCCATTCGTAGGTCTTCTCAGGCTTGATGGCGTTGTTACCTACCGACGAGGGCTGAATGTCATAGATGTAGCCCGAAGCGGCACCGTGGGTGTAGCCGATGGCTGCCTGATAGATTTCAGGAGCAAGACCTACAACACCATAGGATGCGCGAACTTTTCCATAGTCGAGCCAGTTGGGGCGTGCGTCTTTCATCAGTTCCGAGATGATGATGCTACCGTTGATAGAGGGATACCAGAACGAGCGGTTGCCACCTGCCAGCGTCGAAGTCTTTTCGTTGCGGAGGGTTCCTTCGAGGTATGCCCAGTTGTCCCAACCGAGGGTGATGTCGCCATACCATGCGGTCTTCAGCAGTTTCTGAATCTTATTGCTGGGTCTTGCGTCTTTCACGCTGGCGTTGAGGCTGAACCAGTTCTCGATGGAGAGTCCGCCGTTGGTGCCTGCAGAAACGTTGTTCATTTCTTCGCGACGACCCGACCAGCCGACGTATGCGCTCAGGTTGAGTTTGTCGGTCAGCATCTTGTCAAGCATGGCCATCACGTCGCCATAGATGATGCTGTAGCGGTCGTTTTGGTTGCCATAATATCCGTCGTAGTCGCCGAACATGTACGAAGTCTTGGTTCTTTCCTTCAGTTCAATCTTGTTGAACGTCTGGTCGGTGGCGACCGATGCCTTCAGCGTCACGCCCGGAACGATTTCCCAAGAGGGAGCAATCTTGGCAATCAAGCGATTGTTGTTCTCGAATTGCTCACGTCCGAAGATGTTCCAGTAGTATTCGTCGATGATGGCGCCGCAACCGGGGTTGTAGCCCCAACCTTCGGCAGGATTCTCGTGAGTGGAAGAGCTCCATATACGGTTCTGGTAGCCAGCTGCCGTCATGGTGTGGGTGCGGAGATACTCGATGTCGTCGAATGCACCGAACATACCCGAGAAGTTCGAGGTCAGACGGGCGATACGATACGGGCGGTTCTTCACGCGCTCCGACATGTAGCTCACAGAGTAGTCGAACTTGAGGTTCTTCAGCACGTTGTGCGTACCGTTCAAACTGAAGTTGTGACGGTCGTAGTCCGAGTTGTACTGCGTCGGAATACTCTTCATAAAGGTGTAGGAGAAGCGCAGATGACCCTTGTCGTTCGAGTTGGTCAGTGCAAGGTTGTACTGCTGGTCGAAACCTGTGCGGAACACATCCTTCCACGGGTTGCTCGTGATGGCTTCATACTTGCGCATTGTGCCGTCGTAGAAATAGACTTCTCTTCCGTCGTATTTCGGACCCCAGTAGGCCGAACCGTTGGCGACACCCTTCACTTGTTTTCCGTTGCGGTCGGTGTAGGTGACGAAGCCTTCGTCGTCGTAAGACGAGTTGCGGCTCTGCGGAGCGTTACCAGGACCGTATTCGGTCTGATATTCCGGCATGTAAGCCACGAAGTTACCTGTCAGGCTCATGTTGAAGTCAACGCCGAAGCCTTGCTTGCCTTTACCCGTCTTGGTGGTGATGAGCACCACACCGTTGGCACCTTCCGAACCGTACTGTGCGGTAGCGGCAGCACCTTTCAGAATCGAGATGTTCTCGATGTCCTCGGGGTTGATGTTGGTCAGCGCGTTCGACCTACTGCGTTGCACGGCCCAATAGTCACCGGCATTCACTTCCTCGTTGTGCACGGGAACTCCGTCGAGGATAACGAGCGGCTGGTTGGTCTGTGTAATAGACGAAAGACCACGCACGTTGATGGAGATGGCACCCGTGGGGCCGCCAGGAGCAGTCTTAATCTGTACACCCGTCGCCTTACCGTAGAGGGCTGTACCGATAGACGGCGAACCCGTCTTGGTCAGTTCTGCCGCACTCACTTGGCTGACGGCATAACCCACCTTACGGGCGTCTTTCTTGATACCGAGAGCAGTCACGACGACTTCGTTCAAGCCGTTGACTTCTTCTTCCAAAACGATGTTGAAGTTTCCATTACCCGATCCAGCGGTGATGGTCTTCGGTGTGAAACCGATGTAACTCACTTCCAACTGGCTGTTGGCCGGACACTTGATGAGAAACTCACCGTCCATGTTCGTGACGGTTCCCATCTTGGCTCCAATGGCTTTCACCGAAGCGCCGATGACGGGTTCTCCGTTCTGATCAACTACGGAACCTTTCACAGTAATGTCCTGCGCATAGATTCCCACGCTAAAGAGCATGAAAAGCATCGTCCAAAGAGCTCTGCGTAAGAGCCCATTTTCATTCCTGTTTTTTTTCATTGCTTTTTGATTTAAAGGATTAGGATTAAGTTAAAATTAGTAATATAATACTATGTGTTATAAGTTTTCCATAAACAATCTTTTCGTTTGACGGTGTAAAATTACATATATTTTTTTAAATAGGTACTAACTTTGCATTATTTTATTAAAAATTTAACAAATTTTATTACTTTTAGTGCCTATTATACATAAATTTTTACTTCTTGCCGTCCTCTTAACACTTCAAGCGCGTTCATGGCGAGGGCCTGCATTTCGTCTTCACCCGGATAGCAGTGGATGGGTGCGAGGAAGCTGATGCGCTCGCGCAGTCCGTTGATGATGTACTCCGACCGCGCCAGTCCGCCCGTGAGCAGGATGGCATCGACTTTTCCGCAGAGCACGGCACCTTCGGCCACGATGTTCTTCGCCGTGTGGTAAATCATCGCATCGACGATGAGTTTGGCGTGTTCGTCGCCGTCCATAATGCGCTGTTCGACCTCGCGCATATCGTTGCATCCGAGGTGTGCGGCGACACCGGCCTGACCGGCGATTCGCTTGAGCAGTTGCTGTTCGGTGTATTTGCCCGAGAAGCACAGGCGGATGAGGTCGGCGGCGGGCAGACTTCCGGCACGCTCGGGCGAGAATGGGCCTTCGCCGTCGAGGGCGTTGTTGGCATCGACCGCACGTCCGTGGTCGTGGGCGGCGATCGAGATTCCGCCTCCGAGGTGGCAGATGATGAGGTTCATTTCGTCGTAGCGGCGTCCGATTTCCTTCGCGAAACGTTTGGCGATGGCGCGTTGGTTGAGCGCGTGCCAGATGCAGATGCGGTTCATCAGCGGCGAACCCGAGATTCGCGCATAGTCGTTGAGTTCATCGACCACGCCCGGGTCGGCGATGAAGGCACGGCAGTTGGGAATTTCCTGTGCGATTTCGTGGGCAATCAGGCAGCCCAGATTGCAGGCGTGGTTGTGCATAGCGATGCCGCTGTGGGTGTCGTCGAGCATCGTCTGGTTGATTTCGTAGGTTCCGCCGGCGATGGGCTTGACGAGTCCGCCGCGTCCGATGACAGCATCGAACTGGTAGGGAATGTCCGAACGCTTCAGTTCGTCGATGACGAGTTGCTTGCGGAAGGGAAATTCCTCGATGACATCGTCGAATTTCGACAGTTCCTCGGTCGAGTGGCGAATGGTTTTCAACAAAATGGGTGTCTCGTTTGTATAAACGGCGATTTTGGTCGATGTGGACCCTGGGTTGATAGCAAGAATCTGCATTTTTTCTAAGGTTAAAGGGTTAAAGAGTTAAAAGGTTATTGGTTGCTCATCATCGACGCGAGCGCCAATGAGTTGAACTTGCAGGCTTTCGAGTCGGCACGCGAAGGCAGCACGACGGGAACAGTTGGTCCGACGAGCATTCCGGCGGTTTCGCCGTGGAAGAATGTGACGGCTTTGTAAAAAACGTTTCCAGCCTCGATGTCGGGGAACACCACAGCGTCGGCCTGGCCTCCGATGGGCGAGTCGATGCCCTTGATGCGCAGACTTTCGGGTGAAATACTGGTTTTCAGGTCGAGCGGTCCGTCGATGATGCACGGTCCGAATTCGCCCTGCTTACCCATTTCGATGATGTCGCGATAGCCCAGTGTAAAGGGGAAATATTTCTCGTTGGGCTTTTCGGTGCAGTGGTTCAGTGCGATGCGCGGCTCTTCGATGCCCATTTTGTGGCAGAGGTCGGTCATGTAGCGTACCTGTTCGATGCGTTGCTCGTGGGTGGGGTAGGGGATGACCGCCGAGTCGGTGAAGAACAACAGTTTGTCGTAGCCCGGCATCATCGCTGCAGTGATGTGGGTCAGCACGCGACCGCGTGGCAGGATGCCCGTTTCCTTGTTCAGCACGACGTGTAGCAGGTTGTCGGTGTTGATGAGGCCTTTCATCAGCACATCGACCTTGCCCTCGTGTACCATTTCCACGGCGCGACGGGCGGCGTGGTCGGCATCGGTTGCGTCCTCAAAGAAGACGTGGTCGGCAAATCGCATCACTTCTTCGTTCTGCTCCACTTCTTTCTGGCAGCCCACGAAAATGGCGTCGATGAAACCTGCTTCCAATGCGCGTTGCACGGACACTTGTGAATTGTAGTCAGCGGCCCAGACAACGGCCACTCGATTGCGTTTTCCTTGCTGTACGAGGTGGTTCAGCATGGATTCGAAACTCTTAATGATTTCCATAGATTGTTTGAGTAATTGTTAGTAGCTACAAAAATTTAATAATTTTCGTTGCAAAAGTACGACTTTTTTGTGAAAAACAACAAAAAAAATCGTACTTTTTTTGGGGATGGAGGCTCAATTTTCCTCTTGTTTCGTCTTCTGGATGAAAACTGTGGCTTAAAATTCGACGATGAGCGTCTGTCGCGGTGCGAGTGTGAGGTCTTGCGTCAGGTCGTATTTTTGTCCAGTGACGACGTCCTTCGCCTCGCGTAGGAGTTGGTCGGTGTCGAAAAGTTCCTTGTAGCGGCTGACCTCGAGCACGGCAGGCTGCGACGTGCCGTTGAGAATGGTCATCACGGTGTTGCGATGCCAGCGGCGGGCGAGCACATAGACGCCTTTCCACGGGCAGAACTGGGTTTGGTAGCCGCGAATGATGGTTTCGTTGCCATTGCGCCAGTGGAGCAGGTTCGACAGCCATGTGAACATCGCTTGTTCGGCAGGTGTGCGACCTTCGGCGGTGAAGGCATTGTGGGTGTCGCCGGGGAATCCGCCCGGGAAATCGTTGCGCACGTAACCGTCGGTGATTTCCTTTGTGCCGTTCATCAGCACTTCGGTGCCGTAATAGAGTTGTGGCGTGCGGTTCATCGTGAGCAGCAAGGCGAGCGCCTGTTTCAAGAGCAGAGTGTCTTGTCCGTTGCCGAGGAAGCGGTCGGTGTCGTGGTTTTCGATAAACGCCATCACGTTCGATGGGTTTTCATAGAGATAATCATAGACGAGCGAGTTGTAGATTCGGTTGTAGCCGTGCCACCAACCATCGGTTTCCTCGTGCTTGGCTTGGTTGAGTTTGTCGAAGAACGAGAAGTCCATCACGGTCGGCAGGTGGGAGTTGTGAGTTGACAGTTGAGTGTTGAGAGTTGACAGTTGGGTGTTGGGTGATGTTAATTTCGAGTCTTTTTGCCACGCGGCGGTGTAGGCAGGTTCGGTGACCCACGTTTCGCCGACGGTGTTGAAATTCGGATATTCCTCGCCGAGCACGCGCATCCATTCGGCCATGGCGATTCGGTCGGCATAGGGATAGGTATCCATGCGAATGCCGTTGATTCCGATGGTTTCGATCCACCAGATGGAGTTCTGAATAAGGTATTTCAAGACATGGGGATTGCGCTGGTTGAGGTCGGGCATGGTGGGAACAAACCAGCCTTCGGTGGATTCGCGAAGGTCGATTTCCGAGGCGTAGGGGTCGAGAACGGGCGTGAGTTTGTATCGGTGGGGTCGATTTGCGAGATTGGCACATCGTTTTCAGTGAGTTGTGCAATCGATTTCGCATTTTCAACATTTTGATTACAAGCCGTCATCAACGCAACGACGACAGCGATGGCAAGGAAGAAACGAACTCTTTTCATGATCCTAAATTTTTATTTTTAATTTTTCGCTTAGCGAAATGGCAATTTAATGATTGGTTTTCAGCGAAATGGCAAAACCGCCGCCGGGCGCCTGCTTGATTTTCAGCGTCTGACCAGCTTTCACGGTCTTTTTCGTGATGGTGTAAGCCTTGGGATTGTCGCGGTAGTGGGCATCTTTGGCATCTGCATAGATGATACACTCGTATTTGAGATTTCTGCCGAGAAAATCAATTTTGTCGAGGAAATCGAGTTTCAACACGGTTTCATGGCCGTTTTCGTCGCATTTTCCACCCACAAACCAGTTGTTGGTGCCTTTCGCCTTGCGTGCCACGGTGATGTAGTCGCCAGGCTCGGCTTCGAGGTACTTGGAATCATCCCAGTCGCACGCCACATCGCGGATGAACTGGAAGGCATCCATGAATTTCGCGTAGTTTTCGGGCAAGTCGGCAGCCATCTGAAGCGGCGAATACATCGTCACGTAGAGTGCCAACTGACCGACGAGCGTCGAGCGCACCCACGAGGTGTTGTTGCTCCACGTCGAGAGTTGCGTTTCAAATATGCCGGGCGTGTAGTCCATCGGACCGCCTTGCAGTCGGGTGAAGGGCAGAATGCAGGTGTGGTCGGGGTTCGAGCCGCCGAAAGCCTCGTATTCCGTGCCGCGTGCCGACTCGTTGCCGACGAGGTTCGGATAGGTGCGGCAGAGTCCCGTCGGGCGCGTGGCCTCGTGGGCATTCACCATCACGCGGTGCTTTGCCGCCTCTTTGATGCAATAAAGATAGTGGTCGTTCATCGACTGCGAATAGTGGTAGTCGCCACGTGGGATGATGTCGCCCACATAGCCCGATTTCACGGCATCGTAGCCATATTCGTTCATCAGCGAATAGGCTTTTTCAAGATAACGCTCGTAGTTCTGCGTCGAACTGCTGGTTTCGTGGTGCATCATCAGTTTTACGCCTTTCAGATGGGCATATTCGTTGAGCGCTTTCAGGTCGAAATCGGGATACGGTGTCAGGAAGTCGAACACGTCGCGCTTCCAACGGTTCGCCCAGTCTTCCCAACCGACGTTCCAACCTTCGACAAGCACTTGGTCGAGGCCGTTTTCAGCAGCAAAGTCGATGTAGCGGCGCACTTTTTCGTTGTTCGCGCCATGGCGACCGTTGGGCGTTGTCAGTTGATAGTCGATGTTGTCGAGTTGCACGGAAGGATATTCGTCGGTGTAGTTCCACGACGACTTGCCGACAATCATCTCCCACCACACGCCGCAATATTTCGTCGGGTGAATCCAACTGACATCGTCGAGCGCACACGGCTCGTTGAGGTTCAGAATGAGGTTCGACGAGAGCATATCGCGGGCGTCGTCGCTGACGATAATCGTGCGCCACGGCGACTGACACGGTGTTTGCATACAACCTTTCAGGCCGGTTGCGTCGGGAGTTAAATGGCTTCGAAAAAGAAAATTTTGACTCGCTCCTCGTTTCTCGCTCCTCGTTCCTCGTTCCTCGACCAGCTCCAAGTGCATCGTCGCATAATTCACGCAGGCCGCCTCGTGGATGTTGATGTAAAGGCCGTCGTCGGAGCGCATCTGCAGCGAAGTTTGCACGGCATTTTGCACAGGTGTCATCGACGCATTGTCCCACACGACCGCATCGACCTGCCGTTCGTTCGTTCCGTTTTGATAAAGGATTCCGCGCTTGTCGAACGACTCTTTCTGACGGGCAGGAATCTCCGACAGTCGCGTCGTTTGGATGGGATATTCCTGTGTGTCGTAGTCGGCCGTAATCCACCACGCCGTATGGTCGCCAGCGAGTGCAAATTCCGTTCGTTCCTCCTTGATAATGAAGTAGTTCAGCGTGTTTTGCTGTGGAAATTCATAGCGCAGTCCGATGCCGTCGTCATAGACGCGGAAACGAACGATGATGTCCCTTTTTTCCTTCGTTTGCGACAGCGTGGCAGCGTATTCGTTGTAGTGGTTTCGAATCGTTTTAGTTTCGCCCCACACGGGTTCCCACGTCTCGTCGAACGTCGATTTTTGTTCATTTTTCAACGTAAAACCATCGAGCAGGTCGGTTTCGCGCAGCCCTTTCGAAGCGTGTTTGTCGCGAGCCAGTTCGAGGCCCAACCGCGAGGACAGAATCACGGTTTTGCCCTTGTAGTCGAGGCTGTAAGTGGGTACTCCGCCTTCGGCCAGGCTGAACGTCAGCGCGAGGTTGCCGTCGGGCGATAGGGTCGTGGTTTGGGCGACGGCAAGCGATGAAATCGCGAGAATGCCGAGGCTAAAAAAGAATCTTTTCATATCGCTCGTTTTTTTTCAGAAATTATTTTCGATTTAATGTAATCAACTGTGCCACAGCCCGCGAAAAACCTTCGCAGCCCATCAAATCCTCGATGTTCAGGTGCATTCGATAGCGCCAGTAGTGTTTCGGGTTCGCTGGAATGTTCACGCGCTCGGCATCGGCATCTTTCAGTCGCAGTTGTTCGTCGATGGCGAGCCAGTCTTGCAGCGCGATGACGCACACCATCGATGGCGATGCCAAATGCGCGGCGATGATGTCGCGGGCGAGCCAGTCGGGCATGGGATGTGGCGCAGGTCCGTCTTTGTGGAGCATCTGATTGTAGTATGCCTGTGCTCGCTCGACGTCTTCGTCCCACCACATTCGCAGCGTGGGTGTGTCGTGCGAGGAAATGGTGCATACCGAGCGATAGGGATTTCTTTCGAGATGACCGAACCGCACGCCGTACTCCTTCGGCATCGACTGCAATTCCAACGACAAAATCCTGAGTTCGTCCATCACCCATTGCACGCAGTCGGGCACCATGCCGAGGTCTTCGGCACAAACCAACATGCGCGTGGCTTGCACGAGTCGCGAGAGTTTCTTCATCGCCTCGCCATACCAGAATTGGTTGTTGCGGCGGTAGAAATAGTCGTCGTAGAGGTGGTTGAAGGCTTCGCGCTCCCAAGTCGATAGTCGCTCGTAGGCTTCGGTTTTTTGCGCGTTGATGCGCGGATGGCGACTGCCGTTTTTGGGGTCGATGAGGAAAAGGTGGTCGATTTCGTTGCTGACACCGCGTGCGTTGATTTCCTCCATCGACAAGCCGAGTGCAGGCGAGAAATGGCCTTCCAAGCCCGATGCGTGGGGCATGGGAATCTCCCAGATACGGAAAAATCCGAGTACGTGGTCGATGCGGTAGGCGTCGAAATAGTGACTCATGTTTTGGAAGCGTCGCACCCACCAGATGCAGCCGTCTTTGAGCATTTCGTCCCAGTTGTAGGTCGGGAAACCCCAGTTCTGACCGTCGGCAGAGAAGTCGTCGGGCGGTGCGCCAGCCTGTCCGTCCATGTTGAAATAGCGCGGTTCCATCCACACGTCGCAGCCCACACGGCTCACACCGATGGGAATGTCGCCCTTCAAGATGACACCTTTCTGTCGCGCATAGTCGTGGACGGCCTGCATCTGCGTGTCGAGTACGAATTGCACGAAGTAGTAGAACGCCACATCGCGGAATTTCTTCGTGCGCGGATTGGAAAGTGCCTTGCGGTCGGCCTCGTTCCACGTTTCGTGGCCTTTCCACTGCGTGAAATCGACGGTTTTCGTTTGGTCGCGCAACAGGCAATATTGGGCGTAAGGCACGAGCCACAGCTCTTTTTCGCGGAAAAATCGCTTGAATTCGTCAGATTTCAGCACGTTGGTTCCTTCTTGCTGGAAAATGGCCTTCAAATAGTCGATTTTCGCCTTGTTCACACGCTCGTAGTCGATTTGCGGCAGTGCATTCAACTCTTTTTGAAGCGTTTCAAACTGCTTGCGGAGTTTGGCATCTTTCAGCGCAGGCAACTGGCGCAAGTCGGCATATTGCGGATGCAGGGCGAAGACGGAAATGCAGGAATAGGGATAGGAGTCGGTCCACGTGTGGGTGGCGGTGGTGTCGTTGATGGGCAGCACTTGCAGCAGTCGCTGTTGAGTGCGCGAAATCCAATCAACCATCAGTTTCAAATCGCCGAAATCGCCCACGCCAAACGACCCTTTTGTGCGCAGCGAGAAAACGGGCACGAGTGTGCCTGCCACGCGCTCGTTCTCGACGGCGAAAGAAGCACTTTCGAGTTCGTAAACCAAGACATCGCCTGCGCGCAGGTAGCTCGGAACATCGACCACGCGATTCCTGCCCGTTTCCCACAGGGGTTCTGCGTTGTCGGCCACTGCCAAAAACTTGAAATCTTCACGTTCTTTGCTGAGCAACATCACATCGAACTCAACCGTCCATTCATTGACATTCTGCTGCGTCATCTCTACGGCTTTACAGGGATTCCACGCCCCCAAAACCTCGCTCTCGCCGACAATGGCCAGTCGCTGCCCCTTGCGCAATTGCGGCGCACGAACCACAAGGCGCAATCGCGGATAATTCGACTTCTTCTGACGCTTTTTCGGGTCGATTTTTCCTGTTTGCCGACGGATGCATTCCGTAAATGCGGAACTATAGAGATAGCTGTCTTCCGGCGTGTCAATCCATCGGTCGTAAACGTAGAAATTCTGCGCCGTCGGCTGTTCCGATGCCGACAATTCCAAGCGATGCGCCACCGTGAGCCATTCGTGGCGTTTCGTGCGGCCTTCACATTCCACGCTGTAGTAATAGTCGAGCCTCTGATGCTGCGCTTCGGGCTTTCCGCCCCAACAGATTGTCCAGTGAATACCGTCGCCGGTGGTCATACGATACGACACGGTTTTTGGCTGCCCGCATTTGTCTTTCGACACAATGTTCAGCACCAGTTCCTCGCCGAACACAGTGCGGTATTCTATGTGAAAATAAATCGTCATAAATTCTATTTACAATCAATAACGTTTTTTTTTCCAAAAAAGTATATAAATGTAGGAAAACTCGAATAAAGTTTGGTTTTTCTTTTTTTTAGTCGTATCTTTGCGGTCAAATAACTCTAAAAAACCAAATTTATGAAACAAAAAGCATTTATTCTTTTGTCGTTGATGCTCATGATGACCGCTTCGTGGGCAGGCCAGAAAATTGAGCGTCCGAAACTCGTGGTCGGACTGGTTGTCGATCAAATGCGATGGGACTACCTCTATTATTATTACGAGGATTTCGTCGAGGGCGGCCTCAAGCGCCTCATCGACGAGGGTTATTCGTGCGAAAACACGATGATCAACTACGTTCCGACGGTGACGGGTATCGGTCACGCGAGTGTCTATACGGGCTCGACGCCTGCGTTGCACGGCATCTGCGGCAATAGTTTCTTTGAAAAAGGGGTGAAGATGAATTGCTGCGGCGACCCCGATGTGCAGACCGTCGGCAGCGATTCGAAGGCCGGTAAAGTGTCGCCGAAAAATATGCTGTCGAACACCATCGGCGACCAACTGCGGTTGTCGAACGACTTTAAGTCGCGTGTCTTCGGCGTGGCGATGAAAGACCGTGCGGCGATTTTCCCCGCAGGCCATTCGGCCAATGCCGCCTATTGGTACGACAACAGCGTCGGCCACTTCATTTCCTCGACCTATTATATGGAGGAACTGCCAAAGTGGGTGCGCGACTTCAACAAGCGCAACGCCACGAAGCCCGGTGAAGACCAGAAAATGAAGCCCGAGGGCGTGACGCTGACCTTCAAAATGGCGGAGGCATTGCTCGAAAACGAACGTCTGGGCTCGAACGATGTCACCGATATGCTCTGCGTGAGCATTTCCGGAACCGACGCCATCGCCCACGAATACGGTACACGCGGCCCACAAACCATCGAGGCCTACAAGCAACTCGACAAAGACATTGCCCACTTCCTGAAAGTGCTCGACCAGCGCATCGGACGCGGTCGCTACCTGCTCTTCCTCACTGCCGACCACGGCGGTGCCCACAACCCGAATTTTATGCGCCAAAACAAGTTGCCTGCCGACGGATGGAGTGCAGGCGGCACGGTGAGGGACATCAACAAGCGGTTGGCCGAGAAATACGGTGTCGAGAAACTCGCTCTGGGCCATTATTCCGATTTTATTTACCTCAACCACGCTAAAATCGACAGCGCAGGGCTCGACATTTGCGAGGTGAAGCGCGAGGCGATTCGCGAAATCGAGAAAAACGACAAGATTCTCTATGCCGTCGATTGCGAAAACGCTGCCTCTGCACCCATTCCGCAACTCATCCGTGAGCGCATCGTAAACGGCTACAACCGCCTGCGCTCGGGCGACATCTACGCCCTGCCACGCGCCCAAATGTTCTCTTTCGAGTTCAAAAACGACTACATCGGCACCACGCACGGCGAATGGAACCCCTACGATGCCCATATCCCACTGGTTTTCTTTGGTTGGAACGTCGAACACGGTGCCACCACAAAAACTACCCACATCGTCGATATTGCCCCGACGGTTTGCGCTATGCTGCATATCCAAGCGCCGAATGCTTGCATTGGCGAAGCGATTCTTTTGAAGGAGTAAAAATGTTTTTTAAGATTAACAAAATCTAATAATAAGAAATCGTTATGGTAAATAAAAAATTCTTTTATCTTTTATTTGTTTGGTGCATATGCTATATATGCATAGGTTGTCAATCGCCAGAAAGAAAAATTAGTAATGCGATAAAACAACTTAATTCATATTGTCCTATTGATGTTTCTGAAGGAGAAACGATAGAAAAAGTAGAATATAAAGACCATAATATTGTTTTATTTGTAACAATAGACGAATCGGTCTTATCAGAGAAATCTCATTTTAGTTTTCAGAATCTTTCATATGCTCAAATTAAACAGATTGAGAGTAGTCCTGAAGTTATTAACAAAAAAATGGGACTATATTTAAATAACTATTTAGTAAAGAATGCGTTTAAAGATTTATCCTTATCTGTAATAGAAAAAGAAGATTTAAGGTTTAAAGCTCTCTGTAAATGCAATGTTTCTAATGTGGAAATAACTTTAGATATGTCATGGAGAGAAGCATTACTAATTAATTTAGAATTTCTCAAATAGAAATTTATTGAAAACGTAACTAAATAACATTATATATTACAAACAAAAGATATGAAAAAAATTGCTTGTTTTTTACTATTTATGATTGTGGCTATAGATTCTGTTTATGCCCAGAATAAATATGCTTATAAAGATGTACAGGTTTTTAAACAAGGGATGTTGGCCTCTGCTCGAGAAATGACAAAGTCTGTACCAATTCAGATAAACGAAATTCAAACTTTAAAAGCAATTGGAGTAACAGAAAATCTCATTACTTATAGTTATGAAATTTCGGAATGGGATGGCCGTTTTATGATGACAGAAGATGATATAAAACAAACAAAGTCTTTAACTGCATTGAACATATTAAGAAGTCAACAGTATTTGGATTTATTTTTAGAATGTTTGAGAAGAACAAAATTCGAATATCAATTTATTTTTTTTTCAGAAGATAAAAAATATATCGGTGGTTTTAGATTAACATATAAAGATTTTATTAAAAAATAGCAATCTTTTATATGGAAGCACTGCTGCACTACGTCTGGAAGCATAAACTGTGGCCGCTGAAACCACTGGCGACCACCTGCGGCGAGCCGGTCGAGGTGATAGATTCTGGACTGCAAAATCGCAATGCTGGACCCGATTTTTTCAATGCGAAGGTGAAAATCGGCGGTACGTTATGGGTGGGAAACGTGGAAATCCACGACCGAGCCGCCGACTGGAACGCGCACGGCCATCAGCGCGATGCGGCCTACGACAACGTGATTCTGCACGTTTGCGAAACCATCGATTCCGATGAAATCACGACGGCGGCGGGTCGTCGGCTACCGCAGATGCAACTCGACGTGCCCGAAACCGTGCGACAAAACTACCGCCAACTGCTCGTCGCCGACCGCTATCCGCCTTGTTATCAGATGATTCCGTCGCTCTCGCCGATAGTTGTCCATTCGTGGCTCAGTGCGCTGCAAACCGAGCGTCTGGAGCAGAAAACGGAGGCCATTCGGCACCGCGTCGCGCAATGCAACGGCTCGTGGGAACAGGCTTATTTCACGACCTTGGCGCGGAATTTCGGCTTCGGCATCAACGGCGATGCCTTCGAGCAATGGGCGCAGAGCATTCCGCTTTCTGCCGTCGGCCACCATCGCGACGACCTTTTCCAAATCGAGGCGTTTTTCTTGGGTCAGGCGGGACTGCTCGACCTCGAAACCATCCCCGAACGATACCACGAAACCGCCCTGAACGAGGGCTATTTCGCCCGATTGCGCAACGAATATCTCTACCTGCAACGCAAATTCTCGCTGCAACCCATCGACGCGAAACTTTGGCGGTTCCTGCGCCTGCGACCGCAGAATTTCCCGCATATCCGCATCGCACAACTCGCCCAACTTTTCTACCAACAAACGGCGTCGCTCAGTCAAATCGTTCATTGTCAGAGCGTTGAAGAACTCGAAAATGCCCTCGACACTTGCGCCACAGCCTATTGGCAGACGCATTATTTGTTCGGTGCGGCCAGTCCGAAGAACAAAAAGCGGTTGTCGCCAGCTTCGCGCCGCCTCATCGTCATCAACACGGTGGTTCCGATGCTTTTCGCCTACGGTCGCCATCGCCACGACGAAGCCCTCTGCGACCGCGCTTTCTCGTTGCTCGAGGAAATTGGCGCAGAACACAACCGCATCACCCGAATGTGGAGCGAATGCGGCCTGAATGTGCGGTCGGCAGCCGATTCGCAGGCGCTGATTCAACTCAAAAACGAGTATTGCAACCGAAAAGACTGTTTGCGGTGTCGGATTGGTTATGAGTTTCTTAAAAAGGGCGATGAGAAGTGATTTTTGAAAAATGATGATGAAAATTCCAACCTTTTTACTAACTTTGCAGTCGAAAATCAACGAAAGATAACGATATGGACAAACAAAAACAAGCATTTGCGCGTAAATTATTGGAAATCAAGGCGATAAAACTGCGTCCGCAAGAGCCGTTCACGTGGGCGAGCGGATGGAAATCGCCGATTTATTGCGACAATCGTCGCGTGAATTCTTATCCCGAGGTGCGCTCATACGTAAAACTGCGGTTGACGAACCTGATTTTGGAGCAATTTCCCGAGGTCGAGGCCGTCGCAGGCGTGGCAACGGGTGCCATTTCGCAGGGTGCACTGGTGGCCGACGCGCTGAACCTGCCGTTCGCCTACGTACGTCCGAAACCGAAAGACCACGGTATGGGCAACCAAATCGAGGGTGAATTGGCGGCTGGTGCGAAGGTCGTGGTGGTCGAAGACCTGATTTCGACGGGTGGCTCGTCGTTGAAGGCGGTCGATGCGCTGCGACAGGCCGGTGTCGAGGTTTTGGGAATGGTGGCGAGCCACACCTATGGCTTCTCCGTGGCCGAAGAGGCGTTCCGCAACGCCAACGTAACACTTTTCACCCTGACCGACTACGAACACGTTATCGCCGAGGCTGCCGAGTCGGGCTACGTCTCGGAAAATGAACTTGCCACACTGCGCGAATGGCGGAAAAATCCGGCGGAGTGGGGAGTTTAAAATGAAATCACCCATCACCTAACACCTAACCCCCATCACCCATGAACAGCAAATTTGAAAGCGGCATCCGTCAAATCGACGCCCCGCAAGAGAAAGTATATGAAACATTGAGCAATTTGCAGAACCTCGAGCGCGTGAAAGACCGTCTGCCCGAAGACAAATTGCAAAACCTCGTGTTCGACAACGACTCGATTGGCATCGAAATGGCACCCGTCGGCAAAATCGCGATGCGAATCATCGAGCGCGAAGAACCGCAGACCATCAAGTTCGAGAGCGTCGAAAGTCCGATGGCGTTCAATTTCTGGATTCAACTGCTGCCTGTCACCGACGAATCGTGCAAAATGAAACTCACGCTCAAGGCCGACATCAATCCATTCATCAAAATGATGGTGGAAAAACCGCTGCGCGAGGGCATCGAGAAGATGGCGGATGTGTTGCAGGCAGTGAATTATGGATGAATCGAGGAACGAGGAGCGAGAAACGAGGATGGAGAAAATATTAAAAAAAACAAACATCGGGCGAGTGGCGAGAAGATTCACTTTTCGCTCCTTACTCCCTTTACTCCTTACTCCTTTACTCCTCACCGCCATTTCCTGCGGCGACACGCAAAGCGAATTCACGCCACAGCGATGCTATTTCGTCTTTGAAAATTCGACCCACAACGACGCGACCCTCGCTTCGGCAATGACGCCCTATTCAGGCGTTTTCACGACTGTCACCCACACGATGCGAGGCGGTGCGCGCTACTTCGTCTTCACCAGCAATCAAGGCACTTCCAGCGAAAAGATTTTCAATTCCATCGACCAAAAACGAACGCTGAAACTCGGAATGAACAACGGCCTGATTGTGGGCTACGGCAACCTCAGCGACCCACCGATTTTCTACGCCTTCGACCGCGAATGTCCGAACTGCTACGATGATTCTCGCGTGCCCATCCGCAGTTTTCCGCTGCGCACGACAAGCAACGGAATGGCCATCTGCCAGACCTGTCAGCGCGAATATGATATGAACAACGGCGGCAACATCGTCAAAGGCGACGGCGGCAACAAACTGACGCGCTATCGGGCATCCACAACAGGACCCTACGGCGTTTTAAGCGTGAACTAACATCCATCGAAAGGCCGATTGATTGATAAAAAAAATTAAATTCTTTGGAATTTCACGGAATTAGCCTTACCTTTGCATCTCAAAACCGCGTTCATTGACGTTTTTTCACGCCGCGATGGTGGAATGGTAGACACGAGGGACTTAAAATCCCTTGACCAGTGATGGTTGTGCGGGTTCGAGTCCCGCTCGCGGCACCCAGAATCATTAAAACCTTTATTTTTATGCGTAAAAATCTTATTTTTGCTGCCATTGCAGCCATCGTTTTCGTTTTTACATCGTGTTCAAAACTCGGTCCGTTGTCGGCTGACAATTTCGAAGTGACGCCCAATCCGTTAGAGACGCAGGGCGGAAAAGTGCCAGCCACCATCAACGGAAAATTCCCAGAGAAATATATGAAGCGCAACGCGCAAGTGACCGTCTTTCCCGAACTTCGCTACGGCAACGGACAAGTGGCACAGGGCATTCCCGCCACGTTCCAAGGCGAGAAGGTGATGGGCAACGACCAGACGATTTCCTACCGTTTGGGCGGTCATTACACGATGAAAACGCAGTTCGACTATGTGCCCGAGATGCAGCAGAGCGAGATGTACCTGACTTTCCTCGCCAAACTGGGCAAGAAGCAGGTCAGTATTCCTGCCGTGAAAGTCGCCACGGGCGTGATTGCCACGAGCGAACTCTACAAGCAGACGATGATGAACGGCGGCGGTTGCATTGCCCCCGACTCGTTCCAGCGCATCAGTTCGCAGAAATACGACGCAACGGTGAAATTCCTTGTGAATCAGGCTGTTTTGCGCCAGAGTGAACTGAAAAATAACTCGGTGCAGGAATTTGTGAAACTCTTGCAGAAAATCAATGCCGACCGTGGCGAGAAACTCGCCATCAAGAACGTGGAAGTGGCTGCCTACGCCTCGCCCGAGGGTGGTTTCGAGTTCAACGACCGTCTGGCTGGCAAGCGTCAGGACGCTTCCGAGCAATACGTGCAACAGACGCTGAAGCAAACGCGGGTCGATGCTGCTGTTGATGCACGCTACACGGCACAGGACTGGGAAGGTTTCCAGCAGTTGGTGCAGGCTTCGAACATTCAGGACAAGGACGTGATTCTGCGCGTTCTGTCGATGTATAAAGACCCCGAACAGCGCGAACAGCAGATTCGCAATATGAGCGCCGCCTTCCGCGAATTGGCCGACGGCATTCTGCCTGAACTTCGCCGTGCCCGAATGACCATCAACTACGATGTCGTGGGTCGCAGCGACGAGCAAATCAAGCAGCAATATTCCACCGATGCCACGAAACTGAGCGTCGAGGAAATGCTCTATGCCGCCACACTGACCGACAACCTCGCCGAGAAAGAGGCAATTTACAAAAAGACCGCACAATATTGGGACAAGGACTATCGCGCCCTGAACAATTTGGCGGTTCTCGCTTTCAACGCAGGCGACGAAACGAAAGCCGACCAGTATTTGCAGCAGGCTCTTCGCGTGAACAAAAAGGCTCCCGAGGCTTTCGCCAACTTGGGTCTGATGGCTCTGAAGAACGGCAAATTGACCGAGGCTGAGGATTTCATCGCCAACGCCATCGGTGCCAACGGTTTCGGTGAGGCTCTGGGCAATCTGAACATCGCGAAGGGCAATTTTGCACAGGCCGAGGCGAATTTCGCCGAGTCTGTCAGCAACAGCGCAGCCCTCGCCCAACTGCTGAACAAAAACTACGAGGCCGCCGTTCAGACGCTTGACAAAGTGAAGAATCCCGATGCAATGACGAGCTATCTCCACGCGATTGTGGCTGCCCGTCGTGGCAACAAATTTGCCGCAGAATCGTACTTGAAAGAGGCGCTTCGACTCGATTCGACGCTGAAAAACTATGCTGACAACGACTTGGAGTTCCAGTTTTTGAAATAAAGCCTGAAAACAGATGAAAAAGGCTTCACCGTTCTTTTTCTGCCTTGTTTTCTGCCTCGCTTTCGCGGCTTGCGGAGGCGGTGGCGAGCGTTTCAAACTCAAGGGGAAGTTCAAGAACCTGAATCAGGGCGAGTTCTATGTCTATGGACTCGACGGAGGACTGACCGAGGTCGATACGATTCGTGTCGAGCGCGGTCGGTTCGTCTATGAAATCCCCTGCGAAACGCCGACGACGCTCATCCTCGTGTTCCCGAACTTCTCGGAACAGCCCATTTTCGCCGAGCCGGGCGCGTCGGTCGAGGTGAAAGCCGATGCGTCGAGCCTGAAAGAACTCGAAGCGAAAGGCACCGACGCCAACGAACTGATGACGGCGTTCCGCAAGCAGACGATGAATGCGTCGCCGGCGGAGATTCCGAAACTCGCCGAGGAATTTGTCGGCAACCATCTCGACTCGGAAGCCAGCGTGTTCATCGTGCGTCGTCACCTGATGCAGAGCCTTTCGCCCGACTATGCTAAGGCGGAACGCCTGTTGGCCTCGATGATGGAAAAACAACCCCAAAACCTGACGCTGAAACGCCTCCACGCAACGGCGAAAAGCCTAAAAAACACAAAAAAAGGCAGTGCGATGCCGTCGTTTTCGGGTCGCGACCTCGACGGAAACAACGTGTCGTCGAGTGCGCTGAAGGCGGCGAAAGTGGGTGTTGTGACGGCCTGTGCGTCGTGGAACGTCGAGAGTATGACCGCGCTGCGCCGACTCAATCGACTGCGTCGCACGTCGGGCGGTCGGCTGCAAGTGATGACGGTGCTGCTCGACGGTAATCTGGAAGAAAGTCGCAATATCTTGAAACGCGATTCCATCAATTTCCCTGTGCTGTTCGACAGCAAATTCTTCGATGGAAACGCCGTGAAACAACTCGGTCTGTCGTCGATTGGCGACAATGTTGTCTATCAGAATGGCCGTGTTGTCGGAAAAAACTATTCCACCGACGAATTGATGAAGGAAGTAGAGTCGCTTTTGAAACAATAGAACCTTAAAACTATGGCACACGCTCACCACCACCACGACCATTCCCACGGCCATCATCACCATCACCAAGTGGAAAAACTGACGAGTCTGAACGGAATTTTCATTTTTTCCATCGTTCTGAACCTGCTCTTCGTCATCATCGAGGCCGTCATCGGACTGGTTGAAGGCTCGTTGTCGCTGCTTTCCGATGCCGGACACAACCTCAGCGACGTGTTTTCGCTCGTGTTGGTGCTTGTCGCCTTCCAACTCGCGAAAGTCCACGCGAACAGCCGTTTTACGTACGGTTACAAGAAATCGACCGTGCTTATTTCGCTGCTCAATGCGATTATCCTGCTCATCGCCGTCGGCGCGATTATCATCGAAAGCATCCATAAATTCTACGAACCGTCCGATGTCAATGGCGTGGCGATTTCGTGGACGGCGGGCATCGGTATCATCATCAACGGACTGACGGCGTTTCTGCTGCTGCGCGGCCAGAAAAACGACCTGAACGTGCGCGGAGCCTTCCTCCACATGGTCGCCGACACGCTCGTCAGCGTCGGAGTCGTCGTTTCGGGCATCATCATCGCCACGACGGGCTGGACCATCGTCGATCCCATCGTCAGCCTCATCATCGCCGCCGTCATCCTCGTTTCCACGTGGAACCTGCTGTCGGGCAGTCTGCGCCTCTCGCTCGACGGACTTCCCGAGAACATTTCCTTGGAACAAGTGAAAAATACGCTGTTGGAAAACGAGCATGTCATCGATGTCCACCACCTGCACATTTGGGCGATTTCAACGACCGACAACGCCCTCACCGTCCACATTGTCATCGACTCGCTCGACGCGATGGAATCGGTGAAAAACGACCTGAAACACCTTCTTCACCACCTCAATATCGACCATTCAACCCTCGAATTTGAAACCGCCGACAATCCTTGCCACGAGCACGATTGCACCGAACCCCACATCGACTAATTGTCACAATTAACTGGCGAAATGGCTCTCCTGCTTGTAGGCGACCAAAAGAAAATGCTCAAAAAAATTGTTCCGTTTGAAAGATGAAACGGACAAATTGTTGTACCTATTGGCAACCCAAAAATAAAAAATCCCCTGTAAATGCTTGATTTACAAGGGATTTCGTTTGTTTTGAAGTACCCAGAGCCGGGGTCGAACCGGCACGGGTTGCCCCACTGGTGTTTGAGACCAGCGCGTCTACCGATTCCGCCATCTGGGCAGCGCTTCAAACACGGCTAATCGCCATTTCTGGACGATTGCGGGTGCAAAGATACGCGATTTTTCTGAATCGTACAAACTTTTCGTAAAAAAAAGTAATAAATGGGCTCATATTCCGTTTTATTGATAGGACTAACCTACATAAAAACGGAGAATGGGAAACGACAGAAATATACTTGACAAGGCTTATTGCGTGATTTTGGCGGGTGGAAAGGGCCGGCGACTGTGGCCGAACAGCCGCGAGGAATATCCGAAGCAGTTCATCGACTTCTTCGGCTCGGGGCGCACCTTTCTGCAACAGACGTTCGACCGTCTGGCGGCCATCATTCCGCGTGAGCATATCTACGTGAACACCAACGAGGCGTATCGGTCGCTCGTCGTGGAGCAGTTGCCCGAACTGCCTGCCGAAAACCTGTTGGCCGAGCCGATTCACCGCAACACGGCACCGAGCGTGGCGTGGGCGTGTCACCGCATTCTGAAGCGCGACAGCGATGCGAACATCATCGTTTCACCTTCGGACTACGAGGTGCAGAACGAGGAGGCTTTCCGGGAGAATATCTTGGAAGGACTGCGCTTCGTCGATCGATACGACGGACTGCTGACGATGGGCATCAAGCCGACGCGACCTGAGCCCGGCTACGGCTATATTCAACTTGGCGAACCAGTTGGCGAGCACGTTTTTCGGGTGCAGTCGTTCACGGAGAAGCCTGAACGCGAATTTGCGCGAATGTTTGTCGAGAGTGGCGAATTCTACTGGAACACGGGTCTGTTTCTTTCGCGTGCTGGCTTTTTGCAGCAGTGCTTTGCGAAGTTGCTGCCGCCGATTTTCCGCGAGTCTGACACGGCAGCGAAGAATCTGAGTGTCGAGGAAGAAAACGAACTGGCGCAACGCCAATTCCAATATTACCCGAATTTGTCGATCGACCACAGCATTTTGGAGCGTTCCGAAGAGGTTTATGTGATGAAATGCAGTTTCGGATGGGCCGATTTGGGTACGTGGCACGGCATTTACGAGGCGCGTTCGAAGAGTGCCGACGACAATGTTATTATCGACAGCGACGTGATTATCGACGAGAGCCACAACAACATCGTGAAATTGCCGAAGGGTAGGCTGGCGGTCATCAACGGACTCGACGGCTACATCGTGGCCGAGAAGGACAACGTGCTACTCATCTGCAAGAAAGAGGATTCGTCGGACTTGATTCGGAAATATATCACCGATGTTCAAATCCGTAAGGGCGACGAATTTATCTGACGAAAAGCCCCGAATCTGAACTGAATTGAACGAAAAAATCGCCGCTTCACTGCCCATTCGACAGTAAAACGGCGATTTTTTGATGGACTAACCGTCAGCGTTTGACGACTTTGCGTCCATTTTTGATGTAGATGCCTTTCGGCAGCGTTGTTTCGTTGCTCAGTTTCCGGCCTTGCAAGTCGAAAAGGCTGTCATTGACATCTTCGGAACTTTCATAAGCCATGATTCCCGATTGGTCGCCACCTTTGAAAACCGCCTTCAACTGCACGTCGCCGTCGATGATGTCGGCAGGAATCGTAAACGATTCTCCGTTGATTTCATTGGCCGTGTAAACCTTCGTCAGACGCTGCGGCACACTGTGGATTTTCTCCTCGCCCGTGAGGATGCCGTGGGTAACGCTGAGCGACTCAAATTTCGCTTCGCCCGTCGGTTTCAGAGCGATGGTGTATGCCTTGTTGAAAGGGATGGTCGAGGGCAGGTTCGAGCCGCTTGCCGTCGTCACAGAGCCATTGCCAGTGATTTCCGCGCTGAGGCTCACGTTCGAGCCGCTGAAAATGCGCAGTCGGGCATCGACAATACTACCACCGTTGTGGATGATGTTGTTGGCATCTGTCGTGTTTCCCGCAGGGTCGATTTCGTTCCAATCGACTTTGAAACGAATGCGATAGAAGCCATCGGCCACCTGCGGAATCTTAAAAGCCGGCGGATTGATGACATTGCGGGCACCTTCAGTGAGATTGACACCGTTGCTGTTGTAGCCCGACTGTCCATTGGTGTTGTCGCCGCTCCAAAACGAGAAGGTCATCACGTCGCTGTTGCCGCTGATGACACCGTTGGTCACGGTGCCGACTTCGAAATTGCCGTCTTGTCCTTTGTCGATATAGACGTAGCCGTTCATCCACGAGCCCGTGTAACTGTATTCCACGCTGACATTTTCATTTGCCTTTGCGAAAAACGTCTTCGTCATGTCCTCGTGGTAGATGTGCTTGTCGTTGGGTACGTCGAGAGTCGTGCCGCTCATCGTCACGCCGTCCAAGTGGCGGTCGTCGCGAGTCATCACAGCCGTTTCCTTGTCGTAGTTGATGGGATATTCGAAGTCTTTTTCGGTGCCACTTTCGACAAACAGACCTTCGAGCATGATATCGCCATCGACCCATTCGGCCTTGATGGTGTAGCAGTCGTTTTCGTCGAATTCGTTGCGATAGACGATTTCATCGACATACTGCGGCGTTTCGTGGATGAGGCTGTCGCCCGTGAGGTTGTAGCCGTGACGGATGCGCACGCCGTTGTAAGTAAAGCCGTTTTCGGGGTTGAGTTTGATGGTGAAAGCCTGTCCGAAGGGCGTTTTGGTGACGAGCGAAGTGCCGTCGCCGTTCAGGATTTCGCCGTTACGGTTGTCTTCCATCACGCTCACCTCGTCGGCGTGGACGTTCAGACGCACATCGACGATACCACCGCCGTTGCCCTGAATAGTGTTGCCTTCGTTGATGTTGCCACCCGGGTCGATGCAGTTCCAGTCAACCTTGAAGCGCATCCGATAGAAGCCCAGCGGGGTGTTTGCCGGAATGGTGAAGTTGGGCATGTTCAGCGTGTTGCCGTCGCTCACGGAGTTTCCTTCACTGTTGCGCCACGAACCATTGTTTTGATAGGCCGAGTAGCTGACGATGTCGCTGCCGGCAGCTGGCGTTCCGTTGGCGTTGATTTCGTAGGAGAATTTGCCGTCCTGACCGTAATCGACATAGGTGTAACCCGACATCCAAGTGCCTTTGTAGTTGAACACAGGCTTGACGCTCTGACCGGGTTTCACGGCGAACGTTGCGTCCATGCGGTTGCGATAGAGCGGGTCGGAGGTCGAGGGCGACGAGGTAATCGACAGCGTTTTCACGTTTTGCAGACCCACGCTGAGGATACCGCGGTCGGAACGTGTGGCCTTCGCGGTTTCCTTGTCGAAATTCGTGGGATATTCGTCGTACTGAACGAGCGGAGCGCTCGACGTGTTCACGATGATTTGGTCGATGTAGGCGATGAAGTCTTCAGCGCGGTCGTGGGTCGATTCACACTCGGGTACGAGCACGAGGCTGTAGATATCCACACCGCTCACGCCCTTGATGGCAAACACGGCATCGGTCCACATGTCGGGCTTGACGGTGGTGGTGCTAATCGACCAGAATTGTTCGACTTCCTGGCTCTGGCCAGCCCACTCTTTTTCGCGGTGCTTGCCAAGACCCATCAGCATCACGCGGCCCATGACGGGGCGATGCACCAGCACGTGGACATACTGCGTCGTGGGTTTCAGCGAGAAGGGCTTTTTCAAGTCGATGCGGGCACCGAACTGGTTCGAACCGTAGCGCGAACGCTGCACGGCGAGCACTTTCGCCGTCGGATTCGGGGCCACACCCATAATTTCATTCACTTCCGTATGCGGATTGTCGATCACGGCCACATTGCCTTCCAACAAACCTTTTCGGAACGGGGAATTTTCCCACGAGTCATACACGCCGATGGAAGCGTAGTCGTCCGTTTCGAACGTCACTTCGGCCACCTGTGCCTGTGCCGTGAGCACTGCACTGACCGAGAAAAATACGATGGAAAGTATCTTTTTCATTGCTTTGTCGGTTTTAAAGGGTTAGAAGACGCTCAGAGTATGCAGCAGCGGACAAGCGCGGCTGTCGGTGATTTTCACGCGGACGCCACGAACTTTGTAGCCGCTTCCGTAGCTGTTTCCCGTATTGCCATTGAGAGGAATGATTCGCTTGTAGCCGACGGTGGTCGTCTGGATGTTCGATGCGCGACGCGTCCAGGTCGAGCCGTCTTCAGTCGTTTCAATCGTAAAGCCTTTGATGCGCTGTCCCTTGCGGATGAATTCTTGCAGGGTGACGTAGCGCACGGTCTGCGGCGTGTTCCAAGTCAGGGTGATGGTGGCGGTTTTCTGTCCGTCTTCCGTTGCCCAATAGGTGTTCTTGTCGTCGTCGATGAGTTTGTTGGCATCGTAGTAGCCGCCTGAGCGTGTCTCAGAGGTGGTCACAGTCGCGGTTCTGGCGAGGTCGGTGCCGAAACGCTTGCGCAGTTTGTCGCCCAACTGGCAGAGTTGGATGCTGTCGTTGTTGGTGAGGCGACCCGACTTGTCGGGCGGGAAGTTGAGGATGAGCGTGGCATTGCGACCGACGGTTTCGAGATACATCTTGAAGAGTGTCTCGCTGTCTTTAGTCGATTCGCCGTCGTGCCAGAACCATCCGTGGCTGGTGGCTTTGGCGTCACTCTCGCTCGGATGCCACTGCCACTCGGTTTCGCTACCGCTCAAACCCATACCCATCGACCAAGTTGTCTCGTTTGTGTAGCCCGACTCGGTACCGCACCAGCGAGCCTCGCCGCCGATACCCCAGAGAATGATGTCGGGGCAGACGCGGTGAACGCTGTCGCGCAGGTTGGGAATGTCGTAGTAATAACTGGCGTCGATGTCGCGCGTTCCGCCTTGGCCGCCGTAGTAGCCGTCGCCGCCGCGGGCACCGTCGAACCACATTTCAAATTGGTCGGTGCCATACTGCGATAGTTCGAAGCACTGGCGAAGGAAGACGTCGGTGACGTACTTGTCGGTGCCGTAATAAGCGCTGTTTCTGTCCCAGGGCGACACATAGAAGCCGTATTTCATGCCCAATTTCTTGGCTGCAGCGGCGAAGTCGCGTGGAATGTTCGTCTCTTTCGCAAATTTGTTCGACGAATTTTGGCAGTGGTGGCTGGTTGTTTGCGTTGGCCACAAGCAGAAACCGTCGTGGTGCTTCACCACAGCGATGCCGCCCTTCATCTCGGCCTTTTTGCACAGCCGCAACCACTGTTCGGGGTCGGGTTTGCGTGTCGGCGCAAACGTGTTCACGTTTTCGTTGCCAAATCCCCACTCTTTACCCGTGTAGGTATTCATTCCGTAGTGGAAGAAGGCGTAGAATTCCGTCTCTTGCCATTTCATTTGCCGTTCCGAGGGGACGGGAAACACCTCTTTCGGCTCGTTGGTCGGGTTCGACAGCGTCTGGTTGACGATGCTGAAACCCTGCGCCCCTGCCGACAGCCATCCCGTCAGCAGAAGTCCGAAGACCAGTTCGATTTTCTTGTTTAGTTTCATAATTATGATAGATAAAATGTTCGATATTTTCGTTTTTTTACGACGAAATCGCGGCAAAGTTACGAATAATAAACGAAATTATCAAAAAAATTGATACTGGGGACTTCCATCAAGTACAAAAATTAGTTTTTTTTAACAGTCAGTTTTTGTTTTTTAAGATTCCTTTGATGGTAAAAAAGCCTCATTTTTCGATGGCTTTTCGAGTCTGAATGCAATAAAATTGGCGAATCAGCGTTATATCATTGTGTTTAAACGCAAAATTGTCATATTGTTAGTGCTGGCGACGGTCGGCACGAGGGTTTGTGCGCAGTACGATCCCTCGTTCAGCCATTATTTTGACATGGAGACCTCGTTCAACCCGGCTGCCGTGGGCAAGCGGGCCGTCATCAACGTGACGGGTGCCTATGCCCTCAGCATGGCGGGCTTCAAGGGCAATCCGAAGACGGCCTACGTGAGTGCCGACCTGCCTTTCTATGCGATGAAAACCTATCACGGCGTGGGCGTGATGCTGCTCAACGACCAGATTGGCGCATTCTCGCACCAGCGTTTGGAAGCACAATACGCCGTGAAACTGCGGCTGTTTGGCGGCACGATGAGCGTCGGTGTGCAGGGTGGACTGCTGAGTGAATCGCTCGACGGCTCGAAAATCGACTTGGACGACTCGAGCGACCCCGCTTTCGCGTCGTCGAAGGTCGATGGCAACACGCTCGACCTCGCTGCCGGCCTCTATTACACGCGTGGAGACCTGTATGTGGGCATGAGTGCGCAACACCTTACTGCACCGCTCATCCGACTTGGCGAAAGGAACGAATTGCAGGTCGATCGCACATATTATTTGACGGGCGGATACAATATTCGGCTGAGAAATCCGTTTTTATCAGTGCAGCCCTCGTTTTTGGTGCGCAGCGACATGGTGTCGTGGCGCGGCGACGTGACGGGGCGACTGACATACAAACACGACGAGAAAATGATGTATCTGGGCGTGACCTACAGTCCGAAAACGTCGGTGACGGCGCTGATCGGCGGTCAGTTCCACGGTATTGTCGTCGGCTACAGCTACGAGTTCTACACCTCGGGCATCAGTGCCATCAATGGCTCGCACGAACTGTTCATCGGCTATCAGCAGGACATCAATCTGGTGAAAAAGGGCCGAAACAGGCATCAGAGTGTGAGAATCTTGTAAAACCCACCCCCGACCCCTCCCGACGGAAGGGGAGAGGGAAGAAAAGAAGACATAATTCAATATAAAATATGGAGAAAATGAACAGTTTCAATAGAAAAAGTAATCAATCACCCCTCCTTTGGGGAGGGGCAGGGGGTGGGCTCTTTTTAGCCTTCTTCCTTTTGTCGCTTTTAGTTGGCTGCATGGGCGCGAAACAAGCGTCGTCGTCGGGAAAAGGCGGCGAAGTGGTGGGCGTGAGCGGTCGCGCTTTCAGCGAGCCGTCGCCCTACGGCATGACGAAAATCGAGCGCGGTTGGCTGCGCATGGGTTTGGAAGAACAGGACTCGCTCTGGGGCAAGAAAATGCCCGTGAGAGACGTGTCGGTCGATGGTTTCTGGATGGACGAAACCGAGGTGACCAACTCGCAGTATAAGCAATTCGTGAACTGGGTGCGCGACTCGATTCTTCGCACGCGACTGGCCGATCCGTCGTATGGCGGCGACGAGTCGTATATGATCACCGAGGACAAGAACGGCGACCCCATCGGACCCTTCTTGAACTGGAAAAAACAACTGCCGCGCAAGCCCAACGAAGACGAACTGCGGGCCATCGAAAGCCTCTACGTGACGAACCCCGTCACGGGCGAAAAACTGCTCGACTATTCGCAGATGAACTATCGCTACGAAGTCTATGACTACACGACGGCAGCCCTGCGCCGCAACCGAATGAGAGCCGAAGAGCGCAATCTGAACACCGACGTCGTGGTCGATCCGAACGAAGTCGTGATGATTTCAAAAGACACGGCCTATATCGACGACGAGGGTCGCATCGTGCGCGAAACCATCAACCGACCGCTGTCGGGACCGTGGGATTTCCTCAACACGTACATTGTTAATATTTATCCCGATACGACCTGTTGGGTGAACGATTTCCAGAACTCCGACAACGAGGTCTATCTGCGCAATTATTTCTCGAATCCGGCCTACAACGACTATCCCGTTGTCGGTGTGACGTGGGAGCAGGCCAATGCGTTCTGCGCTTGGCGCACGGAATACCTGCTGAAAGGCTTGGGTCCGGAGGCTCGCTACGTGCAGCGCTATCGCCTGCCGACCGAGGCCGAATGGGAATATGCTGCACGCGGAAAGGACCAGAACGAATTTCCGTGGGACAACGAGCAGGTGAAGAGTGGCGAAGGCTGTTTCTATGCGAATTTCAAGCCCGACCGCGGCAACTACACGAAGGACGGTAACCTGATTACCTCAAAAGTGGGCATCTACGGCACCAATACCAACGGATTGTTCGATATGGCGGGCAACGTGGCCGAGTGGACTTCGACCATCTACACCGAGGCTGGCGTCGATGCGATGAACGACCTGAATCCGCAGTTGGAATACAAGGCTGCGAAGGAAGACCCCTACAAACTGAAGAAAAAGTCGGTGCGTGGCGGCTCGTGGAAAGACCCCGAATCGTATATCCGCTCGGCTTGGCGCACGTGGGAATACCAGAATCAGCCGAGAAGTTATATCGGTTTCCGCTGTGTGCGCTCGTTGGCGAATACCACGAGTCAGAAGTCGAAAACCACTGGAAAATCGAAGAAGAAAAAGAAGTAAGACCCACCCCTAACCCCTCGAGGGGAATAAAGGATAAAGTTAAATAGTCAAATAAATTGTAAATTGTACATTGTAAATTGTAAATCGAAATGACACAGTACAGCAAATATAACGTCATCTACCGCTTACAGAAGTGGTTGGACAGCGTCCCCGGACAAACGTTTATGAACTACGCCTACAGCTGGGGTGCTGCCATCGTGATTCTCGGTGCCCTGTTTAAACTGACCCATATGCCGGGCGCCAATTTCTGGCTGTTCCTCGGTATGGGAACGGAAGTTTTGGTGTTCTTCATCTCAGGTTTCGACCGTCCGTTCGACAAGACGGAAGAAGGTCGCGAACTGCCCAGACACGTCAATCTCGACGAAGACGGCGATGCGGAAGAAGCAACCGTGCGCGGTGGCGTTCAAGGCGGTGGCACGATTATCATCGGAGGCGGTTCCGGCGGTGGAAATGCCACTGGCGGAGTTGTCGGCACCGGCGATGAGGCTGCCCGTTGGGAAGGCAAGCCTGCGGCAGTCGTGGGTGGTGGCTCTTGGGTTGCCCAGCAGCAGGAGAGTACGCCCGATATGGCCGAGGCGCAGGGCAATTACGTTGAGCAACTTAACAAACTGACCGAAATGCTTCAGAAGGTGAGCGACCAGAGCCAGCGTCTGACCCGCGACTCAGAGGAAATGGAGAACCTCAACCGCACGCTCACGGGCATCTGCAAGGTCTATGAAATGCAACTCAAGGGTGCCAGTCAGCAAATCGGCACCATCGACGAAATCAACGAGCAGACGCGCAAGATGGCTTCGCAAATCGCCGAACTCAACAAGATTTACACGCGAATGATCGAGGCGATGACGGTGAATATGCCGAAGGCAGCAATGCCGCCCCTGAACGCAGAATAAAATTGTACTTGGTACATTGTAAATTGTAAATTGAAATGGCAATTAAGAAAAGACCCATATCGCCCCGCCAGAAGATGATCAACCTGATGTATATCGTGTTGATGGCGATGCTGGCGCTGAATGTCTCGAACGAGGTGCTCAATGGTTTTACCGTTGTGGAGGAAAGCCTCGGACGGACTACCAGCAACGCGGCGAAGGAAAACGATGCAATCTACGATACTTTCTCGGCACAGATGAAGCGGAATCCTGAAAAGGTGCGCCAATGGTTCGAGAAATCGCAGACCGTGAAACTGATGAGCGACTCGCTTTTCAATTTCGCACAGCAATTGAAGGAGGCCATCGTGCGCGAGGCTGACGGAAAAAATGCCGACCTCGCCAATATCCGAGGCAAGGACGACCTCGAGGCCGCCAGTCAGATTATGTTGGCACCGGGCAGTGGCAAGGGCAAGCATCTCTTTGAGATGATCAACTCCTACCGCGAGCGCATCCTGAAAATGGTCAGCGACCCGAAACAGCAGGAAATCATCTCGTCGAACCTCACGACCGAAGTACCGAAATCGGCGCGTTCGTTGGGCAAGAACTGGCAGGAATATATGTTTGAGGATATGCCTGTGGCCGCTGCCGTGACGCTGTTGTCGAAATTGCAGAGCGACGTGCGCTATGCCGAGGGCGAAGTGCTGCACACGCTCGTGTCGAACATCGATGTGAAAGACATTCGTGTGAACAAACTCGATGCCTTCGTGATTCCCGAAAAAACAACGCTCTACCCGGGCGAAGTCTTCAATGCCGACATCGTGATGGCTGCCGTCGATACGACGATGCAGCCCGAAATCTACGTAAACGGCACGAAAATCAATGCCAAGGGAAAATATTCGTTCACGGCAGGCAGCGTCGGTGAACATTCGTTCAGCGGCTATCTGATGACGCGCAACGCCGCAGGCGAAACAATGCGTCGCGACTTTATGCAGAAATATTCCGTCATTCCCGCTCCGACTGGTGCAACGGTGGCTGCCGACTTGATGAACGTGCTCTACGCCGGTTTCCAAAACCCGATGAGCGTCAGTGTGCCGGGCGTTCCGGCCAATGCCGTCTCGGTCAGTATGAGCGGTGGTTCGCTTGTGTCGAAAGGTGCCGGACACTATGTTGCAACGCCCGCAGCCGTCGGCAAGGACGTGGTTTTCACCGTGACGGCCAACGACAAGGGAAAAACGCGCCAGATGGCTCAAGTGACGTTCAAAGTGCGTAAATTGCCCGACCCGACGCCTTACGTGGTCGTTGGAAGCGACCGTTTCAAGGGTGGAAATATGGCGAAAGGCTCGCTCGTGGCGATGGATGTGCTCCACGCCGCCATCGACGACGGTCTGCTCGACATTCCGTTCAAGGTGCTGAGTTTTGAAACCGTCTTCTTCGACGATATGGGCAACTCGATTCCCATCGCCTCGGAAGGTGCCTCGTTCTCGGGTCGCCAGAAAGAAACGTTCCGTCGCCTCTCGCGCAACAAGCGATTCTACGTGCGTGGCGTGAAGGCCATCGGTCCCGACGGCATCCAGCGCACACTGCCCGGCGCTATGGAATTTATCGTGAAATAAAAGTAAAAAATGAGAGATATGAAGCAGAATATGAATCAAACAAAAGCAAATTTGGTGAAAACGGCTTTACTTTTTTGCCTTTTTACCTTTTTACCTTTGTCAATCGCCAACGCCCAGCCGCAACAGCGTCGCACACAGGCGCAGCAGCAGGCTCAGCCGAAGTCGAATGCCAACACGATGACCACGCGAGCGCAGATTTCGTTCCCCACGCAGGCCGCAATGTCGGAAGACGTGGTGTGGCGGCGCGACATCTATCGCGAAGTCGATCTCCGCGACGATGCCAATGCCGGACTCTACTATCCGAAAGAGCCCGTCGGCACGCAGATGAACCTTTTTACCTATATGTTCAAACTGATGATGCGCGGCGCGAAAAACGGCGGTATCAATGCCTATGAATATCGACTCGACGGCAACGAAGTGTTTACGGACTCGGCGCGAATCAAACCGCTGCAGTTCCTCAAAGACCAAGGCATCTACTACGAGCGCACCGACCGCGGCATCCGCCTCGATGACAGCGATATTCCCTCGAAGGAAGTCACGGCCTACTACATCAAGGAAAGTGCCTATTACAACCAAGCCACATCGACCTTCCACACGAAAGTGCTGGCCCTTTGCCCGATTTGGGTCGAGGATTGGGGTGGCGTGGCCGAGAAAAAGCCGCTCTTCTGGGTGAAATACGACGATTTGGCACCATTCCTCGCCAAGCAGACCATTATGACGAGCAACCTCAACAATGCCGCCACGATGAGCGTCGATGACTATTTCACGCTGAACCAGTACAAAGGTCAGATTTACAAGACGAACAATATGCTCGGCGAGTCGCTGGCGAAGATTTGCGGCAACGATTCGACCAAACTTTCTGCCGAACAAAAGCGCATCGAGGCCGAACTCAAAGAGTTTGAAACTCATATCTGGGGCAAGCCCGAAGTGGCTGCGCAGAACGATAGCACGGGCGTAGCCGATGAGGCTGTCGCCACGAAGGAAGTGAAGACAAAGGCTCCAAAATCGACGCGCACACGCACTGCCCGAAGCAGTCAGAAGCGTGTGAAAAGCGGTTCTACGAAGAGCAGTTCCGGCAAATCGTCGGCAAGAATGTCGGTGCGTCGCGAACGCCATTGATGGAGTTCATAGTTTAGAGTTCATAGTTAAAATTTCATAGTTATGGGAAAGTTGAGAGGATTTTTGATGGTTGTGCTCTTCGCGGGCACGTTGTCTGCCCATGCGCAGCAGGTGAAGTTCGGTTTGAAAGGTGGTTTCGACCTCACGGAACTCAAACTCAAGAACGCCGGTGAGATATTCAAGGCCGATAACAATGTCGGATGGTTCGTTGGTCCGACCATGAAACTTTCGCTGCCTGGCGGCCTCGGTTTCGACCTCTCGGCCCTCTACAACCAGCGCGAGACCGATCTCGGCATTTTTTACGTTCCTAATAACAGTAGCGACGTGCGTCCTCTCGACAAACTCAAAACCAAGCAAGTCATCGTACCGTTGAACGTCCGCTACACCATCGGTCTGAGCGATATGTTCAGCATTTTCGGCTATGCCGGTCCGCAAGTCGCTTTCCGCCTCGGCGATGGCGTGCAGAAACTCGCAGATTTACGTGATGAAGTGGCAGAATGGCGGCTGAAAGACTCGAATTTCAGCGTGAACGTCGGTGCCGGCATCACGATTAACCATGTTCAACTCTCCGCCAACTACAACGTCGGCGTAGGCAAAACTGGCGATGTCACATGGCGCGAGGCCACCCAAGCCGTCTCCGAGGGTTTCAAGGGCAACTACAATTCGTGGCAAATCAGTTTGGCGTATTTCTTCTAACCAAATTATACAAATTTGCGTAACGCATTTTTGTATTATGTAGAATTTTCCGATTGAGATAACGATTTGTGCAGGAAAAATGTGAAACAGAATGTCATATATATTCTGTTCCATCTCTTTTTCGTTATTTTATCATTCTTTCTTTAGCAACTCTAACGCAATACGCTTCTCTTCCTCGCTTAGTTTTTCAATCAAGTGATTAACCTTTTCCGTCAAATTACTTGAATTGGAATAAAAAGTCATATTAGCAAGCAGTGTCCTACCACCGTCTGTAAGGAAATATCTTTGGTTGGGGCTTGTCGGTTTATTCGGCAACGTCATACCAACAAATTGCGCTTCTATCAGAGGGCTTACATATTTAGCTCTGAACTTAGTTGTGTTAGACCACTGATACAACTCTTTGAGTTCGGCCATGGATTTTGGCTCTTGAAGGGCTATGAATAATTTTGCGACTTCATCCCAACTTAGTCCCGTCTTAGTCCCGTCTTGCTCCCAGCTTAGTCCCGACTTAATCCCATCTTGATATTGTTTATCCTGTTGGCTCTTTGGTTCATACCCCATAGAATATATAGTGGTTATAAACTGGCTGGATGTTGACCTGAATACAGGCTTCAGTTCGTCTTTATAACCATCCAGGGCTTTGGTCTCATTACAGATACGTTTTAATCCGCTACCTCGTTTCTCCATGTAGTCAAGTTGAGCCATCACGTCAGCAAGAATCGGGTTTCTTCTATCCGATGAAATATCCTCAAGAGGTAAATCTTGCACATCCTTTCCGCTATACATGCCACCGGGAGATGTAATCGCCAGTCTGTCATCATAGATGTCCAAATGTACTTCACTACCCATCATTGTGTAGTCACGATGAATGAAATGGTTAACCATTGCTTCAAGAACTGCTCGTTCTGCATATTCAGGTTTATTTTTTCTTCCATCAGGAAGTTTTTCCCATCCCTTTCGAGTATTTGCCTTTACGAAAGCCATCGCTTCACGAAGCAACAACAGAATGTTTCCCTTAAATTCAGAATCATTAACGGCATCGCTTTTCTCTAAGCCGTCCCATCGCGTACAGTAAAGACGAGATTGCCACATGGGACAGTCATCAGCAAACAATGCGCCCGCATTCGTAAGATTCCCTGCGCCAGTTACCAGTCCAAACGACAAAAGGTATTTCTTGTCCCATTCTTGTTTCGTGCGGTCTTTAAAGTTGTTCGCCAATATCGTGAAAGAATAATCCTCAGCCTTATAGTCTGTGTGAAGGGAATCAAAAGTTTTGTTGGAACCTTTCAGTACCAAGCGAACCATCTGTTCTGCCGACGCAGGCATACTTTCATCACCCACTCGGATAAACGCAATACGCTGACCATCTCCAACGTAGTAATATGGGGTATAATATCCTGTGTTGACTTTGAGTTGCAAGATATGTAAACCATCTATTTCATGGGGAATCATCTCCACCTCTGGCAGGGGATCCATATAGTCACGAATCCTGCTACTGATGGCCTCACATACATGCTGTACGTCATCAAGTCCTTTGACTATGCCATCATTATCAATGCCGAAGAAAAGGGAACCACCCAAGCCATTGGCAAAAGCACTTACGCTCTTCAACCAACTCTTGGGTTTCTTTTCTTCAAGCATTACCTTGAAGTCGTATGCTGTACATTCAGCTATCAGAGTCTTTAAGTCCATTCCTGTATAAATTCGCGTTCATTACCTTGCAAAGGTACTCATTTTTATCGAAAAAAAGACATCTGTTTGACGTTTCGCGCGTAATTTAAGCAAATTTTATCTAAAATCACACCAAAGTGACACTAAAAGTAGCGATAATTGAAATTTTTTGAGTACCTTTGCAACGCATAGTGGGCGAAGTCTGCTTTGCAAAGACATATTGCTCGATAGTCACACAATCACCACCGTTGAAATACGAGCAAACCTTCATATTGGGACTGTCCCGTTTACGGGCGCAGATTTCCCATATTTGAAGGTGGTTTGTGGTGAACCGTGTGACGTATGGCGAATGTCTGCGCCTCTTGCTTTTAAAATATAACAAACATTTTTTCAATAACGGAATGAAACTTAAACAGATAGATGAATACGAATACAGGCAAATGCTAGATTCAAAGCTATGCTCCAAGCAAGATATGTTTAGACTTGCTTCTTATCCCTATGTTTCGCTATTATCAAAATACAAAAACCTAATAAGCTATGAACAGCGTAAAATACGAGAAATAGAGGATGACAGTGTATTTGCCTTCTTTCACATAATAAGCCTATTGTTTGGTGTCGGTTCACAAAGTGAGATTGATACAATAAACAGAAACATGAATGTAGAGCCATTGCGCTCTGCTGTTATTGCTGCAAGACAGGAGATAGATCCAGCAGAAAGAGCACCTAAGTATTTTGAGTTGGCTTGCAAGATATTGTTGTCTCTTGACGAACGGGGCTATAGTATGATGAATGTCATAAATATAAGAGTTCGGGGCAAGATACCAGGAATGCCTTTTTCTAACCGTCAAAAAATCGCTGATGAATGGTTTAGTACTTTCGTAAATCTTAAACTTGAAGGAATGAAAAAGGTATATAGAGACCTTGGAGCAGAAATGGCTTATACTTTTGTTGTTTCCTCCACATTACATTCCCTATATCATTTCACACCGAATAGATATAATATCACATATTGTCAATCTGAAGACGAAGCTTTACATAAAGTTCTAAGGATATTTACAGAATTAAAAGACAAAAGATCATGAGACTATTTGCAAAAAGAGTAAGAGACCCAGAAGTATGCTTCTGCCAAAATGTTGTGGAAGTCATTGATGGTTTAACCGCAGTAACAACAAACGTTGCATGGACAGCTATAACTCAAAGAGTCTTAAGAGAGAGGGGACTCCTTGATATTCTCGTCAAGCATGGTGATAATATTGGAGGCTATATTATCGAGGAGTGCTACCCTTCAGATAGAAATACACTAATGAATCATGCGGAAGCTCTTTGTGAGATTGCCTCTGGTGGATTAAGCCTTTTAGAAAATCCTCCAGTGTTGTATGCACTTTCAAGAGTTCTTAAGAAGATGGGACTTTATGATTCGGAGAAAAAGGCCCTTTTAAAGAAGTATGTATATAAAGGGAACGTGGATGACTCCCTTTTGAACTATATGATGCAGATTTTCGAGTAAACAATTGCGAAAGCAGGAAAAGGAAGCGATTTCCTTTTCCTGCTTAAATTATCTAATTTTTCTTGATGTATCTCGTTTCCATCGTCTGGAAGCGTTTTCTGTTGCCGATTCCTTAGTTGCGCTGATAGGCAATAATAAGGAGTAAAAGAATGACAATGAATGTCATGTCTGGTAATACTACCATCTTATTTACAATTTAAATTTGTTGGGCATCCGCCCGAAGTATCTCCAGAGCCGCTGCTCTGTACATGAACATTTGTGCAAGATGTGTGCCAAGTATCTTGTAATGACAATTTGTCAGTCACAAAAAGTTGATTTTTACAAAAAGAGCTGGAACCCGCGCCGACATCCCCTGCCTCGGCTATTCCCGCCCTTTGTTTCTCCACATTATTATATATTATAGGCCGTCCGTCGTACGCAGAACGGTAACGTTTTGTAAACGCCTTTTCCCTCGGCCTGCCCTACGAGTGGCATCGTCGGCCTCAGGATTTCCAACTATGTAAAATCGACTCGTCCTCGCCACGAATGGCAGACTTGTCGGCTACAAAATTACAAAATTTTCGCGTAAAAAAGAACAAATCAACGATTTTTTTGTCGAACGAGAAAAATTTATTCAAAAAAAAGTCCGAACCGCCAAACGATTCGGATAAAACTTTTATTCTGAGCAGAAAATTTCGTGGTTATCATTTTTCAACTCTTCTGCAATTTCCCAGCCTTTTTATATTGGTAGATTTCAATGGAATTCACGGTGTTTTGCCAGAGGATGTAGCAGCCCGGACCGACGGACGAAAGGGGCGTGAGGTAGGTGTAGGCAATCCAGATGGCGAAGGTTGTGTTTTTCTGTCCGAGTGCCTGTCCAACCTCGTTGAAGCGACCGAAACGGCGGCCAATCCGTCGTCCAATGGCGTATTGTCCGAGGCAGATGGCGAGGGTCGATAGGGCAGTGGCGACGAGGAAAAACACGGTGGTGTCGGCGTTGCAGATGTTTCTGACGGTGGTGCCCGTGACGATGACGAGCGAAATGGCCCAAAGGTAGTACGACAGGTCTTTCACGCCGACGATGAACCGATGGATTCGTGGTAAAAGGTGTTTCACGAGATAAGCGAGCAGCATCGGCACAACGAGCACGAGCGTGACTTGGTAGAGAATGTCGAGAAATGCCGACCAGAACGTGATTTCGTCGTCTTTTTCGATGAGCGGAAAGCAGATGGGAATGAAAATCGCCGTGACGAAGTTCGACATGAACGTGTAGGTGGTCATTTCTTCGAGTTTTCCGCCGAGTTTCTGCGTAATCACGGGTGCGGCGGCGGCACAGGGCGCCACGATGCACACGAGAACGGCTTCCAGAAACACGAGCGTCGGACCCGTCGGACGATAGGAGAGGATGAACGCCATGGTCGCCACGATGAACGCGATTTGCGTCGCCCCAGCCCAGAAATGCCATTTCACGGGGCGCATCCGATGGAAATCGACCTTGCAGAAGGTGACGAAAAGGATGCTGAACATAAACAGCGGCAGAATTTTGTCGCACACAGGCCCTGCCCACGCCCCGAACGAGTCGAACGCAGGCGTGTTGGCGAAAAACAGATAGCCGAGCGTGCCCACCACCATCGCGGCAGGCAGCGTCCAGTCTTTGAGCAGTCTGGTGAAGTTCATCTATGGATAATAACGGCGGAATCGTTTGAATATTATATCGAAATAAAAAGTTATTTTTATGCAGAAAATAATCAGAAAAAGTAAGAAAATTCGCTGTGTGCGAAAACAATACTTGATTTATATCAAGAAAATGCACTTTTTTGCATAAAAAGTAGAAAAAAGTTTTGCGTAGTATAAAAATATGTCGTACCTTTGCATCGTCAAAAGGTTAATAGATTGTTTAGGTTAGTAGTAATAGATTTAGGTTTTTAGTTATTAGGTTTAAGGTAAAAGATTGTTTAACAGATAACAATGGGAGCCGTGAGGCCATACTGTTGGAGAAAAAATTTGAAGTTAAACGCAGATTAGTGCTGTGGCTCGGAGAGAGTCGCGGCACTAATCGTTTTGCGCGGTTTTTGTCACCAACAAGCATTTTTTTTGGGCGTTTCAAAGAAAAACGTCGCATTTTCTTGCAGAATCCAATAAGAAAAGTTAAATTTGCATCGTAAAATGAATAACTGTATCAAAAATCGAAAGAAGACAATGAAAAAATTACTGACAATCATCGCCGTGGCACTGCTGACTTTCGGCACTGCCAACGCACAGAACGAAAAGGGCAAACTCAAGTCCTACAACTTCGTGGAGGCACAGGGTGGCCTGCAATTCACATCGACCGATGCGAAAATCGACAAACTGCTCAATCCCACTGCCAGTTTCTCGATTGGACGCTATTTCTTCCCCGCCGTCGGACTGCGCCTGCACGTGAATGGATGGCAGACGAAGGGCGGTTTCGACCAACTCGACCAGTATTACAAGTTCAACTACCTGACGACCGATGCCGACGTGCTGGTGAACCTGACGAATTTGTTCTCGAAGAACTATTCCCACCCGCTGAACCTGATTTTCGTGGGCGGTTTCGGACTGAACTACGCTTGGAAAAACGATGAACTGAAAGCCATCGCCGCACAGCATCCCGAATTGAACACGCAGTTGGCGTGGGACAAGAATCGGATGAGCCACAACATTCGCGCTGGACTGCGCCTCGAAACCGACGTGACAAAGCCCATCGGTTTGTCGCTTGAAGTGGCGACCAACAGCCTGAGCGACCGTTTCAACTCGAAGGCAAACACGAGCGACGACTGGATGTTCACCGCCCAACTGGGTCTGAGCGTGCGCTTCGGCCACAAATATGCCGGTCCGCAGTATATCACAAGAATGGTCGATGTCGTGGAGACCGTGTGGGTCGATGAGCCGACGACCGTGATGGTGAAGGAGAAGAAGCCCGTGGTGAAAATGGAGCAGAAGCGCATCGAAGAGGTGGTGTTCTTCAACATTCGCGAGAGCGAGGCCGACGCTGCACAGGGCATCGACCAGGCCATCAAGAAGATTGCCGACCTGATGAAGACCAGCGACGACGCCAACTTCACCGTGACGGGCTATGCCGACAAGGGCACGGGCAATCCGAAACTCAACAAAATGTATGCTTTGAAGCGTGCGCAGGGTGTCACCGAAAAACTCGTCAACGAGCACGGCATCGACGCTTCGCGCATCCAGAGCGACTCGAAGGGCGACACCGTCCAGCCGTTTGAAGAGAACGACAAGAACCGTTGCGTCATCGTCACGGGCGAGGGTACGTTCAAGGTGACGACCTACGAGGAAGTCGAGGTTGAAAAGCAGACGACGAAGAAAGTCGAGAAGCAGGTGACGGTTCAGAAAGAAGTGAAGGAACTGTTGGAAGACTAATCAAATGGCGTGCTTGCAAACGATGAGCACGTGTTTCCCATTTGCGAGGGTGGTGGCAAAAATATAGTTGTCGCCGCCCTCTTTGATTTTCAGCCGACGGCGCAATTCTTCTGGTTTCATCGGAAAGTTGCGCGTGGCGATGTTCGCACGGTCGATACCTTGTAGATTTTCGCGTAAATCGTGCTTGTTCATCGATGAAATCGCGGAAATTTGAAAGATTTTGCCAGGGAAATCGTCGATTTTTGCGTTTGAAGGTTCCGATTCGTCGGTTGCGACGAACAAGTGGCTGTTCGGAGCGAGTGCGGCGAGGTGGAAGCGGTTGCAGAGTTCAGCGAAGCAGCCAGCCTTCATCAGCGATGAGTTTGGAATATAAAGATGTTTTTTTTCGGATAGCGAAGTCGTTTCCGCGATGCAGGGAACGGTTTTTTCGTTGTTTTCGACCTCGTAACTGAACCTTTGCTGGTCATTGATGCAGAAAATCCGCGTTTTTTGCGCCTCTTTACGAAGGACGAGCAACAATTCTTTGCATTCGTTGGCGACGGAAACGATGTGGATCTCGCTGACCGTTTTGAGTTCTTCGACGGCGCGATGCCAATCGAGCATCGGCGAGAGTTTGAGCACGATAAAATCGGCGTTTTTGAAAAGTTCGTCGCGCAGTTCGAGCACATTAGGTGTGCAATCGGCGAGGGCGTAGGTGCGCTGTCCGTGAGCGTCGCGGCGGGCGGGGTCGAGGAAGATGATGGTGGGTGTTAGGTGTTCGGTGTTAGGTGATGGGTGTTGGTTTTTCGAGGAACGAGGAGCGAGGAAGGAGGAACGAGGAGTGTGGAGCGAGGATGAATTTTCGAGGAAGTTTTCGGCAGTGTCGCAGACGATTTCGACGTTGGGAAAGCCGAGCAGCGGAAAATTGTGGTGGGCGAGGTCGCAAAGATGCTCATTGCGCTCGACATAAATGAATCGGTTTTGGTGACCGTCTTGAGAAGAAAAATTCTCTTGTTCCAAAAAATTGGAAACCGCCTGCGCCATCGCCACGAAATCGACACCAAAACCGCCTGTCAGGTCGATGAAATGGGCGTTTTTTGCCGATTCCATCGAAAATTCCGACTGCAACAAGCGAGCGAGCAACTGCGCTTTGTACTGCGCAGTTTGCTCGCTCGAACATTGTTCCATTGAGAGGTGTGGCGGATAGACAATGCCGTCGATGGTTGCCCACGAAGGCAGTTTTTGGCGGGCCGTCTGTCGTCCACGAATTTGGTCGAGCGCCATCGGCAAATCTACGTCGGGCGTAGCGTGCGCCTGCAATGCCAAGCGGCGCACATCGTCGTTGCTGTGTTGGCAGACGAATTGCCGTGTAGCCTCGTTCAGCATCTTTTATTGAATCACAACCTTGCGGCCATTCACGATGTAGATTCCGCGCTGGAGCGGAGCATTTTCCGACACCTTGCGACCTTGCAAATCGAAGATTCCACGCGGCGAAACTTCCGATGAAACCGTCGGTTTTTCAATCGCGGTGGTGGCAGGTTTCGCCAGAACGATGTCGTCGATTCGGGAGTTGCTATCAGCAATCGTCGCGAATTTCAGCACGAGCGTCGATGTATTTTCAGGCACACTCACCGTGAAATAGCGGGTTTTTTCTTCGATTGCTCCTGTGGTGATGGTCACACCCGTCGTTTCCGACGTGACACCGACGTCCTTGTTTGTTTTGAACGACAGCGGCAGGTCGCCATACGCACCGTTCAACGTAATCGTTGCCGTGAAGTAGTTCACGTCGCGGCTTTTCTTCGGAATCAACAATTCAGGAGCCGTTCCACTACACAGATTGTCATCGTAAATCTTGCAATATTTACCACCGTCGCCCACATAGGTGGCAACAGCATTTTCCACGTCTTCAACGCCATCGTCGGCCGTGGCTTTGTCCCAATTTTCCGACCAAATGACTTCGCCGATGGGGCCAGGTTTCGGTGCACTCGCCTCAAACTTGAAACTGATGGTTTTATCGCTGTTTTGGGTGATGTCGAGCACCGATTTATTCAGTTTTTTCGAGCCGTCGGTGTCCTTGTTATACACGTCGGCGGCAGGTTTCGACGTGTTCGTGAATTTGTTGTTCGTCTTGTAGGGATACGGGTCGGTAGCCATATCCGCGTAGTCGTAATACTTTGCGCTTTGGTATGTTGTGTATTTTTTATTGCCGTCGGCAGGAATCCACGTCATTCGCTCGTGGCTTTTGGTGGTATTCACTTCGTTGTTCCACCACGCATCCTCGTCGTAATCGACGTGCAGGATGAGCAGTCCGCGACCGGGGATTTCCTCGTCCCAACCCATCCACTGGCGGTTTTCGAGCAAGAAATATTCGTTGCGGTTGCCTTCGTTATAAATAATATAGGTGTCGCCGCCGTCCTGAAGTGCTTTCATACCCGTCACCTCGGTGTCTTTCGTCAGTTCGATGGGCTCTTTCCAACCAGCCACCCAACGCTCGTAACTCGTATAGCCTGCCGGACAATAGCTTTCGCCGTTGTATGCACCAGAATCCATCAAATCCCAGTAGCCCATGCCCGAATTTTGGTAGTTGGTGTCGTAGAAATCGGGATAGCCGAGGCAATGGCTGAACTCGTGGCAAATGGTGCCGATTCCATCGATTTTCCAACCAGAGGCTTCGCCTGAGTAATAATCGTAGTCGGGCTGAAGTTCGTTGCTACAAGCATAGGTGTCGATGGTGACGCCGTCGAGTTTGATGGCGCCAGGACCGTCGTCGTAGAAATATTTCGCCGATGCCAGCGTCCATTCGTGCGGCCAAACCGTGTCATCGTCGCCGCCGTTGGCCTCACCAGCACCTGCGTAGAGCACAAACACCTGATCGACCTCTCCGTCGCCGTTCCAGTCGTAGTCCTTGAAATTCACTTCGTTGTCGGCCATTTGACAAGCCTCGGCCACCATTTCCGCCGGATGCAGGTCTTCAGCCTCTTCCGTGTCGGCATTTCCGCCGTAGTAGGCCCGCTCGTGCTTCAGCGTGTAGGGACCGACCACGTCGAATTTCAGGTTGAAAAGCCCTTCGCTTTGAGCGAGGAAATAGTCGTGGACCGAGCCCACGAACTCGCCTTCGCTGAAACCTTCATCGTTGGCGATTCGCTTATAGAGCGCGAGGTTGTTTTCGGGTTGAAACTTGTTGTCGTCATTGTATTCGACCAGAATAATCAGACCTTTTTTGTCGCCGACGTAGTTGCCTACCTCATCGACTTTTTGAACCGCCATCAGTTGCGGATTCATTTTCCTTGCCTGCTTTTTCATGCGGTGGCGATTGGCGGCTTCGCGGCGTTTTTGCGCCTTTTCACCGAAGTTTTTACTCGTCATCGGCACAAAACCGTTTTTCGTTTTGCGCAGAGCCTGACCGTCTTTCGTCAGCCAATAATGACCGAATTCATCGCCCACGAGTTGGGCCACAACTGTCGTTCCGTCGCTCAGTTTGATGTTTTTAAACTGTTTCGGTCGGGCCGGAATGGCACTGACACTCAGCGCGACGAACAAAAATGCTAAACCAATAAAAATTCTTTTCATCATAGTATTACTCGATTAAATTATACTCCATAACTCCATAACTCCTTTCTCCCCAATCTTTACTTCATCACGACCTTCTTGCCATTTCTGACATAGACACCTTTTTTCGCGGGTTTTCCGCTGATTTTTCGGCCTTGAAGGTCATAAATTTCACGATTTTTTTCCGATGAAACCGACAATTTTTGAATGTCGGTGGTCGAAGTCGTTTCTTTGAAAATCGTCACATCTTTCTGGCCACTTGTATAGCAGCGGAACATGTCGGCACTCTCGTTCAATTTCAGCGAACGGCCCGAATATTGCACATTGCTGATGGTTGCCGTGCCGCCCGAAATCGAAATGGTCCATTTCGCCGTGTTATCATCGGCCGTCGTGGCGGTGTTCAGCGCGTTGCTGTTCGATGTCAAAGCCATAAAGTTGCCGTCGCTGCCCTTGATGGTCCATTCGTTGCCAACCTTGTTGAACACCAGCACCATTGCCTGATTCGACTTGTTGTTCAGGTCGATGGCATCCGAAGTGATGCTGACGCTGCCCGTTCCGGCCTTTCCGTCGAGTCGCAGCAGTGCTTTTCCACCTTCTTCATAGACAATCAGATAGCGTTTTCCGCTCTCCAAATCGCTCGTGGAAGTCACTTTTTTGTAAATGTTGTCGCCCGTCGGCGTGGGGTCGTCGCCTCCCTCTTTGATGATGTAGGAAGCCGTTGCCACGCTGCTCGTTTCCTCGCCCTTGACGGCGATAGCCTTCAGCGTGAGGCTCTCATTGACGGTGATGGGCGCGGTGTATTGCGTGCTGGACGCGGTCGGAGTAGAATTGTCGATGGTGTAGTAAATCACGGCTCCGTCGGTCGGACAACTGATCGTCACCTGCAGCGGCGAAGAATAGGTACCGCCGTCGGGTGAGAAGGTCGGTATCCGCACAGCCACAGGATTGTTGTAGTTGGCATAGTCGAAAGGCTCGTTTTTCTTGTCGCCCCAGATGTATTCCTCCAGTCCGGGATAATCGACGAAGGGATTTCGGTTGCCCTGCTCTTCATAAACAGCGTTGTTTCGGGCGATTTCCACATCGTCAATCGGGTCGTTTTGCGCCCATTCGAGAAGCATTTTAAAATACCAATCCTTGAACGGCTGATACGACGACGAACTCGTGAAAACAGCGTTGGCCGTGGCGTTGTTGGCCCATTTTGTGCAGTTGCTCTCGTAGCGCGTCACCACGTAGAAATAAATTCGCGCAATGTCGCCCTTGATTTCGTCGTTCGGTTCGAAAACCGTGCCGCTGTAGCCGCTCACGCCACATGGTCCCCATTTGCTGTAGCCGTTTTTCGACTGACCCGAAATGCGGTTCGGATTCACGTTCGCTAAAGGGTTGTTGCTGCGTCGATTATTGATATAGCCGTCGGTAGGCAGCACGTGCACGATGTCGCATTTGAGATAATCGGCGTTTCCACCACCCTCATACCAACTCTGCGGCAGGCAGTGTTCGCGGTTGTAGCAGTCGCCCTCTTTGCTGTACGAGCCCGCCTTGTCGGTCACGTGCGTGTAGTTCGTGGCATTGGAATACCAGTCGCGCACCTTTCCGTCGGGTCGCGAGTCGGTCTTTTTGTAGGCATTATACAGGCCGTCGTACCCGATTTTCGTGTGACCTTTGGTGATGATGGCGCTCAACGCCGTTTTCAGCGCCTGACCGCTCTTGCCGTTGGCATTCTCATAGTAAATTCCCGTGTTATTCGGTCCTTCTTGTGCCCACGCAAGCGTCATCGCCGTCAGCAGGCAGCACGTCATATACCATTTTTTCATTGTCATATTTTTTTTCTGTTTTTGCAAGTTTCAGATGGTTTTTTATGAAAGTTAAGTTCGCAAAGGTACAAAAAAATGGCGAATGATGAACGAGGAATGACGATTTTTTTGTATTTTTGCACGAAAATAACGAAAATAAGCAATTATGAACGAAGATTTTGACATTCGCGATGAACAACTTTCGCAGGGCGAAAAAGACTTTGAAAATGCGCTGCGACCACTGAAATTCAACGATTTCAGCGGTCAGACGAGTGTCGTCGAAAACCTTGAAGTATTTGTTGAGGCTGCCAAATATCGCGGTGAGCCGCTCGACCACACGCTGCTGCACGGTCCGCCGGGATTGGGCAAGACAACGCTGTCGAATATCATCGCCAACGAACTGGGCGTGGGATTCAAGATTACGAGCGGTCCCGTGCTCGACAAACCGGGTGACTTGGCCGGTCTGCTGACCTCGCTGGAGCCTCGCGACGTGCTTTTCATCGACGAAATCCACCGTCTTTCGCCCGTCGTCGAGGAATATCTCTATTCGGCGATGGAAGACTACCGCATCGACATTATGATTGACAAAGGACCGTCGGCGCGAAGCATCCAAATCGACCTGAATCCTTTTACGCTCGTTGGTGCCACGACGCGAAGCGGTCTGCTCACCGCGCCGCTCCGAGCCCGTTTCGGCATCAATCTTCACCTTGAATACTACGACCCGCAGACGCTTCAGCGCATCATTCGGCGCTCGGCAGGCATTCTCGGCGTTCCCATCGACGACGATGCCGCTGCCGAGATTTCGCGTCGCTCACGCGGAACGCCCCGAATCGCCAATGCCCTGCTGCGTCGTGTCCGCGACTTCGCACAGGTGAAGGGCACAGGCCGCATCGACCGACCCATCGCCGACGTTGCGCTGAAAGCCCTGAACATCGACCAGTTCGGCCTCGACGAAATCGACAACAAGATTCTCGTGACCATCATCGACAAGTTCCGTGGCGGTCCTGTCGGCCTCTCGACCATCGCCACCGCCATCGGTGAAGACACCGGCACCGTTGAGGAAGTCTATGAACCGTTTCTCATTATGGAAGGTTTTATCAAGCGCACACCGCGCGGTCGCGTTGCCACGCGCCTCGCCTACGACCATCTGGGCCGCAATCCCTACGCTGGCAATATTATGGAACCAAATATTTTTGATTAAAAAGTGAACCCCGAAAGTCAGACAAAAACTTTCGGGGTTCATTTCGTTTCGGAAATTTTTCTTTACTTCGCGTCGATTTCTTTCAGCAGGCGGTCGGCGTGACCCCATTTGTCCATCATAAAGAGGACATAGCGAATATCGACACCGATGCAGCGGGCGAGTCGTGCATCGAAATTGATGTCCGACGAGAGCGAATCCCAGTTGCCGTCGAAGGCGAGGCCAATCAACTGACCCTTGCCGTCGAACATCGGCGAACCCGAGTTGCCACCCGTAATATCGTTGTTCGTCAGGAAGCAGAGTTGCATTTTTCCGGTGGTTTTGTCGGTGTAGGGACCGAAATCCTTGGCGGAAAGCAGTTCGTGCATCACAGGCTCGGCGAAATACTCGAAATTCTTGTCGGCCTGCTTCATCTTCTCGACGATGGATTCGGCAGTCGTGTAATAGCCCGAGGGCTGTCCGCCCAGTTCGAAACCGCCCACCTGACCGTAGGAAAGGCGCATCGTGAAGTTGGCGTCAGAGTAGTGGGGCATATCTTCTTCCATACGCAGTTTGGCAGCGCAGAGGTAGCGTTCTTGCAACTCAAGACTGTCGTAGGTCTGGAGGAGGTTGGCACGCATCTCGGCAAGGCTTTCGGTGAGGTCGAGGCCGAACTGCACGCCCGGGTCTTTCATGTAACTCTTCTTGTTGATGTAGATTTTCTTGCCTTTCTTCATGATTTGCGACTTCTTGTAGAGGTCATCGACGAAGGCCGTGTAGTTGTTGGCGTATTTCGTCTGAATGGTCTTGTAGAAGGCCGGCAGATACTTCGCATCGACATTCTCCTTGTAGTTTTTCAGCAGGGCGGCAAACACCTCGCGGTCGAGTGCCTCGTCCCATTCGTCGCTGTTGTCGCGGAACTCAATGTACTGCTTCTTCGGCTTGTCTTTCGGACCTTTCACCTCCATACGATTCAGTTGCATGGCGCGTGTGCTGAACTCGTTGGTGCGGCTGAACGACTCAATCCAATACATGAATGCGCGGCGGTCTTGCAGGCGGTCGCCATAGAATTTCGCCATCTTGTCGAAGTCGAGTTTGCCTTTCAGGTAGCCCGTCGAATCCTGCCACTTCTGAATACGGTCTTCGTAGAGTTTTTTCTGGGTGATAATCCCGATGGAATCGATACATTTGTTCATTCCGATGGAATTTTTCCAGTAGTTTGCCGATGACGCATATTTCGAGTCGTACTTGATGCGCACGGCATCGTCGGCACGCATGTGACGAAGCATAATCGCCTGTTTCACGCCACGAACCTGCGCACGAGTGGCATTGTCGGCATCGCGCATTTCGCGGATTCCGTAACTCGACAGATAGCGATTCGTCGTGCCGGGATAGCCGATGGTCATGGCGAAATCGCCATCTTTATAGCCCTGCATCGACACCTGCGCCCAGCGTTTCGGACGATAGGGCACGTTATCTTTTGAATACTTCGCGGGACCGTTGGTTTTTGGGTCGGCATAGACGCGGAACACCGAGAAATCGCAGGTCTGACGCGGCCACATCCAGTTGTCGGTCTCGCCACCGAACTTACCCATCGACTTCGGAATCGTGAAAACGAGGCGCAAGTCCGTGAAATCCTGATAGGTCGTAGCGTAAAAGCGGTTGCCCTCATAGAAAGGCTTGACTTCGAGGCGCAGCGTCGGGTCTTTCGCCTTCACCTCTTCCGACATCGCCGTTTCGATGGAATCGAGCAATTCCTCTTGTTCCTTGAGCGTCATCTGCTCGAAACCGAGTTTCATCACGCGGTCGGTGATGTCTTCCTGCTCAATCATAAACGACACGAACATATTCGGGTTCGGCAGTTCCTCCTCGAAGGTCTTGGCATAAAAGCCGTTGAGCATATAGTCGTGCTCGACGGTCGAGTGTGAGCGGATGGCCTCGAAACCGCAGTGGTGGTTGGTGAAAACCAGTCCGTCGGGACTGACGACCACACCCGAGCAATAGCCCGAGAAGTTCACACAGGCCGCTTTCAGCGAGTTCGGCCCATAGTACAGGTCGTTGTAGGTCATTTGGAAGCCCTCGGCCTTCATTTGTTCAAACACCTGCGGCGGCAGGTTGTAGATGGTCCACATACCTTCGTCGGCACGTGCGTTGCTCATGGCTAACAGCGCGATGAGCGAGAGAATCAGTTTTTTCATATTGTCTTTGGTTTGTTAAATAATTTCTTGCTGCAAAATTACGGTATTTTTATGAAAAAGAGCCTTTTTCTGTCGATTTTACGTCAATTTTTTTTCTTTTTAATATAATTTCCGACGACGGGCAACTTTTCCAAAGGCAAATCGTGATGGACGATATGCGCGGCGAAAGCCCCGAGAATCGCGGTGTTTAGAATGATGGATGCCCAGACGGGAAGATGTTCGCGTCCCAACATCATCAAGGCCGTGAAAAGGGCTGCGATGACGACATAGACAGCCATCGACTTGAGCGGATAGCGGATGGGATGGTAGTGCTGACCGACGAAATAACTCAGCAGCATCGCCGTGAGGTAGCCTGCAAAGCCGCCCCACGCACAGGCGATGTAGCCGTAGCGCGGCACGAACAGGATGTTCACGGCAAAGAGCACGGCACAGCCGATGCCCGAGAAAATGGCGCCCCAGATGGTCTTGTCGATGAGTTTATACCAAAATGACAGGTTGAAATAGACGCCCATCATAATCTCGGCGGCCATCACGATGGGCACGACGCGCAATCCGACCCAGTAGTCGCTTCCGATAAGCAGTTTCAGCAGGTCGATGTAGGCGACGACCACGAGAAAAGCCAACAGCGTGAAAATCAGGAAATATTTCATCGCCGTAGCGAGATATTCCTTTGAATCTTTGTCTTGCGACTTGCCGAAAACAATGGGTTCATAGGCAAAGCGGAAAGCCTGCGTAATCATCGCCATGATCATCGCAATCTTGAAAACGGCACCGTAGATGGCGAGTTGCTGCTTCATATCGGGCTCGCGATAGAGGTAGGGAAACAGCATTTTGTCGGCGGTCTGGTTGAGGATGCCAGCAATGCCGAGGATGAGAATCGGCCAACTGTACGACAGCATCCGCTTCAGCAGCGAAGCATCGAAACCGTGGCGGAAGCCGCGCAGTTCTTTCCAGAAAAAGAAGGTAATCGCCGAGGTGCAGAATAGGTTGATGTAGAACGCTGTTCCTGCGTCGCTGCCTCCCATTCCGACGTAATAAATCAGGTTGAGCATAATGTTCACGAAGATGAACAGCAACTTCAGCACAGCGAACTTAATCGGTCGTTTCTGGTAGCGCAGATAGGCGAAGAGAATACATTGGAACGCGTCGATAGCCACGACGGTGAACATACAGGCGATGTATTCGGGATGGTCGCCGTATTGCAGCACGTTGGCGATGGGGTGCAGGTTCAGCATCACGATGATGACGAACAGCAGCGAGGTCGCTCCCACCGTCCAAAGCGTCGTAGAATAGACTTTTTCGGGATTTTCGTCTTGTTTGTTGGCATAGCGGAAGAAAGTCGTTTCCATTCCGTAGGTCAAAATGACGAGCAACAGCGCCACATAGGCATAAACATTGGTGATAACGCCGTATTCGCCGCTCTCCACCGACATTCTCTGCGTATAAATCGGCACGAGCAGGTAGTTCAGAAAGCGTCCGACGATGCTCGACAAGCCGTAGATGGCGGTATCTTTTACTAATCCCATAGTTTATCCAAAGAACATATAAGCAATAAATATTGCCGAAACAATTCCTGCCAAGTCAGCCAACAGACCGCAGGCAACAGCGTGGCGCGTATAACGGATGCCGACAGAACCGAAATAGACGGCGAGAATGTAGAAAGTGGTGTCGGTGCTGCCTTGGAAAATGCACGACAATCGGCCTACAAACGAGTCGACACCGTACTGCGTCATCGCATCGACCATCATTCCACGTGCTCCACTGCCCGACAAAGGCTTCATAATCGCCGTCGGCAGTGCATCGACAAACGAGGCGTTCACGCCAAAGAGATTCACCAACCAACGAATGCCGTCCATCAGCGCATCCATCGCTCCCGAAGCACGGAAAACAGCGATGGCGACGAGGATGGCGACGAGATAGGGAATGATTCGAACAGCCGTCGTAAAACCCTCTTTCGCGCCCTCGATGAACGCGTCATAGACATTCACCTTTTTCCGCATCGCAGCCACGATGAAACCAACGATAATCACCATCAACAGAATCGACGCGGTGGAAATGCTCACCGTGTTCATCATCGCCGAATCAAGACGGCTGAAACCCCAGATAATCGCTGACACGACGGCACTCACGCCCAGCATTGTCAGCAACATCGTGCGGTTCAGCAAATTGATGCGCTGATAGAGCGATGTGACGATAATACCCGCCAAAGTCGCGAAAAATGTCGCCAGAAGAATCGGCACGAAAACGTCGGTGGGTTGCGCCGCGCCCATCTGGGAACGATAGGCCAGAATCGACACGGGAACGAGCGTCAAGCCCGACGTGTTCAATACGAGAAACATAATCATCGGGTTCGAGGCCGTCAGTCGCAGTCGTTCGGTTTCAGCCCCCTCCAACCTCCCCCCATTGGGGGAGACATTTCCAGATCCCCTCCCTTCGGGGGAGGGGTTGGGGGAGAGGCTTTCATTTATTTTTTCCTCGTTTAATTTTTGCAACTGCTCCATCGCTTTCAGTCCGAGCGGCGTGGCGGCATTGTCGAGTCCGAGCATATTCGCGGCGATATTCATAAAAATACTGCCCGTCGCAGGGTGACCCTTCGGAATGTCGGGAAACAGTTTCGTGAAAATGGGCGACAACAGCCGCGCCAACAGGTTCACCACACCACCGCGCTCGCCGATTTTCATCACACCGAGCCACAGCGCAAGCATTCCCGTCAGTCCGAGCGAGATTTCAAACGCGTTTTTCGACGAATCAAAAGTCGAGTTCATCAACGCAGGAAACACCTCCGTGTCGCCGAAAAACACCAATCGAATCAGCGCAATGCCGAATGCTATCAAAAAAAATGCAATCCAAATGTAATTCAGTACCATAATGGTCGCAAAGGTAAAAATTCTTTTTGAAATTCACAAATTTCGTAAAGAAATTCGTACCTTTGCACCCGAAATAAAAAACTTTTTCCACATTGAAAACATTTGAAGAACTTGGCGTGAGCGAACAGATTCGACGCGCCATCAGCGAATTGGGCTTCGAACAGCCCATGCCTGTGCAGGAGCAGGTGATTCCGTATTTGTTAGGTAGCCACATCCCCAGCCCTTCCATAGAAGGAGAGGGGAGCAACGAACTTGAAGCCTCTCCTTCGGAAAATGGTTTGGAGGGGGCTTCCGACTTAATCGCCCTCGCACAGACGGGCACGGGCAAGACCGCTGCCTTCGGCATTCCACTCTTGCAGACGCTCGACACCGACAACCGACAGACGCAGGCGCTGATTCTGAGTCCGACGCGCGAACTCTGTCTGCAAATCAGCGACGACCTGAAAGACTTCGCGAAATACCTGCCAGGCGTGCACATCGTGCCCGTCTATGGCGGTACGTCGATTGTGCAGCAAATGCGGTCGTTGGAGCGCGGTGCGCAAATCATCGTCGCGACGCCGGGCCGCCTCATCGACCTTGTCAATCGAAAGAAGGCCGATTTGAGCCAAGTGCATAAGGTTGTGCTCGACGAGGCCGATGAAATGCTGAACATGGGCTTCTCGGAGAGTATCAACGAGATTTTCGAGCATCTGCCGAAAGAGCGCAACACGCTGATGTTCTCGGCGACGATGAGCCGCGAAATCGAGCGAATCGCCAAGACCTACCTTCACAACCACCGCGAAATCGTCATCGGTAGCCGCAACGAGGGCGCCGAGCACGTGAACCACATCTATTATCTCGTGAACGCGAAGGACAAATACCTCGCCCTGAAGCGCATCGTCGATTTCCATCCGCGCATTTTCGCGATTATTTTCTGTCGCACGAAGGTCGAGACGCAGGAAATCGCCGACAAACTCATCAAAGACGGCTACAACGCCGAGGCACTGCACGGCGACCTCTCGCAAGACCAGCGCGACCTGACGATGCAGAAATTCCGTCAGCACACCGTGCAACTGCTCGTGGCGACCGACGTGGCGGCGCGCGGTCTCGATGTCGATGACCTCACCCACGTCATCAACTACGGACTGCCCGACGACATTGAAAACTACACCCACCGATCGGGTAGAACGGGTCGCGCAGGCAAGAAAGGAACGTCCATCAGCATCATTCACACGCGCGAAAAACATAAGGTGCGCCAAATCGTGAAGGAAATCGGCAAGGATTTCATCGACGGAACACTGCCCACGCCGCAGGAAATCTGTACGAAGCAACTCTATCGAGCAATGGACAAAATCGAGAAAGTCGATGTCGATGAAGAGCAAATTGCGCCGTTTATGCAGGAAATCAACCGCCATTTCGAATATGTCGATAAAGAAGACCTCATCAAGAAAATCGTGTCGATGACTTTCGGTCGATTCCTTGCCTACTACGCCGACGCGCCCGAAATCGAAAAGCCGTCGTCGTCGCGGAAGGAGGAAGGCGAAAAAAGGAAGAAAGGCGGAGCGAGAAAGCCCGAAAAAGGCTATACGCGCCTCTTTATCAACCTCGGAAAAGCTGACGGTTTCTATCCGGGCGAGGTGATGCAGATGCTGAACCGTCGCGTGGGCGGTCGGCAGGCGGTGGGCCACATCGACCTTTTCTCGAAATTCAGCTATTTTGAAGTGCCGACGCAGGACGCGCAGCACGTGATGGACTCGCTGACGGGAACAATGTATAAAGGTCGGGAGGTCAGATGCAATCCTGCTGACGAAAAATCGCCGAAGGATGCGCCGAAAGACACCAAAAAATCGAGAAACTCATCGAGAACCAGCGACCGAAAAGGTTCGAAGGACTTCGGAAAAGCCTATCCGAAAGATTTCACGGGTGGGGGCTGGCAAAAACCTCGAAAATCGTCAAAAAAGCGCGATTTGCCTACTGCTTCGCGTGGCGACCGACGGTTCATCGATGATTTTTCGGCTCCGACGGGCGACTGGCGCGAACTGATGAAACCGAAAAAATGGGATTTCAAGGGCGATGAACCCGATTTTTCGGAAGATGGTTGGGCGCTGCGCAAGCCGAGGAAAGGTAAAAAGGTGAAAAAGTGAAAAGGTAAAGAATGAAAGGAGTTGGGGAGTAAGGAGTAAAGGGAGTAAAAATGAAAATTGGTACGATTGTTTTTGGCGAACGACCGTTGTTTCTGGCTCCGATGGAGGACGTGACCGACATCGGATTCCGCCATCTCTGCAAGCGTTTCGGTGCGGCGATGGTCTATACCGAATTTGTGTCGGCAGAGGCGTTGGTCCGCTCGGTGAAATCGACCGTCAGCAAACTCACCATCAGCGACGAGGAACGACCCGTCGGCATCCAGATTTACGGTCGCGACGTGCCGCAAATGGTCGAGGCGGCGCAAATCGTCGAAAATGAAGCCCATCCCGACATCATCGACCTGAATTTTGGCTGTCCCGTGAAAAAAGTAGCGTCGAAAGGTGCCGGCGCAGGGATGCTGCGCAACATTCCGCTGCTGCTCGACATCACGCGAGAGGTCGTCAAAGCCGTGAAAACGCCTGTGACGGTGAAAACGCGACTCGGTTGGGACTCGGAAAACCTCATCATCACCGATTTGGCCGAGCAACTGCAAGACTGCGGCATCCAAGCCCTGACGATTCACGGTCGCACGCGCTCGCAGATGTACACCGGCGAGGCCGACTGGACGCTCATCGGCGAGGTCAAAACCCATCCGCGCATCCACATTCCCATCATCGGCAACGGCGACATCCGCTCGCTCGACGAGGCTGAGGCCGCTTTCAACCGCTACGGCGTCGATGCCGTGATGATTGGCCGCGCCACCTTCGGTCAGCCGTGGATTTTCAGCCGCCAGCAACTCACCATCGACGAAAAAATTGACATTCTCAAAGAGCAGTTGCTCATCAACATCGACCGCATCAGCGAGATGAAAGGCACGAAAGACGACACGAAAAAACGCCGTTCCAACGAATATCGCGGCATTCTTCACACGCGCCGTCATCTCGCCGCTTCGCCTGTGTTCAAAGGTATTCCCGACTTCCGCCAGACCCGCATCGCAATGCTCCGCGCCGAGTCAGCCGACGAACTTCTGGACATTCTCGAGCAGTGTCGCCATCGACTGAAGCAACTGTAGGTTTTTCATCAGAAATCGTCCGTATTTCTTAAAAAAACTGAAAAAACCACTATATAATAATGTACAAGCAAAAGTTTTGATTACTTTTGCGCCCTAAATTGAAACATTCATTAAAAAAAGTGGGTTTTTCCCGCGTTTGATACCATTATTATGCAGAAAAATTTAGTCATCGTAGAGAGTCCGGCGAAAGCCAAGACCATCGAGCGTTTTTTGGGTAAAGATTTCAAGGTGATGTCGTCATACGGCCACATCCGCGACTTGAAAAAGAAAGAAATCAGTATCGATTCAGGCACATTGCAGCCCGACTACGAAATTCCCGAGGAAAAGAAAAAAATCGTTGCAGACCTGCGACAAAACGCGAAGAAAGCCGAGAAAGTTTGGCTCGCAAGCGATGAAGACCGCGAGGGAGAAGCCATTTCGTGGCACCTTTGCGAAGTGCTGGGACTCGACGAGAAAAATACGAACCGCATTGTGTTCCACGAAATCACAAAACCGGCGATTCTCGACGCCATCGAGCATCCGCGCCACATCGACATGAACCTTGTGAACGCGCAGCAGGCTCGTCGCGTGCTCGACCGACTGGTGGGCTTCAAAATTTCGCCCGTGCTGTGGCGCAAAGTAAAACCCGCGCTGTCGGCAGGTCGCGTGCAGAGCGTTGCCGTGCGACTGATTGTCGAGCGCGAGCGCGAAATCCAAAACTTCAAGAGCGAACCCTACTACCACGTCACCGGAAAATTCGTGCTCTCGGGCAGCGGCGACAACCCACAGGAGATTACCGCCTCGCTCTCGACCCGTTTCAAGACCCACGACGAGGCACTGGCCTTCCTCGAGCAGTGTCGCGATGCCGAATTCACGGTGCAAAGTGTCACGAAAAAGCCCTTGAAACGCACGCCGGCACCGCCTTTCACCACTTCGACCCTGCAACAAGAAGCCGCCCGCAAACTCGGTTTTACGGTTTCGCAGACGATGATGGTGGCGCAACGCCTCTATGAAAGCGGACACATCACCTATATGCGTACCGACTCGGTGAACCTGTCGAGCCTCTGTATTGGCACAAGCAAAGACGAAATCACGCGCCTCTACGGTGCCGAATACAGCCATCCGCGCAAGTTCCAGACCCGTTCGAAGGGTGCTCAGGAAGCGCACGAGGCCATTCGCCCGACCTATATGAACAAGGCAACCATCGACGCCACCGCACAGGAGCGCCGCCTCTACGAACTGATTTGGAAGCGCACCGCCGCCTCGCAGATGGCAGATGCCGAAATCGAGAAAACAACCGTCGAAATCAGTGCCCCCCTCTTATCCCCCCAAATGGGGGGAAGCCCTGACACCAACACATTCCTCCCCCAGTCGGGGGAGGCCAGGAGGGGGCTTTTCGTCGCCAACGGCGAAGTCGTGAAATTCGATGGTTTCTTGAAAGTCTATCGCGAATCGACCGACGACGAGGGCGAAGGCGAATCGACCCTTCAGTTGCCCGCGATGAAGAAAAACGACGTTCTCATCCGTCAGGAAATCACCGCCTCCGAGCGTTTCAGCCAAGGTCCCGTGCGCTATAACGAGGCGTCGCTCGTCCACAAACTTGAAGAACTCGGCATCGGCCGTCCTTCGACCTACGCGCCCACGATTTCCACCATCCAACAGCGCGAATACACCCAGAAAGGCGACAAGAAAGGCTATGAACGGCAGTTTACCGTTGATACGCTGAAAGGTCAGAAAATCACAACCAAGACGAAAAAGGAAATGGCTGGCTCGGAAAAAGGCCGCCTGCTGCCGACCGACATAGGCATCGTCGTCAACGACTTCCTGATTCAATACTTCCCCGACATCATGGACTACGGTTTCACGGCCCGTGTCGAGCAAGATTTCGACAAAATCGCCGAAGGAAAAACCGATTGGAACCAGATGATGACGAAGTTCTACAAGCAGTTTGAACCCACCGTCGAGAAAGTCATCAAGTCGCGTTCGGAACACAAGGCCGGCGAGCGACAACTCGGCATCGACCCGAAAACCGGAAAACCCGTGTTCGTGAAAATCGGACGCTTCGGCCCCGTGGTGCAAATCGGTGCTGCCGACGACAAGGAAAAACCCCGTTTCGCCCAACTTCCCACCGACAAATCGATGGAAACCGTCACGCTCGAAGACGCGCTCGGCCAGTTCCAACTGCCCCGCACCGTCGGCCAGTTCGAGGAGAAAGACGTGGTCATCGGCGTGGGTCGATTCGGTCCCTACATCATGCACGACAAGAAATTCGTGTCGCTGCCGAAGGGTTCCGACCCCATGACCATCACGCTCGACGAGTCTGTCGCCCTCATCCAAGAAAAGCGTCAGCAAGAGGAAAAACGCCATCTCAAAACCTTCGCCGAAGACCCGAAACTCGAGGTGCTCAACGGTCGCTACGGCCCCTACATTGCCTACGACGGCAAGAACTATCGACTGCCGAAGAACCTGCATGCCCGCGCCGCTGAACTCAGTTATGACGAGGCCATGAAAATCGTGAAAAAGTGATTCGAATCATCATCATCGGCTACATGGGAGCCGGCAAGACCACCGTCGGCAAGGAACTTGCCAAGGCGCTCGGCGTTCCCTTCTACGACCTCGACTGGTATATTTCCACGCGGATGCGCAAGACCGTGAAGGAGATTTTCGACGAGCGAGGCGAAGACGGCTTCCGACAAATCGAACACAACATGCTGCACGAAGTGGCGGAGTTCGAAAACGTCGTCATTGCCTGCGGCGGAGGCACACCCTGCTTCTTCGACAACATGGCATATATGAACCAACAGGCCGAAACCATCTATCTGAAGGCCACGCCCGAAGTGCTGCAATACCACCTGACGCTCGGCAAGGGCATTCGTCCGCTCTTGCTCGAAAAGTCGCCCGAGGAAGCCCTCGACTTCATTCGCGAACAACTCGCCGAGCGCGAACACTACTATCTGCAAGCCCAACATGTCATCGATGTCAATCGCATGGACAATTTCGAGAAAATCGCCACCTGCATCGAGGAAATTCGGCAGAAATTGAAATTGTAATCGGAAAAATCATGTATCTTTGCAGCGTGAAACACCATCGGAAGACATATTTAGCAGTTTTGCTCTTGCTCCTCGCCCTACTTACAAGTTGCGGAGGGAAGCGGATGCGGCAGCGACTTCAGTTCGTTGCCGACTATAACAGTGCCGAATCTGTTTTCACAAAGGAATGGCAGCCGACAGTCGATTCACTGGCCGATTACTTCAGCAGCCACGGCACGGAAAACGAGCGGATGACAGCCTACTACCTGAAAGGGCGCGTCCACCACGACCTCGGCGAAGCGCCGCAAGCCCTCGACGCCTACCAGCGTGCCACCGAGCAGGCCGACACCACCCGCGACGACTGCGACCTGCACACGCTTTATGCTGTTTTTGGGCAGATGGCAGACCTTTTCCAAGCGCAATACCTGCCCGACAACGAAATGAAAGCCCTGCAAACCGCCGAGCGCATTGCGTGGAAAGACAAGGACACATTGGCCGCACTCGTCGCTTTTGACCTGCGTTCACGGCCTTATTATTTAAAAGATGAGAAAGACAGTGTGCTTTTTGTGGAAAAACAGGCAAGAGAACGTTACTTGAAATATGGATATAAAGAAGAAGCAGCACAGGCGATGTTAGGCACCATCAGCATTTTGCTCGACCGAGAGCAGATTCAAGAAGCCAAACATTATCTCGACATTTTTGAGCAAGAATCGGGTTGGTTCGATTCCGATGGGAACATTTTGGAAGGAAAAGAACTTTGTTATTATGACAAAGGGCGTTATCTGTTGGCGGTCGGACAAACAGATTCCGCTTTGCTCTATTTTCAGAAGACACTCCAAGGAGGTTGGAAAGAATCTGGCAATAGGGGTCTCCTTGCCGTCTATGAAAAGAAAAACAACTCCGATTCCATTGCCAAATACGCCAAACTTTTCGCGGCAGCCAACGACTCTAATTTTCTGCACGTAAACCAAGAAAAAGTCCACCAAATTTCGGCGATGTACGACTACAGCCGCCATCAGCAGATGGCCAAACAAAAGGAGCAGGAAGCCAAAGACTGGAAAAACGGGCTTGTATTTGTATCGCTGGCTGCCGTCATTATCCTTGCACTCAGCATGATGTACTTTTTCCGTTCAAAGGCCAAGAAACTATATAAAATCAACCGACTGACAGAAAAAAGGACTGAATTGGAGAACCTGCTGACCGAGAAACAGCAAGAGCTGGAGTTGCAAAAATCAAATTCCGACATCATTTCCGAAAAACAATACGAGGAAATCGAACAACTCAAAAAACAAATCGAAAACTACCAGAAGCGGGTTTCCGACAATCTGACGGGAAAACAAAGACTGTTCTACGACAGCGACATCTACCAACATTTCATGTCGTACAAAAGTGAATCTTTCCGCCACCAACCGCCCACCGAACAGGAATGGCAGTCGCTCACCACGCTGTTTAGAAAGAGTTTCCCCCGCTACCATCGCTTCATTATGGAAGAAAACAGTCTCACATCCGACCAATTCAAGGTTTGCGTGCTTGCGCGACTGTTCATGCCCGTCTATGCAATGGCTCGGATTTTAGACGTCGACGGCGACCGCATCACCCGCATCAAGTCGCAGGTAAACAAAAAACTTTTCAAGGACGAAACGGCCAAAACACTCGAAAACCACCTGAAAAACCATTTTGACGAGCAAGTGTAGGCTAAGTGTAGGTTTTCTTTGTATTTCATTGATTCTCAAAGGTTTACAAAACCCTTGTTTTAAAAAGTGTAGGTTAAGTGTAAGTTTTTTCGGGCGAAAAAATTTGCAGCCACTTTCTTTTTCATTGTAATTTTGCAGTGAGAATTTTATTAATTAACCTAAAAATCAAACAAAATGAAAAAGAAAATTTTTATGATTGTCGCCATCGCTTGCATGGCATTTTCCGCACCCACATCGGCGTTTGCGGATGGAGAACCCGAACAGGTGGATTTGCATGTGTCAATTGAGAATCCGACGATTCCAAAAGGCGGACCCCACAAAGCACCTCCGAGTCCTTCCGCCGTGCAAATTCCGACCGTCTTCCTCGACGGCTTCATGCTGTATTTCGACGAGCCGTGCGACGGCTGTACGCTTCAACTTGTCGATGAAGACGAGGAAGTGGTCTATTCCGTCGTGCTTCCCAACGGAACAACGGAATGGCAATTGCCCGAACTGGCTTCGGGCGAGTACAAACTCCAAATCATTCGCGGACGCTATTGCTTCTGGGGGTGGATTGAACTTGGTTGTTAATGGATTAAAACTCTTAATATTTACAGCGATGAAAATAACATGTTATTTTAAAAAATTGAAGACGTCACTCTTTCTGATGCTTTCATGGCCAATTCTATTCGGCTGTTCTTCCGATGACATAACGGAAGTACCCACGACTCCCAGTCCGCCGTCATTCAACAAATCCGACAGTCTGACGATGATTAAGATTTATGAAGCGATTGGCCCTTGGGATTCCAAATGGGATTACAGCGATGTGACAACTTGGACGGGAGTGCAAGCAGCCCTTGATGTCTCCACCAATGAGATTCGCGTTGTTGGCTTTGAAGTGTGGAACGGCAATTTCCACGGAACGCTCCCCGATGACATCTGCAAATTGCCTGAACTCCGTCGCCTGACGATAGCCGGAGGTTCTCTGGGCGGTCATATTCCTGAAAACATCGGTGACTTGAAGCACCTCCTCCTGCTTACGTTTGGAAACAACCGGATGAGCGGCGGTATTCCTGAAAGTATCAGCAAACTGAAGAAATTGCAGTATCTGAACATCACCATGACGCGAATGAACGACACCTTGCCCGAGGCTTTGGGCGAACTGACGAACTTGGAATGGCTGTATATCAGCAACAACAGATTCAAGGGAAATGTCCCGAAGGGAATCGGCAAACTGACGAAGTTAAGGCAGTGCTTTCTGAATGGCAATGAATTGTCGGGTACGTTCCCCTTGGAAGCGGTAGGGGGAAGGACGGATATGCAGATTCAACTGCAAAACAACAACATCACAGAACTGCCCTTTGAAATCTGGAGTGACGATTTTGTCGGGATTCCTCCCATTCTTCAGCGTAACAGACTTTCCGGAACGGTTCCCGAGGAAGTTCAGAAAACTAAGAAATGGGAGAAGGAATCTCTTATCTGTACCAGTCGTCAGCAAGAGGGATATGGTTATACGAATGTTGAATATTATTATTAGAGAATCCTTTTAAAAAAAATGAATATGAAAAAAACAATAATAACGATTATGGGGATTGTTCTTGCTTTTTCGGCGTGTACAAACATAGATTTCGAAGAAGAAGTGAAAAAAAACATTTCACAAGGGGAGGAAAATCCCTTTTTAACACGTGCAGCAGGACAAAATCAAGCGACAAGTTGGGATGAATGTGAAAGATGCTATTTGTCTTCAAATGAAGTCGTTAGATTACCTTGGGCAAACTCTTCCTCAGGTTCCATTCCCGATGATGTTCGGCTTGATGTCAAACAATCTGACGGTTGGCGGATTTTATATAGCAATGTGGAGTTTATTGGCTATCATTATGAAGGGTGTATAAAAGAGCCTAATTTAAACTACCTTCTGCTATACAATAAATACACAGGGATGCTTAAGGGTTTTTATTATGTGCCAAATGTAGCCGCTAACAATCATGCTTTTTGGCAATTGTATATTCCACAGACAAATACAAAATTGTTTAATTTTGCAGAAGATTTTGCAACACCTTCTAACAATACAGCCACAAATAAGGTAATCGTTTCCAACGTTTCAACAAATGGAATTGCTGGCGGTTTTAGCATTGGATGGAATTGCTTTATGCAGGAATTGTCCTATGACCCCAATAGCCTTAATGAAGTGTTGGATATTTCAAGCCATGCTTTAAATCAGACAATTTATGACTTTAATGGAACATTTGACGCGTCTTCTGAAGGAGTTATTACAAGTGTAAGTTCTAAAAGTGGAATTCTGAGTGGTGTCGCATCGTTGTTGGGAGATAAAGCGAAAAATGCCCTTGATTCTATGTCTTCAAGCGGAATTGTCAAAGAAATATTAAAGCCTGCGGCAGAGTTGGCAATCTCAGAGCTTATTCCTTTGGGTATTAACAAACTTTTTGGTTCCTTACTTTCATCATCGACTACGACTAAACAGAATTTACAATTTTCTACCAATGGAAAATTGACAATTTCTGGTGTGAGTACTCAAGCAAACGATGGCTATATAGCTCCTGTAATGGGTATTAGCTTAGGTTCGTTGGGCGAACGGCTAGGAGTCTGGAATCTGACTGAAACGCCTAAATATACGATACCATCAAGCCCGAAACTGGTGAAAATAAAACTAATAGGAGGAACAACGGTTTTTGTGTACAAAGTAGAGGCATCACCCTCGATGCAATATGTTGTCAATCCTGATGTTGATGCAAATGTAAATATCATATACGATTTAGTTGACTATGCGAAATATGATGGACATAATCCCTCTTTCTTTCCCTATGCATCACCAAGCTATGTCTATATTTTCCAATCTACAGAAAATCCTATATTTAACCAAACCACACTATACTCCGACGGAAACACCACCATAAAGACAATGCCAGTCAGCTATACAGTACAGGCCAAGGATCTTTATCCAAACTACAAAAGTTCTAACGGCACTCCTGCCTGTGATTTTGTCAATTGTGATTATGAATTTAGACGCGCTGTAGCATTTAAAGTGGCTGCAAAAATAGAAAAAGGTGATATACAAGCAGTTTCGTCGAAAACGTTTGCCCCTATTAATGAGTTGAAAACAATAGGAGACAGAGCGCATTATTGGACATTGTCAGAATTAATTCAAAAAGGATATTGGAATCCTTCTAATTGAATGTGCAAAACAAAAGCATAAAAAGATTTCTCTGGCACATCGGCGGAACTTTCCGCCTTTGTGCCGGAGGGTGTTGAAAAAGAAATAAGGAAAGACGTTTCCTTGTCGGATGACGATTCGACAAAGCCGCACAAAGTCTGATTGCAACAGATGGAGTGCAACCCGCCACGAGCGAAGACGTGCACATCGGAGCAAGTGGCAACAGAGAACTATTAACCGCAGCGGATTTCGGAGTTTATACGAAGGATGATTCTGCAAAAGTAAAACTTAAAAACGAAAGAAACAATGAAAAAAAATTTTTTTATAATGACCCTCGCGCTCATGGCAATGTTTGTCATATCATGCACCAACGACGATTTAGTGGAAAATGTTGATGACATTCGAATCGAATCGCCCTCTCATCGTTTAACGGCAGAACAGGCTGGGCAGAATGCTTTGGATTTTGTTAAAAAGTTTAAGACAGAAACAAGGGCTGGTCAATCTGGATTGAAAATAACGGATATTAAGGCGGTTGGTATTAACCCCGAGAGGACACGTTCAACAAATGAGTCCATAGATTTTGACTCATTGTTCTATGTTGTCAATTTTGCCGACAACCAAGGATTCGTTATCGCTGCTGCCGATGACAGGGACGAATCCGTGTTTGCCTACGTGGAAGAAGGGGAATACAATGAGGAAGACACCCTGAACAATGGCTTTAATGTTTTTATGGATGCTTTATATAGTCTTCAAACTTCCAGAGGAATACAACGCTTTGACACCCAGGAAGATTTTATTTATTTTGATCCAGACGAAGGTGGTGACAGTTCATATCCTGACAAATTTGAGGTGATGTCGCCGCTGTTAGTAACGAAATGGGGGCAAAGTGCTTTTTACAGTAGCCTATGTCCTGGCCAATATTCAGGGTGTGTTCCTACTGCAATCTCACAAATATGCTCTTTTTTGAAAGTTCCATCCCATGTGTCTTGGTCGTATGATGGAATAAGTTATCAAAGCTCCATAAATTGGGATGGGATTATCTATGAATGTCTCAATAATCCTTGGTTTCAAGGAGAAGTGTATAGTAGTGGGTTAGAAGACCAGATTGCTCACCTGATGCGTTTTTGGGGGGTGGAATTCAATGCAAATTATGGTTTAAATGGAACTGGCGTTAATTCTAATATTGTAATTCCAAAATTATGGGATAATGATATTGATGCAACAATCCTTAGAAATTATAACTCAGAAGATGTTATTGAAGACTTAAAGGAAGGCAATAATATAGTTTATATGTGCGGTAACGATGGTATAAGTAATACTGGCCACGCATGGGTTGTCGATGGTTATATCCATCGGAAAAAGAACAGCAGGGATTACTTCTATCTCCATTGCAATTGGGGGTGGTCTGGAGGACAAAATGGCTATTTCCTCGGCAGTGTCTTAAATGCAGGGGAAGGCCCTGTTTATAATGATGACGGCCAAAAAACGAGATCATCGCAAGAGCCAACTTATAATTACACAAATAATCTTAGATTTTCAACCATTAGCAGGTGATATTATGAACAAGAAATATTTTTTCGCTAGTTTGATGGCATTCGGTATTTTGCCTTTTTTAGTAGGGTGTAGTAACGAAGACGAACCAAATCCTTCTCCTGTTCCATGGCAATTCAGTATGTTTGTTAAGTTTGAGTCGCCCATTGGCACCAATGCCGTGGATTCGCTAAATCTTGTTAAATTGGGAAATACACTTGAGGATTGCAGAATGTTATATGATGTCAAAAATGGTGACATTGTTAAGGCAAGATGTATTAGGGAAAGTGATGGTACAGAGATTGATTTTTCAGAGATAGAGGGTTTTTATAATTCTTGTTGGGTAAACCTCTTGCCATTTGGGACTCCCGAAGAGGGAAGGTATGATGCCACGAAAGACGGCACATTGTTGTTCCTTCGTTGGGCAGAGTTTTTAAGGAAAATTTCAGAAGAAGAATCTGATCAAGCCTATACAATTTACTTGAAATCACCAAAGATTTTCGGTGACGATGAAGAACGGACGATTAAATGGTATGTCAAAGTTCACGGAAATCTTTATAACACCTACAGATGTGAGGTGAATGGTGTGGATCTTGAATTCAAGGGTCGTTGTTACGATGGGTTTAATAACGGAGAATGGTTGCAGGTGAGCGAATTTGTCATTCCTGTTCCTGTGAATCCTTGAAAATATGAATCGCTGGCGCAAAGGTGGAAGTTTCCGCCTTTGCACCAAAGGATGAAATGCAGTTTTACAAAACAACAACAAATCTTTACTAAACAACTAATTTAATTTTAGAATCATGAAAAAGTTTTTTTTATTTGCCGTTATGACGGCTCTGTTGCCTTCGATGGCAGAAGCACAGTTGAAAGTTGATTCCATCGGACATGTCAGTATTAATAATCCGACATCACAAATGGGACATTTAAACATTGAGCAATCTTCAAATGTACCTTACGGAATTTATTTAAAAAGTAGTGGAACTGCTCTTCTTGTTAGAACTGACAACGACAATTCTTCGTCTATTACGAATAGTTATGGGATAAAAATATATTCCTTTGCTAATGCTTCGGATGCAAATTATGGATCTTATTGTCGCGCAGGAAACAGCTATCCCAGAGCATTAACAATTGGAATGTCGGGACTTGCAAGTGGAAATTCTGGACGGCAATTTGGAACTTTTGGAAGTATTCTGAGTGGAGGATATGGAGCTGGTGTTTTTGGAACTGTTGGTTTAGGCCGACCTGAGCCCATAACCGGCCGCTACGCGGGCTATTTTCAAGGCAATGTAAAAGTCACGGGCACCATCGACGGCACATTGGTTACTTCGTCCGACGGACGGCTGAAGGATAACGTAGAATTATTGGCTGAGGGGAACATTCGCGGTGAAAGTACATTGACAAAATTAGGATTGCTCACGCCCGTTTCCTACAACTACAAGGACACGACCACAGCCAAACCGAAAACAGACCCTCGCACCAAGATTGACAGGAAAGACTTGACTGAAGCAGATGAAGACTTTTGGAACGAGCCTTTTGAAGAAGAAATCGTTGAGGAGCCGAACCAAGTGATGGAAAAGCGGCACTTCGGTTTCATTGCACAGGAATTGCAAGAGGTTTATCCCGACCTTGTCTATCAAAAAGACGATGGCTACCTCGCCGTCAATTACACCGAATTGATTCCGATTCTCGTGCAAAGCATCAAGGAACTCAACGAAAAGGTCGAAATGCTTTCGGGTAACAAGGTAAAACAAAGTATGGCAGCAAAAAGCAGCAACTTCGACGAAACGGCTTCTATGGACGCTTTAGACTTGACGGACGTAGCAACAATGAACCAGAACGTGCCGAATCCTTTTACGGAAAAGACCGACATTGCCATCTACCTGCCCGAAACCGTAAAAACTGCCACGCTCTACATCTACGACCTTAGCGGAAAGCAGTTGGAGCAACATCCGATAAAGGGGCGAGGAAACACTGTTATGACTATCCATGCCGACCGCATGGATGCAGGAATGTATGTCTATTCTCTCATCGCCGACAAGAAAGTTGTGACTACCAAGAAAATGATAGTGGTAAAGTAAAGTTCAATCTGTTTTTCTTGGTTATAAAAAAGAATTTGCTTAAATTTGTACCAAATTCTCGAATAAAAACTCCTAATACATCCAAAACATGAAGAGATTTTTTATATTATACTTATTATTCAGTGTTGTTTTAAAGGTTGTTGGCCAAAACACGAAAACGGTGACCTTAAGGTATGACGAATCTGATTTTTGCATCAGAGAAAATGCTGGCATTTTACACATTTCATGTCCCTCACATGATTCTTCCTATGAAACAGATACACTCGCACCTGCATTGCCACATGTTTATACGAATGTATTAGTCGGAACAAATGTTGAGTATAAAGGGCATTCCTTCGACGCAACAGAATCTTTATTAAGAAGTGATGTAACTATTGCTCCATACACAATGCCCGTTCCAACAAATACTTTTCCAATAAAATCCACTTCATCCTTTCCTACCTTAGATTACAAAAAGAATTATCCGGAAAAGAATGCGGTAGAATATGTCGGCACTTATATGATTGGAGGATTTAAATATTTCCGATTCAAAGTGTATCCTCTTAAATATTTTTTTGCGTCCAACAGCCTCTTTATCAAAAATGTTATAACTATCAAGATAAAAATAACAGAGGAAAAAATGAAAACATTCACTAAAACTAATTTCAATTTGCGTGAATCTGTGCGCAAAATGGTCGTAAATCAGAATGAGTTAGATGCTATATACCCTGTTACGAAACGTTTACAGAATAAACCTAAGACATCAAATGCTTATCAATATGAATACCTTATTGTAACCTGTGATTCACTAAAAGATGAGTTTCAAAAACTCGCCGATTGGAAAACTAGAAAAGGTGTCAGAACTAAAATCATTATTGTGGAGGATATTTACGCAACGGTTCCTGGCGCTACGCCACAGTTAAAAATTAAGAAAGCCATAAAGGATTATTTTGACAACTCCGACTACACTTTGCAGTATGTGCTGCTAGCAGGTGACAATGAAATAGTTCCCACTGTTAAAAGTAAGTTTACAATAGATATAAAAGGGAAAGCAGAATATCCCAATGTAACCACAGATATGTTTTATGCTTGTTTGGGCAATATGGATTGGGATTCTAATGGTAATGGTGTTGTCGAAGGGGAAATAGATGATATTGCATATGTACCAGAAATAATAGTAACGAGACTTTCTGTTAATAATGTATCTGATGCCAGATCTCAAATAGAAAGAATTCTTAATTATGAGCGAAGGCCTGACACGAAAGATTGGGAGAATAATATTTTGGTGAGTGGAGTGACGCTTGATGACCAACTTTATGGAGAAGACAGGTTAAGCAATACCCACATTAAATGTGAACAATTTTTCTACCCTTTTTATATACGGGATAATTGGCCTCTAGGCATTAAATATATGTTTTATGATACAGGAACTAGCTTTGAAGGAGGAAGGGCATATCAATTTAGAACGGAAAATCTACAAGAACAGTTGTCTAAAGGCTATACATTTCTATTTTTAGAGACACATGGCCTACCAGACAATTGGCAGATGGAATACAGGCCAGAGGCGCAACCGCAAAAGCAACTATATTATGCTTCTGATGCCTTACAAACAAGCAATGTAGGAAATACGATTATAACAACGAGTGCATGTCTGACAAACGCCTTTGATTCAATACAGACCTCTTTAAGTGAGGCTTTTATGCGAAATCCTAATGCTGGTATTTTAGCGTATTATGGCAGCACACACTATGGTTGGTGGAATCAATCACTAAGTATAGAAAATCCAACTGCAAGAGTTGTTGGAAAATTCTATAAAAATCTTTTAACTGACAGCCGCCACCAAATGGGAAGAGCTATCTATGCTTCTAAATTAGAATATCTGTCAGACAAGTGGCATTTAACGAGTATGAACGCTTTGTGCGATCCAGAAATGCCTGTTTTCATAGACATTCCTTCTGAGTTTGAGGATGTCAGAATATCATTGAGTAACGGAAGCCTTACAGTAGCCACGGGTGAACAAGATTGCCGTATTTGCGTGTCAAGCTATGCCGACTATGGTAACAGCTATTACGCTGTAACAGAAGCTGTCAATTCACAGACTTACAATATTGGCAATACCACCTGCTACGTATGCATTACCAAACCAGGCTTCATTCCATACGTTGCAGTGGTGGGGGATGATGTATATATTCAAAATGAAACATACGATAATGATGCAGAAATTAAGGCAAGAAATATTTTTGCAGGCAATAATGTTACCACAAGCAAACCTATAGGTCCCGTAATAATACAAAGCGGAAGAGTTAAAATGAATGCAGCCAACAGCGTGACTCTTACTAACGGATTTGAGGTTGCGCGTGAGGCTGAATTAGAAATAACAACAGGGGATTAATTTAAAAAACGAATCAATATGAATATGAGAAGATTATTTAAAAAACTTGTTTTTGTCTGTTTGTTAGTTGCTTTTGGCGAGAAAACAGTATGTCACGCCCATTTGCCTGAATATGTTTCTTCAGACCGGCCTTGGTGGGTGTTTAACACGTTCGAAAAGTGGGAGGTTGTCAATGACACCATCTGCGGCGAGGGTGTCCAATGGAATTTCTTTTTTCTGAATGGTTACACCGTGACGTTGAACGGAAAGGAGTACAAGCCCTTTGTTAGTGAAGCCCCACTGTACTCAACAGCGAAAGGATTTAAGGCTGTTTCGGCTACCCCAAAGGCGACTCCGTTCACATTGAAACAGGGAGAAAACTACACCATCGGCTTACGCAATGAAGACGGAAAGGTGTATGCCAATTACGACGAATATATCCATTATCTCAACTACACCAGTACGCATCAGCCGCCCTACAATTATCTGTATTCCTTCGGCAATCCAGATTGCTTCCCCTATCGCGTGACCGATGATGGAGAAGTCATCCTCTATGACTATACCATGCAAGAGGGCGATGTTTATGCCCACGTCGATGGATGCGCCGACATTCTGGTCAGTGTTGTCAGCGAGGTAACTTTGGCCGACGGAAAGCCACGTCGCCGCTTAGATTTGAGTAATGGGCTGGTGATAATTGAGGGTTTGGGCTGTGTCAATTCCACAGGAATGTTGCTTGATTACCTCAATCCTGCCAACAGTCGTGAAGGATTTTTCTCCTATCTCGCATGGTACGGCGAAGAAAATGGGGATTTCATCAATGACTTTGCCACCGAAATTAAAATAAAAGATACTGGCACAAGCAGTATTTCAGCCCCTGAAACGTCTTTCGACAGACAAAACAGCATCGTTTACGACCTGCAAGGGCGTCGGCTGAAAACTGTGCAAGAAAAGGGCGTTTATATTCGCGGTGGGAAAAAAATAGTAAGTAAGTGATGTCATTGACAACAAAACAGTGTGGCAGCGAATGGTTAAAAAGTAATTGTTAAACTGATGGCTTCTTATTCCTCACGGACTTCATTTTGAAAGTCCGTGAGGTTTTATTTGTAAATGAGTCCGCCCTGCACCCCGACGAAGGAAAATTTTCCCGATTTTTCTTTGGCAATCGGGAAAAATCGTAAATTTGCAAGAACCTTATTCGATTTTCGTGTCATTAGTGACGTTAAAATCGAATACAAAGGTAGTGTTTTTCTTTTATATTCAACGATGAGCGTACAAAAAACCTCACGGACTTCGCTTTGAAAGTCCGTGAGGTTTTGGGCGAAAATCAGTTTTAATTTTTAAAATTTTGGAAAAAAACTCGCACTATCATAATTTATTTGTATCTTTGCAACCTTAAACCGCAATAAGGACTGACCAAATGAAGAAATGGACAATTGAAGACTCGAAGGAACTCTACAACCTGAACGGTTGGGGGACTTCGTATTTCGGTGTGAACGAGGCAGGAAACGTCTATGTGACGCCCTGCAAGAACGATACGCAGATCGACCTGCGCGAGGTGATGGACGAACTGGCTTTGCGCGACGTCACGCCGCCCGTGTTGCTGCGCTTTCCCGACATTCTCGACAACCGAATCGAGAAGACGGCGAGTTGCTTCAAGAAGGCGAAGGAGGAATACGGCTACCAAGGTGAAAATTTCATCATCTATCCCGTCAAGGTCAATCAGATGCAGCCTGTGGTCGAGGAAATCATCTCGCACGGACGCAAGTTCAACCTCGGATTGGAGGCCGGTTCGAAGCCTGAATTGCACGCCGTCATCGCGGTGCAGTGCCAGAGCGATTCGCTCATCATCTGCAACGGCTACAAAGACCAGTCGTACATCGAGTTGGCACTGTTGGCGCAGAAGATGGGCAAGCGCATTTTCATTGTTGTCGAGAAACTCAACGAACTCGACATCATCGCCCGTGCCGCCAAGAAAATCGGCGTGATGCCGAACCTTGGCATCCGCATCAAACTGGCTTCGTCGGGTGCAGGAAAATGGGAAGACAGTGGCGGCGACGCCTCGAAGTTCGGACTGACCTCGTCGGAACTGCTCAAAGCCCTGCAACTGCTCGATGAAAAGGGGATGCACGACTGCCTGCGCCTCATCCATTTCCATATCGGTTCGCAAATCACGAAAATCCGCCGCATCCAAACGGCGTTGCGCGAGGCAGCCCAGTTCTACGTGCAACTCCACAAAATGGGCTACAACGTTGATTTCGTGGATTGCGGTGGCGGTCTGGGTGTCGATTACGACGGCACGCGCTCGTCGTCGAGCGAGAGTTCGGTGAACTACTCGATTCAGGAGTATGTCAACGACTGTATTTATCAGTTTGTCGATGCTGCCGACAAGAACGAGATTCCCCATCCGAACCTCATCACCGAGAGCGGTCGCTCGCTGACGGCCCACCACTCCGTGCTCATCATCGACGTGCTCGAAACGGCCTCGCTGCCCGAAATGCCCGAGGAGTTTGAGGCGAACGACGACGACCACCAGTTGGTGAAGGAACTGTACAAGATTTGGGACAACCTGAATTCGCGTTCGATGATGGAAGACTGGCACGATGCTGAGGCGATTCGCGAAGAGGCGCTCGACCTGTTTTCGCATGGGCTGATTGACCTGAAGACCCGAGCTGAAATCGAGTCGATGTTCTGGAGCGTCTGCCGTGAAATCAATGTGTTGGTGAAGTCGCAGAAACACGTCCCCGAGGAACTGCGAAAACTCGATAAGTTGCTGGCAGACAAGTATTTCTGTAATTTCTCGTTGTTCCAGAGCCTGCCCGACTCGTGGGCCATCGACCAACTCTTCCCGATCATGCCGATTCAGCGGCTCAACGAGCGTCCGACGCGCAACGCCACGCTGCAAGACATCACCTGCGACAGCGACGGAAAAATTGCCAATTTCGTCACTTCGCGCCACATCGGCCACGTGCTGCCCGTCCACGCATTGAAGCGCAACGAGGGCTACTATCTTGGTGTGTTCCTCGTGGGTGCCTATCAGGAGATTCTCGGCGATATGCACAACCTTTTCGGCGACACCAATGCCGCCCATATCTCCGTGAAAGACGGCCATTACCACATCGACCAAATCATCGATGGCGAAACGGTGGAGGAAGTGCTCGAATTCGTGCAGTACGATCCGAAGAAACTCGTGCGACAGCTTGAACGATGGGTGACGAAGAGCGTGAAACAGGGTGTGATTTCGCTTGAAGAGGGAAAAGAATTCCTCTCGAACTATCGCTCAGGACTTTACGGATATACTTATTTGGAATGAAGCAAATTGATTTCCGAAACGATATTCTGCCGTTGAAAGACGTGCTCTATCGCCTCGCGCTGCGCATTACGCTCGACAGTGCCGAGGCGGAGGACATCGTGCAGGAAACCATGCTGAAACTCTGGAACCGACGCGACCGATGGGACGAAATCGACAGCATCGAAGCCTTCGCCATGACCATCTGCCGAAACCTCGCCCTCGACCACCAGAAGCGCACTGATTCGCAACACGCTTCGCTCGACGAGGTTGAAACGCTTCTCTCGACGCCCAACACCCAAAGCCCCACACCTTTCGACCACACCGTTGCCCACGACCGCATCGAAATCGTCAGGCAAATCATCGACACATTGCCCGAAAAACAGCGCACGTGCGTGCAACTGCGCGACATCGAAGAAAAACCCTACAAGGAAATCGCTGCCATCCTCGACATCACGGAAGAACAGGTGAAAGTCAATATTTTCCGTGCCCGACAAACCATTCGGCAACGATTCGCGGAAATGGAGAATTTTCGCGTTACATCAACTTGAAAACTATTATATTAAGGAAATTTAACACTAAACATTGTAACTTTTCCTCCTTTTCAATCGTCATTTAAACAGATATGGACTACAAGTACATCAACCAACTGCTTGAACGCTACTGGGCCGCAGAGACGACGCTCGAAGAAGAGAAAATCCTGCGAACTTTCTTCAGTCAGGCCGAAATTCCTGCCGAACTGAAGCCCTACCAGAGCCTTTTCGCCTACGAAGGAAGCGCGAAATCCAACGAGAAATTGGGTGCCGACTTCGACGAGCGGATGCTGGCGATGGTGGGAGAGGCGACAACAGCCCGAAAGATGACGCTCCGCCAGCGCTTGATGCCGCTGTTCCGCGCCGCCGCCATCGTAGCCGTGATTCTCACGCTGGGAAATGCCATCCAGAAGCCGTTCAGCGACGACGACAACGTCGGAAATATCGTCGGAATCGAGAACATCGGCGAAGGGGTGTCGGTAGCCATTCACATCGACTCGGCGACGATTGACACGATGCGACAGAGCAACCTCCAGATGAAGGGCGAGGAACTCGGTGTTCGTCGGCAGGAAACGATGGATTGAAGAGAATTTTCTATGCTTTCTCTATAAATCAATGTTTAGTAAAACAAGTCAGAAACTGTGAAGTTTCAATTTCTCTCAAGATTTCTAACACTCGTTGTTAGCGGAAAACCACCTGTCTGAGTGAGACCGGTGGTTTTCTCGTTGATGGTGGTTTATTATTTCCGTCGTTCGTTTGAAAAGGAGTAGGGCAGGCTCTCCGAGGCGGTTCCGCGCTGCTTGTTCGGCTTTTCACTCATCTCGAAATGGATGTTCGACGATTTCAATAATTCTTTGATGGTCAGGTAGTTACGTTGGTAATCGCGTCCGTCGATGGTCATTTCTTCGATGTAGGGACGATTTTCCATATCGTCGTCGGCGGTGAGGGTGACGCTGTGGCCGTTTTCAAACTTGATTTTCGCTTGTTTGAAGTAGGGCGAACCGAGCGCATACTGCCCCGAGGCCGGACAAACGGGATAGAAACCGAGGGCGGAGAACACATACCACGCCGAGGTCTGTCCGTTGTCCTCGTCGCCGCAGTAGCCGTCGGGCGTGGCAGCGTAGAGGCGGTCCATCGTCTGGCGAACCCAATACTGCGCCTTCCACGGCTGTGCGGCGTAGTCGTAGAGGTAAATCATGTGCTGCACGGGTTGGTTGCCGTGTGCGTAGTTGCCCATACCGGCGATTTGCATCTCGCGAATTTCGTGGATGACGAAGCCGTAGTAGCTGTCGTCGAAGATGGGTGGCACGATGAAGACCGAGTCGAGCATCTGGGCGAATGTCTCGCTGCCGCCCATCAGACCGATGAGACCGGCGGGGTCGTGGAACACCGACCACGTGTAGTGCCACGAATTGCCCTCAGTAAAATCGCCGCCCCACTTAAACGGGCTGAACGGCTCGGAGAAATCGCCGTTTTCGTGTCGTCCCTGCATCAGATTGTACTTCGGATTGAAGAGATTTCGGTAGTTTTTCGCCCGTTTCGCGTAGATGTCGATTTCCTTCGACGGCTTGCCCAGCAGTTTGCCAATCTGGTAGATGCACCAGTCGTTGTAGGCATATTCGAGCGTTCGAGCGGCACTCTCTTTGATTTTCACGTCGCAGGGCACGTAGCCGAGGCGGTTGTAATAGTCGTAGCCCAATCGACCTGTCGAGGCGACGTCGGGATGCACAGCGTTGGCACCGTGGACGACGGCCCTCCAGAGGGTTTCTTTCAGTTGTTGGGTGATGGGTGATTGGTGTTGGGTGATGAGGTTCATGAGACCATCGGCAACGACGGCGGCGGAATTGTTGCCGACCATGCAGTTGCGATGGCCCGGACTGGCCCATTCGGGCAGGAAACCGCTTTCAAGATAGGTATTGGCGAGGCCTTCGAGCATTTTTTCGCCCATCGAGGGGTAGAGCAGATTGACCAAGGGGAACAGCGAGCGGAACGTGTCCCAGAAACCCGTGTCGGTGAACATATAGCCGTCGCAGATTTGGCCGTTGTAGGGGCTGTAATGCACGACTTTCCCCGTCGCGTCGTGTTCGTAGAACATTCGCGGGAAGAGCGTGGCGCGGTAGAGGCACGAATAGAATGTGCGCAGGTGGTCGGTGTTGTCGTCGTCGATTTCGATGCGTCCGAGTACCTCGTTCCAACGCTTGCGGCCCTTTTCCTTGACGGTTTCAAACGAGTCGTCGCCGAGTTCTTGCAGGTTGCGAATCGCCTGTTCCTGACTGATGAACGACGAAGCAATGCGCAGCGTGACTTGTTCGCCGTGTTTCAGCATCGGAAAGCCTACGACGGCGCCCGTGTGCTTGTCCCAAACGGCGGAAATGTTTTCCACAAGACCACTTCCATCGTTGGAATAGCAGGCTTGATACTCAATCGGATGCGAAAATTCGATGACAAAATAGTTTTTGAAATTCTCGGGAACACCCCCCGAATTTTTGGTGGTATAACCCATTACACGACGATTTTTCGCGTCGATTGCCACACTGGAACCACCGTCGAAAGCGTCGATGACGACACGCGCCTTGTCGGTTTCGGGAAACGTGAACTGCATCATTGCAGCGCGTTCGGTCGGCGCGATTTCCACCCACGTGTCGTAGTCGGCCAAATACACCTTATAATAATAGGGCTTGACCGTCTCTGCTTGATGCGAGAACCAACTGGCGCGTTTTTCCTCGTCGAAAACGGCTTCGCCAACCGTCGGCATAATCGAGAACTGGCCGTAGTCGTTGATCCACGGCGAGGGCTGGTGCGTCTGCTTAAAGCCCCTGATTTTGTTCGCCGTGTAGGTGTATTGCCATCCGTCGCCCATTTTTCCCGTCTGCGGCGTCCAGAAATTCATTCCCCACGGCAGTGCGATGGCGGGGTATGTGTTGCCGGTCGAAAGTTGATACGACGACATCGTTCCAACGAGTGGATTCACGTAATCGACGGGTTCCATCTTCGCAGCCGAAGCAGAAATCGCACTCAAAAATATACTCAAAAAAACAATTTTTCGCTTCATATTCTAATTGTCTTAACTCCTTTACTCCTTTACTCCACAACTCCCCAACTCCTCAATCGTTGAGGCAATTCACCATCAAATCCGTCTTTCCGTCGGCAATCAGTTTCAAGACGAGTTCGCCGAAGAGCGTGTTCTGCCACGCAAACCACGCACGGGTGTATTTGTCGGCATCTTCCACGTTGAATGACTCGTGGATGAAGCCCGTGTTGGCGTCGGTCGTGAGCAGTTGGCGCATACAGGCGCGGATTTCATCGTCGTTTTGCGCCGTGAATGCCTTCATCATAATCGACATCGGCCAAGCGTAGCCGTAGCCGATGTGTGGACCGCCGATGCCCTCGCCAGCCTTGCCACGGAAGAAGTAGGGATTGTCCTCGCTCCACACGAAGCGGCGCGTGTTCAAATAGATGGGGTCGTCCATCGGCACGTCGCCGAGGTAGCCCATCGCCAAGAGCGACGGCACGTTGGCATCGTCCATCAGCAGTTGGTTGCCGAATCCATCGACCTCGAAGGCGTAAATCGGACCGTATTTCGGATGCTGGTGCACGGCATATTGTTTCAGTGCCGTTTCCACCTCGTCGGCCAATGCCGTGCACTCCGTTGCGAGGTCGATGCGCTGATTCACTTTCGTGAGGATTTCAGCCGCTTTGCGCAGGCTCGAAACCGCCATAAAATTCGACGGAACAAGGAAGAGGAAGGTCGTGGCGTCGTCGCTCGGACGGAACACCGACGCGATGAGTCCGACGGGCTTCACGGGATTGCCCCAACCGTCGTTCTGGGTGGTGTCGGAAGCGCGTTCCGTGCGACGTTGGAAGCGATACGGACCCAGATTTCCGTCCTTGCGCTGCTGTTCGCGGAAGGTTGTCAGAATGTTGTGAATCGTCTCAATCCAGAGTTCGTCGAAAATCGAGGCGTCGCCCGTCACGAGCCAATACTGATAGGCCAGTCGCAACGGATAGCAGAGCGAGTCAATCTCGTATTTCCGCTCGTGCAGGAACGGTTTCATCGCCGTCAAGTCCTTCATCCACTCACCGTTGGGGTTCGGTTCGAGGTTGAACGCGTTGGCGTAGGGGTCGAGGCAGATGCAGCGGAACTGCCGCAGAATCGTGCCGCGCACCATTTTCTTCAGTTTCGGGTCTTGGTTGACGAATTGCACATAGGGCCACACCTGTGCACCCGAATCGCGCAGCCACATCGCGTGGATGTCGCCCGTATAGACAAACGTGTCGTCGTCGCCCGATGCGTTGGAGTAGTGCACCGTCGTTTCGAGCGTGTTCGGGAAGCAGTTGCCGAACATCCACGCCAGTTTCGGGTTGGCTTTCAGCAGTTTCTGCACCTCCTTGATTTTCTTGTCAATCACTTCCGAGCGAAACAGTCGGTCTTTTTCGGCAGGTCGTCGCGAGACGAAAGTCGTGCTTTTCTCGCCGATTCGCTTGATGTACTCCTTGCCGAAATCGGCCTGCGCACTCACGGGTAAGAACGTAAAAAGGCCAAGAGGTAATACCATCATCACCTTTTTCAAAAAATTCGTCGTTTTCATTGTGTACAATAAGTTTGATTTGAGTTTTCCGACTGCAAATTTACGAAAAAAAACCGAAAAAATTAGCGGATGGCAATATTTTTTAGATTTTTCACCATCAATCGGGCGGCATTTTCGGAAGCGGTGGTCGGTTCGACGGATGTCGTGGCGGTGATGTCGGCGGCGAGGCGCTTTTGCACGTCGCGGTAGTCGAAGAGCATCGTTGTGCGGACATCGTGGCCGGGGAGGAGGCGACGGAGTTCAGCGCGGATGTTTTCGACGGAAAAACGATCGGCAAAGAGTTCGCGGACCACTTCGCGGTCGGCAATCAGATTGACGAGCGAGATGAATTTGCAGCCCATGAAATGCTTGAAAACGAAACGCACGAGGCGCGGAACGGGGGTTTTGTAGCATACGACCTGCGGCACGTTGAACAGGGCGGTTTCGAGCGTGGCGGTGCCGCTGGTGACGAGGGCTGCGGTGGCTTTCGAGAGCAACGGAAAAGTCTGGTTTTTCACCAGTGTGACGGGTTTTCCTTCGATGAACGGGGCATAAAATTCGTCGTCGATCGATGGCGCACCTGCCACGACGAGTTGATAGTCGGCGGCAAAAGGTTCGGCGGCCTCGATCATCGCAGGCAGGTTGTCCTTGATTTCCTGTCGGCGACTGCCGGCGAGCAGGGCGATGATGGGAGCCCTACCCCGACCCTCCCCAGAGGGGGAGGGAGAAAAACTTTCATTTTCCTTTGATTTTTTAAGGAATTCCTTGACCTCGTCGGCGGTCGGATTGCCGACGTAGTGAATCGGGAAATGGTGTTTTTTCTCGAAGAAATCGATCTCGAAAGGCAGAATCGAGAAAAGTTGATCGACATCGCGCTTGATATTTTTGATGCGCCACTCTTTCCACGCCCAGATTTTCGGGGAAATGTAATAATATACTTGGGTGTTGGGTGATGGGTGTTGGGTGTTAGGTGTTGGGTGTTGGGTGATGAGGTTCTTTTCCTTTTCGCGATGAAGATGCTTCGCGATTTTCAAATTAAAACCTGGATAATCGACGAGAATGACGGCGTCGGGCTGCCACGCGGCGATGTCGCGCTTGCAAAATGACAAATTGCGCAAAATCGTGGGCAAGTGGAGCAGCACGGGAATGAAGCCCATATAGGCCAACTCGCGATAATGTTTCACGAGCGTTCCGCCGACGGCTTGCATCTTCTCGCCACCGAAAAAGCGGAACTCCGCTGCTGCGTCTTCTTGCTGGATGGCCCGCATCAAGTGCGATGCGTGCAAATCGCCCGAGGCTTCACCGACTACCAAATAATATTTCACGATTTGACTAATTTGACTAATTTACAATTTTACGATTTACAATGTACTATTGATTTACAATTTGACGATTTGACTATTTCTCGATTCTCCTTCCTCGCTCCTCGAATCTCGATTCCCCTCCCCCTTTGGGGGGGAGGTTGGGAGGGGGCTTTAAAAATCCCACTCGCGCAAATGTTCCATATACTCGTAGGCCGTCACATCCATATTCGTGGGCGTGATGGCGACAAAACCGTGGTTGAGCGCCCACTGGTCGGAGTCGCGGGCGTCGGGTTCGTCGTTGTGATAGGTTCCAACCACCCAATAATAGTTGTAGCCACGCGGATGCGGACGTTTTTCCACCTCATTGACCCAGCGACCGTAGGTCATTCGACAGATACGAACACCCTCGAATTCTTGCCGCGCCGGGAAATTCACGTTCAGACAGATGCCCTTCGGCAGTCCCTCGGCCAAAACTCGGCCCACAATCTCCTGCACATAGGGGCGGAGCGGCTCGAAATCGGCATCGGGCTGGTAATGGCAAGAAGAAAACGCAATCGACGGGATATATTTCATACAACCCTCCATCGCCACGCCCATCGTGCCCGAATAATGGTTGTTCACCGTGGAATTGTCGCCGTGGTTGATGCCGCCGATAATCAGGTCGGGCATTCGTTTGTTGAGGCAAAATTGGTTGAAAGCCAGTTTCACGCAATCCACCGGCGTTCCGCTGCACGACCACACCTCCACGTCGTCGCCCATATTGTCGCGACGGCGCAACGTGAGCGGATCGACGGCAGAAAAGGCGCAACTGAAACCCGAGCGCGGCCCTTCCGGAGCACAAACGATGATGTCGCCCAGCGGCTTGACGAAATCGACGAGCGCACGAATGCCTTTCGACTCGTAGCCGTCGTCGTTGGAAATCAGAATCAGCGGTCGGTTCGAGGCTTCCCGCTGCAAGGTGTCTGTTGGTTTGTTCATATCTTTTTTTAGGATGATTCGTCTATAAAAAATATAATTTTGACTGCAAAAGTACGAAAAAAGGTTTAAATTACAAGATTCTCACATAAAATTCGTAACTTTGCACTTTAAAATTTATTTTTCTATGGCAAAAATCATAGCATTAGCAAACCAAAAAGGCGGTGTCGGCAAGACGACGACCACGATGAACCTCGCGGCGTCGTTGGCCACGTTGGAAAAATCGGTGTTGGTCATCGATGCCGACCCACAGGCCAACGCGTCGAGCGGCTTAGGCGTTGATATTCAGCAAGTTGAGTGCTCGCTCTACGAGTGCATCATCGACCACGCCGACGTGCGCGACGCGATTTATACGACCGACATCGACGGCCTCGACATCATTCCGAGCCACATCGACCTCGTGGGTGCCGAAATCGAGATGTTGAACCTCGAAAACCGCGAGAACGTGCTGAAAAAACTGCTCGACCCGTTGCGCGAGGAGTACGACTATATCCTCATCGACTGCGCCCCGTCGCTCGGCCTCATCACGGTGAACGCGCTGACGGCAGCCGACTCGGTCATCATCCCCGTGCAATGTGAATATTTCGCGCTCGAAGGCATCTCGAAACTGCTGAATACGATTCGAATCATCAAGTCGAAACTCAATCCGAAACTCGAAATCGAGGGTTTCCTGCTGACGATGTACGACTCGCGTCTGCGACTGGCAAACCAGATCTACGACGAGGTGAAGCGCCACTTCCAAGAATTGGTGTTCAAAACCGTCATTCAGCGCAATGTGAAACTCAGCGAAGCCCCGTCGCACGGACTTCCGGCGATTCTCTACGATGCCGATTCGACGGGCGCAAGAAACCATTTGGAACTGGCAAAAGAGATTATTGGGAAAAAATAGGAGCCCCCTCCCAGCCTCCCCCCGACGGGGGAGGGGAATCGAGATTCGAGGAGCGAGGAAGGAGATTCGAGGAAGGAGGAGCGAGAAATTGTCAAATCGTGAAATCGTAAAATAGTCAAATAAATTGTAAATAGTAAATCGTGAAATCGTAAAATAGTCAAATAAATTGTAAATAGTAAATTGCTAAATTGTAAATAGAAAAGATGGCTGTTAAAAAGAAGTTTACAAACAAGAAAAACGCGCTGGGCAGAGGGCTCGACGCGATAGAAGGAGGCAGAGGATTAGACGCACTCATCGACACGACCGGCGTGAAAACACAGGGGTCATCGACCATTAACGAGGTACCCATCGACCAAATCGACGCGAACCCCAACCAGCCGCGCCGCGAATTCGACGAAACGGCACTGCAGGAACTCGCCGAGAGCATCCGTCAAATCGGTATCATCCAACCGATTACGCTGCGCCAGATGGCCGACGGACGCTATCAAATCATCGCGGGTGAACGTCGCTGGCGGGCATCCCAACTTGCCAAGTTGGCGTCGATTCCGGCCTATATCCGCACCATCGCCGACGAAAACGTGATGGAAATGGCGCTCGTCGAGAACATCCAACGCGAAGACCTCAACGACATCGAGATTGCGCTCGCCTTCCAGCATCTGCTCGAAGGCGACGGCATGACGCAGGACAAAGTGGCGAAGCGCGTCGGCAAGAGTCGCACGTCGGTGACGAACTTTTTGCGACTGCTGAAACTGCCGGCACAGGTGCAAATGGCGTTGCAAAAGAAAGAAATCGACATGGGTCACGCGCGTGCGTTGCTCGCCATCGACTCGCCGTCGCTGCAAATCAAACTGTTCAAGGAAATCCAGAAAAACGGCTATTCCGTTCGCAAGGTCGAGGAACTGTCGCAACGCCTCAAAAACGGCGAGGACATCGAGAGCAGCAAGAAGAAAATCGTGGCGAAAACGCGGCTGCCCGAGGAGTTCAATGTGCTGAAAAAGCGGCTCTCGTCGTTCTTCAACACGAAGGTGCAAATGACCTGTTCGGCGAAGGGAAAAGGCAAAATCAGCATCCCGTTTGCCGACGAAGAAGAATTGGAGCGAATCATGCTCGTTTTCGATGGTTTGAGAGAGTAAAATGACGGTTTGAGGAAGAAAAAAATGCTGAAAACACTGCGATACAACATCCTGCTTGCGTGCTGTCTGACGATTGCGACCACCGCCAAAGCCCAAATCGACAGCCTTTCTGCCGTTCCCATCGAGCAGGAGCAGCAACTCGTTGTCGTCGACGACTCACACGACGGTTTCCTCGATGCCGTCAGCGTGAAAAAAGTGAAGAAAAAGCGCGACTGGGCGTCGTGGCGACCCGAAACGAAGCGTGCGATGTGGCTGTCGCTCGTGTTGCCGGGCGCAGGCCAAATCTACAACCGCAAATACTGGAAATTGCCGATTATCTACGGAGGATTCGTCGGTTGCGCCTACGCGATGCGCTGGAACAATATGATGTACCACGACTATTCGCAGGCCTACATGGACCTGATGGACGACGACCCGAAAACCGAGAGCTACAACCAGTTTATGCACCTCGGCGCGAAGATTACCGATGCCAACATCGCCCGTTATCAGGAACTGTTCCGCAAGCGCAAGGACCGCTATCGCCGTTGGCGCGACCTGAGTTTCTTCGTGATGGTCGGCGTGTATGCGCTGTCGGTGGTCGATGCCTACGTCGATGCGTCGCTCTCGGAGTTCGACATCTCCGACGACCTCACCCTTGAAGTAGCACCGGCGGTGATGGGCAATCCGACGGCCCTCAATCCGTACAAACCGACGGGAATTGGGCTGCAATGCAGTCTAACATTCTGAAAATCAATGATTAAAACCGATATTTCAATCGAAAAAATATAAAAAAAGATGATAACAAAACGATTTTTCCAACTGCTGATAACGACGTTGCTGCTGTGTCCGCTGACGCTGCAGGCACAAGTGGTAAACCCAGAAGAGGACGACGAGGATGAAGTGGCGCTGAGCGACACCCTCGACATCGACGACGACCTGCCCGGACTCGAGGAAATCGTCGTCATCGAGAAAGACGAAGACGGCGAAGACGAGGAAATCGTCATCGATATGCCTGAAGCCCTGACGCTCGCCGTCGATAGCCTGCTCGACCTCTACCACACACAGGCCTATCTCGTGGTCGATTCCACTTGTAACCTGCCCGATTTCAACCCCGAATTCGACCGCGACGTCTATATCGAACGGCTCAAACAGCTGCCGACCGTCATCGAAATGCCCTACAACGACATCGTGCGGCAGTTCATCGACCGATACACCGGACGGTTGCGCCGTTCGGTGAGCATCATGCTCGGACAGCAGAATTTCTACATGCCGATTTTTGAACAGGCACTCGAAACCTACGGTCTGCCGCTCGAACTGCGCTATTTGCCCATCATCGAGTCGGCTTTGAAGCCCAACGCCGTTTCGCGCGTCGGAGCCACGGGTTTGTGGCAGTTTATGATTGCCACCGCCAAGCAGTACGGACTAGAAATCACCTCGCTCGTCGATGAGCGTCGCGACCCCATCAAATCGTCGTATGCCGCTGCCCGCTACCTGAAAACGCTTTACAAGATTTTCGGCGACTGGCACCTCGTCATCGCGGCCTACAACTGCGGTCCTGAGAACGTCAACAAGGCCGTTCACCGCGCCGGTGGCGTGAAGGACTATTGGCACATCTACCACTTCCTGCCCGCCGAGACACGCGGCTACGTGCCGGCTTTCATCGCGGCCAACTACATCATGAACTACTATTGCGAGCACAACATTTGCCCGATGCTCTCGAACCTGCCTGCGAAAACCGATACGCTCGTTTTGAACCGCGACGTGCACTTCCAGCAGATTTCCGACGTGCTCGGCATCGACGTGAAACTGGTCGAGGAGTTGAATCCGCAATACAGAAGAAGCATTGTCAATGGCAACAACCGTCCGTCGATTCTGCGTCTGCCGATGAACTTCGTGACGCAATTCATCGACATGGAAGACACGATTTACACCCACCGCGCCGACGAACTGCTCACGAAGCGAACCGAAGTAGAGGTGAGCGAGGTGAAACCGACCTACACGCCGCAACGCAAGACCTATACGCGCAAAAAAGGCAAAGCCAATGTCAGAAAAGGTGCACGCCGAGGCAAATCGACGGCTCGGAAGCCAGCCGCACGCAACACGAAAAAGAAAGCGGCCGTGAAATCGAAAGGAAAGAAATCAACTGCCAAGAAAGGCAAGAAAAGAAGATAGAAAGGAATGAATATGGAGGAAGAAGTTCTTATTAACAGCGCGTTTCAGCGACTGCTCGACAGTTATCTGGCATCGAACCACCGCAAGAAGACCGACATCATCACCAAGGCCTTCAACTTCGCACGCCAGGCCCACAAGGGCGTCCGACGACTCTCGGGCGAACCCTACATCATGCACCCCATCGCCGTGGCGCAAATCGCCAGCGAAGAAATGGGACTCGGTTCGACGAGCATCTGCTCGGCCCTGCTCCACGACGTGGTCGAAGACACCGACTACACCGTCGAGGACATCAAAAATATTTTCGGCCCGAAAATCGCCCAAATCGTCGATGGACTGACGAAAATCTCGGGTGGAATTTTCGGCGAACAGGCTTCGGCGCAGGCAGAGAACTTCAAAAAACTCCTGCTGACGATGAGCGACGACATCCGCGTCATCCTCATCAAAATCTGCGACCGACTCCACAACATGCGCACGCTGGAGTCGCAAGCACCCAACAAACAATACAAAATCGCAGGCGAAACGCTCTACATCTACGCGCCGCTCGCCAATCGACTCGGTCTCAACAAAATCAAGTCGGAACTCGAAAACCTCAGTTTCCGCTTCGAGCACCCCGAGGAATACGAAAACATCACCCGAAAACTCACGCTCACGCAGGAACAGCGCACGAAACTCTTCGACGACTTCACCGCGCCCGTCCGCAAGGAACTCGACCGCATGGGCATCCGCTACGAAATCAAGGCCCGCGTGAAAACGCCTTATTCCATCTGGAGCAAGATGCAAAACAAGCACGTCACCTTCGACGAGGTGTATGACATTCTTGCCGTGCGCATCATTTTCACGCCCAAGACACGCGAAGACGAGGTGAACGAGTGCTTCCGAATCTATGTCGCCATCAGCCAGATTTACAAGTCGCATCCCGACCGTCTGCGCGACTGGATCAACCACCCGAAAGCCAATGGCTATCAGGCACTTCACGTCACTCTGATGTCGAAGCAAGGCCGATGGATTGAGGTGCAAATCCGTTCCGACCGCATGGACGACATCGCCGAACAAGGTTTTGCCGCCCACTGGAAATACAAGGAGGGCGAAGATGCTATTCAGGAGGTCAACGAGAACGAAAGCGAACTCAACAACTGGATTGGCACCATCAAGGAAATCCTCGACGACCCGCAACCCGACGCGATGGACTTCCTCGACACCATCAAACTCAACCTCTATGCCCGCGAAATCTTCGTTTTCACCCCGAAAGGCGAACTCAAAACGATGCCCGCAGGCTGTACGGCGCTCGATTTCGCCTTCCAAATCCATACGTTCCTCGGCTCGCATTGTATCGGAGCCAAGGTCAACCACAAACTCGTGCCGCTGAGCCATCGCCTGCAAAGTGGCGACCAAGTCGAGATTCTCTCGTCGAAGTCGCAACACGTGCAACCCGAATGGCTCAATTTCGTCTCAACGGCAAAGGCGAAAGGAAAAATCCAGGCCAATTTGCGCCGTGCCGACCGCGAAATCCAGAAAAAAGGCGAGACAACGCTGAAAGAATGGCTCGAAAAGAACAATTTTGAACTCACTTCGTCGGCCATCGACAAACTCTGCGACCTCCACGAGATTCAAAAACACGAAAACCTCTTCCTCGCCCTCGGCAAGAAGACCATCATCCTCGGCGACAACGACCTCGCCCATCTGCAAGGCAAAAAGACGGGCAAAAAAGGCTGGAAACGCTATGTGCCCTTCATCAAGGCCGACAAAAAAGAGGCGAACACCGTACAAGCGTCGCGTGGACTGCTCGAGGTGAATCCCGAATTCAACAAGAAAATCCCCTGTCTGCTGACCGAGGAGACCATTCAGATGTATATTTTCCGCGACTGTTGCCATCCGATTCCCGGCGACGACGTTCTCGGCTACATCGACAACAAAAAACACGTTGAAATCCACATGCGCGACTGTCCTGTGGCATCGCGGTTGAAGTCGAGTTTCGGCAACCGAATCCTCGACGCGAAATGGCAGATGCGCCACGAAATCCGCTTCGACGCCACCATCCACATTCGCGGCATCGACCGAAAGGGAATGCTCTACGACCTCGCCCACCTGATTTCCGACCAGTTGGACCTCTACATCCGCCGTATCACGGTGAGCAGCCACGAGGGCATCTTCGACGGTGTCATCGAATTGCGCGTCTATGACCGTGCCGAAGTGCAGCACGTCATGGAATTGCTGAAGATGATTGAAGGATTACAGGAAGTGACCGACCATTAAACAATCGCGAAATCGAGGTGCTTTTTCAGGTCTTTCAGTTGGTCGCGCAGCGACATCAGCGTCTGCAGCACCTCGTTCGACCGATCGACGCCACCGCGATTCTCGTTGAGATATTTCCGTGCCGCCGACAGCTTGAAACCGCGCACCTTCACCAAGTTATAAATCAGTTTCACTTGGTCGATGTCCTTCTCGGTATATTGCCGCACACCCGTCGAACTCACCGTTTTCGGGCGCAGGTGCGGAAACTCCTTTTCCCAGTAGCGCAGCAGGCTCTCGTTCACGCCAATCATGCCCGCCACTTCCTTGATGGAGTAGTACAATTTCAAGCTTTTGTTCTGATTCAGTGCCATAGAAATGTCTTTTTTCGTCGTTACGCTTGCAAAGATAGTTTTTTTTGATGATTCCGACAAATTTTCTCCCCAAAAACTTATGATTTTTATCGGATGAAAGAAAAAATCCCGCCGTTTCACAACGACGGGATTCCAACAAAAAAATACAAATAAAATAATAACTAAATATTGGTTTTTTAGTGGAACCAACCCGAACCGGCGATGTAACCATAACCGCGCTGTTGGTTCAAGATTTCGGCTTTCACACCATCGCCTTGTTTTTGGAATTTCAGATAGTAACCATTTTCCGAACCGGAATAACCATTTGTCTGGCTACTCGACCAGTAATAACCTTCCGTTCCAAGTTTTGTTGGCTTGGTTGACTGGTTACCCGTATAACTGTATCCGAGAGCCGGCAAGAAGAAGTAGTCATCCAAATTTTCAGGTCTGCCTTTGTTGCTATAGGTGGGGACGTTACCCGATTCTGTCAGACTGTGAGTATAGACCGTTGCGGCTCGCCAATCTTCCCCATTCTGGGCATGTTCTGAGCAGAAAGTTGGCTTGTAATCGACGTGGCTGGGATGCTGGCAGGTGGCAGCGTTGCCATCGCGGAGAATGGCCTCTCTGCGTTTCACCCAAATACCGCCGGCAAACGTACCGGACTTTTTAACCCACGGGTCATCAGGGAAGAATGGAGGATCACCCTCTCTCTCTTCCCAATGGTATGTATAAGAAGTGCCCGGAGCACCATCGTCCCAACGCATATCGCCGTTTTTCCAATACCAGTAGAGTTCGTTGATGTTTGGTGCATACTTACAAGATTGGTAGGCTGGCTCGGGCCAGTAAGTGTCATGTGTGTTCGCCATGCTGTTGTTGTTTCCATTATGCGAGAACAAACCGTCCCATCCATAGAACACAAGGTTGTCGTAATCTGGCTTCGGGTCAATGTCCTCGCCTGAGATTTTGGGATAGAACCTTCTGAACGTGTTGCCATAGAACGTCTTGGGCTCGCTCATGGTGTAGGGGAAAGAAAAATGACGGTGGAATACGTCGTAGTAGTCGAAGGTCATTTTCAGTTTGCGCGTTTTGACCGCGTCATTATCACGCGAGGGCGACATCACGACGAAACAGCCGTTTCTGGTGTAGTCGATTTCGTTGTAGGGAATGACAAATCCCTGCTCCTCGGGTCCACATTCCAATACGATTTTCGTTTCCTTCGTGCCAGCCACGGGCGGCTGCAATACTTTTTGTCCATTGGTAATTTCGTGTGTTCCGGCAATGGCAAAAGGACCGCCGTCGGACACTTCTTCGATGGTAATTTTATCGAGAATGAGATGTGCAGGGGCGCCGTCAGAGTATATGATGTCGTGCCACGGGTAAATCATGAGGTAAGAAGCCATGTGGTTCATCTTGAATTTGTAGCCGTTGGTCACCTTCGTTGCCTCAGCATAGCCGCAGTCGCCCGATGTGGCGAAGTGGTCGGCATTGTAGGCAGTGAGTTGCATCTGCTCGTTTTTGACGGTCACCTGCAACGGTCCGGGAATCGAATAATTATCCGTGCTCGTGCCGTTGGGTATCGACGGCGAGGCCTGTCCGACATAGTACACGTTGTAGGTGTTTCCTTTGAAAACTCCACTGACGGAAAAATGGCCTTTTGCCCATCCTCCGGCACTTCCGACTTCCGACTCGTGTTCCGAGAAGGTGCTTCCGCTGTGGCTGTGGTTGAATTGGTTGTAGCCTGTGGAACCTGCGTCGGCGGCATCGTTCTTAAAGACCCAGATGTGGTCGCCTTTCGTCCAGTAGAACGGGAAACTGCCACTTTTGTAATGAGTCGTGGTGCGCGTCGTTTCGGGGTCGCCCGACACGAATGAGGTCAGTGGCTGCGTGACATCGGGTTTCTCCTCGATGGCGGTCAGCATTTCGTCTTGGCTACAGCTGCCAATCGTCATTGCGCCTGCGAACAGGGCAATGTAAAATAACATTTTCTTCATTGTTTTTTTGTTGTTTATTCGTTTTTTTTATTCAAACTTGAATATGTTTTCGTAATCTTCAAACCCAAAAGTAAAATCTTTTGCTGAGCCAGTCGGTGGCAAATCGCCTTCTCCACCTCCATCATTACCAGGGTTGTGTTCTCCTGCTCCATCAGTAGATAGGCAGATAAACTCTGTTTTTTCAACTACGAAAACCAATGTTTCAGGTTTTTCATACAGATGTTTTTTCATGGTTTGTTTTTGTAATGTTTTTTTATTGTATATTTATTCATTTTAATATGCAGAAATTTCTTCTATTTATTGATAAAAAGCGTACCTTTCCGCAAATCGAGTGCAAAGGTAGTCGAATATTTTAAAAACTACCCCCCCATTTGTTAAAATTACTTAACAAATAAAAAGTTTTCCGTTTTTCGTACAAATTGAAATTTTATTTTTCAGAAAATCGGTTGTTTTTTCGATGCTTCGGAAATAATTTCGTAATTTTGCAGGCTGAACCGCAATTGGTCAATGGAAACAATGTATATTTAATGAATATGATGACAGCAAAAGAAATTCGACAGTCTTTCAAAGACTTTTTTGAGAAGAAAGGCCACTCCATCGTGCCCTCGGCACCGATGGTCGTCAAAGATGACCCTACGCTGATGTTCACCAACGCAGGCATGAACCAGTGGAAGGATATTATTTTGGGTACGCGCGACCCCGAACCACGTCGCCGTGCCGACACGCAGAAATGCCTGCGCGTCAGCGGAAAACACAACGATTTGGAGGAAGTAGGCCACGACACCTACCACCACACGATGTTCGAGATGCTGGGCAACTGGTCGTTTGGCGACTATTTCAAGGAAGGCGCGATTGATATGGCGTGGGAATACCTCGTCGATGTGCTGAAACTGAACCCCGACGACCTCTACGTGACCGTGTTCGAGGGCGACCCCTCGGAAGGACTCGAGCGCGACGACGAAGCCGCCGAAATTTGGAAGAAACACGTGCCCGAAGACCATATCATCAACGGCAACAAACACGATAATTTCTGGGAAATGGGCGACACGGGACCCTGCGGTCCGTGCTCGGAAATCCATGTCGATTCGCGTCCCGAGGCCGAGCGCAAAGCCTCTGGCATCAGCGGTCGCGACCTTGTGAACAAAGACGACCCGCAGGTCATCGAAATCTGGAACTTGGTGTTTATGCAGTACAACCGCAAGGCCGACGGAAGCCTCGAAAAACTCTCAATGAACGTAATTGACACGGGTATGGGCTTCGAGCGACTCGTCCGGATGATGCAGGGAAAACACTCGAACTACGACACCGACATTTTCCAGCCGATTATCAAGGCGGAAGAGCAGATTACGGGACTTTCTTATTCGAGAAGCGAGGAGCGAGGAGCGAGGATCGAAGACAATTCACAACAAATTGACGTTGCGATGCGCGTTTGCGCCGACCACCTGCGTGCCGTCGCCTTCTCGATTGCCGACGGACAACTGCCCGGAAATGCGAAGGCAGGCTATGTGATTCGCCGAATTTTGCGCCGTGCCGTGCGCTACGCCTATACTTTCCTCGGTCAGAAAGAGGCATTTTTGTACAAATTGCTGCCCGTGCTCGTCGATGAGATGGGCGACGCCTTCCCCGAACTGAAAGCACAGCAGACGCTCATCGGAAAGGTCATCAAGGAAGAGGAAGACTCTTTCCTGCGCACGCTCGACAAGGGAATTGCCCTGCTCGACAAGGCAATGGAGGAGATGAGTAGTAAAGGGAGTAAGGAGTTGAGTGGCGTGGAGGCTTTCCGCCTGTTCGACACCTACGGCTTCCCCCTCGACCTGACCGAACTGATCTGCCGCGAAAACGGCTTTACGGTGAACGAAGCGGAGTTTGATGCCGAAATGCAGAAGCAAAAAGACCGCGCCCGCAATGCGGCACAGGTTGAAAACAGCGACTGGACGGAACTGATGGCCGGCGAACAGCAATTTGTGGGCTACGACTACACCGAATACACCTGCCACATTCTTCGTTACAGAAAAGTGACGCAGAAGAAAAACGAACACTACGAACTCGTGCTCGACAACACGCCGTTCTACGGTGAAATGGGCGGACAGGTCGGCGACCAGGGCGTTCTCATCAACGAAAACGAGACCATCGACGTCATCACCACCAAGCGCGAAAACAACCAGAGCGTCCACATCGTGAAGCAGTTGCCGAAAGACCCGACGGCGGAATTCATGGCTTGCGTCGATGTCGATGCACGACGCGCCATCGAGTCGAACCACACCTGCACCCACTTGCTTGACACGGCACTGCGCGAGGTGCTCGGCACACACGTGGAACAGCGCGGCTCGCTCGTCACCGCTGACGGACTGCGCTTCGACTTCTCCCATTTCGAGAAAGTCACGCCCGAACAGTTGCGCGAAGTGGAGCATTTTGTCAATGAGAAAATTCGTCAGAACATCCCGTTGGAGGAATTCCGCGACTGCCCCATCGAAGAAGCCAAGGAGATGGGTGCCATCGCACTTTTCGGCGAGAAATATGGCGACAGAGTGCGCGTCGTGAAATTCGGCGACTCCGTGGAATTCTGCGGTGGCTGCCATGCCAAGGCAACGGGCCAACTCGGAATGGTTCGCATCACGAGCGAGAGCAGCATCGCCGCTGGCATCCGCCGTATCGAAGCCATCACCGGCAAGGAAGTGGAAGCTATGTGCGATATGATGCAGGACTTTATGACCGACTTGCGTGCCCTGTTGAACAACGCGCCCGACCTGATGGCAACGGTGCGCAAGGCCATCGCAGAGAACAAGGAACTGCAAAACCAAGTGGGCGAGTTCCGGTCGATGAAGGCAAAGGAACTGAAACAAAAACTGGTGGAAAAAGCCAAGGAAATGAACGGCGTGAAAGTCATTTCCGGCATCTTGCCGCTCGACGCACAAAGCGTCAAGGACATCGTATTCCAGTTGCGCAACCAGTTCCCCGAAAACCTGCTCGTGGCCATTGGCTGCGCCGAAAACGACAAGCCGACCCTCACCGTTTCGCTGAGCGACGACATCGTAGCCGGCGGAAAAAGTGCCGGACAGATTGTGCGCGAGGCAGCCAAATTGATTCAGGGTGGTGGCGGCGGTCAGTCCCATTTCGCCACTGCCGGCGGTAAAAATGCAGACGGACTGGCAGCAGCCATCGAAAAAGTCATTGAACTAACTTTTTAATAACCTTTTAAGACATTGAACAATATGGAAATCAACATCATTAATGGTGAAAACATCATCGTAGAGTTCTCCGGACGTCTTGACACGTCGGAGGCTCCCAAAGCCAAAGAGGCTCTTGCCGACATCATTCAAGAGAAAAACGATGTCGTGTTCGATTGCAATGAACTTGAATACATTTCCAGTTCGGGACTTCGCATCTTCCTGGAAGCTCAAAAGTCTCTGAATGCCACTGGCGGAACGCTGAAAGTCATCAATGTTCAGCCTTCTGTCCAGAGCGTGTTCGACATGACGGGATTCTCTATTTTCCTCGACCTCAACGCATAAAAATCCGAAAAAATGACACAGCGTATTGACATCCATGCCAATGGCTTGGGGAAATGGATTTTGTCATTCTGCCTTTTGGCTTTCCTGCCCCTGACGGCCTCAGCCATCGACATCAAGTTGAAAAAAGACCGCGTGGTGGTCGATGACATTTGCTACACGGTGAATGCGAAGAAGGAAACGGCGGTGGTCGTCAAGAAGGGCGAGCCCTACCTCGGCGACATCGTCATTCCCGAGAAAATCGAAGTGGATAGCCTGACGTTTTTCGTCGAGGAAATCGCTGCCGGAGCCTTTGAAAAGTCGTCGGGTGTAACCTCGATTGTCGTTCCGAAGGGTGTCCGAAAAATCGGTGCACGAGCCTTCGCCGAATGTTCGAGCCTGACCACCATCGAACTGCCGAAAGGTCTTGAGGAACTGCCAGCACAGATGTTCGCCGACTGCGCCAGCCTGACAGAAATCACGCTGCCTTCGACGGTCAAGAAAATGGGTTCGGGTGTGTTCAAAGACTGCAAATCGCTTGCGGGAATCGAACTTCCGAGTGGCATTACAGCCCTTCCCCGAGGTGCTTTCGAGGGTTGCAGCCATCTTCAGGAAGTGACGCTGCCGACAGGTTTGACCAGCATCGGCAACGACGCTTTCGCCGACTGCACGAGTTTGGAGCGCATGGACATTCCGACGGGTGTAAAAAGCATCGGCGATGAGGCGTTTAAGGGTTGCAGCGGACTGAAAAGTTTCGATTTTCCGAATGGTGTCACGAAAATTGAGAGTGGTGTGCTCGAAAATTGCACGTCATTGGAGGAAATTCACCTGCCCAACAGCGTCAGCGAGATTGGTAGCGAGGCGTTTCGCGGTTGTTCGCTGATTGACAGCCTCAGCCTGCCCAACAGCGTGACGAAAATCGGTTCGGCAGCCTTCCGCGATTGCAGCAATTTGCAAAAAATCAACCTTCCGAATGGTCTGACATCGCTTTCGGGCGACCTGTTTCGCGGTTGCGTCAATCTGCACAATATCACGTTCCCGAATGGCCTGAAATCGATTGGTGGTTCGGCCTTCGAGGGTTGTACGAGTCTCGAAAAAATCACGCTGCCGACGGCCTTGAAGGAAATCGGTAGCTCGGCGTTCGACAAGTGTAATAATTTGTTGGAAATCAATGTGTTAAGTGCAACACCGCCAAAAATAGCAGGCAGTACGTTTGGAAAAACAACCTACCGCTCGGCCATTGTCAATATCAAAAAAGGCTCGATTGGCAACTTCCATCTGAACAAGCAGTGGGGTAAGTTCCTCGACATTATGGAGAAGTGATTTTCGTGGAGTGTTTTTCGTGGAGTGTGGAGTGTGAAGTGTGGAGTGATTTATTCTTCGACTTGATTTTTCGGCCAATTCACGAGAAATAGCTGTTCGGTGGCTCGTGTGAAAGCGGTGTAGAGCCAATGGATGTAGTCGGGCGTGAGCATTTCCTCGGTCATATATCCCTGATCGACATAGACGTGCGCCCACTGACCGCCCTGTGCCTTGTGGCAGGTCACGGCATAGCCGTATTTCACCTGCAAAGCACTGTAATAAACGTCTTCTTGCAACATTTTCAGCCGTTTCGACTTCGGTCGCACATCGGCATAATCCTCTAAAACGCGGTCGTAGAGTTGGCGATTTTGCTCGGCAGTGAGCGCCGGAGCCTCGCTTTGCAGGGCATCGAGCAGCACCATCGACTGCCATTCGGCATCGTCGTAGTCGGGAAAGCGCAGCAACACCTCGGCAAAGCGAAAACCGTGCATCTCGTGGATGTTTCTGACGCGACAAACCACCGCGTGGTCGCCGTTGGCAATGAAATCCAACTCAGCCTCCTCCTCCTTAACTCCATTACTCCCCGACTCCATTACTCCTTTACTCCCCGACTCCTTAACTCCCGATTTCAAATACTTATTCCTCACCACCATCAGCAAATCGCCCGTTGTCAGTTCCTCCTCGCGACCGAGAATCGTGTTGCGAATGCCCGTGTTATAGGCATTTGCACGCTTGTTCGACCGCGTGACAACAATTGTTTCGTCCATCCCGACCGCGCTGTAACTCGACGCCAACGACTCGATGAGTTCGTCGCCACGCACGATTTTGATGTCAGCAAAACCCTTGAATTGAATCGTCGGAAGAAGCGAGACGCCCGTCTCAGAGACGCCCGTCTCAAAACCGTCGAAATTTCGGATTCTCGTCGCATTCCAAAGGATGCCGCTGTCCTGACTCTGGCGCATTACTTCCGACATATCCGCCTCGTAAACCGTCATTCCGTAGCCGCTCATCACGTCGCCGTCGAGCGCAGGAGCCTCGTTTTCGCCCACGGGCGGCAACTGCGCAGGGTCGCCGATGAGCAACAGCCGACAATGCCGACCTTCATAGACGAAACTCATCAGGTCGTCGAGCAGGCTGTTCGTGCCGAAAACGCCCAAACCACCGCCCAAACCGCTGATCATCGAGGCTTCATCGACCAGAAAAAGCGTGTTGGAATGGGCATTGAAAGCCAACGAAAAAACACCTTCGACACTTTTCCGACGGTAGATTATCCGATGAATCGTTGAGGCTTTCTGACCGCTGTTCAGCGAGAAAACTTTTGCCGCCCGACCCGTCGGGGCCAACAGCACCGTCTTCACGCCCAATTGTCCAAGCACACCGATGAGCGCACCCGCCAAAGTCGTTTTTCCCGTGCCTGCCGAACCACGCAGAATCATCAGCGAACGGTCGGAACGGTCGGCCATAAACGCCGCGAAACACTCCAAAGCACCGTGCTGTTCGGCAGTCGGCTCGTAACCGAACTGCTGTTCCACCAGTTGGACAAAATCGGCTGCAGTCATTGGAAAAAGGCTGAAAAACTATCTGAAAAGGGTGAAATTCACACTGCCATAGACTCGATGGTCGATGGCTCGCGGATGTTGTGTAAAAACGTGGTTTTTGCCGTGTTCAAGCACGAAAATGCCGCCTTCCGCCAACAAATCGTGCTCAAAAATCAGGTCGGGAATCGTCGCCAGCGTCGCCAACTGATAGGGTGGGTCGGCGAAAATCAGGTCGAACTGCCGTTGCGTGGTCTTGATGAATCGAAAAACGTCTTTTCGAACGATGACGTGCCCCTCGGCCTGGAGTTTCTGGGTGCAATTTTTGATGAACTGCACGTGCTCGGCATCCATTTCGATGCTCACGACTGGGTTGCAGCCTCTTGACAGCATTTCAAACGAGATGCTGCCCGTGCCGGAAAACAGGTCGAGCGCACTGATGCCGTCGAAATCGATGTAGCCGTTGAGTACGTTGAAGAGGTTTTCCTTCGCAAAATCGGTCGTCGGACGCGCCTTGAACGTGCGCGGAATGTCGAAATGGCGACCTTTGTAAATTCCAGTGACAATGCGCATAATGGTCAGTCTTCAAAAAGGATTTTCAGGTCGAAAGGCAGGTTGCTTGCGCCCGTTTCTGAAATTTCGGGCGTGTGAACATTCTTGACATAGCGGCGCAGCGTTTCCATCAGCGTTTCGCGGTCGTTTTGCGCGTCGGCAGTGGCGACGGTTTCGGTGTCGAAAACGAGGTGAATTTCGTCGTTTTGTGCGTCAAAACCGAGTTGTTTCCACACGGCCAGCAGGAAATAGACCGCGTCGCGGCTGTTGCTGACGTCGTAGGCGTTGCTGAAGCGGAAACGACCCATATCGAAGCAGAAAATTTCCAGTCGTTTGTCGTGCAGATAGGCGAAGAGTTTGCGCTGCGTACCCGTGAAATTCTGGGCGTAGAAATGGTTCCAAACCGCCTGCATCAAGTGCTGATAGCGCACCTCGGTGAAATGGTCGCCGATGACGAGTCGCAGGTCGCTGTTCATCTTGAAAATGGCCACGGCATTGAGTTTTTCCAACTCGTTGTGAACGATTCGCGTCTGTTCCACGCCCATCGTTTTATCGCCTGCGAACGTGTGCTGATAGAGCGTTTCGGCCTGTTTTTCATCGAATTCGCCACTCGGAACGAGCAACACCGGCGCATCGACAATGACCTGTGCCTGCTCGATGTCACGACCGAGCAACGGACTTTTCTGGAACGCCTCGCGCAGGTTCGCCGACAGCGACATATTGCTTCGCAAAACGTAGGGTTCAAAGGCGATTCCGCCCTCTTTCGAAGGGTCGGCAACGGCAAACGACAATGCGTTTTGTCCGATTCGGATGATGATGGTTGGGTTGTATTGATTCATTTTTCGTTTTTATTTTGCAAAGGTATGAAAAAATCGTGATTTTTTCGTGAAAACTTGCATTTTTTTGAGATTTACAACAGCGGCGAAAGCAGTCTGAGCATCGATTCCCAAAGGCGATGGAGGAAAGGTCGCTTTTGCATTTGAAGATAACTTTCGAAGTCGCTGCAATGCTTCAAATCGTCGAGGAACACCTGCTTGAAACGACGGGCGACATCGCTGTCGTAGAAGAAAAGATTGGCCTCGAAATTGTGTTCAAACGAGCGGAAATCGATGTTCGTAGAGCCGCACGAACACACGCTGTCGTCGGCGACGAGCAGTTTCGAGTGATTGAAACTGCCTTCGTAGAACACAATCGTCACACCCGACTCGACGACCTCCATCAGATACGACCGCGATGCCCATTCCACGACATAGGTGTCGGTTTCGCGAGGCACCATCAGCCGCACATCCACGCCACTCTGCGCCGCCGTGCGCATCGCCGAGAGTATCGTTTCGGTCGGTAGGAAATAGGGCGTTTCCATATAGACATAGTCGCGGGCTTGCAGCAGAATGCGCACGTAGCCCTGCATCAGCACGGGATATTCGCTGACGGGACTGCTCGTCACCAACTGCGCCGGAATGCCGTCGAACGTCGGTTGAATTGGTGGTTCAGGAAAAACGTCTTTTTCGCGGTCGGAATCGTTCACGCAGAACTTCCAATCGGTGAGGAAACAGTGGCGCATCGCCTCGACAATGTCGCCACGGACGCGAAGGTGGGTGTCGCGCCACTCCTTCACATAGCGCATCGCGATGTTCATTCCACCGATGAACGCCACTTCGTCGTCGATGATGCAGAGTTTTCGGTGGTTTCGGTAGTTGATTCGGCTCGTCAGGGCAGGGAAGCGCACGGGCATAAAGGCTTGAACGTCGATGCCGCGACTTTTCATCTGTTCGTAGAACGCCGTCGGCACGCGCCAACAGCCCACATCGTCGTAAATCAGGCGCACTTCCACGCCTCGGGCGGCGCAGTCGGCCAGCGCGTCGGCCACCAATCGACCCAGTGGGTCGTCGTCGAAGATGAACGTGATGAGATAGACGTGGTGGCGGGCCTTGCCGAGTGCCTCGAAAAGTGCTAAGTAATAGTCGTAGCCATTGGTGTAAATCGCCACATCGTCGGTGTTGAGGGGAATGGCGTTGTTTTGCGTCAGAAATTGGCGCATCAGCCGCCCGTGGCTGTCGAGCAGTTTCGCGTCGAGTTGGTCGGCGTAACTCGGAAGGGCGTTCCACGACAAGTCATCGATGGTTTTTCCACTGATTCGTCGTTCTTTTCTGGTGTTTTGACCGAAGAAAATATAAAGAATCAGACCCACTACCGGCAGGAAAATCAGCACCAGAATCCACGCGATGGCCTTCGACGGCTGCCGGTTTTCGAGCAGCACCGTCACCATCGTTCCCACGACCAGCAGGGCGTAGAGCGCGAGGAAAATCCAGTACCAAAGGGTCATTGTCATATTTCGTTCGGTTTATACCATAATATTACTGCCGATTTTTCGTGCCAACTCGTTACGGAACTCCGATTTTTCCTTGAATTCGGTCATCAGTTCGCGCAGTCGGGTTTCGTCGTTGCCGACCGAGGCGATTTCGGCCTTGATTTCGCGCAGGCGACGGTCGAGGTAATCGACGCGGAAGTCGAGCAGCAGGTGCAGTGTGCGCTGTCGAATTTCCTCGATGTCGGGCTCTTTCGCCTCCGATTTCTGATTGCGCAGGTCGCTCAGCGGAACGGCGAAACGGCTGATTTCAATCTCGTCGTGGTTGATGAAATAGCGTTCTGCCGTCCAGTTGGGTTCGTGGCTGTGGGCGACGGCTTCGTCGAGGATTTTTTTGTAGAGTGGATTGTCGAAGGAAAGGTTGTCGTCGGCGAGGTTGAGATGGACAAACTGCGCCACGTTCAACATCATCGAATTTCCGTTTTCGTCCTCGATGTCGTCGAAAATCACCATTTCGCCGTGTTTGACAATCAGTTCGGTCAATAGTCGCTCGACGGTTTTCTCTTCTCTCGAAACTTGTTTCCCGACCAACGAAGCCGGCGGGTTCACCGTGGGCGCGTTGTCTGATGGATTTGGGTTGTCGGTGGTGGCGGTGGAAGCCTCTGGACGGCGCCCTCCGCGCTCGCGAATCAGGTTGTTCATCTGGTTGATGAGCGTGGCCTCGGCGATGCCCATCCGTTGCGAACAGTCGTGCAGATAGGTGTCGCGCAAAATCGGATTGACCACCATCGAAATGCTCTGTACAATCGAGTTGATGGCCTCGGCTCGCTTCTGTGGGTCGCGTTCGTTGCGCAGCAACAGGTCGGTTTTGAACTGGATGAAGTCTTTTTGATGACTGTCGATGTACTGCTTGAATTTCGCCGCCGTCGTTTTCCTTGCAAACGAATCGGGGTCGTCGCCCTCGGGGAAGAGCAACACGCGCAGGTTCATACCCTCCGAGAGTAGCATATCGGTACCGCGCAGGGCGGCGTGGATGCCGGCCTCGTCGCCGTCGTAGAGCAGTACGATGTTCGACGTGAAGCGGTGCAGGATATTGATTTGATGGTAGGACAGCGCTGTGCCCGAGTTCGCCACGACATTTTCGATGCCTGCCTGATGCATCGCGATGACGTCGGTGTAGCCCTCGACCATATAGACGCAATCCTCTTTCGCGATGGCGCGTTTCGCCTGATAGAGCCCGTAGAGTTCGCGGTCTTTGTGGAAAATTTCCGAGTCGGTCGAATTGACGTATTTTTGTTGGATTCCCTTCGTGCCCGCGTCGAGTTTTCGTCCGCCGAAGCCCACGACCTTGCCCGAAACGCCAATCCACGGGAAAATCACGCGCCCGGCATAGCGGTCGATGAGTTCGCCGCGCTCGTTTTTGTAGCAAATGCCCACTTTTTCAATCAATTCGGCCTTGTAGCCCTTTTTCAGGGCGGTTTTGGCGAAAGCGAAGCGGTCGTTGAGGTCGAAACCGAGTTGGAATTTCGCGATGATGTCGTCGCGTATGCCTCGACTGCGGAAATATTGCAGTCCGATGGCCTGACCGTCGGGGTGGTTGTGAAGCATATCGGCGAAATACTGCAACGCAAACTCGTTGATGATGAACATCGCCTCGCGTGTGCTCTGCTCTTCTTTTTCCTCGTTGGTCAGTTCGCGTTCAACAATTTCGATGTGGTATTTGTTCGCCAGCCAGCGCAGTGCCTCGGGATAGGTCATCTGCTCGTGTTCCATCACGAAACTGACGGGATTTCCACCCTTTCCACAGCCGAAACAATGGCACGTTCCACGCGCCGGCGACACCATAAACGACGGTGTTTTCTCGTTGTGGAATGGGCACAAACCCTTGTAGTTCGCACCGCTTTTCTTCAGCGTCACAAACTCCGAAACCACCTCGACAATGTCGGCAGTCTCCTTGATTTTTTCTACGGTTTGTCGATCAATCATCCTTTTTTCGTCGAAATTCAGCCACAAAGATAATGCAAATGACGGACAAATACGAAAAAAATGCGAATAAAATTTGGATTTTTCGAGTAGAAGCCGTAACTTTGAACCAAAATTTAACAAAATCTGAAACGATATGAAAAAACTTTTTCTGACGACCATCGCCCTGCTGACGGGCATCGTGACCTTTGCCCAAGGCGAAGATTTTACGAAATTTGTCAATCCGCGCATTGGAACGGGTGGCCACGGCCACGTTTTTCTCGGTGCAAACGTGCCGTTTGGCTACATTCAACTCGGTCCGACGCAGCCGACACGCGGCTGGGACTGGTGTTCGGGCTACCACCACAGCGACTCGGTGCTCATCGGTTTCGGCCATCAGCACCTCAGTGGTACGGGCATCGGCGACCTCGGCGATATTGCCCTGCTACCCATTCCTAAAATGTGCCTGAAAAATTGCTGTCAAAAGCAATTCCAACGTCCGCAAGTGCCGTTCAACCACGCTTCCGAAACGGTCAGTCCGGGTTATTATGCCGTGAAACTCGGCAACCCCAACGTGCTCGTTGAACTGACGGCGACGAAGCGCGTGGGAATGCATCGCTACACGTTTGGTGCCGACCAGTCGGAAGCCCAGATGATGCTCGATTTGCGGCAGGGAATCGGTTGGGACAACGTCCGCAACTGCCAGATGACGCAGGAATCGCCGACCGTCGTGAGCGGCTATCGGTTCAGCCGAGGCTGGGCTCGCGACCAGAAAAACTTTTTTGTGGCCGAATTTTCGCGACCCGTCGAATTGACGAAAGTCGATGGCGACACCACGGGCATTTTGACCATCAAAGACATCGCCGAACCGCTGCTCGTAAAAGTGGCGCTGTCGGCGGTGAACGTCGAGAATGCGAAGAAAAATTTGCAGGCAGAACTGCCCGATTGGAATTTCCCGAAAACCGTCGCAGCAGCGCGGAAAGCGTGGAACGATGAACTGTCGAAAATCAAAATCAAGGCTTCAGCCGACATCCCAACCATTTTCTACACCGCCCTCTACCACTCGATGATTGCGCCCTCGGTGTTCAACGATGTGAATGGTGAATATCGCGGTGCCGACGGAAAAGTTCACAAGGGCAACTTCACGAATTACACCACGCTGTCGCTCTGGGATACCTACCGCGCCGCCCATCCGCTGCAAACGCTCATCCATCCCGAAAAACAGGCCGACATCGCGCAAACCTTCCTGCACATTTTCCAAGAACAGGGAAAACTGCCCGTCTGGCACCTGATGGGCAACGAAACCGACTGTATGGTGGGCAATCCAGCCATTCCCGTGCTCGCCGACCTTGTCTTAAAAGGATATATTCAGGAGTTGGGGAGTAAAGGAGTAAAGGAGTTAAGTATCGAAAAGGCTTACGAGGCGATGAAAACGTCGGCGATGCTCGACGAGCGCGGTATGGACCTGCTGAAGAAATATGGCTATCTGCCTTTCGACCTCGACAAAACCCACGAAACTGTCGCGAAAGGTCTCGAATATGCCTTGGCAGACTGGTGCGTGGCGCAAGTGGCAAAAAAACTCGGCAAAAAGGCTGATTACCAGTACTTTATGAACCGCAGCAAACTCTATCAGAAGCATTTCGACCCCGCCGACCGCTTCATCAAGGGACTTTCCTCGACAGGCGAGCGGCGCAAGCCCTTCAACCCCTTCAGTTCGACCCATCGCGAAGACGACTTTACGGAGGGCAACTCTTGGCAATACACGTGGCTCGTGCCCCACGACGTTCACGGACTCGTGAAAATGTTTGGCAACGAACAGAAATTCGTCGAGAAGTTCGACTCGCTCTTCGTCGTCGAAGGCGACCTCGGCGAAAATGCCTCGCCCGACATCAGCGGCCTCATCGGTCAATATGCCCACGGCAACGAGCCCTCGCACCACATTCTCTATATGTACAACTACGTCGGACAGCCGTGGAAGGGCGCGAAACTGCTGCGCCAGACGATGCGCGAGATGTATGCCAACGACTTCGATGGTCTTTCGGGCAACGAGGACGTCGGTCAGATGTCGGCGTGGTACATCCTCTCGGCGATGGGACTCTATCAGGTTGAGCCCGCCGGCGGAAAATACTGCATCGGTTCGCCCGTCATCGACGAGGCTGCCATCAACGTCGGCAACGGCAAGACCTTCACCGTCAAGGCCACGAACAACAGCGCCGAGAACATCTACGTGCAACGCGCCCTGCTCAACGGCAAACCCTACACGAAGTCCTACATCTTCTTCGACGACATCCGTCGCGGTGGCACCCTCGAACTCGTCATGGGACCGCAACCCAGCGATTTCGGCACGAAAAAGAAGGATCGGCCGTAAGAATCTCTCGAAAATCGAAAAAAACGACATCAAACAGGGCGGAAACCGCATTTTTGCGAGTTTCCGCCCTGAACTTCACTTCAATACCATTAATTCTTACTCCCACGTAATTTTCAAAGACACGGGATAATCATAAAGGCTATTCATTTTTCGTTTTATTATTTAACAATCACTTTTCTCACTGTTCCATCGCTCATGCGAACGATGTTCACGCCTTTTTGCAAATTGTTGATGCGAGTGCCAGACATATCGAATATCTGAGCGTCGCTATCCAAGTTCAGCGTTGCGGAACGGATTCCCGTCGGTCCTTGAATCGTAATCGGCTTGTAGATTTTCGTAGTCTGCCAATAATTCCTGTTGCCCAGCTGCACTGCCACGATCACGGTTTCGCCTTCGCCCGAGCAGTCCAGATATTGCTTGTTGCCAATCTTCACCACCGAGCAAATCGGATTGCCCTCGACCGTGTAAGTCACTTCAAGGCCTGATGAAGCCGTCGCCAGCAGTTCCACTTGGTCGTATTTCTTCACCTCGCTGAAATCCTGCTCCCACGACAGCGTCTGATAGGCTTTTTCAATGGTCAGCTTGCCACTGACATAGTTGAAATCGTAGTTCTCGGCCACGCCGTTGCCAATCGTGATGTCGTAAACGCCCACGTCAGTCGTTGGCGTGGCTACGGTGGAAGCCTTTGGCTTGGAAATCAGCACGCCCTCGTTCTCGTTGTTCACGAAACCCGTGTAACTCACCTCAAAAGCAGGATTTTCCTCGCCGTAGGCACGCGTATAGCTCATTGCCGACACCGTCAGTTGCCGTTTGTTCACCGTCAGCGTGCCGTTTTCGTAACTAAACGTATAATTCTTGGCATCGGCACCGCCGATTTCAATGGGATAAACGCCTACGCTGCTCTGCTTCGTGGCATTGGTTCTCAACGTAGGCTTGGCCGACAAAGACGACTCGCCATCGTCATTGACGAAGCCCGAATAAATATACGAAAGTTCGGGATTCTCCTCGAAATAAAGACGGCTGAAACTATTGGCCTTGACAAGCAGCGGAACGGACGTAACCGTCAGCAGTCCCGCCGAAATGCTGCTCAATTCATAATTTTTCGCCTCGCCGCCAGTGGCCGTGATTTCATAAACGCCCACGTCGCTTTTCGGCGTGGCAATGGTGGAAACCGTTGGTTCCACAGTCCACGCAGGTGCAGTTTCATTGTTTTTCAGACCCGAATAGTTGATTTCAAATTTCGGATTCTGTTCGCCGTATTTTCGCGTGTAACTGTTCACGTTGGCGGTCAGCGGAGCCTTCGTCACGGTCAGCACGCCGTCCTCGTAGTCAATCACATAGTTTTGTGCTGATGCGCCCGATTGCTTGATGGCGTAAGTACCCACTTCGCTTTTTTCTGTAGCTGTTGTCGAATATGTTCCGTGACTAAGGATTTCACTCTCATTTTCGTTATTGACAAACCCTGTATAAATTGATGAGAATTGAGGGTTGGCATCACCATATAATCTTGTTGTATTCTTCACTTTGGCTTGCAGCTTAACAGGATTAATGGTGTAAGTGTATGGAATCTCCACTTCAAACGACATATCGTCATTAGTAAAAGTAAAAGGTATATAAGTGGTGTGCGTGCCAGCATCTTTTTCTAATGCCACACTCCCCACGCTGGTTGACACAAATCCTCTCGGCAGATTGTTCGTATATTCTGGTAACGTAGGTGCTTTGCCTGTATAGTTATACGTATCTCCTGCCCAAGTTAGGAAATTTCTACGATTATAGTAGTTTATATTACTCAACCCAATAGATTTATTATAATCTCCCAAGCAAATTACATCTTGAATCATATTACAATCTTTGAAAGCCCCATCTCCAATAGTTGTTCCTTCTGGGAGTACTAAATATGTTAAAGAAGTACACTTCCAAAAGGCTCGACGTCCTATTTTGGGACGACCTTTAAATTTTATTATTCTTAAATTATAATTATTGTAAAAAGCGGCATCTCCAATGGCTATGTCACCTTGAAATTCTATCGAACGTAAATTGTTACATCCATAAAATACTATGCCATAGCCGGCATCATCATAATGACCGCTACCACTATCCTTAATTGATGTAACGGAAGATGGTATGACTATTGATTCCAATTTTGTACATTTATAAAAAGCGCCATAATAGGAAACAAGATTAGCACCTTTATAATTGCCTATACATGTAACCGTGTATTGATTACCTCCATAGTTAATCTTTTCTGGTATTACAAGGTTTGCTGGCATATCTGACGTATATCCAGTAATGGTAGCTTCTGTTCCATTAACTGAATAGATTAATCCACCTACGGAAATATCAGCAAAAACATTACAATTATATAAACAGCATAGTGCTGCTATGGCTATTTTTCTTATATTCATATACTTTATAGTTTTAATTATTATTAATTTGCAGTAGATATTTGTCAGCTAACAATTGTAGGATGTTACTTTGAGATGGTTCGTAGGAAATTTCCAATATTTCCTCATTAACTTCTACTCCCTCTATTTTCTTGATTTCTTCGAAGAAAATAGCTATCCGTTTAATATCTTCTGGGGTTGCAGAATTAATAAATTTACCAGTCAACCCTATGCGGCATTTATGTTTCATAATTCCTCAATATTTACAATATATTTCTATTCTCATTATATTTTTCTCCTTGTTTTAGCAAAAGGTAGCATAATTGCTTCAAATCATCTCCTCTTATCTTTCCAATCATGGTTCGTTGATTCTGTTTGTTAAAGTCTTCCATTTTGAAAGAATCATCATTCTCACCAATTCGGTAATGTGCGAAAGCGTTTCGAAGATGCCGAATTAAGGCCTCTGCCTTGCCTTCATTGTCGAACTTTTCAAATCGCATGACACCATCTTTGAACTCAGACGGAATTTCTTCTATGGAACAAGGGGCAATGTCCGCCCCACGATTCGATAGAAATTTTTCTATCTCCTCGTTCCATTCATAGATTACCGACTCGCCTTCCAATTCTCCTTTTGCTACAGTGTAGTAAAAGAAAAACACACTTTCAGGACACATATATCCTAAAGCAGGTTTTTGATACAAAAATTTGAATTCCATAATGAACTCCCTTCTGCCTATAGCTCCCCAGATTCAGCGGTTAAACATTTTTGATTAAATGGAAAGACGTGGGTAGCTTTACTTCTTGCCTATCCCACGTGCCGGGCTCTCGCATTGCCTTTGTACAAAGATAAACAACTTAAGTCTGCCCACGCCAAGACGTATTGTAATGATACAATACATCCAACGCAGACGCTCCGTTGCGTACCTTCTTGTACATTGATTTGCGAGATCTGGCACGAAGAAGATAACGTTTCGTAAACGTCCTTTTCCCTCGGCCTGCCCTACGAGTGGCATCGTCGGCCTCGGGATTTCCAACAAAAATTCCGACCCTTTCGTCTTGTCAGACGAATAGAGTCGGTTGCAAAGATACGAAAAATTTTCGGTACGACAAAAAATCTTCCCAAAAAATATATTTTTGGAAAAAATCTTTCAGAATTTCATAAAAATGTAGTGAAAGACGAATTTTTTTGATGATTTATGCAATCCTCTTATGAAGGTTTTTCTGATTTGAACATTGCAATTTCCGTATCAAATCGTTCAATAATGTTCGTTAAGTAAGGATGCTGCCGCGACACAATGATGGCTACGTAGTTTTCCTCGCCCTCATCGTCCACTTTCTCTGTGCGGATATAATAATTTTCTTGTTGCGCATAGCCATTAAACCAACGCAAAAACAGGCGAGAACGCATAGCTTGTTGGTCATTGGCATTGTCGCACAAATAAAGAAGGATGTCGGGATTTGCCTGAAAAAACTCCTCGATGATACAAGTGACCGTTGCCCTCGTTTTTACATCGTTAGGCGATGCCTTCCGACTGCGATTCATCAAATTGAACCAATAGGCTGGTATCGGCGAGAACATCGGTTCTTCCTTGAAATCGATGGCATAGAGGATGCCGTGGTCGGTTTCAAATCGATATTCGCCATCTGTGTACCACACCTTATATGGCGCAAATTGGGTAATGCGATTGGTGTCGAGGCTGTTCATCGTTATTCGTATTCTGCGTAAAGGGATTCGCGCTTTCGGCGGATGTCCTCTTCCTCCTGAGCCAGTTTCTCAACCATTCGTGCTTCCCACTCCCTTTTATACTCCTTGTAAGCCCTGATGGAACTTCTGAGAGAGCCGAGCGGACGATTGAATTTAAACGTAGTCGCTTCCATTGTCATTCCTTATTTTTTATGTTAAGAATGTATTTTCGCCTGCAAATATACGGTTTTTTCTGAAAATAACCAAATCAGAGGTCGATTTTTATATGAAACAAGGATATTATATTATCACAGTTTCGTGGATTCATCGACTATTCTCCATCAAAATAATACCCGAACCCCTGCCGATTGGCGATGTTTTGGGCGTAGGGACCGAGTTTTTTGCGCAGTCGGGCGATGTTGACATCGACGGTGCGGTCGCTGACGACGACGTCGCTCCAAATGGTTTCCATCAGTTGCTGGCGCGAGAAAATCTGACCGCGATTTGCCAACAGCAGGTGCAGCAGGTTGAACTCGGTGCGGGTGAGGACAATTTCGTCGCCGTCGATGGTGACCATCTTCTTGTCGAGGTTCATTTTCAGGCCGCGATAGCCCAGCGTGGCCTTGCCGAGTCGCGCCTCCACCACGTTCATCACGTAGTCGCCGAGTTTCTCGCAAGCATTGATGATATCGACGTAAATCGTGCCAATCATATAGGAATATTGATGGGCATTGACGGCTCTGATATGCTCTGTTTTCAGGTTGTCGCGCAGTGCGTTGATGTCTTTTTCGATTTCTTCGGAAAGGTCGAGTGTCTGGTTCTCGCGACGACCGCCCACGACGACAATCATCTGCGCCAGGCTCTCGTTGGCAAGGCGCAACATTTCGTGCAGGTGTTCGTATTGGTCGGCAGTGAAATCTTCCTTGCCTTCGTGTTTGCGGTGCAGGATTCGGGCGAGGCTGAAACAAGCGTCGCCAATGCTCTCCAATTCGCCGATTTGTCGCATCATAGAACGGATTTTCGCCTTCGTATTGTCGGAAAGATGGGCTTTTCCCACTTCTTCGAGATAGGTCGCAATCTCGATTTCCATATTGTCGGCGATGTTTTCATATTTTTCGATGCGTTCGTAGATGTTTTCGGCCTCTTTCTTGTCCTTTTCATCGAGAAGACTGCGCACCATTCCGAACATTCGCTGCATTCGCTCGGCAAAGAGCGTGATTTCGCGTTGCGCTTGCAGCACCGAGATTTCCGGCGCGACCATCAGGCCCTTTTCGATGAATCGCAAGCGCGATTTTTCCTTCGTTTTCTTCGGTTTGATCAGCCAATAGCACGCTTTTTCGATTTGCGGGATAAAGGGCAGTAGTAGTGCTGTGTTCGTCACGTTGAAACAAGTGTGGAACATTGCCAACAGCACGGGCAATTTCTCGGTTTGTCCGGCCATCGACGGGTCGTAGCCGACGATTCGGCAAATCATATTCACGAAGGGATAGAAGACAATCATCACCCAAATGACGCCGAACACGTTGAACAGCAGGTGAGCCATTGCTGCGCGTCGGGCTTGGGTGTTCGCGCCGAAAGCCGCCGCGTTGGCCGTCATCGTCGTGCCGATGTTCTCACCGAGCACGAGCGCGATGCCGAAATAGATGGGAAGCACGCCCGTCGAACAGAGTAGGATGGTCAGTGCCATCACCGCCGCCGACGACTGCACAATGCCCGTAATCAGCGTGCCGATGGCCAGAAATGCGAGCACCGACAAATAACTGCCCGTGTCGAAAGAACTGAAGAAATTGACGACCGCCTCGTTGTTGCCCAAATCCATTTCCTTGCCCGCCGTGCTGAGCATCACGAGCGAAAAGAACATAAAGGCCATTCCGAAGAGAAAATCGCCCAGATAGCGGTGTTTTTTTCTGTAGATGAGGAACATTCCGACCATAAACGCTGGGAAAACGACGTTCGTCAAATCGACGTTGTAGCCGAGCGACATAATCCACGCCGTCAGCGTCGTGCCGATGTTCGCGCCCATGATGATGGAAATGGCTTGCGCCAGTGTCAGCAATCCGGCATTGACAAACGAAACCGTCATCACCGTCGTGGCCGACGACGACTGCACGGCACTCGTGACAAACATTCCCGTGAAAACACCTGTGAATCGATTGGCGGTCACCGCTCCGAGCACGTGTCGCAGTTGCGGACCAGCCATTTTCTGTAGCGCCTCGCTCATCAGTTTCATACCGTAGATGAGCAGTGCCAGCGCACCTAACAACTTAAAAATAATGTCTATTGTCATCATAACTCCTTTCTTTTATGTTTTTCGTTATTTTTTTGCAAAGATACACTTTCTTTCGCAACTTGTCAAGAAAAAAGGTGTTACAATTTGGTTACAAATTGATTTTCATCGAAAAAGAGAAGCCTTTTCGACTTCTCTTCAGTAGGGACGGCCGGGCTCGAACCGGCGACCTCTGCAATGTGACTGCAGCGCTCTAAACCAACTGGGCTACGCCCCTGAATGCGATTTGCGACTGCAAAGGTACACTATTTTTCGATTCCCACCAAATTTTTTCACGGTTTTTGCCGTATTTTTTTGAATCAGTTGGTGTTTTTGACACAAAATCCTCCGCAAACCATTGATTTGCAGAGGATTCCAAAGTTTTTATGCCTCAAATGGCTTAGCCAAGGCGCTTCTCAAGACGCTCGCGGATGGCACCGATGAACTCAGCGGAGTTCACAGCCTTCGGCGTGATGCCTTCCATCAGGTTGACGAGGTCCTTCGTGCAGATGCCTTCGTTGAGCGTGTCGAAGCAAGCAGCCTCGAGTTGGTCGCCGAAGTTCTGGAGTTCCTTGTTGCCGTCTTTTTCGCCGCGCTTGCGCAGAGCACCGCTCCATGCGAAAATCGTTGCCATCGGGTTGGTCGAAGTCACCGAGATGTCCTTGTTGTTCTCAAGGTATCTGTAGTAGTGACGGGTGACGGTGCCGTGAGCAGCCTCGTACTCGTAGTTGCCGTCGGGCGAAACGAGCACGGAGGTCATCATAGCGAGCGAACCGAATGCGGTCGAAACCATATCGGACATCACGTCGCCGTCGTAGTTCTTACAAGCCCAGATGTAGCCGCCCTTCGAGCGAATCACGCGAGCCACAGCGTCGTCGATGAGGGTGTAGAAGTATTCCAGACCCTGCTTTTCGAACTCGGCCTTGTACTCTTCGAACACTTCTTCGAAGATGACTTTGAACTGAGCGTCGTACTTCTTCGAGATGGTGTCTTTCGTCGAGAACCAAACGTCCTGATGGCTGTCAAGAGCGAACTTGAAGCAGCTATGGGCGAAACTGCGAATCGACTTGTCGAGGTTGTGCATACCCTGGAGCACGCCAGCACCCTTGAAGTTCTGAATGACAACTTCCTCGTGCTTGCCGCTTTCGCCGTCGAAGACGAGTTTGGCTACGCCGGGCTCATCGACGCGGAGTTCAACGCTCTTATAGACGTCGCCGTAGGCGTGACGGGCGATGGTGATGGGCAGTTCCCAGTTCTTCACGGCGGGCTTGATGCTCGGAATCGTGATGGGTGTGCGGAAGACGGTACCGTCGAGGATGGAACGAATCGTGCCGTTGGGCGACTTCCACATCTCGTGCAGGTTGTACTCCGTCATACGCTGTGCATTCGGGGTAATCGTGGCGCACTTCACGGCCACACCGTACTTCTTCGTTGCCTCAGCCGACTCGATGGTAATCTGGTCGCGGGTTTCGTCGCGCTTCACCAGACCGAGGTCGTAGTACTCAGTTTTCAAATCGACGAACGGCAGAATCAGTTCGTCCTTAATCATTTTCCACAGGATGCGAGTCATCTCGTCGCCATCCATCTCGACCAACGGAGTGGTCATCTGAATTTTTTCTTTCATTTTTGTTATTGGTTTTTAATTAAAAAGTCAATTCTTAAAACCCTTTCCCCTCCCGTGGGGAGGGGTTAGGGGTGGGTATTACTTCTTATTCTTGTAATAGTTCATCAGACAGCCGTCGGCCAGAATCTGGCGCTCGTCGGCAGTGAGGTTCTGGAAGAAGAGGTGGATGTCCTTCACACCAGCCTTCGTGATGACCTTGGCGTCGATTTCTTCCTTGCCACCGAGGATAGCCTCGCGGATTCCGGGCACGAACACCATATCGCCAGCCTCGTAGTCGAACGGAGTCTCGGGAGCGATGGTGAAGGGCAGGATACCCCAGTTGATGCAGTTCGAGCGATAGCGCTTCGTGGCGTATTCGTAACAGATGTTGGCGTCGCCACCGAGCACCTTCTGGCAAGAAGCGGCCTGCTCACGGGCGGAACCGTCGCCGGGCTTGTTGGCGAAGACGCACGAACCGAAACTGGTGTTCTCGGCGTTGGCACCGACTGCGGCGAGGGCCTTCGTGATGTTCTCGGCCACTTTGCCTTCGCGACGCTCGAGGTCCTGCTGCTGGATGCGTTTGCTCAGGCCAACGTATTCAGGAACGCGGCGCGACAGAGCAAACTCACTGAGTTTCAGTGGGTTGGAACGGTAAGACGATGTTTCGCCCGAAGGAATCAACTCGTCGGTCGTGGTCACGGGGTCGTGGATGACGGCGGCCAGTTCGAGGAGCATATTTTCCTGCATCGGATACATCTTGGGCCAGTCCTTGATGTTCGGACCGTACTTCAGCGGCTGGTCGAGGTCTTCCTTGCCGAAGCCGTCATAGATGCGACGCTCGTAAATCTTCGCGTCGAAGTCGTAAGGCGCGTGCGTGTCGTTGTAATCGACATCGGTAGCAGCGGTGATGACGCCACCGTTGGCAGCCGTGGCAGCAATCGAACGGGCATCCATCAGCGCCACGAGCGAGAGCTGACCCTGACCGGGCTTCGAACCTTCTCGGTTGGGGAAGTTACGGGTGGTGTGGCGAATCGACAGGCCGTTGTTGGCAGGCACGTCGCCGGCACCGAAGCACGGACCGCAGAATGCGGGCTTGATGACAACACCAGCCTCGAGCAGTTCCTCGGCGATGCCGCTGCGCGTCGTAGCCATATAAACAGGCGTGGACTGCGGATAGGCCGACATCGTGAAGTAGTCGTTGCCGATGGTCTGGTCTTTCATAATGGCCGATGCAGCCGAGAGGTTGTCGTAGGTACCGCCCGAGCAGCCTGCGATGATGCCTTGGTCGGCATAGACCTTGCCGTCACGCACCTTGTCAACGAGGTGAACATCGACTTTCGAGCCGAATTTCTCTTGAGCGTCCTGCTCGATTTTGCGGAGAATCTCGACGGGATTGGCCTGCAACTCGTGAATCGTCACGGCGTTCGACGGGTGGAACGGCAGGGCAATCATCGATTCCTGCTTCGAGAGGTCGATCTTGATCATTGCGTCGTAGTAAGCGACCTTGCCGGGCTGCAATTCCTTGTAGCACTCGGGGCGCTTGTGGATTTCGTAGTGATGCTTCACCTCGTCGTCGGTCACCCAAATCGAACTCAGACAGGTCGTCTCAGTCGTCATAATGTCGATACCGTTACGGAAGTCGATGGGCAGGTTCTTCACGCCGGGGCCGGCAAATTCCAGCACCTTGTTCTTCACGAAACCGCTCTCAAACGTTGCTTTCACGAGCGAAATTGCCACGTCGTGCGGGCCGATACCCTTCTTCGGAGCGCCTTCGAGCCATACGAGCACCACTTCGGGAGCGTTGATGTCCCAAGTGTTCTTCAGCAACTGCTTTACCAACTCACCACCGCCTTCGCCGACGCCCATATTACCGAGCGAACCGTAGCGCGTGTGGCTGTCGGAACCCAGAATCATATTGCCGCACTTCACCATTGCTTCACGCACATACTGGTGGATAACGGCCTGATTAGCAGGCACATAGATGCCGCCGTACTTCTTGGCAGCCGAGAGACCGAAAACGTGGTCGTCTTCGTTGATAGTACCACCGACTGCGCACAGCGAGTTGTGGCAGTTGGTCATTGCATACGGCAGGGGGAATTTCTCGAGACCACTGGCGCGAGCGGTCTGAATGATGCCTACGTAGGTGATGTCGTGCGATGCCATTGCGTCGAAGCGAATGCGCATCTTCTTTCCCTTTGAGCCGTCCACGTCGTGTGCGCGCAGAATGCCGTAGGTGATGGTTTCTTCACGTGCTTCGTCGGGAGTGGGCAGACCCGCTCCGTCGTTCACGATTTCTTTTCCGTTGAGGAGATAAACTCCGTGTTTGATAAGTTCTACCATAATTGTTGAAATATTAAAAATGAATAATAAAATTGACGAATATCGTAAGCGCGAGCATATCGGCGCATCCGCCGGGGGAAATGCCCTGCGCGTTGTAGTATTGGTTGAGTTGTTCGAGTTTTTTCGGCTCGAAATCGTTGAGAAGCGCGATGGAATCGGCTTTCATTTGGGCGACGCCTTCGGCTCCCTTGCGGTGATAGACGTTGGTGTCGTCGAGTGTCGCCATAATGCGTAGCAGTGTTTTCAATTCTCGCTCCTCGCTCCTCGTTCCTCGATAATACGGAAGCCAGTCGGCGAACAGCGGCTTGTAGCCCTCGCGAGCCATTGCCAATGCACCTTTCACGTGGTGTTGGCTGACAACCAAACTGCCGTGGGTGTCGGTGGTGTCGGGGAATTGGCAGGCGAGGTGTTCGATGTTTTTTTGTAATAAATCGGCAGAAATTTCACCCTTAAAAGCCAGATTTGCAGCGGAAACGACCGCCAAACCGAGTGCGAAAAGGGCTCCTTTGTGCGTATTGACGCCCTTGGTGGCTTCAAGCATCGCTTTTTCGGCTTCGAGCCCGATTTCCCGAAGGTTTTCGACCGTCGGAAGTTCTTTTTGATAGCCCAAAACGGCCAGTTTCACGAAATACGGACGCAATGCTGCGATGCTCCGCTGCATCAGCCGATAGTCCATATCGCTGTGTGCGCCGTTGTCGTTTTGGTCGATGAGGCCAGGCTTCGGCGTGGTGTCGAGTTCCTGTTGCAGCGCGTCGGTGGCGATGTGCGCCAGCAGATACGGAATCGTTGTCGGCGGAACAAGGCTTGCAGCCTCGCTGAAACGGCCTTCGCGTAATGCTTTTCTCACCGTCGAGGCACTGATGGCCTTCTCACCCTCGCGCAGTCGCTCGATGACCTGCACCTTCGGCAGTTTTTCCTGCATCAGTTCGTTGTAGCGGCACGTCAGTGCGTCGTCGGGTTCACTGCCGACAAAGCGCACGGTGGCTCCGAGTGCAGGCGCGATGTGGCGAGCGAAAATGTCGAGGTCGAGCAGCATCTGCGTGTCGGCGGCATCATCGAGTTTTTTCAGGAAATAAGTCGGGAAGGTTGCGGCGGAAATGGCGTAGTCGCTGCCGTCGCAGACGGTGATGTTAGAGGGTAGGGGTGAGAGGTGAGAGGGGCGAATGGCGGCCTCAATCATCGCCTTGCGCTCGGCGTAACTGAACTGCGATTTGTCCTCTTTCACGGGAATCACGAACAGCCGTTCCACTTGTCGGGCGGCCTGCTCAATCATATAAAGATGGCCGCGTGTAAACGGATTGGCGTTCATCACGATGACGCCGATATTGGAAGTGAGGGGTGAGGGGTGAGAGGTGAGGTTTTCTTTCGAAATACCCTGCAAATAGTGTTTATATCGCTCGATGCCCTGTCCGTTTTCCATCAGAATGGCCAACGGCGCCTCGCCGACGAGCCGGAAGCCCAGACTTTCGAAAATCTGGCGGTTTTGTGGCTTCGTAAATACTTTGACGGACTGGTGTCCGCGCTGTGCTGCCTCACTCATCAGATGGGAAATCAGCCGATTGCTGATGTGTTCGTCGCGCAACTGTTCGCCCACGGCAATACACTTGACGATGTCGCCTTGCAGTCCACCGCCCGCCAAGATTTCATCGTGGTCGGGTCGGGTGACAATGGCGTAGTAATCAAGGGCGTCAAGTCGAAGTTGATTAGCCTCGAGGAACTGTTCTACCTTGCGTTTCCAGAGCGGCATCGCAAGCGGAACGGCCTGTATTTCATAATTCGTCGTGCACATAGGCTTCAACGATTTCGGCGATATGGGCTTGTATTTGTTCTTGCGTGTGAGTGTGGTTGCGCATACAGAAGCGTGCTTCGTTATCGCAGAGCAGGCAGCGTCGCGGCTGTGCGCCTACGCTTGCACGCGAGAGCGGTGTGCCGTCGGGGGCGATGACGTCGATGTCGAAAAGTCGTCCGAGCGGATGATTTTCCTCGATGCGACAGGCCGTTTGCTTGGCTTCGAGCGTGGGCAGCGACACGAGCACGTAGGCTTCAAAACCCGTTTCAAGGTCGCGCTCCTCCATCTGGGTGATGTTGTCGCCAAATTCCACGCGGATGGCCTCCGTTGCTGCCCTTGCGACTGCGAGCGAGAGCCGATTTCGCTTGACCGACCCCGGCATAATCACCGTCAGACATAGCAGCGACTCGTTGGGATGCTCCCTGAGCAATTGCATCTGCCGATGCCACCGTTGGTCGCGGCTCGCCAGAAGTTCGTGGAGACTCACTCCTATCAAAATCCCGTTCTCACTCATTGTTTATCAAGAATTCCCCCCGAAGCCCCTCTCTTTTTGGAGAGGGGTTGGGGAGAGGCTTTTATTCCACAATATTCTTGATGACATCCATCACCGAGCCGTCGCGGTTCATCACGATGCCCACGACCTTGTCGCCAAACGGCAGCGGGTCGGGTTCGCCGATGATGCTTTTGGCACGGTCTTTCAGTTCGTCGAGCGTGACAATCTTCAGGCCGGCAGCCTTCAGACGCTCGGCAACTTCCGGACGGCGCGGATTCACGGCAATGCCGTATTCCGTGACGACCACATCGACCGTCGAGCCCGGCGTAATCATCGTTGTCACCTCATCGACGATGCACGGAATGCGACCGCGCAGCAACGGGCAGACGATAATCGACAGGGCAGAGTCGGCAGCCGTGTCGGGGTGTCCGCCGATGGCACCGCGGATGATGCCGTCGCTACCCACGAGCACGTTCACGTTGAAGTTCACATCGACTTCCAGAGCTGACAAAATCACGATGTCGAGGAAGTGCGTGGCCGAGCCCGGCTCGTCGGCACTGGCATATTCGTTGGCCGAAACGCCCTTGTGCATCGGGTCGCGCATAATCGACTCGGCAGCCACCTTGTCAAACGACTGCACGTCAATCAGGCGCTCGATGAGGCCTTCCTCGTGCAGTTTCACCATATGGGCCGTGATGCCGCCGAGGGCAAACGACGCCTTGATGCCACGGTTAATCATCTCTTCGCGGATGTATTTCACGGCAGCAAGCGAGGCACCGCCCGAACCCGTCTGAATCGAGAACCCGTCGCGGAAATAACCGCTGTTGACGATGACTTTCGCAGCCTGCTGAGCCAGCAGAATGTCGCGCGGATTCTTCGTGTCGCGGATGGCACCCGACGAAATCTTCGACGAGTCGCCGACGCTATCGACTTCGACCACGAAATCGACATTGTGCTCCGAAATGGCATTCGGCGTGTTGGGATAGGGCACGAGGTCGTCGGTCAGAATCACTACCTTGTCGGCATACTGGGCGTCGGGCTTGGCATAGCCGAGCGAGCCGCTGATGGACTTGGCGTTCTGCGAGCGCGAATAACCGGCTGCGTTACCTGACGAGTCGCTCGACGATGCGCCGAGAAAGGCCACGTCGATGTGCAGGTCGCCGTTGCGGATGGCCGAGCCACGACCGCCGTGCGAACGGAATACGACCGGCTCCTTCATCAGACCGCGAGAAATCTCGTTGGCGAGTTCTCCGCGCAGTCCGCTGGTCGAAATTTTCGTCACCACGCCGTTCTTGACGTGCTCGATGAGCGGTTTGTGAACGTCTTGCAGGCTCGAAGCGGCCACGTGCAGGTCTTTGAAACCCATCTCAGCCAGTTTGTCGACCACCATATTCACCACCTTGTCGCCTCCGCGGAAGTGGTGGTGGAAGGAAATCGTCATACCGTCTTTCAGTCCGCTGCGGCGGATGGCTTCTTCCAGCGTGCAAAGTTTCGATTTGTTCTGCTGAAGGTCTGTGCGAGGCGTGATGTCCTTGCTACCTTTGTTCTCTTGATAGACGGGCTTGACCATTTTTGCAGCCGCGTCCTTGATATCATTGATTCTTTCAGCGTAATTCATCTTTTTAACTTTTTAAATTGTAAATTGTACATCCGTAAATAGTACATTATTCAATGTCTTCCTTCTTGATGACACCCGATGCGATGGCGAGGTTGATGGTGTGTTCGGCGCGGATGACCACGGGGCGGTCGACCATCTTTCCGTTCACGGCGATGACACCCGAACCCTTCTGCTCGGCTTCCTTGATGGCAGCGATGATTTTCAGGGCTTTCTCGATGTCTTTCTGCTTCGGGGCAAACACTTCATTGACGATTTCAATCTGGCGCGGGTTGATGATGGACTTTCCGTCGAAACCGAGCGTCTTGATGAGTTCCACTTCCCTGCGGAAGGTTTCCATGTCGTCGAGGTTAGAATAGACCGTGTCGAGTGCGTCGATTCCGGCTGCGCGTGCTGCCACGACGATGGTCTGGCGGGCCAACAGCAATTCCAGTCCGAAATTGGGGTTGTCACCCGATGTGCGCTGCGTCTTTAGGTTGGCGCAATAGTCCTCGGCACCGAGTGCGATACCCATCATGCGCTTCGAAGCCGTGGCAATCGGGTAGGCATTGACGATTCCGAGAGCGCTCTCGATGGCGGCCATAATCTTCGTGCGGCCCACGCATCCGAGTTCCTCTTCCCATTTCAGGATTTCAGCCTCCACCTCGCGCACCTCGTCGGCGGTCTCGGTCTTCGGCATACGAATCACATCGACGCCGGCTTTCACCATGGCCTCGACGTCCTTCTTTCCGTAGGGCGTGTTCAAAGGGTTAATACGAACCACCATCTCGGTCGTGCCGTAGTCGATGGTCTTCAGAGCATTGTACACTAACAGGCGTGCGGCGTCTTTCTCAGCCATTGTCACCGAGTCCTCCAAATCGAGCATAATCGAGTCGGGACCGTAGATGAACGCATCCTGCATCATTCCGGGGTTGTTGCCCGGGACGAACATCATAGTTCTTCTGAGTCGTTGCATAGTATTTCTCTTTTTATTTCCAAACATCGTTTCCAGTGGCGCGAACGGCAGCAGCCGTCACACGGGCACGAATCGTACAGTCGAGAGCGCCCTTGTCGGTCGCTTTCACGTGGGCGTCGCGAATGTTCAGCCCTTCGAGCGTTTCAGTGATGACTTTCTTGATTTGCTTGCCAAACTGAAAGTCCACCGTCGAGTCTAATTCAATCTGGAGACCCGGTGCACTGGCAGGCGAAATCTGAACGAAAATGTCGCCGGATTCCAGCGTTCCGGCCATAGCTTCTTTCATTTCCATAATGTTGTGAATGTAATTTTTAGGTTATAAATAGATTCGGCGACAAAAGTACTGGTTTTATTTGATATAAGCAAATAAAAATAAGGAAAATATGCAGACTAAAAGTATAAAAAATGTTATAAACTTGTTTTTTTAGATTTTTTCACCTAACTTTGTTCAAAATTTGACAAAAATGAAGATTTTTTCGATAAGATTTTTGAGCATTTTGCTCTTGGTAACTTTTTCGATGGTGGCCGATGCACAATCGCAACGCATCGACCGAAAATCGTTGGTGCGACGACATAATCCCCACATCACTGACACGACGAATCATGTGTTTGCCAAAAAATGGCTCTTGGGCAGTGGCGAACTCATTTTCAACGTTGATGCGACGGGGTTGCAGACGTTTGCCAACGACGAGGAATGGCCGATTACGGTGGGACTGAACTTCCCCGACACCGCCGGAATCGACCGCCTCGATGCGAAACTCGACCGTTGGTCGGGCCGTTTCGACAGCCGTTTCTATCGAAATGGACAGCGGTTTCGCGTGGAAACAGTGTGCTTGCAGTCGGCGGTCGCCACACGCATCACGAGCGACACGATTTTCGAAATCGCTTTCCACTCACAGACCGGCTTTCCCGTCAGAACGCTCGATGAATCGTCGAATTTAAAGAAATACGAGCGAAGAAAACGCATCGTCGTCAAGGAAACCGACGGCCAGCAGACACACTGGCTGATGGCGATTTGGTATGGCGACGCCACCGTCAGGCAGGATGCCAACCGCATCGTGCTGACTTGCAAGGGCGGTTCGTTTGAAATGCTGTTCCGACGGATGAGTTCGAAGCCTACCGACGATTTCTACAACCAGGTCTATGCCGCTCCGTTCACCGACTACGCGCTGAACGTGGCGACCGAATGGAGCCTGTTCTGGAACGACTGCGGACTGGCCGATTTCTCCGCCAGCGACTCGCCCGAGGCGAAACTGGCCGAGCAGCGGATGGTCGAAGTACTCTATCAATTCGCCTCCGTGGAGATTGATGACTGGTGGCAACTGGCACCGCTTGCGCTCTACGGCTTCCCGTCGCAGGTGGCAACGGCTCTGCGTATGGCGATGAAAAACAACTCGCAGATTTATCACAGGCCGGAAGCCATCGCTGCCGCCGAGATGATTCTCCGCGCCTACGCCCATCCGTACATCGCCGAACGACACATCATCAAGCCCGAGGCCATCGAATACAATCAGACAACGGTTCGCAATGCCTATTCGCTGATGGTGATGTCGGTGGCGAAGCATTTGGAGGAAAATTCTTCGCTCGATTCGTTGAAAAACGACTCCGAATCGGCACTTTCGAACTATCTAAAGCGCGAAGGACTGCTCGAAGTAGCGGAAAAATGGGAATCGGACGGCGGAATCGCCTCTGCCTCGATTTTCCAACTGCCGCCATGGTCGGAAATCCTCTCGCAACCGGCAAGTCCCGAAAACGATGCACTGTTGCTCGTGGCCATCGCTGCCCGTCATTGGCCGGAGAATTGGAAGGTCTTGATAGAAGATATTGTGCCGATGGAAGGGAAATAAAAGAGGATGAGAAATCAAGTTTTTAAGATGTCCGAGGACGCGACAGAAGCCCAACTGCATTTCGATAACCTAACCATTGGCTATCGGACGCGTCGCCGTGAGGTCGTCGTGGCGAGTGGACTGTCAGCGACGCTCGAGCGCGGGAAACTAACCTGCCTGCTCGGGCGCAACGGCACGGGAAAATCAACCCTTCTCCGTACCCTCGCTGGCCTGCAACCACCGCTTAATAGCCAACTCTCAACTCTCAACTCTCAACTTTCCGTCGCCCTCGTTCTCACCGAGCGACCCGACCTGCGCAACCTCACGGCCTCGGAAGTCGTCGGCCTCGGTCGCACGCCCTATACCAATTTCTGGGGCACCTTGCACGAGGAAGACCGTCGCATCGTCGCCGAGGCCCTGCAACTCGTCGGTATCGAAGCCCTCGCAGACCGTCCGTTTGAAACCCTGAGCGACGGTGAACAACAAAAAGTGATGATTGCCAAGGCCCTCGCGCAACAAACCGCCACGCTGATGCTCGACGAACCCACCGCCTTCCTCGACTATCCCAGCAAGCGCGAGGTCTTTCAACTGCTGCACCGCCTTGCCCACGAACACGGCAAAGCCATCCTCCTCACCACCCACGATGTCGCCCTTGCCGAAGCGTTCTCCGACACCGTCTGGCTACTCTCCGACGGTCAACTCCTAACCGGCTCCGCCGATTTGCTTCAAAATATGTTGGAAAGCACATAAAATTACCTTGGAAAAGTGTAATTTATTAAACGTTTGTTTTTGTATTTCAAAAAAATGTGTAACTTTGTAGCCAATAAAGTTTGATTCCGAATAATTAATTAATAACAATGAAAGCGAAACCATTCGTCAAATGGGTTGGCGGTAAGACGCAACTCATTGAACAACTTGAAGCACTGCTTCCAGCTGACTTTGACCAATGGGAGAATGTCACTTACATTGAGCCGTTCGTCGGCGGAGCGATGCTCTTCCCCAATGCATTTAAATACGAAGATTCATGGCAAAGATAAAAGTTGAAAATACAGAGATTACAGTCGTTAGCATACAGAACGAAGATTATATCTCACTAACCGATATGGCTCACAGCCAGATGCAAGAGCATATAGTATTCAGATGGATGAGCTTGAAGAGTACTATTGAATATCTCGGTGAATGGGAGATGCTGTATAACCCTAATTTTAATTGTACCGAATTCGATACAATTAGGAATGCGGCAGGAAGCAACAACTTTGTTTTGTCTGTCAAGGCATGGATTGAGCGAACGGGCGCAATCGGCATTATGGCTAAAGCTGGCCGTTATGGAGGCACATACGCCCACAGAGATATTGCTTACCATTTTGGCATGTGGATAAGTCCGCGTTTCCAACTTTTGCTCGTTAAGGAGTATCAAAGACTCAAAGCTGACGAACAGAAGCTGCTCGAATGGTCAGCAAAACGTGAGTTATCTAAAATTAACTACCGTATTCATACTGATGCTATCAAGAGTAACCTGATTCCTGCAGAAGTAACTCGTGAGCAAGCAGCAATAAAATATGCCGAGGAGGCTGATGTCTTGAATGTGGCCATGTTTGGTATGACTGCTAAGCAGTGGCGTGAAGCTAACCCTAACTTAAAAGGTAATATTCGTGACTATGCCACTATCAATGAACTCATCTGCCTTTCAAACATGGAAAATATTAACGCCGTGCTCATCAACGACGGAATGTCTCAAGGCGAACGCCTCGTCAAGCTCAATCAGATAGCCATCCAGCAGATGCAGGTTTTGGAAGACAATAGTGGTAGAAAATTACTAAAGTAAACCTATATTTCTTATAGAGATGTTCAAACGAGCATCTCTATTTTTATGTTCAATTATCGCACTTTAAACGTATTTGATCTATTTTGATCTTTTTTGTTAAGTTTTGATCTATTCGCCAAATCATCATCTATTTTATGTACTTTTGCATAATGTATGACGAAGTACAGAATAGAAGTGACCGAGGTGCTGAGCCGCATTGTTGAGACGGATGCTGAAAATGAAGAAGATGCCGTCGAAATGGTGAGGCAGATGTATCGAAATTGCGACATCATTTTGGATGCTTCTGATTATGTTGAAACAGAAATCAGCGTGAAAAGATGAAAAAGCAGTGGCGGAACGCTTGTTTATCAAGATAATTGTTTAACTTTGCACTCGCTTATTGCTCGTAATCTGAGCGCTGGCAAACTTTGTGGAATTAGATAGCAGTATCTAAGTTCTAAGAGACTTTTAACGAAAACAGTCCACCAAACTAACAGTAGTTACAGAGAGTCTCTGGGGATGAGGATACGCCTATACAGCATAGGCGTACCCCTTCCTTTCACCTCTCTGTATGGGCTTCTGTGGTGGACGGCCTTCGTTAAGTGGTGAATTGGAGGTGGGTACGCTTTCTTTTGTCCACAGCCAAACGACAAAAGAGCAATGGGCACGGAAGTAAAACCATTTTTGAAGTGGGCTGGTGGTAAGGGGCAACTATTGAGCCAATTGTCTGAGCATTTGCCAGAGAGAATATGCAAAAAGCCATTCACATACATCGAACCGTTTGTTGGTGGTGGAGCTATGCTATTCTATATGTTGCAGCATTTTGGCAATATCAGGAAGGCTGTCATCAATGATGTCAATGAGGATTTGATACTTACCTATCATATTATCAAAGACGATGTTGAAGCCTTGATTGCTAACCTCGACAGATTGGAGAAAGACTATTTGGCCATAACGGACCAAAATGGGCGGAGCCAGATATTCTATGAGGTTCGTGAACGATACAACCAACATATCGGAAACAGCATTGAACGGGCATCCCAACTGATATTCTTGAACAAGACATGCTTCAATGGTCTTTTCAGAGTAAACAAGCGAGGGGCGTTTAATGTACCCTTTGGCAAATATGCCAATCCGACTATCTGTAATGCTGAAGTGTTGAGAGCTGACAGCCAACTGCTGCAATCATCTAAAGTGAAAATCTGTCAAGGGGATTATTCTCATACTTTGCAGCACATTGAAGGTCTCACATTTGTATATCTTGATCCTCCTTATCGTCCACTGGATGCCACTTCGAGTTTCACGGCATACGCCAAAGGCGATTTCAATGATGACGACCAGAGGGCACTTGCAGCTTTCTGCAACCAACTAACAGAAAGAGGTTGCTTTTGGATGGAAAGCAACGCCGATTGCTCTGCCAAGAATCCTGAGGATACTTTCTTCGAAGAACTATACGCAGATTATCGTATTGAACGAGTCTATGCCTCTCGCTTTATCAACGCGAACCCAAAGAATAGAGGGAAACTAACAGAACTATTAATAAAGAACTATGAATAAAGATTTCAATCTATTTATGTCTCAACTACAAGAGACGAATCAGACGCTGGATTTCTTCTGCGATTTCGACAAGATATCAGCTAACGTGGCAGAGGTGGAAATGAGCCTGAACACGCTGAATTATCTCATTGGTAAGGATGATTTGGCAAAAGGAGTTGCTGAAATCTGGCAGCGCGACCCTAAAGTTTTCGAGGTACTTGGAATTCTGATTGCCGTCAGAGACGAGGGAAGAAAACCTGTTGTGGATAAAGATGGCAATGTTGTGCTGTTGAAAAGCTATTTCGAGTCGTGCTCGAAGGTCGTGGAGTTTCTTCAAGGCACGGGATTAGCTGATATATTCCAATCACGTCGTATCAAAAATCTCGTAGATTATGTGTTTGGCATCGAGACAGGCCTTGATACCAATGCACGCAAAAATCGCAGTGGACACATCATGGAGAATACCGTTGCGAAGATACTGAAAGATAATTGTGTCGCATTTCGACAGGAAGTTTATTCATCTGAGTTCCCTGAATTGTCTGTCCTTGGTACAGACGAAAAGCGTTTTGATTTCTACATAAAAACTCCCGTCAAGAAATATCTTGTCGAAGTGAATTTCTATAGTGGTGGTGGATCTAAACTCAATGAAGTGGCACGTGCCTATACTGAGTTAGCGCCTAAAGTGAACTCCGTAAAAGGCTTTGAATTTGTATGGATAACAGACGGTATCGGGTGGAAGTCGGCACGAAACAAGTTAGAGGAAGCTTACAACACTATTCCAAGTGTATATAACCTGACAAGTATTGAGTCTTTCATTGGTCTCTTGAAATAATGCTAAAAGCCTATTACAAATCTCCGAATAATGACTTCATCATTCTCCACGGCAATTGCATGGAGCGATTGAAGGAGATAGAGGACAATTCTATCGATGCTATCTTTGCTGACCCTCCTTATTTTCTTAGCAACGGTGGTATTAGCGTACAAAGCGGTAAACAGGTGTGTGTGGATAAAGGGGATTGGGACAAAGGAGGAACGCCTGAATATATCTATAACTTCAACCGCCAATGGCTTTCCCTATGCCGTCCGAAGCTCAAAGACAATGGTACTATCTGGATTAGCGGTACACACCATAACATTCATGTCGTTATGCGCTGCCTGCAAGAGTTGGGCTATAAGGTGCTCAATACTATCACATGGCAGAAATCTGACCCACCACCAAATTTGTCTTGTAAATATTTCAATTTCTCTACGGAATTGGTAATATGGGCACGCAAGCATGAGAAGAAAACGCACAAGTTCAATTATGAGACGATGAAACAACTCAACGGAGGAAGTCAGATGGCAGATGTTTGGCGTATTCCTGCGGTTGGACTTTGGGAGAAACAGCAAGGCAAACACCCTACACAGAAACCGTTGCGTTTACTCTACAGAATCATCCTTGCTTCAACCAATGAGGGTGATACTATTCTTGACCCATTCAGCGGCTCTGGCACAACTGGTATTGCAGCCAATTTACTCGGACGCAAATATATCGGCATTGAAAAAGAAACAGATTTCGTGCAACTTTCCTTGCGTCGTAGAGAGGCGATAGAAGATGAAAAGACACGCAAGAAATTATGTGACAAAATGCGTGAAAACTTGCAAGAAGCCACCGTACTTGCCAATCATATGCGAGAGGAAGACCGCCAACTTGCAATGCAAACGGGTATTACTTATATGCGTGCTGGAGATTCGAAAGGTTCACTGCTTGTCAAGCAAGGTTTCGAGCGTCTGGGTTATGTGTGCCTGCATACCAATGGTGACAATCCTCAGTTATTCAAGCTGTCGAAGAAAGGCTTTCAGATTTGGACGGCAGAGGCGTTGCGCGAGAAAGGTTTTTCTGCGGAGAACGCGCCATATTACGCTGTTATGCGGTTTGATGCGACGAAGTCTATTCCTTTCGACCAACCGATTAATCTCCACAAACGCAACTATACGACTGTTGCCCAGATATACTCACTCGGCAACTTTATTGAAATCAAATAAACACATTTCTTATATGCAGGGAAGCATTCAATAGAATTATACTTCGATTCTTAAGTCCAACAAATTTGAATAAAAGAGCCATTGGATATATTAAATCAGACCAGTTTGAAGAACTTATAAAAACATCTTCAAAATAAAAAATAGAGGAAATTAGGGGAAATTTTGGGGGAATTTCCCCTAATTTAAAATTTTTATTGTATCGTTTGCAACAAAAAAGCTGAAAATAATATTTTAAATTCTTGCCAATTCTTGCAAGTTTTTGCAAAATTAGCAAGAATTTGTTGGTTTCTCGTTGTGGAATTTTCTAAACAACCGAATAAAATCGCCACAAATCACCGAAAATATACTAAAACTATAGTTGAAACCATATAAAATTGTTAAATATCATACTTTTTATATTAGAAATGATGTAGTTTGAGAAAAATGTTGTAATTTTGCATTCGAAATAATATAATTTGTATGGAAAAGACAAAATTATCAGTAGTGGTAAAGGCTTTACGCAAGGAATATGGCCTTACACAGGAAGATCTGGCAATGAAGTCGGGGGTCGGCCTTTGCTTCGTGCGAAATCTGGAGCAAGGTAAGCCGACGCTGCGGATGGATAAGGTGAACCAACTTCTCGACTTGTTTAATTACGAACTGACAGCAACCAAAAAATGACAAAGCAGCGAGTGCAGAGCCAAGTTTACTTGAGCTATGCCGAGTCGCGATGAAATTCGAATAAAATTCAAAGCAATGAGACAAGAAATTTGTCGAGCCTCTGCGAGACTCACCGACCGAGCGTTTGCAGTCGGCGTGGCCGGAGCAAACGACTTTTGAGGGAGGTAACCGATGGTGAAAGCCCTGCCCACAAAAAAAGAGAACCCAAAAGTTCTCTTTCGTGGACCAGGTAGGGCTTGAAATTTGTCGAGCCTCTGCGAGACTCACCGACCGAGCGTTTGCAGTCGGCGTAGCCGGAGCAAACGACTTTTGAGGGAGGTAACCGATGGTGAAAGCCCCGCCCACAAAAAAAGAGAACCCAAAAGTTCTCTTTCGTGGACCAGGTAGGGCTTGAACCTACGACCTCCAGATTATGAGTCTGTTGCTCTAACCGACTGAGCTACAAGTCCATTGCGATTTGCGGCTGCAAAGGTACGAAGAAACGGGCAAAACGCAAAATAAATTCGATTTTATTTTTATTCTGTTGCGGCCAGTCCGCCCTCGCTGGTTTCTTTGTAGAGCGACGGCAGGTCGTGACCCGTCTTTTTCATCACGCGAACGACGCGGTCGAAGGTGACACGGTGGCGACCGTCGCTAAAGGCACCGTAGAGTTGCGAATCGAGGGCGCGGGTGGCAGCGAAGGCGTTGCGCTCGATGCAGGGAATCTGCACGAGGCCGCACATCGGGTCGCAGGTCATACCGAGGTGGTGTTCCAGACCCATTTCTGCAGCGTATTCGATTTGCGCAGGTGAACCGCCGAAGAGCTGACACGCGGCGGCTGATGCCATCGCACAGGCTACGCCGACTTCGCCCTGACAACCGACGTCGGCACCCGAAATCGAGGCGTTTTGCTTGACGACATTGCCGATGATGCCTGCCGTGGCGATGGCGTGGAGAATGCGCTTCTCAGAAAAGAGATGACCGCGTGAGAGGTGATAGAGCACGGCGGGCAAAACGCCACTGGAACCGCAGGTCGGGGCGGTGGCGATGATGCCTCCTGACGCATTTTCCTCGCTGACGGCGAGGGCGTAGGAAAAGACCAGTCCGCGACTTTGCAGGTGTGCCTTGTAGCCCGATGCCTTCACGAAATAAGTCGGTGCCTTGCGGGCCAGTCCGAGTGGCCCAGGTAGTACGCCTTCGTTGTCGAGACCGCGCTCGACGGCGGCCTGCATCGTGTTCCAAATCTCGCGCAGATAGTCCCAGATGCTGCTGTCCTCGCACTTCTCAACGTATTCCCAATAGCCGCGACCATAGCGTTCGCACCATTCCTGAATCTCGCTGAGCGTTTGCATCGAATACACATCCTCGCCGCCGTGGTGAAGCGTGTCGTTCTCGCCTTCCGAGAGCGCACCGCCACCCACGCTGTAAACCGTCCATTCGTCGTGGCGGTTTCCGTCGGCATCGATGGCAACGAATTTCATTCCGTTAGGGTGGAAGGGCAGCACTTCACGCGCATTCCAGACGATTTCGACTGGTGCGACGCATTGCAGACCTTCGCAGATGGCGGCATCGGTCATATGTCCCTTGCCTGTGGCGGCGAGAGAGCCGTAGAGCGTCACCTCGAAGCGTTTGGCTTCGGGGTGACGCTGTGCATAGATTTGGGCGGCCTTCTGCGGTCCCATCGTGTGGGAACTCGACGGCCCTTTTCCGATTCTATAGAGTTCTCTAAGCGATTTCATCTTATTTCTTTGCCTTTTTGGCAGCCTTTTTCTTGGCGGTGGCGAGGGCTTTCAAAGCGGCTTTCTCGCCCTTCTTTTCGAGCGTATCCCAATAGACCTTGCCGACAGACTTCAACTGTTCTGTGAAGGCTTTTCCGCTGGCGTTGGTGGCTGCCTCGACTTCGGGCGATGCCCACGCGTGGCGATAACCCTTCACATCGTTCCAGTGGCCACGGGTGAAGTCGGGCACTTCGACGGGCATATTGCCCTTGTCCATCGACACGGCTCCGAGTTCGGCCAGACAGCACCACTCAGCGAGGTCGTAAACGTCCATGTCGAGGGGCAGACCGTTGCGCAGGCAATAGACGAAACGGGCATCCATAATGAAGTCCATACCGCCGTGTCCACCGACTTCCTTCGCCTCTTCGCCGTATTTCTTGACGATGGGCGAGGTGTATTTCTTCAGTAGCGCTTCCATATCCTTCTTGCTCATAAAACTATGGGCGTTGAGGTTCTCGTGGTCGGGCTTCACGCCTGCTTCGGCCATATCCTTGCCTGAAAGTGCATAGCCTTCGACGGGATATTTATTGGCAAAACCCTTCGTACCCGTGAGTTGATACATACGGCTGTAGGGCTGCGGCGTCATTACGTTGTGGTGGATTTCGATGACCTTGCCGTTCTCGGTCGAGATGAGCGTCGTGGTGTGGTCGCCGTTGCGGAATTCCTCGTCCTTGCCCGTGCGGTCTTTCACCAACTGACGGCCATTGAACGGCTTGGTGTCCATTGCCACGAGCGTCTTCATACGGTCGCCGCGGTGGATGTCGAGCACCTGAGCCACAGGGCCGAGTCCGTGTGTGGCATAGACGTCGCCACGGAATTTCTGGTTGTAGTCGAGTCGCCAGCCGAGTTTGTCATTCTCGCCTGTCTTCCAGTAATAATCCCAGAACTGCGAGAGTTCGTGACGATAGGCACCCATCGTGTAGATGACCTCGCCGAAAAGCCCTTGCTGAGCCATATGCAGCGAGTTCAACTCGAAGAAGTCGTAGCAGCAGTTCTCAAGAATCATACAGTGCAAACGCTTCTGTTCCGAGAGGTTGATGAGTTGCCAGATTTCGTTCATGTTCATTGCCGATGGCACTTCAATAGCCACGTGCTTACCGCTCAGCAGCGCCTCTTTCGCCACGAGGAAGTGGTGAATCCAGTCGGTGGCGATATAGACCACGTCGATGTCGTTGCGCTTGCAGAGTTCTTTGTAGCCGTTTTCGCCCGAATAGATGTCGGCAGGCGGCATCGAAGCATTTTTCAGGTACTTCTGACAGCCTTCGGCACGTTTTTCCACATAGTCGCAGAGGGCCACGATTTGAATGCCCGGAATGTGGGTCCAACGCTCCACGGCGCCCGGTCCGCGCATACCCAGACCGACGAATGCCACGCGCACCACGTCCATTTTCGGCGTGACGAGTCCGAGAGCGGTTTTTTGTCCGGCAGGCATCGTCGGAACTTCCGTCACGATGGTGCCGTCTTTCACGGTGTAAGGCCAGTCGAACTTACCGGCTTCGGGCTGCTGTGCCCACATTGTTACAGGCAGCATCAGTGCTGCAAACAGAATCGAAAAAAATACGTTTCGTTTCATAATGTTATGTTTTTGATTGTTTTAAATTTTGCGACATTGCCCTGCAAAATTACAACAAAATTTCGATTTTCTCGTCTTTTGACAAAAAAATCTTTTGGAAAACGCGAAAATCAATCTGATTTAAGTTTTTTTGAAGGGGAAAAAGCCTTCAACTCCGCGAAAAATCGGGGAAGGCGACGGGCTGACTGCCGTTTTCGATGGAAATGCGCGAAAGTTCGCTCACGGCGCACCATTCGGCGAGGTCATAGACGTCGATGTCGAGCGGAAGGCCGAGGTGCAAGCACTCGACGAGGCGGCTGTCCATACGCTGGCTCATCAGGTCGTGGGGCGTGCTGTCGCTGCTCTCAATCGACTGCCGCGTGCCGACAACGTGGTAGCGGCGTGTGTATTCGTGGGGACTGACGACATTGTGCTGCAAGAGGATGGTTTTGCCGTTTCGCGTGCGCATCAGCGTGGTCGTGTGGTCGCCGTTGCGGAAATCGTCGCGCTGGAAAGCATTCGTGTCCATACTGACAAGCGTTTCGAGCCAGTCGCTGCGGTGGATGTCGAGCAACTGGCAGGCGGGACCCATTCCGTGAGTGGGGTAGAGGTCGCCCCGCAACTGCTGATTGACGGCGACGCGCCAAGGTGTCCAACGCTCGCCAATCGGGTGGATGTAAGCACCCTCGACGTGGACAACCGTGCCGAAATCGCCCTTTCTGACGGCTTCCAACGCGGAAAGATGCCGACTGTCGTAGCAGCAGTTTTCGAGCATCGTGCAATGGCGTTGTGTGCGCTCGGCGGTATCGACCAACGCCCAACAATCAGCCAGCGTCATCGCGGCAGGAACCTCGATGGCCACGTGCTTCCCGCAGTTCATCGCCTCAAGTGCAATCGGCACGTGCGAAGCCCAGTCGGTGCATATATAAATAAGGTCTATGCCTTCGGCGTGGCACAAATCCGTGTGTCGGGTGAAAACAGTCGGGTGGAGGGGAAGTTTTTCTGCAACCGACTGTACGCGCTCTTCCGAAACATCGCAGAGAGCGGCAATTTCAGCGTGTTCTATCTCCAAAAATCGCTCCACGGCCTTCTGGCCTCGCTCGCCGAGTCCCACAATTCCGATGCGCACAACAGACATCGGTGGTGTGCGCAACTGGAAAACCGACTGTTGTCCGTCGGGTCGTTTCGGGGTGTCGGTCGTGATGGATTGGGGCATCATTTTTTCGATTTCTGACTGATAAAACGTGCAAAATTATTCTTTCTGACTGCAAAAGTAAGCATAAAAACTGTATTTTGCTTATTTTTTATCTGAAAAGACGCTTTTTCTAACAAAATTTGTCTATCTTTGCAAGAAATAATCGTCAAACGACAAGAAAATCATTCAAAACGATATGAAAAAATCAGTTTTTGCCGTCATTCTGGGTCTGATTGCGGCCTCGGCAGTGGCGAAAGATATCAAAATTGAGCGTTTCCGCTATGCTGGACCCTACGAAATGCGTGCTCCGTTGATGCTCGACAGCGTTTCGCTCGACTCCCAACCGTTCAAAGTGGAAAATCTGCTTGAAACACCTTTGAAACTCAGCCTTGTGAAGTCGGCGAAGGTGGTCGCAGACTCGGTTTTCTCGCACTCGGGCACGCCCTCGCTCCATTTGCTGGGCTTCCAAGTGCAAAATTCGGCTTTTGCGAAGGCGAAAATCAGCGTGAAAGGACTGAAAAACTACCATCTTTACATTGATGGCAGTAAAGCGAGCGGCGGCGAAACGCAGTTGCAGCCTGGTACGCACGAAATCGTCGTGAAATACCTCACAATTGATGCCGGCAGCGACACGGTTCGCGTGAATTTGACGAGCGACGCCGACCTGACTGCCGATGCTACGACGGGAAAACGCCTGTTGACCATCAACGACCTCTACGACGGTCTGCGAATCGGCAGTTTCAGCCTCAGTCCCGACGGTCGTTACGCCATCACGAGTTACACCGAGACGCTCAGCACGGGCAGGTCATCGACGCGCTACCGCGTGACCGACACGAAGACGGGCACCATCGTCGGCGAGAGCGACAAGGCGATTTCGTGGATGCCGCGCTCGAACCGCTATTATTACACGCAACCCAGTGAGGGCGGTCGGCGGATTGTTACGGTCGAGCCTGCCACGGGTTTGGTCAGCACGTTGGCAACAGGTCTCAGCGAAGACGGTTTTGTCATCGCTCCGAACGAAAAATTCCTGATTCTCACGCATCGAAACGACGGTCCGAAAGGCGACAAGGATGTGCATCAATACGTCGAACCCGACGACCGCCAACCCGGTTGGAGAAATCGAACCAGTTTGCTCTATCACGACATCGCCACAGGCTCTTCACAGTCGCTCACCTACGGTCACCACGATGCCCTGCTGAGGGACATTTCCGAGGATGGCCGCTATGTGCTTTTTATGACGTCGAAAAGCCGACTGACAGCCCGTCCGACAACACTTTACTCGATTTTGAGGCTTGATTTGCAAACAATGATAGCCGACACCATCGTCAAGGACGACGGTTTTATTGGTTCGGCGAAATTCTCGCCCGACGGTCGCACGCTGGCCGTGCAAGCATCGCCCGAGGCCTTCGGTGGCATTGGCAAGAATCTGCCCGCCGACCGCACGCCCAGTATGTACGACTACCAACTTTTCCTCGTCGATGTCGCCACGCACAAGGTCACGCCGCTCACGCGCACGTTCAACCCCAGCATCGACAATTTCCAGTGGAGTAGGGCAGACGGAAAACTCTATTTCACCGCCAACGACCGCGATAAAATCAACTTTTTCGTCGCTGATGCTAAAACATTGAAAATCAATCAGATCAATACGCCAGAGGACTGCGTTCGCCGCTTCTCGTTGGCCAAAACGCAGCCGATGGTCGCGTGGACGGGCGTGAGTGCGTCGAACAGCACGCGCAGTTACCTGACCAACCTCAAGACTCAGAAAACGACCCTCGTCGAAGACCAACACGCCCGCCTTTACGGCGACATCGCCCTTGGCGACTGCAAGACGTGGGACTTCGTGAGTTCGCGTGGCGACACGATTTGCGGTCGCTACTACCTGCCGCCGCTGTTCGATGCCACGAAAAAATATCCGATGCTCGTATATTATTATGGTGGTTGCTCGCCCACGCCGCGCTATTTCGAAAGCGGCTACGCGCCCCATCTCTATGCCGCGCAGGGCTACGTCGTGTTCGTCGTGAATCCCAGTGGTGCCGCAGGTTTCGGACAGGAATACGCCTCGCGCCACGTGAACACCGCAGGCGACTTCGTGGCCGACGACATCATCGAGGGCACGCGCTGCTTCGCCGAGGAACATCCCTTCGTCGATGGCAAGAAAATCGGCTGTCTCGGTGCCAGTTACGGCGGTTTTATGACGCAATATCTCCAGACGAAAACCGACCTTTTCGCCGCCGCGATGAGCCACGCCGGCATCAGCGACCACACGAGTTACTGGGGCGAAGGCTACTGGGGCTACAGCTACAGCGAGGTGGCGATGGCCAACAGTTATCCGTGGTCGCACAAGGAACTCTACGTCGAGCACAGTCCGCTCTACAACGCCGACAAAATCCACACGCCGATACTCTTCCTGCACGGAACGGCCGACACCAACGTGCCCGTCGGCGAGTCTATTCAAATGTACACCGCCCTGAAACTCTTGGGTCGCGAGACCGCTTTCGTCGTCGTCGAGGGCGAAAACCACTGGATTCAAGACTACAAAAAGCGTCAGAAATGGCAAGCCACCACTTTCGCGTGGTTCCAGAAATGGCTCAAAGGCGACCCCACGTGGTGGGACACGCTCTACCCCGAAAAAAATCTCTAAAATCCCTTTCACTCCCCTTCCATTCCCTTCAAAACCCTTCAAAACCCTTCAAAACAATGCATATCGCCATCGCAGGAAATATGGGCAGCGGCAAGACAACGCTCACCAACCTTCTCGCCCGTCACTACGGGTGGGAACCGCGTTTCGAGGCCGTCGAATACAACCCCTATCTCGAAGACTATTACGCCGACATCGCCCGCTGGTCGTTTGCGCTTGAGATTTACTTTCTCAAGCAGCGATTTCGCGACCTGCTCGACATCGCCAAGGCTGAGCACACCGTCATCCAAGACCGCACCATCTACGAGGGCGTCTATGTCTTCACCGCCAACAACCACGCCATGGGCAACCTCTCCGACCGCGATTTCCAGACCTATATGGAACTCTTCGAGTCGATGCTCTACGTCATCAAAGACCCCGATTTGATGATTTATCTCCGCGCCTCCGTGCCCCATCTCGTGCAAAACATCCAGAAGCGCGGTCGCGAATACGAACAGAGCATTCACATCGACTATCTGCGCGGTCTGAACGAACGCTACGAAGACTTCATTTTCAATAAATACAAAGGAAAACTGCTCGTCATCGATGCCGATCCCATCGACTTCGAGCACAACCCCAAAGAGTTTGCCTCGATCATCGACAAAATCGACCGCACCCTCTTCGGCCTTTTCCCAGATTAAATCCCCCTTCACTCCCCTTTCACTCCCCATTAATAACCCTTAAAACCCAAAAATATGCATATAGCAATTGCAGGAAACATCGGCAGCGGCAAGACAACGCTCACCACGCTGCTCGCCAAGCGCTACGGCTGGACACCCCGATTCGAGCCCGTGGACAACAACCCCTATCTCAGTGATTTCTACGCCGATATGGCACGCTGGTCGTTCAACACCCAAATCTACTTCCTCAACAAGCGATTCAAGGAAGTCGTCGAGATTTCGCGCTCGCCCGAGACCGTCATCCAAGACCGCACCATCTTCGAGGATGCGCGAATTTTTGCGCCCAACCTCCACGCCCAGGGACTGATGTCCGACCGCGATTTCGAGAACTACACCGACCTGTTCGACCTGATGATTTCGCTCGTGAAACTGCCCGACCTGATGATTTATATCCGTTCGACCATCCCCACGCTCGTCGCCCAGATTCAGAAGCGCGGACGCGAGTTCGAGCAAGGCATCCGCATCGACTATCTCGAAGGACTGGGTCGCCGCTACGAAGAGTGGATTGAAAGTTACAAAGGCAACCTCATCATCGTCGATGGCGACAACTTGAAGTTCGGCGAGTCGGCAGAAGACCTCCAGAAAGTCATCGACATGATCGACGCGAAGCTTTTCGGTCTTTTTCCGATGGAATGATGTGCGATTTTTGTAAAAATTTCCGTAATTTTAATAAAAAACTCGGAAAAAACACCCTATTCCAAAAAAATGTAGTAACTTTGCCCCAAATTTCAAGGATAATCGCGCGCACGCGTATAAATATAATGTATAAATAAATAATTAAAAATCGTTTAAACGTATGAACTACCGCTTTTTTAAACTGTCCAGAAAGGTCTTTTTGGGCCTGAGTCTGGCAGTGATTTGTGGCGGATTCTTTTCGTGTCATGACCGCTACGACCTCGACGAGGAAGGCAACTTCCCGAGTTGGCTGGGAGAGAGCATCTACGACCAGTTGAAGAATCCCAATCCGGAAGTGCTTTCAGGTACTTTCAACAATTATGTGCGGCTCATCGATGATTTAGGTTTCGCTGAAACGTTGGGCAAGACAGGTTCAAAGACCGTCTTCCCCGCCAACGACGAAGCCTTCGAGCGCTTCTACAGGAATAATTCTTGGGGCGTGACGAAGTACGAAGACCTGACCGAGTCGATGAAAAAAATGCTGCTCAACACCTCGATGCTCAACAACCCCATCCTCGTGGAAATGCTTTCCAACGCGATGGTGTCGGGAGAGTTGTCGCAGGGTGTCGTATTGAAACACCGCATCGGTGGTGAGCGCTACGACTCGATTACCTACATCTACGGACCTGCTGGAATGCCCAAAAACAATGTCTATTGGGAGAAATTCTACGACAGAGGCATCAACCTCGTCATGGACGCTTCCGACCCGATGATGGTGCACTTCACTGCCGAGCAGATGATTGGTAACAACATCACCACACGCGGCGACGGCAGCGACTTCGAAGTCATCACTGGCTCGAAGTACAACGACGACGAGAAGTCGGCTTACATCTTCCGCAACAGAATCCTCAAGGCCGATGTGACCTGTAAGAACGGTTACATCCACCAGTTGGAAGATGTGCTCGTGCCGCCGGGAAACCTCGCCGAAGTGATCCGCAACAATGGCAACAGCAACTATTTCAGTCGAATGATCGACCGTTTCTGCGCTCCTTACTACGATGGTGCACTCACCAATCGCTACAACGACTATGCGCAGGCCTACGGCAAGCAACTCCTCGACTCCATCTTCCAGTTGCGCTATTTCAGCCAGCGTTCGCAGGGTTCGAAAGCACTGGACATCGACCCGAACAACTCGCAGGTTCCCAACCTGCTCAGCTACGACCCGGGATGGAACGCCTACACCAATGGTATGGGTGGCAACGAACTCTCCGACCTCGGAGCCATGTTCGTTCCGACCGACGACGCCATCAAGAAATACTTCTTGCCGGGCGGTAGCGGTGCATTCCTCATCGACCAATTCGGTGTGCGGGAGAACACCGTCGAGAACCTCAACGAGAATATCGACTCGATTCCGGGCAATATCATCGTGGCCTTCATCAACAACCTGATGAAGTCGTCGTTCGTCAATACCGTTCCGAGCAAGTTCGGCGACATCATGGACGACGCCTCCGACCCGATGGGACTCACCCTCGACGTCATCAACCGCAATGAAAACGGCCAATACGACGTGAAAATCGCCAACAACGGCGTGGCTTATATGCTCAACACCGTGTTCGCACCGAACCAGTACGTCGCCGTGTCGGCTCCTGCCTTCTTGAGCACCAACATGCGCATCATGAACACCGCCATCCAAGACGGTTCGAGCACGATGGGTACGCCCCTCGGCTACAGCATGAACTACTATGCCTACCTCCTCGCTATGAGCGCCAACTACGGCTTGTTTATCCCCACCGATGAGGCTTTCGGCAAGTATTATATCGATCCCACCATGCTCAAGAGCCCGCAGCCTCGTGCATTGCGTTTCTACTACGATGCCAAAAGGAGTCCCTACGTGTTCTGCTCGTCATGGAAATTCGACCCGACGACAGGCGAAGTGGGCACCGAACCCACCGACTCCATCGAGCGTCTGACCAAAGACAAGTTCAGGTCGCAGTTGAAAGACATTCTGAACTACCACACCGTCGTCTTGAACGATGGCGAGGAGATTGGAACGAACCGCTTCTACAAGACGAAGCACGGCGGCGAAGTGTTGTATGAGAACGGCACCGTGATGAGCGGCGGCCAAATCGACGAGGGACTGCCCGTGTCGAACATCATGTCAACCTATCGCCAGAAAAACGGTACGGCTTTCGCCATCGACCAACTGATTCAGGCTCCGCAGAAGTCCGTTTACAAAGTGCTCAGAGATAATGAAGCTTTCACGGAATACGTTCGCCTGCTCGACGGATTCGGCAACGACGAACTCTTCTGGTTCGCTTCCGACCGCATGAGAGAGAAGAACAACCTGACGAAGAAGACCCGTCGCGACGGCTATCTGATTTTCGTCAATGAGGCCGGCCACTACGGACTCGACTACGACGTGAAGTTCTTCAACTCGTATAACTACACCGTCTATGTGCCCGACAACGAAGCCATGCAACGCGCTTACGACCTTGGACTGCCGAAGTGGGAAGACATTCAGGAAATCTATGATGCCCATGCCGAGGAGTGGAGCCAGTCGCCCACCAATCCCTCGCCCGCTTTGCAAGATGCCCGCAACAAGGTGTTGGCGATGATTGAGGAAATCAACGCTTTCGTGCGCTACAACTTCCAAGACAATTCGGTCTATGCCGACAACGTGGTCGATGGTGGTGTCTATGGCACAGCCTGCTCCGACACGCTCGGTATCCGCGAAAAACTCACCGTCAGCGGTGGTGGCAACACCCTCACCGTGACCGACAACCGCGGCAACCAAGTCAGCGTGAATGGCAACTCTGGAAAAATTGTGAACCAAATGACTCGCGACTACGTGTTCAGCCACAAGGCCGATGCTGTTGACCGCAACGGAAAGCCGCAAGAGAAGTCCATCACGACCTCTTCGTTTGCCGTGGTCCATCAGATCAGTGCGCCGCTGAACCACCACCGCAACACCGACCGCTACGACGGGCTCTGGAGCGGGTCGCAAGCCAAGAAGAACCTATCGGCCTTCAGAAGGTTATACGACACTCGATTGTATCAGAAATATTAAAAAAAGAGCCAGAATATGAAAACAAAGAATATCAAATATCTCATAGTAGCCGTTTGCGCCTTTTTCAGCACGGCAGCAATGGCTCAGGGCACGCGCATCTCGGGTACAGTCAGTGACTTGGAAGGCCCGATCATGATGTGTAACGTCGTCGAAATCGACGGCAACAACCGTATCGTGTCCAATGCGCAGACCGACATCAACGGTAACTTTTCGATGGAGGTCGTTAATACGAAGAATAAACTTCAGGTGTCATACGTCGGCTATCGGAAAGTGACCATTCCCATCGGCGACAAGACCACGTTCAACATCACGTTGGAAGAAGAAAACACCATCAAGGAAGTCGTCATCAAGGCCAAGCCGAAGTATCGCCAAGGCGGTCTGGTCATCCCCGAAAACGAGGTGTCGTCGGCCAAGCAGACCTTCAATATGAGCGAGGTGGAAGGACTTTCGTTCACCTCTGCCGACGAAGCCCTACAAGGTAAGATTGCTGGTCTCGACATCGTGGCCAACTCAGGTAACCTCGGTTCGGGAACCTCGATGCGTCTGCGTGGTGTCACCTCGATCAACGGTTCTTCGGAGCCTCTGATTGTGGTCGATGGCAACATCTTCGACAACCCCGACGAGTCGTTCGACTTCGCCTCGGCCAACGAAGAAACTTACGCAGCACTGCTTTCGGTGAACCCGTCGGACATCGAGAAAATCGACGTCTTGAAAGACGCTGCCGCAACCGCCATCTGGGGTTCGCGTGGTGCCAACGGTGTCATCTCGATTACCACGAAGCGTGGTTCGCGCGGTGCCACCCACGTCGATTACTCGTTGCGCGTGCAGGCCAACTGGCAGCCGAAGGGCTACAACCTGCTCAACGGTGACGAATACACGATGATGCTCAAGGAAATGTACTACAACCCGCAGCAGAGCGCATCGGCCACCGACGACATCAACGAAATCAACTACAACCCCTCGTGGGCTGAATACGAGAACTGGAACAACAACACCGACTGGGTGAAAGCCGTTCAGCAGGTCGGATGGAGCCAGTATCACTACCTGACCATCTCGGGTGGTGGTGAAAAGGCCAACTTCCGCATCTCCGCCGGTTACGACCACCAGAAAGGTACGATCATCAGACAGACGCTCGACCGTTTCTCGACGAAACTCGCCCTCGACTACTTCGTCAGCGACCGCATCGTGTTCCGTACGACCTTCCCGCTGACCTACACCTATAATAATAAGAACTACTCAGGTATTCTCGGCATCGCCCAGAAGATGGCTCCGAACATGAGCATCTACCGCCAGAACGCTGACGGCACCGACACCGACGAATACTACATCATGCTGCCCTCGGGCAACAGCCGCACACAGCCCAACCGCTCGTCGTCGCAGCTGTCGTCGATTCGCGGCCTCGGCAACCCCGTTGCCATCGCCGACCTCGCGTGGGTTCACGATAAGACCTATCGTATCTCGCCCGAGTTCAAACTCGACTACTACCTCTTGGGCAAGGACGAGGACAAGACGCGCCTCGACTACTCGGGACTGGTCTATATGGACATCTTCTCGGAGAGTCAGCCCAAGTTCTACCCGGGCTCGCTCAGCACCGACGGTTGGGCCAACGACAACTACAACCGCAACGAGGTCTATGACTACAACTCGCTGGCCATCACGACCCGCCACACGCTGACCTTCACCCCGCATTTCCGCAACAAAGATTGGTACTTGACCATGCTCGGACGCTGGGAAATGTCGATTGGTCAGAACAACAGCCAGACCATCAGCGTGGTGAACGTGCCGAACGGCATCGAAGCACCCTCGGTCGATGGTAGGCACCCGACGATGAGTTCGGGTAACGGCGAATGGCGCTCGATGTCGGCCTCGTTCCAGCACCACATGTCCTATAAGTCGCGCTACGTGTTGGGCTTCTCGCTCCGCGCCGACGGTACGACCAAGTTTGGTGACTCCAGAAAATGGGGTTATTTCCCCAGCGTCTCGCTGCGTTGGAACCTCATCGACGAACCCTTCTTGAAATGGGCGAAGCCGACGGTTTCGATGCTGTCGTTCCGTCCCTCGTGGGGTATCGTGGGTCGCCAGCCCGGTGGTGAATATCTGCAATATGCCCGCTACGCTTCGAGCGGTACCTATGGTATCTCGGGTGATGCCATCACCTATCTCGAAGGCTTGCAGCTGAACCGCCTGCAGTGGGAGCGCACGATGCAGTACAACATCGGTGGTGACTTCGGTTTCTTCAACGACCTCATCACAGGTGACTTCAACTATTACTTCAAGCGCACGCGCAACCTGCTGATGTCGGGTGTCCGCATTCCTTCGACCACTGGTTTCGGAACACTCGCATGGACGAATGTCGGCGAAATGACCAACCAAGGTTGGGAATTGAACATCAATGCCAACCGATTCCTGAAAATCGGCAAGTTCGAGGTGAGCGCCAACTTCAACATCGCCCAGAACCGCAACGAAATCGTGGAAATGGACCAGAGCGTGCTCGAATCCATCAACTCGGAATGGGATGCCGGTTCACGTGGCCAGTATCTGAACCGCATTCAGACGGGTAACCCCCTCGGTTCGATTTACGGACTGCGCTACCAAGGCGTCTATCAGTATTCTTACGACTACCTGCTCAACATGAAAAACAGCCACGGCTGGGATGGCGAGCAATTCCGCAACTATATCAACAACGAGTTCCTTGCCAGCGGCAAGACCGCTCCGATTGCCATCGGTGCCGACGGTCGCGTGCTGATGGACTCCCACGGAAACCCCATCCAGCAGGTGTATAACTTCAAAGACGGCACACCCTTGTATAAGTTCCAAGGTGGTGACGCCATCTATGAAGACGTGAACAACGACGGCCAGATCAACTCACTCGACATCGTTTATCTGGGTAACTCCAACCCGAAAATCAGTGGTGGTTTCGGCTTCAGCTTCTTCTACGACAACTGGACGCTGAAGACCAGTTTCACCTACCGCCTCGGCCACAAGGTCGTGAACAACGCCCGCATGAACCTCGAAAAGATGTTTGATGCCTACAACCAGAGTTCGGCCGTGAACTGGCGTTGGCGCAAGAACGGCGACGTGACGACCATGCCGCGTGCCATGTTCAACTCGGGTTACAACTTCCTCGGCAGCGACCGCTACGTGGAAGATGCCTCTTTCATTCGCATGAGCTACGTGCAGCTCTCGTACAGGTTCAAGAAAAAGACGCTCCAGGCCCTCGGTCTGCGCAACTTGGCCATCAGCCTGTCGGGACAGAATCTCCTCGTCTTCACGAAGTATAGCGGAACCGACCCCGAACACGGTGCCGGCGCATGGGGTATTGCCACCGACGGCTCTCAGACTCCGCGAAGCAAGTCGATTACGATGAACATCAATGTTGGATTCTGATAAATTGGTAAAAAGGTAAAAAAGTAAAAAGGTGAATTATATGAAAAAGGATATTTTCAACAACATGGCGAAAAAAGGATTCTACATACTCCTTTACTCCCTTGCTCCTTTACTCCTCGTCAGCTGCAACGACTTCCTGACCATCTACCCGACCGATAAAACCATCGGCGAAGACTTCTGGAAATCGAAGGAAGACGTGAAGAATATGGTGACGGGAGCCTACAGCCAAATGACTTCAGAAGGTTGTCAGGAGAAAGCCATCGTCTGGGGCTCGTTCCGCTCCGACGAACTGGTGCAGTACAAAGACAACGGCAATTCCGACTTGCAGAACATTAGTGCTGTGAACCTGCTGCCCACCAACGGATACAACTCGTGGGAGAACTTCTACAGCGTCATCAACCGTTGTAACATCGTGTTGAACCACATCGACGAAGTGCTCGAAGTCGATCCCGCCTTCACACGTGGCGACTACGACGAAACCCGCGCACAGATGCTCGCCCTGCGCTCGCTCTGCTATTTCTACCTCGTGCGCACCTTCCGCGACGTGCCCTACACGACACAGTCGTATGAAGACGACGACCAGGAAATGATGATTCCGCAGACCACGCCCGACAGCGTGCTGCAATTCTGCATCCGCGACCTCGAAGAGTCGGAGCGCTACATCTTGAAATCGGGAGCCTACGGAGTAGGAAACTGGCGCAACAAGGGCTACTTCACGACCGACGCCGTGCGTGCCCTGCTCGCCGACATCTACCTCTGGCGCGCCTCGATGACCCACAACGCTGCAGACTACATGAAGTGTGTCGAATATGCTGACAAAGTCATCCAAGCCAAGCACGAATACTACGAGACCATCAATCAAGGTCGTTTCACACAGATTGAAGACGACATCTATCACCTCGATGAAGGCGGTAGCGAGATGTTCATCAACCTGTTTGTCCATGGAAATGCCCACGAGAGCATTCTCGAATGGCAGTTCAACTCCGAAAACAGCGGAATTGGTAAGTATTACGTCAATGGCCACGGTGCAAACCATGGAATCATGATGGCTTCGAAGATTTTCACCCTCTATGAAAATTCGGCGAATACCCCGCAAGGCCTGATGGCATTCCATTCGAGAAACGACTATCGCTTCTGGATGAGTTCCTATGATGCCGGCAACGGTGAAGCCATCTACGGCCTCGACATCCGCAAAATGGTGGAATCGGCCTATGCTCCGATTGGTAACCCCGGCTCAGGCAACGCCGCCAAGGAAAAGCCCGACAACGTGGCTCGCAGCAACCGCAACTGGATTGTCTATCGCCTCACCGACGTGATGCTCATGAAGGCTGAAGCCCTCGTGCAACTCGCAGGCGACGAGCCCGACGATCCCAACCTCAACAACGCCTTCTGGCTCGTGCAGAAAGTCAACAAGCGTTCGATGTATCGACTCGCTGCCGACACCCTGCAACCCAGTTCGTTCAACAGCAAGGAGCAGATGGAATTCCTCGTCCTGGCCGAGCGCGGACGCGAACTCAACTTCGAAGGCAAGCGCTGGTACGACCTGATGCGCTACTGCTATCGCCACATGGAAGGTGTCGATATCAAGACGAAGATGGCCGACAAGACCGAATGGCCCGCCCTCTACGACGGAATGCTCAAACTGGTCGTCAGAAAATACGTGAACGGTGGCGACGCTGTTTCATACAAGATGAAGAGCGAACCCTTCCTCTACTGGCCTGTCTTGGAGCGAGAACTGCGCGTCAACCGACTACTCAAGCAGAATCCCGTCTTCATTCAGGATGAAACTACGACTAAACGATAAACCCCATTAAAACGATTCAAGATTATGAAATTCAATGTAAGAAAACATATCGGAAAGCTCTTCCTCGTCATGGCCGCAGTCATGATGGTCGGGCTGAACAGTTGTAGGGAGGAAATCGACGACTCGAACCTCTACACCTTCACGGGTGAGACCATCGAGGACTACATCGCCAATCGTCCCGACCAATTCAGTAATTTTAACTACATTCTCAAGCGTATCGGCTACGACCAAATTCTCTCGGCCTACGGCACATACACCTGTTTTGCGCCGACCAACGATGCCGTGACAGCCTACGTCGATAGCCTTTACAACGACATGAGCAAAGACGGACTGCCCCACAACGGCATGACCGGCCCCGGACTGGAAGGCCTCACCGACTCGCTCTGCAACGACATCGCCCTGTTCCACCTGCTCTATAGCGAGGTGATGGGTGTCGATATGAACAGCGGAATGACCATCAACACGATGCTCGGACGCGACATCAACACATCGATCGACCCCGAATCAGGCCGACTCGTGCTCAACGAGCACTCGATGATTACGCTGATGGACAACGAACTCGAAAACGGCGTGCTCCACGAAATCAACCACGTGCTCACCCGCTCGAACAACCTCATCGCAGGTGAACTCAGCAAGCACGAGGAATTCACCATCTTCAACCAAGCACTCGTTGCCACGACGCTCGCCGACTCACTTTCCGACCTCGAGCGCAAGAACGTCATCCTGCCCAAGCAGTACAAATGTAACAAGTCGAAAGACAAGCGAATCTACACGGCAGGACGAACGGCATTGGAAGATGAACTGGGAACGTGCAAACTCGGATACACCATCTTCGCCGAGACCGACGAGGTGTTGAAAGCCAACGGCATCAACAACATCGACGACCTCGCAGCCTTTGCCAACCAAGTCTATGCCAACTGCGCCAAGCCAGAAACCGGCTGGTACGACTACTTCCGCAACAATGGCATCGAAGTGAGCACCGGAACCGACTATTCCAACCCCCACAACGCGTTGAACATGTTCATGCGGTATCACATCCTGCGCTACATGGTGTCTTACGACAACTTCTTCTTCACCGACAAGGAAGGCGTTTCGAACCATTCAGCCGCTCCCATCTACGAGTACATGGAGACGATGCTGCCTTTCACGCTGATGAAGCTCTCGCGCATCAACGGTTCGCCGCGCATCAACCGCTGGGTGACCAACAGCACGCTGACCGACCGCGAGGCAGAACTGGCTTCGCCCGCCATTGCCACCGTGATGAAGGAAGGAATCCTTGTCGATAAGTCCAACATCCAGTCGCTCAACGGCTACATCCATCCCATCAACGGCATGTTGGTCTATGACTACGACGTGCCCCACGGAACGCTCAACGAGCGCATGCGCTTCGACATCCTGTCGCTGCTGCCCGAAATGATGAGCAACGGTCTGCGCCGAATGAACCCGAAAGACGTGAAAGCACGCGCAGGCGGCACCTTCGACACCTTCGGTGGTGACGGAAACATGCGTATTCCCGAGAACTTCTGTAAGAACATCCGCGTCTATAACGGCGACAACTCCGAAATCTACTATCTCGGAGGTCAGGACGTGCCTTGGTGTAACTACCAGCGCGATGAGTTGAACTGTAACGGCGCCTACGACTTCGCACTCCGCCTGCCGCCGCTTCCCGACGGCACCTACGAACTCCGCCTCGGCTTCACCGCCAACGAACTTCGTGGTATGATGCAGTGCTACATCGGCCGCTCCTCGGCCATCACGTCGATGCGCGCCCTCGACATTCCGCTCGACATGCGCCACAAGCCCTATAACCTCGACGAAACCAACTCCAACTACGTCAGTTCCGACGGAACCGTCATTCCCGACGAAGTGACAGGTTGGCTGCCCTACTATCGCTACACGTCGGACAACGGTGTGGAAAGCGACGCCAACATGCGCAGCCTCGGCTGGATGCGTGGTCCGATGGCCTACATGTACATCGGACAATCGAAGAACTCGCGCCGCTATCCGGGCTGTCTGCGTCGAATCCTCGTCAAGCAGCAGTTCGAGCAAGGTGAATATTGGGTTCGATTCAAGACGGTGCTGCCCGACAACACCTCTTCGGAATTCTATCTCGACTACATCGAACTCTGTCCCGAGAACGTCTATAACAATCCGATGTACTTGGAGGATATGTTCTAATTGATTATGAATTAAGAATTAAAAATTATGATAAGCAAGATGAATATGAAAAAGGTGAGTCTGAGGTTTGGAATGGTCTCCTTAATCCTCATCTCCTTAATCCTCACCTCCTGTAAAGAATGGGACGAGCACTACGACGCAGGCAGTGCCGTAGAAGGCTCGGCCACGGCAACCATCTGGGAGAACATCACGGCCAACAGCAATCTCTCGCAGTTTGCCGCACTGGTGCAGAAAGCCGGCTATGCCGAACTGCTGAAATCGACGCAGACCGTCACCGTTTGGGCTCCGCTCAACGACACCTTCGACTACGAAGCGCTGATGAACGAGAACAACGAGACGCTGCGGAAAGAGTTCGTCCAGAACCACATCGCACGCAACAACTATCCTGCATCGGGCCGCGTCGAGACCTCGATTTCGATGCTCAACCTCAAGCACCTCGTCTTCGAGGGCAACGGCAACTACACGATGGACGGAATCGCCGTGGCACAGCCCAACGTGGCCAGCCTCAACGGCGTGCTCCACACCATCAACGGCAAGCTGCAGTTCCGTTCGAACATTCTTGAGTCGCTCAACAACAAGGACTTCCCCATCGACTCCATCAGCGATTTCGTCCACAGTTACGACGTGTTGCGCCTCAACGAGTCGAAGAGCACACCCGGCCCCGTGGTCGATGGTCAGCTCACCTATCTCGACTCCGTTTTCGACGACTACAACTTGCTCTGCCAGAACTATGCCTACATCAACCGCGAGGACAGTAACTACTCGATGGTTGTCCCCAGCAACGAGGCATGGACCAAGGCGATGGACTACATCAAGAAGTGCTACAACTACGTGAACTTCTCCTACTTCGACAAACCCTCTTCGAAGGGAACCAATCAGACGCAGGAGCGCGTGACGCTGTCGCCCAGTCCTGAATATTGGAACGACTCCATCAGCCACGACAAGATGCTGACAGGTCTGTTCTACAATAACAACCTCTTCGACAACAAGAAACTGATGAAGTGGGCCGAAGGCGAACAACCCCAAATCGACTCGCTGATGACGACGTGGTACGACCGCATCTACACCGAAGATGCCGAGCAAATGCTCAAGGCGACCACACCCGTGAAGAAGAGTAACGGCGTGATGTTCGTCACAGGCGACTCGCTCCACCTGCAGCCCTGGCTCTTCTGGAACCCGATTATCAACGTCGAAGCAGAGTTCGGAAGCAACTTAGCCGCCGTGGAGAACGGTAGTGACAGAACGGAAAGAGTCACAGCCGAAACGCAGAATCCGCTCGTTCCCGGCTCGGTTTCGAACCAAGGCTATGTCACGGTGTCGCCGAACACCAACATGTCGAATGTCGAGTTGAACTTCTACCTGAGAGGTGCCCGTTCGACGACCTACGTCCTCTATGGCGTGTTCGTGCCGGCCAACATCACCAACCGATTCATTCCGCAGGAAGACATCAAACCCAACCAAGTGCAAGTGCAGATTGGTATGAACAGAGCCAACGGTTCGTTGCCTGCCAACCCGACCACGCTGACAAGAACCGACACGATTGGCTACGATGACGAAGGCAAGCCGATTACCAAAATCGTCAACCTCTTCACCAACGACCCGTCGAAGGTCGATACCGTCTGCTTTGGTGAAATCACCTTCCCGATTTGCTACTACGGTATGGCCGGTTCGCCCTACCTTCGCGTGCTGAGCCGCGTGCCCGTCGGCAACACCGAGTTCGACCGTACCGTGCGCATCGACCGCTTTTTCCTGCTCCCCAAAGAGTTGGACGCATATATGAAGCAACATCCTGACTATAAGGTTCATTACTAATTCAAAACTCCATGACAATGAAAAGACATATCATTCTTAGTTTCGGTATCCTGCTTGCATGCGCCGTCAGCCTGCCCGTGTTGGCACAAGACGACTTGGATACCGACGACACACGGGAGGTCGTCAAGAAGAAAGTACAGACAAAACTTCCCACCTATCCCATGATGGAAGTGAAAGGCATCGTTGTCGATGCCGTGTCGAAAGAGCCGCTGTCGGGTATCCAAGTTCAGACACTCAACAACCGCCTCTATGCTGCCATGACCAATGAGCAGGGCGAATTCACCATCAAGGTGCCAACCTTCGCCACCTCGCTCTATGTCTATGCTCCGCGCTACCTCAGCCAGCAGGTCGGCATCGGCGACGGCAAGAAGACGCTTCGCATCACCATGCTGTCCGACAAATTCAAGTCGATGTACGAAAACGGCACGAACGTGACCGCTCTTGCCGAGGCAAATGTCAGCAACACCACGTCGCTTACCGTGGAAACCGAAATTGAAAACAACATCGGTGCCGACATCCACGCCATCAACCGCTCTGGCGGTCCGGGCTACGGCGCAGCCATGTTCATTCGTGGATTGAACTCGCTCAACGCGAACGCCATGCCGCTCATCGTCGTCGATGGAGTCATCCGCGACATGCAGGAGACCCGCAATACGCTCCACTACGGCGACTACACCAACCTGTTGCTCAACATCAACCCCTCCGATATCGAAAAGGTGCAAGTGCTGAAAAACGCCACCGCACTCTACGGAGCGAAGGGCGGCAACGGCGTGGTGCTCATCACCACGAAGCGCGGTCACTCGATGGCCACGCGCATCGATGCCAACATTGGCGCAGGTGTGACGCTCGTCGGACGCCTTCCGGAAGTGATGAACGCATCGCAGTATCGCCTTTACGCATCGGAAATGCTGGGAACCTATCCCAACATCGGTCGCTACACAGACGAATTCAAGTTCCTCAACGACGACCCCAACAAGTATTACTACAGCGAATATCACAACGAAACCGACTGGACGAAGGAAGTCTATCACACCGCCGTCACCCAGAACTACAGCATCAACGTGCAGGGTGGTGACAACGTGGGTATGTACAACCTCTCGCTTGGCTACACCGACGCGCAGAGCACAGCCCGCAAAAACGACTTCAACCGTCTGAACGTGCGCTTCAACACCGACATCGACGTTATCTACAAGCTCACGACACGTTTCGACATGTCTTATACGAAACTCAACCGCAACGTGTTCGACAACGGCGCACCCGTCGATTTCGGCATCGCACCCGTCTCGTCGCCCACGCTGCTCGCGCTCATCAAGGCTCCGTTCTTGAACCCCTACGCATTTAACAGTGTGACGGGACAACTCACTACGCGCCTTTCTGACGCCGACAACTTCCTGACGGCGCTCGACCGCGACCTGACGCTCGGTAACCCGACGGCACTGCTCGAAAACGGTAATGCCATCAACAAAAACCGCGTTGAGACGATGGTGTTCAACACCGTCATTGCACCGCGCTACGAGTTCTCGCGCTACCTCTCGCTCACCGAGACCTTCAGCTACACGCTCGACCGTACCTCGCAGCGCTACTATCGTCCGAAAGGTGGTATGCCCATCTTCCTCATCGACGGTATCGGCCGCGTGGAATCGCTCGTCAGCACGATGTTCTCGAAGCAGACCAGCGTCGTCAGCGACACGCGCCTGCAATTCACCAAGCAATTTGGCGAGCACTTTATCGACGCTTACGGAGGCTTCCGCTATGCTTCCTATTCCTTCGACGACAACACGCCGGAAGGTCAGCGCGACTCGGGTACCAACGACAAGCAGCCCAACATCAGCGCCAACATGACCTACATCAACGTGAAGGGTATTGCCGACGCTTGGAAAAACATGACGTGGTATGCCAACCTCGACTACAACTATCGCAACCGCTATTTCGCACAACTGACCCTCGCCGCAGAAAGCAGCAGCCGCTTCGGTGAAAATTCCAGCGGACTGAAACTCGCAGGCGTGAAATGGGGCATCTTCCCCAGCGTGCAACTCGGTTGGGCAGTGACCAACGAGGCATGGTTCCCGAAGACCGACGCGCTGAACTACCTGCTCGTGAAAGCTGGATTCGACCTCTCTGGTAACGACGACATCAACAACTATGCCGCTCGCACCTCGTTTGGCGTGGTGAAATACCTGAACAACCTCACGGCAGCACAGCTCAACAACATCGGTAACGACCAGATTACCTATGAAAAGACCCGTCGCATCAACCTCGGACTGCAGTCGTACTGGCTCAACAACCGCCTCGGCGTGGCCTTCGACTACTACATCAACAAGACGTCGAACCTGCTCACGCTGAAGAGCTTCGACAACCCCGTCGCCGGTATCAACAACTACTGGTCAAACGGCGGTTCGCTCCAAAATACGGGCTTCGAACTCACTGTCACAGGCAAACCCGTTGTCTCGAAGAACTTCAACGTGGAAGTGGGTGCCTCGATGGGACACTACGTCAATAAAATCAAGACGCTGCCCAACGACGACAAGATTTATATCGGTGGACAACTCGCCGGACAGGGCTACACCTCGTCGATCTACGGCAAGGACAACATCGCCACCATCGTCGGCTACGAGGCAGGCAGTTTCTACGGCTACAAGTTCCTCGGTGTGTTTGCCGACGACGCACAGGCTGCACAGGCAGGCAGCGCCGGCTACCTCTACATGCTCGACAACACCGGTGCCCACAAGAACTTCCGCGCTGGTGACGCCCACTTCGCCGACCTCAACGGCGACGGCAAAATCGGCATCGAGGACCGCACCCTCATCGGTAACCCGAACCCCGACATCTACGGAAACATCTTCACGAACATCATGTGGGGCAACTTCACGCTCTCTGTCGGCTTCAACTACTCGCTCGGCAACGACGTGTTCAACTACCAGCGCAGCGTGCTCGAAGGTGGCAACAACTTCTACAACCAGACTGTCGCCATGACCAACCGCTGGCGCTACGAAGGTCAAGTCACCGACATCCCGCGTGTCTGCTACGACGACCCGATGGGCAACAGCCGCTTCAGCGACCGCTGGATTGAAGACGGAAGCTACCTGCGACTGAAGACCCTCCGACTCAACTACAAGGTGCCCGTCAGCCTCTCGTGGTTGCAGGGACTGCAAATCTGGGCCGAGGCCAACAACCTCTTCACCGTCACGCGCTACATCGGCAGCGACCCCGAATTCTCGGTGGCCAACGGCGTGCTCTATCAGGGCATCGACGCAGGCAACGTGCCGCTCAGCCGCACCTTCTCCATGGGTATGAAGATTAACCTCTAATTGAAAGGTAAAAAAGTAAAACATATAAAAAGTAAAGAATATGAAAGCAATGATATTTGTAAGGAAAATGGCGAAAGCGGTTTTACCCTTTTACCTTTTTACCCTTTTACCGATGATGACCTCCTGTCAGGATATGCTCGAGACAGAGTCGAACCTTCAGATTTTCGACCCCGAACTCGACCAGAAGACCGACTCGATGTTCTACACGCTCGGCATTCTGAAAGGCGTACAGCAGGCCATCGACCAGTATGTGCTCTTCAACGAGATGCGCGGCGAACTCACAGCAGTCAACCAGTACACCTCGACCGACCTGCGCCAACTGGCCAATTTCTCGGTAACGAGCGAAAACAAGTACGACTCGGCCTACATCTTCTACCGCGTCATCAACAACTGTAACTACTTCATCGCCCACCGCGACACCAACCTGCTCACAGGTTCGCGCAAAGTGGCTATGCCCGAGTATGTGCAGGCCTACAGTATCCGCGCATGGGCCTACTTGCAGTTGGCGAAGATGTATGGCGAAGTGCCTTTCTTCACCGAGCCCATCACCAACATCAGTGAGGCCAACGCCATCCGCGAGAAGAAAGACATCAGAGGCATTTGCGAGGCTCTCGCTCCGCAACTTCGTCTCTATGCCGACAGTACGGTGCTTGCCGCCGTGCCCGACTACAACGCCGGCAACTTGGTCGATGCAGGTTACTTCAACAACAACACGCGCAAGAATGTGAACGTCAAGAAAGTCATGTTCCCTGTCGGGCTCGTCCTCGGCGACCTCTATCTCGAGGCTGGCGAATATGAAAATGCTGCGAAGTGCTACTTCAAGTACCTCAATGACAATAAACTTCTGGCGAAACCTTATTATTCCGAAGTCGAGAATACGGACGAATTCCGCAAGAACCGTCCGACCGACTGGCACGAGTACACCGAGGGTTCCACTTGGAGAGGCTTCTTCACATCTGACGACCAAGGCGACATCATCACTTATGTGCCGATGGGTGTGAACAAACTCAAAGGTCAGACCACCGACCTGCCCCGTCTGTTCGGTTACGACCTCTACACCACCGAGGCTTCGTCGAGCTATTCGTCGAATATGTACTTCTTGGAGCGCGAAATCGACCCCTCGAAGACCTATACCGACTTCTCGGCTGCGCAACCGTACTACTACAGACCCAACTCGTCGAGTGCCGACCCGAAGTTGATTGAGGACATTGGCGACTGCCGCCGCAACGAAGTGCTCAGATTCGTTTCCAAAGACGACTCCACATTCCTTGAAATGAGAAAGTACGAGCGAGGAAACGTGTTCATCTATCGCACCTCGACTGTCTATCTGCGACTGGCAGAGGCGATGAACCGCATGGGCTATCCCGATGCTGCCTTCGCCATCTTGAAAGACGGCTTCAACGATGACCTTGAGAACGACTCGACCTACCTCACGGCCGAATCGCACGCCATGTTGCGCTCAACCATCCCCTTCTATTCGACGGAAAACAAGGCTACCTTTGCCAAGAGTTTCGGTATCCACTCCTACGGAGCAGGCGAAACCAGAGGCGACCGTTCGCCTTACCAGTTGAACATTGTGGGTGTGCAGAAGTATTATGAATTGCAGGCTCAGTTCGGCAAGGAACTTTTCCCCGACATCATCGGCGAGCAACAGGCTGTTGACGAAGAGGGCAACCCGATTTACGACGATGAGGGCAATCCCGTGATGATTACGGTGCTCACATGGTCGAAGGAAGCCCAGATGAACGTCGTTGAGGACATTCTTTGCGACGAATACGCGCTCGAACTGGCATTTGAAGGCCATCGCTTCGGCGACCTCTGCCGTTTGGCCCGCCACAAGAACGCTGCCGGCACCTATGGAAGCGATTTCGGCAACCGTTGGTTGGCACAAAAACTCGCGAAGAAGAATCCGGTCGTCGATCTGACGAATCCGCAGAACTGGTACCTGAAAATGAACAAATAATTTTCAAGCCAAACCAAAATCAAGCCCCGAAGGTTGCGACCCTCGGGGCTTTTTCGATGTAGAAGGCGTAGGAAATATCCTCGTTTCTCCTTCCTCGTTTCTCGACCTACTTCATGTAAGTGTAACGATAGTCAGTCGGCGAAACGAGCGTTTCCTTGATGACGCGCGGAATCATCCAGCGGATGAGGTTGAACTCGCCACCGGCCTTGTCGTTCGTACCACTTGCACGCGCACCGCCGAAAGGCTGCATACCGACAACGGCACCCGTCGGCTTGTCGTTGATGTAGAAGTTGCCGGCGGCATAGCGCAGCAGGTTGGTAAGTTTCTCGACAGCCATACGGTCGCGACCGAACACAGCACCCGTCAGTCCGTAGGGCGAGGTCGTGTTGCAGAGTTCGGCAGTTTCCTCGACCTTCTTGTCGTCGTAGGGATAAACAGTCAGCATGGGGCCGAAAATCTCCTCTTCCATCGACTTGAAATGCGGATTCGTGGTCTCGATGATGGTCGGTTCGACGAACCAGCCCTTCTTCTTGTCGCACTTGCCGCCCAACACGATTTTCGCGTCTTTGGCCTTCTCTGCGAAGTCGATGTACGACTTGATTTTGTCGAACGAAGCCTCGTCGATGACGGCGTTGATGAAGTTCTTGGCGTCCATCACGTCACCCATCTTCACCTCTTTCGCCATCTTCTTGATGTCGGCCAGCACGTCCTTCCACATACTCTTAGGAATATACATACGCGAAGCCGCCGAGCATTTCTGTCCTTGGAACTCGAATGCACCGCAGAAAGCAGCCGTGGCAACAGCCTTCGGGTCGGCAGAAGGATGCACGAAAATGAAGTCCTTACCACCGGTTTCGCCGACGATGCGCGGATAACTGACATACTCGCCGAGATGCTCTCCAGCCTGACGCCACAGGGCGTTGAAGGTCGAGGTGGAACCCGTGAAGTGGATGCCTGCGAAATGCTTCGACTGCGTGGCAACCTCGCCGATGAGCGAACCGCTGCCGGGCAGGAAGTTCACAACGCCGTCGGGCAGTCCGGCTTCCTTGTAGAGTTGCATCAGATAATAGTTCGAGAGCAGAGCAGTGGTGGAAGGCTTCCACAGTGCCACGTTGCCCATCAGAACCGGCGTCATACACAAGTTCGAGGCAATCGACGTGAAGTTGAACGGCGTAACGGCCAACACGAAGCCCTCCAACGGGCGATATTCCGTGTGATTCAATTGCATCACGCCGTCTTTCGGCTGCATAGCGTAGATTTTCGCAGCGTAGTGGACATTGTAGCGGAAGAAGTCGATGGTTTCGCAAGCCGAGTCGATTTCTGCCTGATAGATGTTCTTGCTCTGGCCGAGCATCGTGGCTGCATTGAGGATGGGGCGATACTTCGTGGCAAGCAGTTCAGCCATCTTCATCACGATGGCGGCGCGGGTCGTCCAAGGCGTCTCGCTCCACTCTTTCCAAGCCTTCATCGCAGCATCTACCGCCATTTTCACCTCTTTCTTGCCCACCTTGTGATAGGTGGCAAGCACGTGTTTGTGGTCGTGCGGACAAGTCACCTTGCCGGTGTCGCCTGTGCGGATTTCCTTGCCGCCGATGATAATCGGAATGTCAACGACAAGTTTCGACTGCCGCTCCAGTTCTTTTTCAAGTGCAACACGCTCCGGCGAACCTGCCAGATAACTTTTCACCGGCTCATTGGCCGGAATGGGAAATGAAATCAATGAATTGTTCATAAAAAATTGTAGGTTAGTTTAGTATAAAATTGGTATATAAATTACATATTCGCACTGCAAATTTACGATTAAAAGTGGAAAAAATGGGCAGAAAAGTAATATTTTTTTTATATTTAACAATTTTTTTTGATAATCGTTGCGTTTTAATGTAGGAATTTTACTATTTTTGCGTCCGAAAAAAGCATAAACCCAAAAATGATGCAAAACCGTAGTTTGATTTCCATCTCTGACTTGACCAAGGACGAGATTCTGTCGCTCCTGCGACGGGCCAAAGAGTTTGAACAGAACCCCAACCAACGCATTCTCGAAGGCAAGGTCGTGGGGTCGTTGTTTTTTGAACCTTCAACGCGCACGCGCCTCAGTTTTGAGACGGCGGTCAATCGCCTCGGCGGTCGTGTCATTGGTTTCAGCGATGCCAGCACGAGTAGCCAGTCGAAGGGCGAGACGCTGAAAGACACGATTATGATGGTCAGCAACTACGCCGACCTCATCGTCATGCGCCATCCGCTGGAAGGTGCCGCACGCTATGCGAGCGAAATCTCGAAGGTGCCCATCATCAACGCCGGCGACGGCTCAAACCAGCACCCCACGCAGACGATGCTCGACCTCTACACCATTTATCAGACGCAGGGAACACTCGAAAACCTGACCATCACGATGGTTGGTGACCTGAAATACGGCCGCACCGTCCACTCGCTACTCGAAGCCATGCACTTCTTCAAACCGCGCTTTAAGTTCGTGGCCTGCGAAGAACTGCGGATGCCCGAGCAGTACAAGCAATACTGCAAGCAGCAGGGAATCGAGTACGAAGAAACCACCGAGTTCAGCGAGCGCATCATTAACCAAACCGACATTCTCTATATG